>Ga0326728_10000232_pt1 | contig 226525 bp, 212 predicted proteins | sample MB3enrmetagenome_FD_207602 | JGI IMG/M metagenome (GOLD analysis project Ga0326728, IMG submission 207602) | Lab enriched peat soil microbial communities from McLean, Ithaca, NY, United States - MB31MN | ecosystem: Environmental > Terrestrial > Soil > Wetlands > Peat | place: USA: New York...
TGTTTGTGTCTCTGTGTTTGTGTCTCTGTGTTTGTGTCTCTGTGTTTGTGTCTCTGTGTTTGTGTCTCTGTGTTTGTGTCTCTGTGTTTGTGTCTCTGTGTTTGTGTCTCTGTGTTTGTGTCTCTGTGTTTGTGTCTCTGTCAGCACGTTTGACATAGCTCAAACCACGCGCGCTGCGACGGCGTAACGTCATCGCCTCCGGACATCACCGAGAGGCGCGGATGACGACGGCATTCGAGACGCTACCCGTTGGCCCGACACAAATTGGCGCAACCGGCAAGGCGCGCGGCGGCTGGACGCCCTATCTGACCGGCGCCGGCATCGGCGTCCTGAGCTGGGTGGTGTTCGCCGTCGCCGATGATCCCCTCGGCATCACCACCGCCCTCTCCGCCGTCGCCGGCTTTGCCGCCATGCCTTTTGTCGGCGCCGCGGCGGTTTGGCATAATTCCTATTGGGCGCAAACGGTGCCGGGCCTGTCCTACGGCTCCTTGTTCCTGGTCGGCGTGATGCTCGGCGCGTTCGCGGCCTCGATCGGCGCCGGGCAGTTTCATGTCGAGACCGTGCCGGCGGTCTGGCGCCGTCGCTTCGGTCCGTCGCCGGGGCGGCGCTTGGCCGCAGCCTTCGTCGGCGGGGCCGTGGAAATGTACGGCGCGCGGCTCGCGGGCGGCTGCGCCAGCGGCCACGGCATCAGCGGCACCCTGCAACTGGCGCTGTCGAGCTGGGTTTTCACCATCGTGATGTTTACGACCGCGATACTGGTCGGATCATATCTGTTCGGCGGAGGCCAAGAGCGACGGGGCCAGGAGCAACGGGGCCAAGAGCGACCATGACGCTTCCCGTCACCGGAGCCGCACTGCTGCCGCTCGGCATCCTGTTCGGCTTCATCTTCGGCTGGCTCCTGCAGCGCGCCCGCCTCACCGACACCGGCGTCATCATCGCGCAATTGCGCCTGCAGGATTTCACGCTGTTCAAGGTGATGCTGACCGCCATCCTGGTCGGCGGCGTCGGCGTATTCCTTCTGCATTCCGGCGGCCTTGCCGCCTATCACATCAAGCCGGCGAATCTTTTGGCGGTGGCGCTCGGCGCCGTGCTGTTCGGCGTCGGCATGGCGGTCTACGGCTATTGCCCGGGAACCGGGCTTGCCGCCATCGGCACCGGCAGCCTGCATGCGCTCGCGGGCGCCGCCGGCATGATCGCCGGCGCCATCGCCTTCGCCTTTTCGTTCGACTGGCTCAAGGCCGCGATCCTGCCGGTCGCCGCCTTCGGCCCGGTGCGCCTGCCGGACCTGACCGGCATCCCCGACCTCGTCTGGTTCGCTGCGCTCGCCGTCCTCGCCGGCGCGGCGCTGCGGATGCTGACGCGCCGCGCGCGCTCCGGCCGCGCCTAGCGGATATTTTCGCCGTCGCTGCAGCGGCTTTCTATCAGCCATTGCTTATTTAGTTAATGCTAATATATAGAGGCGAGAGAAGCCGCGCCCCAGGAGGCCGTCATGAGCCGTGAACCCATCGTCCGCGCCTTTTTCGACGAACCGACCAACACCGTCAGCTACATCGTCGCCGATCCCGTCACCCGCCAGGCGGCGGTGATCGATCCGGTGCTCGACTACGACCACAATGCCGGCGAAGTCGACGACCGCTCGGTCGACGAGATGCTGCGCGTCGCGCAACAGCAGGGCTACAGCATCGTCTGGACGCTCGAGACCCACGCCCATGCCGACCATCTGTCCGGCTCGCCCTATATCAAGGCCAAGACCGGCGCCAAGATCGGCATCGGCGAGCACATCACGGACGTGCAGCGCATCTTCCGCCCGGTGTTCGACGCCGCCGACCTCGAGGCCGACGGCAGCGACTTCGATCATCTGTTCAAGGACGGCGAGCACTTCAAGATCGGCGAACTCGACATCGAGGTGCTGTACACGCCGGGCCACACCCCCGCCGACGTCACTTACAAGGTCGAGGACGCGGCGTTCGTCGGCGACACATTGTTCATGCCGGATTTCGGCACGGCACGCGCCGATTTCCCCGGCGGCGACGCCCATCTGCTCTACCGGTCGATCAAGCGGCTGTTGGCGCTGCCGCCCGAGACGCGGCTGTTCATGTGCCACGATTACAAGGCGCCGGGCCGCGACGACTATGCCTGGGAGACCACCGTCCGCGACGAGCGCGCGCACAATGTGCACGTCAGGGACGGCGTCGGCGAAGACGCGTTCGTGACCATGCGGCAGGCGCGCGACGCCACGCTGGCGGCGCCGCGGCTGCTGTTGCCGTCGATCCAGGTCAATATCCGCGCCGGCAAGTTTCCACCGGCCCATGCCAACGGCGTGAGCTATCTCACCATTCCGGTGAAATTCAAGCACGCTTGAGCGGTGACAAGCCGGACCGGTTCGGCCGCCCGGCGCGCCTTGCGCTGCACATCAGACATATCTAAATTAGTAGTGACTGATGGAGGACCTTGTGGCATTGCAACTGGCCGAGGCGAAGGAACTGACGGCCAAGGCCGGCGAGGCGGCAAAACTGCTCACCGCGCTCGCCAACGAGCGCCGGCTCGCGATCCTGTGCGAGCTGATCGAGGGCGAGCGTTCGGTCGGCGAACTCGTCGACGCTGTCGGCCTGACGCAGTCGGCGCTGTCGCAACATCTCGCCAAGCTGCGCGCTGCCGGCATCGTCACGACGCGGCGCGACGCCCAGACCATCTTTTACCGGCTCGCCAGTGTCGCGGCCGGCAGCGTATTGGCGACGCTCGCGACGATCTATTGCGGGCGCCGCCCGCGCAAAGCCACGAACCGGAAACCGAACTCCAAACCGAAGAGGATCTCATGACCGTGAAACCGATCGACGCCGTGACGGCGAAGAAGAAGCTCGACGAGGGCAAGGCGCTGCTGATCGACGTGCGCGAGGCGCACGAGCACGCGCGCGAGCACATCGACGGCTCGCTCTTGGCACCGCTGTCGCGTTTTCAGACCGAGGATTTTGCCGGCCATCACGACAAGACCGCGGTGTTCTATTGCCAAAGCGGCGGCCGCACCAACATGAACGCCCGGCTGCTCGGCTCGAAGAAATTCCGCGACGCCTATGTCCTCACCGGCGGCATCTCGGCGTGGAAAGCGGCCGGACTGCCGACGACGCGCCCGTCGCACGGCGAACAGGGCGAAGGTCGGCGCAAGCTGTTCGGGTTGTTTTGATCGGGCCGCGTTATTGCGGAGCCCGCGTGAGGCATCCGCTCTTCCTTCGTCATTCCGGGGCCGAGCGAAGCGAGGAGCCCGGAATCCATACTCCCTGCGCTGGGAATATGGATTCCGGACTCGCCGCGTTGCGGCGATCCGGAATGACGCGCCAGGAAACATCCGCGTTTCGCACGACGCACTAGCGAGTTACTCTTCGTCATGAGCTACTCCTGGACGCAGGACGTGTTGGCGGTGCTCTCAGGCGGCGCGGTCGGCTTCTCGCTCGGACTGATCGGCGGCGGCGGCTCGATATTGGCGGTGCCGCTCCTGCTTTATGTCGTCGGCATCAGCGACCCGCATCTTGCCATCGGCACCAGCGCGCTCGCCGTCGCCGCCAACGCCTTCGCCAATCTCATCGGCCACTGGCGCGCCGGCAATGTCAAATGGCCGTGCGCCGCGATCTTCGCGGTCGCCGGGGTCGCCGGCGCCGCGCTCGGCTCCACGCTCGGCAAGATCGTCGACGGCCAGGCGCTGTTGTTCCTGTTCGCGCTCGCCATGATCGCCGTCGGCGCGGCGATGCTGCAGCCGCGCGCCGCCGCCGGCAATCCGGACGTGCGCGTCACGCCCGCGGTCGCGTTCCGTCTGGTCGCCATCGGTTTGCTGGTCGGCGCCATGTCCGGCTTTTTCGGCATCGGCGGCGGTTTTCTGGTCGTGCCCGGCATCATGCTCGGCAGCGGCATGCCGATCCTCAACGCGATCGGCTCGTCGCTGCTCTCGGTCGGCATGTTCGGCCTGACCACGGCGGCGAATTACGCCCTGTCCGGCCTGGTCGTGTGGTCGATCGCGGGACTCTTCATCGCCGGCGGCATCGGCGGCGGCGTGCTCGGCATGTGGTCGGCGGTGCGCTTGGCGAAGGACCGCCGCATGCTCACTTATATCTTTGCCGGCGTCGTATTCGCGGTCGCGATCTACATGCTGTTCCGCACCGGACTGCCGCCATTTCTGACAGCGCTTCTGTCAACACACTGAAGACCGATTAAGAGTAACGACCATGTCCTCGACCGTCACCGTTCCCTGCCCGCATTGCCACACGTTGAACCGGGTCCCGTCGGAACGGCGCGACCAGGGCGGCCGCTGCGGCCAGTGTCATCAGCCGCTCTTCACCGGACACCCCATCAATCTCGATCAGGCCCATTTCGATCGCCATGCCGGCGCCGTCGATCTGCCGCTCCTGGTCGATTTCTGGGCCACCTGGTGCGGACCCTGCCGCGCCATGGCGCCGGTGTTCGACGGCGCCGCGCGCGAATTCGAACCGCGTCTGCGCTTCGCCAAGGTCGATACCGACGCCGCGCCGGAGCTCGCCGCGCGTTATCATGTTCAAGCCATTCCGACGGCGGTGCTCATTCGCGGCGGGCGCGAAGTCGCCCGCTTCAGCGGCGCGATGCCGGCGGGCGCGCTGCGCACCTGGATCGAGCGCAATCTGCCGCACTGACGACGGCGCGCGTCGATCAGGCGCCGCCGCCGGGCACGAAGCAGCGGATATAGACGGCGTCGTTGAACACGCTGTACCAGACCACCGCGTCGCCGACGGGATTGCCGAAATCCTTCAGCACGGCCTCGTCCGGTACCGCCATCCATTTGCCGTTGATGGGCACCCAATAATTGGTACCACGTATGTCGTAGTCGGTGCGATGGCCGTCGGCGATGTCGCAGCAGGGAACCCCCTGCGGATTTTTGACGCTTTTGAACCAGGCGCGGATGTCCTCCGGCACGTCCTTGAATTGACCGTTATCATGCGCCAAGGCCGGCGTACATAAAACGAGTGCGGCAAACACGATGCGAAAGTTCATCCGGGTCTCCCGAGGCTTTCCAGCCCCGTCCGCAGCAGCTAACGTCAAACAGCCGCATTCGTTCCGCCAGCGTATGGCGCGGGCGAAACGTCAGAGCAATTGGATGCAAATGACGGCAACGCGGCGCGGCGGACGACGCCGAGCGCGAATTGGCGAGGCAACGCGCGCTTGTTTGCATGATCTTCTGACCGTCGGCGACGAAGCGGCGACGGTCCTCCTCGCAGGCGCGCACCCACTCGCTCAACCATTCGTGATAAACCGCATCCGAGGCGGCGCGCCCGCCGACGTAAGGGGTTATCCTATCGGCCGCGCCGACCCTTGACCGCCGCGGAACCATGACCGCGAAGCCGATGGCATGCGGCCTCCCCGGCAAGCGCTTCTCCGGCCGCGGCTTTTCTGCCAAGAGGGTCGGCCAAGCGTTTGTATCATGGCCACTTCCACCCAATCATTTTGGCGCGGTCCCTTTTCATGAACGAACAATCCGTCCGAGCCGAAAGCGAGCCCACGGGGACAACGGCGGCTGCCGGCGGCGAATTCGGGCCGCCGTCCTCTCGGGCGCTGTTTTTCTCGGTCTTCCCGTCGATCATGCTGCCGATGTTTCTCGCCGTGGCGGACCAGACCATCGTCGCCACGGCGCTGCCGGCCATCGCGTCCGACCTCGGCGAGGTCGAGCGGGTGTCGTGGGTGGTGGTGTCCTACCTGATCGCCAACACCATCGCCGCGCCGGTCTATGGCCGGCTCGGCGACTCGTTCGGCCGCCGCAACATGATGGCCATCGCGCTCGTTCTGTTCATCCTCGGCTCAGTGCTGTGCGCGCTGGCGCCCAATATCGAAGTGCTCACCGCCATGCGCGTGCTGCAGGGTTTCGGCGGCGGCGGCTTGATGACGCTGTCGCAGGCGCTCGTCGGCGAGACGATACCGCCGCGCGAGCGCGGCCGTTATCAGGGTTACCTCGCCGGCGTCTCGGTGAGTTCCTCGACCTTCGGCCCGGTCGCCGGCGGCTATCTCACCCAAGCATTCGGCTGGCGCTCGATCTTCCTCGTCAACATACCGCTCGGCCTCGTGGCGTTCGCCCTGGTGCTGCGGCTTGGCGCCCGCGCCAGCGATCGCAAGCGCACGTCATTCGACGCGCCGGGGCTCGTGCTGTTCATGATGTTCGTCAGCCCGGTGATCCTCGCGCTGGAGCAGGTGCAGGAAATGGACCTGCGCACCGTGCCGACCATCGCCGGCCTGCTGGTGTTCGGAATTCTGTCGCTGGCGGCGCTCGTCTGGCAGGAACGGCACAGCACCTCGCCGCTCATCCCGCCGGTCCTGTTCCGGCAGCCGTCGGTCTGGCGCAGCGACGGCCTCGCCGCCTGCCATGGCGCGGCGCTGGTGTCCTTGGTCACGTTCCTGCCGATCTATCTGCGCGTCGCGCGCGGCGCGTCGCCGAGCGAGACCGGGCTCCTGATGCTGCCGCTGATGTTCGGCATCGGCATCGGCTCGCTGGTGACCGGCCAATTGGTGACGCGGACGGGACGCACGGCGATCTTCCCGACCGTCGGGCTCGCCGCGGCGACGGCCGGCCTGCTGTTTCTTGCGTTCTACGTGCCGCGGCTCAGCCTCGTCGCGCTGCCGTGGGTCTTCGGCGCCACCGCGTTGTTCATGGGCACCGTGATGGGCGTCGTCCAGGTCACCGTGCAGTTCGTCGCCGGCCAGCGCATGCTCGGCACCGGCGCGGCCATGGTGCAGTTCTCGCGCTCGGTCGGCGCCGCGTTCGGGACCGCGACGGTCGCCGCGGTGCTGTTTTCCGTGCTGGCGGCGAGCGATCGCGACACCGCGTCGCTGTTCGGCAGCCTGATCCAGAGCGGACCGGACGCCATTGCGGCGCTGGCCCCGCTGCGGCAGGCTGCGATCGAAACCGAGATCGGCCAAGCCTTCCGCGCCGCCTTCGTCACGGTTGCTGCGTTTACGGCAATGGGCGCCTGGCTTGCCTGGTCGACGCCGTTGCGGCGGGTGTGAGGACAATGAATTTCATCGGCCGCTCGGTTCCCCGCCTCGAGGATCGGCCGCTCGTCACCGGCAACGGCGCTTTCGCCGCGGACATTTCGTTTCCGCACCAATTGCACATGCGCGTCGTGCGCTCGGCCTATGCCCATGCGCGGCTCACATCGATCGATGTAAAGGCCGCGCGCAAAGCGCCGGGCGTCTTCGCGGTATGGACGGCGGCGGATGTCGCAGAAGTGCCGCCGATCGATTTCCGTCTCACGCGCATCGAGGGGCTCGAACCCTACCGCCAGCCGATCCTGGCCAGGGACCGCGTGCGCTATGTCGGCGAGCCGGTCGCCGTCGTGTTTGCGACCGACCCATATCTCGCCGAGGACGCCGCCGACCTGGTGGCGATCGATGTCGAGGAACTGCCGGCGCTGATCGCCGCCGATGCGCCGCCGGGCGCCTTCGACGCCAAGCATTCGACCGCCGTCGCCAGCGTGCGCAAATTCTTCGGCGACGTCGACAAGGCGTTTGCCGCCGCGCACGCGGTCGTCACGCTCGATCTGGCGCTCGGCCGTCACAGCGGCGTGCCGCTGGAAACGCGCGGCGCCATCGCACGGCTCGATGCGGCGCGCGACGTGCTCGAAATGTACGGCGCCGCCAAGGTGCCGCACTGGAATCGCGACACGCTCGCCCGCATGCTCGGCCGCGCGCCTTCGGCCATCCATCTGTACGAAGGCCATGTCGGCGGCGGCTTCGGCATCCGCGGCGAGCTCTATCCGGAAGACGTGCTCGTCTGCGTCGCCGCGCTGCGCCTCAAACGCCCGGTGAAATGGATCGAGGACCGGCGCGAACATCTCATCGCCGCGAATCATTCGCGCCAGCAGCAGTTTTACGTCCGCGCCGCGGCCGACCGGGACGGCCGGCTCATCGCCATCGACGGCGAGTTCTTTCACGATCAGGGGGCGTACGTTCGCACCCACGCGGCGACCGTGCCCGACCTCGCCGCGGCCATGCTGCCCGGGCCCTATCGGCTCGATGCCTACCGCATGATCGGCCACATCCGGTTGACCAACAAGACACCAGGCGGCACCTACCGCGCGCCCGGGCGGTTCGAAAGTACGTTCGTGCGCGAGCGGCTGATGGACGCGCTCGCCGCGCGGCTCGGCATCGACCCGATCGCCTTTCGCCGCCGCAATCTGATCGCCAAGAGCGAGATGCCGTTCGCGCGCGGCCTCGACACCCTCGGCACGGAACTGAAATACGATTCCGGCGATTATGCCGGGCTGCTCGACAAGGCGCTCGACGCCGCCGGCTGGGACGCCTTGAACGAAAAGCTGCGCCGGCGACGCGCCGGCGGCGAGGCAGTCGGCGCCGGGCTCGCTTTGTTTGTCGAGAAGAGCGGGCTCGGGCCCTACGACGGCGTGCGCGCGAGCATCGATGCCGACGGCGCGGTCGAGGTGGTGACCGGCGCCGCCTCCGTCGGGCAGGGCATGGAGACGGTGATCGCGCAGATTTGCGCCGAAACGCTCGGCGTCGATTATCGTCGCGTCCGCGTGGTGCACGGACAGACCGACCGCATCGCCTTCGGCCTCGGCGCCTTCGCCTCGCGCGTCACGGTGATGACCGGCGAAGCGACGCGGCTTGCGGCGACAAAACTGCGCGCCAAGGCGATCGCGGCGGCGGCGCAATTGCTGCAGTCGGCGCCCGAAGCGCTCGACATCGTCGACGGCAAGGTCGCGAGCAAGAACGCGGGTGGCCCGTCGGTCGCGCTCGGCGACGTGGCGCGCGCGCTGGCGCCGGCCTCGAAACTCCTCGGCGGCGCGGAGCCGGGGCTTTACGCCGAAGGCTGGTTCGAGGCGAGCCACATGGTCTATCCCTACGGCGTCCACATCGCCGTGGTACGCGTCGACCGTGACACCGGCGCCGTCAAGGTCGAGCGCTATCTGGTCGCCTACGACATCGGCCGCGCGGTCAACCCGATGCTGATCGAAGGCCAGATCGCCGGCGGCGTGGCGCAGGGGCTGGGCGGCGCGCTGTTCGAAGAGTTTCTCTACGACCCGCGCGGCGAGCCGCTATCCGTCAGCTTCGCCGATTATCTGATGCCGACCGCGCGCGAAGTGCCGCCGATCGCCGTCCTCATCACCGAGGACGCGCCGAGTCCCTTGAACCCGCTCGGCCTCAAGGGCGCCGGCGAAGGCGGCGCCAACGCCGTCGGCGCGGCGATCGCCGCCGCGATCGACGATGCGCTCGGCATGCCCGGTGCCGTTACCCAGCTGCCGGCGACGCCGCAGCGGTTGCGGCAGATGTTGCAAAGAGGCGCCGCGGCGGCACGCACTTAGATCGGAGATTTGGCCGGCGCTTCCACGAACCGGCCTATCTGATCCAGCCGCGATGCACATCAAAGATGCGTGACCCCTCTGAAATATCGGGCAGTTCGAGCACCGCGGGCTCGGCGAGCGCAGCCTTCGTATCGTTAAAGCCGGCTTGCCAATGCTCTTCCATCGCGCGGCGGGAGAAGTCGAAAATCTTGCCGGCACTTTCGTATTTCTTGGCCTGGTATTTCAATTGCACCAAAGTTGCGACTTGCGTGGAAGCCTCTTGCGTGAGCAGCCTGACCTCCGGGGTGTCGCGGTACTGCTCGGGGATCTGGTCCAAATGCCGCCTGAGGGCAAAGCGGAATTCTTGCATTTTTCGATATTGCTCGAGCGAAATATTGATGCGGCTGGCGCTGTGAATTTCCATCGCCCGCAGCGTGGCCGAGGTAATATCGAGCGGTACCTCGCCGTTCGCATCCCAAAGATCGACTTCGAAAGCGATTGCACTATTTATTGTATGATAGTCCTTCCTGTTGTCGAAGACGAATTGCATCGGCGAGTTTGAAACGACGCCGCCATCCCAGTAATACTCGCCTTCGATCTCAGTTGGCGGAAAACCCGGCGGCAGAGATGCGCTCGCCACGATATGCGCGGTCGTGATGCTACGCTCATTGTTGTCGAAATAAACCGTTGCTCCGGTTCGAACATTGGTGGCGCCGACGCTGAACCGCATCGATTTGGAATTGATCAACTCGAAATCCACCAAACGTGCGAGCGTCTTCTTTAACGGCGACGTATCGTAATAGCTGACGAGATCGGGCCGGTCGGCGGCGGAACTCACGGGCGGAGCGGGCCGCACCGAAAAGAAGTTGGCAGCGCCATGGACCATCGTGGCGAAGGCGCCCATCCTGTTGGTCCAGGCGCGCACCTGATCGTCGCTGGCCCACGGCAGAACCGAAAACCAAGGAAGATTTGCAAACGTTATCGGCGGTTCGGTGACGGCCTCCCAGAATTCGCGCAATCTCTCGACGCGCATTTCGGGGAGGTTGCCGGCGATCAGCGCGCCATTGATGGCGCCGATCGACGTTCCGCACAGCCACCCCACTTGAATATCCGCCTCATGCATCGCCTGGAAGACGCCGGCTTGATAGGCACCCAGTGCGCCGCCGCCCTGGAGAACGAGCGCCACGCGCTCGAACGGGAAATCGCGCTTCGCGCTTTCTTCCGCGTGGCCCGACGTTGGTGCTTCAGTCACGAAACGCTCCCTCCGTTGATTGAAAGAAAGCCGCTAATCGTCGGCGGCGATAAGATGCGTGACGGCGGGAGCGCCGGACAGGTGGAATTTGTCCACCGCGTCCTGCACCACGCGGTCGGCGTTGGTGACGCGCTCGTGTTGGCGCAGGTGCTCCATCCAGGACTCGACGAGAAACGTCTCGATCATGCGGCCGGCCTCGGCGGCGTCCTCGAACACGCCCCAGGCAAAGGCGCCGTCGCGGCGGCGTGAATGCTCGAGCTTGGCGATGGCTGCGAGAAATCTTGCGCGGTCCTCGGGACGAATGCGGTATTCGACCGTGACCAGAACCGGACCGCGGTCGCTCTCGATGTCCTGCGACGTGATCGGCTGCGGCCAATGCATGGAAGGGGTGAGATCGAGACCGGCGCCGGTTTGCAGCTTCCAGCGCCACGTCAGCGGAATGGCGAGAATGGCGCCGCCGGCGGCGATGAAATGCGCCAGCGGCAGCCCGACATAAGCGGCGACTTCGCCCCACACCGCGCTGCCGAGCGTGAGGCAGCCGAAGAATACGGTCGTGTAGAGCGCGAGGCCGCGCCCGCGCACCCAATCCGGCAACGCCACCTGCGCCGATACGGTGAGGTTCGCCAGCGCCGCGATCCAGGTCGCCCCGGCGATCAGGCTCGCGATCAGCGCCGTCACCGGCTCGTGGGCGAGACCGTAGAGCACCATCGCGACGGCCTGGCCACCAGCGCCCAGCGCCATCAAACGATCAGGCCCGAGCTTCGGCTTGAGCCAAGGGATCATGAACGCGCCGCCGACCGCGCCGACGCCGATGACGCCGAGCAGAACCCCGTAAAGACCGGGCCCGCTGGCGATCTGCGTTCGCGCGACGAGCGGCAGCAGCGCCCAATAGGCGCTGGCGAACAGGAAAAATCCGGCGGCGCGCATCATCGTCGCGCGCAGATGCCTGTTGTGCCTGGCATAGCGCAGCCCGGTGAGCATGGCGGCACCGAAACGCTCCGCCGGCAGCAAACTCGACGGCCCCCTCGCCTCGCGCCACCACAGCAAGGCGCCGAGGATGCCGAGATTGGAAACGGCGTTGATCCAGAACGGCGCGACGATGCCGATCGCTGAAATCGCCACACCGCCGAGCGCCGGGCCGAGCGCGCGGGAAATGTTGACGCCAACGCTGTTGGCGGCAATGGCGGCCGGCAAATCGGCCTTGGGAACGAGGCGCGGCACCACCGCCTGCCAGGCCGGCACCGTCAAAGCGCCGGCGGCGCCGACCAGAAACGTGAACAACAGCAAATTAGCCGGCGTGGCGAGGCCGAACGCCAGCATCGCCGCATAGACCGCGGAGACGGCGGTGGTCAGCGACTCCACCACCAGCAGATATTTGCGCTTGTCGAAAATGTCGGCCAGCGCCCCGGCCGGAAGCGCGAGCAGAAAGATCGGCAGATTGCTCGCCGCCTGCACCAGCGCGACCAGGAGAGGATCGGGGTTGAGGCTGGTCATCAGCCAGCCCGAAGCGGCGCTGTACATCCAGCCGCCGACATTGGAGACGAGCGTCGCCGTCCATACGACCGCGAATGCGGTGTGATGAAACGGCGCCGCGAAAGACACCGGCTGCGGCGATGGCTTGGGCGAGTGCTTCGGCGAATGCTTGGCCGAGGGCTTCGGCGAATTTGGGCTCGTGGTGCTCATACCGCGACATCACGACAATGTTAAACGGTTGCCGCCAAACGGCTGCGTTTGACGCGGACTTGCGGACCATGCGCCGCACTACTTTGCGTTGACGCGATCTACGCTCCGACTATAGGCTTCGCGTTACGCCTCTGTGAAGAAGGCGAACAGCCGGGAGGAATCATATGCCGAAGGTCAAGGCGAACGGCATCACCATCAACTATGAGCAGCAGGGGTCGGGCGAGCCGCTCGTTCTCATCCCCTACCTTGCCGCCGACAACGCCTGCTACGCGTTTCAGGTTGCCGACTACGCCAAACACTTCACCTGCATCAGCGTCGATCCGCGCGGCGCCGGCGAGACCGACAAGCCGGACGGCGTCTATTCGATGGAATTGTTCGCCGACGACGTCGCGGCCTTCATGCAGGCGATCGGCGTCGAGCGTGCCCATGTCAGCGGCCTCTCGCTCGGCGCGGCGACCGGACTGTGGCTCGCCGGCAAACAGCCGCGGCGGGTCAAGTCGCTGTCGCTGCATTCGGGCTGGACCAAGTCGGACCCCTTCCTCAAGACCGTGGTCGAAGGCTGGCAGACCATCGCCAAGGGCCTGGGCAGCGTCCAGGAGATGATCATCCAGGGCATTTTCCCCTGGTGCTTCACGCCGGAGCTTTACGCCGCCAAGCCGGACTATATCGATCAGCTCGCGGCCTTCGTGCGCAGCCGGCCGAAGCAGCCGATCGAGGCCTTCATGCGCCAGTCGCACGCGGTGATCGCCCACGACGCACTGGCGCAGCTTGCGCGCATCACGGCGCCGACCCAGATCACCTTCGGCCGCCACGACCTCGTCTGCTCGCCCCGCTTCGCCGATGCCATGAAGAACGGCATCAAGGGGAGCGAGCTTTACGTTTTCGAGGATTGCGCGCACGCGCCGATCTACGAAAACGTCGCCGGGTTCAACGAGAAGACGCTGGCCTTCCTGACGCGTCAGATCGGTTAAGCCATTTTCGTAGGGGCGGCCCTTGTGGCCGCCCGTCGCGACGCCACGCCGCGGGCGCCCACAAGGGGCGCCCCTACGGCATACCGTGCCTTGCATCGTGCCCGTGTTTGCCCGTAATACCTGCGCGCCGACAACAGGGTTACGAACCGGACATGCCGAACCAAGCGACGCAGCCCGGCGCCCCGACCACCGGGCGCGCGATCATCACCATCATCGGATCCGATCGCGTCGGCATCATTGCCGGGATCGCCAACGTGCTCGCCGACGCCAATGTCAACATTCTCGACATCAGCCAGTCGGTGATCCGCGAATTCTTCACCATGATCATGATGGTGGACCTCGCCGGCGCCGCCGTGTCCTTCCACGAGTTGAGCGAACTGCTGGCGCGCAAGGGCAGCGAGCTCGCGGTCCGCGTCGAAATTCAGCGCGAGGAAATTTTCAAGGCCATGCACCGCGTGTAGCCGCGCAGTCGCGCTGCGACCCGGCGCCGGCGCACCAACGTAGGCCGTAAAGGACCGAACGACCGATGCGACAGCTCAACTTCTCCGGCGAGGAGATTCTCGAGACCATCGAGATGGTGCGCACCGAGCAGCTCGATATCCGCACCATCACCGTCGGCATCAGCTTGCTCGACTGCGTCAGCGACACCTGCGCGGGCCTGTGCCGCAACATCTACGACAAGGTGGAGAAGGTCGCGCGCGATCTGCGCCGCGTCAGCGCGGAGCTTTCCGAAGAATACGGGCTGCCGATCATCAACAACCGCATCGCCGTGACGCCGGTGTCGCTGATCGCCGGGCGCTGCGACCCCGACGACATGCTGCAGATCGCCGCAACGCTCGACCGCGCCGCGCACGCCGTCAATGTCGACTTCATCGGCGGCTTTTCCGCCCAGGTCGAAAAGGGAATGACCAGGGCCGACACCCATCTGTTCGCCGCCATGCCGCGGGCGCTGGCATCGACCAAACGAGTGTGCGCGTCCGTCGATGTCGGCTCGACGCGGGCCGGCTTGAACATGGACGCGATCGCCGAGATGGGCCGCATCGTCAAGGCGACCGCCGATCTGACGCGCGAGGCGGATTCGATCGGCTGCGCCAAGCTCGTGGTGTTCTGCAACGCGGTCGAAGACAATCCGTTCATGGCCGGCGCGTTTCACGGCGCGAGCGAGCCGGAATGCACGGTCAATGTCGGCGTCAGCGGACCCGGCGTCGTGCTGAAAGCCATCAAAGCGGCGGGCCCGGTCGATTTCGGCACGCTGACCGCGATCATCCGACGCACCGCGTTCAAGATCACCCGCGCCGGCGAGCTGGTCGGGCGGACCGCGGCGGGGCGTTTGGGGCTGCCGTTCGGCATCGTCGACCTGTCGCTCGCGCCGACGCCGGCCGAGGGCGACAGCGTCGCGCGGATCCTGGAAGAGATCGGATTGGACAGTGTCGGCACCCACGGCTCGACCGCGGCGCTCGCGCTCCTCAACGACGCGGTGAAGAAGGGCGGCGCCATGGCGTCGAGCTATGTCGGCGGGCTCTCCGGCGCATTCATTCCGTTGTCGGAAGACGCCGGCATGATCGAGGCGGCGGAAAAGGGCGCGATCACGATCGACAAGCTCGAAGCGATGACCGCCGTCTGCTCGGTCGGCCTGGATATGATAGCTATTCCCGGCGACACGCCGGCGGAAACCATCGCCGCGATCATCGCCGACGAAGCCGCCATCGGCATGATCAACAAAAAGACCACGGCCGTGCGGCTGATTCCCGCGGTCGGCAAGAAGGTCGGCGACTGGGTCGATTTCGGCGGCCTCCTCGGCCGCGCGCCGGTGATCGCCGTCAATACGCGCTCGTCGAGCCGCCTGATCGCCCGCGGCGGCCGGATACCGGCACCGCTGCAGGCGTTGATTAATTAGCGTCCGTCATTCCGGATCGCCGCAACGCGGCGTGTCCGGAATCCATACTCCCGGCGCCGGGGTTATGGATTCCGGGCTCCGCGCTACGCGCGGCCCCGGAATGACGATGAGGATGTCGTCACCCCGCCGGCTTGTGCGCCAGCCACCGCCCGCTTTCGGCGGCGGGGAAGAAATCGGCGAGCGCGGCGTTGAAGGCGGCGGGCTCCTCGCTGGTGACGGTGTGGCCGCAGCGCGGAATGACGAGGAGGCCGGCGGTCGGCACGGTGCGCTTGAGAAAGACGCTGCCGTCGAGGCAGGCGTCGTCCTCGTCGCCGACCACGACCAGAAGCGGCACGGCAAAGCGTTTCAGCTCCGCTTCCAGATCCCACAGCGTCGGGCGCTTGGCTTGCAGCATCGCCATGGTCAGCGCGTGGCCGGTCGCGGAATGCTCGGACAGCATGCGCGCGAATTCGGCAAAACCGCGCGGGTCTTTGTTCTTGTGGGCCTGGCGGCCCGGACCATTGGCATAGATCGCCGCCGCCTCGGCGATGCTGTGTTCCGTGAACAGCGCGGCGTTGGCGGCCGCCTCCTTGCGCATCGCCTCGCGCGCGGCGCGATCGGCGACCGAGCCCCAGCCGCAACCGGCCGCGGTCACCGAGATGCAGCGCTGCGGATGATGGATGCCGACATGGAGCGCGGTGTAGGCGCCCATCGAGTGGCCGACCACGTGGGCCTTGGCGATGCCGAGTGCGTCCATGATCGCGACCACGTCGCGCCGCACGATGTCCTGGCCGTAGCGCGCCGGATCGGTCGGCACCTCCGACGGCGGATAGCCGCGGGCGGAAAACGTCACGCAGCGATGCAAGCGGGCGAAATAGCGCAGCTGCGGCTCCCAGGTGCGATAGTCGCCGGCGAATTCGTGCACGAACACCACCGGCGTGCCGCTGCCGACCTCTTCGTAATAAAGCTTGGTGCCGTCGGTGCTGGTGATGGTGGGCATTTCCGTTTCCGCTTTTTTGGTATTTGTTCAGGCCGCCTGGCGCGGCGCAACTTCGATCTCGCAGGTCTGCGTCACCGGCACCGGCAGTTCGGCGCCGGCGACATCATACCCCGTGGCGCGCAGAACGCCGCGCGCCGGCGACATCGCGGCGGCAAGCCGCGTATAGGGGTTGAGCACCGGCGGCCGCAACCAGTCGAACCCCGTGGCGGCGAACGAGCCGCTAAAGCCGGCGAGCGTCTCGCGCCGCGCCCGGCTGATCGCGGTAGCCTCCGCGAACGAGCAGACCAGAAAGCGGCGCATGCCGATGCGTCCTTCCCAGCCCGGCCGTGTCGGCAGCCAATCGTTGGCGGCGCTGGTCTCCTGTTCGCGCGTGACGAAGCCGGTTTCGGTGCGCTCGATGATGCAGCGCTCGTGCGCCTTGCAGCCGACCAAGGTGTAGATGACCGCGCGCGAGATCGGCGTCGTCTCCAGCATGCGTCGCGCCGCGGCATAATCGTCGCAGACCTCGAAGGCCCGGCGCAGCAGCTGATCCGGCGGCATGCAATCGGCGGTCCCCCACACCCTGACGGCGTTGGCGGCGAAGTCGAACGGCCGCAACCGCGGATGCCGGGTCCGGCGCCACATCGGTGCCTGGTTGAGACAAGCCGCGAAACGCTGCGGCGCCATCGCGGTCAGAACGCCGACATAGCCGGGCCAGGTGACGCTGAAGAAGTCGCCGCTCTCGCCGCGCATGTGCGCGAGCTCGATATTATAGCCGAGGCCCTTGAACGGCCAATCGAGCGTCCGCACCAGCCAAGGTTCGCCGTCTTCCTCGCCGGCGAGCGCCGTGCAGCCAAATTGCATCGAGGCGTTGAGGAGCCACACGCCGGAAAGATCGAGCGCCGCCGCAATGTCGGCGATTTCCGCCACATAGGGCGAACGCGACCGCTCGAGCCAATTGCACGACAGCCGGTCGAGCGCCGGCACGAGCGGCAGCGCGGCGCGGGGAAAAAAACGCAGACAGGCATCGCGCAGGGCCCGCGCTTTGGCGGCGCTGCGCAGGGCGTGTTGCGGCGGCCCGCCGTCGCGGACGTCCACGACGGGAACCCTCGGCAGGGTGCGCGCAAAAGGGGCGGATTCGGTCATCGATTTGTTGCCCGTGACGGCGTCATTGTCGCTCCAGCGTTCCGGCGTCAAGCGCGAAGCAGCCAACCGGGCGTTTCCCGCTTGCGCTCCGCCCTTTCTCGGCCCAAATGCGCTAAAAGACCCTCACCGTCCACCGCGTCAGCCCCAAAACCGGCGGAAAGCAGGCGAAAATGACTGGAAACGGCAGCATCCCGAAACGCACGCTCGGCTCCTCCGGCATCGCCGTATCGGCGATCGGCTTCGGCTGCATGTCGCTGTCCGGCGTCTATGGCACCGCCGACGATGACGCCAGCATCGCGCTCATCCGGGAGGCGCTCGACCGCGGGGTAACGTTCCTCGACACTTCTGACGCGTACGGCGCCGGACACAATGAGGGACTGGTCGGCAAGGCGATCAAGGGGCGCCGCGATGACATCGTGCTGGCGACCAAGTTCGGCAATCTCGGCGGACGCGACGGCAAATACGCCGACGGCCGGCCGGAATACGTGCTCTCATCGTGCGACGCCAGCCTCGAGCGGCTCGGCGTCGACGTGATCGATCTCTACTATCAGCACCGCATCGATCCGACCGTGCCGATCGAAGACACCGTCGGCGCCATGGCGAAGCTGGTCGCGCAAGGCAAGGTGCGCGCGCTGGGCTTGAGCGAAGCGCGCCCCGAGACCATCAGCCGCGCGCAGGCCGTCCACCCGATCGCCGCGGTGCAGAACGAGTATTCGCTGCTCTACCGGGCGGAGGCGGAAGAGACGCTCATAACGACGCGCAAGCTCGATATCGCCTTCGTCGCCTACGCCCCGCTCGGCCGCGGCCTCCTGACCGGCGCGGTCGAACAGGCCGCGGATCTGATCGAGACCGACGCCCGCCGCCGCCACCCGCGGTTCGCGCCTGAAAATCTCGACCGCAACGTGGCCTTGGTCCACCGCATCGGCGAGATCGCCCGCCGCAAGCACTGCACGCCCGGCCAGCTCGCGCTCGCCTGGGTGCTGGCGCAGGGCGACGACATCATTCCAATTCCCGGCACCAAGCGGAAGGAACGCCTCTTGGAAAATCTCGGCGCGCTGCAAGTCTCCTTGAGCGCCGCCGATCTCGCCGAGATCGCCGACGCGATACCGGTCGGCGCCGCCGCCGGCTTGCGCTATCCCGAGGCGCAGATGAAGAGCGTGTATCTGTAATCGCTAGACCGCATTCCGTTTCGGTCGAACCGGAATGCGGTCAAGCTTTCTTGCTTTGTCGCATTTCCTTTCGGAAAACCGGTGACCACTTTTCCGGGAAATGCTCTAAGGCGCGGAGCGACGCGCAAGCTTTTCAAGCCGAGACTTTCAAGCGGAGGAACAATGCAGACTGTCACACTCGGCCGGAGCGGTCCGGCGGTGAGCGCGATCGGCCTTGGCTGCATGGGCATGTCGCCCGGCGCCTACGGGCCGGCGGACGAAGCCGAAAGCATCGCCACCATCCACGCCGCGCTCGATGCCGGCATCAACCTGATCGACACCGGCGACTTCTACGGCATGGGCCACAACGAAATGCTGATCCGCCGCGCGCTCGAAGGCGTGCCGCGCTCCAACGTGCTCATCTCGGTGAAGTTCGGCGGCATGCGCGATCCGAGCGGCGCCTTCATCGGGCACGACGCGCGGCCGATCGCGGTCAAGAATTTTTTGGCCTACTCGCTCAAGCGGCTCGGTACCGATTATATCGACATCTACCGGCCGGCGCGCCTCGATCCCAATGTGCCGATCGAGGACACCATCGGCGCGATCGCCGACATGGTGCGGGCCGGCTATGTGCGCCACATCGGCCTCTCGGAGTCCGGCACCGACACCATCCGCCGCGCCCAAGCCGTGCATCCGATCGTCGATCTGCAGATCGAATATTCGCTGATGAGCCGCGGCATCGAACAAAAAATCCTGCCGACGACGCGCGAACTGGGTATCGCCGTCACCGCCTATGGCGTGCTGTCGCGCGGATTGTTGAGCGGCCGCGTGCCGTCGCCCGACGCCAAGGGCGACATCCGCGTCACGCGCATGCCGCGCTATCAGCAAGGCAACATCGACCAGAACCTGAAGCTGGTGGAGGCGCTGCGGCAGATCGGCAAAGAAAAAGGCGCGACCCCGGCGCAGCTCGCGCTCGCCTGGGTGCGCACGCGCGGCGCCGACATCGTGCCCGTCATGGGCGCCCGGCGCCGCGACCAGCTTAAGGAAACGCTCGGCGCGCTCGCGCTGACGCTCGATGCCGCCGACCTAGCCCGCATCGACGCGGCGGTGTCACCCGACCGGACCGTCGGCGCTCGCTACGACGCGCCGCAAATGGCGCACCTCGACAGCGAGGCGCACCCGTAAGCCCGACGCATGGCGACGGCCGGTTGCCGCCGGCCGCCGCCAATGCGAATCTTCGCGCTTCCGGCGCGGGGCGGAGAATGAGCAAGAGCGGCGGTTTGGCGGTTCGCGCGGCACGCGCCGCCTTGCTGACGCTCGCGCTGGCGCTCTTGCCCCTGGCGCGAGCGGCGGCCGGGCCGCCCTATCTCACTGACGACCCCGAGCCGGTGCCTTATCAGCATTACGAGTTCTACGCGCTGTCGACCGGCAGCGCGATCCGCGGCGATACTTCGGGCTTCGCGCCGGCGTTCGAGTTCAACTACGGCGCCGTCCCCAACGGGCAGCTTCACCTCATCGCGCCGTTCGCCTTCGACGGCCCGGCCGGCGGAGGCGCGCAATACGGCGCCGGCGATACCGAGCTCGGCTTCAAATATCGTTTCATCGACGAGGACAAAGCGCAACCGATGGTCGGCGTCTATCCGCTCGTCGAATTGCCGACCGCCAATGACCGGTTCGGCCTCGGCGCCGGCAATCCGCGCGCCTATTTTCCGCTGTGGATCCAGAAGAGCTTCGGCGATTGGACCACCTATGGCGGCGGCGGTTATTGGATCAACCACGGCGACGACACACCCAATCGCGATTACTGGTTCTTCGGCTGGCTCATCCAGCGGCAGGTGACCAAGCAATTGGCCATCGGCGCCGAAATCTACCATCAGACCGGAACCGTGGTGTTCGGGCCCGGCCAAAGCGGCGACGCGACCACCGGATTCAACATCGGCGCGGTCTACGATCTCGACGCACACAACCACCTGCTCGCGTCCGCCGGCACCGGCCTGCAGAACGCGTCGTCGACCAATTTGTTCTCGTGGTATCTCGGCTATCAGATCACCGGGCCGTAGTTAATGGAGTCGCCGGGCCGGCCCTGACCTGTTTGATCGTTTTTGAATCGTCGCTCTGCGATCGAATCAGGCATCAATGATCGCAACTGCGCGGGTCCAGCCGGCGGAAGCCCGCTCGATCTTCACGGGGAAACAGCTCATCATGAATCCCGTCGCTGGCAGGTCTTCAAGACGATGAAGCTTCTCGATGTGACAGTACCCTTTATGCCGTCCGGCCTTGTGGCCTTCCCAGATCAAGCTGGCATCTTTGGTTTCAGCATATTTCTTGGCGGTATGTACGAAGGGAGCATCCCAACTCCACCCATCGGTCCCGGTGACACGAATCCCGCGATCAAGAAGATACATGGTCGCTTCATAGCCCATGCCGCATCCGCTCGCGACGTAGTCCGGAGTGCCGAACTTTTGCCCGGCGGCAGTGTTGATGACGACGATTTCAAGCGGGCTTAGCGCGTGGCCGATGCGGGCCAATTCCGCTTCGACATCGGCGGCCGTCACGACGTAGCCGTCTGGGAAATGGCGGAAATCGAGCTTCACCCCGGGCTGGAAGCACCAATCCAACGGCACCTCGTCGATCGTCATCGAACGCTCGCCATGGTTCATCGTGGAATGATAATGCCAAGGCGCATCGAGATGAGTGCCGTTGTGAGTTGATATCGTGACGCGTTCGACCGCCCAAGCCTCGCCATCAGGCAAATCTTTCGGCTCAAGACCGGGGAAGAACGTCCGCAAGTCCGCCATTGTCTCCTTGTGGCCGATATACGTGATCGACGGAATCTGGATGGGCGGATCGGCCGGAATGTCGTTCGCCAGCGGGATGGAGAGGTCTATGATACGTCGTGCCACGGGACCGTTCCTGTGTTAGCCGTCAGTTCTGACGCTCAACTCTGTTCCTCAAAACACCAATGCGCTCGACCTCAAGCTCGATCGTGTCACCATGCTGAAGGAAACGGCCGTGTTCGAGGCCGCATCCATTGTCGACCGTGCCCGAGCCGAGGAACTCGCCTGCGAAGACGGTCTCGTCCTGTGACATGTGGGCGATGATCTCTTCGAAACTGAACAGCATGCCGCTGGATACGCCGCTCGACCAGACCTCGCCATTCACGCGAGCCTCCATACGGAGGTTGTAAGGGTCCATGACCTCGTCCGGTGTCACGATCCAGGGGCCGATCACGTTGCCGCCATTGAAGCTTTTCCCTTTGGCGGGACCGAGCCAACCGGGCATCTCCATGGCCTGCTGGTCGCGTGCCGAGAAGTCGTTGAAAATTGTAAAGCCGAAGATGCGATCGCGGGCTTCCGCCACCGACAGATTAGTCCCGGACGGGCCGATGAAGACGCCGAATTCGAGCTCATAGTCCATGACGCGGCTGTAGCGCGGCCAAAGCACGGTACTGTTCGGCCCGGCCACGATCAGCCTGTTTGTGATGTAGTAGATGGGCAGTTGGCGATAAACGTCCGGCAGGGGAGCTAAGGGTTCTGCTTCGATGGCTGCGATGGCCGCGGCGTTTCCCGCAGCGGCCAGTTTACGCATGCCGCGCGGGGATTGACGGATGTGAAGTGGAAAGGTCATGCCATCCCGCATTTGACGCGGCTCGGGCACCGGGGCGAGGAGTTCGACAGCATCCAACGTACTGGAGAGATCATCTTCCCTCCGTCGATCCTCGAAGAGCTGTCGGGCAAGATCCATCCCCCCTGGACCCGCATCCATCAGACTGAGCATGGAAGTAAATGGCGCTTGCGCCCTGCCCGCTCTCCTGGCGGCCTCTCGGAGATCAAGCAGACGGGTGTCATCGGCGTGCACGATACCGATGCGTTGATCGCCGCCGGGCCACCTGTAAGTCGCGAGCTTCACGATTGTCCTCCGTGCCATCCGCCCGACAGGCAGTCGGGCGGCCCGGCAACGAGCCCCGTCGGCAATGGCGCGCGAATTGTCTTCAGGCCGACAGAGAATGCTCGGCGGGGGCCTTGATTCCGAATTCCGGCATGATCTTGGTGGCGAAGAGTTCGAGCTGCTCCAGCCCTTCGTCGCGCGGGATCAGGCCCCAGTGGAACAGCCACACCAGATAATCGATTGGCACGTCGTTCAGCAGCTTTTCCATTTGCCGCTTCACGTCGTCGACGGTGCCGGCCAGCAACAGCCCGCTTTTCATCAGCCGGTCAGCGAGATGCTCGCCGGGCTTCGGCACCGGCCCTTCCTCGCCCGGAAGGCGCGATCCCTCCATGAAGCCAAAGGGCGCATACCAGCCGGTCCAGACCGGCGCTTCGTATTTCTCGACGGCGCGATAGATCTCGGCCTTGTCCTTGGTGAAGTGGATGGTGCGGCAGAGGCCGATGCCTTCGCCGAAGCGCGGATTGCGGCCGCGTGACCGGGCACCCTCCTGATAGGCCTCGACGAGCATTTTGACCATCTCGATCGGCCCGGCGAGGATGGTCGGCGTGACATTTTCCTCGCCGCACCACTGCAACGTGCGAGGGCTCGCGCCGAACGCTTGAAAAAGCTGCGGATGAGGGTCGGTGTAGGGCTTGGGGACGACGGAGATGCCGCGAACCGTTCCGTTCTCATCCACCTCGCCCGGAACACCATACTTCGCCGTGGTCGTCTTGGACGGGGGCCAATTTTTGATTCCTTCTTCGTAGGGATGCGGAATTTCGTATACCGGTCCCTTGTAGCGAAGCAGGTCGTTCTGCCAGGCCATCTTCATGATCTTGAAGTGTTCGTCGAACAGAAGCCGGTTGCGCTGGTCTGCCGCCGATTTGTCCGAGGCCGTCGAGGTCACGTTCAGGCGCTGGCCGATCACGTTCTGCCAACGCGCCTGATAGCCGCGCGCCATGCCGACGAAGAGGCGGCCCTGCAACATTTGGTCCGCCATGGCGATCTGGGCGGCCAAGCGGACCGGGTCGTGGGTAGGCACGACGATCCCGAGTTGGCCATGCATGAGGCGCTTGGTGAATTGGCCGAGATAGACGTTCAGCATCAGCGGGTCGGGCGAGATTTCCAGGCCCTCGGAATGAGCGTGATGCTCGACATGGGTGATGCCCCAATAGCCCAGGTTATCGGCAGCTTGGACCAGTTCTTTCAATCCGGCCAACATGGCTTGATAGGCTTTGGGCTTGCGGCCGATCGGCCGCTGTGCCGTCATGGCATCGGTATCCCCGAGCGTTGGGTAAACCTGCAGAATGACCTTAGGCATGGCTCTCTCCCCTGGCAGCATTGTCGCCTGTGGCGGCGACTTTATCGGCCCGTAGTGATACGAACGTTCCAGCCATTGTCAAGTACCCGTGGGCCGTCAAACGGTCTGGGCAGGCCGGCGATCCAGACTGTACAAGCGTGACAGATTTGAGTTGAGGGACAAAGCGAAGCAGAAAGGCACCGACCCTTCGACCGGGGTCGATTTGCCACCCGCACTGCATGTGTCTACACTTATATGAACGTTCCAGCCGATATTCGGATGCTGGTGAGATTTTTCTCGGGTGGCAAGACGCGTCGATGAGGAATCGAGAATCGACCGAACTAAAGTATGGGATGACGTTAGACGACTCCCTCGACAGTCGCCGCGACAGCAGGATCGCGATTCTGGATAGTGCGGAGGCGCTGTTTGCCGAGCGCGGCTATTTCGGCGTCTCCGTGCGGGATATTACCGAGCATGCGCATGTTCGGCTGGCTAGCGTCAACTATCATTTCCGTACAAAAGAGAAACTGTTCCGAGAGGTCGTCACCCGCCGCGCCGCCTTGGTCAGCGAAGATCGCCGCAAACTCCTGGCCGATATCGGTGGCCCGGCGATTAGTCGCGAGGAGCGCACCCACCGGCTGGCAAGCGCCTTCATCTTGCCCCTTCTCAAGCGGGCTCTGGGCGAGGGCTCTGGGTGGAAGAATTATTGCCGCCTGATTGCCCAGGTCGCGAATTCACGACTGTGGGCATCCGATGTCATCGCTCCCAATTACGACGCGATCGGAAAGGAATTCGTGAATGCGCTGGCGAGCATTTTCCCCGAGAGCGACATGTATAACGTGCACTATGCCTATCAATTCCTCGTCGGCACGACGCTGTCAGTGCTGACGGAGAACGGCCGTATTGAAACAATGTCAGATGGGCGGTATCGCTCCGATGACCTCGGCCGGATCTATACGGTTCTGCTCGAATTTGTGTCCGCAGGCATGGTACGCCTTTGCACAACGCCAGTGCCTAAATCAAAAGGCCGCCATCAAACATCCAAAGTGCCGAAACCGATTCGAGGTCGGAGCTGACGCGATATTCCCAATCGGCGACGCGCTGCCGAATGGTCCCGCAGTACCTAAAGCGCAATCGCTTCAGATTGAATCGATTGTTGCTCTAGTATTTCGGTGGAGCATGGTTTTTAAAATCCGGCTTCCACCCCGGATCAAGTCCGGGGCAGGCTGCTTGCGAAGCATACTTCAATTCACCCGCCGCGCAAAGCCCGCCCAATACGGCTCGCGCAGCGTGCGTTTCAGGAGCTTGCCGGCGGCGTTGCGCGGCAGCGTGTCGATGAAATCGACCGAGCGCGGCCGTTTGTAGCCGGCGAGTTTTTCGCGCGTCCATTCGATCAGCGCGGCTTCGGTCAGCGCCGCGCCGGCGCGGCGGACCACCACGGCCTTGACCGTCTCGCCCCATTTTTGATCGGGCACGCCGATCACCGCGCATTCCAGAATTTCCGCATGGCCCATCAGCACGGCCTCGACCTCGGCTGGATAGACGTTCTCGCCGCCGGAGACGATCATGTCGCGGATGCGGTCTTTGAGAAAAATAAAGCCGTCCGCGTCCATGTAGCCGGCGTCTCCGGTGTGAAACCAGCCGCCGCGCAGCGCTTCCGCCGTCGCGTCGGGGCGCGCCCAATAGCCCGCCATCAGATTTTCGCCTTGATAAAGAATCTCGCCGACCTCGTAAGGCGGCAGGTCGTTGTCGTTGGTGTCGACCACCCGCACGCGACCGCCGAACATCGGCCGGCCGCAGGACAACAGCCGCTCGCCGACGTGATATTCGTGCGGCAGCGAGGTGAACGGCCCCGTCGTTTCGGTGAGTCCGTAGAGCTGCGAGAACCGGCATTTGAAGGTCTCGAGGCAGCGGCGCAACAGGTCCGGCGAGATTGGCGCCGTGCCGTAGGTGATGTGCCGGAGCGCGGAGAAGTCGGCGGTGCGCGCCTGCGGCAGTTCGGTCAGAAACAGCATCAGCGTCGGCGCCAAGAGCGCGGTCTCGACTTTCTGCTCGACGATCGCCTGGAGGAGCGGTCCCGGGGCCGTCTCGCGCACGATGATCGCGGTCGAGCCCCGTTGCATCGCCCACAGCGCCCAGCCGGCGCCGCCGATGTGAAACAGCGGCAAAGCGACGAGATGGCGGCCGCCTTCGCGGATTTCCGGCATCTCCAAAGCGAGGCAATCGCCGACATTGAGCACGTTCCAGCCGGTCAGCATGGCGCCCTTGGGCAGGCCGGTGGTGCCGGAGGTGCAGAACTGGCAGCACACCGCGCCGTCGGCGTCGCGCCGCGGATCGGCGCCGCCGCGCGGCAATTCGTCGAACGTCAGCGTCGGCACGCCGGTCGCGGCCGCCGGCGCCTTGAAGTCCGCGCCGGTGACGATCAGCTTCGGCTTGATGTCGTCGACGATCTGTTTGATCTCGTGCGGCGTGAGCCGCCAGCTCAGCGGCGCGGCGACGAGCCCGGCCTTGTCGAGGGCGTAGAACATCTCGAGAAACGGAGCGCTGTTCTTGTCGATGATGGCGACGCGGTCGCCGGGGACAAGGCCGCGGCCGACTAGCCCGGCCGCAAGCTGCGACGTCGATTCGTTCAATTCGCCATAGGTCTGCGACTTGCCTTCGAACCAGACCGCCTCAAGGTCCGGATGGCGCCGCGCCCGCCACCGCAGCAGCTCCGCGATCGTTCGCATGCGGTTTTACCTCCCTTCATCGGTGTTTGTGCAACGCGGCCCAAATTCGTCTAGCCCAACGAATCCATCAGCTTTTGTTTCGACACCACCGCACGGACATGCTCGACGACCGCGACGGTGCGTTCGCCGTCCTCTATGCGCACCGCGAACGTCAGGCGGTTCTTGTGCCGGTTCACCAGCGCCGCCTTGATCGTGAGCTCCGCGCCGACCTTGCTGGCGCCGAGATGATCGATGACGACCCTCGTGCCGACCGTGATCTGGCCCGGCTCCAGCAAAGGCTCCACCAGCCGGCCGCACGCCATTTCGGCGATGGTGACGAGATAGGGCGTCGCCGCGACCGGCGGCATGCCCGGCACCAGCGCGCCGACCGTGTCGTTCGGGCCGACAATGACGCGCGTGATGGAGGCGAGTTCCGGCGCTTGTTCAGCGCCGGCTGGGGAAACGTCGGAAGAAGTCATGAACACTCCTGGGCGATAATCTGGGCGACAATCGCACTCACATCCGCCGGCTGCCGGGCTGCCAGCTTTTTTCCAGATTGTCGATCAGCTTGGGATCGTACAGGCACTGGCTCTGCTGGCGCGCATAGGTCGCCATGTAGCGGCGGAAGATCGACAGCGGTTCCTGGGCGACGCGCAGCGCCTTGCGGTTGCTCACCGCGCTCGTCATGCCGGCGCGCGTGAGCTGCTCGGCGTTGCGCGCGATCGCTGCGTCCATCTCCGCGGCTGGCACCACCTCGTCGCAGATCAGGCGGCCTTCGGCCGTCTCGGCATGGAAGACACGCTCGTAGAAAATGCCCTCGCGGGCGAGCTTGATGCCGGTGAGCCGCGGCAGCCGCAGATTGGCGGCGCCGGGGATGAAGCCTTCCTTGCTGGCCGGCAGGTTGAAATAGGAGCCCGGCTCGGCGAGCACGCGATCCATGATGGTGAGAAGCTGACAACCGCCGCCGATGGCGAAAGCCTCGACCGCGGCGATCCACGGCTTCTCGACATAGTCTTCGAACTCTTCGTCGTAGGATTCCGCGCGCCAATGGCCGCGAAAGATCTTGTGCAACAGCCCGAGCTCGCGCTCGATGAAGAACTCGACGAAGGAAATCTGGCCGTAATAAAGATGCGTGAGGTTGATGCCGGCGTTGAAGATGCGCCGGCCGGCATATTTCGGATGCGCGACCGTGCCGCCACGCAGGACGCCGACCTCGATGGCATCGTCGAGCAGAACGAGGTCGACCGCGGTTTCCAAGGCGGCGGTCGCCTGGTCGTCCTCGGCGTTGAGAAATTTGGTGTTGGTCAAGGTGACGTGGCCGACCTTGCCGATCCGCTCGACCTTGGCCGGACCGAGGTCCAAAAATCCGCTGCGGCGGAACTCGGGCAGACGCTCCAGCGCCTCGCGCTTGGGCTTGAGCATCGCGTGGATCAGATGCATGCCGATGCGCTCGTCGGCGAGGAGGTGTGCGATGAACAAGCCCTGATCGAGTTCGAGGCCTTCCTTGGCGCTCTGTTGCTTAAGGGCGCGCTCCGCCGCGATCCGCTCGGGCGTCGGCAGCAGCGCGGGATAACGCGCGGACGCTGCCGCCAGCAATTCGGCGACACGCAGAGTGCGCGCGCCATGATCGGTCAGGTCGTCATAGATTGCCGCGGCGTGACGGCGGAAAAATCGCTCCTTGACCACGCGAGCGCTCGTCTTGAGCGCTGCCGCCTCGCCACGCTGCTCGCCATTGCGTTGCGCGCTTGGTCCCAACGACCGCAGCGCCGCATCGAGATCGGCGCAGTATGTGCCGGCCGCGGCCGCGTCCACGGCAAGCGCGGCGCTCAGAACCGGTTCGGCGAGGGTTGGGGTGACGGCCAATTGCTGCTGCACGAAAACCTCCCTGGTTCGCGCCGCATCTTGTTCGGGGGTGTGCGGCTAAAATCAGGTATAGCGAGGTTCGCGCGGCCGCGCCACCACCGGCCGGCGGGGCCGCAACCGCTTCAGCTCACGCGCCGATACTGCCGCGGCGCATCCGACGGCACGATCACCTTGCCGATCGGCCACAGCGCCATCCCGGCGAGCTTGAGATGCGCCCAGGCGAACGGGATGCCGATGATGGTGATCGCCAGCGCGAAGGCGGTGAGCAAATGGCCGAGCGCCAGCCACCAGCCGGCGAGAACAAGCCAGATCAGATTGCCGAGGAAGCCGAACGGCCCGGTCCCGGTATCTTCGCGGCCGTAATAGTCGGCGCGCGACACGGCGGTCTGGCCGAACGGCATCAGCGTGTAGATGGCGATGTTGAACGCCGCCCGCGCCCACGGCAGGCCGATGATCGTGATCGCCATGATGACGCTCGCGACCAGCCAGCCGACCGCCATCCACAGCCCGCCGAAGATGAGCCACGCGATGTTGAGCAATAGGGCAATGGCGGACATGGACATCCTCTCGCGCGACGCGCGCTTTTGCACCGCTGGCATGTAACAACGGCCAGTGAAGTCTACCACCCCTATCAGCAGGCAGGGCGCGAAATTGGTGGCCCGGGAGTGGGGAAAGCCAACGATTTTTTGATCACCGTCCGCCGCGATTTTTCCCAATAAAATGCATGGCCTTGCAAATGACGCGAAAAATACGCTAGGATAAAATTGGTGCTGTTCCCGCGCGGGCGAGTCACGTTCGCGGTCTTTGGTAGTAGCAGGCCAAATCCAAATGGGAATTTGTCTATGGCACCCCGAGGCATCAAAATTCTTGTCGATATTCAATCAATAGAAACGGGCAAGAAAGCGCCGAAAAAGAGAGGGGTAACCGTACTCCCGGCCCCGGGCCGCAAGAGCGTCAAGAGCCGCAAGGGCAAGCCTCCATCCCGCTAGTTGCATTCATGCCCGGCGATCAAATGCAGCTCATGACAATGTTCATTGGGCGGCTGACGCCGGCTGATGAAGCGCGTTGGCGTGCCGCTTTGAATAAGCTTGGATCCGATGGTGTCCGAGCTAGGCTCGCCCGACTGACAAGTTTCGATCCAGACGAGATGGTCGAGATTGGGGAGCTTATGCCGTTGCCGTCGCGGCAGTTCGTTGAAGCATGGTTGCACCTGAACGAGCGCAGGCAGAGGCGTATCGACACTTGGCGCTTTAGAATTACAGTGCTGTTGGCGTTGGTCGCGGCAGTGGCCTCAGTCATCGCAGCCATCCCGATTATAGAAGCATGGTGGGCCGCCCTTCTTTGATTATGAGTATGAGCGTTCCGACTTTGGCCGAAGTGCGGAAACACAGCGCGTGGGTTTGGGTCTATTGCGAGCGGTGTTTGCATCAATCGCCTGTTGCTTTCGTCCCGCTCATGATCCGTCGGGGCAGGAACGCATCAAGCGACATGCTGAGGCATGCGCTAGGTGCACGGTGTGCGGCTACAAGGGCGCGACGCTACAGCACCCCGGATGGGTCGATACGAATGTCGGGTTTCAGACGTTCCCAACAGCTATGGCGTCCGAACCTGTCGCCAATGACCGTCGCCACTGCCGCCAATAGATCAGCTAAGTCATTGATTTTTTTAGTGGTGGGCCCGGGAGGACTCGAACCTCCAACCAAGCGGTTATGAGCCGCTAGCTCTGACCATTGAGCTACGGGCCCCGCGCCGCCGGGTGACGCAACCGGCGGACGGAACGCAAATTGAATTTAGCGCTTCCGGCTCAGCAAGAACACCGCCTGTTCGCCGAACAGGTTCCAGAACCACCACGGCATTTTCAGCCGCATGCGGTAGCCCCAGGCGTTGAGCGCGACCGCCTGCTCCATCTTGGCGCCGGCGACGGCGCAGAGCGCCCGGAAATCCTTGATGCTGCAGAAATGGATGTTGGGCGTCTCGTACCAGGCATAGGGCAGAATGTCGGTGTGCGGCATGTGGCCGCCGAAAAAAATCTGCAGCCGGATCTTCCAATGGCCGAAGTTGGGGAACGAAACGATGGCGTAGCGGCCGATGCGCAGCATGTGCTCGAGCACGACACGCGGCTGCCGCGTCGCCTGCAGCGTCTGCGACAGGATGACGAAATCGAAGGCGTCGTTTGGATAATCTTCCAGGTCGGTATCCGCGTCGCCCTGTACCACGGCGAGGCCCTTGGCGACGCATTTGTTGACGCCCTCGCGCGAGAGTTCGATGCCGCGGCCGTCGACGCCGCGCGACTCCAACAGCCGCAGCAGTTCGCCGTCGCCGCAGCCGACGTCGAGGACGCGCGCGCCGCGCTCCACCATGTCGGCGACGACGATGAGATCGACGCGGCCGCCGGCCACGCCGCGCGCGGCGTCAGGCAAGGCAAGATCATGGTTGACCCGCGTGAGCATCGCGCTACCTCCGCGCCGGCGGCAGGCCGCGCGCCCGCGCCGCGCCTTCCAGAAAGCCGCGCGCGATGGCGAAAAATTCCGGTTCGTCGAGCAGAAAGGCGTCGTGGCCCTTGTCGGTGGTGATTTCGGCGAACGAGACGCGCGCGCCGGCGGCGTTGAGTGCGTGCACGATGGCGCGCGATTCCGCGGTCGGAAACAGCCAGTCGCTGGTGAACGAAATGACGCAGAACCGCGTCGGCGTGCCGCGGAAGGCATTGGCGACGACGCCGTCATAGTCGGCGGCAAGGTCGAAATAATCCATGGCGCGCGTCAGATAGAGATACGAGTTGGCGTCGAAGCGCTCGACGAAGGTGATGCCCTGGTGCCGCAGATAAGATTCGACCTGAAAGTCGGCGTCGAACGAGAAGGTCGGGTTGTCGCGGTCCTGAAAGCGGCGGCCGAATTTGCGGTGCAACGCAGCGTCGGACAGGTAGGTGATATGCGCGCCCATGCGCGCGACGGCGAGCCCGCGCCGGGGATTGGTGCCGGCGGCGAAATAGCGCCCCTGCCGCCATTCCGGATCAGCCATCACCGCCTGGCGGCCGACTTCGTGGAAGGCGATATTCTGGGCCGAGTGCCGCGTCGCCGCGGCGATCGGCAGCGCTGCGAACACGCGCTGCGGATAGCTCGCCGCCCATTGCAGCACCTGCATGCCGCCCATCGAGCCGCCCGCCACCGCGAACAGCGACGGGATGCCGAGATAGTCGAGCAGCATGGCCTGGGCGCGCACCATGTCGCGCACGGTGATCACCGGAAAGTCGAGGCCCCACGGCATGCCGGTATCGGGATTGGTCGACGCCGGCCCCGAGGAGCCCATGCAGCCGCCGACGACGTTGGCGCAGATCACGAAATAGCGCTCGGTGTCGATCGGACGGCCGGGACCGACCATCGTCTCCCACCAGCCGCCCTTTCCGGTCAGCGGATGGGTGTTGACGACGTGCTGATCGCCGGTGAGCGCATGACAGACCAGCACGGCATTGCTGCGCTCGGCGTTGAGCGTGCCGTAGGTCTGATAGGCGATCTGCAGCGGGCTCAGATCGATGCCGGCATCGAGCCGCAACGGCTCGTGCGGCGCAAAGCGCACCAACAGCGAATGCGGCTGGTCCGCTTCGCGCTTGCGGTCGGCGAGATCGAGCGTGGCGCTTAACTCGGCCATGGTCGCTTTCCCGGAGCGTTTGCCATCGACGCCGGCCGCAACGAGAGGTGCCGGCTTGGCGCCGCCTTTGCGGCGGTCAAATGGTTCTAGTTAGGCCGCCATTGGGCGAAGTCAATGTTTTCTTTTGCTTTTGCGCCCGGCGGCACCTATCAATCGTGGCCCATTGCCGCCAGCCGTTCCATGCCGGACCATGCCGGACCATGCCGAAACCGCCGCACAATAATAAAGCCCTCTCGCTCGCGGATCTACGCCGTGACATTGACCGCATCGACGAGGCGATGCACGCGCTTTTGATCGAGCGCAGCGAGATCATCGACCGCCTGATCGCGGTGAAGAACACGCAGGAGTCCGGCTCCGCCTTCCGCCCGGCCCGCGAAGCCGACATGATGCGGCGGCTGGTGCAGCGCCATCACGGCAGCCTGCCGCTCGACACCGTCGAGAGCATCTGGCGCGTCATCATCGCCACCTTCACCTATGTCCAGGCGCCGTTCTCGGCCCACGCCGACATGTCGACCGGCGACGCGCTGATGCGCGATTCCGCGCGCTTCCATTTCGGCTTCACCGTGCCGCTCGTCCCGCACATGGGGGCGGCGAGCGTCGTCGAGGCGGTCAGCGAGTCCAAAGGCGACCTCGGCCTCGTTCCGGCCGTCGCCATCGCCGGCGCCGGGCCATGGTGGACGGCGCTCGAATTCGCGAGCGCGCCGAAGATCATCGCGCGGCTGCCGTTCGTCGAGCGCGCCGACCATCCGGCCGGTTTGCCGGTGTTCGTCATCTCCCGCGTCGCCGCCGACGCCATGGTGACCGAGACCGAAGTGTGGAGCGTGCGGGTGTCCGGCTGGAGCGCGGCGTCGGTCGAGAGCCTCGCCGGGCTCGTCGCCGACGCGATCGCGGTGCCGGACCGCGCCTTCGACGGGGCCGCCTTGCTCGTTTCGGTCAGGAGCGGCGGCATCGACGCCGTTGCCGCGGCGCTGCGGCACACCGGCGCCTCGATCCGCTCGCGGGCCCTCGTCGGCAGCCACGCGACCCGCTATACGGTGCCGCAGAAGAATTAGCCTCCCCCTGAAGGGGGAGGCGAGACAAAGACGGCGAGTAGCGAAGAATGACTGCATCGCATCCCCAACCGCGGCCCGGCGTGCTCGACATCCAGGCCTACGTGCCCGGCAAGAGCAGCGCGCCCGGCGTCGCCAAGATATTCAAGCTGTCGTCGAACGAGACGCCGCTCGGACCGAGCCCGCGCGCCGTCGCGGCCTATCAATCTGTCGGCGCGCATCTTGAAGATTATCCGGACGGGGCATCGAGCGAGCTGCGCGAAGCGATCGGGCGCGCGTTCGGACTCGACCCCGACCGCATCGTCTGCGGCGCCGGCTCCGACGACCTGTTGAATTTGCTGGCGCGCGCCTATCTCGCCGACGGCGACGAGGCGATCCACACGACCCACGGCTTTCTGGTCTATCCAATCGCGACGCTCGCGACCGGCGCCAAGCCGGTGGTCGCGCCGGAGACCGATTTCACGGCGAACGTCGACACCATCCTCGCCGCGGTGACGCCGAAGACCAAGATCGTCTTCCTCGCCAACCCGAACAATCCGACCGGCACCTATATTTCCTTTGCCGAGGTCAAGCGGCTGCACAACGCGCTGCCGCCCAACGTGCTACTCGTGCTCGACGCCGCGTACGCGGAGTATGTCCGCAACAACGACTACGAGTCCGGCATCGAGCTCGTCGCCACCAGCGAGAACGTCGTGATGTGCCGCACGTTCTCCAAGATCCACGGCCTCGCGGCGCTGCGGCTCGGCTGGATGTTCGGCCCCGCCCACGTCATCGACGCCATCAATCGCATCCGCGGCCCGTTCAACGTCAACGCCCCCGCGATAGCCGCCGGCGTCGCGGCGATCGAGGACGTGGCGCATCAGGAGCGCGCGCGCGCGCACAACACGCGCTGGCTCGCCTGGCTCACACACGAGATCGAACAACTCGGTCTCAAAGTGACCCCGAGCGTCGCCAATTTTTTGTTGATCCATTTTCCGGCAACCAAGGGGCGGACCGCCCAGGAAGCGGACGCCTTCCTCACCGCGCGCGGTCTCATCCTGCGTCAGGTCGGCGCCTACAAGCTGCCGAACGCGCTGCGCATGAGCGTCGGCAGCGAAGAAGCGAACCGCCTCGTGGTCGCGGCGCTCGGCGAGTTTCTGAGCAAAGCCGAGTTTCTGAGCAAAGCAACGTGACGCTGTGAGCCTGCCCGCGCCCCTGTTCAACCGCCTGGCCTTGATCGGCGTCGGGCTGATCGGCTCCTCGATCGCGCGGGCGGCGCGCGCGCAGGGCGCCGTGCGCGAGATCGTGGCGACGGCGCGCTCAGCCGCCACCCGCCGCCGGATTGCCGAACTTGGGCTTGCCGACCAGGTGGTCGAGACCAACGCCGCCGCGGTCGCCGGCGCTGATCTCGTCATCGTCTGCATTCCGGTCGGCGCTTGCGGCGCGGTGGCGAAGGAGATCGGCCCGCATCTTTCTTCCGGCGCCACCGTGTCCGACGTCGGCTCGGTCAAGGGCGCCGTCATTCGGGACATGGCGCCGCATCTGTCGGCGGGCGTGCATTTCGTGCCGGCGCATCCGGTCGCCGGCACCGAGGATTCAGGCCCGGACGCCGGCTTCGCCACCTTGTTCGTCGGCCGCTGGTGCATCCTGACGCCGCCGGAAGGCGCCGATCTCGCCGCCGTCGACAAACTCGCGGCGTTCTGGCGCGCGCTCGGCGCCAATGTCGAAACCATGCCGGCCGCGCATCATGATCTGGTTTTGGCGATCACCAGCCACCTGCCCCACCTCATCGCCTACACCATCGTCGGCACCGCCGACGAACTGTCCCAGGTGACGCGCTCCGAGGTGCTGAAATTCTCCGCCGGCGGCTTCCGCGATTTCACCCGCATCGCGGCGTCGGATCCGACCATGTGGCGCGACGTCTTCCTGACCAACAAGGACGCGGTGTTGGAAATGCTCGGCACCTTCAACGAGGATTTGGCCCAACTCACGCGCGCCATCCGCCGCGGCGACGGCGACGCCTTGTTCGCGCATTTCGCCCGCACCCGTGCCATCCGCCGCGGCATCGTGCAGATCGGGCAGGACTCGCCCGCCCCCGATTTCGGCCGCGCCCACCCGGACTTGCCGGCCGAGCCGCTGCCGCGGCCTTATGCGGCCGCCGACGAGGAATGATGCCGCTTATGCCGCAAAGAACCTGGATCAGGCCCGTGCCTGGATCGCCAGCGCCGCATCCACGGCGTCGCGCAATGTCGCCACCGTGAACGGTTTCGCGATCACGTCGCGGACGATGGCATCGAGCCCGGAGGCGCGTTCGCGCTGATCGGCGTAGCCGGTCATCAGCAGGATCACCAGTTCGGGAAAGTCGCGCGCGGCGGCGAGCGCCAGCGCGATGCCGTCCATGATCGGCATGCGGATATCGGTGAGGAGGAGATCGAAGCGTCCGCCCTCGCGTTCGAGCACGTCGAGCGCCTGGCTGCCGTCGCTGGCGGTCATGACCTCGTGACCCTGGCCGGCGAGCGCGCGCGCGCATAGCGCGCACAAAGCCTCTTCGTCTTCGGCGATCAGAATGCGTGCCATTGCCTCATCTCCGCGTCTTGCGGCTTTCAATGGGTTGCCGCGACGATGTCGCGGCGATTGACGAAACGCACCACCACGTCGCGTCCCTCCACCGGCGGCGACGCCAATCGGGTGCGGAACGCGACCGCCTCGCCGCCCGGCAAAAAGGCGCGCGCGGCAACCGCGGTCCAGGCATAGATCTCCTGGTGTGCGGCATTGCGAACGATGAACTTCAGACGCGGCACGTCGACCGGCCTGCTGCTCGCATTGACCACATTGCCTTCCACCACCAGGATCGGGACGCCTTCGTGTTGCTCCGTAGTGGTGTTGATGCCGTCGAACACCAGGCTGCGCAGATTAACCGGCAGCCCGATCATGGCGTAGAACGACGCGGTCTGCGGCAGCGCGCGCACGAAATCGCCGCGCCAGCCGATGAGGATGGCATCGATGAGCGCGAGCGCCAGGATGGCGCTTTGCCACCGCGACAGCGGCCATTGGGCCTGCCCGCGTCGCGCGGTCCTTTTGTCGCGCCGGGCGGCGGCGCTCTCGATGTCCACCCTCGGCGCGACACGATGTTCGGAGAAATCTTCGGCGTCGATGTCGAATTGCGGCTCGCCGTCGGCGCCATCCATGGGCGCGATCGGCGGAGCGGCCATCACGGCAGAATTCGCAAGCGCGGCCGGAAATGGCGGGTCGGCTACCTCTTCCGGCTGCGCGCCAAGCGCGTCGCGCCATGGCTCGTCGTAGCGCGGCGGATCGGCATCGAATTGACCGGCACCGAATTGATCGGCGTCGCCGCCACTCTCTGGCGCGGAGGCCGCGTCCGTATAGGCGTAAGTGGACTCCTCATCGACCGCGCGCCCGAGGGCAGACCTGGACGCGGCTCCAAGCGCGGAAGCGGCGGCCATGAGTTTCTCGGCCGGGGTCGGCTCCGCGTGCCAGACGGTCGCACAGCGCACGCAGCGCACCAGGCGCCCGTGCGGCCCCAGGCTTGCCAGCCTGACTTCGTAGGAGGTAGCGCAGGAGGGACAGACGATCAGCATGAGCGAATCAAGGAGCGCGTGGCGTGCCGGCGAAGCTATCATCCGATCCGTTAACGGATCGGATACCAAGCCGGCGGCGCGAAGGCCGTTGCCGGGGTGTTAGGCTGATGCGGCGGCGCGAATCAGCCGCGCTCGGCCGCTGGCCGAGTGCCCCATGTTGGCCGGGCGCCTCATGCGGCGGGCGCTGGTGGAGAACGGCGTGATCCGGTTCGAGAATGTCGGCTTGCGCTACGGCTTGGGCCCGGAGGTCCTGAGCGATCTCACCTTCGCGATCGAAGGCCGCTCGTTCCAGTTTCTCACCGGCCCCTCGGGCGCCGGCAAGACCTCGCTGTTGCGCATGATGTTCCTGTCGCTGCGGCCGACACGCGGCCTTATTTCCATGTTCGACCAGGACACCGCGACGCTCAGCAAGGACGGCCGTGCCACCTTGCGGCGGCGGATCGGCATCGTGTTTCAGGATTTCCGGCTGCTCGACCACATGACCACCTACGAGAACGTCGCGCTGCCGCTGCGCGTCATCGGCAAGGAAGAGGCCGATTACCGCGCCGAGGTGGTCGAGTTGCTGCAATGGGTCGGGCTCGGCGAGCGCATGGGCGCGCTGCCGCCGGTGCTTTCCGGCGGCGAGAAGCAGCGCGCCGCCATCGCGCGGGCCGTCATCGCGCGCCCGCAGCTTCTGTTGGCCGACGAGCCGACCGGCAACGTCGATCCCAATCTCGGCCAGCGTCTGCTGCGGCTCTTCCTCGAGCTCAACAAATCGGGCACCGCGGTCGTCATCGCCACCCACGACATCGCGCTGATGGACGAGTTCGACGCCCGCCGCCTGGTGCTGCATGAGGGACGCCTGCATGTCTATGATTGAGCCCGCCGGCAGCATGGCGGAGCCATGGGACAACCTCGAAATTCCGGCGCTGACCCAAGCGCCGCCGGCGGCGACCCCGATCGTGCCCAAAAGCTCGATCGCCGGACGGTCGCTGGCCGCCGTCGTCGCCATCATGACCTTCCTCGCCTCGCTCACGGCCGGCGTCGTGACGTTGGTGGTCGGCGCGGCGAACGACTGGCGCTCGGATGTCGGCCGCGAGGTGACCATCCAGGTCCGCCCGGTCGGCGGCCGCGACATCGATGCGGATGTCCGCAAGGCGGTCGAGATCGTGCGGACCGCGAGCGGCGTCGCCGAAGTGCGCGCTTTTACCAAGCAGGAATCCGCGCAACTGGTCGAGCCCTGGCTGGGCGCCGGCCTGGCGCTCGACGAGCTGCCTATACCCCGCCTGATCGTGGTCAAGCTCTTTTCCGGCGCGGTGCCGGATTTCGCCGCTGTGCGCCAGGCGCTGGCGAACGAGGTTCCCGCCGCGAGCCTCGACGATCATCGCCGCTGGATCGACCGCATGCGTAACATGGCCGGGAGCGCCGTCGTCGGCGGTCTCGCCGTGCTCGGCCTGGTGCTGGTGGCGACCGTCCTGTCGGTCACGTTCGCGACCCGCGGCGCTATGGCCGCCAACCGGCCGATCATCGAGGTCTTGCACTATGTCGGTGCGACCGACGGCTTCATCGGGCGCCAATTCCAGCGCCATTTCCTCATGCTCGGCTTGAAGGGCGGCGCGCTCGGCGGCGGCGCCGCCATCTTGTTGTTCGGCGCCGTGGAAGCCGCCGATACATGGCTCGCGGGTACCCCCGCGGGCGACGAGGCGGTGGCGCTGTTCGGCAACCTGTCCATCGGCGTTTCGGGTTATCTGGCCATTCTGGCGCAGATCGCGCTGATGGCGGTCGTCACCGGGCTCACCTCACGCCGTACCGTCAACCAGACGCTGGGGGCCATTGACTAAAAGCCCATCCATCGCGGCCGAAATTGCGGCTATGATCGGCGCGTTTGAATATTGATTTCGGTCCTGCAACCGATGCTCTACGCGAGGGACACGCGCGGCGATGCAAAGCCTGAAGGGAGCCGTCAGACGGCGGCGCATCAAATCCCTGATCGTTCGCTTGGCGCTTCTCGGCGCCATCGCCGTCATTGTCGGCTTTTTCGGTTTCGCCTGGCTGCTGCCGAGCCAGGAAGTCGCGCTCGACAGCAAGGCCGACGGCATCGTGGTCCTGACCGGCGGCACCTCCCGCGTCAGCGACGCGCTCGAGCTCTTGGCATCCGGCCATGGCAAGCGCCTGCTCATTACCGGCGTCAATACCGGCACCACGACAGCCGATATCGCCCGCCAGACCGCCGAATACGGCCGCTATCTGGCTTGCTGCGTCGACCTCGATTATTCCGCGCTCAACACGCTGGGCAACGCCGTGCAGACGCGCCGCTGGACCCTCGACCGCGGCTTCCACTCGCTCATCATCGTCACTTCGGCCTACCACATGCCGCGCGCACTCGCCGAAATCGCCCATCAGCTGCCGGATGTGACGCTCATTCCCTTTCCCGTAGTCTCCGACCGCCTGCGCGTCGAGCCGTGGTGGTCGAACGGCGACACCACGCGGCTGGTGCTGTCGGAATATTTCAAATATTTGTTCGCCAAGGTGCGCATGCGGTTCGATACCGTGGCGGCCGAAGCCGGCGGCGACGCCGGCCACAACCATCTCGCCGACGCACGCACCCGATAATCGCCGCGCGTCGATCGCCCGCCATCCGTCAAGCCCGGAAACGCCCGTGCCTCGCTCGTTCGCCGTGATCGCCCGCTCGCTTCTCTTCAACGTCCTGTTCTATGTGAACATGATCGTGCTGATGATCGTCGGCCTGCCGACCATCGCGCTGCCCTATCGGTTCTTTCACGGCATCCTGCGCGCCTACGCGCGCACCAGTCTCTGGCTCCTGCGTGTCATCTGCGGCCTCGAGGTCGAATGGCGCGGCCGCGAGAAGCTGCCGCAGGGCGCCTGCATCGTCGCCTGCAAGCACCAGTCGGTATGGGAGACGTTCGCGCTGTTCGTCATCCTCGACGACCCGACCTACGTTCTCAAGGCCGAGCTGATGTGGCTCCCGCTGTTCGGCTGGCTCGCCCGCAAGGCGCGGATGATCCCGATCGACCGCAACGCCCGCGTCGCCGCGCTGGCGCGGATGACCGCGCGGGCGCGCATCGAGGCGGCGCGGGGGCGCCAAATCGTGATCTTTCCGGAGGGGACGCGGCGGCTCCCCGACGCCGCGCCGCGCTACATGTCCGGCGTCGCCTATCTCTACGGCGAAACCGGGCTGCCTTGCGTTCCGGTCGCGCTCAATTCCGGACTGTTCTGGCCGCGGCGGACGATGCTGCGATTTCCCGGCACCGTGCTGGTCGAGATCCTCGACCCCATTGCGCCCGGCCTCGATCGTCAGGCATTTGCGGCCCGTGTCAAAGACGTACTCGAAGAAGCAACCGCGCGGTTGGTGGCCGAAGGCCGTCGGCAATAGTTGGTGCCCGCAAATTCGGATTCTGATTTTCTTGCTATTGATGATCGACACCCGCCTCGTGCGCGCCCTTGAGGCGCTCGGCGATGAGATGCAGGTCGGTCTCGCGATAGCCCAGCGCCTCGAGCGATTGGACCGCATCGAGCACGTAGTCGCGGTTGGGACCGGAGCGGCCATGGCCGTGACGGATGTGGCGCACGGACTCTTCCAGCGTCAGCCGGCCGGCATATTGCACATGGCCGCGGTCGACCACGAAACACAGCGCCCGCACCTGTCGCCGCGACGCGTCCTCGAGCTCGATTCGCCGCATCGTTTCCAGATAGACCGAGGTCACCTGCTCGCGTTCGCGCAAATAGGCCACGGTTTTCTCGCGCGCCGCGGCGGCGACGCGGAAAGCAATGCCGCGGCACATGCCGCCGCGATCGAGGCCGAGCACCAGCCCCGGCCGCTCCGGCGTGCCGCGATGCACGAACGAATACACGCACAGCGCCCGGTGCATGCCGATGAGCCTCGCCGGCACCCGCTCGACAAAGTCGAAACCGGGCCGCCACATCAATGAGCCGTAGCCGAACACCCAAAGGTCGTCGCTGTCCTGCGTCGCGCTCGCCGCCATTCCTCGTTGATCCTAAACCCGATTGACCCAAGTCCGACCCAAGTCCGACCCAAGTCCGACCCAAGTCCGACCCAAGTCCGACCCAAGTCCGACCCAAGGCCGACCCAAGTCCGACCCAAGTCCGACCCAAGGCCGACCCTAGCCCGATCGACCCCGGCCGGCTTCCGCTGACAGCACAACCGTGGCCTTGTACCCTTGTCATGGCAGAGGAATGGTCTTGGAAACGCCGCACTCGCCATGCGAAGAGGGATGATGCCGGGCGAATCCCCATTTAGCATGATGCAGCAGCCGCGCCAGCGGTTGCGCAACCCCGCGGCCGCGGCGCGGCGGCGCCGACGCGGGCGCTGGCGCGCGGCGGCGATCGCGGTAATGGTCGTCGTGGCGCTGGGGCTCATCTGGTCTTGGCTGTGGTACTACACCGCCGCGATTGCCGACCGCACGCTTGCCGGCTGGGTCGAGCGCGAGACCGCCGCCGGCCGGCTTTATTCCTGCGCCTCGCAGACGCTCGGCGGATTCCCGTTCCGCATCGAAGTGCACTGCGCCGATGCCGTCGCCGAGGTCAACGCCCAGCGGCCGCCTTTCACCGTCCGGGCGAAGGACGTGCTGGTCACGACGCAGGTCTGGCACCCGACGCTCATGGTGAGCGACATCACCGGTCCGCTCACCTACGCGGATTCCGACCAGCCGCCGAGCCTCACCGCCAATTGGTCGCGCGCGCAAGTGAGCGTGCTCGGGCCGCCGCCCGATTCGCAAAGCGTGTCGTTCAAGCTCGACGGCGTGCATGTCGACCGCGTCGGGGCGGGCGGCGGCGACGCCGCACTGCTGTTCAAGGCCGACCACGCCGACATTCAAGGCCGCCTCATCGACGGCTCGGCGCGCAACAATCCGGTGGTCGAGGCGGTTCTGCACGTCGTCGCGGCGGCGGCGCCGACGCTGCATCGCGCGGTCGCCCAGCCCACCAATGCCGACATCGACGTCGTCCTGCGCGGGTTCAAGGATCTGTCGACAAAGCCTTGGGCCGTTCATTTTCGCGAGATGCAGGCGGCCGGCGGCAACATCGAGATCAAATACCTTCGCATGGCGCAGGGCAACGCCGTCATTCTCGGCTCGGGAACGCTGACCGTGAACGCGCAGGGCAAGCTCGACGGCCTCATCCGTGTCGCCATCGTCGGCGTCGAAGAGATCGTGCCGCTGCTTGGCATCGATGAGTTGATCGGCCGCGGCGTCGATCGCCTCGCCGGCGCGGCCGGCGCGCCGGCGCAGGGACTCGGCGCGCTCGACCGGCTGGTGCCGGGATTGAGCGCCGCCGTGCGGACCAGCGCCAACGCGAGCGTGATCGAGAACATCAAGAAGATGGGGCAGCCGACCGAGATCGACAAAAAGCCGGCGATCCTGTTGCCGCTGCGCGTTGCCGACAGCGCGATCTATCTCGGCATGGTGCCACTCGGCACGGTGCCGCCGTTGTTCTGAGAAACAAGAGCGGACAATGCGGGTGCGCGTCATCGTGCCCTCTGCTACGCATCGATCATGTCGCCAAGCGGGCATATTCGTCGCGCAGCGTCTTCGGCTTTTTCTTCGTGAGCCGCCACAGCCTGTCCTTGCAAGCATCCGGATCGCGGCCGGAGCAGGACCTCACCCGCTTGCACATTTTGTTGGTGCAGAACCGGAACGAGCCGAGCAGGTCGCACTGCGCCCGCCGCACCAGATCGTAACGCTCGAGTCGCGGCAACGCCCGCCACTGCGCGAGCGTGAAGCCGCCGGGAAGTTCCTGGCGCTGGGGCATGATGGGTTCCTGAAGTGGAGCGCGCTGCATCGTCATCTCTCCTCACCCTGAAAGGGGGAGGTGCCGCCGCAGGCGGCGGTGGGGGTCCGTGCAACCTGCCGCGCGCGTCAAATACGAACCCCCACCGGCTCGCTTGCGCTCGCCACCTTCCCCTTTCAGGGGGAGGACGAACGACAGCATTCTCGCGACGCAGACGCGCCCGAGTTTTGCCTACCACCAAACAAGAAAGCGACTTTTAGAATCCGCCCCCGGCAACAAATGAGGGAGGCGGAGCGCCGAAAGGCGCATCCAACCATGGCCGTGTCGTACGGGACACGGCCGCGGCCCCCACCCCCATAGGCGTTAGGTTAAGCCGTGTTTCCCGGATGCAGTGCAGCACGAAGTGATGCACTGCTGATCCGGGATCGTCGCAAACACGGAGTTTCCGAAGGTCCCGGTTCTGCGGCGCATCACTTCGTGCTGCGCCGCGCCCGGGAAACGTACCTTAACCTAACGCCTATGGCCCCCACCCCTACCCTCCCCCGCATGCGGGGGAGGGAACGGGAGGGGGCCGCTCGCCTTCCGGCGCTCCACCGCGGCACTTGCAAAGGCCTATAGCCTCGCTCAGCTCTGGGCCGCGCTTCCCGGAATTACCGGGTGCAAACGGGAGGACCCTCCCCGGCGCCAGTGCAGCGAGCACCTCGCAGACCGGTCCTAGTGCCGGCCGAGACGATGCCCAGAGCCGCCCGGGAGCGGCGTGTGTGGCGCCGCCCGCGGGAACCGCCCCCGCTCCGCCTATCAGGAGCACCCTCGCGAAAGGCGTCCCTCGATGATTCGATGAGCGGGATGATATCCTGTACCGTATCCGAGGACGTCTGTCAAGTACTATGTCACCGCGACGATGACAGTCCTTTGATTCCATGCAGCGCCGTTCGCCCTTGAAGTGCTGTTTTCGGCGTGATGCACAAATCAGGCTGACCGGCAATGCCGTCGAACCGCTCGAAAATAACTCGGCGGCTACGTGAGCGGGCCGCCCAACGACCGGCGTCGAACCTACACACGCCGGCAGCCTAAGCCGCGCCTTTTCTTATAAATGCGGCCAGGCTCCAAGGCGCTTGACGTCCAAAAGGGGGAATGCTTTCTATTGACATGCCTGCGGTTGTCGCGCGTCAGCAGGCCTGCGATTTTCTGACGGTGGGCCGCGCCCTTTTCTAGATTGAGGACGACAAAGCATCGCCCGGCTCTGCTAGACTTAGTTTCTTGCATCGCGGAGTGGAACCATGTCACGGTTGCTGATCGCATGCTTGCTATTTGTACTGTTGACGGCGCATACAATTTCAGTAAACGCCCAAAATAATATTCCTGTCGCCGCTCCAATGAATACCGAGTCAGCGGGCACCGAAAGTGACGTCGCGATCCGATCTGTAATGCGCGTCATATGTGCCCAACAAGACTCTATGGGAACTGGCTTCCTACATAAAAGCGGCAAAATAATCACCGCCGCTCACGTCGTAAAAGACTGCACAGATCCGACGCTACTTCTGTCAAATGGAACAAGCGTGCCGGCAAAGACAGATGTGATTGAGCCGGACATGGACTTTGCAGTTATAGTGCCCAACAGACCTATCGATGCTCCATCATTAACATTAACAAGCCAACAGAAATTCACGATTGGAAGCCAAGTATCGACGTGGGGGTTTCCGCTTGGATATGCCGGCTTTCGTCCAATGCTGAGTACCGGCATTTTGTCTGGACAAGACGTAGTGAAAGCCGACAGCGGGAAATTGGCGATTCAATACGTTGTTAATGCCGCATTCAATTCCGGAAACTCTGGCGGCCCACTGTTACTCATAGAAACGGGCGAAGTGCTCGGCGTTGTTGTCAGTAAGATCGCTCCACTCAGGCCCGATACGCTAAACGCTTTACACGCGCTTCAAAATCAAGCATCTGGCTTCATGTACACGGCGATCGCGCCCGACGGCACTAAAAGGCAGTTTTCCGAAGGTCAAGTTATTGCGCTCGTGCTCGACGACTTGCGGAAACAAGTGCAATTAGTCATTGGCCACGCGGCAATGGCTGGCGATCTGCGTCTATTCTTGAATGCAAATCACATAGACCCATAACTTACCGCGCGACCGTTGAGATGTTGCTATCTGAAATTACGTATGGGACACCAAACTGTTTGTGAAAAGGCGGCGAGGCCGATCCCGGGTTTCGTTTCAACTCAACCCGGGCTACGCTTGCTGATCGAGAGTGAGCTCCATGACTTGTCTTTGTGCAGAACCAAGCAGTTTGTACTTACCGCCGGCCCGCGGCGAGTCTACGGAAACGAACTCGTCGGTGCTGCCGGCGTCTTCGCAAGGTGTATCCCAAATTGGGCAATTGATCATGACGATTCTCCTCGAACCGGGTCGAGTTTCGGAACTATTTTAGACGTGTTACATGCCCCGTAGGATGTCTTGCCGCTGGACGCATCCAAACGTTCAAGTCTGATTGCACTTGGGGACAACGACGCCTTAAATCAGTGTTCGGTGACTACTTCATTACGGTCCGACTGCGGAAAAGCTCATTTGGGCGCCTAAAACGTTGACGATAGCCCGTGGCGTCGATGCACGGCGGCACAGCAGTTCGGCCAATTCGCGCCTCACGTCAGCACCCGCACCGGCGCCCCATCAAGAAACGCGCGGATATCCTCCGCCATGCCGCCAAAGAACGCGCGGTAGTTCTGTTCAACGACGTAGCCGAGATGCGGGGTGATCACGACATTGTCGAGCTTGCGGAAGGGATGATCGAGCGGCAGCGGCTCGGTGTCGAAGACGTCGAGGGCGGCGCTGGCGATGCGTTTTTCGCGCAGCGCGGCGATGAGCGCGGCCTCGTCGACGATGGGGCCGCGCGAGGTGTTGATGAGATGGGCGGAGGGCTTCATCAGGCCGAGTTCGCGGGCGCCGATCAGGCCGCGGGTGCGCGGCGACAATTGCAGATGGATCGAGAGGAAATCGGCGCGGCGAAACAGGTCGTCGCGGTCGACATATTCGACGCCGGCGTCGCGGCATTTGTCCGCGGTGAGATTCTGGCTCCAGGCGATGGGGTGCATGCCCAAAACCTTGCCGATCTGCGCCACCTTGGTGCCGAGCCGGCCGAGGCCAAGGAGAGAAAGCGTCAGGCCCTCGAGATCGAGGCCGATGGTGGTTTGCCACGCGGCGCCGGCCTCGAGGCGGGCATTCTCGTAGCCGATGCGGCGGGCGAGTTCGAGCATCAGGCCGACGGCAAGGGCGGCGGTGGCATTGCCGAACGACGGCGTGCCGCAGACGACGACGTTGTTCGCCTTCGCCGCTTCGAGGTCGATCGAGGCGTTGCGCATGCCGGTGGTGATCAGGAGTCGCAAGTCGGGCAGCGCCTCGATCACCGCGCGCGGAAACGCGGTGCGCTCGCGCATGGCGCAGACGATGGCAAAGCCCTCGAGCGCGGCGACGACCTGTTCGGCCGCACCGAGGTGCTTGTTGAACACCGTGATGTCGATATCGCCCGTGACCTTCGACCAATCGGCCATCGTCAGCGCGACGTTCTGATAGTCGTCGAGAATGGCGCAGCACAGCGGCATGTGATTCCTCGTCGTCATTCCGGGGCGCCGCGAAAGCGGCGAGCCCGGAATCTATAACCACTGTCGGTGCATGTCTTGCCCGGTCTGTTCTTGCCCGGTCTGTGGTTATGGATTCCGGGCTCGCGCCGTTGGCGCGCCCCGGAATGACGGCCGGGGATTACGCGTGCGCGTCGGCGATCTCGCGCAGCGCCGCGCTCTCGGCGGCAACCGGCGCGGCGGCCGCGCTCGCCCCCGCACGCTTCGCCCGCCATTTCGGGCCGGGTCCGCGCATATAGTGCAGTTCCGGCCGGTAGGGGTCGAACGCTTGCTCGAAGTTCCGCCGCAGCTCGCGAACGGCATCTGTGAAATGACGCCACATGACACGCTCCGCCGGTCTTATTGCGACCTCGCGTCCGCTGGGCGGGGCGCTGCGATGCGCCGGAACCGAATTACCTGGAACCCATGGGGCGCGTGTTGCCGCAAATTGTCGGCGAAACGTCATTAAAACTTTGTGCAATTTACGCGGGCGCCCCGCGCCGATTGAAATCAGACTTTACGAGAGTTTACCGCGCACGCATGCAGCGCCGAGAACCCCGGTTGCGATCGACCGTTTGGACGTTCGTTCTCGGCATGGCACGAAACCCCATAGGCGTCAGGTTAAGCCGTGTTTCCCGGATGCAGTGCAGCACGAAGTGATGCACTGCTGATCCGGGATCGTCGCAGACACGGAGTTTCCGAAGGTCCCGGTTCTGCGGCGCATCACTTCGTGCTGCGCTGCGCCCGGGAAATGTACTTGAACCTAACGCCTATGGCCCGAGACCCTAGCGCGCCCGCCTTGCTCTCACCGCGCGTGATCGCTACATCAGCGCCGACTTCCCGAAACCATCGCTTTTTTGGGGTCGCGTCCCGTGCGCGCACGGTGCGGACATCGCTCATTAAGAGGATAGGGCGCCCAGCCTTAGATCAAACATGGCGCGGCAATTCATCTACCATATGCAGGGGCTTTCCAAGTCCTATCCCGGCAACCGCAAGGTCTTGGAAAACATCAATCTTTCGTTCTATCCCGATGCCAAGATCGGCGTCCTCGGCGTCAACGGCGCCGGCAAGTCGACGCTGCTGCGCGTCATGGCCGGCATCGACAAGGACTATTCCGGCGAGGCCTGGGCGGCGCAGGGCGCCCGCGTCGGCTACCTGGCGCAGGAGCCGCAACTCGATCCGAAAAAGTCGGTGCGCGAGAACGTCATGGAGGGCGTCGCCCCGCAGCGGGCGATCGTCGAGCGCTACAACGAACTCGCCATGAACTATTCCGACGAGACCGCGGACGAGATGACCAAGCTGCAGGACGAGATCGAGGCCAAGGGGCTGTGGGATCTCGATTCCAAGGTCGACCAGGCCATGGAGGCGCTGCGTTGCCCGCCCGACGATGCCGAAGTGGCGGCACTTTCCGGTGGTGAGCGGCGCCGCGTCGCACTGTGCCGGCTGTTGTTGGAGCAGCCGGAGCTGCTTCTGCTTGACGAGCCGACCAACCATCTCGACGCCGAGTCGGTGATGTGGCTCGAGGGGCATCTGCGCAGCTATCCGGGCGCGATCCTCATCGTCACCCACGACCGCTACTTCCTCGACCACGTCACCAGTTGGATTCTCGAGCTCGACCGCGGCCGCGGCATCCCCTACGAGGGCAATTACTCGGCGTGGCTGGTGCAAAAACAGAAGCGGCTCGAACAGGAAGGCCGCGAGGACGAGGCGCACAAGCGCACGCTGGCGCGCGAGCAGGAATGGATCTCCGCCTCGCCGCGCGCGCGCCAAGCGAAGTCGAAGGCCCGCTACCAGCGCTACGAGGAATTGCTGGCGAAGGCCGGCGAGAAGCAGACCCAGACCGCGCAGATCGTCATTCCGGTCGCCGAACGGCTCGGGCAGAACGTCATTGCCTTCGATCACCTGCGCAAGGGGTTCGGCGACAATCTGCTGATCGACGACCTCACCTTCCAGCTGCCGCCGGGCGGCATCGTCGGCGTCATCGGCCCGAACGGCGCCGGCAAGACCACGCTGTTCCGCATGATCACCGGGCAGGAAAAACCCGACGGCGGCACCATCAAGACCGGCGAGTCGGTGCATCTCGGCTATGTCGACCAGTCGCGCGACACGCTCGACGGCAAGAAGTCGGTGTGGGAGGAAATTTCCGGCGGCCTCGACCAGCTTCAGCTCGGCAAGCGCGAGGTCAATTCGCGTGCCTATTGCGCCGCGTTCAACTTCAAGGGCGCCGACCAGCAGAAGAAAGTCGGCCAGCTCTCGGGCGGCGAACGTAACCGCGTGCATCTCGCCAAGATGCTCAAGTCCGGCGCCAACGTCCTGCTGCTCGACGAGCCGACCAACGATCTCGACGTCGACACCTTGCGCGCGCTCGAAGAGGCGCTGGAGGACTTCGCCGGCTGCGCCGTCATCATCAGCCACGACCGCTGGTTCCTCGACCGCATCGCCACCCACATCCTCGCCTTCGAGGGCGACAGCCACGTCGAATGGTTCGAAGGCAATTTCGAGGATTACGAAGAGGACAAGAAGCGCCGGCTGGGGATCGATTCGACGATCCCGCACCGGATCAAATACAAGAAGTTTTCAAGGTGATGGCCGGTTTGGCGTGATGAGCGCCACACTGGGAAAATACGTCCGGTAGCGTCGCACGTCGCGCGTCAGAATGGGGATTCCCAGCACCTGCGCGTGAGCCCCGATGAAGAAATCGGGCAGAACACCGGTGCGAATACCATCCGAGGCGCGATAGCGCGCGTAGGCCTTGCCCGCGAGGAACAGCGCATCAATTGGGATGCGTTCAAACTGAACGTGTAAGCCAGCGAGCGCCTGTTCGACGCCCGACTGGGTTTCCATGCGCGCCGACATTTCGGCGTAGACGATGTCGTTAACGAGCACCGGCCCAGTGGCCGCGCATTGCGCGAGCTGTCTGAGCGACCATTCGAACCAGCGCTGGTCGGCGGCTATGACATCCAACAGAACGTTCGTATCGACCAGCGTCACTTTTTGCGCCGCCGAAAGCTCGCCGTCTCGCCGCGGCTGAATTCCATGAACTCGTCGGTCGTCATGCCGCCGCGAATGAGGCGGCGCTTTGCCAGCGCCCGCAACCTCGCCTCATATTCGCTCGTCGCGCGCGGCTTCTCGATGTGCGCGCCGGTCGGGGTGACGAACACTTCGACTTCATCACCCGGCTTGATGCCGAGCGCGTCGCGCACGGACTTCGGCAGCGTGACCTGTCCTTTGGCGGTGACCTTTGTCGTCATGGCGCCCTCGGTATTACCATTCACGCAAAAGTAATACCGCCGCCGCCGCCGGTCAATCGCAGGTCGAAGCACCGGGCAAGATGCCATTGAGGCCTCCGCTCGCGGACCGTATACTACCGACATTCTCCCAGTCGATTTCGTTGGAAGCCGCTGTTGTCGAAGCTTTGCGCCGGCGCTATGAGCAAAAGCCATCCGCCTGATTTCCCGCCACATTCAACACCCTGCACGACGCCCCCATGCAAGACTGGAACGCACGGCAATACGTGAAATTCGAGGACGAGCGCACGCGGCCGCCCCGCGATCTGTTGGCGCAGGTCCCGATCGAGCGCCCGCGCCGCGTGGTCGATCTCGGCTGCGGGCCCGGCAACTCGACCGAACTCCTGGTCAGGCGCTTTCCGCAGGCCGAAGTGATCGGGCTCGATTCCTCGCCTAATATGCTGAAGCTGGCGCGCGGGCGGCTGCCCGATTGCACCTTCATCGAAGGCGACATCGCGACCTGGAGCCCCGACGCGACGACCGATGTTTTGTTCGCCAACGCGGTGTTCCAATGGGTGCCGGATCATCCCGCGGTGCTGCGCCGGCTGATGGAAGCCATGCCGCCGGGCGGCGTCCTCGCGGTGCAGATGCCGGACAACACGCGCGAGCCGTCGCATGTGTGTCAACGCGAAGTCGCCGAGAGCTGGCCGTGGCCGCCCGACGTGACGCCGCCGCCGTCCGGGCGCGGCGATCTGCCGTCGGGCGAATTCTATTACGATCTGCTCAAGCCGATCTGCGCGCACGTCGACATCTGGCAGATCGTCTACAATCACCCCATGGCGGGCGCGCAGGCCATCGTCGAATGGTTCAAAGGCTCGTCGCTGCGCCCGCTTCTCGCCGCGCTCGACGCCGACGGACAGGCGAAATTTCTCGCCGCTTACGGCGAGAAAGTCGCGCGGGCCTATCAGCCGCGCTTCGACGGCAAGGTGCTGCTGCGATTTCCGCGGTTTTTTATTGTGGCGGTGCGTTAATCGCGGGCATACCGACGTGTCCGCTCGCGGCCGGCGATTTGGCGGCGGTCATGCTGGCCGAGGACGGAAGCGGCCTTTCATTTTGAGGCCGTCGCGCATATTGAGTCCCAGTAGCGTGATATTCGCCGCACCCGCAACGAGTTCCAGCGCCTGGACCGCATAGAACGCGGTATCGAACTCGCCAGCGCTCGCCTTCGCTGCGAGGTACAGGGCCGAGGGGATGAGAACCAGAATGCCGTTGCCGGCTATAAACGGCATGCGTTTGATCTTCGCCCCGATGAGGCCGCCCCGTCGCCCCTTTGCCAACGCGAAGCCCGAGCCTCCCGCCGCAGCCAGTGCCGGAATCAGCAACAGGAAGCCCCAGGGTATGGCCATTTTCACGGACGCGACGACCGTATGCGATGCGAACAGCTCCGCCACCGCAGTCGAGAGCCAGAACGTCGCGATCATGAAGATTGCGAGCACGCCGGCGATCGGGTGGATGATCTTTAGCAAGGCCTCTTCCCTCATCGACTGATGGCTAAAGTGCCGAGCAGCGATCCAACGGCGACCGCATCGGCGGTGGCTCTCGCGTCACGCCAACGGATCTGCCGCGATTCCGAGACGGAATTTGCCGTGGTTCTCGTAGGCGGTGTCGCTCATGACCTGATGCAGTCCAGCCGTATTCAGGTCGCGCAGCAAACGGCCCATAATGTGTGGATGATGCAGTCCCGTGTTGCCGGCGAAATGATACGCCATGGTGACCGTTTCGATGGCTATGTCGGTGGCAAAAACGCAAATCGCCCGAACGTCCGCGATATCGCTGCCGTCGGGCAACTGCCCCGCACAGACCTTTTGATACAGCTGCTCATAGCGCTCGTGCATCAGCGCTCGCGCCGACCGAATCTTAAGATCGGCCTCGGCGATCTTGCGGTGCACCACTTGCCGCTCATCGAGCTTCGACGAGCGGAATGTGCCGCGGGTCGTTGTCGCCAATTTGACAAGCTCGTCCAGCGCGCGCAGAGCGGCGCCGAGCGCTACACTGCCGTGCTCCTTGGCGACGTAGCTGAAGGGGGGCAACAAATAAGCCGGCCCCCCGCGCAGTGGCTTCGGTGTGAGCAGGTCCCACACGAATGAAAGGTGCTCGGGCAGGTGATAATTTTCCACCGAGCAATCGCAACTCCCAGTCCCTCTAAGACCGACGACGCCCCGCCAGTTGTCGTACAGGGTGACGTCGGCCGTGGGGATTACGGAAAATATTGCGAGCGGTTTGCCGCCGTTCTCCTTTTCCGACCCCTCGAGAATTGTCCCGCCGACGAACCATTCCGCATGTCGGATGCCACTGTTGAAGCGCCAACGTCCGCTGAGTCTGTATCCGCCTTTCTCGCGCACGGCTCGGCCCGCGGGGAAAAAGGAGATTGCGGCGGTCGGGATTTTTCCGGAACCGAAGACTCGCTCGAGACCGGCTTTCGGCAGAAACACCCCAAGCGATGCTACTCCGGTCGCGCCGACCATTGTGCACCAACCGCTGGTGAAGTCGTGATACGCAAGCTGCTCGAGAACCAGCATTTCCGTGATCGGATCAGCCTCGGCGCCACCCATTTCGGCGGCGAGCTTCAGCCGAAACATCCCCGCGTCCCGCAATGCCTGCACCGCTTCCGGCGCCAATGTCGCGAGTTCCTCGCTCTTTGGCCCCGATGCTTCCAAGGTCCCGCTGATACGCCCGACTTCATCGAGCAGCATCTGCCGCTTGGCTTTCCGTTCACGGGGAAATTCCTCGACCATTTTTCTCCCTGCCGTACCTGCGCCAGCATCTCTCCGCTGCCAATCAGCTAGTCGGAATTGGTGGCCTCGACATCGTCGTCATCTTCGCCCAACACTTTGCCGGTCCTTACGTTCACAATGTGAGCCTGTCCGCATTTTTCGCAGTACATTGATTCATAAGGACCGTCTTCTGGCTCAAAATTGAAGCGCTCCGGAATATCTTCGACGACAACAAATCCCTGGACCATGGCGCCCGTGTTCGGACATCGGTACATGAAAGACGTCATTTATTTTCGGCCCAACTCGTCGGCGGTTCGCATCTGCCGCGTTCGGCACGGCATCATCCTGGCAGGCATCCTATCCCGCAGAATGCTTCTCAAGTTGCGGACGACTCAGCTGCGATATCGCGAGCGACTTCAGCCCAATGAAACCCCTCCAAATCCGGCGCCGGATGGATCCATCCGCAGTGGCGGCAGGTGCGCAGCGAAGCGTCGGCGGCAAAATGGGAGGAAATTTCGTCGTATTTCGTCTGCGACAACGCCGCACCGGTATCCCATACCTCTCGATAGATTTCCGCATCGCAACCGTCGCAATACCACGCGACGCCCTCGAGCCCGGCATGCATCTGCTTGTAGCGCATCACCACGCTGGTCTCGGCGGGCATGATGCGATGCGGAGCGCCGGCGGGAACGTAAACAAAGCTCCCCGGCTTCAGCGCAAAGTAATCCACCGCCGTGCCCTTGAACTCGACCTTCGCAGCGCCCGAAATGAGTGAAATCAGGGTATCCTTACCGCAGACGAGGTAGAATGGCTGCGGCCGGTCGTTCTTGCTCAGATGGACTTGCACCTGCTTGTCGTCCGGCAACATCGGCCTCTCGTCGTACGCACCGACCTTGACCGCCTCACGCCACGTTTGAAACGTTTTCTTTCGCATCGTCCCGCCTAATTCATGCCGCGTGCCGCATCGACGATTGTCTTCCGGGCGGTAATCGCCACGTTGCTCTGCTCCTCGTATTTGTCCCAGCCCCAGGCGGCTACGGGAAAATCGCGGTTCGTGTGCCCGCATTTGGGACAGACATGCCGCGCCGGGTCATTGTTGTACTCCGCAAACAGGCCCGGCAGCGCCGCGACCGAGGGCAAGGGATGAGTGGATTCAATTGCATCGGGCCCCGGAGTGGCGTCGAATTCCTTGAAGAAGATCTGTTCGTGACACTTCTCGCAGCGCAAGCTGCAGCCCTCCGTCTGTACGCCGGATTCGGCCTGCATCTGCGTAATCACAAAAGCAGCGAATGACTTCGGGTCTTTTTCGTTCTTCAAAAACGAATTGACGCCATGAATGAGCGCACCGACATAGAGTTGACCGGTCGGCAGCATCGCGCCGTTGGCGGCTAATGTCATGACGATTTCGTGCTGCGTATTGTGATGGAAGAAATGCCCGTAATCCGCGTTGGGGCCCCCAATCAGCAGGGCCGAGCACGGTACCATCGCCCCCGGATGCAGATAGGGAAACAGGGGCTTCAGCTGGGTATTGCTGCCTTGCGCCACGTCGAAAGCGTTGGCATGCAGCGGCGGCCGGTCGGGCCGCGGTGGCGGTATCACGAGTTTTTGCTCGGACATGGTACTTTCTCCCTGAGTCAGCCCTTTTCCCAAGTCAGGCTTTGCCGCCGTGTTTGACCATTTGCTCCATTTCACTTCTGGACGCCGAAAAGTGCACCTCGTGGGTCTCGTCGATGGGGAAACCGAGGATTTCCATTTGCTCCTCGAGCTTTTCCTTGCTGTCAGCCTCGAATACGGAGACGAGAAATCCCGAAGCAAGGTTCGCGTAGATTTGCTTAAATACCGCCGTCTTGGCCGCTAAAACGTGTTGCGCGTTCTGGGCAATTTCATCGGGCTTAAGACCGGGAGCGCGATGAATGGTGATGTATTGCGGCATGTCGTTTCCACCCTTTGCTTTGCTTGTTTAAAGTCCTACTTCGTTCGCCAATCGGCGCGTGCGTCGCTCCGACCACTCGTTGCGGTTTCGGCATTCCAGATCGAGCGTCCGCTGGATGCGCACGATGAGACGCTTGAACGTGCGAATTTCCGCGTCGGACAGATCGGCCATCGCTCGCTCATTCACGTCCGCGATGAGCGGCGACATCGTTTCTGCCAATCTTTTGCCGCGGGGCGTCAAGCGGACCACGCTCTTGCGCCGATCGTCGGTCGACTTCCCCACCGCCACCAATCCTGCTTTTTCCAAGGCCTGGACTGCGACGACCGTCGTCGGCCCCTGACGGCCGACCCGGCGCGTGAGGTCGCCCACCGTCAACGCATCTTCCTCCCATAGTTCGCGCAGGTAGCGCCACTGGCTCACGGTCACCCCGTTCGCTTCGGCGCTCTGGTCCATCACGTCTTCCCAACTCTCGGCCAGTTGCCGGACGTGATAGCCGACGCTGCGTTCCAGCGGAACGAGGTCGCCGTCGGCCACAGCGTCGGCAGGAAGAGATAAGGCTCGCATTTTGGGTCGAGTGTGCATTTTCGGTGCAGTGCGTTTTCAGTAGAGTGCTTTTTCGGTAGATATCTATCTATTTATGATATAAGCACGGCGGCGTGGCATTGTCAAAGGATCAATTATGGAAGCGCGGCTGGATCGCCCCGTTACGCTGCACCTGATGGGGGACTGGGGAATCGCCAACCTGCATCGCATCTGCGGGTGGATCAGCGCAGAGCTTTGGCGACGTTGTCCGCCGGGCTCCAGATTTGCCACCTGGGCCGGCAGGGGTGGAACCGACGCAATAGACGCAGTCCTCGACGGCGATGTTCAAGTCGCGCTGTTCGTCCCCGCCGGTTTTGGCCGCACAATTTTTGAAGGTCGCGGCATCAACGGACGGAAGGACGTCGGCCGCCTCCGCGCCCTCGGCACGCTTCCGCAGGATGACGCGCTCGTGTTCGCAATCGACGCGCGCTTCGGCGTCGAGAGCTTCGCCGATCTGCGAGCGAAGCGGCCGGCATTCACCCTGTCCACGGCGCTGGACGATGGCGTCAATATGACGGGATTTGCGGCGCATCGCATGCTCGAGGCCTCCGGCGTTTCAGCGGCGACCATCGAGTCCTGGGGCGGCAGGCTGGTGCTGGGCGAAGCGCCATGGGACACAATTCCGCTAGTGACGGCCGGCAAGGCCGACGCGATTTTGTTCGAAGCCATCATGACGCCGTACTGGCGCGAATTGTGCGCCGCGAAAAAAATGAATTTCCTGCCCTTCGAGGATTCGGCGCTTTCGCAGGTCGAAGAGAAATTCAAGTGGAATCGCATCGAAATTGCTGCCGACAGGTTTCCCAATCTGCCGGGCGCCTTCCAGGCGCTCAATTTCTCGGACTTTCTGCTGTTTTGTCGCGACGATTTTCCGGACGACCTCGCCTACACGATTGCTTCGATTCTATGCGAAACACCGGAACTCCTGGAAAATCAGTATCGTCACCTTGCTCCAACGGATAGTCCCGTCACCTACCCATTGAAGCCGCAAAAGATAGCGGCGACCTCTATTCCGTTAGCCCCCGGCGCCGAACGCTATTTTCGAGAGAACGCGTTCTTATAAGCGCCCCCTCATAGGGAAAGAAGATCGAGTGTCCTGATTTGGGTGAGGTGAAGCAATGAGCCAGACTGACGAAGCGATTGTTTTGCTCGTCGCGAGCATGAGCGGCACGGCCGAGCTGGTCGCCGAAGTGATGGCGGAGGAAATCAAACGGCGTGGATTGGCCGTTCGCGTCATTGATATGGAAAAGGCGGGCTTGTCTCTGTTTGGACAATATCGCACTTTTATCGTTTGCTCGTCGACATATGGAACCGGAGACATACCCGACAACGGCCAGGCGTTCTTCAACGAGCTGACGATTGAGCGTCCGGATCTTGCCCACATCAGGTATGGGCTGGTGGGCCTGGGCGATATGACTTACTTCACGACATTCTGCGGTGCAGGCCGCAAGTTCGACGAGATTTTTTCCGCACTCGGTGCCGCGCGAATCGGCGATTGCCTCTTTCACGACGCCAAATCCGACGTCTTCGCGGATCAGGCTGCACTTGAATGGCTCGAAGGCTGGCTGACCGAAATCCTACAGGTGGAAGGCGATTAAAAACCGGTCATGCCTTGGCGCGGCGCGCGGAGAGGATGCCGCCAGCCGGAAGGAATTGAAGCCTGCAGAACAACAACGCTCGGACTGCTTGAGCCCCTTCGACAAATGGACGCGCTAACATTGCTTCGCCAACAACCCCCGCAGCACCATCTCGACATGGGCGTCGAAATACGCCTTGAGATCGAGCGGGTGGCGGTCGTCGAACATCATCATCCAGATGTCGACGAGCGCGATCGGGCCGATGATGACGAGCGGGCAATCGGTCACCGCGGAGCGGCTGATGTCGCCGCGAGCGATGCCGCGCTGGATGGTGCGCTGCAATTGCTCCATGCAGGGGCGGTGAATTTCCTCGTGATAGCGGTCGGCCAGCTCCGGAAAGCGCGAGGCCTCGGCGAGCAGCATGCGCACCACTTCGCGGCGGCGCCGATCCTCGACGATGTGCTCGTAGATGTAGCGGAACTGCGCGCGGAGGAGATCGACGGTCGAGCCGTCGTGGCGCTCGGCCATGTCGTTGACGGTGTCGAGGGCCGCCTTCATCAGCTCGCGCACCATCGAGATGAACAGGTGTTCCTTGTTCTCGAAATAGACGTAGATGGTGCCCTTGGTGACGCCGGCGCGCTCGGCAATGTGATCGAGCGTCGTCATGGCGTAGCCGTTGCGCGAGAATTCGCAGAACGCGGCTTCGAGTATTTCGCCCGGGCGCTCGGCCTTGCGGCGACGCCACCGGTCGTGCCGCATCGGGTGGCCGGTTTCTTCTGGGGACGTTTCCTCACGCGCTTTTTGGCGTGAGCCCGGGCGCAACTCCGTCACCTCGGACATGCGACGACCTCCGCTCTGGAAAAATCGATTCCTCTTATTGACTGACCGGATAGTAAATAATTAGTGTACGCTTGTGAAGGGTGATCAAGTGCGTATTGGGTCGGGGCAGTTCCAATCGCGCGCCGGTCGGTCGGCCGGCCAGCGTCGCAACGGTGGCATATGCGGTATTGGCGTGTTGAAGCCGATGTCCGTCGCGGCCATGCTATCGCTATTGGCATCATCTCTATTGGGACTGTCCGCTTGCGCGGTCGGACCCGACTTTACACCGCCCCCTGCCCCTCCGGTCACCGCTTATACGCCCGACACGCCGCCGGCTGCGACCGTTTCGGTCGATGTGGCCGGCGGTGCCGGACAGCAATTCGTGATGCGCCGCGACATCCCCGGCGATTGGTGGAAAGTCTTCCATTCCCAGGAGATCGACGCGCTGGTGAGCCAAGCGCTGCACGCCAATCCGAGCCTGCAAGCCGCCCAAGCGGCGTTGTGGCAGGCCAAGGAGACCCTTTACGCCGCCGGCGGCAAGCTGCTGCCGAGCGTCGACGCCAACGCTTCGGTCACGCCTCAGCAATTCTCGCCGGCGGAATTCGGCGCGTCCGGCAGTCCGTCGACCTTCAATCTCTACCAGGCGACCGTCAATGTCTCCTATGCGCCCGACGTGTTCGGTGGCCAGCGGCGCCAGATCGAGGCGACCGCGGCGGCGGCCGAATTGCAGCGCTTCGAACTGGAAGCGACCTATCTGACGCTGACCGCGAACGTGGTGACGGCCGCGATCCAAGAAGCCTCGCTGCGCGGCCAGATCGAGGCGACCGAAGAAATCATCAAGGCGGAGACCGATCAGCTCGTCGTCGTGCGCAATCAGTTCGAAGCCGGCGCGGCCAACCGCGCCGACGTTTTGACCCAGGAATCGGAAGTTGCGACCACGCAGGCGACGCTGCCGCCGCTGCAGAAGGCGATCGAGCAACAGCACCACCTGCTGCTCGCGTTGATCGGCCGCTTCCCGAACGAGAGTCACGGCAAGCACATGCGGCTCGCCGCGCTGCATTTGCCGACGCAATTGCCGGTCAGCGTGCCGACGCAATTGGTCGAACAGCGCCCCGACATTCGCGCCGCGCAGGCGCAATTGCACGAGGCCAGCGCCCAGATCGGCGTCGCCATCGCCAACAGGCTGCCGCAATTCGCGCTCACCGCGGATTACGGCAGCGCCGCCCTGACGACGGCAGCGCTGTTCACGCCGGCGACGGCGATCTGGAGCATCGCGGCGAGCGGCACGCAGCCGATCTTCCACGGTTTCAGCTTGCTGCACCAGCAGCATGCCGCCGAAGCGGCGTACACCATGGCCGAAGGACAATACCGCAACACGGTGCTGCTGGCGTTCCAGAACGTCGCCGACGCGCTGCGCGCGGTGCAATTGGACGCCGCGACACTGAAGGCGCAGCAGCGCGCCGTCAAGGCGGCGTCCGACACCTTCGATCTCACGCGCGGCCAATACCGGCTCGGCGCCGTCACCTATCTCATCCTGCTCAACGCCCAGCGCAGCTATCAGCAGGCACTGCTCGCTTTGGTCCAAGCCCAGGCCGCCCGCTATGCCGACACCGCCGCCTTGTTCCAGGCGCTGGGCGGCGGCTGGTGGAACCGCGTCGACGTCGTGCCCGATACGCTCAGCCCCGAGGCGACCAAGCTCGTCCACGAGGCGAGCGACGCCGACGCCCCCCGCAGAAACGGAGCGCAATAATGATCAAACGCATGGTGATCATGCTGGTCGCGGTCGCCATCGTGTTCGGCGGGATTTTCGGATTCCAGATCTTCAAGGGCATGATGATCAAGAAGTTCATCACCGCGCTCAGCAATCCGCCGCAGACCGTCTCGGCCGCCAAGGCCGAAACCAGCGAATGGCAGCCGAAAATCGAGGCGATCGGGTCGTTGCGCGCGCTCAAGGGCGCCGATCTGTCGCTCGAGGTTTCCGGCGTGGTCGAAGCGATCACCTTCAATTCCGGCGACGATGTCGCGGAAGGCGCGCCGCTCCTGAAACTGCGCACGGCCGACGACATCGCCAGGCTCGAACAGCTCAAGGCCATGGCGGAATTGAGCGACATCACCTACGAGCGCGACCAGAAGCAGTTCAAGATGCAGGCGGTGAGCCAGGCGACGATCGATACCGACGCCGCCAATCTGAAAAACGCCCGCGCCCAGGTCGCCCAGCAGCAGGCCATCATCGACAAGAAGCTGCTGCGCGCGCCGTTCGCCGGACATCTCGGGCTGCGCGCGGTGGACCTCGGGCAATATGTCGGGCCCGGAACGGTCATCGTCACGCTGCAGGCACTCGACCCAATCTTCGCCGATTTCTTCGTGCCGCAACAGGCGGTCGGTCAGATCGGCCTCGGCCAGCCCGTGACCGTCAAGATCGACGCCTTCAAGGATCAGACCTTCACCGGGGAGATTTTGGCGATCAATCCGAAGGTCGATCTCGGCAGCCGCAACGTCCAGGTCCGGGCCACGCTGAAGAATCCCGACCACAAGCTCATCCCCGGCATGTACGCGACGGTCGAGATCGCGACCGGCGCGCCGCAGACCTACGTCACGCTGCCGCAGACGGCGATCAGCTATAACCCTTATGGCGACACCGTCTACATCGTCGACAGCAAGAGCGACGCCGACGGCAAGCCGCAATTGACCGCGCGGCAGACGTTCGTCACCGTGGGGCCGACGCGCGGCGACCAGGTCGCCGTACTCAAGGGCGTCGCCGACGGCGACATGATCGTGACCGCCGGACAGATCAAGCTGCACAACGGCTCGACGATCATGATCGACAACAAGATCACGCCGACGGCCGACGCCGCGCCCGTTCCGGTCGATCGCTGACGGGCCGCCGCCATGAACTTCACCGACATCTTCATCCGGCGGCCGGTTCTCGCTTCGGTCATCAGCCTGTTGATCCTGGTGCTGGGAGTGCGCGCCTATTACGCGCTGCCGGTGCTGCAATATCCGCGCACCGAGAACGCGATCGTCACGGTGACGACGACGTACTACGGCGCCGATCCCGACGTCGTCGCCGGCTTCATCACCACGCCGCTCGAAATCGCCATCGCTCAGGCCTACGGCATCGACTACATGACGTCGACCAGCCAGAGCAGCACCTCGACGATCACGATCTATCTGCGCTTGAACTACGACGCCGACAAGGCGCTGACCGAGATCAACACCAAGATCAGTTCGGTGCTCAATCAGCTGCCGACCGGAACGCAGCAGCCGGTCTTGACCGTCAAGGTCGGGCAGACCATCGACGCCATGTATCTCGGCTTCAACAGCGACACCTTGGCGCCGAACCAGATCACCGACTACCTCACCCGCGTGGTGCAGCCCAAGCTGCAGACCATACCGGGCGTGCAGACCGCGGAGCTGCTCGGACAAAAGGTGTTCGCGCTGCGCGCTTGGCTCGACCCGCAAAAACTCGCTGCCTACGGGTTGACCGCGACCGACGTCAGCGTCGCGCTCGCCGCCAACGACTACATCTCCGGCATCGGCACGACCAAGGGCCAGATGGTGCAGGTCAATCTGACCGCCTCGACCGGCCTGCACTCGGTCGACGAGTTCCGCCATCTGGTGATCAAACAATCGAACGGCGCCGTGGTGCGCCTGCAGGACGTCGCCAACGTCACGCTCGGCGCCGAGGACTACGAGTCCGAGGTCGGCTTCGACGGCAAGCGGGCGGTGTATATCGGCGTGCAGGTCGCGCCGGCCGCCAACCTCTTGGAAGTCGCGCACGGCGTGCATCGCGTGTGGCCCGACATCGCGGCGCAGCTGCCGCGCGGGCTCTATGGCGAAATCGTCTACGACTCCACCGAATTCGTCGACGCGGCGATCTACGAGGTGGTGCTGAGCCTGGTCGAAGCGTTGGCGATCGTCACCATTGTCGTTTTCCTGTTTCTGGGCTCGGTGCGTTCCTCGCTTATTCCGACCGTCGCCATTCCGCTGTCGCTGGTCGGCACCTTCATCATTCTCCTGGCGCTCGGCTATTCGATCAATCTGCTCACCTTGCTCGCGCTCGTGCTCGCCATCGGCCTGGTCGTCGACGACGCCATCATTGTCGTCGAGAATGTGAGCCGCCATCTCGAGGAAGGCGTCGCCCCCGTTCCCGCGGCCGTCAACGCCGCGCGCGAGCTCGGCGGCCCGATCATTGCGATGACGGTCGTTTTGGCCGCGGTCTATGTGCCGATCGGTTTCCAGAGCGGGCTGACCGGCGCGCTGTTCGCGGAGTTCGCCTTCGCGCTGGTCGGCGCCGTCACCGTGTCGGGCGTGGTCGCGCTCACGCTCTCGCCGATGCTGTGCTCGCGGCTCCTCAAGGCCCACGACCCGCAGCACCGCGGCTGGGAAGAGAAGCTGACCTGGGCGGTCGACCGCGGCTTCGAGCTCCTGCATCGCAGCTATCAGCGGCGCCTGCACGGCAGCCTGAACTATCTGCCGGTTACGGTCGTGTTCGCGCTCACCGTGCTCGGCAGCATCTATTTCCTGTTCGTGACCGCCCACACCGAGCTTGCGCCGCAGGAGGATCAGGGCGTCATCCTGTCGCAATCGATCTCGGCGCCGAACGCGACGCTGCGGCAGCGTCAGCTTTATTCCCGCGAGGTCTACGAGATCTTCTTCCACCATCCGGAAACCGAGCACGTCTTCCAGATCGACATGCCCGGCCAATCGATCTCCGGCATGGCGCTGAAACCCTGGGACCGCCGTACCAAAACGACGAACGCGCTGCAGCCTGTCGTTCAGCAGGAGCTGAGCAAGATCGCCGGCATCCGGGTCGTCGCCTTCCAGCCGCCGCCGCTGCCGGGCTCGATCGGCTTGCCGCTTCAATTCGTCATCGGCACGACCGAATCCTTCGAGCGCCTGTACGACATCGCGCAGAAATTCCTGCAGGAGGCGCAAACGAGCGGCAATTTCATCTTCCTCGACAGCGACCTCAAGATCGACAACCCGCAGTCCAACATCACCATCGACCGCGACAAGACGGCGCAGATCGGCCTGAAAATGAGCGACGTCGGCGCCGCGCTCGCCTCCATGCTCGGCGGCGGCTACGTCAACTATTTCTCGATGAGCGGCCGCTCCTACAAGGTCATTCCGCAGGTGCAGCAGCGCTTTCGCCTCAACCCGCAACAACTGCTCGACTACCACATCCGCGCCGCCGACGGCTCGCTCATTCCGCTCTCCACGGTCGCGACCGTCGACACCAAGACCGTGCCGGAATCGCTCAACCATTTCCAGCAGCTCAACAGCGCGACCATCCAGGGCGTCGCCATGCCCGGCGTTTCCCAGGGCGACGCCATCGCCTATCTGCAGGGTCTCGCCGCGCGCACGCTGCCGCGCGACTATTCGATCGATTACGGCGGCTTGAGCCGGCAGTATATTCAGGAGACCTCGGGCTTCGTCTCGACGTTCGGCTTCGCGCTCATCATCATCTTTTTGGCCTTGGCCGCGCTGTTCGAAAGCTTCCGCGATCCCGTCATCATCCTGGTATCGGTGCCGATGTCGATCGCCGGCGCGCTCATCTTCGTCAGCCTCGGCTTCGGCGGCGCCTCGCTCAACATCTACACCGAGGTCGGCCTCGTCACGCTGATGGGCCTCATCAGCAAGCACGGCATCCTGATTGTGCAGTTCGCCAATCAATTGCAGGCGGAGGGCCGCTCCAAGCGCGACGCGGTGGAAGAGGCCGCGGGCATCCGGCTACGCCCGATCCTGATGACGACGGCGGCCATGGTGCTCGGCGTCGTGCCGCTGATGACGGCGAGCGGCGCCGGCGCGGTGTCACGCTTCCAGATGGGCGTCGTCATCGCCGCCGGCCTTTCGATCGGCACGCTGTTCACGCTGTTCGTCGTGCCCGCGGTCTACGTGCTGTTGGCGACCGACCGCGGCAAGCAACTCGCCAAGGCGGCCGAGGTGGCCGGCCCGCAGCCGCACGCCGCCGAGTGATCCCGGCGCGGTGCCTTCGCAAGAACGGCAGCCCGGTTCTGATTTAATCAGGAGCGGCCGAAAATGCCCCGTAACAGACATTCGCGTCAGCTACAGTAGTGCCGCAGCATCGGCATCGCTTGCTCGACGCAGTATCGACCTTCGGCGATCGCCTCCGCGGCACGGTTGTACTCCATCAAACCGATGTCACGCAGTCGCGGAGCCAGCATCACGTGCGGCGGTTCGCCCGCGAGACGAGCGCGCGTGACATAGTCCTGCATGATGTTGATCGAGTTTGCCAGGACCTGGAAGTAGCCGGGGGTCGAGGGCCGTTGTGGCAAAAGCCGCTGGACGATCTGAGTGGCTTGATCGCCGAACACAGGGGGTAACTGCTTGAGCACGCCGGCGAGGAACTCGTTTGGAACTCGAGGGGGCAGTATGGCGTCCGAGGGAGGCTCACTTGCAAATCGGCGACCCAACAGATCGCCGTTGAGATTGACCGCGATGATCACGTCGGCCCCAAGCGCCCGGCAGACTGATACCGGAACCGGATTGGATAATCCGCCGTCGACAAGCCATTTCTCATCGATCTTCGCGGGACTCAAAATTCCAGGTAGCGCGATCGAGGCGCGCACCGCCTCGAGAATCGGCCCGCGCTCGAGCCAGACTTCCCGGCCGGTCGCCAAATCCGTCGCTACTGCCGCGTAGCGCTTGGCGTAGCCTTCGATTGGCCCGTCGACGCCCAGCGCTCGCAGCCATCCGACCACCTCGTTGCCGTCGATCACGCCGCCGCCCGACAGGCGGATGTCCATCAATGCGACGATCTCGCGCCACGTGGCCTTCTCCGCCCATCGGCGCAGATTCGCAAGGCGTCCGGCTACATAGGCCGCGCCAACCAGCGACCCTATCGAAGTCCCACACACGATATCAGCCTCGATGCCGGCCTCGGCCAACGCATCGATAATTCCGATGTGCGACCATCCGCGCGCAGAGCCACTGCCGAGAGCGAGTCCGATGCGAGGAGCTGCCATCTGCTGAGGGCCTCGAAATTCCGTTGAAGCGGAAGGAAGGTTAGCACCTCAAGAAGCGAACGTCCTGTTATAGCCCGTCGCGTCACTTCGCGCGACGCAGCAAATTAGTCGTGTCGTAAGCACACGAGTTGTCCGGGTTAGGTAGCACACGAGTTGTCCGGTTTTCTGCCTCTGCGAGGAGGCGGCATGAATGAACCGGGCGGCGTGGCTACAGGACCGTAGGATGCAGAAGTTTCGCGATGTGTTGAGCCGCTGGGATGCTGGCAGTTTGTCGATGCTGGAGGCGGGAGAGTTGCTGGGGAGGTCGGAGCGGCAGTTCCGGCGGTACCGGGAGCGTTACGCGGAGGACGAACTGGAAGGGCTGCTCGACCGACGGCTTGGCAAGCCGTCGCCGAAGCGGGTTCCGGAAGCGGAATCGAAGCGGGTGGTGGCGCTTTACAAGGAGCGCTATCGGGGTTGGAACGTGAAGCATTTTCACGAACAGCTGGTGCGCGAGCACGGCTTCCAGTGGGGTTACACGTGGGTGAAGACGCAGCTTCACACCGCGGGTTTGGTGGAGCGGGCCAAGCGGCGTGGCGCGCACCGGCGCAAGCGCGAGCGCAAGCCGTTCGAGGGCATGATGCTGCACCAGGACGGCTCGCGCGCGAGGTGGATTGCGGACGCCGCGCCGCTCGATCTGATCGTCACCATGGATGATGCGACGAGCACGGTTTATTCGGCGTTCCTGGTCGAGGAGGAAGGCACCGCCTCGACGTTTCGGGCGCTGCTCGAGGTGTTCGCGGCCAAGGGTTTGCCGTCGAGCCTCTACACCGACCGCGGCAGCCACTATTTTTACACGCCGCAGGCGGACGGTCCGGTCGACAAGAGCCGGCTGACCCAAGTCGGCCGAGCGCTCAAACACCTGGGAATCCAGCATATCCCAGCTTATTCCCCGGAGGCGCGCGGGCGCAGCGAACGCATGTTCGCCACCTTGCAGGACCGCTTGATCAAGGAATTGGCGGCCGCCGGCATCGGCGACAGCGGGGCTGCCAACGCCTTCATCCGCGACGTCTACCTGCCGCGGCACAACGCCCGTTTCGCCAAGCCGGCAGCCGTGGCCGAAACCGCCTTCGTGGCCGCCGACCCGGGCCTCCTCGCCGAGACGCTGTGCATTGAGGAGGAGCGCATCGTCGGCCGCGACAACACCGTCGGCTACGGCGGCCACCGCCTGCAGCTGCCCGCCAGCGCGGCACGCGCCCATTATGTCAAGGCTCAGGTCAAGGTGCGCGAATATCCCGACGGCACGCTGGCGGTATTCCACGGCCCGCGGCGCATCGCCGGCTACACCGCCCAAGGCGCCCAGATCGTAGCGGCCCCGACTGCCACAAGCGTGACGCCGTGCTCGCCCAAGGCAGGTCGGGACGAAGAAACGGCCCCCAGGTCGAACAAAGAAACCGACCAGAAAGACCATCGCAACCGCGCAGGCTCAGGCCTGACCAACCGATCCGTGCCGGCCTGTCCACCGCTTCCAGGTTGGCCCGCTCCGCCAAACCCGAAGCGGACATATCGTGTGCTACCAAAGCCGGACAACTTGATTAGCTACCGACACGCAGCAAATTAGTCGCTTTCCGAGCGAAGCGGGCATCCAGCGAGCCGCGCTTACGGCAATGAGTGCACGCCATAGCTCTTTAATAGCCACCCTCGGATCAAGTCCGAGGGCGGCTTTTTCCGGATCTGCTCTATTTTTTCAAGGACGCGATGTAGGCCGCGATGTCGTCGGCGGCCTTTCGGCTGAGCGGCAAGTCCGGCATCTTCGGATGCGGGTCGAGCAGAAAACGCGCGAGACGATCGGCGTTGAAATCCGGGGTCTGTGCAATCGTCGCGAACGGCGGCACGTCGGCGACGGCGCGCTGCTGATCGGCCGAGACGAGATGGCACGCCGCGCACCACCGTTTCGCCAGGTCGAGGCCGTGCGCCGCGTTCGCCGTGTAACCGGGTTCGCCCTCGGCGGCGCGACTTGCGGATGTTGGCAATACCATCACCCCCACGCCGGTGACCGCGACGACAGCGAGCGCGACAAGCTTATTCATGGGCATGAGCGGCCTTTCATGAATCATCTCAAATTCATAAGCCGCTTCGGTCGCCGCCGCAACGCTTCAATACGAGTTGACCGCGTCATTCCCGCCACGCGACGGCATCATGAGGTATTGTCTTGAGCTGACCCTTCGTTTCGTCGAGGCCGACGTGATTGCGGCGCTCTATCGAAACGCAACCACTTCATGTTCATCGATCGGTTCCGCCGGGCCGCAGATTGGCGCCGCCCGCACGTCCGGAGCTTTGATCAGCTGCTGCCGAGCGTTTTTTCTGCCATCCTGACCACACGTCGCCCCATGACCGCCACCATGATGATCGCGAAGCCCGAGGTAATGAGGTTGACGCCGACAATCAGTCCCAAGGCCCAACCTGCAGTACCCGGCCATCCCGCGATGAGCAGCGCGGCCAGAACGAGGTCGACGACACCGCTTAAAAACATCCATCCCCACGAATCCGGAAACGCGCCGCGATAGCCAAACGCGGCTACAATCTGAAAAACGCCCTCGACAACGAAGAAAGCGATGAGCACGAGCGTCAGCGAGACCGCGCCTTCGGTCGGGTGCCAAAGCAGGACGATGCCGACGAACAACGACAGGGCCGCCGTAAGCAACGACCACAAGAAAGCAGATACGGTCGGCGCGTAAAACAGAGCGACCAGCCCCACGATTCCGGCGAGCAGGAACATCCAGGCCACGTAGACATCCACCGCGATGGTCGAGATTTGGGGCCAGATAACGGCGAGCAAACCGAGAATGGTTATGATCACACCCTGCGTCAGAAACAACCGCCAATGAAGCCGCACAGTATTCCTGACGGCGCGCTGGATATCTTCTACTGTCGGGTCCAAGGAACTCATGGGATTTCTCCGGTCCAATCTAATTTTCAAACAAGCGATTATCTCTATCCTGCCGCCGGCGAAATGAATTGACCTATGTCAAGGGCCGGTAGGGGAACGCTCGCTTTTCGCGGATCTCCGGACTCCTGGTCAAGCAGGGCCGAGATGGCTCGAAAGCAGCGCGCTTTCGCCGATACGCACCGGCAGCGCGCGCTGCCGACATTCGGCGCGAAACCGCTTCAACAGCTTCGGCTCGCCGTCCAGATTGACGTTGAGATCGTCCGTCGACTCGAACTCTATCCAAGAACTCCGCGTCGTAACCAGTTCGGCCCGAATTCCCGCCGCACCTTCCCGCAGCAAACGGGAGAAGGCGTCCAAGCGCGCCGGGTGGTTTAGTTCGGGCAGGATCATCAAATCGAGCAGACCATCGTCAATCAGCGCGTCTGGGCAAAGCGGTACGCCGCCTCCGGCCTGTCGGCCATTGCCGATCGCAAGGGCCAGGAAGTGTCCTTCCCACGAGAACCCGTCGGCGCGAAACCTGCCTCGATTGGCCGCGAGCTCTGCGAAGCGCGAGATACCAGTGATTAAATACGCTAGGCCGCCCAGCCGTCGCTTGAGCTCGGGGTCCGTTTCGACGGTGACGCGCGAGCCGAAGCCGCCCGAGACGAGGTTTATGAATGGCGCGCCGTCGACAAGACCCACGTCGATCCATCGCGGCGGTGCACACGCCGCTAGTCGCAACGCGGCTGTGTAATCCTGAATCGGTATACCCGCTGAATGAGCAAAGTCGTTGGCGGTACCCACGGGAAGGATACCGAGAGAACACTTGTCCGGCAAACCAGCCGCGAACGCGGCGGCGAAGACCTCGTTGATTGTGCCGTCGCCGCCGCCGGCGACAATGCAGTCGATTTTGCCGCCACCGGCGTCGGCGATGGCTTCCGCCGTCAATCGTGCGGCATCGCCCGCCTCCCAGGTGACCCGCACCTCGGCCACGTGCCCATCTTGCCGGAGCGCGTGAACTGCCGCCCTCACGCGAGCGTCGCCGGCTGCCTTGCCGTGAAGAATGATGCGGACGTTGGCCACGGGTTTTGACCTCTCGCTCCCGATCGCCGTGCAAGCGTCCACCACCATACACGCGTGGGGACTCGACAGCCCAGCCGTCTCGGCGGCATGCTGGCGGACGGTGACGCGCGCTCCGGAGGCCGGGTCCGGTGGACGCGATGGTTTCGCGCCGATCGATCCAATCGGGGGACATGCACGTGGCCAAAGACATTGATCCGGTCGATCAAATCCTGCCGGCTCCACAACTTCTCACGCTCGGGCTGCAGCACGTTCTGGTGCTGTATGCCGGCGCGGTCGCCGTGCCGCTCATTCTCGGCCGCGCGCTCAAGCTGCCGCCGGAGGATGTGGCTTTTCTCATCAGCGCCGATCTGTTCGCCTGCGGGCTCGCCACGCTGGTGCAATGCGTCGGCTTTCCCGGCGTCGGCATCCGCCTGCCGGTCATGATGGGCGTCACCTTCGCCTCGGTCGGGCCGATGCTGGCCATGGCGGCGGCGCCCGATGTCGGCATTCTGGGCATCTACGGCGCGGTGATCGCGGCGGGCGTGTTCGCCCTTGTCGTCGCCCCCGCGGTCGGCCGGCTGTTGCCGTTGTTTCCGCCGGTGGTGACCGGCACCATCATTCTGGTCATCGGCATTTCGCTGATGCGGGTCGGCATCAACTGGGCCGGCGGCGGCCTGCCGATGCTGCCCAAGGTCATCGATGGCGTATCCTACGCCGCGACCAATCCCGGCTACGGCCAGCTCCAGGGCCTCGGCATTGCGCTGTTCGTCCTGCTGGTCATTCTCGGCCTGATCCGCTGGGGCAGCGGCTTCCTCGCCAACGTCGCGGTGCTGCTCGGCATCATCGCCGGCGCGGTGCTGGCGTCGGCCCTCGGCGTCATGCATTTCGACAAGGTGATCGCGGCGCCCTGGGTCGACGTTGTCGTGCCGTTCCGCTTCGGCCTGCCGCAATTCCACCTCGTGCCGATCGTCACCATGTGCATCGTGATGGTGGTGGTGATGATCGAATCGCTCGGCATGTTCCTGGCCTTGGGGGAAATGACGGGCAAGACCATCGATCCCGCGGCGCTGACGCGCGGCCTGCGCGCCGACGGCGTCGGCACCATCCTGGGCGGCATCTTCAACACCTTCCCCTACACCTCGTTCTCGCAGAATGTCGGCCTGGTCGGCGTCACCGGGGTCAAGTCGCGCTGGGTCACCGCGACCGGCGGCGTCATCATGCTGGTGCTCGGGCTCATCCCGAAGCTGTCGGCGCTGGTGGCGGCGGTGCCGGTGGTGGTGCTCGGCGGCGGCGGCGTGGTGATGTTCGGCATGGTCGCGGCGACCGGCGCCCGCATCCTCACCGGCGTCGATTTCAAGACCAACCGCTACAATCTGTTCATCGTCGCGATCTCCGTCGGCTTCGGCATGATCCCTTTGGTCGCCAACAACTTCTTCGCCTACACGCCGGCCGAACTGCATCCCTTGTTGGATTCAGGCATTTTGTTGGCGGCGATCGTCTCTGTGCTGCTCAATCTGTTCTTCAACGGCCTGCGCAGCGTCGAGAGCGCGCAAGCGCAGGCGACGGCGGCCGCCACGTCGGTGGAGCACGTGTAAAGGTCTTGCGTCCGGAGGGCCGGCCGGGCATGACGGCGCGATGATCCATCGCGCTACCTACCTTCGCTGCTTGATCGCCGCCGTTCTGCTGCTCACGTCCGCGGCATCTTCGGCATTCGCCGACGCGGCGTTCCAGGCGTGGCTGCAGTCGCTGTGGCCGCAGGCGCAGGCGCTCGGCATCTCCCGCGCGACGTTCGATCTCGCGACGCGCGGGCTCGAGCCGGACTTGGCGCTGCCCGACCTCGTGCTGCCGGGACGCATCGAAAAGCCGCCGCCCGGCCAGGCGGAGTTCGTGCAGACGCCGGCGGATTATCTCAAAGAGCCGGCGCTGCAGAGCCTCGCCGCCCAGGGCCGCAAGCTCTCCGACCAATATCGCGGCGCACTTAACGGCATCGCCGGCAAGTTCGGCGTCGATCCGGCGGTAGTGCTGGCGATCTTCGGCCGCGAGACCGATTACGGCCGCGCCCACGACACCAAGAGCGCCATCCGCGTACTGGCAACGCAGGCCTATTACGGCAAGCGCAAGGACAAGTTCCGCGAGGAATTTTTGCTGGCGCTGAAAATTCTCGACGAGCGCAACGTCACGCTCGCCGACATGAAGAGTTCCTGGGCCGGCGCCATGGGACTGACGCAATTCCTGCCGTCGGATTATCTCAAATACGCCGTCGATTTCGACGGCGACGGCCGCCGCGACATCTGGAAGTCGGTGCCGGACGCGCTCGGCTCTGCGGCGAAGCAATTGCTCGACAAGGGCTGGCAAACCGGCCTGCGCTGGGCCTACGAGGCGCGCGCGCCGCAGAACGTCGACTGCACGCTCGGCGTTCCGGAAAACACCCTGCCGATCGGCGAGTGGCTCGAGCGCGGGTTCGTTCCCGCTTACGGCCGTTCGCCGACGCAAGACGAACTCGCGCAGCCGGCGTCGTTGTTGCAGCCGGCCGGCCTCTACGGCCCGGCCTTCCTGGTCACCAAGAACTATTTCGCCATCAAGGAGTACAATTACTCCGACCTCTACGTCCTGTTCGTCGGCCATCTCGCCGATCTGATGACCGACCCGCGGCCGTTCGAGACGCCCTGGGCCAAGGTCGCGCAGCTCCCCACCCGCGACCTCGACCGCATGCAGCAAATCCTCACCGCGCGTGGCTACTACCACGACAAGATCGACGGCAAGGCCGGCATGAAGACCCGCGCGGCGCTCGGGGAGTATCAGAAGAAGAACGGGCTCAAGGTCGATTGCTGGCCGACCGCGGCGCTACTCGCGCATATGGACGCGGGCGGCCGATAGCCGGGGCTATCACCTGTCAGCCCGTCACCGAAATACTCGTCTCCAGCGCCGTCAGCCGCTGCCGCAACTTCACCAGTTCGTCCTTGGGCAACTGGGTGGCGCATCCGATCGCGACGCGCCGCGCGCGTTCGAGCAGTTCGGCGCGAACATCGGCATGCGCTGAGGCGCCGGCGATGTCCTTGTAGGCCCGCATCAGTCTCAAGCTGACGGCGAGGTCGGCGGCGGCATAGTGCCGGATCTGCTCGAACGCCGTATCGAGGAGGCCGTCGAAGCTCATCCACGGTACGACCAGCCGCAGCACGTGCGGCGGCGCGAAATAGTGCGACGACGGCGGCAGCCGGCTGATCCAGAGAATGATGATGCGACTCAACTGGTCGACGCAGCTGATCGCCGTGCTGGGGTCGTTGACCGCCGGCGACATGGCGCGCAGCGCAATGTCGACGATCTGGATGATGCCGAACTCGATGTCCTGCTGCAGCGTGCGGGTCGGGCCGATATCGAAGGCGGCGATGAGATGCTGCGCACGGTCCGCCGCTACGCGCTCCGGCCGCGACACGCGCGCGATCGGAACGCCGGCCGGCACGAATTGGCCGACGCGGCGCTCCACGCGCACGCAGATGCCGTAGGCCTTCGCCATCGCCACGAGGTGAGCGACGTTGATGTAGCGGATATAGCCGGACTGCCGGCTGAGAACGGCGCCGCCAATCTCCATGGCGGGCGCGTCATCGCGCTCCTGCAACTGAAACGGACCGCGCGGATAGGGCATCAATTCGTCGATGACGAGCTCGGTGTCGCGCGCAATGCGGTCGACGATGTGGTTGACGCTGATCGATTGGGAAATGTGATTGATGAAGTAGATGAGCCAGCCGACGCAAACCAGCGCCAACAGCATCGCCCCGGTGACGCTGGCGATCGGCACGAACGGATGCGGCAAGGACCGCGCGGCCGGCAGCGTCGCCATGCAGTAGGAGAAGGTTCCGAGAAAGATGCCGAGCGTCCATTGCGTGGTGCGGTCGCGCACGAAGCTGATGAGAATGCGCGGCGAGAATTGCGTCGACGCCAGCGTGAGCGTCATCAACAGGATAGCGAACACGATCGACACGACCGTCATGATCGAGGTCGCGATGCTGCTGAGAATGAGTTGCGCGACGCCCGGATCTTCGTGCGACGGGAACAGGATTTGCGGAATCCAGCTGCTGATCTGCGGCGTCGTCTCCTCGAGGGAGGAGAGCACCGCGCCGGCAGCTCCGAGCACGACGGCGATCACGAGCGGGCGAACGAGGAAGCCGCCGCGCAGCGCGTACGTCACCGAACGAACGAGAACCGGCAGGCGCTCGAACATTTCCCCCGCCTCTTTCTCTGGCCCTTCGGCGCGCCGCACCGCCGACGGCTACATCTCCACCTGGCCGCCAAGCTCGATGACCCGGTTCGGCGGAATGCGAAAGAACTCCGTCGCCGCCAGCGCGTTCCGATGCATCACCTCGAACACCCGGAGCCTGAATTTGCTCGCGCGCGAGCGCTTGTCGGCGACGATCGTCACCCGACCGACGAAGAACGACGTATCCATCATGTTGAAGTCGAGCTCCCGGGCGCGGCAATCCTCGAGCGCCTGCGGAACGTTCGGTTGCTCCATGAAGCCGTAGTGTAGAACGACGGCATGGAAATTGTCGCCGAAATGCGTGACGTCGATGCGGTGCTCCGGCGCGACGCGGGGCGAGTTTTCCGTCACCACGTGCAGCAGCACGATGCGCTCGTGCAGCACCTTGTTGTGCTTGAGATTATGCAGGAGCGGCACCGGCACGACGTCGACGCGGCTCGTCATGTAGACGGCAGTGCCGCGCACGCGCGCCTTGTCGTGAACCTGGACGATGAAGTCCGCCAACGGCAGCGTGTCCCGCTCGAGCTGACGCAGCAGCGCGGTGCGGCCCTGCCGCCAGGTCGACATCAGGAAGAATATGAGCGCGGCGACGACCAGCGGGAACCAGCCGCCTTCGAGCACCTTCATCATGTTGGCGCACACGAACGACAGGTCGACCGTGACGAACACTCCGGCGACGGCGAGGGCGAGCGGCAGGCGCCAGCCCCAGATTTCCCGCATGGTCAGGAACATCAGCATCGAGGTCAGCAGCATCGTCAGCGACACGGCGATGCCGAACGCGGCGGCGAGATTGTCCGACGAGCGGAACTCCAGCGTCAGGCCGAGCGTCAGCACCATCAGCGTCCAATTGACGAAGCCGATATAGATCTGGCCATAGCCCGCAGCCGACGTCTGCACGATGTGCAGACGCGGACATAATCCGAGCTGGATCGCCTGCCGCGTCATCGAAAAAGCGCCGCTGATGATGGATTGGCTGGCGATGATGGTGGCGACCGTCGCCAGCAACACCAAAGCGAGCTGCAGGACCTCCGGGCACAGCGTGAAAAACGGATTGCCGCCGGCGCCGACGTCGCCGCCGACCACGGCCGCGGTCTGACCGGCATAGTTGAGCACGAGGGTCGGCAACACGAGGCCGTACCAGGCGAAGCGGATCGGCTTGGGGCCGAAATGGCCCATGTCGGCATAGAGCGCCTCGGCGCCGGTGGCGCACAGGAACACTGCGCCGAGCACCAGAAAGCCGGTGAGGCCGTGGCTGAACAGGTAGCTCAGTCCGTAGCGCGGATCGAGCGCGACAAGCACGCCCGGGTGCTCGAGGATGCCGCCGAGCCCGAGCAGGCCGATGGTCACGAACCAGACGGTCATGATCGGGCCGAACAGCTTGCCGATGCGCTCGGTCCCTTGCGACTGCAGGGCGAACAGGCCGACCAGGACCAGCGCCGCCAGCGGCACGACGAAGGGGGCGATCTTCGGCGCCGGCATCTTGAGGCCTTCGAGCGCGCTCAAGACCGAAATCGCCGGGGTGATGGCGCCGTCGCCGTAAAGCAGCGCCGCGCCGAGGACCCCGATGCTGATCACGATGGTCCGTTCGCCGTGCTTGATGCCGAGGAGCGACATCAGCGCCAGAATGCCGCCCTCCCCGTCATTGTCGGCCCGCATGACCACGGCGACATATTTGATCGAGGTGGTGATCAACAGGGTCCACACGATCAGCGAGAGCATGCCGACCGCCACCGCCGGCGTCGCGCCTCCCGCCCATTCGAGCGCGGTCTTCAAGGTGTAGAGCGGGCTCGTCCCGATATCGCCGTAGACGACGCCGAGCGCGCCCAGCATCAGCGCGTTGAGGTTGCCTTTCGGCGCGCTGGTTACGCCGTTGGCGATCGTTGTCGCAGCTGTCATTGCTGGTTCTGCCGGTACCTTACGGGGACGAAAAGCGCGCCGAAGCTCGGGAGTGTTACTTCAAAATACTACGGCAAGATACCAAGCATTGCGACAATGCGAACAAATCGGCACCGGCGAAAGATGCCCACCGGGCGCAGATTAGCGGACGGTGTTCCCCGGCACATTGATGTGCATCAAGCTGGACGGCCTTCACGTTCGATGAGCGCCGAACCCTAGTCGTCACCCGGTTCGGCGAGCGGCAAGTGATCGTCGTCCTCGCCGCTATAGCCCAGGAAATGCCGGACCTTCGATTTGATCGAGCCGGTGACGCCGGGGTCGCTCGCGTGCTGCGCGGCGTAGTGGGCGCGGGCGCGCGCAGCGACGATTTCGCCGGAGATGGCGCCGGGCTCGCAGACGCGGCGGCCGCCGGCGCGACGCATCAGATCGACGTGAATGTGATTGTAATGATAGACGTTGGCGCCGGGCGCCAGCACGGTGGTGAACTGCGCGCACGCCGCCGCCTGCACGTCGCGCAAAAAACCCTGTTCTTCCGGCGTGCCGTGCCAGCCATATTGCACGCTGACGCGATGGCCGTCGGCAAGGTCGAATTCGGCGATGTCGAGCGCATTGCCGAAGGCATGCTCGGAAATGTGCGCGTTCGGATTGCCGTTCATGCCGCGGCACGAATAGGCGGAAATTTGTTTGATGCCGACGACCGGCTGGCGGAACCAGTGCAGCGCCGCCGGCTGCACCGCGGTCGCCACCCACTGATCGAGCGCAGAGACGATCGGGCAGGCGAGCGTCGCCGCCGGCGTCACGGCAACGGGACCGACTTGTCCGATGCGGCCTCCACCACCGAACGGGGGAGGATAGGCGGGCGGCGGCTGCGGCGGCGGTTCGCCCGGCGGCGGTTGCGCCGAACGCTGGTACGGCGACTGCGCATAAGTCGGCGGCGGATAAGATGGGCCCGGCGTCACGCCCGGCGGGTACGGATGCGGCATGTCCGGCGGCAGCCCCTCGGCCTCGCCCGCCGCGGCGGGAGGATATGACGGCGGCGGCACGGGCGGCAGTCCCTCCGGCGTCAACGACAAGGGCGGCCCCGATGGCGCGCCGGCCACGGTCGGCGCCGGATAGGGCGAACGCGACACATAAGGCGCCGGCGGCGGCGGCACGTAGGGCGGCGGCGGCGCATAAGGCGGCGGCTGCGCTCCCGGCCAACGCGGCGGCATCGCGCCATCGGGAATGCTGCCGGGCGGACGGAGCGGCTCGTCGTCATAGCCGAGCGGCGCGCTGTCGCCGAATTCCGACACCCGGATCGGGAAATCGGCGCCGCACATCCCCGGCCCCTCGATGGCGGAGACGCGCACGCGTCCCGGCGTTTCCTTGACCGCGCCGGAATTGAGGCAGGCGACTTCGGCGTCGTGCCGCCACGGCTCGCGCTCGGCGAAAAAATAATGGCCGCAGCCGGCGAGCGCGACCAGCGCGACGACCGCGACCGAGCCGAACAACCAGCAGGAAACGCCACGCGACATGCGCGCGACAATGCGAGATTTTCCGTTAAGGTTTGCTCAATGCTGCCGGCAATTTGCGCGCAGGCAATGATTAACCATATGTGCGAGGGGGACGAGCCATGGAAGGCAAAGCTAGAGTCATCTTTCCGATCTTGGCGACCGGCATCGTGGTTTTCATCGCCAGCGCAGCCGTGACCTTCGTCAATATCGGCTTTCACCCCGACTTTTTGAAGCGCTGGCTGTTTGCCTTCAGCGTCGGTTGGCCGGTGGCCGCCCTCACCGCGTTCGTCGCGTTCCCGCTGGTGCGTCGCGCGACCGCCGCGCTCGTGACGCTGATGGACGGCGAATGACGAACAAATTACGCGCACATGATTTTTGTTTCGCGCGCAACCGTTCAGCCGGATCCGCTTGAACCGCGTCGCGGCGATTTGTTCCCCATCGCCGCGGTAATTCGATCCATGACCACGAAAAATTGATGCCGCGTTGCAGCATGTTATTGTCTTTGACCCGTCGACCACATCAGCTAGCCTGAGCGACAGAAACTTCGATGGAGGTGCGACGAGTGGACCTCACCATGAAGCTCAATGTTCTGGCGGTCTGCGCCGCGTTCGCGTTCATCGGCGCGATTGTGCTGCACGTGTTCTGAGTTTCAGTTTCAGATGTGAGACGCGCCAGAAGCCATAAGGGCTGCCGCGGTCCAACGGGCGGTCGGAATAATAAAGCACCGGAGCGATCGGCTCCGGTGCTTTATTTTTTGTTCGATGAATGCGCGACGGGCTACTCCGCCGCGCTGCGCGCCGCCAGCGGATCGTAATTGAGGATCGGCGCGAGCCAGCGCTCCGCTTCGGCGGCCGGCCAGTTCTTGCGCCGGGCGTAGTCCTCGACCTGATCGTGCTCGATCCTCCCGACGCCGAAATAGTAGCTGTCGGGATGGCTGAAATAGAGGCCACACACCGAGGCGCCGGGCCACATGGCGTAGCTTTCGGTCAGCCGCACGCCGATCGCGCGCTCGCCGTCGAGGAGATTGAACAGCGTCGCCTTCTCGCTGTGATCGGGCTGCGCCGGATATCCCGGCGCCGGGCGGATGCCGCGATATTTTTCGGCGATCAGGTCGCCGGCGGCGAGCGCCTCGTCGGGGGCGTAGCCCCAAAACTCCCGGCGCACGCGCTGGTGCATGCGTTCCGCGAGCGCTTCGGCCAAACGGTCGGCCAGCGCCTTGGCCATGATGGCCGAATAATCGTCATTGGCGCGCTTGAAGCGTTCGGCCAGGTCATGCTCGCCGATGCCCGCGGTCACCGCGAAAGCGCCGATGTAATCGGCGAGCCCGCTCGCGCGCGGCGCGACGAAATCGGCGAGCGCGACATGAGCGCGGCCCTCGCGGCGGGTGAGCTGCTGGCGCAAGGTGTGCAGCACGGCGATCGGCGTGCCGCGCATTTCATCAGCAAACACGAGAATGTCGTCGCCCTCGCTGTTTGCCGGCCAAAAGCCGATGACGGCGCGCGCGGTCAATAAGCGCTCGGCGACGATCCGTCGCAACATCGCCTGGGCATCGGCGAACAGCTGACGCGCGGCTTCGCCGACCTGGGCGTCGTCGAGGATCGCCGGAAACTTGCCGCTGAGTTCCCAGGTGGCGAAGAATGGCGTCCAGTCGATGAAATCGACGAGATCGGCAATGGCGATGTCGGCAAAGCGGCGGGAGCCCAGAAAATGCGGCGCCGGCGGTAAATAGCGGCCGGACCAGTCGAGCGTGAGCGCATTGGCGCGGGCGTCGGCGAGCGGCAGGCGCCGCTTGGTTCCTTCCGCGCGCGCATGCGCCGAGGCGATGCGGGCATATTCGGCGCGGATCTCGGTGACGGTGCGCGTGCGCGTGTCGCGCGACAACAGCGACGCCACCACACCGACGGCGCGGCTCGCGTCGTTGACATGGACGGTCTGGCCGCGACGATAATTGGGATGGATCTTGACCGCCGTGTGCACGCGGCTCGTGGTCGCGCCGCCGATCAAGAGCGGCACGTCGAAGCCCTGCCGCTCCATCTCCGCCGCGACATGGCACATCTCGTCGAGCGACGGCGTGATGAGGCCGGACAACCCGACAATGTCGGCCCGCGCGGCGGTCGCGGCCTCGAGAATCTTCTCCGCCGGCACCATGACGCCGAGATCGATCACGTCGTAATTGTTGCATTGCAGGACGACGCCGACGATGTTCTTGCCGATGTCGTGCACGTCGCCCTTCACCGTGGCGAGCACGATCCTGCCGTTCGACGAGGCATGATCGCGGCCGTCCCGATCCTGCTCCATATACGGCATCAAATGGGCGACGGCCTGCTTCATCACCCGCGCTGACTTCACCACCTGCGGCAGGAACATCCGCCCGGAGCCGAACAGATCGCCGACGACGTTCATGCCGTCCATCAGCGGGCCTTCGATCACGGCGAGCGGCCGCGGCGCCTCGAGCCGCGCCTCCTCCACGTCGGCGGCGATGAAATCGGTGATGCCGTGGACGAGCGCGTGGGCGAGGCGCCGCTCGACCGGCCAATCCCGCCAGGCGAGATCGACCTCCTTCTTTTCCTTGCCGTGGCCGCGATGCCGCTCGGCGAGCGCCAACAGGCGCTCCGCCGCATCCGGCCGGCGGTCGAGCACGACGTCCTCGCAGGTCGCGCGCAGCTCGGGATCGAGATCGTCATAGACTTCGATCTGGCCGGCATTGACGATGCCCATATCCATGCCGGCGGCGATGGCGTGATAGAGAAACACCGCGTGCATCGCCTCGCGCACCCGCTCGTTGCCGCGGAACGCGAACGACAGGTTGGACACGCCGCCGGACACGTGGGTGTGCGGCAGGTTTTGTCTGATCCAGCGCGCGGCCTCGATGAAGGCTAAGCCGTAGCCGTTATGCTCCTCGAGGCCGGTCGCGACGGCGAAGATGTTGGGATCGAAGATGATGTCCTGTGGCGGCACGCCGACGCGGTTGACCAGAATGTCGTAGGCGCGCGCGGCGACTTTCGTCTTGCGCTCGAACGTGTCGGCCTGCCCCGCTTCGTCGAACGCCATGACGACGATGGCGGCGCCGTAGCGGCGCACGATCGTGGCCTGGCGGATGAAAGCCTCCTCGCCCTCCTTGAGCGAGAGCGAATTCACCACCGGCTTGCCTTGCACGCATTTGAGCCCGGCCTCGATCACCGAAAATTTCGAGGAATCGATCATGACCGGCACGCGCGCGATGTCGGGTTCCGCCGCCACCAGATTGAGAAAGGTCGTCATCGCCTGCTCGGAGTCGAGCAAACCCTCGTCCATGTTGATGTCGATGATCTGCGCGCCATTCTCGACCTGGTCGCGCGCGACCGCGAGCGCGGCCTGATAATCGCCGGCGGTGATGAGCTTGCGGAACCGCGCCGAGCCGGTGACGTTGGTACGCTCGCCGACATTCACGAACGGAATTTCCGGCGTCAGCGTGAATGGTTCGAGGCCGGACAGGCGCAGCCGCGGCGCGATCGCCGGAACCACCCGCGGCGCTTTGCCGGCGACGGCCGCGGCGATCGCGCGGATGTGGTCGGGCGTGGTGCCGCAGCAGCCGCCGACGATGTTGACGAGGCCGGCGTCGGCGAACTCGCCGATCAGCGCCGCCATGGTTTTCGGGCTCTCGTCGTAGCGGCCGAATTCGTTCGGCAGCCCGGCATTGGGATAGGCGCAGATCAGGGTATCGGCGACGCGCCCGAGCTCGGCGATGTGGGCCCGCATCTGCCGCGCGCCGAACGCGCAATTGAATCCGATCGAAAACGGCGCGGCGTGGGCGACCGCATTCCAGAACGCTTCCGGCGTCTGGCCGGAGAGAATGCGGCCGGAGCGGTCGGTGATGGTCCCGGAAATCATCACCGGCACGCTGATGCCGCGCGCTTCGAAAACTTCGGCGATGGCGTAGATCGCGGCCTTGGCGTTGAGCGTGTCGAACACCGTCTCGATCAACAGCGTGTCGACGCCGCCGTCGATCAGGCCGTTCACCTGCTCGGCGTAGGCGACGCGCAGTTGGTCGAAGGTGATGGCGCGGAAGCCCGGATTGGCAACGTCTGGCGACATCGAGGCGGTGCGGTTGGTCGGGCCAATGGCACCGGCGACGAAGCGCGGCCGTCCGTCCTCGCTTTCGGCGACGCGCGCGGCCTCGCTCGCGAGCCGCGCGCCCGCGGCGTTGAGCTCGTAAGCAAGTTCCGCCATGCCGTAATCGGCTTGCGCGATGCGGGTCGAGGAGAACGTGTTGGTCGAGACGATGTCGGCCCCGGCGCGGAAATAGGCGAGATGAATATCGCGCACCGCGTCCGGCCGGCTGAGATTGAGGAGGTCGTTGTTGCCGCGGACTTCACGGTTCCAGGCGTCGAAGCGCGCGCCGCGAAAACCCTCCTCGTCGAGCCCGAGCGACTGGATCATCGTGCCCATGGCGCCGTCGAGCACGAGAATGCGCGCGGCGGCGGCAGCGCGGAGCTTTGCTTCTGAATGGGTGGCGGACATGGTCATCGCTTACACGTGATCTTGTTCAACTTGCTGCGCCGGCGCTATCAGCCCCACGGGGAGAGGGGGTGCGCTCCGCCGGTGGCACCGGTTTTATCGCTTCCGTGCGAGCGGAGGTCATGCGCTGGCCTCGGCCAGATCAGGACGCGCGGGAGGGGTCATGGCTCGCACGCCGAGCAGATGGCAGATGGCGTAGACGAGGTCGGCGCGGTTCATGGTGTAAAAGTGAAATTCGCTCACACCATGATCGACCAGGCCGAGCACCTGTTCGGCGGCGACCGCGGCGGCGATGAGTTTGCGCGTCGCCGGATCGTCGTCGAGACCGTCGAAGCGCCCCGCGAGCCAGTCCGGCACCGACGCGCCGCAACGCGCGGCAAAGTTCTTTGTTTGGGTGAAATTCTGCACCGGCAGAATCCCGGGCACGATCGGAATGTCGATGCCGCGTCCGCGCACGCGGTCGAGATAGCGGAAATAAGCGTCATTCTCGAAGAAGAACTGGGTGATCGCGCGGGAAGCGCCGGCGTCGACCTTGGCCTTGAGCATGTCGATGTCGGCTTCGACCGATTGGCTGTCGGGATGCTTTTCCGGATAGGCGGAGACCGACACTTCGATGTCGGCGATGCGTTTGATGCCGGCGACGAGATCGGCGGCATTGCGGTAGCCTTCGGGATGCGGCGCGTAGCGCTCGCCGACGCCGCCTTGCGGATCGCCGCGCAGCGCGACGATGTGGCGCACGCCCGCCTGCGCATAGGCCGCGACCACTTGATCGACTTCGGCACGGCTCGCGGCGACGCAGGTGAGATGCGCCGCCGGCGTCAACATGGTTTCGGCAAGAATGCGCTTGACCGTCGCGTGGGTGCGCTCGCGGGTCGAGCCGCCGGCGCCGTAGGTGACTGATACGAAGTGGGGCTCGAGCGGCGCGAGCCGCGCGATCGCCTGCCACAGGGTTTGCTCCATCGCCGCCGTCTTGGGCGGAAAGAACTCGAACGAGACCCGAATGCCGTGCGCGCGCGTCATCGCACCACCGCGAGCTTGTCGGAAGCAACGAGCGCGATCCGCGCGTCGCGGGCGAGCCAGAGCGAGACCGCGATCTTGCCTTCAGGTCCGGGCGCCAAGGTTTCTTGCCGCACCACGTTGAGGCCCGCCGCTTCGAGCCATTGCGTCACGGCCTCAGTGGCAAAGCCGAGCCGCCGATGCGCGTGCTCGTCGCGCAGAAACTCGAGGTCGTGCGGCGCGAAGTCGACGACGAGCAGACGGCCGCCCGGCCGCAGCACGCGCGCCGCCTCGCCGATGGCGCGGCTTGAGTCGTCGAGGAAGTGCAGCACCTGGTGGATGATGACGACGTCGAAGGAGTCGCGCGGCAGCGCCAGGTCGTAAATATTGCCCTGGCGCACGCTGCAGTTCTTGAGCCCGGCGCGGTCGAGACGCGCGCGCGCGAGCGCCAGCATGTCGAGCGACATGTCGAGGCCGAGGCCGCGCTCGGCGTTGGCGGCGAACAATTCGAGCATGCGGCCGGTGCCGGTGCCGAGATCGAGCAGCGCGCGGATCGGCTGCGCGCCGATCGCGCCGCGGATGGCCGCTTCCACCGCTTCGTCGGCGACGTGGAGCTGACGGATGCGGTCCCATTCGGCGGCATGGCGGCGAAAGTAGTTCTGCGCGGCGGCGGCGCGGGACGCGCGCACCGCGGCGAGCCGCTCGCGGTCGCGGGCGATGACCGGGTCGTTGGGATCAAGCCGCGCCACCAGCGCGCGGGCGATGTCGGCAACGCCGCCACGCTCCGCCAGACGAAAGAACGCCCACGAGCCTTCGCGAAACCGCTCGACCAGTCCCGCCTCGGACAACAGCCGCAAATGCCGCGACAGCCGCGGCTGCGATTGCCGCAGGATTTCCGTCAGATCGGTCACCGTCAGCTCGGCCTCGGCGATCAGCATCAAGAGCCGCAGCCGCGTCGCCTCGCCCGCGGCCTTGAGCGTCGCGGTCAGGGCCGGAAAGCCGAGTTGGGCGGAATTAGCGGTCATCGCTGCACCTGCGCGACAATATAAAGATATCTTTATGCGATGAAACGCCATTTTGTCAATGGGCCAAATCCCACCATTTCCGACTTGCATCGGACGAGTGCAGGAACTTGGCCCAAATCCCCGCTCGCGGGGCTGGCATTGTGCGGAACGTGCGTGCAAAGCTCAAAACTATGACGGGTTCCGACATCGACACCGCCGGCTTGCGCGAAGGCGAGATTGCCGTCGAGCTGCCGGCGCGGTTTGACGCGTCGCTCTACTATATAGGGCGCATCCGCACGCCCTGGACGCGGCGGGAAGATTGCCCCAAGAATCCGCGCGAAACCAGCGAAGTCTGCACCATCGAGCTCGATCCGCGCTGGGCGGTCGGTCTCACCGGTCTCGAGACGGTCAGCCACATCGTGGTGCTGTACTGGATGTATCAGGCGCGGCGCGATCTCGTGCTGCAGGCGCCGCACCATTATCCCGAGCGCCGCGGCACCTTTGCCCTGCGTTCGCCGGTGCGGCCCAATCCGATCGCCGTTTCGGTGGCGCGGCTTCTCCGCATCGAGGGCTGCGCACTGTCGGTGGTCGGCCTCGATTGCCTCGACGGCACGCCGCTCCTCGACATCAAGCCCTATTTCGCTTCGACCGATTCAATCCCCGACGCCTCGGTCGGCTGGCACGCCGGCAGCAAGCGGTAGCGACGAGGTTGCCAGTAAAAACGTCAATTACGGGCAACCGTGAGCAAAATCGGCGACGGGTTGTGCATTCACTGAAAATACGTATTGCACCATCGCATTTTGCGGATTATCCAGCATAATGTATGTATAAAACATCACTTCTCACTCTATCTTTATAATCGCGCTCGCATGATCACCGCTGGCCAGCTCCGCGCGTCGCGCGCCCTGCTCGGGATCGACCAACGCAAGCTCGCCGAAGCGGCCGGGCTGTCGCTGCCGACCATTCAACGCATGGAGGCGAGCGAGGACGTGATCCGCGGCAATGTCGATTCGCTGATGAAGCTCGTTGCCGCGCTCGACACGCTCGGCGTCGATCTCATCGGGGAAAACGCCCCGAGCCAGACCGGTGGCCGCGGCGTGCGGATCAAGGGGTCGCCCCAGGGGTCGCCCCCGTGACGCTCGATGTCGCCCTCGGCTGCGCCGCCACCCTGCTCGTCTTTGCGGTGCTCGCCGTGACGATCGGAAAAACGCCCGCCGCCACGCGCATCATTTACGGCGCGAGCTTCATCGTCGCGACCGTCTCGCTCGTTGCCGCCACATCGCAGCTGTTCGCTGCCGTCCCGCAACAGATCACACTGCCGTTCGGCGTGCCCTGGCTCGGCGTGCATTTCCGCCTCGATGCTCTATCGGCGTTCTTTCTGATCGTTACCGATCTCGGCGCACTGAGCGCGAGCCTGTTCGCGCTGGGCTATGGCGAGCACGAGGCGGCGCCGCAGCGCGTGCTGCCGTTCTATCCCGCCTTCCTCGCCGGCATGACGCTCACGCTCGTCGCCGACGACGCCTTCACGTTTCTCGTGTCCTGGGAGTTCATGTCGCTCACCTCGTGGGCGCTGGTGGTGTCGCATCATCGCCAAGCCGACAATCTGCGCGCCGGTTACGTTTATCTGGTGATGGCCGCCTTCGGCACGATGGCCTTGCTGCTCGCCTTCGGCCTGCTCGCCGGGGCGGACGGCGCCTACGCCTTTGCCCAGATGCGCGCGGCGCCGCCGACCGCGACGACGGGCGCGCTCGTCCTCGTTTTGGCGCTGATCGGCGCCGGATCGAAGGCCGGCATCGTGCCGCTGCACGCGTGGCTGCCGCTCGCCCATCCGGCGGCGCCGAGCCACGTCTCCGCGCTGATGAGCGGCGTGATGACCAAGGTCGCGGTGTACGGTTTCGTGCGCATCGTGTTCGACCTCGCCGGCCCACCGGCGTGGTGGTGGAGCATTCTCGTGCTCGCGCTCGGCGGCGTCACCGCGGTGATGGGCGTGCTCTATGCGCTGATGCAGCACGATCTCAAGCGGCTCCTCGCCTATCACACGGTCGAGAACATCGGCATCATCTTCATCGGGCTCGGGCTCGCGCTGGCGTTCAAGGCGCACGGCATGCTGTTCGCCGCCGCGCTCGCTTTCACCGCTGCGCTCCTCCACGTCTTCAATCACTCGCTGTTCAAGAGCCTGTTGTTCTTCGGCGCCGGCGCGGTCGACACCGCGACCGGCGAACGCGACATGGAGCATCTCGGCGGCCTCATCCACCGCATGCCGCAGACCGCTTTCGTCTTCCTGATCGGCTGCGCCGCCATCTCGGCCTTGCCGCCGCTCAATGGCTTCGTGTCCGAATGGCTGACGTTCCAGGCGATCCTCCTCAGCCCGCAACTGCCGTCATGGGGGCTCAAGCTCCTGGTGCCCGCCGTGGGCGCGCTGCTCGCTCTATCGGCCGCGCTCGCCGCGGCATGCTTCGTCAAAGCCTATGGCGTGACGTTCCTCGGCCGGCCGCGCACGGCGGCCGCTCAGGCCGCCGCCGAAACCGACCGTTTCTCGCTCGCCGCCATGGCGTTGCTGGCGTCGCTGTGTCTCCTCGTCGGCATCCTGCCCGGCCTGTTCATCGACGCCTTGGCGCCGGTCAGCCAGGCGCTGATCGGGGAGCGCATGCCGGTGCAGATCGGCGCGCAATGGCTTTCGATCGTGCCGATCGCCGCGAGCCGCAGTTCCTATGACGGCCTCCTGGTGTTCGTGTTCATGAGCCTGTCGGGGGCGCTGGCGGCGTTCGTCATTCACCGCCTGGCGTCGGCCCGGCTGCGCCGCGCGCCGGCATGGGACTGCGGCTATCCCGACGCCAGCCCGGCGACGCAATACACCGCGACGAGTTTCGCCCAGCCGATCCGCCGCGTGTTCGGCACCACGGTGTTCGGCGCGCGCGAACGCGTCACGATGCCGCCGCCCGGCGACATGGGCGCGGCGCGGCTCAGCGTCGAACTGCACGATCCGATCTGGGAGACCTTCTACGCGCCGCTCGTCGCCTTCATCGGCACGGCTGCGGACCGGCTCAATCGCCTGCAGTTCCTGACCATCCGTCAGTTCCTCAGCATGGTGTTCGGCGCGCTCGTCATTCTGCTCCTGGTGCTCGCGATATGGTCCTGATCCGCGATCTCGCCATTCAGGGCGCGCAGATGCTGCTGGTGCTCGCCTTGGCGCCGCTGTTCACCGGCTTCGTGCGCAAGGTGAAGGCGCGGCTGACGCGGCGGCAGGGGCCGCCGCTGGTGCAGCCCTATCGCGATCTCGTCCGGCTGATGCGCAAGGAGGTGGTGCTGGCCGAGAGCGCGTCCTGGCTGTTCCGCGCCGTCCCGTATCTGGTGTTCGCCGCCACCTGGGTCGCGGCGGCGCTGGTCCCGACCTTCCGCACCGGGCTGATGTTCTCCTGGTCGGCCGACCTCATCGCCATCATCGCGCTGCTCGGCAGCGCACGCTTCTTTCTCGCGCTCGCCGGCATGGACGTCGGCACGAGCTTCGGCGGCATCGGATCGAGCCGCGAAGTCATGATCGCCTCGCTCGCCGAGCCGGCGATGATCATGATCGTGTTCACGCTCGCCTTGATCGCCGGCTCGACGCAGCTCTCGACCATGGCGGAATTCATGGCCTCGCCGCAGGTCGGGCTGCGGGTGTCGCTCGGGCTCGCTTCCATCGGCCTCGTCATGGTGGCGATCGCCGAGAACGGCCGCATTCCGGTCGACAATCCGGCGACGCACCTCGAACTGACCATGGTGCACGAGGCCATGGTGCTCGAATATTCCGGACGCCATTTGGCGCTGATCGAGCTTTCCGCCGCGCTCAAGCTCATTCTTTACGTCTCGCTGCTCGCCTGCCTGTTCGCGCCGTGGGGCATCGAGGCGGCCGGCGCCGCCGTGCCGGCGCTCGCGATCGGGGTCGCCGCCTATATCGGCAAGCTCGCCGTCGGCGGTTTCCTGCTCGCGCTGTTCGAGACTTCGATCGCCAAGATGCGCGTGTTCCGCGTGCCGGAATTCCTCGGCGTCGCCCTGATGCTCGGGCTGCTGGCGACGCTGCTGCGCTTCGTGTCCGGGAGCTTCTGATGAGCAGGATCGATTTCGACGTCGCTCATCTCCTGGCCGGCTCGCTGGTGCTGATCAGCTTCCTCGAACTCTACCAGGACCGGCTTTACGCCCTGCTCAACATCTACGCGCTGCACGCGCTGACGCTCGCGGCCTCGGTCGCCTGGCAGGCCTTCATCCAGGATGCGCCGCATCTCTACGTCACCGCCGCGATCGCCCTGGTGTTCAAGGCGATCGTCATCCCGGTCGCGCTGCACCGGATCATCGTGCGGCTCGGCATTCATCGCGAGATCGACAAGGTGGTCGGCGTCGGCTCCGCGATGCTGGCCGGCATCGGGCTCGTCGCGCTCTCGATGGTCGTCATGCTGCGCGTGACGCACAGCGCCGATCCGTTGGCGCAAGAGGATCTCGCCTTCGCGCTGTCGGTGGTGCTGCTCGGCCTGCTGATGATGGTGACGCGACGGAACGCGGTGAGCCAGGTGGTCGGCTTCATGTCGCTCGAGAACGGCCTCGTGCTGGCGGCGACCGGCGCCAAGGGCATGCCGCTCGTGGTCGAGATCAGCGTCGCCTTCTCGATCCTGATCGCCTTCATCGTGATCGGAATTTTCCTGTTCCGCATCCGCGAGCGGTTCGACACCGTCGACGTGCGGGCGCTCGATCATTTTCGCGGAGAACGCCGATGACCTTCGATGCCGTGACCGGCGTGCTCGTGATCCCGGCCGTCGCCGCGGCGCTGCTTGCGGCCTTGCCCGGCTACCGCTTGTCGGCGCGGCTCAACGTCGCCGCGACGACGCTGAGCTTTGCCTGCGCGCTGTCGCTGTTCTTCCAGCGCCCGCAGCCCGGTCCCTATCTTCTGGTCGACGATCTCAACGCCACGTTCATCGTATTGACCACGTTCGTCGGCTTCACCACCAGCGTGTTCAGCGCGAGCTATATCGGCTACGAGCTCGCCAGCGGCCGGCTGACGCCACCGTTCGTGCGCTTCTATCACGCGATGTATCAGGTCCTGATGTTCGCGATGAACCTCGCGCTGGTCGCCAACAATATCGGCCTGATGTGGGTGGCGATCGAGCTTGCGACGCTGACCACGGTGCTGATGGTCGGCCTCTATCGCACCCACGAGGCGCTGGAAGCGGCGTGGAAATATTTCCTGCTCGGCAGCGTCGGCATCGCGCTCGCGCTGTTCGGCACCATCCTCGTTTATATGGCGGCGCGCCCGGTGGTCGGCGAAGGCCTCGACGCCATGGTGTGGACCGTGCTCGTCAAACAGGCCGCCGGGTTCGATCCGGCGCTGCTCAATCTCGCTTTCGTCTTTCTGCTGCTCGGCTACGGCACCAAAGTGGGGCTGGTGCCGCTGCATGCCTGGCTGCCCGACGCCCACGCCGAGGGCCCGACGCCGATCTCGGCGGTGCTCTCGGGGCTCCTGCTCAACGTCGCGCTCTACGCGCTGTTGCGGTTCAAGATGCTGTTGGCGGTGAACCCGGCCGCCTTGGCGCCCGGTCCGCTGATGGTGACGCTCGGCCTGATCTCGCTCGTGTTCGCGGCGTTCATGCTCTATCGCCGGCGCGACATCAAACGCATGTTCGCCTATTCGTCGATCGAGCACATGGGCATCATCACTTTCGCCTTCGGCATGGGCGGCCCGCTCGCCAATTTCGCCGGCCTCCTGCACATGACCATGCACTCGCTGACCAAATCGGCGATCTTTTTCGCGGTCGGCCATGTCGCGCAGGTCAAGGGCAGCCAGCGCATCGCCGACATCGGCGGCCTCACCGAGACCCATCCGGTGCTCGGCTGGGGCTTATTGCTCGGCGTCGTGGCGATCGCGGGATTGCCGCCGCTCGGCATTTTCATGAGCGAGTTTCTGGTCGTGACCTCGACCTTCGCCCGCGCGCCGCTCCTTGCGCTTATTCTCGTCTTCGGCCTGTTGGTCGGCCTCGCCGGATTGTTCCTGCGCATCAACGGCATCGCATTCGGCGAGCCGCGCGGCCCCAACGGCAAGACGCAGGCGTCCTACGTCCCGATGTTCGCGCATCTCGCGCTCGTATTCGCGGCCGGCCTCTATATGCCCGCGGCGCTGGTCGCCTGGTTCCAGAACGTCGCCAAGCTGCTCGGCTGACAACGATGGCCCATTTGATCGACATCATTCCGCAAGGCGAGCGCGCCGACGGCCACCGGCCGTGGCCGCGCTATGCGGTGACGCCGCAGGGCTGGCGCGAGACTGCGGCGGCGCTCGCCGCGGGGCGTGCCACGTTGTTGGCGCTCTGGGGCGACGCCGGCGCCGCGCCGATGGTGCACATGGCGATCATCGCCGAGACCACCGGCGAGATCGCGGTCGTCAGCCTCGCCTGCCCGACCAAAAAATTTCCTTCGGTCGGCGCCGTGCATCCGCCCGCGATAAGGCTCGAGCGGGCCATCTACAGTCTTTATGGCTATGAGCCGACCGACGCGCCGGATGCGCGGCGCTGGCTCGATCTCGGCTTTTGGGACGTGCGCCATCCGCTCGGCGACCGCGCGCCGGCGCCGGCCGCGCACGAAGCTTACGCGTTCTTGCCCGTGGAAGGCGACGCGCTGCACCAAATCCCCGTCGGCCCGGTGCACGCCGGCATCATCGAGCCGGGACACTTCCGTTTCACCTGCGGCGGCGAAACCGTGGTGCGGCTCGAGCAACGCCTCGGCTACGTGCACAAGGGGATAGAGTCGCTGATGACGGGCGCGACGCTCGCGCAAGCGGCGCGGCTCGCCGGGCGCACCTCCGGCGATTCCACCGTCGCCTACGGGATCGCCTTTTCCCACGCCGTCGAGGCGGCGCTGAATATCGCAGCGCCGCCGCGCGCGCGCTATCTGCGGGCCCTGATGGCGGAGCTGGAACGACTGGCGAACCATTTCGGCGACATCGGCGCGATCTGCAACGATGCGTCGTTCTCGCTCATGCATGCCCAGTGCGGCATTTTGCGCGAGCAAATTCTGCGCACGGCCGCCGCCTGTTTCGGCCATCGGCTGATGATGGACCGGGTCGTGCCGGGCGGCGTCGCCGCCGACCTTGCTCCCGGCGGCGCCGACATCGTTCGCCAGTGCTTGCGGGACATTGCGGTGCGATTTCCGCGCCTGATCGAGCTTTACGACAACACCGCCTCGCTGCAGGACCGCACCGCGGCGACCGGCATCGTGACCGAAGAACTCGCCCGCCGGTTCGGCGCGCCGGGCTATGTCGGCCGCGCCAGCGGCCGCGATTTCGATGCCCGCAAGACGCCGGGCTACGCGCCCTACGATGAACTCGAATTTACCGTGCCGGTCATGACCGCCGGCGACGTCAACGCGCGTATCTGGATCCGCATCCGCGAAGTGAAGCAGAGCCTGGCGCTGATCGAGCAAATCCTCTCCCGTCTGCCGGGCGGGCCGATCGCGGTCGAGCCCGCCGGCACGGATGGAGAAGGCTTGGGCGTGGCCGAGAGTTTCCGCGGCGACGTGTTCGTCTGGGTGCGCCTCGAGGGGACGCGCGTCGCGCGCTGTCACCTGCGCGATCCGTCCTGGTTTCAGTGGCCGCTGCTCGAAGCCGCCATCGAAGGCAACATCGTCGCCGACTTCCCGCTCTGCAACAAATCGTTCAACTGCTCGTATTCGGGGCACGACCTCTAGCGCATGTTCAGGAAAAGTGGGAACCGGTTTTCCGTATCGAACATGCGCAAACGAAGCAAAATTATAAGAGCACGTCATGCGCAGAACATTGCTTGAAGGCCTCACGCACCGGCCGTTGACGGAAGCGCCGCCGCGCCCTGACGATACCGCGCTCCAGGCAATGGCTGCGAGCGTCGATCGCGCGGCGCGGCGCCGGCTCGGCCGCAGTCTCGCCATCCGCGAAGTGGACGCCGGCTCGTGCAACGGCTGCGAGCTGGAAATCAACGCGCTCGGCAACGCCTTCTACGATCTCGAGCGCTTCGGCCTGCGCTTCGTCGCGTCGCCGCGCCATGCCGACGTGCTGCTCGTCACCGGGCCGGTCACGCGCAACATGCGTGAAGCGCTCGAACGCACCTACAACGCCACGCCGGACCCGAAATGGGTCGTCGCGGTCGGCCAATGCGCGGCCGATGGCGGCGTGTTCGCCGGCAGCTACGGCATCGTCGGCGGGGTCGGCGCCGTCGTTCCGGTCGACATCCACATACAAGGCTGTCCGCCGACGCCGCTGCAATTGTTGCAGGGACTGCTCGCGCTCTTGGAGCGCACCGCGGCGGCGTGACGGATCGCCGCATCAGCCGTGGCGGATCTTCAGCACCAAGATCACCGCCGTCAGCGCGAAGGTGACGACGCTCGAGGCGATCAGCGGCCCGTCGACGATGGCGAGCCCGTAGATGAGCCACAGGAAAATGCCGAGCACGCTCAGCGCGGTGCCAGCGAGCGAGATCGCCCGCGTCTCGCGCTCGCGGATGATTTTCATCGTCTGCGGCAGCCAGCACACCGTGGTCAGCACGGCTCCGGTAACACCGATCGCGTCGACGACCGCCGAAGGCATCACAGCATTCCCATCTGAAAGACCCCGGTAAAATACCGACCCGAGCGGCGGATCCGCGCCACATCGAGCGCCCGCCGCCCGAATCGAGTTGATGCTATTAATTTATTTGTGACTCGATGTGAATTGCGGTGACGATTTCGCGCCGCGCCCGCGTCGCCGCACCTACGCGCTGCTGTCATTGGACCGTCACGCTTAAACCGTAGGATGATAACACATTGGATTCGCTGCGTTTGCCTGTGGTTTTTGACTGTGCAGGACGGCGTCGGCGAGTGTGGCAAACGCACTGCGACAAAGCCATGAATGTTTCCGACCACACCACGCGGGTGTTTGATGCGGACCTCATCAGCCTGACCCAATTGGTCGCGCGGATGGGCGGTTTTGCGCAGAAGCAAATCACCGACGCAATCGACGCGCTGGCGCATCGCGACATCGAGCTCGCCCGTCAGGTCATCGCCGCCGATCGGACCGTGGACGAATTCCAGCGGCAGATCGAGGAGAAGGCGGTGGCGACGATCGCGCTGCGCCAGCCGATGGCCGTCGACCTGCGCGCGCTCGTCGCCATGATGCGCATCGCCAACGACCTCGAGCGGATCGGCGATCTCGCCAAGAACATCGGCAAACGAGTCATCGCGGTCGGCGGCGAGATGACCGAGCGGACCCTTATTCGCGGGTTGCGCCACATGGCCACCCTCGTCACGTCGCAGCTCGCGGCCGTGCTCGACAGCTTCGTCGACCGCAATCCGCGCCAGGCGTTGCAGGTCTGGCAAGGCGACAGGGAGGTCGATGCCCTCTACGTCTCGCTGTTCCGCGAATTGCTGACCTACACGATGGAGGATCCGGGCACCATCTCGATGTGCATCCACCATCTGTTCTGCGCCAAGAACATCGAGCGTATCGGCGACCATGCCACCAACATCGCCGAGGCGGTCCATTTCATGGTCGAAGGCCAGCCGATCGCCGGCGAGCGGCCCAAGGGCGACACCTCGAGCTACGCGGGTGACGCCTACGCCGCGGTAACGACCGCGGCCAAGGTGCCGGCTTAGGACGGCAAGTTTCCGCGATCCAAAAACTTCGCAAAGCCTGCGGCCGAAATTGAGGGCCGGGCGCGCCACCGGCGCCCGCAGGTTGGCCGTTAACCGCTCGTTAGGGTTAACGGACTATTGCTGGCCGATCCTGCGGCATTGGCGCTTGGCGCGCCATGGCGCCTGTTTTGGCAGCGATCGCGATGCGTTCACCCCGATCCCGCTTTGCGCGCCTGTTCACTTCCGCGGCTTTCGGCGCCATCGCCGCGGCTCTGGCGGGATGCCAGACGACGCAAACAGCCACCACGACCGGCTCGATTCCTATCGCGCCGGCCGATCGCCCCGACGCTGCCTGGCGGCAGGACGTCGAAACCTATGGCGCGCAGTATCGCGCCAATCCGTCGAACATCGACGTGGCGCTGCGCTACGCGCAGGCGCTCCGCGCCACCGGCGAGCGCGCCCAGGCCGTCGCCGTGCTCGAGCGGATGTCGTTGCAGAATCCGCACGACAAACGCGTGCTGGGCGCCTACGGCCGCGCGCTGGCGGAAGCGGGCGATTACAATCAGGCGCTCGATGTGCTGAACCGCGCCCACTCGCCCGACCAGCCCGACTGGCGCATCTTGTCGGTTCAGGGCGCGGTGCTCGACCAGCTCGGCCGCCACACCGAGGCGCAGCGCTATTATCTCACGGCGCTCAAGATCGCTCCGGACGAGCCGTCGGTGCTCTCCAACCTGGGCCTGTCCTACGCGCTCTCCAAGGATCTCCGCAACGCCGAGACGATCCTGCGCCGCGCCGCGGCGCGGCCGCCGGTCGATCCGCGGGTGCGGCAGAACCTGGCGCTCGTCGTCGGGCTGCAGGGCCGGTTCGCCGAGGCCGAAACGATCGCACGCGCCGATTTGCCGCCGGACGAAGCCGCCGCCAATGTCGCGTATCTGCGGCAGATGCTCGCGCACCGCGACGACGCGCATATTTCCGCCCGCCTGCGCGACAACGCGGCGACCGCGGCCGCGGGTCCCTCGCCGGCGCCGCAATGAGGCTTCGCCGATATTTTATTCGAGCATGTCCTTTTCGCAAAACCGGTTCCCACTTTTGCGGGACATGCTCTGTCGGAGCATGTCCTTTTCGCAAAACCGGTTCCCACTTTTGCGGGACATGCTCTATTGTATCGCCATCACCTTGATGGCCGCCGGGCCGAGAATCACGACGAACAACACCGGCAGGAAGAACACGATCATCGGCACGGTCAGCTTGGGCGGCAGGCCGGCGGCTTTCTTCTCGGCTTCCGACATGCGCATGTCGCGGTTCTCCTGCGACAGCACGCGCATGGTCGTGCCGAGCGGCGTGCCGTAGCGTTCGGCCTGCTGCAACGCCAGGCAAACGGCCTTGACGCCCTCGAGCCCGGTGCGCTGGGCGAGATTGTCGTAGGCCGCCCGGCGATCCGGCAGATAGGACAATTCCGCCGTCGTCAGCGTCAATTCCTCGGCGAGCTCGACCGACTGCGATCCGATCTCATCGCTGACTTTCTGAAACGCCGCTTCGACCGACATGCCGGATTCGATGCAGATCAACAACAGATCGAGCGCGTCCGGGAAGGCGCGCTTGATGGAGAGCTGGCGCCGCTGGATTCTGTTCTTGAGAAAGAGGTTCGGGCTGAGCATGCCGAAATAGGCCGCGCCGATGCCGATGCCGACCTTGATCAGCGGGGGCTGATCCAGCTTGACGATCACAAAGACGTAGAACAGCGCCAGCACCAGCATGACCGCCGGCATCACCATGCGAAAGAACAGATAGGTGACGTAGGGTGCCTGGCCGCGATAGCCGGCCTGAACCAGCATGGCGTGGGCCTTTTCCTCGCCGACCCATTTGCTGAGGTTGAAGTTCTCGACGATGGTCTTCATGTAGACTCTGGGCGATTGCCGCAGCGCCGCTTTGCTGCCCTGCGCCAGCCGCTCACGCTCGCGCTGGCGGATCTTCTCGCGCTCGAACGCGACCGCCTGCATGCGCTTGCCGAGCGTGTCGGTGGTCAAGAGCGGCATCGCCAAGGTCAGCACCGTGGCGCAGGCCGCGATCGCGGTCAGCACCATGATCAGAACATTCGGATTGAGATAGTGCTCGAGCTCGCGCAGCATGCCGGGTTCTCAGAAGTCGAAATTGATCATCTTGCGCATCACCAGAACGCCCATCGACATCCAGACGGCGCACGCGGTCATCATCATGCGCCCGAGCGGCTCCGTCCACAGAAGCTCCATGTATTTCGGGCTGGTGAACCAGACGAGGCCCATCACGGCGAGCGGCAGCGCGCCGATGATGCTCGCGGACGCCTTGGCTTCCATCGACATCGCTTGAATCTTGGCCTTCATTTTCTTGCGGTCACGCAGGACGCGGGACAGGTTGCCCAGCGCTTCGGACAGATTGCCGCCGGCGCGCTGCTGGATCGATATGACGATGCCGAAGAAATTGGCTTCCGGCAGCGGCATGCGCTCGTAAAGCTTCATGCAGGCTTCGCCGAGCGGGATGCCGATCGTCTGGGTCTCGACGATGCTGCGAATTTCGGTGCGAACGGGTTCCGGGGAATCCGACGCGATCAGCCGCAGGCTGTCGAGCAGCGGCAGGCCCGCCTTGATGCCGCGCACGATCACGTCGACGGCGTCGGGAAAATGTTCGAGGAAGCGCGCTTCGCGGCGCTTCTTGAGCCACGACAGGATCCACCGCGGCAGGCCGAACCCCATGGCGAAGGCCAAGCCCAGCGACGCCAAAAGACCCATCCCGACGACCAACGGAACGATCAATCCGACCGCACCCAGAGCGGCGGAGATCACGATGAAGCGCCGTTGCGACCAATTCAATCCCGCCTGCGTGATGCGCACCGACAGCGGCACACGCTTGGCCTGCTTGGATCGGGCCTCGAGCTGCTTGAGCGTCCCTTCGACCTGTTCCCGGCGCGTCTTTTGCGCCGTACGGACCTGGCGCGTCGCCATCGGCTGGGTGCGCGCGACGCTCGCCACGCGGCGCTCCGCGGTTCGCTCACCGGACAGGATCGGATAGACGAAGACCCACGCGACCCCGCCGATCGCGAGCCCAACCAGAGAAAACAGCATGAGCACGTGCATGGCTTAGCGAACGCTCCGAAGTTCGTTGCCGCCCGCCGACCCGGCGTGGCGCGCGGGGTTTTGTTCGGGACGGATCATCCTCAGGTCCTGGCGGCCTCCAGATTCGCGGCGTCGAGCGCGGCGGCGAGCCGCCCTTCCTCGCCATAGTAGCGCGCGCGTTCCCAGAATCTCGGCCGGCCGATGCCGGTGGAACGATGCCGCCCCATCAGGTTGCCGTTCGCGTCCTCCCCCATGATGTCGTAGAGGAACAGATCCTGGGTGATGATGACGTCGCCTTCCATGCCCATCACTTCGGTGACGTGCGTGACGCGGCGGGTGCCGTCGCGCAAGCGCGCTACTTGAATGATGACGTCGATCGACCCGCAGATCATTTCCCTGATCGTGCGCGAAGGCAGCGAGTAGCCGCCCATCGTGATCATCGATTCCAGGCGCGACAAGGCTTCGCGCGGCATGTTGGCGTGCAGCGTGCCCATCGAGCCGTCGTGGCCGGTGTTCATCGCCTGCAAAAGGTCGAACGCCTCCGGTCCGCGCACTTCGCCGACGATGATGCGCTCCGGACGCATGCGCAAACAGTTGCGCACCAGATCACGCATGGTGATCTGGCCCTCGCCTTCGAGATTGGGCGGCCGTGTTTCCAGCCGCACCACGTGCGGCTGCTGCAATTGCAGTTCGGCCGCGTCCTCGCAGGTGACGATCCGCTCGTCGTCGTCGATATAGCGCGTCAGGCAATTGAGCAGCGTGGTCTTGCCCGAGCCGGTGCCGCCGGAAATGAGCACGTTGACGCGGCAGCGCCCGATGATCTTGAGAATTTCCGCGCCTTCCGGCGAGACCGTGCCGAATCTGACGAGCTGCTCGAGCGTCAGCTTGTCCTTCTTGAATTTGCGGATCGTGAGCGCCGGCCCGTCGATCGCCAACGGCGGCACGATGGCGTTGACGCGCGAGCCGTCGGGCAGGCGGGCGTCGCAGATCGGCGAGGATTCGTCGACCCGGCGGCCGACCTGGCTGACGATGCGCTGACAGATGTTGAGCAACTGCTGATTGTCGCGAAAGCGGATGCCGGTCTTCTGAATTTTGCCCGCGACTTCGATGTAGACCGTGCCGGAACCGTTGACCATGATGTCGGCGATGTCGTCGCGCGCCAGCAAGGGTTCGAGCGGCCCGTAACCGAGCACGTCGTTGCAGATGTCGTCGAGCAGGTCTTCCTGCTCGGAAATCGACATCACGATGTTCTTGATCGCGATGATCTCGTTGACGATGTCGCGGATTTCCTCGCGCGCGGATTCGGCGTCGAGCTTGGCGAGCTGCGCGAGGTCGATCGCCTCGATCAGGGCGCCGAAGATCGTGCCCTTGACCTCGTAATAGGTATCGCCGCGCCGGGAATCGACCGCCGAGGGGATTTGCTGGCGCGAGGCGGTCTTGGCCTGCGTCGGCGCGCCGACGATCGGCGCTCCGAGACCCGCGGACGGAAACGGCGTGCGGCCGCTCTCATCGGAAGAGTCGTGGCGCCCAGGGACGATGGACGGCGCGGGCGCCGGCGGCAACGGCTGTTGTCGCGGTTCGACGAGGGATGCACTGCCGGCTATGGGACGCTTACCAAACACGGACGCAACTCCAACAATTGCTACGCTACAGCTGTTGCAACAGTTTCTCGAGCAGCGGCGGCAACATCCCCGTGCGCTGCTTCTTCGGCTCGGCCCGCCCGGTCAATTGCTGCGCGATCGTGCGGAACATCTCGGCGGTGCGGTGGCCGGCGGCGACCTCGGCGATCATCTGTCCGTTGTTCGCCGCCGCGCCGAACACCTGCGGCTCGAACGGAATGACCGCCACCGGGTCGTCTTCGAGTGCCTTGGCGAAGTCGGCGGCCTTGATCTCGGGGCGCTTGGGAACGCCGACTTGATTGAGACAGTACAGCGGCCGGTGGTCGTTGGGCCGCGCCGCCTTGAGCAGATCGTACAGGTTCTTGGCGTTGCGCAGATTGGCGAGATCGGGCGCGGCGACGATCAGGATGTCGTCGGCGGCGATCAGCGTCTGCTTGATCCAGCCGCTCCATTGATGCGGCACGTCGAGCACGATGCACGGCACCGTGGCGCGCAGCGTATCGACGATCGAATCGAAAGCGTCGGCGCCGAAATCGTAGACGCGCTCCAGCGTCGCCGGCGCCGCGAGCAGGCTCAGATGGTCGGTGCACTTCGCCAACAGCCGGTCGATGAAGGCATTGTCGATGCGGTCGGGCGAAAACACCGCCTCGGCGATGCCTTGCGGCGGATCCTGATTGAAGTCGAGACCGGCGGTGCCGAAGGCGAGATCGAGATCGGTCACGACCGCGTCGAGCATCAGGTCGCGTGCCGCGGCGAAAGCGATATTGTGGGCGATCGTCGAGGCGCCGACGCCGCCCTTGGCTCCGACGACGGCGATGACGCGGCCGACCGGCTTGGCGTCGGGCGCGGAGAACAGCCCGCAGACGGCGCGCACGACGTCCAGGGCGCCGACCGGCGTGATGAGATACTCGCTGACGCCGCGCCGCACCAATTCGCGATAGAGCCCGACATCGTTCAAACGTCCGATGACGATGACGCGCGTGCCGGCGTCGCAGAACTGGGCAAGCTGGTCGAGGCCGCCGATGAGGTCGTCGCCGCGGCTTTCGGTCTCCAGCATGATCACGTTCGGCGTCGGCGAGTTCTGGTAGGCTTCGACGGCCGCGATCAGGCCGCCCATCTGGATGCGCAGATGCGCCTTGGCGAGGCGTCGATCCTCGCCCGCCGCCTGAATCGCCGCCGCGGTCTCCACCGTCTCGCAGAAGGCCTGCATCGAAACGCGCGGCGCCGGCGCGATATGCTCCTCGCGGCCGACGACCTCGGGGGCGCCATCGTGCGGGACGGCTTGGTTAGCTGCTGCTCGCATCATGGTCCGGCATCATTGGCCAAAGTCGCTAATTTTGACTGCACTGTTGGGATACGTGGTCGCGGTCGCAGCGCCTTGACGATATTTTTCGACGACCGTGGTCTGGCGCGTCGTATCGATCGGCGTTTCGGCGCGCGGCTGCACCAGGTCCGCGGGGTTCGCGACGATGGCGGCGAGGTTGCGCTGGCTGGCGCAGCCGAAGTTCCAATACTGCTGGTTCTCGAAATACTCGCGATTGAGGCTCGGCCCGATGTCCTGCGGCCACACCCCGCAGGGTCCGGCCTGCGCGGTAATCTTCGGATAGGTGATGCGCAGGGTCGCCAGTTTGCGCGCGCTCGGCTGATAGTTGCGCACGACGACGCCATCCGCCGGCACGCCGCTTGCCGCCAGGATCGAGCGGACCTCGCGCATGGCCTCGGCCGCGGCGCGCTCATTGCTCGAGCCGACCGGCAGATCCACCACAACGCCGCCGGTCGCCTCGCGTCGCCAGGTCTGCGCGAACGCCAAAACCTGCGCGCGTTGCGTCGGATCGAGCGAGCCCCGGTTGGAGCCGATGAAAATCTCCAGCGTGCGGTCGGATTCCTTGATCGAGATCGGATGGCGCAGCCGATAGTCGCTCGGCACGTCCGAAACGCCAGCGACCTGCGGCTGATCGGTGTTGCAAGCGCAGACGAACAGCGCCGCGCCGGCAATCACGGCGCCGCGGATAGCCAGTCGCGCGGCGTCGCGGCGCGAGGCGATCACGGTGCTAATTTTTGCCAACATATGGTCTTCTCCTTGGCGCCCCATCAGTCGAGAATGAAGCCGTATTTGCCGCGGTAATTGTCCGGCGGATCGACATTGCCGCCGACGCCGTAGATGCGGTTGAGCCGGCCGAGCAGGACCTGCGCCGGATCGCTCGGATTGGCAAAGCCGTCGTCGGGCCGCGACAGGTCCTTCTGCGCGACCGCGCGGACGACGTAGGGCGTCACCAGAATCATCAGCTCCGTCTGCTGATTGATGAAGTCGTTGCTTTTGAACAACGGACCGAGAACCGGCAGCTCCATCAGACCGGGCAGGCCGTTGATCTGATGATTGGTCTGGTCCTGGATCATGCCGGCCATGACGAGCGCGCCGCCGGAGGGAATTTCCACCGTCGTGTCGGCGCGGCGGGTGCGGATCGAGGGAACGGTGACGCTGCTGTTCGAGCCCGGGATCGGCACGCTCAACTCATTGCTGCTCGAGAGATCGGAGACCTCGGTCGAGACCTTGAGGCTGATGCGGCCCTCGCTCAGGACGACCGGCGTGAAATTGAGACCGACGCCGAATCGCTTGAATGAAATCGAGGGCTGGCAGGTCGTCACCGACGTGCCGGTCGCCACCGCCGAGCAGGAATAGCCGTTAAGGATGGGAAATTCGCCGCCGGCCATGAACGTCGCGGTTTCGCCAGATACCGCGGTCAGGTTCGGCTCGGCAAGCATGCGAATGACGCCCGCCTGCTCCATCGCCTGCAACGTCCCGGTGACCGACTTGAACGACGCGGCGATGCTGGACCCGCTCAGCGACTGGCCGTAGGCGCTGAACGGATTGGTATTGTTGAAATTGACGACCGCGGTACCGTAGCCGAGCGAGCCGGACAGATTGATGCCCAATTGCTTGATGACGTCGCGTTCGACCTCGGCCACCGTCACTTTGAGCATGATCTGGTCGCGGCTGTGCACGACGATGGCGTTGACGATCTTGCTCCCGCCGGCGGCACCGGCGGCGACGGCGCCGGAACTCACCACGCGGGTCGCAATATCGTAGGCCTGTTGCGCTTCGGACTGGCTCGCCACCGTGCCGCTGAGCACGACGCCGTCGCCGACGCCTTCGACCGTGATGTCGGCATCGGGGAGCACTTGCCGGATCGCGGCGCGGATGCCGTTGAGATTGCGGGTGACGGCGATGTCGAACCCGGCCATCTGCTTGCCGTCGGCGTCGAAGAAGAACACGTTGGTCTGTCCGACATCGATGCCGATGATGTAGGCGCGGCGCGTCGAGCGCACGACGGCATTGGCGATCTTGGGATCAGCGACCAGCACGTCTTTGATGTCGCGCGGAAAATCGATCACGACCGACTTCGAGACGCCGAGCGCGACGCTGCGCGAACTGATGTCGCTCGCGGCGACGCGAATATTCTGCGTCGGCGGTTCGGCGACCGGCGCGGTGGCGGAGCCGGCCCACGCTTTGGTGCCGAGCCACGACGCCGCGGCCAACATCGCAACGGCCAGGATCGCGACGGGGGCGGCGCGGGTCGAAGTCGCTTTTGTCATGATCATGCTCCGTGCGGTTCAGCGTGTCGTCGTCGTCTGCGTGCCGATGCCGAAGCGCACCGTGTTGATGGCATGATTGTCGTCGCCTTCCTTTTTCGCCACGCCGTCCTGCGGAACCAGCGATTGCGAATCGACCACGCTGCGCAGCGCGAGCGAGAGCGAACCGAGCTGATGCGCGAGCGCAAGCCGCTCGGCCTGTTCCGGCGTCAGCGCGATCGTCGCGGTCTTGCCGATGACGACCTTCTCGCCATCCTTCTCCCCGACGGTCTGATCGATCGCGAGCACCTGCACGTTGCGAAAAATGGTCTCGGTGATGAATTTCTCGGGAGCGCCCGGCTTATCCCCCGCTTTGTCGCGGTGCGTCAGCAGCACGTCGACGTGGTCGTTGGGCAAAATGAAGCCGCCGGCCGCCGTGTCCGGCGAAACATCGAGCGACACGGCACGTATCCCGGCCGGCAACACCGCGGCGAGATAGCCGCCGCGCTTGCCGATGATGACCTTGTTCTCGCGAATGGGCTCGCCTTGCGCGACCGGCATGCGCACGACGGCGCCGGCGAACTGATTGACGGCATCGGGCCGATCGCTCTTTTTGATGAAGCTGGCATTGGCCGCGGCGGCCGGCCAAGCCTGCCAGCCGATGTCCCGATCGCCGATCGTCTGGCCGGTGTTGAGATCGGTTTCCGCGACCAACACGTCGACGGTCGCGAGCGCCGGCGGTGGCGGCTCCGGCGCCTTCTGCTCGGGCTGTCGACTGACGCTGGCGAGATACGCAGCAATACCGCCGGCGGTGAGAGCGACACCGAGGACAATGAGACGCGCGGCTTTCATTACGCTTACTTCCCAAACGCTACGGCTCAACTGGCCGTCATCCGGGATTTCACCAGCTAAACGTCAAGGCATGGTTAATGCGGAGTATCTAAAACGCGTTAATCAGGTGTTGACTTGGCGCATCCTGATGCTCAAAGGCCGGCCGCGCGCATCCATTCGGTATGCGGATAAACCAAGAGCGCCGACGCCGCGAGCGCAATACCGTAAGGAACGCCGCCGTCGACGCGGTGCAGCCGTTCCGCCCATTCCCGCCCGACGAACAGCTGCGGCAGCGGCAAGGCGCGGAACTGTATGAGCACGATCGTCAACACGCCACCGAGCAACGAGGCATAAACCAAATAGTCGGCGAGATGGCCGAAGCCGAACCACAGCGCCGTGACCGCCGCCAGTTTCGCGTCGCCGCCGCCGATCCAGCCGAAGGCGAAGCAGACGAAGGCAGCGGCAAGCACCGCGGCGCCGGCGCCGGCGTGCGACAGCATCTCCACCCCGCTCATGCCCGTCATCACCGCCAGCACGATGAAACCACCGACCAGGATGATCGAGACCCGGTTGGCGATCGTCATCGTCAGAAAGTCGCTCGAGGCGGCGAACGCCATCATGGCCGGAAACAGCGTCAGGCACAGCGCTTCGGTCACAAAAGCCATGGGCAACGCAGACATGGACAAGCCAGACATGGGCGAGGCACTCGAATCGGCTCCGGCGCCTGTTCTACGCCGCTGCGGTTGACGGCGCGTTAGCGCGCGAGCGCGCGCGACGACATGCGACGGCCTGAATGCGAAAAGGCCCCGGTCCGCGGACCGGAGCCCCTCGCCGATCAACACGACGTCACGCTTACTTAAGCTGCGTCGAAATGCTGCTGAAGGTCGAGTTCAGCTTGGTGCCGAGGCCGTTGACGACGGCAATGATCGCGACAGAAATGCCGGCGGCGATGAGGCCGTATTCGATCGCCGTCGCGCCGGATTCGTCCTTCACGAAACGCGAAAAGAGGTTCTTCATCGGTTTGGCTCCTTAGGTCCACACGTGGCTGTCTGAGCGACCCAACGCCCGTTGTCCGGACCATTTGGATCGTGGGTAACCCTATCGGGGAGACATTGCGATGCGGTTAAATAAATCGATGAAACACGCCGGTATCGGTCCGGTCTATAACGTAGTTAACGGCGTATTTTTAATTGAACGAGTCGTTATCTGTATGCATCGTCGGTCATGTCGCCCCTCTTTAACAGACGAATACTTCATATATGTAAACCGCGCCTGCCGTCCGCGCAATTCTGCAATGCCGATGCGGCGTGGTTCGAGCAGCGGCGGTTCATCGCATTTTAATCGGCGTCGTCGATACCGGATGCATTGCCCCCGTGGTTTCGGATCGCCATCCCGGGTCACCAACAAGATAACGGTCGCAACATGAGCCAAGAGATATGAGCCAGGAACTTCTCGGTTTCATCGCCGATGTCGGCCACACATTCCTGAAGAACATTCCGATCTCGCTGGCGCTGGCCGCCGTCTTCACCTTTCTCACCACGTTCTGGGCCTGCAATCCCGGCGTACCCTGGTGGCGCAAGAAGGACGCCATCACCGATATCTGCTACTGGTTCTTCATTCCGGTGATGGCGCGCTATTTCCGCATCGGCTTGTTGATCGCCGGCGCCGCGGTATTGTTTCACATCACGACGGCCGACGGCCTGATCGCCTTCTACGAGAACGGCCACGGCCCGCTCGCCAGCCTGCCGCTCGCCGCGCAGATGATCATCTTTCTGGTCGGCGAGGACTTCATCACCTACTGGACGCACCGCTGGTTCCACGGCAAACAACTGTGGAAATACCATGCCGTGCACCATTCCACCGAGGAGCTGGAATGGATCTCGGCGGCGCGCTTCCATCCCATCAATATATTCTTCGGCACCGTGGTCGCCGACGTCGCGCTGCTGATCGCCGGCATTTCGCCCAATGTCTTCGTCGTGCTCGGCCCGATCACCATCGCCCATTCGGCGTTCGTGCACGCCAATCTCGACTGGAACCTCGGTCCGTTCAAATACGTGATCGCTTCGCCGATCTTCCACCGGTGGCACCACACTTTGCCCGACCGCGGCGGCGAGAAGAATTTCGCCGCGACGTTCCCGGTCCTCGACCTTATCTTCGGCACCTTCTACATGCCCGTTGGCGAACGACCGGACCGTTACGGCATCGACGATCGCGAGTTTCCGGCGGGGTTCGGCGCGCAACTCATGTATCCGTTCACGCGCCGAGCCACGGATTTTGCCGATATCGTTAAGCAAGCGTCGCCGCCGCCCGCGTAAGGCGGTGGCGACGATTTGCACTTCATTCACGAATTTACAGTCAATTGGATCGATCCGACTGCGGTGCTGTTCGGTGATGTTGTCCGCGTAGCGTATCGGAGCATTTCGATGGCGGCGTTGTGCGTCGGCGGCGGGGCGAGCCTACGGCCGCTCATTTGGCTCGCGGTCACCACTTTGCTCGTCGCCCTGGTGCCGCCCGCCGCGGCGGGCGAGCCGATCGTCATCCTGCTCGATCAAGCCAGGGTCGTGAAGCTGCCGGATCGGGCGGCGACGGTGGTGGTCGGCAATCCGCTCATCGCCGACTTGACGATCCAGCCGGGCGGCATCGCCGTCATCACCGGCAAGGGCTATGGCGCGACCAATTTCATCATCATGGACCACGGCGGCGCCGTGCTGACGGAGAAGACCGTCGAAGTCAAAGGGCCGACCGACCGCACCGTCATGGTTTACCGCGGCCTCAACCGCGAGACCTACAGCTGCCAGCCGGATTGCGAGCGTCGGATCACGCTCGGCGACACCCCCGACTATTTCGACAAGACCATCGCCGAGACGGTCACCCGCGACACTCAGGCCGCGGTCGCGGCCGCCGCGGCACGGTCGGAACGCTGAACGCGCGCCGGCCGCTTTGCCCGCGCCGGCCGCCCCGCCGGGGTTACGTTTGTCTTAACGATAACCCTCTTGTTCTCGACAATCACTGCAACAAATCGCCAACAGCTCTTTGGTAATGAAGAACCGCGTCCCAAAGCGCGCGACGCGCGACATTCGGTCGAGGTTGTTCGTGATCAAGCGCATATCTCATCTGCTGCGTCGCTTCGCCGGCCAGACCCGGGCGTCGGCCAGCGTCGAATTCGCGTTCGTCGCCACGCCGTTCGTCGGCTTGACGCTGGGTGTTCTGCAGACGGCGCTGATCTTCCTGTCCGGGCAGTCGCTGGAAGCCGCCGCCGCCGTCGCTGGCAGGCTGGTCATGACCGGCCAGGCGCAGACTCAAGGCTGGACCGCGGCGCAATTCAAAACCCAGGTCTGCAATCAGATCCACGCGATCTTCAATTGCTCGAGCGGCATCTATGTCGACGTCGAGGCCTATTCCTCGTTCGCCTCGGTCAATCTCGCGATGCCGATCACGAGCGGCGTCTTCAACAGCTCCGCCATGGGCTACAATCCCGGCGTGCCCGGACAAGTCGTCGTGGTGCGGGTCTATTACCAATATCCGGTGTTCTTCACCCCACTCCAGCTCAGCAACCTGACCGGCGGCAGCAATCTGCTTGCCGCCACCGCCGTGTTCCAGAACGAACCCTATACCCCGTTGTGACGCTATGAACGATGCCATGAACGCCGAGGCAGCCGCCGAATCCCACACGATGTCCGCTCATATCATCGCGCGCGCGACCGCCGTCGCCGCGTCGCTGCGCTCGAAGTTCGCGGATTTCGTCGCCGACCGGCGCGGCGTGTCGGCGCTCGAATTCGCCATCACGCTGCCGCTGATGCTGGCGCTCTATCTCGGCACCGCCGAGGTGACGCAGGGGATTTCGGTCAAACGCAAGGTCACATTGACGGCGCGCGCCGTCGCGGATTTGTCGAGCCAATACACCGCCATCACCAACGCCGACCTGACCAACATCTTCAACGCGGGCTCGGCGATCATCGCGCCCTACACCGCCAGCAACCTCGCGGAGACGGTTTCCGAAATCGCGATCGACTCCAACGGCAATGCGACCGTCGTCTGGAGCAGCACGTCCAACGGCACGGCGCTCACGGTCGGCCAGACGGTGACGCTGCCCTCGGGGCTCGCCGTAGCGAACACCTATCTGATCCTCGGCCAGGCCTCGTACAGCTACAATCCGACCTACGGCTATGTCCTCACCAATACGCTGACGCTGAGCGATCAATTCTACATGCGCCCGCGCCAGTCGAACTCGATCTCGCTGACCGGGTCGTGACGGGGCGTTTGTTTGGGTGTCACGCGACCTTAAACGCGTCATTCCGGGGCCGAGCGCAGCTCGGAGCCCGGAATCCATACTCACAGTCGCTGGGGATTATGGATTCCGGGCTCACCGCTGCGCGGCGCCCCGGAATGACGGTAGAACTTCTTATCCGTCGCCGCCTCACGGAATCGGCAGCGCCGTGGTCGACTTGATCTTTTCCATGGCAAAGCGCGACGTCACGTTCTTGAGCGGTACCGCGGCGATCAGCCGCTTGTAGAAGCTGTCATAGCCGGCCATGTCCGGCACCACGACGCGCAGCATGTAGTCGACATCGCCGGCCATGCGGTAGAATTCCATCACCTCCGGCATGGCGCCGACCACCTTGGCGAAGCGGTCGAGCCATTCCTGCGAATGGTCGTCGGTCTCGACCGAGACGAAAACGCTGATGCCGAGCCCGATGCGGTCCTGGTCGACCAGCGCCACGCGCTTGAGAATGATCCCGTCCGCCTCCAGGCGCTGGATGCGCTTCCAGCACGGCGTCGACGACAGACCGACCCGGTTGCCGATCTCGGCAACCGAAAGCGAGGCGTCGTCCTGCAGCACGGTCAGAATTTTCCGGTCGATGGCGTCCATACCCAAATCCCTGAACGACAAGTCCCTGACGGCACCGCGGATCCTACCGCTGAGTAAATTATTTCAATAGTACCGTCATCCGACTAGCTATATGGAAAATTATTCCAAGGCAAGCCCATCGGGGCTGCCGGCTTTGGCGTCCTCCCGGCCTAGCCGGGCCCGTTCGGCCAACAGCGCCTCGACTTCGGCGCGGTTGGGCGCACCGGCGGAGCCGCCGACCCGGCTGCACTTGATGCCGGCGACGGCGGCGCCGAAGCGCATGGCTTCGATCTCGGTCCTGCCCTCGGCCAACGCCAGCGCGAAGCCGCCGTGCAAGGCGTCGCCGGCGCCGAGCGTGTCGACCGCGTCGATCGCGAACACCGGCAAGCGCCGGCAGTCGCCGCCATCGAGGTAAAGAATGTCGTGCGGCCCGTTGCTCACCGCCAGGAACGCAGCGCTGTGGGGGGCGATGCGGGCAAGCCCGTCGGCGAGATCGTCGCAGCCGGTGGTGGCGCGCAGGCATTCGGACGAAAAGATCACGTGCGATGCGATGCGGAACAGCGGGTCGTCGACGACCGTCGCCTTGTCGGCGTCAAGCACGACCCGCAGGCCCCGCGTCCGCGCCGCCTCGCAGATCGGCCGCACGAACTGCGGAAACCGGTTGTCCACGAGGACGAGGTCCGCGCCGGCCACTAGGCCGTGCGGATCGGCCGGCGTCACCGCGGCGACGCGGGCGTCGCGGTACGTCACGATGGTGCGGTCGCCACGCGCATTGATGAAGATCGCCGACAGCGCCGTCGCCAGGCCGGGCACGCGTTGGCACGCGCTGGTATCGACGCCTTCGCGCGCCAGCGCCGCCAACACCTGGTCGCCGTTGCGGTCCTCGCCGGCGGGACCGCCGAGCGGACCCGCGAGCGCCGCTCGGCCGCCGAGCCGGGCGATGGCAACCGCGGCGTTCGCGGCGCAGCCGCCGTTGACGACGAAAAACTCCTTCGCCTCGACCTTGCCGTCCGCTTGCGGAAATTCCGCGACGCGAAAAACCTCGTCGAGCACGATGATGCCGGCGCACAGAATGCGCGGCGCGCGGGCGGCGCCGGCGGCGCCGGTCTCAGCCGAGCACATCGGAGCCGTGCTCGACGAAGGCGCGGATGATGTGATGGGCGATCGCGGCCGGCGGCGGCGTGGTCAGGTTCTGCGGATGCGCGCGAGAGAGCATCAGCTCGAGCTCCTTGCGGTCGAACCAGCGCGCGTCCTCGATCTCGCTCTCGTCGATGACGATGTCGTCGGACACCGCCTGGGTGTGGCAGCCGATCATCAACGAACTCGGAAACGGCCAGGGCTGCGAGGCGAAGTAGGTCACCCGCGCGCACTCGAGCCCGACCTCTTCCTTGATCTCGCGCCGCACCGCTTCCTCGATCGATTCGCCGGGCTCGGCAAAGCCGGCGAGACACGACCACATGGTCGGCGGGAACCGCGGCGAGCGGCCGAGTACGCAGCGATCGCCGGCGACCGCGAGCATGATGACGACCGGATCCGTGCGTGGAAAATGCTCGGTGTGGCACGACGGGCAATCGCGGCGCCAGCCGCCCTGGGTCGGCTTCGTCACCGCGCCGCAATTGGGACAGAAACGGTGCCGGGCATGCCAGGTGAGCACCGCCTTCGCTTGCGCGAGCGGCGGCAGATGCGCGGCGGCGACGAGCCCCTGTACGGCGATCGAGCGCAGGTCGATGACGCTCAGGCCAGCCCGCGTCTTGAACGCCTCGATAGCGCTGGTATCGAAGGCGATGCCGAACCGCGGCTCCCCCTGCTCGAGGCCGAGAAAGACCATCTCGGCAGCCTCGCCGAGCGCGCTCGCCGCCGCGGGGGAAAACAACGGATCAAAGCCCTCGCCCTGCCGCTGCAGCACAATGGCGTCGCCGGCGATTGCATAAAGGCCGGCGCGCGCGTCCGCGGCGAGCGCGTCGAGTGCCGCTGCATCGCCGCGCAATGCGGCGGCGCGCTCGATGCGGCTGCCGGCATAAGCATGCGGCGGAGTGTTGGGGTCTGGGCGGGCGGTTGTCAGGAACGCCGCCTCATGAGGCTATGGTGTGAAGCTGCGCTTGCGGCGGCGGCAACCGGGGCGGCGGAGCCGGCGGCGCGGCGAGCAGTGCTGGTAAAGCCCTTGGTAAAGCCCTTGGTAAAGCCCTTGGTAAAGCCCTTGGTAAAGCCCTTGGTAAAGCCCTTGGTAAAGCCCTTGGTAAAGCCCTTGGTAAAGCCCTTGGTAAAGCCCGGCGACATCCCGTCTGTTCCCTCCTCGGCACCGGTTTGGCCGCATAGAAGCCGCAACCGGCCCGCAAGGTCAAGGTGGCGAAAGCTATGCGTGCGCGGCTGACGAAAGCCGCTCCGCGCGCCGGGCTTGATCTTGCGCAAAAGCGCAGCAACAGTCCCCCGCTATGGTGCCTTCATCGTTCGTGCCGGCCGACTTCGGACGCGCGGCGAGCGGACATAAGGAGAAGTCAGTGAGGCGCGTCATCGTCGCCCTCGTCGCATCGTCGCTCGGGTTCCATGCGGTCGCGCGCGGCGAGCCGGCCAGTCAGCCCGGCCCGCCGGCCGCGGCGAGCGAGCCCGGCGCCTATGTGCCCGATCTCGGTGACATCATGGAGACGATGCAGCTTCGCCACTTCAAGCTGTCGTACGCCGGCAGCGTCAAGAACTGGAAGCTCGCCGACTACGAACTCACCGAGATCAAAAAAAGCTTCCGCAACGCGGCCCGGTTCTATCCGACCTTCGGCAATGTCGCGCTGGCGAAGCTGATCGACGATATCAGCGAACCGGCGCTGGCGCGGATCGGCGACGCTATCAAGGCGCAGGACGATGCCGCCTTCGGCCGCGTTTTCAGCCAGCTCACCGAGGCCTGCGACAGTTGCCACCAGGCGGCCGGCTATGGCTTCATCACGATCCGCGTGCCGACGGCCTCGCCATTCAGCAATCAATCGTTTCCGCCGAACTGACGGAGGCGGATCGGACCCTTGGGGTCTCGAAATGAGCGGGGGCGCTGTTCATTTAAGGGAAGCCGGCTTGGCTCAGACACATGAAGAAGTGCGAAAGAACGATGCTGCCAACGGCGGGACTATTGGTTCTGTTCATGACGATCGGCGGAGCCTCCGCGCAGGCGCCGCAGAACGCCGACGACGTGCGCGAAGGCCATCAATTGGCGGCGATGCTGTGCGCGCAGTGTCACGTGGCGGCGGCGGACCAGCGCTTCCTGCCGAACCTCAATCCGCCGGCGCCGCCGTTTTCAGCCGTCGCCCAGCGGCCGGACCTCACCGCCGATTGGCTGAAGAACTTTCTCACCACGACGCACCGCGGCCTGGATAATCCGAAAGGCATGCCGATGCCCTATCTGGCTGATTATCAGGTGAAGCAGGTGACCGCCTATCTGTTGAGCCTGCGGAAGTAGGCGTACGTCCCCGTCCGCGTGGGCTTCGCTTTGCGCCGCCCACCCGACGCGGCGTCACATCCCGAGTGTCTTTCGAACCACATCAACAAATTTGTCGAACGCCGCCGCATCGCCTGCCCGCGGCGGCGCGGCGCCCCAGATCGGCTTCGGCCACAGCGGATCGCCCTTGCTCCGCGCGACGATGTGGACGTGAAGCTGCGGCACGACGTTGCCGATGGCGGCGACATTGAGCTTGTCGCAGCCCGTCACGTCCCTGAGCGCGCGCGACACCAGGACGATCTCGGCCATCAGCGCCGCCGCCTCGTCGCCGAGATCGACGATCTCGACGGCGCCGGCGCGGCGCGGCACCAGGATGAGCCAGGGATAGTCGGCAGCGTTGATCGCGAGAAGACGCGACAGAGCGAGATCGCCGACCGGCACCGCGTCGGCGTGCAACCGAGGATGCAGGGACCAGCCGGGCGCCGGCCGGTCCGTTTGTTGATCCGGCGTGGTCAGGGCGTATTGCCCCGCACGGAAGCGGGATGGCCGGGCAGCTTCAACACCTTGCCGGTGTCGCGCAGCGTGTGTCCCTCGACCTTGAAGATCTGCAGATCGCTGTCGGAGAAATTGCCGACATAGACGTATTTGCCTTCCGGACTGAAGGCGATGCCTTCGGGCAGCCGGCCGGCCTTGACGCTGGCGATCTTGCGCACGCGGCCGTCCGCGGTCGAGAGCACGTCGAGCAGCGAATACGGGTTTTCGAACCAGGCGCCTTTCGGCGCCGTGCCGCTGCCGTTGATCGCCACCGCGATGGCAAGCGGCGCCGTCGGCGAGACGTCGAGGCCTTCCGGGTAAGAGCTCACGGCGACGTAGTCGACGAGCCGCGGCGGCTCGGCCGTAAGATCGATGACGCTGACCGAGCCGACGCCGCCGTCGCCGACGCCGCTGTTGCCCTGGTTGGCGGTCAAGGCGAAATGCCCGTCGGCGGTGATCTGGACGTTGTAGGGCCAGCTGCCGACCGCGATGTCCTTCTTGTTGTAGCTCACGCTCTGCCCGTCGATGTCGAGCCACGCCACCTTGTGCGCGGCGTGTTTGGAAACGAGCGCGTGCTTGCCGTCCGGTGTGATGGCGACCGCGGACACCGTGTCGCCGAGCGCGACCGTCTGCACCGGCTTCACCTCCTTGCCGCTGATCGTCAGCACAGTGACGGCGTTGTCGGCGCGGTCGGCGACGAGCGCGAGCGTGCCGGCCTTGTTGATCGCCATGCCGGAGGGCTGCTTGCCGACTTCGACCGTCGCGATCTGCGCCGGCGGGTTCGCCGTCAGGTCGATGACAAAGATTTTGTTGTCGGGCACCGGCTTCCAGCCGCCGCTGCCGTTCGATTCGTAATTCAGCGAATTGGCGATCAGCGCGAGCGTTTCGTCGGGCGTGACCGCGAGATTGGTCGGCGGACCGACGATGGTGTTGGTCAAGGGCAGCGTCGCGACGATCTTCGGCGCTTCGCGATCCTTGATGTCGACGATGACGACTTCGTCCTTGCCCGGCTCGGTGAAGGCCGGCTTGCCGGCATCATCCCAATGCAGCTTGTTGTCGTCGCCGACGATCAGGAATTGCGCCTGGGCGGCGGCGGTGAAGCCTGGCAGCATCCAACCCATGGCGGCATAGGTGACGAATTTTGCGCATCGGTGCATGGTGTTCCTCCCGTTCGCCTGTTTTGCGCCGGCAAGGCGATCCGCCTTTGCTTTTCGTAGTTGCCGGACTGTCCGCCAAAACCGCGCGACCCGCAACCCGACGCCCGCTTGCTTTCTCCCCCTCCCCGGCCGATATAGGGGCCGGGAGGTTGGCGGTGGACGGGCCACTCGCCAACCGGGTCAGGTCCGGAAGGAAGCAGCCCTAACGAGCGCGGTTCGGGTCGCTCGTCAGCCTCCCACTTCCACTTAAGGATGTAGCCCGGATTGAGCGGAGCGAAATCCGGGATTGATCTAAGAGGCGGACACGCCGCTCCCGGGTTTCGCTCCGCTCAACCCGGGCTACATTTTTCACAATGAACGACGCTACCACCCCGGCCGCCCCCTATCGCGTGCTGGCGCGCAAATACCGGCCATCGACCTTCGCCGATCTGATCGGCCAGGATGCGATGGTGCGCACCATCTCCAACGGCTTTGAAGCTGGCCGCATCCCGCAGGCCTGGGTGCTCACGGGCGTGCGCGGCGTCGGCAAGACCACGACGGCGCGCATCCTGGCGCGCGCGTTGAATTACGAATTGGCGGACGGCTCGGTCACCGGGCCGCGGATCGACATGCCGGTGCTCGGCCTGCACTGCCAGGCGATCATGGAAAGCCGCCATCTCGACGTGATCGAGATGGACGCCGCTTCGCACAACGGTGTCGAGGACGTGCGCGCCATCAACGAGGCGGTGCGCTATGCGCCGGTCTCGGCGCGCTACAAGGTCTATATCCTCGACGAAGTGCACATGCTCTCGGGCGCCGCCTTCAATGCGCTGTTGAAGACATTGGAAGAGCCGCCGCCGCACGCCAAGTTCGTGTTCGCGACCACCGAAATCCGCAAGGTGCCGATCACCGTTTTGTCGCGCTGCCAGCGCTTCGATCTGCGCCGCGTCGACGCCGACCTTCTGGTCAAGCATCTGCAAGGCATCGCCGGCAAGGAAACAATCGAAGCCGAGCCGGAGGCCCTGGCCTTGATCGCGCGCGCGGCGGAGGGCTCGGTGCGCGACGCGCTGTCGCTGTTCGACCAGGCCATCGCCCATGCTGCCGGGCCGGTGCGCGTCGACGACGTGCGAGGCATGCTCGGTCTCGCCGACCGCGCCCGCATCATCGATCTGTTCGAAGCGCTGATGCGTGCCGACCTCGCCGGCGCCTTGCGCGAACTGCGCGACCAATACGACGCCGGCGCCGATCCCGCCATGGTGCTCGGCGACCTCGCCGAGTTCACCCATTTCGTCACCCGGGTGAAGATCGTGCCCGCCGTCGCCGACGACGTGTCGCTGACCGAGACCGAACGCACGCGCGGCCGCGCGTTTGCGACCAAGCTGTCGATGCGCGTGCTGGCCCGCACCTGGCAGATGCTGCTGAAGGGCATCGCCGAGGTCGAAGCGGCGGGCCGCCCGATCGCCGCGGCGGAAATGGTGCTGGTCCGCATTGCCTATGCCGCCGACCTGCCGACGCCGGACGAGGTGATCCGCTCGCTCGGCGACGCATCGGCCTCCACCGCGGCGTCCTCGCCGCCACGCGGCGGAGGCAACGGCGGCGCGACGCCGACCATGCAGACAAGCTCGCCGCGGATGGAAGCTCCGCGTGGCGCGCCGCGGGCGGCGCTCGTCGCGGCCGCGCCGGCGGTCACGCCGGAGTTTGCCGCCAACAACGAACCGGTCGCGCGCGACACCGCGGGCCTGCCGGCGCGCGCCGTGCCGAACTTCGAGGCGCTGGTCGCACTCGCCACCGAGAAGCGCGACATCGCGATCAAGAGCGCGCTCGAGCGCGACGTTCGGCTGGTACGGTTCGAGGACGGCCAGCTGGAAATCGCGCTCGAAGCGAGCGCACCGCGCACGCTGAGCGGCGAACTGTCGAAAAAGCTTTCGGATTGGACCGGCCGGCGCTGGATGGTCGTGGTTTCCGCCGAGCCAGGCGCGCCGAGCCTCTACGCGCAGGCGCAGACGCGCAAGGCCGAGCTGAAAGACGGCGTGCGCGCCGATCCGTTGGTGCAGGCGGTGCTGGCGCGCTTTCCCGGCGCCGAAATCGTCGACGTGCGCCCGCCGACGCCGCCGCCTGCCGCGCCAGACGAAATGCCTGAGGATGCGCCCGGCGCGACCGGCCTCGGCGAAGACGACGAACTCTGAAAGGTGCCGCGATGGCTGATTTTCTGGGCTTGATGAAGCAGGCCGCCCAACTCAAGTCCAAAATGGAAGAAATGCAGGCCGAGCTCGACCGCATCGAGGTCGAAGGCACGGCGGGCGGCGGCATGGTGACGTTGAAATTGTCTGGCAAGGGCGAGGTCAAGGCCGCGCATGTCGACGAGTCGCTGCTCAAGCCGGACCAACGCGAGATCATCGAGGACTTGTTCGTCGCCGCCCACGCCGACGCCCGCCGCAAGCTCGAAGCCTTGCTCGCCGAGCGCATGCAGGCGCTGACCGGCGGCCTGCCGCTGCCGCCGGGGCTGAAGTTGTTTTAATCGATGCCTGCCGTTTCCGCCGGACCCGAAATCGAACGTCTGATCCAGCTCTTGGCCCGCCTGCCGGGGCTGGGGCCGCGTTCGGCGCGGCGGGCGGCGCTGTTTCTGATCAAGAAGCGCGAGGCGCTGATGGCGCCGCTTGCCGCCGCCTTGCAGACGGCGATCGACAAGATCGAAGTGTGTAGGGTCTGCGGCAACATCGACACGCAAAATCCCTGCACGGTCTGCACCGACCCGCGGCGCGACCCTTCCGCCATCGTCGTCGTCGCCGACGTCTCCGATCTGTGGGCGCTGGAGCGGGCGCATGCCATCAATGCGCGCTACCACGTGCTCGGCGGCACGCTGTCGCCGCTCGACGGTGTCGGCCCTGACGACCTCACGGTCGACGCGCTCATCAAGCGCGCCCACGATCCCGCGGTCGGCGAGATCATCCTGGCGCTCAACGCCACCGTCGACGGCCAGAGCACCGCGCACTACATCACCGACCTCCTGCACGAGGCCAAGGTCAAAGTGACCCGGCTCGCCCATGGCGTGCCGGTCGGCGGCGAACTCGATTATCTCGACGAGGGCACGCTGGCGGCGGCGATTCGCAGCCGGACGCCGTTTTAATGTGCCGGTATCGGGGGGTGCCTGCAAATTAGTCAGCAGGCGCCCGCCGCGCGACCAAATGACCCCGGATTCGCGGCCGACCGAAGACGAAACGACACGATTTCGACACCCTCGCCCCTGTCGGGCACTTGGCCCGCGGCTTGCATAGCTATCGGTGCGATCTCGATCTCACAACTCGTGTTGAATGAGATTGCTTGGAGCCCCGGCGATCCCGGCACCGGGGCTCCATCCTTTTCCGGACCGCCACGCCCGCAAAGGTCACTGGGCGTGGCGGTCCTTTACGTTTTCATGGCATATGTCCGTCGTAGGGGCGCCCCTTGTGGGCGCCCTCTCTTGTCGCCTATCTGCGAGGCGAGAGGGCGGCCACAAGGGCCGTCGCTACGTCCGGAACCACATGAGCGACGACATTCCCTACAACAAAACCTTCGACCTGGTGCCCGGCCGCGCCGAGGAAGTAGCGCCGGGCGTGCGCGCGTTGGTCGCCAACAATCCGAGCCCGTTCACCTTCAAAGGCACGGTCAGCTACATTGTCGGCCGCGGCAAGGTGGCGATCGTCGATCCCGGCCCCGATGACGACGCCCATGTCGCGGCGCTGCTCGACGCCGTGCGCGGCGAAACGGTCACGGATATCTTCGTCACCCACACCCACCGCGACCACTCTTCCGCGGTGCCCAAGGTGAAGGCCGCGACCGGCGCCACCGTCTATGCCGAGGGCCCGCATCGCCCGGCGCGGCCGCTCCACATCGGCGAAGCGCAGCGCCTCGATGCCAGCGCCGACATGGATTTCCGCCCCGACATCGCCTTGGCCGACGGCGACGTGGTGACGGGCGACGGCTGGACCATCGAAGCGCTGACGACGCCGGGGCACACCGCCAACCACATGGCCTTCGCCTTCAAGGAGGCCGACCTCGTCTTCTCCGGCGATCACGTCATGGCGTGGTCGACCTCGATCGTGGCGCCGCCCGACGGCGCCATGAGCGACTACATGGCCTCGCTGCAAAAGTTGGCACTGCGGCCCGAGCCGGTCTACCTGCCGGGCCATGGCGGGCTGGTGCGCGACGCGCCCGCCTTCGTGCGGAGCTACATCCGCCACCGCGAGGGCCGCGAGGCCTCGATCCTGCGCCGGCTGGGCAAAAGCGAGGCCGACATCCCGACTTTGGTGCGCGCGGTCTATATCGGGCTCGACCCGCGGCTGATCGGCGCCGCCTCGCTGTCGGCGCTGGCCCATCTCGAGGATCTCGTCGCGCGCGGCATCGTCGCCACCGAAGGCGCGCCCTCGATCCGCGGCACCTACCGCCTGGCCGTACCACCCTTGCCCGCCGCCTGAACAGGCTTCGGCACCGGCTGTTTCTTGTCAGGCCCGGCGGCGAGCACGTCGTCGATATCGTCGATCAGCGCCCGCACCCGCGCGGCGTTCTCGCCGAGATCATGCCGGCCGTAACGCGACGCCGAACGCACGTCGATGCGCGCGCCGTCCTGGGTCGCACGGATGCGGACCGCCACGTCCTCGCGAAAGCCGAGGATCGGCGTGCGCGCGATCGCCTCGATGCGGCCCTCGCGCGTGGTGCCCTCCTGCGGCGGCCGCTGGTCGACGATGTGCCACTTGCGCTTGGTGATGACCTTGAGCGCGGCGTTGTAGGCCTCGAGCGGCGAGGAATCGGTGAGGTCGGGCTCGATGTCGGAATACGCCGCGTGCTGCAGCTCAGCGGTGTAGAGCCCGGCATAGGTGACCGGATGGGCGTCGCGCGGGCGCACCCGCGCGATGGCGTCGAAGCGCGGCGGATCGATCGGGTCGGTCGTCACGTCATAGATCGCCGGCAGCCGGTACGCCTTGACGCCGAGATAGGCCGGATAGGCGATGATCGCGGCGCCGATCAGAAAGCCGACGATCGCCTGCTGCAGCCCGCCGATGCCGTCGATCCAGATCGCGATCCCGGCGCCGAACGCGAGCAGGATCGCGACCACCGCCAGCACCAGCGCCCCGCCCAGCGTCGACAAGGCCGGCACGATATCGAGCGCGCCCGAGCGCACGATGATGACGGCGATCAAGGTCGTCACCAGCGAAAACAGCGCCAGCCGCCGCGACCAGATGGCGAGCCGCGACGTCGGCTGCTCAGCGATGCGCCGCCGTACCATTTTCGCGCGCTTTCATGGGTTCGGCCCGTTTTGCCATCATCGGGAGGGATACTGGCTTCGGTCGGGGCACGCAATATACCGCATACCGCGGGAATCGAGACGTATCGGAGGCACTCATAATCGGACCTCCCCTTACATTGCATGGCTGACGGCAGCGCGGAGAGAAGTTGAAGTCAAGGACGGCCCAGGGCCACGGGCCCTGGGTCGCCGCCTGTGGCGGTGCCAAAGGCATCCTTGAGTTCAACTTCTCTCCGCGCTCTAATGCCACCATGCAACGTAAGGATTGTGGCCGCTACGAAGCAGCGGCATTTCATTTGGACAGGTGGAGGATTATCACCTGATGAGCGGGAACCAACTGCTCCGCGGCTTGCGACCGATGCATCCCGGCGAGATGCTGCGCGAGGACGTGCTGCCGGCGCTCGGCAAGCCGAAAACCGAGATCGCGCGGCTGCTCGGCATTTCGCGGCAGACGCTCTACGACATTCTCGACGAGAAGCAGCCGGTGACCCCCGGGATGGCCTTGCGCATCGGCAAGCTCCTTGGCAACGGTCCCGAGTTTTGGATCAATGTGCAGCGCGCTTATGATCTCGCGGTCGCTGAGCGTGAACTCGCCGGCGAGATCAAGAAAATTCCAACGCTGACGGCGGCGTAATAAGATGGACCCGAAGATCGAGAATGAGGAGAGACGCGAGCGGAGCAACAGCCTCGCAGATCGCATATTGGCGATCGGCAAGGACTGTGCTTGCCGGCTCAAGGAGCCGTTCCTATCCGTCGATCACGCTGAGCTTTTGTATGATGAGCACGGATTACCTCAGTGATCTATAAGGACAAATCGGGAAAATAATAACGCGTCACTGTGATTGCCGTAATTGCACGTGGGCTGCGCTTCCGCTCCGCCCATCCTACGAAGATCGCTTCCCACTCCCCCGCTTCACCCCCGCCATCGCTTCCAGCACTGCGCACACGGCGGCGGTGTCTTCGGCGCCGTGGCCCATCGACAACGCGGCGGCGTAGATCGGCAGGGTCGCGGAGAACAACGGCGTCGGCACGCCGAGCGACTGGGCGTAGCTGCCGATCACGTCCATGTCCTTTTGCCAGGTCGCAATCTGCATGCTGGCGTCGGCATAGCGGTCTTTCACCATCATCGGGGCGCGCAGTTCGAACACGCGCGAATTGCCGGCGCCGATCTTGACGAGATCATAGATAAGTTGCGGCGGCAGGCCGGACTTGATGCCGAGCACCATCGCCTCGGCCGTCGCCACGTTGTGGATGGCGACGAGAAGATTGGCGACGTATTTCATCCGGCTGCCGTTGCCGAATTCGCCGAGATCGTGCACCGCGCGGCTGAACGCGCCGAACAGCGGGCGCAGCTTTTTGATTTCGGCCGCGCCCCCCGAAGCGTAGACGACGATGTCCTTCGCCTTGGCCTGCGCGCCGGTGCCGCTGACCGGGCAATCGAGCAAGATATGGCCGGCCGCGCGCAGCGCTTCCGCCGCGGCGAGCTTGTCGTCGAGCGTAAAGGTCGAGGCTTCGATCACCACGCGGCGCTTGACGCCGGCGGCGGCGATGGCGGCGACCGTCGCGGCGAGCGCCGCCGCCTTGGGCAGGCTCAAAATGATGGTCGACACCCGCCGCGCGACGTCGGCGGCGTCCGCGGCGATCTCGACGCCGACGCGCGCCAGCGCGCGCCGACGCGCCGCGGACACGTCATAGCCGATCACCCGCCAGCCTGCCGCGCACAAATGCTGGGCGAACGCGCCGCCCATGATGCCGAGACCGATGACCCCGACATCGCCGTGTTGCTTTACTACCATGTTATCTCCAAAAGGCGACCTAGAGCGAGCCTTCCAAAAACTGCAGCAGCCGCGGCGCTACCGTGGCGCCGTAGCTCGTCGGCTCGTTTTCGAACGGGTCGGCCGACCAGAAATGGCCGCCGCCCGGGATGATGATGCGGCGCACGAAGAATTGCGCCCGGCCGAGCGCGGTCAGGAACGCGCCCGACTGGCTCGCCGAGTCGACGATGTCATCGTCGGTGCCGTGGATGAGCAGGACGCGCAATTGATTGCGATCGACGGTGGCGTAGCTGATCGGGGACGCCTCGAAAAAGATACGGCGGTTTTGCGCCGCCGACGTGCCGAGGAATTTCTCGACGATCGGATCGCGCGGGCGCGCCGAAAGGTCATGATGCCACTGCGCCAACATGTCGTAGACGCCATAGAAGCCGATCAGGGTCTTGACGTTGGCCGGCGTCGCCGCATGCGCATCATCGCGATAGGACGACGTGAATTGATCGCCCGCGAGCGCGACCATGGCGGCGAGATGCGCGCCGGCGGAATCGCCGATCACGCCGATGCGGTCGGGGTCGAGCTTGAGCTCGCCCGCCTTGGCCCGCACGAACTGCACCGCCGCCTTCACGTCATAGACCGCGCCCGGATAGACGCCCGATTTGCCCAGCCGATAGTCGACCGAGAACAGCGCGTAGCCGTGGCGCGCGAGATACGCGCCCCAATGCTGGTAGAACGCTCGGGCGCCGACCTGCCAACCGCCGCCGTGAACCGCCACCAACACCGGCGCCTTGCCGCCGCCGTCGGGCCGGTAAAGATCGCCGATGAGTTTGGTGCCGTCATGCTCGGCGAAGACGATTCCCCCTTCCATCATTCCCTATGCTCTCGCTTTGCTATGCGAACGCCAGTTGTTGGCGTACGCCAGTTTTGGCGAACGCCCCAAATTCGCGGCGACCGTAACAGTGTTTTCACCGGCTCGAAAGCGACGGTGCCATCGCCTTCGTCACCACCAGGCATGAAAATGATGCAGGGGGCCGCGGCCGGCCCCGACCTCGAGCCGGTCCGCCGCGGCGATGGCGGCGGTGACATAAGCCTTGGCTTCCCTGGCCGCTTCCACGAGCGGCAGCCCTTTGGCGAGACCGGCGGCGAGCGCCGACGCCAACGTACAACCGGTGCCGTGCGTGTTGCGCGTTGGCAGGCGCGGCGCCGCGAGGCGCGTGGTGCCGTCGGCGTCGATCAAAAGGTCGACGCTGTCCGGGCCGCTGCCGTGCCCGCCCTTGATCAGCACCGCGCCGGCGCCGAGCGCCAAGAGCTTCTCGCCCTGCGCACGCATGTCGGCTTCGTCACGCGCCGGCGGCAGGTCGAGCAACGTCGCCGCCTCGGGCAGATTGGGCGTGACGACGTCGACGCGTTTGATCAAATCGCGCAAGGCGCCGAGCGCGTCGTCGCGCAGCAAGCGCTGGCCCGCGCTCGCCACCATCACCGGATCGAGCACGACATTGCGCGGGCGATGACGCTCCAATGCCGCGGCGACCGCCGCGATCGCGGCGGCGTCCGGCAACATGCCGATCTTGACCGCGTCGACGCGAAGATCGGCAAGGACGGCGTCGATCTGCGCGGCGATGAAGTCCGCCGGCACGACATGGATGCCGAACACGCCCTTGGTGTTCTGCGCCGTCAACGCGGTAATCGCCGCGGCACCGTAGACGCCGAGCGCGGCAAACGTCTTGAGATCGGCCTCGATGCCGGCGCCGCCACTCGAGTCCGAGCCGGCGATGGTCAAGGCAATCGCGGTCATCACGTGCCTTTCTTCGCCAGCATGGCATCGACCACCGCCCGCAATTCGCGCGCCGCGGTGCTCGGGTCGGGCGCGAGCGAGAGCGCGGAGATGACGGCGACGCCGTCGGCGCCGGCGGCGATGACCGCGCCGGCGTTGCCGGCGTCGATGCCGGCGATGCCGGCAAGCGGCAGCGAAGGCGCGCGCCGCCGCAGCACGCCGGCGATTTCGGCAAAGCCCGCCGGGCCGATCGGCGCGGTGTTCTGCTCCTTGGAGAGCGTCGCATAGATGCCGCCGATGCCGGCGTAATCGATCAGCGCGACCGGCACCGCTTGCGCCGCCGCGACGGTCTTGATCGACGCGCCGATGATGGCGTCGGGCCCCAAGAGACGCCGGGCGTCCTCGATCGCCATGTCGTCCGGTCCGAGATGCACGCCGTCGGCGCCCGCCGCCAGCGCGACATCGACGCGGTCGTTGACGACGAACGGCACGTTGAACGGCGCCAGCGCCGCCTTGATCGCGCGCGCGGCGGCGATCATCGCCCGCGTGTCGCTCTTCTTGTCGCGCAGCTGCACCAAGGTCGCCCCGCCCGCGGCGACGCGCCGGGCGAGATCGGCGAGGTCGCGGCCGCCGGCGCGCTCGGGATCGACGATGGCGTTGAGGCGGACATCGACGTGTTTCATGGTCGCATGCTTCATCGTTCTGTGTTCATGACAGCCGCAGCCGCGTGCGCAGGGTCGCGCGGTCGAGATTGTACACCGCGTCGATGATCGCCGTGGCGAAGCTGCCTGGACCGTTCGCATTCTGCGCGGCGATTTCGCCGGCGATGGCGAATGCGGCGAGCGCCGCGGTCGTAGCAATAAAGGCGTCGCTCTCGACCGCGAGCGCGGCGCCGACCAGCGCGGACGCCGCACAGCCCGACGCCGTCACCAGCGCCATGAACGGATGGCCGTTGCTGATCGTGAGCCGGCGCGAACCGTCGGTCACGAGGTCGGCCGCGCCGGTGACCGCGGCGACGACACCGTGCGCCTTGGCGAAGCGCGCCGGCGCGTCGCCGACGGGCTCGTCGCCCGACAGCGCGGCGAATTCCCGATGATTGAGCCGCACCGCCGCCGGGGAGCGCCCGGTGAGCTGGCGGGCGAAGTGCGCGCGCGTCGGCGTCACATCGATGAACACCGGATCGAGCACCCACGGCATGCGCGCTGCGGCGGCCGCGCCGAGCGCCGCATCGATCGCGCCGCGCCGTTCGGCGTCGAGCGTGCCGAGATTGACCAGGAGCGCGTCCGCGCTGGCGACGAAGGACACGACTTCCTCCGCGGCGATCGTCATCGACGGCACCGCGCCGGCGGCGAGCAGCATGCTCGCGGTATAATGCTGCGCCACGTTATTGGTGATGCAGTGCACGCGCGGCGCCCGGTCGCGAATCCGCGCCAGAATGTCGGTGACGATATCGGCGAGCTCAGCCGGTGCGTGCATTGCGGTCCTTCTCGACTCCGACCACGAGCCCCGCGGCCCGGAATTTCGTTGCCTTGTCGCACTTTCTGCGGAAAACCGATGACCACTATTCTGGAAAATGCTCTAGGTTTGCGAATCCCAGGGCTTGGAGGCGCGCATGGTTCCCTTCTTCGTGCAGATCAAGTGCCAGCTCGGCAAGTCCTATGAGGTCGCCAACCGGCTCGCTGACGCCGAAATCGCGTCGGAAATCTATTCCACCGCCGGCGATTTCGACCTCTTGGTGAAATTCTATATCGAGCCCGGCACCGATATCGGCCATTTCATCGCCGAGAAGGTGCAAACCATCCCCGGCATCCAGGACACGCGCACCATCATCACCTTCAAGGCGTTCGGCGCGTCGTAGGACGACTTTAGAGGGAAAAAGTCCCGATGCCGGAGCCCCCTCCGACTCATCAGAAAAATGCCCGGCGCCCCGAACCCCGCGATGACTATGTCGGCGAAAGCCAAAGCGGCACCGCCACGCAGCCTCACTTCGCAGGCTTCGGCCCTTGCCGGGGCGGCAATGAGACGATGTAGGCCGCGATGGCGGCGCGATCGTCCGCGGAAAGCAACGCGGTATTGCGGATCACTTCGGCCATGCCGCCGCCGGCATAATCGCCGGCTGGATTCATGCCGTCGGCGAGAAAGCCGGCGATATCCTTTTCGCTCCAGGCGATGTCGTCCTTCGACCAGTGCTGCAATCCGGCCGGCGTGATGTTGGGCACCCACCCCTTGCCGTCGGCGGCCGGACCACCGGCGAAGCGTTCGCTCTCGCTGATGCCGCCGAAGATGTTGCGCGGGCTGTGGCATTCGGCGCAGTGGCCGGGACCGCTGACCAGATAGGCGCCGCGATTCCATGACGCCGTCCGCGACGGATCCGGCGTGAATGGGCCGCCGCGCAGAAAAAACAGCTTCCACAGGCCGATCGGCCGGCGCATGTCGAACGGGAACGGCAAATCGTGGCCGCGCACCCGGCCCTCAACCGGCGGCAGGGTTTTGAGATAGGCAAACAGGTCGCGCACGTCGTCGAGCCGCATGTGCCGGTAGGAGGTGTAGGGGAAGGCCGGATAGAGGTGTTCGCCAGTGGGCGAGGTGCCATCCCAGAGCGCCGATATGAAATCGGCTTCGCTCCAGGCGCCGATGCCGTCGCGCGGATCGGGCGATATGTTGGGGACGTAGAAGGTGCCGAACGGCGAAGCGAGCGCGAGCCCGCCACCGAGCCGCGTGCGGTCGACCTTGCCGGCATCCCGGTTCGGCACGGCGTGACAGGACGCGCAGCCGCCGATGTCGAACATGGTGCGGCCGTTGTCGAGATTGGGCTTATAGACCGGCAGCGCGTCCGTGAAGTTCGCCGGAACGGTGAGAACGTAGAACACCGCGGCGGCGAAGATTGCCATCGCCACCGCGAACGCCGTCAGCAGCGGAGCGAACATCCGCATCGTTCGTCCATCCGCGCGTATGACCGACCCTCCCCCGCACGCCGTGCGGGGGTGGATCATCACCCTCAGCTCTTCTTCACACGGTAGGCTTCGTGGCAGGCGCCGCAATCGTTCTTGCCGATATTGCCGAACGTGGCCTTGAAGCTGGCGAGGTCGGTGACCTGGGCGCCGGCGGCCTTGGCGTCGGCGCCGAGTTTCTCCAGCCTCGCCTTGAAGTCCGCCATGTTCTCCCAGATTTTCGGATCGGCGGCGGTGTCGCCACCGGTTTTCGAGCTGTCCGGGAACAGCGCGGGCGCCTTCTCTCCCGCGTTCTCAAAGGTGGCAAAAACCTTGCGCGCCTTGTCGAGATCGAACGGCGCCTCGCCCTTCATCATGGCGGCGCCGGTCTTAGCCGCTTCGCCGTTGGCTTTCATCAACGCCTTGCGCGCGGCGATCGGGTCCTCTTGCGCCAGCGCGATGCCCACACCGAGCCCAATGACGCCGGCGATAAAGATGAGACGAATCATGGAACAGCCTCCTCAGTCGATAATGCCCGGTCGCCTGCATACAGGCGCTGGGCGCCGACGAGAAATCACGAAACCGTTGGCGGTCCTGTTGTAGCTCTGTGCTTTAAGGCGACGTCGCGCGATCCGGGTGTTGCCGGGCAAACACCTTGGCGCCCCGGCCGTTGACCGTTTATATTGTGCAGCATCCGCCGCTTCACTGGCAGGGGAACGCCTGCGCCAATCCCGGCAGCACCGACGCCGCGGCATTGTCCGCCGCCGCCTTTTGCTTGCGCGCGTACTGGACGAAAATTCGCACGAAATCCATGACCGTACTGTCGGCCGGCGGGCAGACACCCAGGAAGCGCGTACCGCTCTCGTCGACCAGCACCGCCATGTTCTGCATCGCCGACATATAATACCAGCACGGCAGTCCGGCGGCGGGAATGTCGAGCGTCGCTCCGGCGCGGGCCACGGCATTGGCGGTGACCGCCTGGCAGCTTTGCAAGAGTTCGCCCGTCGTTATCGCGCCCGCGTGGCGCGGCGCGAGCAAGCACGGCAGGACCACCAAGACGGCGGCAAATCGAAACTTCATGTAGCCACACCAAAGCACGCCAACGGTGTTTTACATTGATGAATGTCCCGGCGAGATTCAAGCCGCGACATTCGCGCCATGAAGCGCCATGGCGGCGTCATCCGGCCGCACGATCGCGGGCGGCGACGACGGCTTCGTCGGAGCGCGATCCTTTCGGAAAACCGGCCCCACCCGGATCCACGACCGCATAATCGGTACGCCGGTAGGATGTTGCGCAAATGCGACGCATCAGATAAATCCGCCGATCGCAGCCTATCGGCCGCGGGACGAATACGTTAGCCTCGCTCCCGTAGCGCGTTCAGTTTCTCGGAGCTTCTGATGAAAAAAATTCTTGTTGCCGGCATCGCTGTCGCGGTGCTTTGTGGCACGCCGGCTCTGGCAGCCGACCTGCCGACCAAAGCAGAGGTCTTCAAAGCGCCGATCCCGGCTCCGGTCTATAGTTGGACCGGCTGCTACATCGGCGGCAACGTCGGTTATGGGTGGCAGAACAACCAGCCTTACGACCCCCTCGCTGCCACCGGCGTGGGCAGCGACACTGGAACGGGGGCCGTCGGCGGCGGCCAGATCGGCTGCGACTATCAGTTTGCCGGCAAATGGGTGATCGGCATTCAGGGCATGTTCGACGCGGCGGGCGTGAACGGCAGCCATCTCGTCCCCTTCAGCTACGCGGGAGACAATAGCGAAACGATGACGTTCAAGACGAGCTGGTTTGCGACCCTGACAGGGCGCATCGGCTACGCACTTGTGCCGCAAGCCTTGCTGTATGCCAAAGGCGGCGCGGCTTGGGCGCGGACCAGCTATTCGGATACCGACCCGAGTGGTGCGGTTTACCCGCCGTTTTCCGGGCAAGCGAGCGCTACCCCGAGCGGCTGGACAGTTGGCGGCGGCGTCGAATACGCATTTCTGCCTAACTGGTCCGTCTTCGTCGAGTACGACTATATCGGTCTTGGCAGTCCCACTGTCGCGCTGAGCTACAACTGCGGCAGCATCTGCGGCAGCGGTATCAACAGCTTCGCCAACCCGTACTCCTACAAAGAAACACAAAATCTGCAGGCGGTTCTGGTCGGCGTGAACCTTCGCTTCGGCATCGGCTCGGCCCCGCTCAGTGCGCAATACTGATCCGAGCGCAGCGGAAGACGCCAAAGCCCCGGTATGTCCGGGGCTTTTTGTTTCATGACGGCGGTGGTGTCGGCTTTCAGTTGCTGACGTCGTGCCGCATCGCGGCAAACCGGCGCGTTGGGCCATTCGCATCGGCGTCGTGATGTCCGACCTGTGTCCGGCTACCGGGTGATTGCGGACCTGTCGAATAATGCCGGACTACTCCGCGGCCTGCGCCGGCGCTTCCCGCTTCTTCCCGCGCTGCGGCCCGAGTGAGGCAAACCACCGGGCGATGACGTAGAACACCGGCGTGAAGACGAGGCCGAAGGCGGTGACGCCGATCATGCCGAAGAACACCGCGGTGCCGAGCGTCTGCCGCAGTTCGGCGCCGGCGCCGATCGCCCAGACGAGCGGCGTGACGCCGAGGATGAAGGCGAACGAGGTCATCAGAATCGGGCGCAGCCGCAGCCGCGTCGCTTCGACTGCGGCCTCGAAGCGGTTGCGGCCCTCGTCCTCGAGCTGGCGGGCGAACTCGACGATCAGGATGGCGTTCTTGGCGGCGAGCCCGATCAGCACGACGAAGCCGACCTGGGTGAGAATATTGTTGTCCTGCCCGCGCAGGATCACGCCGGCGATCGCGGCGACGAGGCACATCGGCACGATCAGGATCACCGCGAGCGGCAAGGTGAGGCTCTCGTACTGCGCGGCGAGGACGAGGAACACGAACACCACCGCCAGCACGAAGGCGAACATCGCGGTGTTGCCGGCCCTGATCTGCTGGAAAGCGAGCGACGTCCATTCGGTGTCGAAGCCGGCCGGCAGCGTGTCGGCGGCGAGCCGATCCATCAGCGCGATGCCCTGGCCCTGCGAGTAGCCGGCGGCGGCGGCCCCGTCCAATTCGGCCGCGGGATAGAGGTTGTAATGCGGCACCCGGAACGGGCCGGAAATGTCGCTCACCGTGGTGAAGGAACCGAGCGGCACGGTGTCGCCGTTGACGTTGCGCACGCGGATCTTGAGCACGTCGGCGATCGTCTTGCGGTCCTCCTCGCGCGCCTGCGCGGTGACGCGGAAGGTGCGGCCGAACAAATTGAAGTCGTTGACGTAGGACGAGCCGATATAGACCTGCAGGGCGTTGAACACGTCCTGCACGTTGATGCCGAGGAGCTGCGCCTTGGTGCGGTCGATGTCGAGATAGACCTGCGGCGTCGAGGTCTCGAACAACGTGAAGACGTTGGTGAGGCCTCCCGTCTGCGCCGCGCGCGCCATGATGGCGGCCGCCGCCTGCTGCAAGGCCGCCGAGCCGTGGCCGGCGCGGTCCTCGACGATCATGCGGAAGCCGCCGGCATTGCTGATGCCGCGCACCGGCGGCGGCAGCACCGCGATAATGAAGGCTTCCTGGAGTTTCGACAGCCGGCGATTGAGCTCGGCCTGGATCGCCTCCGCCGACTGCCGCGGATCGTGCGCGCGCTTGTCGAAGGAATCGAGCACCAGAAAGATGGCGCCGGCGTTCGGCGAATTGGTGAAGGTGGCGCCGGAAAAGCCGACGACATTGACGCCGTGGACGACGCCGGGAACGCCGAGCGCGATGTCGAGGGCGCGCTGTTGCACCGCATCGGTCCGCGCCAGCGAGGCGCCCGGCGGCAATTGCACCACGACGATGAGATAGCCGCCGTCGACCTGCGGGATGAAGCCGACCGGCGTCTGCCGGAAGGCGTTGAGGCCGAACGCCAGCACCACGACATAGACCGCGACCATGATCGCGGCGCGCCGCACCGTGCGTGTCGCGAGCCAAGACACGCCCACGCTGACGGCGTCAAAGCCGCGGTTGAACAAGCCGAAGAAGCCGTGGATCGGGCGCTCCCACCAACGGTCGCGGTGGGTGGAATCGTGCGGCTCGAGCAGCATTGCGCACATCGCCGGCGACAGCGTCAGCGACACGACGAGCGAAATGATGGTTGCGCCGGCGATGGTCAGCGCGAACTGCCGGTAGAACTGCCCGGATATGCCGGTGATGAACACCGACGGCACGAACACGGCGCAAAGAACGAGCGCGATGGCGATCAAGGCCGAGCCGACTTCGTCCATGCTCTTGCGCGCGGCTTCGCGCGGCGCGAGCCCGGCGGCGATGTTGCGCTCGACATTCTCGACCACGACGATGGCGTCGTCGACCACGATGCCGATCGCCAGCACGAGGCCGAACAGCGACAGATTGTTCAGCGTGAAGCCGAACGCGGCCATGATGAAAAGGGTGCCGATCAGCGAGACCGGTATCGCCACCAGCGGAATGATCGCCGCGCGCCAAGTCTGCAGGAACACGATCACCACCAGCACGACCAGCACGATCGCCTCGCCGATGGTCTCGATCACGGCGTCGACGGATTGCTGGATGAACTGGGTCGGATTGAAGAAGATGTCGTACTTGACGCCGAGCGGAAAGCGCTTCGACAGCTTGTCCATCAGGTTGCGCACGCCGTTCGCGGTATCGAGCGCATTGGAGCCCGGGCGCTGAAAGATGGCGAGCGCGACCGCCGGATCATGATCGAGATAGGAGTTCGACGAATAGTCGAGCGCGGCCAGTTCGACCCTGCCGACGTCCTTCAACCGCACCACCGCGTTCGGCGTCTGTTTGATCACGATGGCGGCGAACTCGTCGGGATCGGCGAGCCGGCCGAGCGTCTGCACCGCGATCTGGAACGCGCCGGGCTTAGACACCGGCGGCTGATCGAGCACGCCGGAGGCGACCTGGATGTTCTGCGCCTGCAGCGCGTTGGTGACGTCGGTCGCGGTCAGGCCGAGCGATTGCAGGCGGTCACTGTCGAGCCACACCCGCATCGAATAATCGCGCGCGCCGAACACCGTGATCGAGCCGACGCCGTCGACGCGGGTGACGGCGTCGGTCACTTCGAGCGTGGCGTAGTTGGAGATGAACAGCGAGTCGCGCGATTTGTCGGGCGAATAAAGGTGCACGACCATCATCAGATCGGGCGAGGATTTCTGCACCGTGACGCCGATATTGCGCACGTCGGCGGGGAGCCGCGGCTGTGCGATGGCGACGCGGTTCTGCACCTGGACCTGGGCGATGTCGAGATTGGTGCCGAGCTCGAACGAGACCGCGATGGAGAAGCGGCCGTCGGACGTCGAGTTCGAGGCCACGTAGATCATGTTCTCGACGCCGTTGATCTGCTGCTCGATCGGCGTGACCACGGTCGAGGCCACGACCTCGGCGCTGGCGCCGGGATATTGGCCGGTGACGCTGATCAAAGGCGGCGCGATCTCGGGATATTGCGCGATCGGCAGCCGCGCATACGACACCACGCCGAGGATCACGATGATGATCGAGATCACCGCGGCGAAGATCGGCCGATCGATGAAAAAATGCGAAATGCGCATTCTCGGGCGGCCTTCTCACTCCGCCTTGGCTTCGCCGGCCGGCTTGGGAGCGGCGGGCGCAGCGGCTTGCGGGCCCGTGTCCTGCGCGGCGACCTTCATGCCCGGCCGGGCCCGCATCAGGCCGTTGACGATGACGCGGTCGCCAGCGGCGAGGCCGGCTTTGACGACGCGCAGGCCGTCGTCGAACTGGCCGAGCGTGACGTATTTCTGTCGCGCCACGCCGCCGTCATCGACGACCAGCACGAATTTGCGCGACTGCTCGGTGCCGACCGCCTGATCGGGAATGAGCAGCGCGGTGTAGGGCGGCGAGCCGGGAACGCGGACGCGGCCGAACATGCCGGGCGTGAACAGGCCGCCCGGATTGGCGAACACGGCGCGGCCGCGGATAGTGCCGGAGGAGCGGTCGATGGCATTGTCGACGAAATCCATCCGGCCGGTGTGTTTGAAATCGGTCTCGTCAAGAAGTTTGAGCGCGACCGGCACGCCGCCTTGCGGGCTCCCCATCGAGGCGTTCGCTCCGGCGAAACGCTGGTAACGCAGATAGGACGCTTCGTCGAAGGTGAACTCGAAGCGGATCGGATCGACGGAGACGATGGTGGCAAGGAGCGTCGTGTTCGCGCCGTTGCCGCCGGTGACCAGATTGCCGACGCTCACGCGACGGTCGCCGATGCGGCCGTCGATCGGCGCGCGCGGATTGGAATAATCGTTGAGATCGAGCTCGGCCGAATGCACCATCGCCTCTTGCGCGGTGACGGAAGCCTCGGCGACGCGTTTGGCTTGCGTGCGCTGGTCGTAGGTCTGCTCGGTGATGGTCTTGTTGTGCAAGAGCTCCTGGCCGCGGGCGAGATCGGCTTCGGTGAAGGCGAGATTGGCGCGCGCCTGCGCCAAGTTGGCGCGCATCTGATCGAGCACGATCTCGAACGGCCGGTGATCGATGGTGAACAGAAGATCGCCCTTCTTCACCATCTGGCCGTCGGTGAAGTGGATGTCCGACAGATAGCCGGACACGCGCGCGCGGATCTCCACCGCATCGACGGCGAGGAAGCGCCCGACATATTCGTCCTGGTCGACGATGGTGCGCTCGACCGGGCGCGTCACGGTGACGCTCGGCGGCGGCGGCGCGCCCGCCTGCTGCTGGCCCTGGCCGCAGCCGGCGAGGGGCATCAGCGCGGCCGCGACGGCGCCGGCCGCGACAAGCCGCACCGCGGCGGCGGTGGCCAAAACTCTCCCCAAAGGCGGTCTCCCAAAACCGTGCTGCAAAACCGTGTTGAAAGCGTCCGCACCATAGATGGCCGCCGCTGTCAATGTTTGCGTCCTTCAAGGCGACGAAGGCGAGGCTTCCGCCGACGTAGGCGAATTCCCATATGTCCAATCCGGCTCGCGATCGACGAGCCGCTGGCGGCACGCCGGCCAATATGGCACATCCGATGAAGATCATACCCTTAAGCGAATCCGGCTTGGGCGGGGGCGGACCCGCGACAGCCGCTCCGTCTGCCGTTCCGCCCGAGGACCAGGCGCTGCTCGATGCCTACTCGCGCGCCGTGATCGATGTCGTCGACCGCGTCGGCCCCGCCGTGGTCGGCCTTGCGGTGCGGGCGCCGTCCGCTACCGCGGCTGGCGCCGAGCGCAACCGCAACGGCGCGCGCGGCGGTTCCGGTTCCGGCGTCGTGGTCGCCCCCGACGGCCTCATTCTCACCAACAGCCATGTCGCCAGCGCCGCGGGCGCCGGCGCGCGCATCGCCGTGACCACGGCCGACGGCCAGGACCTCACTGCGCGCCTCGTCGGCGACGATCCCGATACCGACCTCGCGCTCATCCGCGTCGATGAGGCTGTCACCCTGCCGGCGGCGCCGCTCGGCGATTCCAAAAGGCTCAAGCGCGGCCAATTGGTGATCGCCATCGGCAATCCGCTCGGCTTCGAATCGACGGTGACGACCGGCGTGGTCTCCGCGCTCGGCCGGTCGCTGCGTTCGCAGAGCGGCCGGCTGATCGACGATCTCGTGCAGACCGACGCCGCGCTCAATCCCGGCAATTCCGGCGGCCCGCTCGTCTCCTCCCATGGCGAAGTCGTCGGCATCAACACCGCCGTGATCATGGGCGCGCAGGGCATCTGCTTTGCCGTCGCCGCCAACACCGCGAGCTTCGTGCTCGGCGAACTGGTGCGCCACGGCCGCGTGCGCCGCGCTTTCATCGGCATCTCGGCGCAACAGACGGCGCTGCCGGCGCGGCTGCGCCATGCCGCGTCGATCGAGCAATACAGCGCCGTGATAGTCGCGACCGTCGAGGCCGGCAGCGCCGCCGACAGCGCCGGGCTCAAAGCCGGCGACATCGTGCTCGCCCTCGACGGCGCCACCATCACCGGCGCCGACGATCTCATCCGCGCGCTCACCGGCGAGAAGATCGGCAAGAGCGTCGCGCTCGACGTGCTGCGCGGGACGGAACGGCTGACGGTGACGCTGACGCCGCAGGAGCGCAGGCGAGCGGCGTGACCACGCCCTTAGGCGGCGAGGCGGCCAGCGTCGGTCGCCGCCTTGACCTCCTCCAGACGGCCGCTGTGCACGTCATAGACATAGCCGTAGATCGGGATGGTTGCCGGCACGAGCGGATGTTCGCGAATCCGCTTCACGTCCTGCACGACGCTCGCCGCTTGATCGGCGATGGTGTGCCATTTGATGAAATGGCCGGACGCGTGGCCGCCGTGGTGGTGGGGATTGGACCACGCCTTGCCGTCGAACGTGGCGGTGCCGAGGTCGTCATCAAGGAGACCGGCGATGACGCCGTCCGAGAACAATTCCATCCCGCAATTGGTGTGATGGATGACGAACCATTCGAGCGTGCCGAGAAGCTTGTGCGAAATCACCAGCGAGCGGATCGCGTCGTCGGTCGCGCGCCCGCCGGCGTTGCGGATGACATGGGCGTCGCCCTCGGCGAGACCGGCGTATTTCGCCGGGTCGAGCCGCGCATCCATGCAGGTAAGAATGGCGAAACGTCGCGCCGGCGGCAAAGCCAGCTTTCCCTTGTCGCCAAACGTCGACACATAGCGCGCATTGGCGGTGAGCACTTCATTGACGATCTTCGACATGTGACCTCCGTTCAACCTGATGGGACGCGTCGCCGGCGTTGCGGCAGCAAGGCAACCCGTGCGGCCGATAGCATGAGCATATTTCGAAGAAATAATCAACTATGTCTATAGACCGAATATATCACTTAGAACTCCGAATCTTCACGGATCGTGATCGGGCCGGCATCCACCCATACGGAACAATGCGGACGCGACGATTGGCGCGGTAACGACTCAATTTGACACGCATGGGACATTCTCCAACATCGTTTTGCTCATCGTGATTCCGATTGCGCTTTGATCGACCCCCGCCCGGCGACTAGCGTTCGTGCCAGGTTCCGTATTTGTCTGGAGGCATCAATGTTTCGTTCGCTGCTTGCCGGAATTTTCGCCGCAACGCTGGCCTTCGCGCCAATAGCGCAGGCATGCACTGGCATCCGTCTCGTCGCCAAGGACGGCGGCGTCGTCGCCGCGCGCACCTTGGAGTTCGGCTTCGACCTCAATTCCGACGTCTTGGTGATTCCGGCCGGCACCGTGTTGACCGGCACATTGCCGGACGGCGGCAAGGGCATCAGCTACACGACCAAATACGGCTTCCTGGGCGCCAACGCCGCCGGCCTCACCGCGATCGTCGACGGCGTCAACGAGAAGGGCCTTTATGTCGGCGCGTTCTATTTCCCGGACTATGCCAGCTACACCGACGCGACCAAGGACAATGCCGCGCGCGCGATGGCGGCTTACGAATACGCCAATTGGCTCCTTGGCAACTTCGCGAGCGTCGAGGAGGTCAAGGCCAATTTCGACAAGGTCGTGCTGGTGCCGGTCGTCGTCGCGGACATCAAGAGCGTCCCGCCGGTGCATTTCGTCGTCCACGACAAGACCGGCAAATCGGTGGTGATCGAGCCGGTGGCGAAGAGTCTGAAGATCCATGACGATCCGCTCGGCGTCATCACCAACTCGCCGACGTTCGATTGGCACATGACCAATCTGCGCAACTACGTGAACCTCACCGTCACCAATGTTCCACCGATCGATCTCGGCGGCATCACGCTCGCCGAGTTCGGCCAGGGCTCCGGCCTGCGCGGCTTGCCGGGCGATTTCACGCCGCCGTCACGCTTCGTGCGCGCAGTCGCCTTTTCCCAATCGGCGCTCCCTTCCGACACCGCGCCGGAGGCGGTGTTGCAGGCCTTTCATATCCTCAACAATTTCGACATTCCCTACGGCGCGGTGCGCGCCGTGCAGGGCGGTCACATGCACGCCGAATCCACCACCTGGACAAGCGCCGCCGATCTGAAAAACGTACGCTGGTATTTCAAGACCTATGGCGATCAATCGATCCACGCCGTCGACGTGGCGAAATCGCTCGCCGCCGCGCACGGCAAGATCCGGCTCATCAAGATGGATTCGACGCAGCCGATCACCGACGTGTCGACCGATTTCAAGTAAATGCCGAACGCGGCGTTGGTCTCCCGCGAGTCCGAGTTACAGCGTTAGGCGACGGCGCAACAGCCTCAATCGCCCCGGCACGGCCTCGACCCGACCAGCACTTGCGCGGTCACGTCCTCGACCTGTTGCAGCAGATACATCAGCCGGTCGTTATCGTCGAACATCGGCGAGTTGACCGGCGACCAATAGCGCTCGACAAATTCACCGTCGGACGTGCGGATATCGTAGCGATAGGTCTTGATGGCGTGGGGCTTGCGGGTTTCGCTCGCCATCCGCAGCGAAGCGTAGAGCGTCGACATGCCCGCGGCGGACGAATCGTCAGGATTGTCGGGAAAGGTCGTAAACAGCGGCTGGCCGATCATGGCGTCGCGGGGAATGACGGCTGCTGCCGCGAACGCATCGTTCATGTCCAAAATATGCAAACCGGGACCCGGATCGATGGCGAGGCAGAGCGCCGGCGATTGCCCGAACGCGGCGCGGAAATGCGTCACGGCGTTCGGGTGCGGCGTGAATGCACCACGGCCTGACGACGCAATGCCGGCACCGGCGGCGACGCCGACCGCAGCCGATTCCAGAAAAGCGAGATCGCGCTGAGCCGCCACCAGCAGCGCCCCGACCGTGCGTTGCGACGCTTCGTCCTTCTTCTCGCGAAGCAGGGTGCGGAAATGCATGATGTTTTGTTCGAGGACGAACCGCTGCATCAATCCGATCCTCCGCCGCGACTGCCGGAGATCGTCAAAGCGTGGACCATGAACGAGCGTTATTTTGCCCTCTTCAATTGTGTCGCGCAAGCCGGTCTCGGGCGCGGGGTGTCCGATTGTCCGCGCACCGAGTTCGGCCGGTAACGTTCAGCCCTTTTTCTGTGGATGGCTGATGGCCCAGACATAGGCCGCGACGGCGGCGACATCGGCGTCCGACAGCGGCGCGCCGCCCTTGGCCGGCATCGGCACCGAGTAATTGCGCGGCTTGGGGATGCCGTCGGCGATGATCTGCGTGATCGATTTCAGGCTGCCGTCGCCGATAAGCCAGCGGCCGTTGGTCAGCGACGGCCCTTCCGGCGAGCCGTTGGCGTCCGAGCCGTGGCAGCCGGTGCAGGTACCGCCCTCTGCTTCGCCATGGAAGATGCGCTCGCCCAAAGCGACCTCGTCTTTGGTCGCGCCGGGGGGTACCGGCAGCTCGGCTGCGGCGACGCGGCCGGCGTCGGGATGAATGCCCTCCGGCGGCCCGGGCTCGCCGCTCGCCGCCGCGACTTTCGGCGCCGGACCGGCCACGACTTTTGCGTCCGGGTCGCCATGGTAGGTCACGCGCCAGATCCGGCCGTGCTTGTCCTCCGAAATGTAGAGCGCGCCATCCGGTCCGACGACGAGGCCGGTCGGACGAAACACCGCCTGGCCGGGTTCCTCCACCGCGCCGGCGAAGCCGTCGGCGAACACCATGAAGTCGCCCGACGCCTTGCCGTCCTTAAGCGGCTGGAACACCACATTGTAGCCGCCCTGCGGCTCCGGCGCCCGGTTCCACGAGCCGTGGAAGGCGACGAACGCGCCGCCCTGATACGCCGCCGGGAACGCCTTGCCGGAATAGATCTTGAGATCGTTCGGCGCCCAGTGCCCGGGGAACGCAGCGATCGGCGCGGTCTTCTCGGCGCAGACGCCGACCTTGTTGCCGCCGTCGCCGCCGTATTCCGGCGCCAGCACGAGTTTTTGCTGATGGCGGTCGTAATAACATTCCGGCCAGCCGTAATCGGCGCCGCGTTTGAGCTCGACGATTTCCTCCGCCGGCTGCTGCGCGCTTTGCTGCGCGGTATAGAGCTTCGGCCAGTTCTGCTGCAGCTGATCGCGGCCGTGCTGGGTCACCAACAGGCGGCCCGCGGCGTCGAAGGCGAAACCCTCGCCGTTGCGCAGGCCGGTGGCATAGCGCTCGGCCGGTGAGAAATGCTGATCTTTTCTGTTGGCCTCATAGCGCCAGATGCCGGCGCGAGTCTCGAGTTCCGTGCAGGGCTGGTGGCCGGGCGAGTTCAGCGTGCGGTTTTCGATCTGACAGGCGTTCGTCGCCGAGCCGAGGTCGACATAAAGACTGCCCTCGGGATCGATGATGAAAGGATGCATGGGATGGTCTCCGGTCAGCGGCAGACCGGAGATGATGACCTGCGGCCGTTCTTTCGGCGCGATCTCGCCATCGGACAACGGATAGCGCACGATCTTGTCGTTCTCTTCAGCATAAAGGCCGCCCTTGTAGAACGCGATACCGGTGCCGCCGGCCGAGCCTTGCGGCACGCCGGGACCGAACCGCTCCACCATATCGGCGTGGCCGTCGCCCTTGGTGTCCTTGAGTGCGATCAGAAAGCCGCCGGCCGGCGGCGTATCGTTCTGATAATAGCGGCCGCTCCAGCTGTTGACGTAGAGGACGCCGTTCGGCGCGAACACCATCTGCCGGGCATGGCCGAGATTGTCGGCGAACACCGTGGCGCAGAAACCGGGCGGCAGCGTGATGCCGCCATTTCCGCCAGGGCACGCGCCCGACGCCGCGTCTGGCGGCTTCGACTGGGCGGCGACGGGCGGTCCGGCCATGATCAGCACGGCGGTGGCGGCGATCGCGGCGACGGACATCGCGACCGTGGCGTGACGGCGGAGCGGGCGATTGCGAAGCTTGCCGGGAGCGGCCGGGTCGGGCATGGCGGTCACCGTGCTTTCAAGTTGGGGTATGGTTTTGCTCACGACGACTCTATTCAGAATTCTGCGGCAGATTGCGGAGCGTTGCTGTCCTTCCAACGACGCGACCGCCGAAACTACTCGGCGATCCCGCAAATTTGATCGCACGCGGGAACCCGGAATTGGAACCGCGTCGTCTTCAAGGCTTCGGCGGGCTGGGCCGCGGCGGTTTCGGTCCGAATGCACGCGCGGTGTCGCGCTGCGGCCGCACTTTCTGCGCGATGGCGCGCTGGCGGGAAAGTTCCGCCACGCCTTGTTGCTGATAAGCGGGACTGGTGAGCGACGCCATGAAGGCGACGAGGTCGTCGATCTGGTCCTCGGTCAGAGCCAGCGGCTGAATGTCCTCGTCGAGATAAGGGTCCACCAGGCCGTCGCCCTTGTTGTAATGGTCGACCACGTCCCACAGCGTCTCCTGCGAGCCATCGTGAAAATAGGGACCGGTGACCAGGACATTGCGCAGATTGGGCGTCTTGAACGAGGCGATGTCGGCCTCCTTCTTGGTGATGAGGAAGCGGCCGAGCGCCGACATGCCGGTTTCGATGGCGGCGCGGTCGATGGCCCCGGCATCAGCGGAATTGACCAGCCGTACGGCCTGGCGCGCCAGCGCCACGACGTTATGGCGTATGATGCCGATGCCGATATTGTGAAAGTCGTTGTCCATGAAATTGGTCGTATCGGGCGCCGTGTCGGTGAGCGCGTGGCATTTGTTGCAGCGGCCCTGGGTGTTGAACAGGGCCCAGCCCCGCTTCGCGGCGGCGTCGATCGCGCCGTCGTCGCCAGCGATGAAGCGATCGAACGCAGAGTCGTACGAGACGAGCGTCCGCTCATAGGATGAGACGGCGCGCACCAGGTCGGTCGCGTTGGGCGCACGGCCGAACACGTGCTGGAAGGCCTGGGTGTATTCGGCAATGGCGGCGATGCCGGCGACGGCCGCGTCGAGATTGGGCTGGCCCATTTCGCTCGGGTTGATGATCGGCTGCCCCGCTTGGTCCTCGAGCGTTGCCGCGCGGCCGTCCCAAAACTGCGTCTTGTTGTAGAGCGCGTTGAGAATCGTCGGCGCGTTGCGTTGGCCGACGCGGCCGTGGATGCCGACGGAGGCCGGCTTGCGGTCGGTGAAGGCAAGCTTCGGATCGTGGCAGGTCGAGCACGCGACCGTGCCGTCGGCGGACAGCCGCGGATCGAAGAACAGTTTTTGACCAAGCGCGATCTTGTCGGGCGTCTGCGGATTGTCGGCCGGGATCGCCGCGCGCGTGGCCTCGAGCGGGACGCCGGTCTGCTCGAGCGAGCGCTGCTGCGCCAGTGAGTCCGTAGCGAGCGCACGTGCGGCGCTCAGCGCCTCCGCCGGCGTCGCCGCCGTCGCGGCGATGGCGTCCCGGGTGCCGCGTCTGACCTCGAACAACGCGCCGAGCACCACGCTCCAGACAAGCGCCGCGATCAGCCATGACGACAGGAACAGACGCGAGCGCCGCCGCAGGCGGCTGTCCTCATGCGGCTCTTGTGAATTATCGGCGGTCATCAGAATCGGGCGTTAGGCGGAGCGGTACCGCAGCGGGCGGCTGAATAGGGGCCGGTCGGTCCTTGGAGGCGAAGGTGTGTCTGGGTGACCCGGTAAGGCTTGGCAGTACTTTTCCGCGCCTAAAACGCCCGGAACCGCCCGAAGTTCCATGTTGCGGCGGAATTCTTTCGCGGGCGGCGCCGTCGATGCGGCAGACCCGCTACCTACGAAACACCGTCCGCAGAGTGTCGCCCACGATCGCCGGAGGCCTGTGCCGCCCGGGAAACCGGGCGGCTTTCGGCGGGTGTTCTAAAAATCCATCCCGCCGCCGCCGGGCATGGCGGCTTGTCCTTGGCTTTTCTCCGGCAATGTCGCCACCATCGCTTCGGTGGTGATCAGGAGGCCGGCGACCGACGCTGCGCCTTGCAGCGCCGCGCGCACCACCTTGGTCGGATCGATGATGCCCTTGGTCAGCATGTTGCCGTACTCGCCCGCTTGTGCGTCGAACCCGAAAGCGTAGGTGTCCTTTTCCAGGATCTTGCCGACGATGACCGATCCATCTTCGCCCGCATTGAACGCGATCTGCCGCGCCGGCCAGGACAGCGCCTTGCGGACGATGTCGACGCCGTGCTTCTGGTCCTCGTTGGAGGTCCGCAGCGCCTTGAGGGTCTCCGCCGCGCGCAAAAGCGCGACGCCGCCGCCGGGCAGGATGCCTTCCTCGACCGCGGCGCGGGTGGCATGCATCGCGTCGTCGACGCGATCCTTGCGCTCCTTCACCTCGATCTCGGTCGCGCCGCCGACGCGGATCACCGCGACGCCGCCGGCGAGCTTGGCGAGGCGCTCCTGCAGCTTCTCGCGATCATAGTCCGATGTCGTTTCCTCGATCTGCGCTTTGAGCTGGGTGACGCGCGCCTCGATGTCGGCCTTCTTGCCGGCGCCGCTGACGATCGTGGTGCTTTCCTTGTCGATCGTCACCTTCTTGGCCTTGCCGAGCATGGCCAGCGTCACGTTCTCGAGCTTGATGCCGAGGTCTTCGCTGATGGCCTGGCCGCCGGTGAGTATAGCGATGTCCTGCAGCATCGCCTTGCGGCGATCGCCGAAGCCGGGCGCCTTCACCGCCGCGACCTTGAGGCCGCCGCGCAGCTTGTTGACGACGAGCGTCGCCAGCGCCTCGCCCTCGACCTCCTCGGCCACGATGACCAGAGGCTTCGAGGACTGCACCACCGATTCCAACAGCGGCAGCAATTCCTGCAGCCCGGACAGCTTCTTTTCGTAGATCAGAATGTAGGCATCGTCCATTTCGACGCGCATCTTTTCGGCGTTGGTGACGAAGTAGGGCGAGACATAGCCGCGGTCGAACTGCATGCCTTCGACGATTTCCAGCTCGGTCTGAAGCGACGTCGCCTCCTCGATCGTGATCACGCCCTCGTTGCCGACTTTCTTCATGGCGTCGGCCAGAAACCGGCCGATCTCGACGTCGCCATTGGCCGAAATGGTGCCGACCTGGGCAATCTCGTCGTTCGAGGTGACCTTTTTTGAATTTTTCTGCAGCTCGGCGACGACCGCCTCGACGGCGAGATCGACGCCGCGCTTGAGATCCATCGGATTCATGCCGGCGGCGACCGCCTTGGCGCCTTCCCGGACGATGGCGTGAGCGAGCACGGTCGCGGTGGTGGTGCCGTCGCCGGCGATATCGGATGTTCGCGACGCGACCTCGCGCACCATCTGCGCGCCCATGTTCTCGAACTTGTCCTCGAGCTCGATCTCCTTGGCGACGGTGACACCGTCCTTGGTGATGCGCGGGGCGCCGAATGATTTATCGAGCACCACGTTGCGGCCTTTCGGACCGAGCGTTACCCGCACCGCGTGGGCGAGCGTGTCGATGCCGCGCAGCATCCTGTCGCGCGCGTCGACCGAAAATTTCACTTCCTTGGCAGACATGACATTTCTCCTGTTGTGAAGTCGTCACCCTGAGGTCCGAGCGGCGACGCCGCGAGCCTCGAAGGGCGACGGATGATTGGTTGTTACGCGGCCTTCTTGCGCGCCTCGGCTTCCACCAGTACCCCCATGACGTCGCTCTCGTTCATGATCAGGTACTCGACGCCGTCGATTTTGACTTCGGTTGCCGACCACTTGCCGAACAGGACCCGGTCGTTCGCCTTCAGATCGGTGGGAATGAACTTGCCGCCCTGCTGGGGCTTTTCCTTGGCGGTATCGGGTATGATAATGCCGGAAGCGGTTTTCGCCTCGGCGTCGATACGCTTGATCACGATTCGATCGTGCAGCGGACGGAACCTCATGTGGATATCTCCTCGTGTAGATTGATTTAGCTCCGCGGATCTAACCGCGTTGCTATTTCCTTTTTTGAAACGACTTTGAGAAGTTTTTGAAGTAAGTTTTTGGTACACACTTTAGCTGTGGGCCCGAAAATATTACACAAGGAGGCGTCCCGATTTATATTTTCGAATGCCTTTGTCTTTTGCGGCTTAATTGGCGGGAATAGTGTGATAGTCTGCATATTATGATCGATGATGCCGATTTTTCAGATTTTTCCGTTGTCGTGAAAAGCCGGGCAGCGCCGCCCAAACCATGGCGGTGGGAGATCTATCGCGCCGGCAGAACCAGTCCGATCCAGCATTCTAAGACTTTTTTCGGATCGATGACCGAAGCTGGCCGGGCGGGGAAGACGGCGCTGCGCGCGTTGCTGAGCGACTACCCCGACTGACGACACGCGTCACCCGACATCACGCCGCTGCAAGCCGATCAAATATGCTCGGCGGCCTGCGCGGCGATGAAGGTTTCGGCTTCGGCCTGCTCGGTCGAGGTGCGGTTGAAGAAGGCGTTGAGGATCACGGCGGCGATCGAGGTCAGGATGATGCCGTCGCCGAAGATCGGCTTGAGCGTGTCCGGGAACGCCCGGAAGAAGGTCGGCGCCACGATCGGGATCAGGCCGAAGCCGATCGAGATGGCGACGACGAGCACGCTGTGCCGCTGCTTGGCGTAATCGACGGTCGACAGGATCTTGATGCCGGTCGCTGCCACCATGCCGAACATGATGAAGCCGGCGCCGCCGAGCACGCACTGCGGCACCGAGGCGACGATGAAGGCGAGCTTCGGAATGAGACCGAGCCCCAGCATGATGATGCCGCCGGCGACGCAGACCCATCGGCTATAGACGCCGGTGACGCCGACAAGGCCGATGTTCTGCGAATAGGAGACATAGGGAAAGGTGTTGAAGATCGCGCCGATGATGGTGCCGAGCGAGTCGGCGCGCAGGCCGCGTTTGACGTCCTCGGCCTCGACCTTGCGGCCGGTCATGGCGCCGAGCGCCAGGAACATGCCGGTCGCCTCGATGAAGACGATGGTCATGACCAGGCACATGGTCAGGCACGGCACCAGATAGAATTGCGGCACGCCGAATTGCAGCGGCAGCACCACCCGCACGATCGGCTCGTTGCCGATGCCGGAAAAATCGGTCCAGCCGAGCGCGATGGTGACGAGATAGCCGACCGTGATGCCGATCAGCACCGCGACGTTCTGCACGAAGCCGCGGCCGAACTTGATGACCAACAGGATGATGCCGAGCACGAGACCGGCGACGGCGAGATAGCCGGCCGCGCCGAAATCCGCCGTGCCGGCGCCGCCGCCCGCCCAGTTGACGCCGACGCGCATCAGCACCACCCCGATCATGGTGATGATGGTGCCGGTGACCACGGCGGGAAAGAAGCGCAGCACGTATTTGACGAACGGCGCGGCGCACAGCCCGAAAATGCCGCCGACCAGCACGGCGCCGTAGATGCCGGTCAAGCCCACCCCCGGCATCGCCGCCATCGCCAGCATCGGCGAGATCGACACCGCGGTCACCCCCATGATGATCGGCAGCCGGATGCCGAACGGGCCGAAGCCCACCGTCTGGATCAGCGTCGCGATCCCGCAAGCAAACAAATCGGCGTTGATCAGCATCGCGATCTGGTCCTTGGGCAGATGCAGCGCGCCGCCGAGGATGAGCGGTACCGCAACCGCGTTGGCATACATGACCAGAACGTGCTGCAGCCCGAGCGCGAACAGCTTCGGCAGCGGCAGAACTTCGTCGACGGGATGGACGGCCTGGGCCATCGGTTTGCTCCCCGAGTGGGCAAATTCACGCGTGATCGCATGAGCGTCATGCAATTTTCGCGCCTGCATTTGCCGCCATCCTTCAACCCAAGGAGCGGCGAGCGGACGAAGATCGTGCTAAGCGTTTTCGCCCTCGTCGGCCGGCTGACGGCACCGGGGGCGGACAATGACAGCGGCGCGCCGGCTCGCAATTGCGCGCGCAAGGGAGACGACTCAAGTGAAGACCAGCACGGCCAAAATCCTCACCACCCATGTCGGCAGCCTGCCGTTTCTGACGCTCGATCGCGGCGTCGCGGTCGGCGACGAGACCCATCTCGCCGACGACGTCGCCGCAATCGTCGCGCGTCAGCGCGAGATCGGCCTCGACCTCATCAATGAGGGCGAATACGCCAAGGGCGGCGACTGGCTGCGTTACATGCAGACCCGCTTCGGCGGCTTCACCGACGTCGACGCGACGGGCGAGAAGCCGCTGATCGAGCGCGGCAAGGACCGCGAGGAATTCGCCGATTTCTACCGTTATGCCAACGAGCGGGGCACGCTGTTCTACGCGCCCGGCGCGCAGATGGGTAAGAAGCGCCCCGTGCAGGTCTGCACCGGACCCGTCACCTATGTCGGCGGCGCGGCGTTGCAGAAGGAGATCGACGTCACCGTCAAGGTCGCCGGCACCGCGGACGTGTTCCTGACATCGACCGCGCCAGCGAGCCTCGAAGTCTATCGCCACAACCGCTTCTACAAGACCGACGAGGAATACGTGTACGCGCTGTCCGAGGCGATGCGCGTCGAATACGAGGCGATCGCCGCCGCCGGCCTCATCCTTCAGATCGACGACGCCTGGCTGCCGGCCTTGTGGGACCGCATCGGCATCGGCATGGGCCTGCCCGCGTTCCGCGCCCGCTGCGCGATGCGGATCGAGGCGCTCAATCATGCGCTGCGCAACATACCGGAAGACCGCATCCGTTATCATCTGTGCTGGGGCAGCTGGCACGGCCCGCACGCCTTCGATCTCGAGCTCGACCACATCGTCGATCTCATGCTCAAGGTGAAGGCGCAGGCCTATCTGATCGAAGGCGCCAATGCGCGGCACGAGCACGAAGTCGCGGTGTGGGAGAACGTGAAGCTCCCTGCGGGCAAGATTCTCGTTCCCGGCGTCGTCACCCATTCGACCGACGTGGTGGAGCACCCCGAGCTGGTGTCGCAGCGCCTGCAGCGCTACGCCAAACTGGTCGGCAAGAAAAATCTGATCGCCGGCACCGATTGCGGCTTCGGCGGCCGCTCGCATCCGCAGATCGCCTGGGCCAAGCTGCGTTCGCTGGTCGACGGCGCGGCGCTGGCGACCAAGGCGCTGGGATACAAATAAAGCGAACGCGCCGGGCGGGGAAAGCGGCAGGTGCCAAGATGGCCGATGTTCTGAAAACACCGGAACAGCGCTTCGCCGCCCTGCCCGGCTTTGCCTGGCCCGGTGCCGCAGACCTTACCGCCGCTCGGGCAGGTTGCGCGTCTGGTAATCGCCCCACGCCAGCACCAGCGCGAAGGCGACGAACGCAATGACGATTCCGGAAAGGATGATGAGATCGACAGTCGGCATGATTGGCTCCCTTTTTGTGCCATCATGCGTTCGATCCCATCGCGCGCTTTGACTTGGATCAAACACCCGCCGCCCTTTCGCCCCCGTGCGGCGAAGCCGAGGAGAACCGCATGCCGAAGGTCGTCTACGACAAGGACGGAAGAATTGGCCGCATCACGCTCAACCGTCCGGAGGTCATGAACGCGATCGACGACGAAGTCCCCGTCGCGCTCGCCGACTGCGTCGCGCGGGCGAATGCCGACCCCGGCGTCCACGTCATCGTGCTCGCCGGCGCCGGCGACGCGTTCTGCTCCGGCTATGACCTCGCCTATTACGCCCAAGGCAGCGGCGGCCAAGGCGTGACCCAGGAAATGCCGTGGGATCCCATGAAGGATTACGCCTTCATGATGCGCAACACCGAGCTGTTCATGAGCCTGTGGCGCTCCTACCGGCCGGTGATCTGCAAGGTGCACGGCTACGCGGTCGCCGGCGGCTCGGACATCGCGCTGTGCGCCGACATGATCGTGATGGCGACCGACGCGATGATCGGCTACATGCCGACGCGCGTTTGGGGCTGCCCGACCACGGCGATGTGGGTCTACCGCCTCGGCCCCGAGCGGGCCAAGCGCATGCTGTTTACCGGCGACAAGATCACCGGCGTCGAAGCGGAAAAGCTCGGCCTCGTCCTCAAGGCCGTGCCGCCGGAAAATCTCGACGCCGAGGTCGAGGCGCTGGCCGAACGCATGGCGAGCGTGCCGGTCAATCAATTGATGATGCAGAAACTCGTCGTCAATCAAGCGATCGAGGCGATGGGGCTGAAAACCACGCAGCTCATCGCCACCGTGTTCGACGGCATCACCCGTCACTCGCCGGAGGGCTTGAACTTCAAGCACCGCGCGGAAGCGGTCGGCTGGAAGCAGGCCGTGCGCGAACGCGACAACGGGACGTTTGACTGGACGGAAAACCGCCCGATCGACGCGCGGCGGTGAGCGGGAGCGCATCTCACCCTACTCCGTCGTACGTGAATCCCACGTCGCGCTATGCACCAGCGCGTTGGCCTCGAGCTTGGCGATGATGTCGTCGAGCTCGGCGGGCACCGCCGCGGTGCCGAGCAGCGTGGCGACGAGTTCGACCTCGCCCTGCTCGCGGTCGTCGACTTCGATGTCCTGCGCCGCATAATTCGCCGCTTCGATCCGCTCGCGGAGAAGTTCGCGGGCTTCGTCGATATCGTCGGCCGACGTCGTCACGCGCACCTGATAGATCGCTTCGGTCGCGGCTTCGTCGATCGGCGCGCGGTTGATGGCGTTGACCAACGGCCGCAGCAGGGTGTTGCCGGCGAGCACGAACAAGGTCAGCGCGACCGCCTCGAACGCGAGATCGGCGCCGGCGCAGGCGCCGACGGCAGCCGAGCACCACAGCGTCGCCGCGGTGTTGAGGCCCCAGACATTGTTGCCCTGCTTCATGATGACGCCGGCGCCGAGGAAGCCGACGCCGGACACCACATAGGCGATGATCTGGGTCGCGCCGGCATTGCCGTTGAGATGCATGCCGATGTCGACGAAGGTCGCGGCCCCGACCGCCACCAGGACATGGGTGCGCAGCCCGCCGCCGCGTTGGCGGTACTGCCGTTCCGCGCCGATCAACGTGCCGAGCACGAACGCGCCGAACAGGCTGATCAGCGAGTCGAGGAAATCCGTCGGGTTGAACGAGTGCAGGAACGCCATGTCAGTCGGCTCCTGGCAGCGGGTCCGGTTCGACCGGCGCCGCCGCGGGCTTGAGCACCCGCAGCCTGCGGCGGCGCAGCATCGCGAGCCATTTTTTGCCGAACAAAGCGAGCACCAGCGCGCCGTAGAACAGCCCGCCGAGCGCCGCCACGATCAGAAGCTCCGCTACTTGGCGGAACTTCGGCAGCGATGAAGACACTGTCGTGACTACCGGCGTCGCCACCAACAAAAACAGCGCCATTGCCACGCCGGCGATGATCAGCTTGCGCAGCGAGGAGCGCAGCTCCGCATCGGCGCCGACGAAACCGGCGCGCCAGGCGAGCCACAGCACCAGCATGAAATTGATCCAGGCCCCGATCGAAGTGGCGAGCGCTAAGCCCACCTGCGCCAACGGCCCCATCAGCATCACCTTGAAGACGATATTGACGGCGGTGCCGGTGAGCGCCGCCTTCATCGGCGTCGCGGTATCGCCGCGGGCGAGGAACGGCGCGACGACGCTGCGGATGAGGACGAAGGGGACGATGCCGATCGTATAGGCGACGAGCGTCATCGCCGCGGCGTGGGCGTCGGCGGCGGTGAAGGCGCCGCGCATGAACAGGCCGCGCATGATGAGATCGGGCACCACGACGAACGCGGCGATGCAGGGGATGGCGAGGAGAAGCGCGAATTCGATCGCGCGGTTCTGCGCGTTGCGGGCGCCGGCATCGTCGCCGGACGCGATCCGCGCGGTCATTTCCGGCAGCAGCACGGTGCCCACCGCGATGCCGATGACGCCGATCGGCAGCTGGTCGAGGCGGTCGGCATAATACAGCGCCGAGATCGCGCCGGCGGTGAGGAAGCTCGCGATGATGGTGTCGGCGAACAGCGCGAGCTGTGTGCCGGCCGAGCCGACCGTCGCCGGGATCAGCGCCTTGAAGAACCGGCGCACGTCGTCGTCGAGCCGCGGCGCGCGGAACCAGGTGGCGACGCCGGCGCGCAGCGTATCGCCGCCGACCAGCATCGCCTGCAGCACGCCGGAGATGAGCACGCCCCAGGCCGCCGCGGCGGCCGCGCTGGGGAACAGATAAGCCAGCGCCAGCGTCGCCATCATCGACAGATTGAGCAGGATCGGCGCCGCCGCGGCCGCGGCAAAGCGGTGCATCGCGTTGAGAATGCCACCCCACAGCGTCACCAGCGTGATCAGCAACAGATAAGGAAAGGTGACCCGCGTCAGCGACACCGCGAGCGCGAACCGGTGCGGCTCGTGCGAAAAGCCAGGCGCCAGGATTTCGATCACCTGCGGCGTGAAGGCGAGCGCGAGCGCCAGCAGCACCGCCTGCGTCGTGATCAGCAGCGTGAAAATGCGGTCGCCGAACGCGGTCGCCGCCGCCGCACCTTCCTGGGTGCGGATGCGGGCATAGGCCGGCACGAACGCGGCGTTGAAGGCGCCCTCGGCGAAGATGGCGCGGAAATGATTCGGCAGCCGCAGCGCGACAAAGAATGCATCCGCGACCGGCCCGGCGCCCAGGATCGCCGCCAGCATGATGTCGCGCAGAAAGCCGGTCAGCCGCGAGAGCAGCGTATAGCCGCCGACGGTGAGAATCCGTTCGATCATGGCAGCCTTATATCCGTCCCCGCAAAGCGGGGAAGGGAAACTTCGCTGCGCGAGCGGTGTGGTGTAAGGCGCAGCGACCGCGTTCCGCCATCTTGTCCTCACCCTGAAAGGGGGAGGAGGCGCCGCAGGCGACGGTGGGGGTCCGTGCCGAACCCGACGCGGCGCAATTACGGACCCCCACCGGCTCGCTTCGCTCGCCACCTCCCCCTTTCAGGGTGAGGACGAACAAAATCATTCTCGCGGCGCGCCTTCACGCCCGAGCTATGCCGGTACCAGGCGAACAAACAAGCAGCCGGGCGTGATCTTCGTCAGACGGCGCCGGTGGTGGGACCCGAGGCCGTTACGATCATGCGCGGAAAAACCTCGTCATTGCGAGGCAACAGGGCGTTCACGCCCGTCTTCGACGGGCTATGGCGACGAAGCAATCCGGGGTCGGCGGCACAGAGTCTGGATTGCTTCGTCGCTGCGCTCCTCGTAATGACGAAAAGGAAAGCGGAACGCCGAAAGGCGCTGTTGCGTTAACCTCCGTGCCTCACGGCACGGCGCGCGCCCTTCGGGGCGCGCTCGCCTCTCGGCGTTCCACCACGGCACTTGCGGCAGCGACCGAACGCCACCGCTCAGCTTGAGCCACGCGACTTCCTGGGACTTGTTCGGAGCGCCCGCCCCGATGGTTCGAAAGGCGGAGCGCATCGCAACGCATTTTTACGCGAGCCGACGGCCGGCTTCGATTGCGTCACTCGCGGGCATTACCCGCGCCTTGCTGTCCCAGTCCAGCGAGATTGCACCCGCAGACCGGTCATGATGCCGGACGGGCGTGTCTTGCCCAAGCCGCCCGAGAGCGCCGGTGACGAGCCGACGCCCGCGGGAACCGCACTCGCCCCGCCGACCGGAGTCACCCGGCCGGCGTCCTGCTACGGGAGCGAGATTCGCAGTATTTGTACCGCATTAGGTGACGATCTGTCAAGAGTTAGTCTCCCGATCGGCGACCGCACAAAACCCACCTCGTCATCCTGAAGGCGCTCGGCGCGCAGCGCCGAAGGGCGCTGGCACGGCCTCGGCGCGGCGCGTACTTCGAGGCTCAACGCTGCCGAGCGCCCATCACATAAACAGGTCGGCGTGGCTTCCAGTCCGGATCAACAGCACTTCCTGGTCCGTCACGGTGTAGATCAGCAGCCAATCCGGCTCGATGTGGCATTCCCAAACGCCGCTCCATTCAGCCGTCAGTTTGTGCGGACGGTAGACGGCCGGCAATGCACCCTGCTCAGCGAGCAGCTCGACGACGGCGACGAGTTCCTCGATATCCCTGCCGCGGCGCTTCAGGCGTTTGACATCGGCGCGAAACTGCTTTCGCTGCGCAATCCGGCGCATGGCGCACGCTTATAGCGAACGCATTTCCTTGGCCCAGGCGTGTACGTCATCGAAACGCTCGATGCTCTTGGCGCCACGCGCCTCCCGCAGGGCCTTGCGCGTGGCGGCGTTGGGAATGCGCACCGGAAACGGCAGGCCGCGGTAGAGCGTCACCTGCTTGTAAAACAGCGTAATGGCTTCGGTCGGCGTCATGCCGAGCTTGTCCAGCACCGCTTCCGCCTCGTGCTTGAGCGCAGGCTCGACCCGCGCCCGGATCGTCTCACTCTTGGCCATTCTTCCGGTCTCCTCTATTGCAAGGAATGTAGCACAATTGGGGAACAATAAAAGGGGACCGATAAGGCCGCGCGCCAATCCCTCCGGAGGTCGCCGCGCGCAGCGCGGCGGGTGAGGGTCGGCGCCGGGCTTTTATTGAGGGAGCCCCGCCGCAGCGCAGATTAAGTGCACTGTCACGGTAATTCCCGTAATTCCCCGCCGCAGCGCAGAATTAGGTGCACCGTCACCATAATTCGCGTAATTCGAGGAAGCCCAAATGGAGCGAAGCACAATGCGGGATCGGACGCGAGGCCTTGCTTGGGCATTTCCTATTACCGCTTGCTCAGTCAAACTGCGCAATGCATAGTTGTCCAAAACGATTGGGGCTTTATGGTCGAAAAACACCTGGGAAAGCGATTTGAAGACTTCGTCGCAGCCCTGTTTCGGGCAGAGGGATTCGACGTAGACCAGGAACCGCAGGTTCACCCGAACACGCGGCCCGATCTTTTTATTCGATCCAAAACGGGATTAGCCGCGGTTGTCGAAATAAAGCTTTACAGATCGACTACCATTTCAACTTCCACACTAAGTCAGGCTGCACATTCAGTTCAAATTGCTCGTAGAGCATTTAACGCGAATGCGTCAATGCTTGTCGTGGGCAATAAGGTGACTCAACTCTCTCGTCAAGTGCTGCAACAACAATTTCCAGAAACAATCATCTATGACATCGATTCGATTGCATTTCTAGCAATCAAACACCCTGAACTTGTTGGAGAGCTTGAGAGTATCTTGCGAGAGGCGCTTCCGTTTTCAGAGCCACCCGATTCTAATCCTATGGAAACGAATGTAGATGCAGATATTTCGAGGCGCCATCCAGTTGAGATGCCTCAAATTGAGGGGCCCACACGAAAAGGAGATCAACTCTGCCAGCGAATACGATCGACCCCGAGTGGTCGAACTCGTGCTAAAAGCTTCGAAGAAAGGGTCATGGAGGCGTTACGCTATGTTTTTGACGAGGATCTCGCGGCGTGGCGAGCACAGAAATCAACCGATACAAAAATTTCTGTCTATGATCTCGTGGCACGAGTGTCTTCCGACCATGATTTTTGGAATGCGATAGTTACCCAATTTCGGTCAAGGTATATCGTGTTCGAATTCAAGAATTATTCAAATAAAATAAAACAAGGGCAAATTTATACCACTGAAAAATATTTGTACGCTGCCGCCCTTCGCTCAACGGCAATCATAATCTCAAGGAACGGTGCGGATAACAATGCACTCGCCGCTTCGCGCGGCGCATTACGAGAAACTGGTAAGTTGATAGTCAATCTCAATATTGATGACTTGTGCAAGATGCTTCGCATGAAAGATCAGGGAGACGACCACAATGCAGTTTTGGTCGACAAGGTAGATGAGATGCTTATGAAGTTAGAACGATAGCGCGTAGGGCGGAATAGCGAAACGTATTCCGCCGTTCGATCTTCCCGAAATGGCGGATTACGCTGCGCCAATCCCGCCTGCGCGCTCCAACGCTACGGGCCAAGCGAAAATAACGGCGCGACAACGGATTTTTGGCACCATGGCGCGCGAGTCCTAGCGATTAGTCGCCTCAGATCGGGCTTGGTCCAACTCAAGCCCGTATACGATCTTGAGCTCAAGCACGTGCACGATTTTCGCCGGATCGGGCTCCCGCCCGAGTAACTCCTGCAATTCCCACTGCAGGTGAGAGTGCCGCTCATAGAGCTCCGAGACCGGGCACTCGAATCTGTGCGTTAGTGCGGCGAAGGCCGTTTCTTGCTTGGTGCCGCTGCTCGCCACTTGGATGACGTCTCTCGGCTCGAGAAACGCGTATTCGTTGTCGATGTCGAAGAAAACAGACCTGCTGTCGCGCTGCAGCCGCGCGAGATTTTGAGGCCCCATGCGCATGGTCCTCTCCCGATACACGGTGCCGCGCGTCGGGTTCGGAAACTCTTTGGGGAATATCTCGACACGAGTATAGTCTTCGAGAGAGACGAACGTATTGGGATTCGGCTTTATAAACTTCCAATGCCCGTCGAACGGCCCGTGAAGGCCGTACTCGATGTAAAGATGTGGGAATTTATATTGCGGATCGCCGATTTTGTCGATGAATGCGAAGCGCTCGTAAAACACGATCCCGTCAACGATGAACTTAGCTTGATTCGCGCGCGGGAGATGCTCCCAGAAATCGCTTACCCGCTGCCGTAGCTCGAATAAGCTGTCGCGATCGTCACTGTCTGCTTTGGACTCGCGGTACAGCAGGTCGACGACCGGGGTGCAGTCCCATTCTTTCTTCTCGCGATTGACGTATGCAAGATGCTCGCGGATGTGAAACCTGACCCCGTCGGCCAGGAACTCGCAGGCAATGTATTCTTTCCACCGCGGTAACGTGTCGAAGCCCGGGCACTCTTCCTTGTACGGATAGTGCGTATCGTTAACGTCCCGAATGAGTACATGAGCGTCGGCAAACGAGTCGAAGTCGCGGTCCGTGCCTAGAATGGACCAGAGCTTGTTCTTGTTGTTTACCGCGGTGCGAATCTCCGTCACGCGGGCGCGTTTTTTGCTCGCGAGCGAGACCCCGAAGAATGCAAAGAGAATGCGATCATTCTTGGGCATGTAGAGCATGTCTTCGAGCTCGGCACGCCCAAACAGGTGGAACTCCTGCACACCCCGTTCAGAGAGCGCGGTCCGAAAGGCATCGTACGCCTTCTTGGAGAAGTTCGCGGGAGCCGCCAGAATGTACCCGTAAGGCGGCTCGCTCGCTTGGACGGCATCCGCAATGATTGCCTTAATCCGTGTCGGCCCCAGCTCCTTCTCCCGCTTGCACTGGATCATCCAGCGGTTACCTTCGACGGTAACTGGCTCGTCTCGGTCAGCGTCCAAGTCGTGATTTACCGGGCTGTCGAGCCGCTTTTCGAAGGCGCGAATGTCATATCCGTCGTCCGAACCGCTCCGGCCTGTCGCTTCGATCGCCTGCCAGTCGCGGTAGTCGTACATGAGATCGCGTACTAGATCCTCGAAGCGGTGCGGTTCGAGGGCCTCAAACTGGAGAGGTGCGAATGTCCGCGTGGCGTGCACCTTGGTCATCGCTGCGCTCCGGCTCTGGCGTCATCGCAGTCACCCGTCGCGATAGCCCTGGCTCCGCGGGGGGATTTACCCCTTAAGCGCCCCGCGCACCGCAGCGATGATCCGCTCCTGCACCGCCGCGTCCAAATAGGCGTGCATCGGCAGGCTGATGACTTCCTCCGCGAGCCGCTCGCTCACGGCAAGGCCGCCGTCGGCGACGGGAAAGCGGCGGTAGGCGGCCTGGCGGTGCAGCGGCTTGGCGTAGTAGATCGCGGTGGGGATGCCGCGGGCCTTGAGCGCGGCGGCGAAGGCGTCGCGGCGGCCGGGAGCGAGGCGGATGGTGTATTGCGCCCAGACCGAGGTGAAGCCGTCGGGGATGCGCGGCAGCGTCGCGACGCCGGCGAGGCCGTCGGCATAGCGATCCGCGGCGCGGTTGCGCGCCACGATTTCGTCGGGGAAGATTTTGAGCTTTTCCAGCAGCACCGCGGCTTGGATAGTGTCGAGCCGAGCGGTCAGGCCGATGCGTGCCGCGTCGTATTTGTCGACGCCTTCGCCGTGCACGCGCACGCTGCGCATTTTCGCCGCGAGCGCCTCGTCGTCGGTGAAGACGGCACCGCCGTCGCCATAGCAGCCGAGCGGTTTGGCGGGGAAAAAACTCGTCGCCGTCGCGGTCGCGAGCGTGCCGAGCTTGCGGCCTTTGTAGGTCGCGCCGAACGACTGCGCCGCGTCGTCGAGCACGAAGAGATCATGCGCGGCGGCGATCGCGGCGATGGCGTCGTGATCGGCCGGCAACCCGAACAGATCGACCGGAATGATGGCGCGCGGCTGGAGCCCGAGGCGTTTGGCCGTCTCGACCGCGCGCGCGCAGCTCGCGGTGTCGATATTGAAGGTGTCGGCATCGACATCGGCCAGAACCGGCGTGGCGCCGCCGAGCGCCACCACTTCGGCCGTCGCACAGAAGGTGAAGGTCGGGCAGATCACGGCGTCGCCCGGTCCGATGCCCCACGCCATCAGCGCGAGGCGCAGCGCATCGGTGCCGCTCGCGCAGGCGACCGCATAGCGCGCGCCGCAGAACGCCGCGAGCTCGGCCTCGAGCGCGCGCACCTCCGGACCTTGGATGAATTGGCAGTGCGCGAGCACGCGCGCGACCGCATCGTCGACCGCGCGGCCGAGCCGGCGGCGCTGCGCGGCGAGGTCGATGAACGGAATGGGCTGCTCTTCCACGCGCGCGTGTTGGTTCATGCTACCACCAGATAACCGATGCTCGTTTGCCGGGTCGAGGCTAGCCAACCACGCGCCGCGGGCCCTTACGCTGCGGCACGTTGGCCCGACCGGCGTGGGTGTCGAGGCACCGGATGGCGATTTCGAGGCTGGCGACGCCCTCGTCGCCGGTGACGGCGGGGGGGTGATCGCCGCGGATCGCCTTGACGAACGCGAGGAGTTCGGCGCGCAGCGGCTCGGCATAGCCGGTCGAGAGATGCCGCATCGAATAGCTGCCGTCGGGCTGGAAGCCGAAGCACTCGGTGACCTGCAGCGTCAGCAAATCGCCGATCAAATATTTGGCGCGGGTGGCGACGTGAATGGTGCGCGCCTTGAATGGCGTGAGCCAATTGGTGTTGATGTGGGCCAGCACGCCCGAGGCGGTGCGGAACTGCAACAGCGCGATGTCCTCGCGCTCGGCCACCGCGCTCGACAATTGCGGCTGGATCTCGACGATTTCCGAATCGGTGAACCAGCGGATCAGATCGATATCGTGCACGGCAAGGTCGATGACGACGCCGACATTCGACATGCGCGGCGGGAACGGACCGACGCGGGTGATGGCGATCGACAGGATGTCCTGACCCTGGATCGCCCGTTTGATCGCTTCGACCGCCGGATTGAACCGCTCGACATGGCCGACCATCAGCGTCACGCCGGCGCGGCGCGCCGCGGTGACAATGGCGCGGCCTTCCTCGACGGTCGGCGCGATCGGCTTCTCGACCAACAGATTTATGCCGCGGGCGATGCATGCTATCGCCAGATCGTGGTGTAGGTGGGTCGGCGCCGCGATCGTGACCGCATCGACGCCGCGATCGAGCAGTTCGTCGAGGTCCGTGAAGGCCGCGCAGCCGAGCGTTGCGGCGACCGCTTCCCGCTGCTTGGGGTCGGGATCGACGATCCCCACCAACTCGACGCCGGCCATCTCCGCGAGAACACGCGCATGGTTCCGGCCCATGACGCCGACACCGACGACGCCGAGCTTCAAACGATCCTGTGCATTCAAAGTTCTACCCTCACCCGAACCCAAAACCATGACCCCAGACCACCACGACCCCCAGACCACGACCCCAGAACCGTGACCCCCATACGGTCCGAAGTCCACTTTTGCCCACTCCTCCCCTAGCACGCCGCAAGGCGGCTTGGCGACCGAATCCGCGTAGAAACGCGTACACGTTTTGCTTCCGATACTTACGTGTACCGCCGGCGGCGCCTGACGCCGCTCATCAGCGGTTTTCGCGGGGACTTCGTTCAGAAAACGCTATGCTGGCGGCGCGGCGGCGACCGGCATCCGCTCGGGAAATAGCCGCCGCATAGCCGTGACGTTCGAAACCGGCGAAAAGATTCAAGGAAGATCGGCCATGCGCATGCCCGCCCGCTTGCCTGCCCTGTTATCACCGCCGCGTGCATCCCGCTCGGGCCTTGCGGTCTTAGCCGTCGTCGCCGCACTGTTTGGAGCCGCGTCGCCCGCCGCCGCAGCCGACGATTCCGCTGCCTATGGACCGCAACTGCAGGGCTTCGATTATCCCTGGCCGGTGTCGCAGTTCACTTTCACCTCGCAGGGCGAAGCGGTCGAGATGGCCTATATGGACGTCGCACCGGCGCCGGCGGCGGCGAACGGCCGCACCGCCGTCTTGTTTCACGGCAAGAACTTCTGCGCCGCGACCTGGCAGGCGACCATCGCGGTCCTCGTCGACGCGGGCTACCGCGTGATCGCGCCCGATCAGATCGGCTTCTGCAAATCGAGCAAGCCGGCGCATTATCAGTACAGTCTGCAGCAGCTTGCCGGCAACACCCACGCGTTGCTCGCCTCACTCGGAGTGAGCCGCGCCACCATCGTCGGTCATTCGCTCGGCGGCATGCTCGGCATGCGCTACGCTTTGACGTTTCCCGATGCGGTCGATCAGCTGGTGCTGGTCGATCCGATCGGGCTCGAAGATTGGAAGGCGAAGGGCGTGCCGTGGCACAGCGTCGATGACTGGTACCAGGACGAACTCCATACGACCGCCGACGGCATTCGCGCCTATCAGCGCGCAACCTATTATGCCGGGACATGGGATCCGAAGTACGATCGCTGGGTCGAGATGCTGGCGGGACTTTATCGCGGTCCCGGCCACGACATCGTCGCCTGGAACGGGGCGTTGATCGACGACATGGCGATGACGCAACCGGTGGTCTACGAACTCGACAAGATCGCGGTGCCGACGCTGCTGATGATCGGAGACAAGGACACCACGGCGGTCGGAAAGAATCTTGCGCCGCCGGCGGTCCGTGCGACGCTCGGCAATTATCCGGTGCTCGGCAAGGAAGCGGCGGCACGCATCCCCCATGCGCGCCTGGTCGAGTTTCCGGATCTGGGCCATGCACCGCAGATCCAGGCCTCCGAGGTTTTCCACAAAGCCTTGCTCGAGGGCTTGCGACAGTGACATTTGAAGCCGAGCGGACCACCGAGGTCCGCATGGCGGCGGCGATACTTGAACTTGTTCCGCGCGCTGGGCTAGTTTCGCGCCCGGGGAGACGACATCGACGGACGTGCGCCGCGATCCGGCTTGTGAAAGATTCCTGATTGAAGAAGTTGGTATCGCTGCTTCCCCAGCGCGCGAAGTTGGCACTGCTGCAGCGGCATTTCGCCCAAGGCGTCGGCGGCGCATACCGCAGCGTCGCCATCGTCGATCGGCCGGAGGGGTCCGATCCGCTGCATGTTTCGCTGCGCAAGAACGGCTCGGGTATCGCGGTCGCGTTGGACATCGCCGCAGCAACGACGCAGCCTGCGGTTTACCGCATGCTTTATGCACGGGTGCCGGCAATGCTCGGCGTCTTCGCGCGAACCTCGCCCGTCGTTCGCGCGGCCGCAGCGGACGTGTCGGACGGCTACGATGTGCGGCCGGGCGAGTTGGCCTTCTGCTCGAACCGCGACGACGCGATCCTCGTGCCCGACCCGCTGTTCGTGAACTCGGACGGTTATGCGGAGTTTCGCCGCGTCGCGTTGTCGCTGCCGTGGGCGCGGCGGCGCGACACCGTGCTGTGGCGCGGCACGTCGACCGGCGCCGGCCAAGTGACGACGGAAACGATGGCGGCGGACGATCGCCGCCTGCGCCCGCGCGTTCGCATGTGCCTGATGCTTCGCGCCGTTCCCGGCACCGACGTCAAGATACGCAAGACCGAACTTGTCTCCGCGGTCGACCGCCAGCGCCTCGTGCGCCACGGCGTCGTCGGCAGCAAGATCCGGCAGTCGGACTGGGGCCGCTACAAATTCGCCGTCGACATCGACGGCCACACCAATGCCTGGTCGAATTTTTTCGTGCGGCTTTTGCTCGGTTGCTGCGTGCTCAAGGTCCAATCGGAGCACGGCTTCCGGCAATGGTATTACGACCGGTTGACGCCGTGGCGGCATTACGTGCCGGTCAACGCCGACATGGCGGACTTGATCGAAAAAATCGCGTGGTGCCGCAGCCATGACGCCGAATGCGCGGCCATCGCCGCCAACGGCCAAAACCTTGCCCGCGGCATGTCGGTCGGGCTCGAAATTGCCGACGCCGTGCGCCGGCTGGAAGCGATCGAGGCCGGCGCTTTACAGCATGATCCGGAAAAGTGAATGCCGGTTTTCCGAAAAGATCATGCTCCGCCAAAAAACTAGAGCCCTGTTCTGATTGAATCAGAACATGGTCCACGCCGACGGCGCAGCCTGAGCGTTCGTCGATCAGCCGCGCAATACCCGGCCGGCGACGGCGTCGAGCTTTTTCAGGAGCGCCGGATCGCGCGCCTCCGGCGCGGTGATCAAGGCGTCGTCGAGCGCGCGGTCGGAGCCGATCGGGCACCGCTCGTGCTCGCGCGGAAAATCGCGCGCGAGGCGAGCGACCAGCCGCTTGGCCTTGTCGACGTTGGCGGTCAAGACCTTGATGATGTCCTGCACCGTGACGGCGTCGTGGTCGGGATGCCAGCAGTCGAAGTCGGTCACCATGGCGACGGTCGCGTAGCAAATCTCCGCCTCGCGGGCGAGCTTGGCTTCCGGCATGTTGGTCATGCCGATGACCGAATAGCCGAGCTCTTTGTAGGTCAGGCTCTCGGCGAGCGACGAGAATTGCGGACCTTCGATGCACACATAGGTGCCGTCGCGCACGATCGCGAGATTCTCCGCCATCGCCGCCTCGGCGAGGTGAATGCGCAGCCGCGGCGACACCGGGTGCGCCATCGACACATGCGCCACGCAGCCGGTGCCGAAGAACGAACTTTCGCGCTTGTAGGTGCGGTCGACGAATTGATCGACCAGCACGAAGGTGCCCGGCGGCAATTCCTCCTTGAACGAGCCGCACGCCGACAGCGAGACGAGGTCGGTGACGCCGGCGCGCTTGAGCGCGTCGATATTGGCCCGGTAGTTGATGTCGGACGGCGACAGCCGGTGCCCCTTGTCGTGACGCGACAGGAAGACGATCGGCAGTCCGGCGATCTCGCCGGTCAGAAGCTTGGCCGACGGCTCGCCCCAGGGGCCGCCGATCGCCTGCATCGCCGCGTTTTCGAGCCCCGGCAGGTCGTAGATACCGGAACCGCCGATGATGCCGAGCACGGATTTCGTCATTTAGTGCACCGCGTGTTTGTTTGACCCGAACGTGGTCGTTTTTCAACCCCGGCCGACCGAGACGTAGCGGAAATCAGCGCGCTTCATCTCGTCGGGGCGATAGACGTTGCGCAGATCGACGATCACCGGCTCCGCCATCACGCCGCGCAGCCGCGCCAGATCGAGCGCCCGGAACTCCGCCCATTCGGTGGCGATCACCACCGCGTGGGCGCCCGCGGCCGCCTCGTAGGAGCTGCGGCAATAGGCGATCGAGGGCAGCTGCGACTTGGCTTGTTCCATGCCGGCGGGATCGTAGCTGCGCACGGCGGCGCCGAGGTCCTGCAGCGCGGTGATGAGCGGCAGCGCCGGCGAATCGCGGGTGTCGTCGGTGTTTGGTTTGAAGGTCAGGCCGAGCACCGCGATGGTCTTGCCGCGGATCGAGCCGCCGAGCGCGGCCACGACCTTGCGCGCCATGGCGCGCTTGCGCTGTTCGTTGACGGCCGACACCGTCTCGACGATGCGCAGCTGGGCGCCGTGGTCCTGCGCCGTCTTGATCAGCGCGATGGTGTCCTTGGGGAAGCACGAGCCGCCGAAACCGGGGCCGGCGTGCAGGAACTTGCCGCCGATGCGGTTGTCGAGGCCCATGCCGCGGGCGATGTCGTTCACGTCGGCGCCGACCTGCTCGCACAGATCCGCGATTTCGTTGATGAAGGTGATCTTGGTGGCGAGGAAGGCGTTGGAAGCGTATTTGATCAGCTCGGCGGTGCGGCGGCCGACATACATGATCGGCGCGGCGTTGAGATAGAGCGGGCGGTAAACCTCCGCCAGCACCGCGCGCGCACGTTCGTCGTCGCTGCCGACCACGATGCGGTCGGGATGTCTGAAATCCTGGATCGCGGCGCCTTCGCGCAGGAACTCGGGATTGGAGACGACCTGCACGTCGGCCTCGGGGCGCAGTTCGCGCACGATGCGCTCGATCTCGTCGCCGGTGCCGACCGGGACGGTCGATTTGGTGACGAGGACCGCGGTCGGCGACAACAATGGCGCGATCTCGCGCACGGCCTGGTAGACGAAGCTCAGATCGGCGTGGCCGTCGCCGCGGCGCGACGGGGTGCCGACCGCAATGAACACGGCATCGGCCCGACCGATGCCGTCGGTCTCGACCGAAAATTCGAGCCGGCCGCTGCGCACGTTGCTTTCAACAAGCTCGCTCAGTCCGGGCTCGAAGATCGGAATCTCGCCGCGGTTGAGCGCCGCGACCTTGGCGGCATCCTTGTCGATGCAGACCACCTCGTGGCCGAAATCGGCGAAACAGGCGCCGGAAACAAGCCCAACATAGCCGGCGCCGATCATCGTCACATGCATGGATATCCGTGCTCCTGGTGCGAACGCAGCATCAAAGGCGTTATGTCATGAAAAACGCGGCAGCGAATCGGCGCTTGGGGAAACCGTCATAGAAGCGTCACAGGGCTCATAAGGTCAAAGCGTCAGCGCGCCGCGGCCCGGGACCGGTAGGCGCGAAACCAATCGACGAATCTCCGAATACCCTCCCCGAGCCCGGTTTGAGGCCATGAGCCGACGGCCTGCTCCAGATCGGTGCGATCCGCGAAAGTCTCTAACACGTCGCCCGGCTGCATTGGCAAGAATTCTCGCGCGGCCGGCCGGCCGACGGCCTCTTCGATCAGTCGCACCATCTCGGTGAGTTCGACCGGGTTGCCGTTGCCGATATTGTAGACGCGCCACGGCGCGGCGCTGCGGCTCATGTCGGACCCGTCTTCGCTCCAGGCCGGATCAGGCTTCGGCGCCTTCGCCAACAGGCGCGCCACCGCCTCGGTCGCGTCGTCGATATAGGTGAAGTCGCGCCGCATGCGGCCGTTGTTGAACAGCTGGACCGGCTTGCCATCGGCGATCGCGGCGGTGAACAGCCACACCGCCATGTCCGGCCGCCCCCAGGGACCGTACACCGTGAAGAAGCGCAACCCCGTCGTCGGCAATCCGAACAGATGCGCGTAGCTATGGGCCATCAGCTCGTTGGCGCGCTTGGTCGCGGCGTAGAAGCTCAACGGATGGTCCGCGGGGAGCCGCGTGCGCAGCGGCATATGGGCGTTGCCGCCGTAAACCGACGACGAGGACGCGTACAAAAGATGCTTGCAGCCGGCGTCCCGGCAGCCTTCGAGAATGTTGAGAAAGCCGATCAGGTTGGCGCTGGCATAAGCGTGCGGCGCGCGCAGCGAATACCGGACGCCGGCCTGCGCACCGAGATGCACGACATAGGCGAAGCGATGCTCGGCAAACAGGCGCGCGACCGCGCCGCGGTCGGCAAGGTCGCCCTCCGCGAACTGGAAATTCGCGCACGCTGCGAGCGCGGCGACGCGGCTCCGTTTCAAACCGGGATCGTAATAGGGGTCGAAATTGTCCATGCCGACGACGGCGTAACCGTCGGCCGCCAATCGCCGCGCCACGTGGAACCCGATGAACCCGGCAGCCCCGGTGACCAGAACCGTTTCCACTGACGCTTCCTTCACGGCCCGGCCGCGCCTGCGCGGCGGACTTTCACCTCACCCGTCGCACGGTCCGAATCGCCATGCCGCGGCCGAGAATGTGATCGTCGGCCGTGAACATCACGCTAACGCTGCGGCGGAACGAGCAAAAAGACAACCGGCACCGACGCCTTGTCGATGCCGAAAAACGACACCGTCAATTCCTTCTCGACGCGCACCACGCCGGACGCGCCGGCGGCACTTCGTTGAATTTCGTCGATGCAACCCCGGTCCTCCGCAAAGCATATGCCGGCCCAGCCTTGCCGCGCGCGGCGATCATCCGATATCCACGGCGCGTTCACCTGGGAGAAGTCCGGCCCGGTGTCGGGGTGATCGGGACTGTAAAAGCCGACGGCGTGCGTCAAGGCGACGTCTCCCGCAACCATCGTCAGCGGCCGCCGCATGGTCGTTCGCCACGCCGCCGTTAGCTCCGCGCTCGCAACGTGATAATAAGCGCGCCCGTGCTTGGATTCTCTGACGAAGTTCTGCCACGCGATGACGGGCGCGGCGACGAACACCGCCGCGGTGATGAGCGCGACGGCGACCGGCACGCGCAGCGCGGCGGCGCGCGTCAATTTGATGTCAGCGGGGGCAAGCAGCACGATCGGCAGCAGGAACCAGCCCGACATGGTCCACAGCGACGTCAGCTTGACGCCGATGATCGGCGCCGTCAGCAACGGCGCCACCAACGGCACCATAAGCAGCACGACCAGCATGCGGTGGTCCGGATCGTCCGGCCACAGCGCCGCCGCGAGCATGCGCCGGTCGGGGCGAACCGTCGCGACATAGGCGCCGATCGGAATCAGCACATAGGCGACGCCGCCGACCGCATACTCCAAAGTCGCCCAGACTTCGTCCGTGATCGAGTGGCTGGCATGAACGCTGATCGCGTAGCGCACCGTGGTCGGCCCAAACGTCGCGAGCCAATGCAGGTGCGGGGCAAGCACCGCCAAGCCGCACAGCACCGAGACCCACGGCGAGGCCGACCGCAGATACTCGAAGCGGCGCGGATGCCAAAATGCCGCGACGACGAAGCCGGCGATGAGGTAGATCGAGTAATATTTGCCGAGTATCGCCAGGGCGGCCGTGATGCCGGTGAGCGCCGCCCAGGCGAGCGCACGCGTTTCGTAGGCACGCAGAAAACAATACGTCGCGATCGGCCAAGTCGACAGCAATATCACATTGGGCGAAAAGCGCTGGGCGTGGAATTGATAGAACGGCGTCAGCAGCAGGAGGAAAAAGACCAAGAGACGCTTGTCCCCGCTGACGTAGCGGCGGGCGATGCAATCGACCGCGAACAGCGCGACGGCGGAATTGACCATCGCCAGCAAGTCGAACGACCAGTCGGCGCGCGGAAAAACCCTAAACCATGCCGCCGCGATCAGCGCGGCGAGCGGCGGATGCTTGGCGTAGCCGGCCGCCGGGTGCTGGCTCCAAACGAACACCTCGGTGAGATCGTCGTTCAGCCCGATCGCCGAAAAGACGATGATCTGAAACGACGTCCAGACGACGACGAACAGCGCCAGCAAAATCAACATGGCGTGGTTGTCGCGATCGCGCTCGTACCACGCGGTCGCGGCCACCCGCGCGATATGCCAGCGCCGCCACAACGAGAGGCCGATCGGTGAAAGCCGATTTGGCGCGTGCCGGCCTGGTGAGTCCTCGGTGAGCACGGCTTCGCCCCGTCGCATTCGTTCCGTCACCGCGGCCGCGCGCCCGCGCGCCGCCGTCGTCCAACAGATTTATCACACGCCAGCCGGGTCCTTGTCTAATTGCCTCTCGGCGTGGTGTGGACGGCCGGCCGCGGCTTGCGGTCGCGCATGATGAAATGGAGGTTGCGCAGATAGACAAAGAGCCCGAACGCCTGGCCGGCGATGAAGACCGCGTCCTTCCGGGACAGCGCGTAAATCAGAAGCAGGACCCCGCCGCCGATCGAGAAAGTCCAGAATGCCAGCGGAATGACGCTGCGGCCGGCGCGTTCGGAGGCGATCCACTGCACCAGAAAGCGCATGCCGAACAGTGCCTGGGCGATGAAACCCAAGACCGCCCACCAGTCGAGCCTGGCCACGAACACGTCTTGCAGATAGCCCGCGACCGCGCGCGACAAATCAACGAGCAAGAGTGACCTCCTCGACTTGGGGGACCCGCTTCCGGCGCCGGATCAGCCACCACACCCCGGCGAGATCCACAATGCCGATCCACAGCCGATCCCACAGGCCATAGTGCGACTGACCGTGCAGCCGTGACCGATCGACGACGTCGATATAGCCGATTTCAAAGCCGTCCCGCCGAACCAGCGCCGGCAGGAAACGGTGCAGCCCATCGAAATACGGCAGCGCCAAATATACGTCGCGCCGGAACGCTTTCAGGCCGCAGCCGGTGTCACGCGTATCATCCTCGAGCACCGCGCCGCGCACGCCGTTGGCGATGCGCGACTGCCACCTTTTGAGGCCCGTCGCCTTGCGGCCGAGGCGTTGCCCGGCGATAAGCCCGACGCGCGGAAAGCCCGTTTCCAGCGCGGCGACAAAATCGGGAATGACGGATGGATCGTTCTGGCCGTCGCCGTCGAGCGTCACCACGATCTCAGCCCGCGCGGCGGCGACGCCGGTACGAACGGCCGCCGACTGGCCGCAGGACGTCGCGTGCCGGAGCTGCCGCAGCCAGGGGCGCTCCCGCATCAAATCCCGCAATTCCTGCTCGGTCACGTCGGTCGACCCATCATTGACATAAATGATCTCGAAGGCCCGGCCGGCCAATGCATCGGCGATTTCGGCGACGAGCGGCGCGATATTGCCGGCTTCATTGCGCACCGGCACGACGACCGACACGGCCGGCGCGGATGCGTCCGGGCTGCTGTTACGGTGCATCTTGCGCCGACCGGAACACGGCGATGTCGACCCGCTCGCCGCTGGTGTAGTCTATCCCTTCGACCGATCGCAGACGATCGTAGCGCAGACCGATGGCTTGTGCGCGCGACGCGAACGTCTGTTGTTCGTGCGCTTCCACGAGGGCGAGGCGGCAATGGCCTTCGTGAAGGAAGTCGGCAGCCGCAGCGCCGTCGGCGAACTGCGTGGCGGTACCGGCGAGGAAAACAAGGCTCGGCACCTCGTATCCGGCGCTGACGACGAGCGGGCGCGCGCAACCGGAGGACCGTGTCGCGTCGGCGAGCATCACGCTCGGGAACAACGGACCGAGCGCCGGCACGATGAACGTATAAACGCCGGCCGCGACCAGGAGCATCGCCGCCGTAGCCCGCAGCAGCGCCGGCGCGACGCCATCATCGTACGACCGCCACGCCGTGAGCCCGACGACGATCGCAGCGGCAAAGAACGGCCACGCCGAGACAGCGAAGTCGCCGGCGATGACGACGGTGCCCGCCACGGCGGCGATGCTGAGGATGACAGGGCCGAGACACCACCACGCCGCGCCGCTGTTAAGCCAGCGTCGCGGCGACAACATTTTCCTCTCGACGGTCCCGGCAATGAGAATGGCGATCGCCGGATAAAGCGGCAACACGTAATGCGGCAATTTGGTCGTGATGAGCTCGAACACCAACCACGATGGCACCAGCCACGCCAAGAGGAAACGTGTGGCGGGCTCGCGGCGCGTCGTCCACACCGCCGGCGCCGCCGGTCCCGCCAGCATCGCGGCGGGAAAGAAGGTGACAAAGAACAGAATGAAATAAAGCCCGGGCAGCGCATGGTGAGCCGCCTGCACCGTCGCGACCTTCTTCAGCATGTCGTGGCCGATCGCATCGACGAAAAAGGCATTGCCCGACCGCGCATAGATCGCGACAAACCAGGGCAGCGTCAGCACCGCAAGCCAGCAAAGCCCGGCCAGCGGGCCCAGCGCTTTGAGCCAGCGCGCGGAGCGATCGATGACCGTCAAGGTCGCCGCAGCGAGCCCGACGATCATGACGATGACCGGGCCCTTGAGCAGAATTCCGGCGGCGAGCGCCGTCCAAAAAACCGCCGGTATGGTCCATCCGACCCGTGCCGTCCCCGCCGCCTCCGGCCGTAACAGATAAACGCGTGCCAGCGCCGCCATCGCCGCGATCACGGCCACGAGCAGCACGACGTCGGCCGTGGCGAGCCTGGCTTCCACGCCAAGCAGTACGGAGCCGGCCATCATCACGGCTGCAAGGATCGCGCCGCGCCGGCTTACGAAAGCAAGCGCGCACCAATAGATCGCCAACACCGCCGCAATGGCTGCGCCGAGCGATGGTATCCGGTAGAGCCCTATGGTGGTGCGCGCCTCGGGAAAGCGGAGCATTTCGGCGGCTTTCACCACGGCCGCTTGCAGCCAGTAGATACCGACAGGCTTATTGTACCGCTCCTCGTCCTGGAACCGAATGTCGATGTAGTCGCCGCTTTCGATCATCTGCTTGGTCGCTTGGGCGAACCGTGCCTCATCGCGATCGATCGGCGGAATCCGAAACGAGCCGGGGACGAAGGCGAACAGCGACAGGACGACGAGCAGCACCGACGCTCGCCGATGCGAGCTGGCAGCAAAGTCGAACACGCGGGCGGCGCCGTTGACCGGCCACCAGACCCACCATGATGCGCTGGCGTCGGCATGCATGTCGTATTGGCACCTGAGCGTGGCAGGTGACGTTATAGGGTCCGCGAAAGGCCGCTCAAGCGGGCTTTCGCCACATTGCCAAAACGTAATGTCCGCCTGCGCGGTACCGAACTACTTCCGCCGGAGTTTTTCCTCGTGAAAATTGACGGTCGCCTGCCGTTTCGCCCCGAACGCCGTCCAAAATTCCGCGATGGCGCCGACGATATGATAAAGGCTGGTCGCGGGGGCCGCATCGACGACGAAGGTTCCATCGGCGGCGCGGTTTTCGTACCACAAACCGGGTACGGGCGCGTCGAGATAGCCTTGCAAGGCCTCGACCGCCGCGCCGAGCCGCGCATCGTCGCCGCCGCGCGCCTCGACGACATAGCAGCGCAGCCGCTCGGTCTGCGGCCAAAGCCGCGCGACCGCATCGGCGACACGGCCGTCGAGCCGGACGCCGTTGACGGCGACGCCGCGCGTGCGGTCGATGCCGCTGCGATCGGCGAACGCGATCAATTTGGCGATTGCGGCCGGCCGCTCGCGGCCGGTCAGCCGGGCCCAGCGGTCGAGCAGATAGGCCCATTCGTAATGATGGCCGGGTTCGACGACGCCGCCAGGGTCGGCGACGAACGGCACCCAGTCGGCGGTGAACAATTCGTGGAGCGCCCCGCTCGCGTCGATAAAACGCTCGAGGCACAACGCGGCAATCTCGTCGGCGAGGCCGCGCCAGATCGGATCATCGTCGATCGTCATCCAGTCGAGCGCGGCCTCGATCAGGTGCATGTGCGGATTGGCGCGAAACGGTGGCGTGCCGGCGCGGTCCTCGCGAAAGCCGCCGTGCGGATTGGTGAAATGGCGCCGCAGCGTGCCGTGGAGCGTGACGGCACGGCTGCGCCAATCGCCGTGAGGATCGAGCACCTGATGGCCGCAGGCATAGGCCAGGAGCGCGAAAGCCTGGTTATAGAGGTCGAACGTCTCGTCGCGGCCGCCGTCCTGCCGCACCGCGGCGATCACCGTGGCGTCGTCGCGCATGAAGCGCTCGCGCAAGGAGGTCAGCGCGTGACGTCCGGCTTCGCGCCACGGCCCTCGCCATCCGAGCCTGCCGGCTTCGCGATAACAGAACGCCATGCGCGCGGCGACCCGCGAGCGCCGCGGCAGCTCGACCGGCCGGCCGCGGAAATCGATGCGCTCGTGATAACCGCCCGTCGCGTGATCGGCGCCGATCCGCCACCACAGCGGCAGAGCATGATCGAACAGCCAGCGGCGCAATGCCTCCGCCTCTCCGGCGAGCGCGGCGGCGGCGCCGACGGAGCCGGTCATGGCGGCGCGGCGCTTTTTGTTTGTTCGCACATGGCGTCGTACATGCGCGCCAGCGTGTCGCGAAACTCCGGATTCGGCAACGGCCCAACCAATCCCTCGAGCCGCGCCGGCGACCCGATGATGTAGCGCGGTTCGTCGGCGCGAACGAACGCGGGATCCGTCACCGTGCGCAGCTTATGCCGCGAAATCTCCTCCATGATCGTCAGGATATCCGCCAGATGAACCGCGCGTCCGGAGCAAATATTGACGACGGTCGGCGCGATCGCGCGCGAAAGGAGCCGCGCAAAGGCCTCCACCGCCCGTTCGACGTCGGAAATGTCGCGATAGAGATCGAGATTGCCGAGCCGGATCTCGCTGCGACGCTCGACATAATGCCGCACGATCTTGGGCACCAGGAAGCTCGAGTCCTGGCCGGGGCCGGTATAGTTGAAGGCCCGCGTCACGATGATGCGAAAGCGGTGGGCGAACAGCGAAGCGATCTCCTCGGTGGCGTGCTTGCTCACCGCATAGTGCGACGTCGGCGCCAGCGGGGCAGCCTCGGGGAACGGCGTCGCGTCCCGAGCCGGCGCGTAGACCTGGCCGCTCGAGGCGACGATGACGAGATCGGGCTCCGCCTTCGCCGCCGCGATGGCCGTGAACAGATTGGCCGTTCCGATCACATTGGCGCAGTACATCTGCGCAATGTCGTCGTGGCTCGGCGCCGCGACCCCGGCGAGATGGATGATCGCCCGCGGACGCAGGTGCGACAGCGCCCGCGTCGCGGCGGCGACGTCGCATAGATCGGCGACGACGCTGCCGGCATCGGCGGCATGCCGGCTCAAAGCCGCGACGTCATGGCCGTCCTGACGCAGCCTTTTGGCCAAACGGCGGCCGGTAAAGCCGGTCCCGCCGGTGATCAGCACGCATTCAGAGCGAGAAGCCAACTTCGTTTCTCCGGACGTCGGCTTCGACCATCAACCGACACAGCTCTTCGAGCGGCGTCTGCGCTTTCCAGCCGAGCAGCTTGTGCGCCTTGGCGGGATCGCCGACGAGGTCGTCGACTTCGGCGGGACGGAAGTAGGTCGGGTCGACCTTGACCCGGACCTTGCCGGTCCGTCTGCAGACGCCCTCCTCGTCGCGGCCCCGCCCGCGCCAGTCGAGATCGATCCCGACGACGCGAAACGCCAGGTCGGCAAAATCCCGCACCGCCGCGTTTCTGCCGGTGGCGAGCACGAACGTGTCGGCCTCGGCCTGCGCCATGATCGCCAGCATCCCTTCGGTGTACTCCTCGGCAAAGCCCCAATCGCGCCGCGCACCGAGATTGCCGAGCTCCAGCCGGTCTTGCTTGCCGAGATGGATGCGGGCCACGGCGTCGCTGATCTTGCGCGTGACGAACTCGCGTCCGCGCAACGGCGATTCATGATTGAACAAAATGCCGCTCGAGGCGAAGATGCCGTGGGCCTCGTGATAATTGACCGTGATCCAGTGACCGAACAGCTTGGCGACCGCATAGGGGCTGCGCGGGTGGAACGGCGTCTCCTCGTTTTGCGGACTGGTGCGGACCTGGCCGTAAAGCTCCGACGATGACGCCTGATAGAATTTGATTTTGGGGTTGATTTGCCTGATGGCTTCGAGCAGGTGCAGCGGGCCGATGGCGGTCATTTGTGCGGTCGCAACCGGCTCGTCGAACGATACGCCGACGAAACTCTGCGCCGCCAGATTGTAGACGCATTCCGGCGCCGCCTTGTCGATGAGCCGCAGGCACGCGCCGGGATCGATGATGTCGAATTCGACCAGCCGCAACGCCGGATGATCGAGGATGCCGAGCTCCTGCAGCCGCCAGAAATTGACCGAGCTCGTCCGGCGGAATCCGCCGAACACGGTGTGCCCGCGCCGCAGCAATTGCCGTGCCAGATAGGCGCCGTCCTGGCCGGTCACGCCGGTGATAACCGAATTGGGCATGCGAGCGTATCCCCATGAAAAACGCGCCATCGTCTAGCACACCGCTCGGGCATGGCGGAATCGTCGGTGGCGAATTGTCCGCGACCGCACCCTTCGATTACCCGCCCATGAAGCGTTCGCCCATGAACCATTTGCCCAGAAACCATTTGCCCAAGAACCATCTGCCCATGAACCATTTGCCCATGAACCATTTGCCCAGGAACACCGCAACGGCGCCGGGCATACCCGCACCCATGGACCCCTGGGGCGTTCCGAGCTAAGGATGGCGCCGCTGCACGACATTTTTTGGCCGGCACCCGAAGGCCGACCGCGACCCCTCACCCCCGCCATGGAATTCCGGCATACTGCCTTGATTCAACAAAACCTGTCGGCGTAGATTGCCGCCCCGCTTGCCGCGCCTGTCACCCCAGGATCACCGCCTCAGGATCAGATGCCCCAGAAACCGACGCCCCATCAACCGCCTCGGCGAACAAAATGAGCTTTTCAAGAACGCGTACACTCGTCACGGGCGGCTCGGGATTCATCGGTTCTCATCTGTGTGAACGGCTTCTCGCCGCCGGCCACGAGGTTCTTTGCGTCGACAATTATTACACCGGGCGGCGGCAGAACATCGAACATCTTCTGGCCGATCCGCGGTTCGAGGTGCTGCGCCACGACATTACCATGCCGCTCTATGTCGAAGTGGACCAGATCTTCAATCTCGCCTGCCCGGCCTCGCCGATTCATTATCAGTTCGATCCGGTGCAGACCCTCAAGGCGAGCGTGCACGGCTCGATCAACATGCTCGGGCTGGCCAAGCGCATCAAGGCCAAGATCTTCCAGGCCTCGACCAGCGAGGTCTACGGCGATCCGCACGTCCATCCGCAGCCGGAATCCTATTGGGGCCACGTCAATCCGCTCGGACCGCGGGCGTGCTACGACGAAGGCAAGCGCGCGGCCGAGACCCTGTTCTTCGATTATCACCGCCAGCACGGCGTGCGCATCAAGGTGGCGCGCATCTTCAACACCTACGGGCCGCGCATGCACCCCAACGACGGCCGCGTGGTGTCGAACTTCATCATGCAGGCGCTGCGCGGCGAGCCGATCACCGTCTACGGCGACGGCACGCAGACGCGCTCGTTCGCGTTCGTCGACGATCTGGTCGAAGGCATCCTGCGGCTGATGGCGACCGACGACGGCGTCACCGGACCGATCAACCTCGGCAACCCGAACGAAGTCACCGTGCGCCAACTCGCGGAGACGGTGATCGCCATGACGCAATCGCGCTCGCCGCTCGTGTTCAAGCCGCTGCCGGCGGACGATCCGCGGCAGCGCCAGCCGGATATTTCGCTCGCGCGCGAGAAACTGGGTTGGGCGCCGACGGTCGGGCTGCGCGACGGCCTCGAGCGCACCATCGCCTATTTCAAGCTGATCGTATGACGTCTTGGCAAGCCACCCGAGTGCTCGACGCCGACGTCCCGCGCAACGGTGTCGTTCCTGCCAAGTTCAAGGCAGCCACTTCCGGCTTGTTCACGTTTGCGCTGGGATGCCTTGTCGTCGCGCTCCTGATCGATCTTTGTGTTTATCGGATCGGACATCCAGGGCCACCCATCCGCTCGGACGGATTCGGGTATTACATCTACCTCCCGGCAATCTTCATTCACCACGATATCTTCTTCACCTTCTTCAACGATCCGGCGGCCGCAGCGGTCCTGCACACCTACTACCCGCTTCCCGATTGGAGTTGGACCGGACTGAGCGCGCACGGCGACGGCTTTCTCGACAAATTCCCTGCCGGCGTCGCCATCCTGCAGAGCCCTTTCTTTCTGGCCGCCTGGGCTATCGCAAGAATGAGCTATGCGGGACCACTTTCCGGTTTCGAGAGCCCATTCCAAATAGCGATCTGCGTCGCGGGCGCGTGCTACTTCGCCGCCGGCGTCTACCTTCTGCTCCGCACTTTGGCTGCGCGAACGAATGGAAGAACGGCAATTCTTTGCGTGTTGTTTGCACTGACCACGACGAACGTGGTCCTGTACGCGTCGTTTGATGCGTCGCTTTCCCGTGTTTATTCGTTCTTCCTGGTGTCGGCGCTTTGCGCAATCGCCGGCTCGTCCGACCGATCGGGCGCGCGGGCCTTTGCATTCGGCCTTGCGCTCGGCCTCGCGGTCGTTGTGCGGCCGACCAATCTGATCGCGGCTCTCCTGATCGTAGAATTGACGGCGAATTCGACTCGTCGGCAAGTCGCAAAGGCTCTCGCGCTGGTCGCGTGCGGCGGCACGTTGGGCGCATCACCACAAATGCTGACGTGGTGGCTGACGACCGGCCATGCCATTTACTACAGCTATGGCGACGAAGGTTTCGCCTTCTCGCAGCCGCAGGTCATCAACTATCTTTTCTCCATAAGGAAAGGCGTCTTTTTCTGGCACCCGGCTTACCTTCTCATGATCCTATCCTTGATCGCCCATTACCGAAACTATCGGCGGGAAGCTTTGGTCTTCCTGGCCATGATCGCGGCGAATTTCTATCTGGGCATGGTTTGGCATTCCTGGTGGTTTGGCGGCTCCTTTGGCTCGCGACAGACGATCGACGTGCTTCCGGCCATGGTGATTGCGGCCGGTTCGGCTTTCGCGTTGCTGCAGATGGCGCGGCCGCTTATCACTGTGTCGGCACGGTGGCTCGCGATCGGACTGGCTGTAGTCAACTCGTTGCAGACGTACGGTTATATCGCGGGTAAAATCCCGTTCGACGAATCCACGTGGACGACCTATAACCGCTTCTGGAATCCCTATCCGGCGCTGGTCAGAGCAATCACCCATCAGTCACCCGAAGACACGCAAAAAGGCACACAAAAATGAGCGCTGCTTCGGCGGCATTTCGTTGGTAGACTGACCCTGAGCGACCGTTTATTGGAAATAAGTCTGGTGATTGAACATCCGCATGCTGCTGTCCGTCGTCATCCCCGTCTACAATGAACGTCACACGCTGGGAACCGTCCTGGCGGACGTTGCACGCAACCTTCCCGGCGTGAGCAAGGAGATCATCGTCGTCGACGATTGCTCGAACGACGGCACGCGTGAATGGCTCGAGGCCAATCTTCCAGACGGAATACGCAGCGGATCGCAGGTCAACCTGAACGCCGACGGCGACCTCGATTGGGTCCAGTCGCCGGGGTCCTCGACGGTTACCGTTCGCGCGATCTTCCATGCGCACAACAAAGGCAAGGGCGGCGCGCTGCAGACCGGTTTCGCCGCGTTCGCCGGCGACATCCTCGTCATCCAGGACGCCGATCTCGAATACGACCCGGCCGACTGGGGCGAGATGTACCGCCTCATCGCGGTGCGCAAGATCGCCGACGTGGTGTACGGCTCGCGCTTCTACGGAAACCCGCACCGTTCGCTGTTCTATCATCACTATCTCGCCAACCGGCTGATCTCGCAGCTTTTCAACATCGCGTTCAACCAGACGCTGACCGACATCGAGACCTGCTACAAGATGATGACGGGCCGGGTGGCGCGGTCGCTGCGGCTCAGCGCCAACGATTTCGGCATCGAGGTCGAGATGAGCGCGGAGATCGCGAAGCAGCGTCATCTGCGCATCTACGAACTCGGCATCAGCTATTACGGCCGGACCTATGCCGAGGGCAAGAAGATCAATTGGCGGGACGGCCTGAAAGCGCTGTGGTACATATTTTATTTCCGCTTCAGGTGAATGCGGCTTCATAGTTAATTTGGCAAAGCGCTGCATCGTTTCTCGAGCGGTCGCAAACGGCGTCCCGCTACGTAATCGCCGGGCTGTGAACGGCACGGGTGCTATGCTAATAAGCAGAGCGGCGGCGGCGAACGAAAGCTGAGGTCATGGCGGGCTTGATGGTACCTGTGATCATGTGCGGCGGGGCGGGCACGCGGTTGTGGCCGGTGTCGCGCGAAAGCATGCCCAAGCAGTTCGTTCAGCTGGTCGAGGAGCGCTCGACCTTCCAGCAGGTGCTCGATCGCGTTGCCGACCGGGAGCTGTTCGAGCGGCCGATCGTCATCACCAATTCCGACTTCCGCTTCATCGTCGCCGAGCAGCTGCGCGAAAGCGACATCGAAGCCGACATCGTGCTCGAACCGATGCGGCGGGATTCGGCGATGGCGGTCGCCGTCGCCGCGGCGCTGGCGCGCGAGCGCGATCCGCAGGCGACCGTGCTCATTCTCGCCGCCGATCACGTCGTGCGCAACGCCGACGCCTTCAAGCTCGCCTGCCGCGAGGCTGCGATCGCGGCCGCCGACGGCCTGATCGTGACGTTCGGCATCAATCCGACCTTCCCGGCCACCAACTACGGCTATATCCGGCCGGGCGCCAAGCTCAATGGCGGCGCCGCACTCGCCGTCGCGGCGTTCGTGGAAAAGCCGAACGCCACGACGGCCTCGGGCTATATCGCCGACAATTATCTCTGGAACAGCGGCAATTTCGCTTTCCGTGCCGACATCATGCTGGCCGAGATCGCCCGCTTCGAACCGGCCATCGCCGCGGCGGCGGAAGCGGCGGTCGCCGGCCTCAAGCACGATCTCGATTTTCTGCGCCTGCCTGCCGAGCCGTTCGGCCAGGCGCCGAAGAAATCCATCGACTACGCCGTGATGGAGCGCACCGACCGCGCCGCGGTGGTCCCGGTCGATCTCGGCTGGTCCGATGTCGGCTCCTGGAACGCGGTGTGGGAGGTGCTCGAGCATGACCGCAACGGCAACGCCGGGACCGGCCCGGTCGTCTTCCACAACAGCCGCAACAGCCTGGCGCGGTCGGACGACGCGATCCTCACCGCGGTGGTCGGGCTCGATGACGTCATCGTGGTGGCGACGGCCGACGCCGTCCTCGTCGCCGCGCGCGACAAGGCGGAAGAGGTCAAGGCGCTGGTCGAGCACCTGAAGGCGCAGAACCATCAGCAGGCGGTGCAGCACCTGCGCATCTATCGGCCCTGGGGCTATTATCAGGGCGTCGACACCGGCTCGCGCTATCAGGTCAAGCGCATCGTGGTGAAGCCGAACGCCAAACTGTCGCTGCAGAAGCACTTCCATCGCGCCGAGCATTGGGTCGTGGTGCGCGGCACCGCCGAAGTCACCGTCGGCGAGGAAACCCGCATCGTCCACGAGAACGAATCGACCTACATCCCGATCGGCGGCGTTCACCGCCTCGCCAATCCCGGCAAGATCCCGCTCGAACTGGTCGAAGTCCAGGTCGGCTCCTATCTCGGCGAGGACGACATCGTGCGCATGGACGACGCGTACGGACGGGAATAACGCCGTTTCCCGGACAAGGCGCACCGCGAAGGGGTGCGCCGCCGATCCGGGGCCTTCACGAACGCTGCACCACCGCGCCTGCGACGATCCCGGTTCTGCAGCGCATCACTGCGTGCAGCGCTGCGCCCGGGAAAGCTAGTCCCGGAAATGCTTCTCCAGCCCCTGCCAGCCTTCGAAATAATCGTGCTGCAGTTCCGAGGATTCCACCGCATAGCGCGTGAGCCGCATGGCGTAGCGGCTCTCGAACATGAAGGCCATGGTGTTTTCGACCTTGTGCGGTTTCAGTTCCGCGCTCGACGCGCGCGCCCAGGTCTCGGCGTCGGGGCCGTGCGCCGTCATGCAATTGTGCAGGCTGGCGCCGCCGGGCAAGAAACCTTCCGCCTTGGCGTCGTAGACGCCTTGCAGCAGTCCCATGAACTCGGTCATGACGTTCCTATGGAACCACGGCGGGCGGAACGTGTCCTCGCCGACCAGCCAGCGCGGCGGGAAGATGACGAAGTCGATGTTCGCCGCTCCGGGCAGGTCGGACGGCGCGGTGAGCACGGAAAAGATCGACGGGTCGGGGTGATCGAAGCTCACCGTGCCGATGACGTTGAAGCGCGCGAGGTCGTATTTGAAGGGCGCGTAATTGCCGTGCCAGGCGACGATATTGAGCGGCGAATGATTCATCTCCGCGGCCCACAGATTGCCCTGGAACTTGGCGACCATCGTATGCGGCCCGCGGGTGTCCTCGTAAGCCGCGATCGGCGCCAAAAAGTCGCGCGGATTGGCAAGGCCGTTGGCGCCGAGCGGGCCGAGCTCGGGCAGCCGCAGCGGCGCGCCGTAATTCTCGCAGATATAGCCGCGCGACGGCCCGTCCGGCAGCTCGACGCGAAAGCGCAGGCCGCGCGGGATCATGACGATCTCGCCGCACTGCGCCTCGATCACGCCGAGCTCGGTGACGAAGCGGGCGCGGCCGAGCTGCGGCACGATCAGCATTTCGCCGTCGGCATTGTAGAACGAGCGCTCGGTCATCGAGCGGTTGGCGGCATAGATGTGCACCGCCATGCCGACCTGCGTCGCCACGTCGCCATTGCCGCCGAGCGTGACGATGCCCGCGACGAAGTCGGTCGGCTGCGAGGGGATCGGCAGCGGCGACCAGCGCAGCTGCGTCGGCGTGGAGTCGACGTCGTTGAACGGCGCGCTGCGGATCAAGCCGTTGTCGATCCGCGCATAGGGGCGGTGCACGACCGAGGGCTGGATGCGGTAGGTCCAGGTGCGGCGGTTTTCCGCGCGCGCGGTGGTGAACGAGGTGCCGGATATCTGCTCGGCGTAGAGGCCGAGCGGCGGCCGCTGCGGCGAGTTGCGGCCGACCGGCAACGCGCCGGCCACCGCCTCCGATGTGAAATAATTGCCGAAACCCGACTGGTACTGAACCGCCGTCTCGCCGCGCGAAGGCTTGGTTTCCGCTTTGCGGACCTTGGCGTCGTATTTGGTCGCTTGCTTGCTGTCCTGGCTCATTGGGGGGTCTCCAGGTTGAGGGTCTTCCGGCTCAGCATTCCAGAAGACCGCGGCTGGCGGATTGGTCACGCTTGTAACTAATATCCACCTTCCGCCACCGCCGCGCAAGTTATTTTGAAACGATTCCAATCTCGCGAACGCGGACGGTCTTGCGGCCCACCCCCCTCGGCCTCGGCGTGACGTGCATGTTGCGGCGGCTTGCGGCCGTCGAGCGTCACAGCCTGCCGGCAAAAGCGTCGGCGATGAACTGGTGCGTCAGCGCGTAGGTCTGCCGCGTCGACGGCTCGTGCCAGGCGGCGATGCCGGGCACCAGCAGGCCCTCGTCGGTGTAGGCGTGCAGAACGCCGCTGAACACCAGCATCTCCCATTTGGCGCCGGCCGCATCCATCTCGGCCTCGAAGGCGTCGCGGTCGGCCTTCGGCACCACCGGATCGGGCGCGCCATGGGTGACGAGGAGCGCGGCCTTGACCGCGCCCGGCTTCGCCGGCGCCGCGGTTTTCAGATCGCCATGGATCGAGACCGCGGCGGCGAGATCGGCGCCGTCGCGGGCGAGCTCCAAAACATTGCCGCCGCCGAAGCAGAAACCGATAGCGGCGCGGCGGTGGTCGATCAGGCCGCGCTTATCGCCTTCGGCGATCAGCGTGTCATAGGCCGCGCGGATGCGGCGCCGCTGCTCGGCGGCGTTCTCGCGTAGCGGATTGGCGAGCGCCGGCGCGCCGGCAAAGTCCGGCCGCACCCCCTGCCCGTACATGTCGGCGGCAAACACCACATAGCGGTCGCCGGCGATGAGCTGTGCGCGCGCGATCGCCTGTTCGGTCATGCCGAGCCAGTTCGGCGCCATCAAGAGCGCCGGCCGTTTGCCCGCGACGTTCTCGTCGTAGACCAGCGCGCCCTCGGCGGTGAGCGAGCCCATGGCATAGGTGATGATTTCGGTTTTCATTTGTGTTTCCTCCCAAGCCGCGGCCGCGGACCGGATGAAGCGACTGTCCGGAATCGGCCTATCAGCCGGTATCAGCTTATCGAGGAAACGCGCTTATGCCCAAGAGTGTCGAGCCGAGCCCGGCCCGCCTCACGCCGCGAGCATCTTCTGCACTTCGGAGACGAGTTCGCGCAGATGGACCGGCTTCGAGAGCACCTTGGCGTTCTTCGGCGCGTTGGAATCGGAATTGAGCGCGACGGCGGCGAAGCCGGTGATGAACATGATCTTGATGTCGGGATCAAGCTCGGCGGCACGGCGGGCGAGTTCGATGCCGTCCATCTCCGGCATGACGATGTCGGTCAGCAACAGCTCGAACGGCTCCTCGCGCAGACGCTGGTAGGCCGAGAGACCGTTGTCATAGGAGATGACGTCGAATCCGGCATTCTGCAGCGCCTTGACCAGGAAACGGCGCATATCGATATCGTCTTCCGCGAGCAAGATCTTGGACATGTCCACCCGAACCCGGCAAACTATACCACATGCCGGCCCCCTTGATTCCATAAGGCGGGCGGCGGGTAAATATCGAGTGAAGAGTGTTGTCTGCGGCGCTTGGCGGCGCTCCTCGCCCTTGGCAAGCTTGACGGCGTCAGAGACAATGGCGCGGGGCGCAAAGGGGAATCTCATGCCGGTCCCGGGCTAGACTTCGACAGCCGGGAAGAACTTGGAAAGCCGGGAAGCCGCTTGAGGCGTCATGGTGGATATTCAGGACGAATTCGACCCAGCGTTCGAGGCCATCGAGCCGGCGCAGTGCCGCAGCCCGCTCCTGTTCAATTCGCCGCACTCAGGCTGCATCTATCCGCGCGATTTTCTCGCGGCGTCGCGGCTCGATCTCGCCACGCTGCGCCGTTCGGAGGATTCCTTCGTCGACGAACTGATCGCCGGCGTGGTCGCGCGCGGCTATCCGCTGGTGCGGGCGCACTTTCCGCGCTGCTATGTCGACGTCAATCGCGAGCCGTACGAACTCGACCCGCGCATGTTCGAAGGGCGCCTGCCCTCGTTCGCCAATACCCGCTCGATGCGGGTCGCCGGCGGGCTCGGCACGCTGGCGCGCGTGGTCGGCGATGCCCAGGAAATCTACGATCAGCGCATCGCCGTCGGCGAGGCGCTGCGCCGGATCGACGGCCTGTACAAACCGTACCACCGGGTGTTGCGCCGCCTGTTCATGCGCCTGCACCGCGATTTCGGCGCCGCCGTGCTGATCGACTGTCATTCGATGCCGTCGACGACCGGCGCCCGGGACGAGCGGCCGCGGGCGGACTTCGTGCTGGGCGACCGCTACGGCACCAGCTGCGTCGGCCTCGTCGCCGAGACCGTCGAAGACACCTTGCGCGGTTTCGGCTACGCGGTGAGCCGCAACAAGCCCTATGCCGGCGGCTTCATCACCGAGCATTACGGCAATCCGGCAGCCGGGCTGCACGCCATCCAGCTCGAGGTCAACCGCGCGCTCTATATGGACGAACGGCGCTACGAACGTGCGGCGTCGTTCGCGAGCCTCGCCGCCGAGTTCGAGGTGCTCGCCGACCGCCTCGCCGCCATCCCGCTGGAGGAGCTTCGCCCTTACCGGGCGGCGGCGGCCGAATAAGCGAACCCTTAATGTTCGATCGTCTACCGGTGGGCCGGCGGTAACGGGTTGGTGGCAAAACCCGGAAAAGAAAAAGGGCCGCTCGCGTTGGCAAGCGGCCCAAGTCTAGGGAGGAAACGCCCAAGGAGGGCGACGGTAGCGCGAGAGAGCCTCCCGCTACCGCACTGCAACAACATACACCGCGTCGCACAAAACGCAAGGGCTACAGACCTATTTCCCCCCGCAAATCCTTTGCGTTACCTCTCAAATGTCCTGCAAATTGTGCAAGGCTGGGTTTCCGAATGGGCCGGTGGCGCGACCCGCGGCAACACCTAAATCGCAAAAATTTTTAAATACAAAGACTTATGGGATTTCTCGGCTCGGACACGAGTTTGCACAAAAGAGGGGCAGCCGAACCCAGGCAATGAAGCTTAAAGAGTTAACGGCGCCAATTTGGCGCCCGGCGTGGCGCATCGGCAACACCCTCCGGGAGGGAATTTCATGACGGCGATCGATTTCGGGGCGTTCGTCGACCAGCTCGCCAATGTTTCGGGCGAGACGATCCGGCCGTTCTTTCGCACCGCACTCGGCGTCGAGAACAAGAGCCGCTCGGGCGATTTCGATCCGGTCACGGCCGCCGACCGCGCCGCCGAAGCCGCCATGCGCGCGCTGATCAAGAAGACCTTTCCAGAGCACGGTATTCTGGGCGAGGAATTCGGCGCCGAACGCGCCGACGCCGAATATGTGTGGGTGCTCGACCCCATCGACGGCACCAAATCCTTCATCTGCGGCCTGCCGGCCTGGGGCACGCTGATCGCGCTGACCCGGCGCGGCGAGCCGATCTACGGCATGATGCACCAGCCCTTTACCCGCGAGCATTTCGTCGGCGACGGCAAGGCCGCGAGCTATCGCGGCCCCGCCGGCGACCGCACGCTGCGCACCCGCCCGTGCGCCGCGCTGAGCGAGGCGGTGCTGATGACCACGAGCCCGCTGTTGATGCAGGACGCCGACCGGCAATGTTTTGCGCGGGTCGAACAGGCGGTTAGGCTGTCGCGCTATGGCGGCGACTGTTACGCCTATTGCGTGCTCGCCGCCGGCCACATCGATCTGGTGATCGAGACCGAGCTCAAGCCCTACGACGTGCTGCCGCTCATCCCCATCATCGAAGGTGCCGGCGGCATCGTCACCACCTGGGACAACGGCGCGCCCTATGCCGGCGGCCGCATCATCGCCGCCGGCGACCGCCGCGTGCACGCGCAGGCGATGGCGTTGTTGAAGGGATGATTGTTTCGTCGTTCCGGGGCGCGGGCAAAGCCCGCGAGTCCGGAATCCATAATCACGAAAAATGAAGCTCTTGAAATCCGTCGCTTTAAACGAGTGGCGGTGGTTATGGATTCCGGGCTCGCCGCTTCGCGGCGCCCCGGAATGACGAGTGCTTTAATACAACGGCGTGCCCGGCACGAAGGCGTCGAAGGCAGCCCAGAATTGCGAGCGGAAGCGGTCCTGCTCCATCAGAATCTCGTGCTGGGCGCCGACCACGACGAGGTGCGAGCCGGCGCGCAACAGCGTGGCGAAATCTTCGATCGCCGCGTTCGACACGATGGCGTCGCGCCCGGCGGCGACGATGAGGATCGGCTGGCGGATCTGAGACGGGTAGCTGGGCTCCTGCAGCACGCGCATGGTCCGCAACGCGGCGTCGGCCCAGGCGACGGTCGGGCCGCCGAGCGCAAGGGCCGGCTCCGCCTCCAGGATCGCCGCATTGCGCGCGTAGCGGACCGGATCGGTGGTGAGAATGTTGCCGGTGAAGGGACGCAAGTCGAGCACGCCGCGATAGCGCCCCGGCACGTAGGCGCCGCCGACCCCGGCGAGCCGCATGCTCCGCACGATCGTGCTCGCGGCCGCCGTCGCATTGATGAGCCCGAGCGCGATCATCGGCGCGGTCAGCACGATGCGATCGAACCAGCGCTGGCCGCGATGCGCCGCGCGGATCAAGACCGCTCCGCCCATCGAATGGGCGAGCGCGAAGATCGGCGGCGGGCAATCCGGCAGCACGACCTCACGCATGAAGGTTTCGAGATCGATGTCGTACTCGGCAAAGCTGCGCACAAAGCCCTTGCGGCGGTCGCTCAAGGCGCGGTCCGACAGACCCTGGCCGCGCCAGTCGAGGATCGCGACCGCGAAGCCGCGGGCTCTGAGGTCGCGCACGGTCTCGAAATATTTTTCGATCCACTCGGTGCGTCCGGTGAAGATGCAGACGGTGCCGCGCCGTCCGGCCGGTGGCTCGAACCGCGCATAGCGCAGCGTGACGCCGTCCGGCGTCTTGACCGTGCCGGAGACCGCGCTTTCAGGAACGGGATTGGCGGGAATGGAGATGAGGGTCATTGGTCATCGGGCTGGGCCATCAGGCTGGGCCATCGGGCTGGGCCATCGGGCTGGGCCGTTGGGGCTGGGCCATTGGGGCAAGCGAACACCGCTTATAGCAGCGCCGGCCGCCGGCTCAACGTAACAACGATCGCACCGGGGCGATCCCGCGCCGCAGGCTTGCACGGCCGCTTTGGGGGCCCTTGCAAGGCCGCGGGCCCCTTCCCATGTTTGGTTCTGCGCAGGCCATGAAGGCTGTGCATCATCCAAAGGGCCCGGCCGCAAGGCGGGTCCCCCGCATGTCGCTTCACAAGGAGGATATGCCATGCGAACTTACGATCTTTCCCCGCTTTACCGTTCGACCGTCGGTTTCGACCGCATGTTTTCGTTGCTTGACCAAGGCATCGAAGGCGGCGCGCCCGGTTATCCGCCCTACAATATCGAGCGGACGGGCGACAACGAATACCGCGTCACGGTCGCGGTCGCCGGCTTCGCCGAGCCCGAACTCTCGGTCGTCGCCAAGGAGAACACGCTGACCATCCGCGGCGAGAAGAACGCCAAGGAAGAGAAGCGTGGTGAGGTGCTCTATCAAGGCATCGCCGCCCGCGCCTTCGAGCGCGTGTTCCAGCTCGCCGACTTCGTCCAGGTGAAGGGCGCCAAGCTCGAGAACGGCCTCCTACATGTCGACCTGGTACGCGAGATCCCCGAGGCGAAGAAGCCCCGCTCGATCCCGATCGGCAACAGCAAAGTCGAGAAGGTGGTGGAGCAGCAGGCCGCGTAATTCGCGCAGCCACGCTGAACAAACCAACTTTCACGTCGGGCGCCCCGGTTGCCGGGGCGCCTTTTATTTTTCAGACGTTATTTTCGGCGGCGGCCGGAACGTTTCATCGTTCAGGGCGCCGATACCGGCTCGGCCGGCACTGCCATATGCGACGGCGCCATCGCCGGCGCGGCGTCGGAACCCTCCGCGCGGCCGGCCAGAAACGTGTGCAGCAAGGCCACTACCTGGGCGCCCTCGCCGATGGCGGCGCCGCAGCGTTTGACCGAGCCTGAGCGGACATCGCCGACCGCGAACACACCCGGCACGGCCGAGGCAAGCAGCGCCGTAACCGCGCTGCCGCAGCGCGCGCCGGTGAGCACGAAGCCGGCCTTGTCGAGCGTGACACCGCAGCGGGTCAGCCAGTGCGTCGCCGGTTCGGCGCCGGCGAACAGAAAAACATTGCGGATCGGCTCGACCGTCTCGCGCCCGCTGCGGCGATCGCGCCAGCGGACCTGTTCGAGACTGCTGCGCGGCGTGCCCATGAGCGCGACGATTTCGGCGTGCGTGATCAGTTCGATATTGGGCGCCGCCGCGATCCGATCGACCAAATAGCGCGACATGCTGTCGGCGATCCGGTCACCGCGGATCATGATGCGCACCCGCGCGGCGTGGCCGGCGAGAAAGACGGCGCCCTGGCCGGCCGAATTGCCGCCCCCGACGACGATCACCTCCTGGCCCTGGCACAGGCGCGCCTCGATCGGCGAGGCCCAGTACCAGACGCCGTGGCCCTCGAACGCGTTCAGGTTTTCGATCGCCGGTCGCCGGTATTTCGCGCCGCTGGCGATCACGACCGACCGCGCCCGCACCCGCTCGCCGCTTTCAAGGACGAGTTCGCGCACGCCGTCGGCGCGACCACAGTCGAGATCCTTGATCTTGACCGGGATCATCATCTCGACGCCGAATTTCAGCGCCTGCGCGACCGCGCGGCCGGCAAGCTCGCGGCCCGAGACGCCGGCGGGAAAGCCGAGATAATTCTCGATGCGGGCGCTGGCGCCGGCCTGGCCGCCGAACCCGCGGGCGTCGAGCACGATCACCGACAAACCCTCGGAGCCGGCGTAGACCGCCGTCGCCAGACCCGCCGGCCCAGCACCGACCACCGCAACGTCATAGACCGGCCGGGCCTGGGCGCAGTTCACCATGCCGAGCGCACGGGCGATTTCCGCTTCGGACGGATTGCGCAGGATTTGGCCGTCGGGACAGACGGCGAGCGGCAAGTCGCCGGGCTGCGGCGAATAGCGCTTGACCGCGTTGGCGGCGAGCTGATCGCTGGCGGGATCGAGCGTGTGGCACGGGAAGGAGAGGCGGGCGAAGAAATTTTGCAGACGAACGGTGTCGCCCAAGTCCGGCGGGCCGATCAAGACCACGCCACCCGCGTCGCCCTTGAGCAGATAGACGCGACGCAGCATCAAGGTCTGCATGATCCGTTCGCCGAGATCGGCCTCCTCGATCATCAGCGCGCGCAAACCCGCCGCCGGAATGACGAGCGCTTCGACCTCGCCGAGCGCCGTGGCGTCGAACAGCGCGGGAATGCCGGACAATTCCGAAAGCTCGGCTAGGTAACCGCCGGGGCCCTGTTCCCTCACGGGCGTGATTTGACCGAGCCCGTCGCGCATGCTGACGGCCATACGGCCCGAAAGGATCACGCACATGCCTGGGCTCGGCCGGCCGGTCTCGAATACTTTTTCGCCATCCGCGAAGCGGCAAACGTCGCCGAACCGGGACAGCCGCTCGATCTCGGCTGCCGTCAGCGTCGGCACCAACTCGATGGGTCCGCCCATTGCGTATCCGTATCTCGCCGATGACGGTCGCACCGATCGTGGTGGCGCTGGCCACGCCAAAAGCGGTGCCGGCGCGGCAACCGATCGCTGTATTACTTATTGGCGCGAAAACGCCGCCGCAATGTCGGCGCCGCGAACGGGGATGCGCGATCAGTCGTTCAAAGGCTCGGCCACGCGCGGCTTGTTCGCGGTCGCCGGCGCAGCCGGCGCCACATTGGCCGCCCCGCCGGCTTTGGCGTCATCGAGCTTCGGCGAGCCGGGTTTCGCCGCGCCCGCGCTCGGCGCATCAGGTTTGGCCGCGACTGCCGCCGACGCCGGCCCTGATTTGTCGCCGGATTTGACGCCGGACGTGGCATCATCGGGAGCCTTGCGCGAGACCAGCGACGCTGGCCGCGGGCGCGGCAGCGGCGGCAGGGCCGGAAGCCCTGGGCGGGTCACGGTATGCGCTGGCGGCGGGGCCGGCGGCGGCGCGCTGGGCTCGGCCGGCGCGATTTCGGCCCCGTCGTAGCCCGTCGGACCTTCGGGCTGCAGCGCGGCATAGGGCTCGCCCAGGGGATCCTCCATCGGCGGCCCGCGATAGACGGGCGCGCCGTAGGGCGGCGGTCCATAAGGTGGTGCCCCGTAAGGCGGCATCATTCCGACCGCGTAGTCAGTCGCCGCGACGATGCGATTGACGGCGCGGATCGCGCCGCTGTGGCCGTCGACCACCACGCGCATGAGAATGCCGCGGAAGTCGGTCGCCCGCAGCACGTAAGTCGCGCCCTCGCGCAACGGCGGCGCCAGCGGATCGAAGCCGGCCGACCGCACGATGCGGGTCACTTCGTAAGGCGGCAGTAAGCCGGGCAGGGGAAGCGGCGCTGGTGCCGGAGGCGGCGGCGGTTCTGCCCGGCTCGGCGCGGCGGCGAACAGCAGGAAACACACGAAGGGCGCGACGGCCCCCAATACCCTTGCCCTCACGGACATCCCCCTGCCCGCGCGGTTTCACCCAAACCAGCGCACGCGGTACTTCAACTTTAACCGAGATTAGGGCGGCGCTTAGGCGCAAGCTAGAAATATTTTGTTGGCCACATCGCGCGTCGCCTGCGCCAATGCGCAACGGTACCGCGCCGGCCGCACGAGGGGCGGCGGGTGACGCTAATAGATCTGGACAATCGTTTCGAACGTGGTCGTGTGGCCGAGGCCTTCGCGTTCCTTCTTCTTGATCGTGTGGAACTTGTATTTGTGACCGCAGAAGCTCGCTTCGTTCGAAACAAGCTCCTGCGCGGTCACGTCGTCGCTCAGACGCTCGCGCGGCATTAGATGCGGATTCGGCTTGATGGCATTCTCGACCCACTTCGCCACTTCGTCCGGCCGCAGCGCGGGACAGGTCTTGACGCTGGCGGCCCAGACGGCCTCGTAGACGCCGGTCTTGTCGTAATCTTCCTGCGTCCGCGCGAGCAAGGTGAGGTGCGGCAGCTTGGCCAGCATCGACGCGACCGTGTTTTGCGGCCCCAGGTTGAGAACGAAATGAGTGGCATTGCGGTCGGCGTAGATATGATCGTATTGGGCGAGGGCCTCGGGCCTATCCCTCGGGGGGCCGGCATTGGCGGGGTAGCCTGCGAACACGATCTTCGCGCCATTCACGGGTTTGCCATTCACGTCATATTTGACTTCGGCGAATATATTGTCGTTGACGCGCAGATAGGTGTCCGCAATGGCGAGCTTCTGCGCGAGCGTGGCGACGCAGGTGAACTTGTCTTCGCCGAAGCAGCCCGGCGCACGCTCGCCGCTTCTGATCTGGATGACGCGGCGCTGGATTTCGTCGATGCCGCGCTGGTTCCTTGAAAGCCACGCGGTCAATTCCGGCGTAGGCCCCATGAACGGCTCGGCCCGTCCCGCGTAATACCCGGCGGGCTGTCCGTACGGCGGCACCAGCTCATCGTGAGCTGCCGCTTGCGCCGATGACGGCGCGAAATCGTTGCGGTGCACGGCTGAGCATGAGCCGCACCACACTGCCGCGAAACACACGGCCACCCAACGCATACACCTACGCATGAACGCCCCCGCCGCGCCGCTACCGCCCGATCACCCCTTCCATGCGCGGTATTTGCAACCTAACATAGTACCAGGTTGCGGAACAGGTCCTTTCGGAACCGCCGGCGGCGATCGGGCCGCCTGAGGGACTTCAAGCTACGCGTGGAGATAGAGCTGCCGGATCAGCCGGTCGAGCGATATCGCCCCGCCGCCCAACGTCGTCAGCACGAGCAACAGCGAGAACCAGTAGGCGTGCAGCGTCCATAACGCGCCGGGATCGACGTAGACCTGGAGCACCACGGTCATCGCCAGCAGCAGAAACGCCGCGACGCGCGTCGCGAACCCGACGATGAGGCAGAGCGGCAGCAGGAACTCCGCGTAGGCGAAGCCATGGGTGATGAAGTCATGGGTGATGAAGTCATGGGTGATGAAGTCATGGGTGATGAAGCCATGGGCGATGAAGCTGGACGAAAGCGGCACCGCGGCGAATTTCGTCGCGAAGGCATCGAGCACCTCCGGCCGCACCTGCGCCGGGAGGATGATGGAATACGCGAAGCCGCCGAGCGACAGCGGAACGTCCGGACCGGACACCATGGCCTGGCCGGCAAGGAAGATCGCCCGCGCCATGACGAGGCGAAGGATGAGCGCGACCAGCGCGTAGGGGACGACACGGAGAGCTGCGATGAAGCCGCCGAGGACGGCGCGCATGCGGGGATGCGGGCGCGGCGCGGGTCGTCCAACGGCGCTGATATCCACCCTCGTCATTTTTGCTGCGAGCCGTCCCTCGTGCACTCGGGCCGACCGCGGCTGGAGTTATGTTGAATATAGCATGATGGGGACGTGACCGGTCTAAAGCCGCGCCGTGCCGCCGGCCGGGCGTCAACGCTCGGCCGCGCAGCCTGCATCGCGTGGAATAAAATCAAGCGGCGGCATGAGAGCCGCCGACCCGGTTATCGCGCATCGCGCCGCGGTGGATGCGGATCTGGTGGAAACGCGCCGAGCGGCCGCACGCGCGGTGACGCTTGCCTGTCGGCGGGCGGCTTTTGCCAAACCAATGGCAGCCGTGGTGATGCGGACTTCGTCGTCGCCGATACTGGTTTCGCGGTGATCGGCGAGAAGTCTGGTGTCGTGCATGCGGCTCTCCCGTAGCGACGGACGAGAACAATCGCGCATATTGTCGAAAATTGCTTTTCGCAATTCCGTAAAGTTATTTCGGTCACGACGTTTGCACGGCCCGGCCCTGTGCCGTGACAGCCCTGCTGCGGCCAAGCAACCTACGATTTCCACGACGATGCGGCGTGCATTTTCACGTCGCTTCGACCATTGCGCTGCCGCGCGTCCCGTGGTCCACTTGGGCGCTGAGCTTGGTCGAGACCTGAGCCCGAAAAGAGCGAAGTTGCGCCGTTTTCATCTCGCTCCGGGTCGGACGGCCCTTGTGTTGGTGCCCGGTTTTTGCCATGTTCGGCATAGGACAGCATTGCTGTCCCAATTGGCGGCCCGATAGACGCCCCCTCTCTTCCCTCCTCCGCCAGCGGGCCTCCTCCGCCGGTGGGGAAAAGGCAGGGGAAAGACGCGCGGGGGCCGGCCGCCGGAGGCGAGGGCGCGTCGGACGGCGGCTGAACAAGCAACCAAAGGCCGGACAGCGGCACGAAGGTTGCCTCCTGAACGAGTGGCTCGCCCTGGCGACCCTCCTGATGGGCTTCCCCAAAAAAGCGGGAAGCGCAGAAGGCGCGGCGCAAGGGCATGATGCGCCGGGCCGCCGCGGGCGACCGGGCGGCGCGGCAACCGCGGACGAGGAAAGCGCGAGGATGACGATGAGCGCGCAAAGTTTCGGCCTGTTCGATCCCGCGCAGGAACGCGATTCCTGCGGCGTCGGATTCATCGCCGACATCAAGGGCCAGAAATCGCACAAGATCGTCGAGGACGCGCTGACCATCCTGGTCAACCTCGAGCACCGCGGCGCCGTCGGCGCCGATCCGCGCGCCGGCGACGGCGCCGGCATCCTGGTGCAGACGCCGCACAAGTTTCTGGCGAAGAAAGCGGCCGAGCTGGGTTTCATCCTGCCCGCTCCCGGCCACTACGCCGTTGGCGCGCTGTTCCTGCCGCACGACGAGGAATGGCGCCGGGAGATCATGGACACTTACGCGGCGGTTGCCGCTCAGGAGGGCATGACCATACTCGGCTGGCGCGACGTGCCGACCGACAATTCGACGCTCGGCGTCACCGTGAAGCCGACCGAGCCGGTGCACAAGCAGGTGTTTCTCGGCCGCGGCTCCAAGATCCATTCGGAGGACGAGTTCGAGCGCCGGCTCTATATCCTGCGCAAGACCATCTCCTCGACGCTCTACGGCAAGCGCGACCGGCGGACGTCGCACTATTACCCGGTGTCGATCTCGTGCCGCACGCTGATCTACAAGGGCATGTTCCTCGCCGACCAGCTCGGCACCTATTATCCCGACCTGCACGATCCGGATTTCGAGAGCGCGCTCGCGCTGGTGCACCAGCGCTTCTCGACCAACACCTTCCCGACCTGGTCGCTGGCGCATCCCTACCGCATGATCGCCCACAACGGCGAAATCAACACGCTGCGCGGCAACAACAACTGGATGGCGGCGCGGCAGGCGTCGGTGTCCTCGCCGTATTTCGGCGGCGACATCACCAAGCTCTGGCCGATCTCCTATGAAGGCCAGTCCGACACCGCCTGCTTCGACAATGCGCTCGAATTCCTGGTCATGGGCGGCTATCCGCTCGCTCATGCGGTGATGATGATGATCCCGGAGGCGTGGGCGGGAAATCCGCTCATGAACGCGGAGCGTCGCGCCTTCTACGAATACAACGCCGCGCTGATGGAGCCGTGGGACGGCCCGGCGGCTATCGCCTTCACCGACGGCCGGCAGATCGGCGCCACGCTCGATCGCAACGGCCTGCGCCCGGCGCGCTATCTCGTCACCCGCGACGGCCGCATCGTCATGGCGTCGGAAATGGGCGTGCTGCAGATCCCGGAGGAGGAGATCGTCACCAAGTGGCGGCTGCAGCCGGGCAAGATGCTGCTGGTCGACCTGCAGGAAGGCCGCCTCATTCCCGACGACGAGATCAAGGCGAAGCTCGCGCGCAGCCATCCCTATCAGGCGTGGCTCGACCGCACCCAGATCGTGCTCGAGGACCTGCCGGACTCGTCCGAAGCGGCGCCGATCTCCAACCTGTCGCTGATCGATCGCCAGCAGGCCTTCGGCTACACCCAGGAAGACCTGAAAATCCTGATGACGCCGATGGCGACGACCGGCGAAGAGGCCGTCGGCTCCATGGGCAACGACACGCCGATCTCGGCCTTGTCCGACAAGCCGAAGCTCCTGTTCACCTATTTCAAGCAGAACTTCGCCCAGGTGACCAACCCGCCGATCGACCCGATCCGCGAGGAACTGGTCATGAGCCTCGTCTCGATCATCGGGCCGCGGCCGAACCTGTTCGACCTCGAAGGGATGTCGAACACCAAGCGGCTCGAGGTTCATCAGCCGATCCTGACCAACGCCAACCTGGAAAAGATCCGCTCGATCTCCGAGGTCGGCCACGATCATTTCAAGTCGCGCACGCTCGACACCACTTGGCCCGCTGAGACCGGCGCCGCCGGCATGGACGCGGCGATCGCGGCGCTCTCCGCCGAGGCCGACGCCGCCGTGCGCGACGGCATCAACATCATCATCCTGTCCGACCGCCGCGCCGGCGCCGACCGCATTCCGATCCCGTCGCTGCTCGCCTGCGCGGCGGTGCATCATCATCTGATCCGCGAGGGCTTGCGCACCTCGGTCGGGCTGGTCGTGGAATCCGGCGAGCCGCGCGAGGTGCACCATTTCGCCTGCCTCGCCGGCTACGGCGCCGAGGCGATCAATCCCTATCTCGCCTTCGAGACGCTGATCGCCATGAAGGGCGAGCTGCCGCAGAAGCTCGACGACAAGGAAATCATCAAGCGCTACATCAAGTCGATCGACAAGGGACTGCTCAAGGTGATGTCCAAGATGGGCATCTCGACCTATCAGTCCTATTGCGGCGCGCAGATCTTCGACGCCGTCGGCCTCAAGTCCGATTTCGTCGCCAAATATTTCACCGGCACCGCGACCCGCATCGAGGGCGTCGACCTCGACGGCATCGCGCAGGAAGCGGTGCGGCGCCATCGCGACGCGTTCTCGGATGCCCCGATCTATCGCACCATGCTCGACGTCGGCGGCGATTATGCCTTCCGCGTGCGCGGCGAGGAGCATGTGTGGAACGCGGCGACGGTCGCGACGCTGCAGCACGCGGTGCGCGGCAACTCGCAAGAGAAATACCGGCACTACGCCGCGCTCATCAACGAGCAGTCGCACCGCCTCACCACCATCCGCGGGCTGTTCGACATCAAGTCGGCCGCCGACGACGGACGCCAGCCGGTGCCGCTCGACGAAGTCGAGCCGGCCAAGGACATCGTCAAGCGCTTCGCGACCGGCGCCATGTCGTACGGCTCGATCTCGCGCGAGGCGCACACCACGCTCGCCATCGCCATGAACAGGATCGGCGGCAAGTCGAACACCGGCGAGGGCGGCGAGGAATCCGACCGCTTCAAGCCGCTGCCGAACGGCGATTCCATGCGCTCGGCGATCAAGCAGGTGGCGTCGGGCCGCTTCGGCGTCACCGCCGAATATCTCGTCAATTCCGACATGATGCAGATCAAGATCGCCCAGGGCGCCAAGCCCGGCGAAGGCGGTCAATTGCCCGGCCACAAGGTCGACGCCACCATCGCCAAGGTGCGCCACTCGACCCCCGGCGTCGGCCTGATCTCGCCGCCGCCGCATCACGACATCTATTCGATCGAGGATTTGGCGCAGCTCATCTTCGACCTGAAGAACGTCAATCCTGATGCCGCCGTGTCGGTCAAGCTCGTGTCCGAGGTCGGCGTCGGCACGGTCGCCGCCGGCGTCTCGAAGGCGCGTTCCGACCATGTGACCATCGCCGGCTACGAGGGCGGCACCGGCGCCTCGCCGCTGACCTCGATCAAGCATGCCGGCTCGCCGTGGGAGATCGGTCTCGCCGAGACGCACCAGACCCTGGTCGCCAACCGGCTGCGCGGACGCATCACCGTGCAGGTCGACGGCGGCTTCCGCACCGGCCGTGACGTCGTCATCGGCGCGCTCCTCGGCGCCGACGAGTTCGGCTTCGCTACTGCGCCTTTGATCGCCGCCGGCTGCATCATGATGCGCAAGTGCCATCTCAACACCTGCCCGGTCGGCGTCGCGACGCAGGACCCGGTGCTGCGCCGGCGCTTCACCGGCCAGCCGGAGCACGTCATCAATTTCTTCTTCTTCGTCGCCGAAGAGGTGCGCGAACTGATGGCGGCGCTGGGCTACCGCAAATTCACCGACATGATCGGCCAGATGCAGATGCTCGACGCGCGCACGCTGGTCGACCATTGGAAGGCGCGCGGGCTCGATTTCTCCCGGCTGTTCACCAAGCCGGACGTGCCGGCGAGCGTCGCGATCTTCAACAGCGAGAAGCAGGATCACAAGATCCACGACATTCTCGACCGCAAGCTGATCGCGCAGGCGCAAGCGGCGCTCGAGCAGCACACCCCGGTCGAGATCGCGGAGCGGATCAAGAACACCGACCGCACCGCCGGCGCGATGCTCTCGGGCGAAATCGCCAAGCGCTACGGCCATGCCGGCTTGCCGCACGACACCATCGTCGCGCGCTTCACCGGCACCGCCGGGCAGAGCTTCGGCGCCTTCCTCGCCCGCGGCATCACGTTCGAGCTCAACGGCGAAGCCAACGACTATGTCGGCAAGGGCCTCTCCGGCGGCCGCCTCGTGGTGCGCCCGCAGGAGAAATCCGGAATCGTCCCGGAGGACTCGATCATCGTCGGCAATACCGTCCTCTACGGCGCGATCGAAGGCGAATGCTACTTCCGCGGCGTCGCCGGCGAACGCTTCGCCGTGCGCAATTCCGGCGCCATCGCCGTGGTCGAGGGCGCCGGCGACCATTGCTGCGAGTACATGACCGGCGGCGTCGTGGTCGTGCTCGGCCGCACCGGCCGCAACTTTGCCGCCGGCATGTCGGGCGGCATCGCCTATGTGCTCGACGACGACGGCAGCTTCGAGACCCGCTGCAACCTCGCCATGGTCACGCTCGAGCCGATGCCGGACGAGGAAGATTTGAACGCGCGCATCTTCCACCACGTGCACGACCTCGAGGCGCACGGGCTGGTCGAGGTGATGGCCGACATGAGCCAATTCGACGCCAAGCGGCTGCATCTCTTGATCGCGCGCCACGCCCGCTTTACCGGTTCGACGGTCGCGGCGAAAATCCTGGCCGAATGGCCGACCTGGTACCCGAAATTCCGCAAGGTCATGCCGATCGAATATCGGCGTGCTCTCAACGAGCTCAAGGCACGGGCGGCGGCCATGCAGGCGGCGGAATAGAGTTCGGCATAGGCACGCAGTGGGCAAGATCACCGGTTTTCTCGAATACGAGCGCAACGACCGTCACTACGAGCCGGTCGCCGAGCGCATCCGCCATTGGCGCGAATTCGTCCTGCCGCTGAAGGAGGACGAATATCGCACCCAGGCGGCGCGCTGCATGAATTGCGGCGTGCCCTATTGCCAGGGCACCGGCGCGCTCACGCCGGGCACGACGGGCTGCCCGGTCAACAACCAGATCCCGGACTGGAACGACCTCGTCTATGGCGGCGACTGGGACGAGGCGGCGCGCAATCTGCACTCGACCAACAATTTCCCCGAGGTCACCGGCCGGGTCTGCCCGGCGCCGTGCGAGGCGTCCTGCACGCTCAACATCGACGAGAACCCGGTCACCATCAAATCGATCGAGTGCGCGATCGCCGACCGTGCCATCGCCCAGGGCCTCGCGCCCGAACCGCCGGCGCACCGCACCGGCCGGAAGGTCGCGGTCATCGGCTCCGGCCCGGCGGGGCTCGCCTGCGCCCAGCAGCTCGCGCGCGCCGGGCACAACGTCCACGTGTTCGAAAAATACGCCAAGGCTGGCGGCCTGCTGCGCTACGGCATTCCCGACTTCAAGATGGAGAAGATCCACGTCGACCGCCGCGTCGCGCAGATGGAAGGCGAAGGCGTCGTCTTCCACTACGGCGCCCATGTCGGCGTCAATGTCGATGCGGAAAAGCTCGTCGCCGAGTACGACGCCGTCGTCCTCACCGGCGGCGCCGAGAAGCCGCGCGACCTGCCGGTGCCCGGCCGCGACCTCAAGGGCATCCACTTCGCCATGGAATTCCTGCCGCAGCAGAACCGCCGCGTGTCCGGCGAGCCGGCGGCGGACGCCGAGCCGATCCTCGCCGGCGGCAAGCACGTCGTCGTCATCGGCGGCGGCGACACCGGCTCCGACTGCATCGGCACCTCGATCCGTCAGGGCGCGCTCTCGGTGACCAATTTCGAAATCCTGCAGGAGCCGCCCGAACACGAAAACAAGGCGCTGACCTGGCCGAACTGGCCGATCAAGCTGCGCACCTCGTCGAGCCACGAGGAAGGCGCCGAGCGCGATTTCGCCGTGATGACGACGGGCTTCTCCGGCGCCAACGGCCACGTGAAGAAGCTGCACTGCACCCGCATCGACGACAAGATGAAGCCGGTGCCCGGCGGCGAGTTCGAGATCGACGCCGAGCTGGTGCTCATCGCGATGGGCTTCGTGCATCCGGTGCACGAGGGCCTCATCCAAACGCTCGACCTCGCGCTCGACCGCCGCGGCAATGTCAGCGCCATGACCGACGACTACCGCACCTCGCGCGACAAGATCTTCGCCGCCGGCGACATCCGCCGCGGCCAATCGCTGGTGGTGTGGGCGATCCGCGAAGGGCGCGCGGCGGCGTACGCGGTCGACAAATATCTGATGGGCGCGAGCTTGCTGCCGCGGTGAAGGCAGCCGAGACGGCCTCAGATCACGCCCTCTCCCGCCCGCGGGAGAGGGGTGAAGGCTCGTTCGTCATTCCGGGACGGCCCGAAGGGCCGGGCCCGGAATCCATACTCCGCAGCGCCGGGGTTATGGATTCCGGGCTCGCGGCTTGATGGCCGCGCCCCGGAATGACAAAAAGATTGATCAGCCGATTTGTCGCAACGACGGCCTCACCAAGTATTCGTTCGCCAGCCGCCGATCGACAACGGCGGGCGCGGCACGTTTTCTTGCGTGGTGCGGGTGCGGTGCTGTTTGGGCGGCGCGGCTGGAGCGGCGCCGGGATTGGTTTGGGCGGCGCCTTGAGCGGCTCCCTGACCGGTTCCTTGCCCCCTGCCCTGACCGGTGCTCTGGCGTCGGGGCTCCGGCTTTTTCACATCGTCGGCTTTGGGTGGGGCGGCCAAGGACGGCGGCTGCTGGACCGGTGCCGGATCGGGCTCGGTCACGGCCGACTGCGGTTGAGGCTCCGGCGGTTTTTTCTGGTCGCGGGCCGCCGCCGGCGCAACAGTGGCCGGCTCGGCGCTGGCGCTTGCGGTGCCGCTCGTTCTGGTGCCGAATTCGCTGCGCGGCCAGGAGAAATCATCGGCGCGGCCGGCCGGAGCGGCAATGGCGTCGCCGTGGCTCAGGACGCGCAGCACGATCGGATCGGCCTTGGGCGGGTCGGCGCGGCCGCCGGCACCCAACAAATCGCCGCCTTCGGCGCCGAGCGCCGCGGTCAGCGGCACCACAGGCCCGATCGCCGGCTTGACGCCGGCCGGCGCGCCGTTCTGCGGCGCCTGCTCCTCGGGCGACGGCAAAGCGACCGGCACGACATGGTTCGACATCAGGCGGCGCAGTTCGTGCTCGACATAATGCGCGAGCTTCACCGCGCCGGGCTTGGTGAAATGAATGCCGTCGCCTGAGCGCAGCCGGCGCGTCTGGCCTTCGAAGTCCGGGCCCTGCACGGCGTAACGGCCGCTCTCGTCGACGAAGCCATCCCAGACGTCGACATAGGTGATGCCGGCCTTCTCCGCCCGGGCGCGGAACAATTCGTCGAGATAGCTCATGTCGCTGGTCGAGCGCGGGCCGCGGATCGCCGGCAGGCCGACCCAGACCACCGGCACGCCCTTGGCCTTGAGCACCGCGATCATGTCGTCGATGCGCTTCTCGTACAGCTCGCCCCATTTATCGGTGTGAAACTCGTAGCTGGCGCCAGGCCCGGCGCGCTGCGTTTCGGTGGCGGCCGGCGGCTGGGCGGCTTCGGCATCGGCGGCGTTCTGCTCCGCAGAGGACGCCGGCGCGGAATTTGGCGCCGCAGGCTGGGCCGCCTGACCGGCCGGGGTCGCGGCGCCGCGCGGCGCGCGGTCGCGGATCGAGATGCGGTCGTTGAGGCCGAGCATGACGACGATGGCGCTCGGCTTTTCGCTCGCCAGCATGTCCTTGGCGGCCTGCCACCAATCGAGGTTCTCGTTGCGCCCGTCGTAGCGGATCAGGCCGGACGACGGCCGGATCTTGCGCACGATGCCGATCTCCGGCGTATCCGCGAACGCCTCTTCGAGCCCGTAGCCGAGCCAGTCGGCAAACGAATCGCCGATTACCAGAACCGTATTGGTCGGCGGTGTCTCGGCCTTGCGCGACGGCGACGGCGCCTTGGAGGAATCGACCGGCTGGGACGGCCTGGCCGGCTGGCCGTACTGGCCGAACGCGCCGCGGTCGCGGTCGCCGAAAAACCGGAACGGAAAATAATCGCGCTGCTGCGTTTGTTGTTGCTGGCGGTCGAAGCGCTCCCAGAATTGGGCGCGCGCCGGGCCGGCCAGCAGTCCGGCCCACACCGGCACCGCCGCTCCGATCGCCAGCGCAACTGCAAACCCTCGCCAATTCGGTCCCGTCATTCCGTCACCCGAACCTTCCGGCCGAACCTTGCAGCCGAACTTTCAAGCCAAACTTGCGACCCCGATCACCCGCCGACGCGGCGCCCGGAGCAGTCGCGGCTCATACTAGCGGAAAATGTCAAGTTGAGGGTCGGCTTTCGTCCGCGCGCTGCGGCGCGCCGGCGGTCGCGGTTAATTCTACGTGCCGGCAAGGCGCGGCGGCCTTGAGCGGGCGACAAAAAGAACTTCCACCGCCCGTCACCTGAGGCGACGGGCGGCAGAAATCGACCTGAACGTTCAGGCTATTGGGGTGTCACCACCACCAATGATTGCAGCGATGCCTCCACACGGCCTTGTGCATGGCATGGTCGGCCCCAGCCATCGTGTGGAAACGGTAGTGCCAGTGGTGATGGTGGTGATGGTGCTTGCGGAACCACAGGTATTTGCCGTCCTGGGGACCCGCCGGCGTCTCCGTCCACACGCGGCAATAGCCGCTGTTGAACTTCACCACGGCGAAATCCGCACGTGCCGGCGTTGCCGCGGCAAAGCCGAGCGCCAGAACCCCAATCGCAAAAGCCAAACGTTTCATTGCCAGCTCCTCCCGGTTGTAGCCGCGTGAAACATAGTAAATTTTGCCACGGGAGGCTAGGTCAAATTTGATTTGAATCAAGTGACTGTTGTCACAACTAAGCATTAGCCTGTGGAATTTTTAACTATCGGCTGTGGAAATGGTCCGGGAAAGGTCCCCGGCGGCGTTCCCGCATACCGCCCCTTTGCGCCCAAGACCAATGGTCGCCTGACCGCCGCGCTGCATGTGTGATGTTCGCCGCGGCGCCTCAACGCCGCGCGGTCGGGCGCCGGCGGCGCTCGCGTTCCACCGTTAGGTAAACAGGCTCTGAACGAATCTCCGCGCTCTTTTTGATTCATGAAATAGTGAAGGCTTTCTGCAATGGATCACCTGTCAGAGGTGGGATTTTGAACACGCCGGCGAAGCGCTTTCTTGTTGCCTTCGGACCTTCCGCTGCGTTCGCGCGGGAGATCACCGACGCATTGGTGATCTTCTCGATCTCCCTCGTGGCCTACATGGCGGTGGCGAATTGGGGCGGCTTGGCCATCCTGCACGGCGTCCTCGGCGTCGAGATCGAAAGCCCGTCGTTTTTGTATTTCTTCGGCGTGGCGCTCGTGCTGTTCAGCATGCGCCGGATCGGGGATCAAAGAAGCGAGCGCGCCCGGCGTCTGGCGGCCGAGCACGACGTGCAGACGCTCGCGATGCGCGATCCGCTGACGCAATTGCCCAACCGGCGCCAATTCCAGAACGAGCTCAGCGCGGCGCTGAAAACCTCCGACAACAAGATGAGCGTGTTGTTGCTGGGATTGGCGCAGTTCAAGAAGCTCAACGAAGTCTACGGGCACCTCGGCTGCGACGAGGCGCTGGTGCAGATCGGCGCGCGGGTTCGCGATTTCGCCACCCCGGGCGACATTTTCGCGCGCATCGGCGACGACGAATTCGCGCTCTGCCTCGCCGGCGGCGACCCCGAACAGGCGCGCAAGGTCGCCTGTTCCCTGGTCGAGCGGGTCAAAAAACCGGTCCAGATCGGCATCGAACAGACGAGCATCGGGGCGAGCGTCGGCATCGCGCAAGCGGGCCGGGGGCATGTCACCGTCGACGATTTGTTGCGCTGCGCCCACGTCGCATTGTCGCGCGCGCGCACCATCCACACCGAATATTGCTTCTTCGATCCGAAGATGGACGCGCATATCCGCGAACGCTCGCTGCTCGAAAAGGACCTGCGCGCGGCGATCGGCGGCGATGCCATTCAGCCGTATTATCAGCCGATCGTCGACCTCAAGACGCGGCGGATCGTCAGCTTCGAAAGCCTGGCCCGCTGGCACAATCCGGTGAGCGGCTTGATCTTGCCCGACACCTTCATTCCGTTGGCGGAGGAACTCGGACTGTTGGATGCGGTGTCCGGCCAGCTGTTCGGCGACGCCTGCCGCGATGCCGTCAACTGGCCGGACGACGTCTCGCTGACCTTCAACTTTTCACCGTCCCAACTCGCCGACCGCAGTTTCGCCGACGCGGTCCTCGCCGTGCTTGCCGACACCGGGTTTCCGCCGCACCGGCTCGAGGCGGAGATCACCGAAAGCGCGCTGGTCGAGGATTTGGAAGCGACGCGCCGCGCCATCCAGACGCTGCGCAATGCCGGCGTCCGCATCGTGATCGACGATTTCGGCACCGGCTATTCCAGCCTCTATCACCTGTACGAACTGCGGTTCGACAAGCTCAAGATCGATCGCCGCTTCATCCAGGAACTGGTCGTCACCGGCGAAAGCGCGGTTTTCATCCGCGCCATGGTCGGCCTGTGCCGCGGCCTGAACTTGTCCGTCACCGCCGAAGGCATCGAAACCGAAGCGCAGGCGGCCGCCGCGCTCGAACACGGCGTCGATCAGGCGCAGGGCTTCCTGTTCGGCCGTGCCGTACCGGCGTCCGAAGTGCCGAAGCTCCTCGCCGCCGGCCCGGTCCGCCTCGCGGCGTGAACGGCGGCGGCCGGTTAAAGACGTTGCGTTGTGCGCGCTTGACCTGAAATTGTTCAAGCTTCCGCTGTTGCGGCGGGTGTCAGACCGAAGATCTCTTTTTCTTCGCGAACACCGCGCAATTTGTAATGACCGAGCGACACCAGGCGCTCGTCGCCCTCCTCCAGGGCATGGGCGAAATCCGCGTATCGCTCGGGCTGGATGGCATTGAGGTCGCGACGCCAGGTGTAGCCGTAGCCGCTCCATTGCGGATGCAGCGTCTCCATCGCGGCATGGGCGCGCCACAGCGGCACGCCGTGAACGGTCAGGCGTTGGCAGTAGTTATCGAACAACTCGTAAGCGGCGGTGCCGCGCAGTCCCTCGCGAACCGCCCAGATGTGCGTATCGATGATGCGGCGACCGACGGGACCGTCGAACGAGGTGACTTGCGGTTCGACATACCCTGTCGCTGGAACATGTTCCATGAAGGCACCGAAACTCCGAAGCGGCGAGGTTGCGCAGCCAGCATAACAGCTTCGGAGCCGTTCAGTCAGAGCTCTTCGATCGCCGTTGACCTAGATCAATGGGGAATCGGTACCGTTGTGGCTGCTTGGTTTCGAGTGATCTACGAAGCGCCGACGCTCACGCGCACGGCAAGGGCACGCTGTGGCCATCATGGCTGAGACGCAACACCTGGCGGATGCCGCGCTCGACATGGCGGCGCGCCAGCGCGACATTTCGGTCGCCGAATTCTTCGTCAAGAACCGTCATCTCCTGGGTTTTGACACGCCGGCCAAGGCACTCGTCACTGCGGTGAGAGAGGCCGTGGACAACGCGCTCGACGCCTGCGAGGAAGCCGGCATCCTGCCCGAAATCCGCGTGCAGGTGATCGATCGCCGCACCCGCTATCAGGTCGTGGTGGAAGACAACGGCCCGGGCATCGTCGAAAGCCAGATCGGGCGCATCTTCGGCAAGCTCCTCTACGGCTCGAAATTCCACAAACTCAGCCAATCGCGCGGCCAGCAGGGAATGGGCATTTCCGCCGCGGGCATGTATGCGCAGCTCACCGTCGCCAAGCCCCTGCACATCATCAGCCGCGTCGACGGCGATCCGCTCGCGTCCGAGCTCTATGTTTCGATCGACGTCGCCAAGAACCGGCCGGACATTCACCGCAAGACGCGCCTCGCCTGGGATCGTCCGCACGGCACGCGGGTCGCGATGGAGATGGAGGGCCACTACCAGCAGGGGCCGCATTCGATCGAGACGTACCTCAAGCAGACCGCCATCGCCAATCCGCACGTCATGATCGTCTATCAGGATCCTGCGGGTGCCGAAGTTCGTTTCGAGCGCAGCGTCAGCGAGCTGCCGCGGCGGCCAAGTGAAATCCAGCCGCATCCCCATGGCGTCGAGCTCGGGCGGCTGATCCAGATGCTCAGCGACACGCGCAAGCGGACCTTATTGCAGTTTCTCGTGCACGAGTTTTCCTGCGTCGGCAGGAAGACCGCGCTCAGGATCATCGCGCAGGCGGGCGGTCGCTTGAGCGAACGCTCCTATCCGAAGCACATCGCGCGCGCACAGGCGGTCGCACTGCACAAGGCGATCCAACATACCAGGGTACAGGCACCGCGGACCGACTGCCTGGTGCCGATCGGCGCGGACAATCTGCTCAAGGGCTTGCGCAAAGAGCTGGCGGCGGAATTCTTCACCGCCACGGTGCGGCCGGCCGCCACCTACCGCGGCAATCCTTTCCAGGTCGAGGCCGCCATCGCCTACGGCCATCGCGGCGCCGGCGACATCGAGATCGATGCCGCCGGCCATATGCGCAAGACGGCGCCCGAACGCGGCGAACCGCTGTTGGGGCAAAACAACGAACCCGTCCGTCTCCTGCGTTTCGCCAACCGGGTGCCGCTCCTTTACCAGCAAGCCAGTTGCGCGATCAGCAAAGCCGTCATCCAGACCAACTGGCACGGCTACGGCGTGCAGCAGTCCAAGGGCGCGCTGCCGATCGCGCCGATGGCGATCATCGTCCATGTCGCTTCGGTGTGGGTCCCCTACACGTCGGAATCCAAGGAGGCGATCGAGCCGTATCCCGAGATACTCAAGGAAATCAAACTCGCTTTGCAACACTGCGGACGCGAACTGGCGCAGCATCTGCATCGCGAACAGCGGCTGCACCAGGAATACGACCGGCGCAGCTACATCGAGACCTTTCTGCCGCACATCGGCATCGCCCTGCAGGACATCCTGTCGCTCAGCGACGCGGAACGCGACGCCGCCATGAAGCGGCTCGACGACACCCTGCACAAGAGCCGGGCGGCGTGAGCACACCAAGCCATGTCACAGCAAAACTCCGCCACCGCGCCCAACCCGCTCGACCAAAAAACGCTCGCGCTGATCGATACGGTCGCGGCGCAGGTCCGCGCCAGCATCGAGAACGGCGAATTGCCGGCCATCGAATTCCCGGTCCGCAATCTCGCCAATGTCACCTATGACCAGTCGACGGGCTATTTCGCGCTCGGCAACGAGCGCAAGGTGCGTACCCTGACCGTCGGCACGGCGCGGTCCTTCGCGCAGACGCTTCGCCTGATGGCGACATCGCGCCAGATGGTCGAACACGACGATTTCGCCACCAAGCGCGAGGCTTATTACATCAGCAAAAACTGGGGCGACTGCCGTTTCGACGAGCAGGCGGAGTCCGACGCCATCATGGACGACATCGAGGCGATGGCGTCGGTCCATGGCCTGTCGCGCGAACAGCTGCGCTTCTATCCCGAAACGCACGGCGGCGCGGTCGCCGGCCGGCTGACGATCATCGACAGAAACCCGGCGACCGGCGAGCCGCTCGAGGTCGATTGCGCCAATCTCGGCAGCGGCGCCTACACCATTCCCCGCGCGGCGGAACATTTGAGCTTTCGCACCGACGCCCGTTTCGTGCTGGCGATCGAGACCGGCGGCATGTTTCAGCGCCTCAACAACCACCGCTTCTGGGCCGCGGCGAATTGCATCATCGTCGAAATGGGCGGCGTGCCGACCCGCGCGACCCGGCGCTTCGTGCGCCTGTTGTCCGAACAGCAGAACCTGCCGGTGTACTGCTTCGTCGATTGCGATCCTTATGGGTTCACCAATATCTACCGCACGCTGAAGGTGGGTTCGGGCAATGCCGCGCATCTCAATCGCTTCTTCTGCGTGCCCCGCGCGCGCTTCCTCGGGGTAACCCCGCAAGACATCACCGACTTCGGCCTCGAAGATGCCACGCATCCGTTGTCGCCGGTCGACATCAAGCGCGCCAAGGACGCCTTGGAGCACGATCCGTTCATCGCCGCGCATCCGCAATGGAGCGCCGCCGTCAAGCAAATGCTGCAAATGGGCGTGCGCGCCGAGCAGCAGGCCCTCGCCAAATGGGGCCTCAACTACGTCATCGACGAATACCTGCCGCGCAAGCTTGCGAACGAGACAAGCTTCCTGCCCTAGTTAGACGGCCATACGGCCATAATGAGGGTGATATTTAGGTGCATTGAGAGGATGGCAAACCAGAAGCCCATCGCCCACGCACCTCCCCGCGATGGGCTTTTGTGACCAGGCAGCGTACCACCAACGCAAAATATCCCCGGCGCATGACGCTCTTTGACAATCGCGACCTCAATCGGTTGGCGGTGCATTCGACGCTGCATCAGCTGGCATGGGCGACATCGAGTGCCTTCTCCGCGGTGTTTTTGCTGCGCCAGGGGCTGTCGCCGGCCGCCATATTTCTGTGCCTTGCCGCGATCATCGCCGCGCGCTTCGCCGTGCGTCCCGCCGTCCTCGCGACCGTGCGGGCGATCGGCCTACGCGCCACGCTCATCATCGGCACATTCCTCTACGGCGTGCAGAATCCGCTGCTGGCGCTGGTGCATGGGCCCGGCGCCGAATTATTGATCTATTGCGCGGTGGCCGCGTTGGCCCAGGCGTTCTATTGGACCTGCTACCACGCCATGTTCGCCACCATCGGCGAGGCGGCGAGCCGCGGCAGCCAGGTGGGATGGCGCGAGCTGCTGGTCGGAGTAGCCGGCATCGTCGGCCCGGCCATCAGCGGCGTCATGTTGACCGTCGCCGGCCCCGGCGCCGCGTTCGGAGCGGCCGGCGTCATCGAGTTCGCCGCCATCGCACCGCTGTTCGGCGTCAGCGAGCCGCCGCCCGCGCCCCGCGCCGTGCCGGGCGCGTTTCCCTTCTATAAACGCGGCGTGCTGCTGCTTGGCAGCGATGGATGGATATTCAACAGTTCCGCCTGGGCCTGGGGCCTGATCATGTTCCGGGGGCTCGATGCGCGCTACGATGCGTTCGGCGGCACGCTCGCGGCCGCGGCGCTGGCCGGCGCGCTGGGCGGCATGGTGCTCGGTCGCTTCATCGACAAGGGCCATGCGCGCCGCGCCACCTGGATCAACGCGGTCACGCTCGCCGGCGCGCTGATCGCCAAGGCGGTCTGCGGCTCGGATGCGATGACGATCGTCGCCGTCGCGGTGGGCACGACCGCGCTCGGCGGGCTCTACGTTCCCTCGCTGATGACCGCGATCTACAACGAGGCCAAGGCGTCGCAATCCCCGCTGCGCTTTCACTTCGCGGCCGAGATCGGCTGGGATGTCGGCGGCTCGCTCGCCTGCCTGACCGCCGCTGCGTTGTGCGCCTATGGCGTTTCGCTGCAGGCGGTGATCGCGCTGGCGCTGCCCATGGTGGCGGTTCAGGCTTTTCTGCTCGACGCCAGCTATGCGGGGCGCAAAACCGACATCGCCCCGCTTGGCGCGGAATTGCCGGGACGATGACGCCGATTGGCGCTTGTTTAGAGCGCGATGGCTCTTCTAGCTAAACTAATTAGCTAACCCGCCCTACGCGCTACGCGCTGACCAGCGAGCAAGAACGGCCATGATGAAAACGGTAACCACCAAGAAGAAGAGCAAGACCGCCGCGACGAAAGCAAAAGGCGCAGCCTCCCCCTCCCAGCTGATCGACGCTCGAATCGCGGAGCTAAGCGACTGGCGCGGCGAGACCCTCGCCCGCGTCCGCAGCCTCATCAAAGAGGCCTGTCCCGACGTGGTCGAGGAATGGAAGTGGCGCGGGGTTCCGGTGTGGGAGCATGGCGGCATCATCTGCACCGGGGAGACGTACAAGGCCGTCGTCAAGCTGACCTTCGCCAAGGGCGCCGCGTTGGAAGACCCCGCGGCCCTCTTCAATTCCAGCCTCGAAGGCAATGTGAGGCGCGCGATCGATATCCGCGAGGGCGACAAGATCGATGAAAAGGCGTTGAAGGCGCTCGTTCGCGCCGCCGTGGCGCTCAACGCGTCCGCGGCCGCGAAGCGAAAGGCGAGATGAGGCGCGGCCGGCAACGCCATAGGCGTCAGGCTAAGGCTTGTTTCCCGGATGCAGTGCAGCGCCGTCAGCGCGTTTACGCGCGTCTTCGACGCGCTATGGCGGTGCACTGCTGATCCGGGATCGTCGCAGACACCGAGTTTCCGAAGGTCCCGGTTCTGCAGCGCATCCATAGCGCGTCGAAGACGCGCGTGAACGCGCTTGTGGTGCTGCGCTGCCCCGGGAAACGTAGCTAAACCTGACGCCTATGCCGGCGAACGCTCCTTAACGAGTTAGGGCATCGAGGTAGGCGCACAGCATGTCGGCGACAGCGTCGGCATAGGTCTCGATCTCGGCGGAGCTGCGCGGCGCTTCCGAGATGTGCTTGCCGACGGCGCTCAGCGTCATCATGATCACGTCGCCGACGAGGCCGCGCGTCGCCTCCGGCGCGCGCGGCAGCGCCTCTTCCATGAACACCTGCATGGTGCGCGTGCTCGACGCCCGCAGCGTCTGCGCTTCGGGCGCGTCACGGTAGAACGGCGCGGCGTCGCCGAGCGCGAGCCGCATCTCGGCCTCTTCGCATTCCGAGCGGACGAAGGCGTGCACCGCGGCCCGCAACCGCTCCAAAGGCGGCCTGGTCCGGTCCTCCAGGATGCCGCGCAACAGCGCCGTCGTGCTCCGCCACTCTTCCGTCTGCAGCCGGAACAGGATCGATGCCTTGTTCGGGAAATACTGGTAGAGCGAGCCGACGCTCACCCCGGCCTTTTCGGCGACGCGGGCGGTCGTGAAGCGCTGCGCGCCACCTTCCGCCAAAACCTGAGCCGCCGCCTCGAGAATGTCGGCCACAAGGCCCGTGGAGCGCGCCTGCCGGGGCTCTTTTCGCGTGGAAATCCGGGGGGTTGCTCGATCGGCCATGCGCTGCGTCAGGAATGCGACTACGAAACGCGAATGATTAGTCGTATTTTACGGTCAACGCAATGACGCTTTGCGACCCGATATTTGCAACCCGATTGGAGACCATCATGACGACACTGACCAGCGCCCCCCTGGCGCCCCTGCTCGACCGACTGTTCGCGGCGGCGGACGAGAGTTCGCCGATGCGCCAGGCCGCCCTGCGCGACCTCCCCGCCGACGAGATCGCGCGCCTGCGGGCCAGCAAGACCGAGTATCTCGACTTCTATGGCCGCATGAAGGACGTGCCGCTCCCCGTCTCCCGCGAGACCGGCACGCTTCTCTATATGCTCGCGCGCGGCGCCAAGGCGCGCAACATCGTGGAGTTCGGGACCTCGTTCGGCATTTCGACGCTCCACCTCGCCGCGGCGCTGCGCGACAATGGCGGCGGCAGGCTCATCACCACGGAGTTCGAGTCCTCCAAGGTCACCCGCGCGCGCGAAAACCTGACCGCCGGCGGTCTCATCGACCTCGTCGAAATCCGTGAGGGCGACGCGCTGGCGACGCTGAAGACGGGCCTGCCCGACGCGATCGACCTCGTCCTTATGGACGGCGCCAAGCCCCTCTATCCGGAAATTCTGGCGCTCATCGAGGGCCGGCTGCGCCCCGGCGCCTTCGTCGTGGCGGACGATGCGGACGCGAGCCCCGACTATCTCAAGCGCGTGCGTTCGACCGCGCACGGGTATCTCTCGACGCCGTTCGGCGACGATGTCGAAGTCTCGATGCGCCTGATGTGATTTGTCCGGCTGCTTGTTTGTTTGATGGGCGGTGCGGGCGCCCACAAGGGGCGCCCCTACGGAGCGCGAGGGCGAACCGTCGTTCCGTAGGGGCGGCCCTTGTGGCCGCCCGGACCTCGACGCTCGCACAAACTCGGACGCAATCGCGTCGCGAGAACGAAGTTGGTTGTCTCGATCCACCGCTGCGCTTCGCGGCGCGGAGGCGGATAACTACCCGACCAGCGCGGCGATGGTGACGACGGCGCCGAGGGTGACCAGCGCGGCGGAAATCCACAACACGCCGATCAGGAGCCACACCGGGCGCGGCTGGCCGAGCGTCGTCGACGCATTGCCCGGCGGTGACTGGCTCCAGGCATCGAGCGCCGGCTCGGCGCGGCGCAACACCTCGGTCGCGCGCTCGATCGCCGCGATGTCGCGCGCCAGCTGGTCGCGCTCGGCCGGCGCGAGCGGGCCGGGATCGTCGACGCCGGGAAGATCGGGCCCGGTCGGCGCGGCGTCGAATCCTTGCAGGTCGGTCAACGCCCGATCGCGCTCGGCGTTGTTGGCGTCGTCGGAACTTGGGGTTCGGAAGACTTGGGTTGGGAAGACTTGCGTTGGGAAGACTTGCGTTGGGAAGACTTGCGTTGGGAAGACTTGCGTCCGCATGGCACTGAACCTCTTGCCCCCAAAGCTTTTGCCCCCAAACCTTTTGCCCCACGGATTCCCTAGCCGACCGGTCCCGCCCGCGCGACATTCATCGACCGCTAACCTTAACGGCGCCGCCCGAACGTCCTATCTATCGGCGGAACAAGAGCTGCCGTCCCGCGGGCCGCCGCGCCTTGCGGTCTTGCCACGCCGCCCTTAAGCCGATTTCCTGTGTTTGGAGATTTCTTTCCCGGCCTGTCGTCTGCAAAGGCATGAAGGATTAACCCCATGAGCGCGTCGCTGATTCTCCTCGTCATCATCGTTGTTTTGATCGTGTGGGCCATTGCGACCTACAACGGCCTTGTCGCCATGCGCCAGCGCGTCAACCAGGCGTTCGCCGACGTCGACGTGCAGCTCAAGCAGCGGCACGATCTCGTTCCCAACCTGGTCGAGACCGTCAAAGGCTACGCCGCGCACGAGCGCGGCACGCTCGACGAGGTGGTGAAGGCGCGCAACGCGGCGGTCGCGGCGCAAGGGCCGGCGCAGCAGGCCGTGGCGGAGAACATGCTCTCGGGCGCGCTGCGCCAGCTGTTCGCGCTGTCGGAGGCCTATCCCGACCTCAAGGCCAACGCCAATTTCCAGCAATTGCAGGCCGAGCTTTCCGACCTCGAGAACAAGATCGCGGCGTCGCGCCGCTTCTTCAACAATTCGGTGCAGGAATACAACACCGGCATCCAGCGCTTCCCGGCCGCGTTGTTCGCCGCTTCGTTCGGCTTCGCGCCGAAGGAGTTCTTCGACCTCGCCGACGAGCGCAAGACCGTCGGCGAAGCGCCGCAGGTGAAATTCTGATTTGTCATTCCGGGGCGCGCGCCAGCGCGAGCCCGGAATCCATAACCCCTGCATACGAAGCATGGAACGGACCATCGCAAATTACACCTTTCGTGATTATGGATTCCGGGCTCGCCCGGAATGACGGAATAGCCATGGCCGCCTACGGTCTCTACAGCCACATCCAATCGAACCGGCGCCGCTCGGTGGCGCTGTTAATCGGGTTGTTTCTCCAGGTCTACGTGCTGGTCTACGCCGGCGCGCTCGTCGCCGAGGCACTGTCGGTCAACGTCGACCTCGACACGCTCCTGCAGCTCGCCTGGAACGACCTCGTCAGCGCGGCGCCGATCGCCACGCTCGGCGCCGCGGCGTGGGTGGCGATCGCCTATTTCTTTCATCAAAGCATGATCGACGCCGTCACCGGCGGCCGCGAGGTGACGCGCCAGGAGGAACCGCGGCTCTATAATCTCCTGGAGAACCTCTGCATCTCGCGCGGCATCACCATGCCCAAGCTCAAGGTGATGGAATCCGACGCGCTCAATGCCTTCGCCACCGGCATGAACGCGCGGCAATATTCGATCACCGTGACCTCGGGCCTGATCGCGCTCCTTGACGACGCCGAGATCGAAGCGGTGCTGGGGCACGAACTCACCCATATCCGCAACGGCGACGTGCGCATGATGGTCATCGCCGTGATCATCGCCGGCGCCATTTCCTTCATCGCCGAACTGGTGTTCCGGCTGTGGTTCTACAACGGCTTTTCGTTCCGGGGTTCGCGCTCCGACGGCGAGCGCCGCGGCGGCGGCGCCGGGCTCGCGATCCTGATCGCGGTTGCGCTCATCGTCGTCGCCTACGTGCTGTCGTTCCTGATCCGGCTCGCATTGTCGCGCTCGCGGGAATCCCTGGCCGACGCCGGGTCGGTCGAACTCACCAAAAATCCCGACGCCATGATCACGGCGCTGCGCAAGATCGAAGGCCGCGGCGAACTACCCGGCGCACCGTCCGCGGTGATGGAAATGTGCCTCGACAACCCGCGCGAGGGTTTTGGCGAGTTGTTCGACACCCATCCGAGCGTCGACAGCCGCGTCGCCGCGCTGGTCAAGTTCGCCGGCGGCCACGATCCCGGCCCGATCGCGCTGGCGCCGCCGGCGGGCGAGACGGCGGATGACGGCACCGAAGCAGGCGCCGGCGCCAGCGAACCCGGTCCTTGGGGTTCACCTAACGGCAGCGAAAGCGCGGATACACCGGCCGAGGGCGGACCTTCGGGCGGTCCTTGGGGCGGCCAAACCGCGGAAAACCCGCCGGCCGCGTCGGCCGGCGATCAAGGCGCGGCCGAGCCCGGTCCCTGGGGCCCGCACCAACGTTAACGCCCTGGCGGCGCCGCCGCAAAGGCGCCGCAATCGCATTCGGCGCCGGACTGCCGCAAATCTAACAGCCCCGCCGATGTGGCCTCCAAACAGCGCATTTGCTATGTAGAATCGTAGAATCAAATTCCCGGAAATTGCGCGTTCGCGGCGCTTTCACTTTACCGCCTTCTCTGGCATGATTTCCGCAAGGGACAATCGGGTCTTGCGGCGACCGACGCCCGCGAGGGGATTACAATGGCGAAACCGACAGTCATCGTGGTGGGTGCGGACAAGGGCGGCGTCGGCAAGACGACGGTCGCCCGCACGCTGCTCGACTATTTCACCGCGCATCACGTGCCGACGCGGGCGTTCGACACCGAAGCGCCGAAGGGCACCTTGAAGCGCTTCCATTCCGACGTGACCGACATCGTCGACGTGACGCAGGTCGCCGACCAGATGCGGATTTTCGACACGCTGTCGGATTCCAGCGTCACTGTGATCGACGTGCGCGCCGGATTGCTGTCGCCGACGCTGCGCTCGCTGCGCGACATCGGCTTTCTCGATTCGGTGAAGAAGGGTCAGCTCAACTTCCTGGTCTTCCACATTCTCGGCTCCTCGATCGCCTCGCTCAACGAGATCGAAGACACCTCGACCTTCGTCACCGACGGCAAATACTATCTGGTCAAGAACTTCATCAACAACACCAACTTCTTCGAATGGGACCAGGCGACCCACTCCTCCTATTTCAAGAAGCACAAGGAAGCCGTCGAGATCACCATCCCCAAGCTCAACGAGATGGCGTTCGAGCAGGTCGAGGTCTCCTCGGTGCCGTTCCTCACCTTCGTCGCCAACAAGGGCACGAAGGGCGAAGCGGCCAATTACTCGTTCGTGCTGCGCGGCTACGTGCGCCACTGGCTCGGCAATGTCTGGGGCGAATACGATCGCATCAAGCTCAACGACGTCATCGCCAATGCCGGCGCCGGTAGCAGCGGCGGCGCCGCGGCGGTCGGCGGCGGTGCGGCGGGCGCGGCGCGCGTGCAAGTGGTCCGCTCGTAAATCGTCGCGGGGCGCCGATCCGGCGCGGTGTCGCGTTAGTCGGAGTCGGGTTGGTCCTGAGTCGCGTTGGTGTTCGTCGAGACGATTCACGTCGGGACAATTCACGTCGGGACAATTCACGTCGGGACAACAGAGACCGATTGCTGGAATGCCGCAGCCGGCGCCGCTCTACATCGTCGCATCACCTCGCCCGCGGGTCGGCAAAACCCTGATCGCGCGGCTGTTGGTCGAATTCTTCTATGCCAGCGGCCGGCCGCTGGTCGGCTATGATCTGCACCCGCGCGAGCCGGCGCTGGCCGGCCGCTTTCCGAGCCTGGTCTGGCCGGTCGACATCACCGAGACGCGCGGCCAGATGGAGCTGTTCGACCGGCTGATCGCCGACACTTCGAGCACGCGCGTGATCGATCTCGGCTACGGCCCGTTCGAGCAGTTCTTCACGGTGATGGCCGAGATCGGCTTCGTCGCGGAAGCGCGCAGCCGCATGATCGAACCGATCGTGCTGTTCGTCGCCGACCCGGCGGCGGCGACCGCCCGCAGCTACGGCCAATTGCGCGACCTGCTGCCGACGACGACGTTCGTGCCGGTGCACAACGAGTCGGTCTCGGTCATGTTCGCCAAGGAGGATTTTCCGCCGACGCGGCCGGAATGCGGGGTGATCCGCATCCCGCGGCTGTCGCCGATCGTGCGCGGCGTCATCGACCGGCCGAGCTTCTCCTTCGCGGGCTATATGAACAAGCAGCTCGGCGGCCCGACCGAGGTCCACCAATGGATCCGCGAAATCTTCACCGGCTTCCGCGAGCTCGAGCTGCGGCTCTTGATGGGCCGGCTCACCTCCTCGCTCGGCGACGGGCCGAGCGAGCCGCGCGCGTTTCAGCGCGCACGTTGAGATCTTACGCAACGGCAGCGCCGCCGGCGGCGTATCATCAGTGATCGAACACCACGACCCCGCGCAGATTCTTGCCGGCGTCGAGGTCGGCGTAGCCGGTGTTGATGTCGTCGAGCCGGTAGGTGCGGGTGATCAATTCGCGCAGCTTCAGCGCGCCGTTGCGGTAGAGCGCGAGCAGTTCGGGGATCTGCGCGCGCGGGCTCATGAAACCGTAGACCGCGCCCATGATCGCCTTCTGCGTGACGAACAGCTCGAGCGGCGGGATTTTGATCTCGGTCACGCTGTCCGGCGTGAGCGCCGTCACCACCACATTGCCGCCCTTCGTCGTGGCGCGGAACGCCGGCACGAGCGTCGCCGGCGGATCGATGCAGACGAAGGCGTGATCGACGCCGATGCCGCCGGTGATTTCGAGCACGGCGCGGGTGAGACGTTCGCCCTGCGCGTTGACGCCGTGGGTGGCGCCGAAGCCGCGCGCCCAGTCGAGCTTCAACGGCACAATGTCGGCGGCGATGATCGTCGTGGCGCCGGCGAGCGCGGCGCCCTGCACGACGTTCATGCCGTCGCCGCCGCAGCCGACCACCAATACGCTGTCGCCCGGCTTGACGCGCGCCCGGTTGCGCGCGGCGCCGACGCCGGCGGGGACGCCGCAGGCCACGAGGCTCGCGAGTTCGAGCGGAATATCCTTGTCGATGACGACGACCGAGGCCTGATCGACCACGGTGCGCTCGGCGAAGCCGCCGATCATGCAGAACGCGCCGACGGCGACGCCGGCGCCGTCGCGCCGGCGATAGCTGCCGTCGAGCTGCGGCCCTGCCGTGATGCGCGGACCCTCGGCGCAGAAATGATGCAGACCCTTCCGGCACCACCGGCAAGCGCCGCAGCTGGGGATGAAGGTCAGCACCACATGGTCGCCCGGCTTGATCGTCGTGACGGCGCCGCCGACGGCTTCGACCACGCCGGCGACCTCATGGCCCAGCACCATCGGCCGCATCGCCACGCGCCGCTCGCCGCGCATGACATGATAGTCGGTGCGGCACAGACCCGCCGCGGCAACGCGCACCAGAACCTCGGTGGGCGCCGGCGGATCGAGCGTGATGCGTTCGACCGACAGCGGCACGCCGACATCGCGAAACACTGCGGCGAGCGTATCCATGAGCAGAAATGCCAATCGAGTTCGCGCGGCGTCCGGCCGTCAGGCTGGTCTCCACGCCCCTCCTGTTAAGGCAATTCGGTGAACGCGCGCAACGCCGTATCGTGCGGGGGCGGTGCGCGGCCGCAGTCGGCGCCAGCCGCCATGACCGGCTTAGGCTCGCCCCCACGAACATGCCCCCGCGGCGGCATTTCCTACCGCCTGGCGACTTTGGCCGTAGGAGGCAGGTTTTGCCGGCCACGCCATCGCCGGCAATGCTCAGCGCGTGCCGCTGCCGTTCGCCGTCGCGACGCCGGCGTCGCCGTGCGGCAATATCACCTGGGCGACGAGCCCCTGCGGGTCGCGGTCGTGCAATGTCAGAGTGCCGGAATGCGCCTCGATGACGGCGCGGGCGATCGACAGGCCGAGGCCGAAGCCGGTGCCGTCATTCATGCCGCGGGCGGCATCGCCCCGCACGAACGGCTCCAACACCGCTTCCTTGGCAGCACCGGGAATTCCCGGACCCTCGTCCTCGACAGCAACCGTCACGGTCGTCGCGCCGCGGCCGAGGCGAACACGCGCCTTGCCGCCATGCCGCACGGCGTTGTCGACGAGGTTCGTGATCGCGCGTTGCAGTTCGTCCGGGTGGCCGCGGATGACTGCGTGATCCGGGCCGTCATAGCTCACGTCGTGTCCCGTATCGGCAAATTGGTCGCAGATCGTCTGCAGACTGGTGGCGAGATCGACTGAAACCTTTTCCGCGCGCGCGTGCCCGTCGCGCAGGAAATGCAGCACGCTTTCGACCATGATTTCCATATGGGCAAGTTCATCCAGCATCTGGCTACGCGCGACCTGGTCGCCGATGAATTCGCAGCGCAGCCGCAGTCGCGTGATCGGCGTGCGCAGATCGTGGCTGACGGCAGCCAGTATGCGAGTGCGATCCTCGATCAGACTTTTGATACGTTCGCGCATCCGGTTGAGCGCGCGCGCCGCCGTACGGATTTCATAGGGTCCGCGTTCCGGCAACTTCGCGATCTCGCCTTCCGGATCGAAATTCTCCGCCGCCCACGCGAAGCGGCGAAGCGGCCCGGTCAAGCCACGTGCTGCCCACAGGCCCAGCACCGTCACGCTGATGGTGATGGCGAAGAGCGTGATCTCGAAGGGGCCCAGAAACGGACCGAACGGCGGCGACGCCATCTGCATGAGCCGCGCGGTGATGAACTGGCCGTCGGGCAGGCGAACGGCGATGGCAAGTCCGGCTGCGGCGTCTGCCGGCCCGTCGGTCTTGCGCGCCATGACGCGATAGCGCGATCCCAGCCGATGCATGAAAATCGCCAGATCTGGCCCACGCGGATTGTCGGCGGCGGTGTCCGACACCGTTGGCGCCGCCAATGTCAGATCGAATTGCGGGAAGGCCTGGGCGACGGCGGTCGCGACGCTCGGCCGGGCCGCGGCCGGCGTCGCGCCGATCAGCTCGACGAGCGTCGCCAGCCGGTCCGACAGGCGCGGCGGCGGCTTGGGCCGGCTGAAAAAGAACGCGGCGCTCAGCACGATGTGGATGACGATCAGCGAAGCCACGATGAGAACGACGATCTGGCCGCTGATCCGGTTCGGCAAAAACAAGCGCAGATCGACGCTCATGCGACTTCGACCGCCGCGGCCAGCAGATACCCCCCCGACCTTACCGTCTTGATGATCTCCGGCTCGTGCGGATCGCGCTCGATCTTGCGCCGCAGACGGCTGATCAGCACGTCGATGCTGCGGCCGAGCGATCCGGTTCCCCGCCCTTGCGTCAGATCGAGCAACTGCTCGCGCGTCAGCACTCGGCCCGAACGCTCGCACAGCACCTGCAACAGGTCGAACTCCGCCGCGGTCAGCACGATCCTGGTGCCACGCGGATCCTTGAGCTCGCGCAGCAGGCAGTCGAGCTGCCAGCCGGCGAACGCCAGCATGGGCACCCGCTTGCCGATCGCCGTGCCGGCTGCGGTTGCGCGGCGCAGCACGGCGCGAATGCGTGCGAGAAGTTCGCGCGGATTGAACGGCTTGGTCACATAATCGTCGGCGCCCATCTCGAGCCCGATGATGCGGTCGATCTCCTCGCCCCTCGCGGTCAGCATGATCACCGGCACCTCCGAACGGATGCGCAGCCGCCGGCACAGGCCGAGCCCGTCCTCCCCCGGCAGCATCAGATCGAGCACGATGAGATCGATGCGGTTGTCCTCGACGATCCGCTCCAGGTGGCGCCCGTCGGCCACCGCCGAAACGCGGAAATCATTGGTGCGGAGATAGCGCGTGACAAGGCGGCTGATTTCAACGTCGTCTTCGACGACGAGAATGTGGGGCGATGGGGTCATGCGCGTTTTGTTTTCGCAAATCCGACGATAGCCACCGATTTTTGTTTCAAAATGTTTCTGAAGTCGACTCGGCAATATAGCGAAACAGGTTTGTGGGCGCCGCGCAAGCTTCCGTTAAGCGCGATGGCGTTTGCTGATGCGTGGCATCCAGTCCCAGGAGCAAGTCACATGAGTGCAATTTCAGCCGTCAGCTACCAGACGCAATCCCCGTTGACCACACTCCAGAGCGAGCTGAGCTCGATGGTGTCGTCCGGCGCCATAAGTTCGTCCGACCAAAGCGCTCTGAGTTCGGCGCTCAATGACATCAACAGTGCGCTGCAGAGCGGCGCGTCGTCTTCCTCTTCACCGCCGTCGCCCGACCAGATGCAGTCGAAGATCACAAGCCTCATCAATTCGGAAGTGCAAAACGGCACTCTGACGAGCAGTCAGGCGAGCGAATTGCAGAGCGTTTTTGCCAACGCGTTTTCCGGCGGCGGAGCGTCTGGCGCGGGCGGTCCCGGCGGGCCGGGTGGCGGGGCCGGTGGTCCGCCACCGAACTGCAGCAGCGGTGATTCGTCGTCCGGCTCATCGTCCAGTTCGTCGTCCAGCTCGTCCACGAGCGAGCTGCTGGACCAGCTTCTGAAGCTTATTCAAGACTCGACCAGCACGACGACGAGCTACGCCGCCAATGGTCAAGCCTCCACCACGAGCGCGGCATTGCTGGTCGATTACAACAGCTAGGAATTGATCGGCTCGATCGACGTCCGCGAGCGGGCGCGCCCCCACGAACCCGCGTTTCGGACACACCGATGACGCCACGGCACCAGAGCGCCGTGGCGTCATGACGTTTATCTTGTCCGGGCCGATCAACGCCGCCGTGTCCGAACCGGCGCCCTGACTTGACGCGGCGACGCCGGCGATCCGCCGTCACCAGGACCGCGGATCGCGATCGCTCAGTAGAAGGCGTCGTAGACCGTATCGACGACCTGTCCGGTGGCGACGTTGACCAGGAGAAGATCCGGTCCATAGCGCACCCATTGGAAGCCCGGCTCCGGGGGCGCAAGACCCATCGCAGCCCAGTCGCGATAATAATAGGCCGGCGCCAGGAACAATGGCGGCAACGCGGCGCCGATCACCCAACGCCGGTACTCCCAGCCGTGCGGATAAACGAAGGGGTCAAGATGGACCCGATTGAACGCATGGCCGTGGAAGGTGAACTGCCCATGAGGTCCAGGAGGACCGCCGGGATGCGGGCCTGCCATCGGGCCGGGATGCGGACCAGGACCGGGGTGCATGCCGGGGCCGGGACCGGGATGCGGCGGCGCGCCGTGCGGCGGCGGACCGCCCGGATGATGTTCGTCATGGTGTTCCTGGGCCACGGCCAGGACCGGAACCGCGAGCGCGAGCATCGCGGCGATGGCAAGCAATCGTAGCATTGCAACCCCTGTTGTCGGTTGGCGGAATGCCCCAATGCGGGTCGAAAGAAGCAAAGTTGCGGCAGAGGCCTATCACGCCGCGCGCGTCGCTGCCAGACGACGCGAGATTTGCGCACAGCGGATAATACTTCTGCGCACCGTCATTGCGATCGCGAGAGCATGTCCCGCGAAAGTGGAACGCGGTTTTGCGAAAAGGACATGCTCCAAGCAGCAGTTGGAGCGGGATGACTATTCGAAGAAAAGTCGTCCCGTTCTAATGTCCCTCGAAACCCACCAGTGTGCGCACGGGCACCCCGAGCTTCCTGATCTTCTCCGCGCCGCCGAGGTCCGGCAAATCGATGATGAAGCAGGCGGCAAGGACGTCGGCGCCGATCTGCTTCAGGAGCTTCACCGCCGCCTCGGCGGTGCCGCCGGTGGCGATGAGGTCGTCGACCAGGATCACCCGTTCGCCGGCGATCACCGCATCCTCGTGCATCTCCATCTCGTCGATGCCGTATTCGAGCGAGTAGCCGATGGTGACGCGCTTGAACGGCAGCTTGCCCTTCTTACGGATCGGCACGAAGCCGGCCGAGACCTGGTGGGCGACGGCGCCGCCCAGGATGAAGCCGCGGGCCTCGATGCCGGCGACCTTGTCGATCTTGCCGCCGGCCCAGGGATGCACCAGTTCGTCGACGGCGCGGCGGAACGAACGCGCGTCGCCGAGCAGCGTGGTGATGTCGCGAAACATGATTCCGGGCTTCGGATAGTCCGGAATGCTGCGGATCGCGGCTTTGAGGTCGCTCTCGATCGTCGCCGTCGTCATGGTCGGGGCCCCATCTCCTCTGCCCGGTCTAATTGCTCTAGCACATCCGGCTCCGGCGCGGCACAGCGGGCTTGCCGCCGGCCGCACTCTGGCGAACCATGGCGGCCGACGCAACCATCGAGCCCCGCGAGGAGGCTTCCGCCATGAACGAGAATACCCAGCCCGTCGTCATCGTCGATTTGCGCATCCCGTTCGTCCGCCTAGTGCTGTTCTTCGTCAAAGCGGCCCTCGCCGCCATTCCGGCCGCGATCATCGTCGGCGTGCTCATCATGCTGGCGACCGCCATCGTCGCCGCGCTGATCGGCGACGGCGGCGTCATGATGCGGTGGCGGACGTTTTGAGCACCGAATGGGGCGGGGTCATACTGCGGGTACCGCTCTTGACCCCACCCCCACCCCACCCATAAGATGACGTAATTTCGGATGTTCTTGAGGTCCGGCGATGGCCTTCGTGGAAATTCGTGACGACGCGATCTGGGCCAACCACATCGAGGGTGGCAAGATCCTGAAGGACCGCATCACTTCGCTCGCGCCCGGAGAAGCCATCGAACTCGAAGTCGATGGCATTGTCGGCACGTGGGAAAAAATGCGTGACGGCAAGGATGGCCGCTCAACTCTCGGGATAAAGCCCGTCGGACCAATGAAGACGATCTGGAAGAGATTTCAGATGCGGCGCGGTGCAGTTGTCGAGGTTCGCGAGGTGCGGACCGCCGACGCTTATCTCGAGGCTTTGAACACGACGCTCACGGAATGGAATACGCCCGAGGACGAAGAGGCGTTTCGTGATTTGTGATTTCGGCGATGTGGTCGTCGTGCCTTTTTCTTTCGTCGACCTCGCCGCGGAAAAGCGCCGACCGTCGCTCATCCTCAGTCACGAGACGTTCAACGCGTCACACCGCCACTCGATTTGCGCGATGATAACCACCGCCGCCCGGTCGCGATGGCCGAGCGATGTCACAATCGAAGACCTGAAATCGGCCGGTCTCGCTCATCCGTGCGTCGTGCGCTGGAAGGTGTTCACGCTTCCCAACGATTTCATCCTCAGGCGCGCGGGAAAACTGTCCGCGCGCGACCGAAACATCATGGTTTCGGCCGCGCGGGGCATTCTGGCGTAACTTCAGCTGCGGTTGTATTCCGTCGGCGGCCGGGGCGTCAGCAGCTCCGGATCGTGCTTGACCGCGTGCCAGACCTTCTTCTTGGTGAAGTAGAGGAGGCCCGTGAACACGATCAGGAACACGAACACCTGAAAGCCGAGCCGCTTGCGCTCGTCGAGCTTCGGCTCCGACGCCCACATCAGGAAAGCGGCGACGTCGCGGCCATATTGGTCGACGGTCGCGGGCGTGCCGTCGGTATATTCCACTTGCCCGTCATTGATGGGCTTCGGCATGGCGATGGCGTGGCCGGGGAAATATTTGTTGTAGTTCGCGCCTGGCGGCAACGTGACCCCGGACGGCGGGTCTTCGTAGCCGTTGAGGATGGCGTGGATGTAGTCGGGACCTTCCTCGATATACTGCGTGAACATGTCGACGATGAACCAGGGGAAGCCGCGCTCGTAGCCGCGGGCTTTGGCGAGCGTCGACATGTCGGGCGGCAGGCCGCCGCCATTGGCATTGCGCGCGGCCTGATCGTTGGCGAACGGCGGCGGGAAACGGTCGGCGAGCCGGCCCGGCCGCTGGAACATTTCGCCCTGATCGTTCGGACCGTCGGTCACCTGGAAGCCGGCGGCGATCGCGCCCGCCTGCGCTTCGGTGAACTCCGGGCCGCCCGGATCGGCGAGGTTGCGGAACGCCAAAAGCTTCAGGCTGTGACAGCTCGAGCAGACCTCGCGATAGACCTTGAAGCCGCGCTGCAGCTGCCCCGGATCGTACATGCCGAACGGTCCGGAAAACGACCACTTTTGCGCCGGCGGGGTTTCCGCCTCCTGCGCCGCGGCCGTCAACGGGCCGAGAAACGACAGCGTGGCGGCAAACGCGACGGCGCCGACGATGGTGCGATGGGCATTCATGGCCGGCCTCCTAGACCTTGGCGCCCGACGCGGGCGGCGCCGATGCGCCGGCTCCGACGCCTTCGCCCAAGACCGATTCTAAGATCGAGTTCGGCAGCGGCTTCGTCGTCTCGAACAGACCGAGCAGCGGCAGGATGATGAGCAGAAACACGAAGTAATAGGCGGTGAGGAAGCGCGCGGCGATGACGTAGCCGCCTTCAGGCGGCTGCGAGCCGAGATAGCCGAGCCCGATCACCACCAGGAAGAACACGATCAGGAACTGCCGGTAGAGCGGCCGGTATTTGGCCGAACGCACCTTCGAGGTATCGAGCCAGGGCAGGAACGCCAGCAGCACGATCGACGCGCCGAGCGCGAGGACGCCGAGGAGCTTGCTCGGGATCGCGCGCAGGATGGCGTAGAACGGCAGGTAGTACCATTCCGGCACGATGTGGGTCGGCGTCTGACCCGGATTGGCCGGGATGTAGTTGTCGGGGTGGCCGAGGAAGTTCGGGATGTAGAAGACGAAGTAGGCGTAGAACAGACAGAACACGCCGATGAAGAACGCGTCCTTGACGGTCGCGTACGGCGTGAACGCCACCGAGTCCTTCTCGGTCTTCGGCTCGACGCCGGTCGGGTTGTTCTGCCCGACCATGTGCAGCGCCCAGATGTGCAGCACCACCACGCCGGCGATGACGAACGGCAACAGATAGTGCAGCGAGTAGAACCGGTTCAGCGTCGGATTGCCGACGGCATAGCCGCCCCACAGCCAGGTCACGATCGGATCGCCGACGCCCGGAATGGCCGAGAACAGGTTGGTGATGACGGTCGCAGCCCAAAAACTCATCTGGCCCCAGGGGAGCACGTAGCCCATGAAGCCGGTCATCACCATGAGCAGGAACAGGATGACGCCGAGGATCCACAGAACCTCGCGCGGCTCCTTGTACGAGCCGTAATACATGCCGCGGATAATGTGCGCATAGACGGCGACGAAGAAGAACGAGGCGCCATTGGAATGCAGGTAGCGCAACAGCCAGCCGTAATTCACGTCGCGCATGATCGATTCGACGGAATTGAAGGCGAGGTCGACATGCGGCGTATAGTGCATCGCCAGCACGATGCCGGTGATGATCTGCACGCCCAGCATGAAGCTGAGAATGCCGCCGAACGTCCACCAGTAATTGAGATTGCGCGGCGTCGGATAGGCGACGAACGACGAGTAGACGAGGCCCGCGATCGGCAGCCGCCGCTCCATCCATTGCATGAAGGCGTTCTGCGGCTTGTAGATCGAATTTGCGCTCATGATCGAACCTTATGCGTTGCCGGGCGCGGTTTCGCCGATCCGGATCTTGCTGTCGGACACGAATTGGTAGGGCGGCAGCGGCAGATTGGCCGGCGCCGGTCCCTGACGAATACGGCCGGCGCTATCGTATTGCGAGCCGTGGCACGGGCAGAACCAACCGTCATAATTGCCTTGGTGCGGCAACGGGATGCAACCGAGATGGGTGCAGATGCCGATCACCACCAGCCATTGCTCGTGGCCGTCCTTGACGCGCGCCGAATCCGGCGCGGGGTCGGGCAGCGAATGCCAGTCGACCCCTTGCGCCTTGGCGATGTCGTCTTTGGTGCGGTGGAAGATGAAGATCGGCTTCGAGCGCCAGAACACCTTGACGATCTGGCCTGCGGCGAGCGGGGCGAGATCGATTTCGACCGGCGCGCCCGCGGCGATGGTCGACGCGTCGGGGTTCATCTGCCCGATCAGCGGGGCGAGCACCGCGGCGGCGCCGACGGCGCCGACGGCGGCCGTCGCAACATAAAGGAAATCGCGGCGCGATGGCTCCGCTGCTGAAATTGTCGTCACCGTCCGAACCCTCATCTCTATCTTGGCCGGTCACTCCGAGCACCCGTCCGCCCGTCCGCGACTGCCTGTCCGCGACTGCCTGTCCGCAACGCGAACCGCACCTCCCGCCTTCCTTCCCGCGAGGGGCTAGGAAAGTCGGCAAGATACGGCGGAAAGGCTTGGTCTCATCCGACCTGGGGGAGATCAGAAGCGACCCAATTCCGGCGGAGTTTTATTGGCACCCTTGTCGCGAGAGTGCAAGAGTGCATCGCACACGCCGCGCATCGTTCCCCAACCGCGGCCGCTTCCGGCGCCATGTGGCCCCGCAACATGCGGCGCCGCAACGCGAACCGCCGCCGTCCCAGTCATGCTATTCCCGTCCATGCGAATCGCCCTTTATCAACCCGACATCCCGCAAAACACCGGAACCATCCTGCGGCTGTGCGCGTGTTGCGGCATCGAAGCGCACCTGATCGAGCCGGCCGGATTTCCGACCTCCGACCGCGCCTTCCGCCGCGCCGGGATGGACTACCTTGATGCCGTCTCGATCGTCCGCCACGGCTCCTGGCGCGACTTCGAATCCTGGCGCCGCGCCGCCGGCCACCGCCTGGTCCTGCTTACCACCGCCGCCTCCCTCTCCTACCTCGACTACCGCTATCAGGCCGACGACATCCTCCTCGTCGGCCGCGAATCGGCCGGCGTGCCCGACGAGGTCCACGCCGCCGCCGACGCCCGCATCGTCATCCCGATGCGTCCGGCCCTGCGCTCGCTCAACGTCGCCGTCGCCGCCGCCATGGTGGCAGGCGAGGCACTGCGGCAGACGGCAATCAAGTAGGGACGGTCGGGCGCCCCCCGCCGAACCACAAATACCGAGTCGTCTTCAATCGTGTTGGCTTGCCGCCGTGGCGTTGATGACCTGCACCCGGCGGTTGACGCCGTCTTCCGGATGCTCGGGATCGAGCAATTGGGATTTGCCGTAGCCTTTGGCGGTCAGCCGCTCGGCCGGGATGCTGAACTGAGTAATCAGATAACTGCGGACGGCCTCGGCGCGGCGCTCGGAAAGCTTCTGATTGAATTCGGCGCCTCCCACCGCATCGGTGTGGCCGGCGATGACGAAGCTGAACGCGCCGAGCTTCGGGTCGCGCAGCGCCGTGCCCAACTGGTCGAGTATGATGCGCGTGTCCGACGTGAGCTCGGCCGAATTGAAGGCGAAATTGACATAGATGTTGACCGAGTTCGGCTGTTCGGAGGGAACGACGCCCTCGACGGTCACGCCGCGCTGAAGCAATCCGCGCCGGTGATGTTTTGGTTTGGGGCAGTTCGGGTCCAGCTCGCAGGCGATGCCGGCAGGAGAAAGTTTCTCTTGCGCCGAAGCCGGCGCGGGCAGAAACGCTGCGCCGCTCGCGAGCAGGGCGGCGACGAGAACCAATCGCAGTATCATGGCGACCTCGCACTGGTTTGAAGGGTGGTCATCGCGGCCGCGAGTTCGCGGTCGGGCATGTCGGGAACGGGCTTGTAGACCAGCGCCTTCCGCAGTTCGGTCAGATAGTCGCGTTCGGTTTGTTGCTGCGGCAGCTGGTGATCGAACAACGGCGAGCGCGACGCGATGGCGATGATCATCTCGCGGCCGAAGGGCGGACTGACCGTGAATTTCGGCTTGCCGCCCTCGCCGCTGCCGAATACCAGGGTTTGATTCGGCAGCGTCGGTTGCGGCACGAGCCCGCTGGGCTGCACCAAATGGACGACCGAGCCGTCGGCCTGGATATAAGAGACGTAGAGATAGCTGATCTGTGCCGGAGAGCGGACCTGGATCTTGAGCTGATCGCCGCCGTGCAGTTCAGCGCTCGAACCGATGTCGATCGTGGGCCGGTTTGCCGCCGCGAGCGGCTTCTCGAGCGTTTGCAACGCCTCGCATTGCGGCCACGGCGCGACAAATACATTGCCGATCGACGTCTTGGGAACGCTTGCCACCATCGACTGGAGCTTCTCGAGGTCATCATCCGTCGCCACATAGCCGGACAGAACCGATTGATCGCCGCGCGTCTCGATGGCGAGGTGGCTGCATGACAGCGTGAGGTCGCTGATCGGCGTTGCCGGGGTAACAGGCGTTACGGGCGTTACAGGGGTCGGTGTTGGACGCGGTGTAACCGGCCCCGGCTGCGGTGTAACCTCGCCGACATCGAGCACGTACGCCCCGCTGATCCGGGAATGCAGCAGATCGTAGCTGATCCAGGCAAAGCCGTGATCACCCCAGCCCTTGCCCCACGAATTGATCAGGCGGAAAGCTTGCCGTCGCTCGTCGTAACCGACGACCGTCATGAAATGCCAACCGGCGTTTTTGTCATCGGGAGGCGGCGCGGGTTCGGTGAATACGCTGGCGCCGCGCAGGTGCTCGAACGCGGTGCCGACGTACATTCTGATCAGTACCGGATTGCCCCGCGCCAACTGGCCCTTGATGTCGTCAGGACCGGCGATATCGACGCGGTCGACGTCGCGCACCTTGAAATCATGCGCGCGATCGACGTAATCCGCCGCTGCCGGCGGCGCGCATTGGTCGCTGTAAGGGTAATCGGCGAGCGACAACGAGCCATTCTTGAGCACGTCGACGACGCGGCCGACGCTGGTGCCGTCGTCGCAGCCCTTGAGCCGCGCGAGATGATAGACGTAATTCGGGCTCGGCAGGTTGGCCGGCAGCCGGATGTTCCGGTTCTCGCGTGCACCGGTGTAGTAGCTGCGCGCCGCATAGGCGACCGCCCACGCCGCGCAGGACCCTAAGTGACCTTGATTGCCCACAGGGGGCATGCGGCTGGAAAGATCGGCGACGAGCGGTAAGAAAGCGCGATGATGCGGCACAATCGCCCGTCGCCGCTCGACCGCCGGATCCTCGGCCGCTGCGCCGGTGTGATAGACGGTGTTGAGCGGATCAATAACATCGGTATCCGCGGGACCGGCCGTCTGCGCCGCAGCCGTCACCGCCAGGCAACAAATGACCGCAGGCAGCACGAATGCAGCCACCATCGTCGCTCGTCGGCAATCCATCAACGGCCTCGACGTAACGCGGCGGCTCACCGTGACGCCGCAGCGCAATCATATGCCTGCGAAAATTTCCGCGGCGCTTTGATCTCGCTCAAGTCGATCATCATCGCCATTGTGCCTAATGCGGCTCAATGAGCGGCCCACGACGCGCCCGTGGCTACGGTGAAATGTGCGGCATTTTGCGCGCGGTTCCCCATGACAGACGAAGGCTCGTCCATGCTCGTCCGCCTGATCGTCCCATTTCTTCTTGTTCTTGTCACGATCGGCGGCGGCGACGCGGCTCCGGCGCACGCAGCCGGCCGTTCTGCCGTTGCGGTCGAGAAAAGCTTCCTGGCCTATTTCAATGCGGGGAACTACGCCGCCGCGCTGGTCGAAGCGCAGAAGCTCGCACCGATGATAATCGCGCAATCGGGTGAGCGATCGGTGAACTACGCCATTGCGCTGAGCCACTTGGCCGAATGTCTCGACAACCTCGACCGTTATCGGGAAGCCGAGCCGTACTTCCGGCAGGCGATCGACATCGTCGACGGCCTGCAGCCGCCCAACCGCGATCTTGCGGTTACGCTCCGCGCGGAGCTCGGCGGCGCTTTGCAGGAACAGGGCCGCCTGAACGAGGCCGAAACGGTGCTGCGCCAGGCGCTGGCCATGATCGATCCGACCGTGGAACTCGCTGGCGTGCACGAGGCCGTCAACAATCTTGGCAACGTCTTGATTTCGGAAGGCCGCTATCGCGACGCGGAGCAGCTGTTGCGACGCGCGGTCGCGGTGCACGAGAAAGAGCCGCCAAATCAGTACTCCGCGGCGGCGATGCAAAACTTGGGTATCGTCCTGATGCACGAAGGGCGATATGCGGAAACCGAGGTCTTGTTCAAGCGCGCGCTTGCGATGCGCGAACAGGTTCTCGGCCCCAACCACAAAGAAGTCGCGCAGAATCTCATCAATCTCGGCGCGCTCTTGACCGATGTCGAGGGCCGTTATCAAGAAGCCATCGCGCTCTACCAGCGGGCGGTGTCGATCCAGCGGGCGGTCCTCGGCGAAGACAATGACGATCTGGCGATGACCCTGGGTAATCTCGCCGTGGCTTACCAGAACCTCGGCCAGTTTGCCGACGCGGAAAGGCTGCAGCTTCAGGCGCTCGCCATCCGAGAAAAAATCCTGGGCCCCAACCATCAGGACGTGGCGCTGAGCTTGAACAATTTGGGCATCCTCTATGCCGACGAAAACCGCTTGGACGAAGCGGAGAAAGCACAACGGCGTTCGTTCGCAATCTGGGAACAAATATCAGGTCCGGACAATCCCGATTTGGCCACGCCGCTGACCGCCCTCGGTTTCGTCTATCTGCACCAAGGGAAGTTCGCCGAGGCCGAAAGCGCGTTCAAGAGAGCGCTGGCGCTCAAGCAAGCCGCCTTCGGCCCCAACCATCCCGGCGTCGCCGAATCGCTCGACAATCTTTCGGCGCTGGCGGTCGCGCATAACGACGCGGCAAGCGCTCTCGACTATTCGCGCAAGGCGACTTCGCTGTTGCTCTCCGATGCGGCGATCACGGTTGCCGTCGGCCAGGCGCGGATCGGCGGGTCGACCCTGCTCGAACATTACAGTTACGTGTTCCGGCGCGGCGTCGGCAATCTCGCGGCCGCGGCGCAGAAAGGCATTGTCCGTCAGGCTGACGCGGGACGCGAGGCATTCGAGGTCGCGCAATGGGCGAGCCAATCCTCGGCCGCCGCCGCGGTGGCGCAGATGGGGGTTCGCTTCGCCGCCGGCAATGACGCACTGGCGGCGCTGGTGCGCGAGAGCCAGGATCTCTCCACCGCTTGGAACGACGGGGACAAGGCTCTCACTGCCGCGCGCTCGCTGCCGGCAGACCGGCAGAACCGCGCCGCCATCGAGCAGATGCAACGGGACCTCGCCAAAATCGAGGCCAGACTCGCGGCAATCGCATCGCAACTGCAACAACAATTTCCCGACTATGCCGCCCTCGCCAACCCAAAGCCGCTCAAAGTCGAGGAGGTGCAAAAGCTGCTCGGCGCCGACGAGGCGCTGGTCTATTTTCTGATCGATGAGAAGCAAAGCTGTGTCTTCGCGCTGACCAAGGACGCGTTCGCATGGCACCCGCTCGCGATGGGCGCCGACGCGATCGCCACCGGGGTCGCCGCCTTCCGCCGCGGCCTCGACGTCGACATGATCGAGGACCAGAGCGTGCTCGACAGCATCGGCAAGCAGCGCGAGCTGTTCGATCTCGACGTGGCGAACAAGGAATATGTCGCGCTGCTCGGCCCGGTCGATGGCCTGATCAAAGGCAAGCAAAGCCTGCTCGTCGTCCCCGCCGGCCCGCTGACGGCGCTGCCGTTCCATCTCCTGGTGACGGAGAAGCCGGCGGCGGCGCCGGATATGGATCATCTTGCACGCTATCGCGATGCCGCCTGGCTGATCAAGCGCCAGGCCGTCAGCGTACTGCCGTCGGTCACCAGTCTGACGGCGTTGCGCGCTATCGAACACAATGAGCGCGGCAACAAGCCGCTGGTCGGCTTCGGCAATCCGGTGTTCAATCCCGCCGCCGCGGCGGCCGCCGAACAGCAGCGCGGGCTGCACAAGGCGGCCCGCAGGCTTGCCACGCGCAGCTACACCGATTTCTGGCAGGGCGCCGAAGTCGATCCGCGCCAGCTGGGCCGCTCCTTGCCGCAGCTGCCCGAGACCGCCGACGAACTCAAGGCCGTGGCGCAGAACCTCGGCGCATCGCCTTCCGACATTCATTTGGGCCAGGACGCCAGCGTCACGACGGTGAAGCGGACGCAGCTCGCCGGTTATCGCATCGTCTATTTTGCGACCCACGGTCTCGTCGCCGGCGACGTCAAGGGTTTGGCCGAGCCGTCGCTCGCGCTGACGATTCCCGCGCGCCCGACCAACTTCGACGACGGGCTTCTCACCGCGAGCGAAGTCGCTCAGCTCAAGCTCAATGCCGATTGGGTCGTGTTGTCCGCGTGCAACACCGCCGCCGGCGGCAAGCCCGGCGCCGAGGCGCTGTCGGGATTGGCGCGCGCATTCTTCTATGCCGGCGCCCGCGCGCTGTTGGTGACACACTGGTCGGTCGACTCCGATGCGGCGACGCGGCTGACCACCGCGACCTTCGACGCCCTCAAAGCCGACCCCAAGCTCGGCCGCGCCGAAGGCCTGCGCCGCGCCATGCTGGCCTACCTCAACGACACGTCACAGCCGGCCAACGCCTACCCCGCGCTGTGGGGACCATTCTCGATCATCGGCGAAGGCGCGGCGCGCTGAGGTGAATGATTGCTCGCCGCGGTGAGGCTGCTGTGTCACGATCCGAAAAGGCTTGGCTATGTTTGTCCGACTGATTGTTGCCGTTCTTCTTGTCGCGGTCGTCGGCGTTATGGGCGCGCCAACGGCGCACGCAGCTGGCCGCTCTGCCGTCGCGGTCGAGAAAAGCTTCCGGGCTTATTTCAATGCGGGGAACTACGCCGCCGCGCTGGCCGAAGCGCAGACGCTCGCACCGATGATACGCGCACAATCGGGTGAGCGATCGGTGAACTACGCCATTGCGCTGAGCCACTTGGCCGAATGTTACATGAACCTCGACCGCTACGGTGACGCCGAGCTGATGTCTCTGCAGGCGATCGCCATCGTCGATGCCCTACCATCGCCCAACCGTAATCTTGCAGTCGCGCTGAGAGCAGAACTCGGGGGTACGTATGAAGAAATGGGACGCTTGAACGAGGCCGAAACGCTGCTGCGCCAAGCGCTCGCCCTGCTCGATCCAACCGTGACACAGGTCACGACGTTCGAGGTCTTCGTCAATCTCGGCAACGTCCTCACGTCGAAAGGTCGTTATCACGACGCGGAGCCATTGTACCGGCGCGGGCTCGCCGTGTACGAGGCGACACCCATGAGCAACGAGGCCGCGGTGGCGATGCAAAACCTGGGCATCGCCTTGTTGCACGAAGGCCGGTTTGCGGAGACCGAGGCGCTGTTCAAGCGATCTCTCGCGATCCGCGAAAAGGTTCTCGGGCCGAACCACAAAGAAGTAGCCCAAATTCTCATCAACTTGGGCACTCTTCTCACGGACGACGAGGGCCGCGCGCGCGAGGCCATTCCGCTCTATCAGCGGGCGATCTCGATCCTGGTGGCGGCCCTCGGCCCGAACAATGACGATCTGGCGATGGCACTGGGCAATCTCGCGGTCGCCTACGCGGATCTCGGCCAATATGCGGATGCGGAAAAGGTTCAGCTTCAAGCGCTGGAGATGCGCGAAAAGGTCCTGGGCCCGGGTCACAAGGACGTGGCGCTGAGCTACAACAATCTCGGTTTCGTCTATGCCCAAGAAAACCGCTGGGACGATGCCGAGAAAGCCCAACAAAAGTCGCTGGCGATCTGGGAACAAGTGTCCGGACCGGACAATCCCGACGTGGCCATCCCGCTCAACAGCCTGGCCCACATTTATCTGCACCAGGGCAAATTCGGCGAAGCCGAGGCTGCATATAAGAAAGCGCTGGCTCTCAAGCAGGCAGCCTTCGGCCCCAACCATCCCGATATTGCCGAAATGTTCGACAATCTTGCTGCGCTCGCGGCCGCGCGCGGTCAGGCCGCAAGTGCGCTCGACTATTCGCGCAAGGCAACCGCTTTGCTGATCTCGGATGCCGCAGTCGTCGCTTCCGCCGGACAGACTCAATTCGGCGGCTCCACGCTGCTCGTGCAGGACGCCTATTTGTTCCGGCGTCATGTCGCCAATCTCTCGGTGGCCGTGGGCAAGAATGTGGTCCGCGAAGCGGACGCGGGACGCGAGGCCTTCGAGATCGCGCAATGGGCGAGCCAATCCTCGGCCGCCGCCGCGGTTGCGCAGATGGGGGTTCGCTTTGCCGCCGGCAACGACGCGCTGGCGGCGCTGGTGCGCGAGAACCAGGATCTCTCCACCGCCTGGAGCGACAAGGACAAGGCGCTCATCGCGGCGCGCTCGCTGCCGGCAGGCCGGCAGAACCGTGCCGCCATAGATCAATTGCAAAAAGATATCGCCAACATCGAGACCAGGCTCGCGGCCATCGCCGCCCAATTGCAACAACAATTTCCCGACTATGCGGCACTGGCAAACCCGAAGCCGCTCAAGGTCGAAGCGGTGCAGAAGCTGCTCGGCGGCGACGAGGCGCTCGTCTATTTTCTGATCGACGACAGCGCCAGCTATGTCTTCGCGCTGACCAAAGACACATTCGCATGGCGGCCGCTGGGACTGGGCGCGGACGCGATCTCCGCAGGAGTCGCCGCCTTTCGCCGGGGTCTCGACGTCGACATGATCGAGGATCAAAGCGTTCTCGACAGCATCGGCAAGAAGCGCGAATTGTTCGATCTCGAATTTGCGAACAAAGAGTATGTTTCGCTGCTGGGGCCGGTCGATGCCGTGATCAAAGGCAAGCGGAACCTGCTGGTCGTTCCCGCCGGCCCGCTGACGGCGCTGCCGTTCCACCTCCTGGTGACCGAGAAGCCGTCGGCAACACCGGATTTCGATCATCTTGCGGGCTACCGCGACGCTGCGTGGTTGATCAAGCGCCAAGCCGTCAGCGTGCTGCCGTCGGTCGCGAGTCTCGGCGCGTTGCGCGCCTCCGCACACGACGAGCGTGGCACCAAGCCATTGGTCGGCTTCGGTGATCCGGTGTTCAACCCCGCCGCGGCGGCGGCGGCCGAAAAGCGCGGCGTCCACAAGGCGGCGGCCCGCAGGCTTGCCACGCGCGCCTACACCGATTTCTGGCAGGGCGCCGAGGTCGATCCGCGCCAATTGGGCCGGTCCTTGCCCCAGCTGCCCGAGACCGCCGACGAACTCAAGGCCGTGGCACAGAGCCTCGGCGCACCGCCCGGCGACATTCATTTGGGCCAGGACGCCAGCGTCTCGACGGTGAAGCGAACGCCGCTCGCCGATTATCGCATCGTCTATTTCGCGACCCATGGTCTGGTCGCCGGCGACGTCAAGGGTTTGGCCGAGCCGTCGCTCGCGCTGACGATTCCCGCGCGCCCGACCAACTTCGACGACGGCCTTCTGACCGCGAGCGAAGTCGCTCAGCTCAAGCTCAATGCCGATTGGGTCGTGTTGTCCGCGTGCAACACCGCCGCCGGCGGCAAGCCCGGCGCCGAGGCACTGTCGGGATTGGCGCGCGCATTCTTCTATGCCGGCGCCCGCGCGCTGTTGGTGACACACTGGTCGGTCGACTCCGATGCGGCGACGCGGCTGACCACCGCGACCTTCGACGCCCTCAAAGCCGACCCCAAGCTCGGCCGCGCCGAAGGCCTGCGCCGCGCCATGCTGGCCTACCTCAACGACACGTCACAGCCGGCCAACGCCTACCCCGCGCTGTGGGGACCATTCTCGATCATCGGCGAAGGCGCGGCGCGGTGAAGCAATGATGGATAAGCCACGAATTCCGATCCGACAAACAGTGCCACAGGAGAGGTCGACATGCAAAAGCCCGAAGCAAAGCTTGCGATAGCTGCAGCGGTCATCGTTGGGTTGAATTCTGCTGTTTGGGCGCAGAACTTTGATGCGGGCAAAGCCGAATATCAGTCGTCATGCGCGGCATGCCACGGTGTCGACGGAAAGGGCAAGGGGCCGCTGAGTACCGAGCTCAAGGTGCCGCCCGCCGATCTGACCGTTCTCGCCAAGAAAAATAACGGCCTGTTTCCCGTGAGCACGACTTACCAGATCATTGACGGGCGACAAGCAGTAATAGCGCATGGCACGCGCGACATGCCAATCTGGGGCAACCGATACACCCTAATGATGATCGAACAGGCAATCCGAGGGCCATCGGATCTTTCCTACGATCCTGAAGCTATTGTTCGGATTCGCATCCTGTCCATCATTGATTACCTCAATCGAATTCAGGAGAAATAGCGGTCACGCGACGCGGGTTTCGCGCGGCGGCGACCTGCGATGCTCTCAAAGCCGACCCCAAGCTCGGCCGCGCCGAAGCGCGTCGCGAGAACGAGGTTGTTTGTCCGCCCCCGCGGAGCGAAGCGCAGCGGGGGAGTGGGACCGGCCTGCGAAGCAGGACGGTGGAGGGGGCCTGCGGCGGTTGAGAGAATTACGAGCGGCAGAGCGTGCGGCACGACCCCCACCCCTTCCCCTCCCCACAAGGGGGAGGGGAGCAAACAAGCGTCGCGGCCGTTGCCCCTCCCACCGCCCTTCGGGCGGTCCCCTGTACCCTTGAGAATGCAGGTCTGTCGATGTTGTAGACTGGCCTGACGGGCCGATCTGCCGGGAGCCACCAGTGGTCCCCTGTGCCTGAGCACCTGGGAGGGACACGTGCCC
>Ga0326728_10000235_pt1 | contig 224866 bp, 190 predicted proteins | sample MB3enrmetagenome_FD_207602 | JGI IMG/M metagenome (GOLD analysis project Ga0326728, IMG submission 207602) | Lab enriched peat soil microbial communities from McLean, Ithaca, NY, United States - MB31MN | ecosystem: Environmental > Terrestrial > Soil > Wetlands > Peat | place: USA: New York...
GCTCAGGTTAAACGTGCCCGTATAATTCGTCATAGCCGCATTGGACGACAGGTTTGTAAGTTCCACCTGAATCGGCCCATTGATCTGCGTCGTACCCGTATTCTTGACCGTCAGGGTGGCCGACCAGAGACCCGTCACCCGATTCGGCACAAACCCGCTTTGCGTCACGCTCACCTGGGACCCGACGTTGACTATAGGGTTGATCGTGGTCACATCGTTCGACGTGTTGTTGCTCAAGTTGTAATCGCCGGCAGCCGACACCGTCGCCGTATTGGTCACGCTCGCAGCAGCGTTCGCGGCGACGTTCACGGTAACCGCCCACGTACTGCGACCACTCCACGCCGCCTTTCGCGGTATCCAACTTGGCGGCAAAAGCATCCGACGGTCCATTCAGATGGTTGCGAGCGTTCGGCAGGTCGGGCGCCGTAGTCGTGCCGGCCGCGTAAATCGAGCCGTTTGGATCCACCGTCATAGCCTCGACGCGTGTTCCGGCCCCCAGGTCCACTAGTTGCATGTTGGGTCTCATGTAACCGGGGAAGTACCGGAATGCTACCCAAACCGTACCGCGGCGAGCGGCCAATGCCGTAACATCGCGGGTCCCGAATCGGTCCTCCACGGTCAGAGATGGACTCAACTTGGCCAGTACGCCGTCGCCGCCCACATATACCGATCCATCGGTGTCAATCGCCAGCGCCTGCAGCGGCGTCTCCAGTTTGAGCCAGGCGCCGGGAACGCCTTGGGAGTTCAGCTTGGCGACGAATCCACCCGCGCCCATCGTGCCCGCGGCGTAGATCGATCCGTCCGGCGCAACGGCCAGCGCGCGCACGTTGTCGGTTGCTTCCGTCCCGAGCTGCACCCGCCAACCGCCGTCCCTGGCTACGAATGCACCGCCTGAGCCGCCGGTGTATACCGTGCCGTGCGGATCTCTCACCGAGGCGAATTGCGCGCCCTGCGACTGCGCGGCTAAAGGCACCACGCTTAATAGAAGCGTGGTTACAAGAAGTAACGCACGATAGAAGCTCGCCTTTGCACAACAACCCAAATCCACTGATACGCATGCTTTTTCTCCCCCGCAAGGCACGAAACGGCACAAAACCGGTTGCTAAGTACAGGTCCCCAGAATAGACGTACTGAGTTTGAGGATTGCCAGTATCCCTAGGACGAAACCAGGCTCACGCTTGCGTTTTGTGGTTCCCTCTGCCGCTCAAGCGCACGCCTACTCAGTGCCCGCGATTCAGATTATGATACACGTGCAAGCGCTGAGTGTCCAGTAAGCGAATTCCCAGCGGGCCATTCGTTCGGGCCATTCGTTCGTGTGGGTGGCTCAACTCTCCCGATCACCGAAACCCAGTATTGCTGGGCAGCCCCAAACAAACTCCCGCGGCAGCCGGTGTAGATTCCCGCTGCCGCGGTCGAGTGACGAGCTACTGCTTGGCCGCTCCCTGAGCGCCGGGTGTGCAGGAAGTGCATTGACCGTAACCGCTAGCGTTGCCCAGGATGCTGGCGCAACGGCCGGTGATGCTGGCATACTCGTCCGCGCTCAGACTGGACGGCGTGAAGCTATGCTCCACTTGCTCGTAGACTCCCTTTGCCACTGGTTGGGGAGTGGTGCCATAAGCCACCATACCGTTGACCAGGGCGCCTTCCCCGGCCGCGCTATTGGTACAATTGGCGCCGGCCAGAGTCGCCACCAGCTTGATCGTCACCGAACTCGGCGTAACGCCGGTCTCAGTCTTGGCAAGGAGGTCCTTGCTGACGCCCAAGCTGGCAACTTGGTTAGGGGTGACCAGGCACGAGCAGCAGGCAACTTCCTCTTCGCCCGGGTCAAATGCGTAGAGATTCACGCAGATGTTTCCGGCTTGGGGACCGAACCCGGGACCAAGTGCTGGGGCCCCGTTGGCGCCATCGTTGATGATGTTGATATACGACTCACCGGCCGAGAAATTAGTTGCATAGCTCACTTGGAAGGGTACGTCCGAACTTTGGGGGGAACCGAAGGTAACTACCGTCGGACCGCCCGTCGCGTTGGGAGATGCGATCCCGGTTGTCGTGCCGTTCAGGTTGACGTTTACTTCGAACACCGGCCCCGCTGGGTTATTGGTCAGTAGCACAGCAGTAGGAGGAAGAGGACTGTTGTACAACGTCAGAGCGAATGTGCTGCCCGAAGACGAGGTCCCGTTCGGATTGTCCAGGGCCGGCCCGGTCAGCGTTAACTGGAACGAGAAACTCGATCCGAAGGTGAATCCCTGGTCGTACTCGTTATCGGCCGCGCTGTTCACCAAGGTTACGGTGCTCGACAGGGTGCCCGTTTCATTGCCACTGGCAAACGCGTCGGGATCGACGGCGCCGAGTGTGCCTCCGGTGAAGTTGGAGATCATCGCGGTAGCAGGTTGAGAGCAATTGGGTGCACAGGGGCCCGGGTTAAACGTGAAATCAATCACCCCGGACGTGCCCGCGATTGAGCTCGTATTGACAGTCACGGTGTAGATGGTGATGGCGGCCTCCACTTGCCTGGCCGTCAGAAGCAGCGCAATGGTCCATAAGAACGGACTGAGTCGACGAAACAGTTTTTTCATGATCAAAAGGCCCTCCAGCCGGCACCGTTAGTTGTTAATGAGCCCATCCGAAACTGGGTTTGCTCACCATGACGCCAAGAACCCCTTCAAGCAAGTCATCATCCCGCCAGGGGCACGGCCGCAACACTGCGATTTCCGGCCGTGGCTACACCTATACCAACGCCGTGAAAGTCGCGTCAGGAAGATGAAGTAGAGGGACTGAAGTGCCCTCCGTATAGCACTTTAGCAGCGCACCCCCTGTGCCACAATGCTTTAAATGGCCTAGCGAAAGTGACTAGCAAAACTAGCTATACAAAATCAGAGGGGGTCTTCAAAACAGGGAACTAAGGCGACGCAGATCTTTTCGTGACGGAAAGGCTCTCAAGCTGACTCCTCGAAGTAAAGTTGGAGGTATTTGCCGGGTCTCCAGAGAACTGGGTGGAGGGCGCTCAGGGGGCGCTGGCTGCCGGGCAGCATCCCAAGTTCCGTTGGGCTATCCTGAACCTGATATGCCCGTGATGGTTTCCCTGCTGCGCGGCGTGAATGTCGGCGGCCACACGATCAAGATGGACGCGCTCCGCAGCCTCTACGAGTCCCTCGGGCTTCGTAAGGTCGAGACTTTCATCCAAAGCGGCAACGTCGTTTTCACCACGCAGGCGCGTGACCGGGCGGCGCTGGCCAAGCGCATCGAAGACGCGATCGAGCGGAGCTTCGGCTTCCACTGCGACGTGATTCTCCGCAACGCCGCCGAAATGCGGGATGCCCTGGCGCGCAACCCTTTCGCGGAACGGCCGGGCATTGACCCGGCCAGGCTGCTCATCACGTTTCTTGCCTCCGACCCTGACCCGGGAGGCCGCGCCAACGTGCTGGCTATGGACATCCATCCCGATGAACTGCACATCGACGGCCGGGAAGTCTACGTCTACTTCCCCAACGGCATTGCGCGGCCCAAACTCTCGTGGCCCCTCGTAGGAAAATACCTGAAGACGCCCGCCACCGGCCGGAATCTGACTACCGTCTGCAAGCTGCTCGCCTTGGCCGAGCGGTTGGAGACCTCTGCATGAAGCGCGCATTCCCCATGCTCCTCTTCGCGGGGGCGCTGCTTGCCGGCTGCGGGCCTTCGGCGCCGGCGCAGGCGCCAAGAGTCGATCCCAGCGGGGAAACCTGGTATTCGCAGACCACCGAAAGGCTCGCCAATATGGATCGCGCGGCGGAACAGTTGCTTCAATCGATTTCCGCCCGGTTTTCCACAGCGCAAGTTGTTGAAACATAGTCGGCCAAAATGGTTCCCCCGATTTTTTCTCACGACCGCAGAGGCGCACAGATTTTGGGGATGGCTGTGGGGAGAAACATTTGGAGGGCGCGGACCAGGTAGAGGTAACCTTGGTGAAACGATAAAGCAAGCGGCAAGCGCAGATTACCTCCGGCCCCTCTGCGCTCTCCAAGTGTTTCCTTTTGCCCCCAGAATCTCTGGGCCTCTGCGTCTCGGCGGTGAAAGTCGGTTTTCCCATTGTTACTCCCAGCTAATCCGCAGTCCTGATAAGATAAACGTCACCCTTTTTTCCCGGAGGAAGACAGATGAACCGAATGAGCCTTGTAGTTTTGGCGGGTCTCTGCGCGGTTGCCGGACTCTGCGCGCAGGATACGCAAGACACTCCGCAACCGGCCCCGCAGGGCGGACGGGGCGGGCGTGGCGCTGCGAATACCGAACCGCAACCCTACGACAAAGTCATCACCAAAGACGCCAAGACGGCCAAAGGCCTCTTCACCGTACACCAGGTTAAGGAGCAATATTATTACGAAATTCCCAAGAGCGAATTGGGCAAGGACTTCCTCTGGAACTCGCAGATCGCCAAGACCACCATCGGCGCGGGCTATGGTGGCGGCCAGTTGGCCGACCTCGTCGTCCGCTGGGAGCAGAAGGGCGATCGGGTGCTGCTCGAAGATGTCGACTTCAGCGTGAGCGCCGATCCCAAATCGCCCATCGCCCTGGCCGTGAAGGCCGCCAATAACGACTCGATTCTCATGTCCTTCCCGGTGGCCGCGTTCTCCAAAGACGGCGACCCGGTGATCGATGTGACGCGGCTCTTCGTTCCCGCGGCGGGCGGCGGCGCGGGTGGCGGCGGTGAGGTGCCGGAGATCAGCGCGCGCCAGCACCTGGGCGCTTCCGGCGTGGATGCCTCGCGCTCGTTCATCGAACACATTACGCCTTTCGCCGAGAATGTGGAGGCCGAGGTGACCGTCACCTACACTAATACTCCGGGCCGGGGCGGCGCTGCCACCGCCGGCCGCGGAGGCGGGGGATTGGGCGGCGGGACCATGCGCGGCAGCACCGCTACCGTGGTGCTGCATCACAGCATGGTGAAATTGCCGGAAAAGCCCATGATGCCGCGCCTGTTCGACAACCGCGTGGGCTACTTCACCACCCGCACCACGGACTACACCCACGACGATTACAAGGCCGACAACGTCCAGTACATCGCCCGCTGGCGCCTGGAAAAAAAGGACCCCAACGCGGCCATTTCCGATCCGGTGAAGCCCATCGTCTATTACATCGACGCGGCCACACCCAGCAAGTGGGTGCCGTGGCTGATCAAGGGCGTGGAGGATTGGAACGTCGCATTCAAGGAAGCCGGCTTCTCCAACGCCATCGTCGCTAAGAAAATGCCGGCACCGGAAGAGGATCCTACCTGGAGCCCGGAAGACGTTCGCCATTCGGTGATCCGCTGGCTGCCGTCCACCGTCGAGAATGCCAGCGGGCCGCATATTTCCGACCCGCGCACCGGCGAGATTCTCAATGCGGACATCCAGTTCTATCACAACGTGATGGTGCTGCAGCGCAACTGGTATTTCACCCAGGTGGGTCCGCTCGATCCGCGCGCCCAGAAACTGCCGCTGCCCGACGACCTGATGGGCCGCCTGCTGGAATTCGTGGTGGCCCACGAGGTCGGCCATACACTGGGCTTCCAGCACAATATGAAGGCCAGCTCGGAGTATCCGTTCGAGAAGATTCGGGACCCGAAATGGGTCCACGAGATGGGCCACACGCCGTCCATCATGGACTATGCGCGGTTCAACTACGTGGCCCAGCCGGAAGACCATATCGCGGTCGAAGACCTGGTGCCGCGCATCGGCCCGTACGATATCTGGGCCACCAAGTGGGGCTACGCTCCGATTCCCGGCGCGACCACCCCGGATGAAGAAAAGGCCACGCTCAATAAGTGGGCCAAAGAGCAGGACGACAAACCGTGGCTGCGGTTCTCCACCGCCAACGCGGCCAATTCCGATCCCGGCGACGAGACCGAAGCCGTGGGCGACGCCGACGCCATAAAGGCCACCGCCCTGGGCGTAAAAAACCTGCAGCGCGTGGCCAAAATGCTGATGACGGCCACGGCCTGGAAGGAAGGCGAAACTTACGACGATCTCTCCGAGATGTACGGCCAGGTGATCACCCAGTGGCAGACCGAGATGAACCACGTCACCCAGATCGTGGGCGGGTTCAACAGCCAGGAAAAGGCCATCGGACAGGAAGGCCGGATTTTCAGCCTGGTGGAGAAAGAACACCAGGCGGAGGCGGTGAAGTTCCTGGTGGACAATGCCTTCACCACGCCCATGTTCCTGGTGGATGAGGAGATTCTGCGGCGTATCGAGGCCGTCGGAGTGCTAGACCGCATCCGCACCGCCCAAACGGCGGTATTGACCAGCCTGCTGAACAGCGCCCGCTTCGGACGTTTGATCGAGCAAGAGACGCTGGACGGCCAACGCGCCTATTCGCCGGTGGAGTTCCTGGCGGCGGTCCGCAAGGGCATCTGGAAGGAGCTGGATAACCCGCAGGTGAAGATCGACGCGTACCGGCGCGGCTTGCAACGGTCGTATTTGACGCTGGTAAACAGCAAGGTCAATCCTGCAGCCGCGGCGGAGGGGCTGGCCGCCGGCCGCGGAGGACGCGGCGGCACGCCGGGCGACGAGAAGCCCATGTACCGCGCCGAACTGCGGACGCTCAAGGGCGCTATCACGGCAGCGCTGGCGAAAGCCGGCGATCCGGAGACGAAGGCGCATCTGGAGGCATCGCGGGACGAGATCGACAAGATTCTCGATCCCAAGTTCCTGCCGCCTGCACCGGCCGCCGCGGTTGTCGCCGGGGGGCGCGGCGGTGAGTCGAGATAGGGGGCCAAGCCCAAAGAAAAAGTGGTTGAGTTCAGATACCGCGGCCACCCTTGCATTAACGACATGTCATTCGCAAGCTGGACTTCAAGGACCTCAAAGTTCAGAGTTCGCCCCTTCGTCTCCCTATGCACGCTCAAGGGGCCAGCGCTCCAGTGCAGCGAGCGTCATGAACGAAATCCCGAAGTAGGCGGCCGGCGATGTGCTTTTGAAAAGAAAACGCCCTAGTTCTCCCTAGAAGATCTTCGACACCACGTACGTATCGACGATATCGGGCATCGATCGCGCGCATTGGTACCCTCGCGGCGCCGGCGCGCAGCGTCGCGGCAAACTCTTCCCGCGATTCGTCTCCAGGCGAGGGCGGCCGAGCAGTGTTTCGAAGTCCTTTATTGGCGCGACACCCTGTTCGGCGGCCAGTTCCTCAAAAGGATAGCGCTCCGGCTGCGCTGCTCTTCAATGAAGTACTCCCACAAGCGATCTCAAAAGCTTCCCCATCCCAACAGCCACTGAAGCTTCGCGAACTCGGGCCGATAAGGTTGCCATTGGGGTCATTGAACCAACCCCGATGGAGCCAAATCATTGTTGTTCGAGGCCAAGCTCACAGCCCGGTGGCGTCCCGCAGATCTCCCGGAGAGCCTGTCCCCCACAGGAATTCACATCATGTCTCCCAGACTGTCCAGAAGTGCATCGTTCTTCGTTTTCATGCTCGCGCTGGTGTTTGCCAGCACCCTCCGCGCCCAGGTCGAGCCGCGAATCGTGGGCAGGCCGGATAACAGCGCTCTAGTGCGTATACCTGGCAGTACCCACCCGTTGGTTGCAGTGGCTACGGAGATCGGCCGAGCGCCCGAGAACTTGCCCATGGAGCGCATGCTGTTGCAGCTCACGAGCAGTTCCGAGCAGCAGACGGCGCTCGATCAACTCCTGGCAGATCAGCAGGACCCGGCCTCGCCGCGGTACCATGCGTGGCTCACGCCGGAGCAGTTCGGCGAGCAGTTTGGCGCGGATCGGGAAGATATCGACGCCATTACCGGCTGGCTCGAGAGCCAGGGATTTCAGGTGACGGAAGTGGCGGCCGGCCGGCGCTCCATCGAATTCAAGGGCACCGTGGAGCAAGTGGAGACGGCCTTCCATACCCAAATCCATCGCTACGAATGGAACGGCCGGCAGCACATTGCGAATGCCACGGACATCTCCATCCCCGCGGCCCTCGCGCCGGTGATTGGAGGGGTGGTTTCTCTGCACAATTTCGGTCCCCGCCCGTTCCACCATGTCATCTCCCCGCCCATCGCTCCGCAGACGGATTTGAGCGGCGGCCCCCACGGACTGTCACCCTACGACTTTGCCGCCATCTACGATGTTTCCCCTCTATGGACCGCCGGGTACGACGGCACCGGGCAGAGCATCGCCATCGTGGGCGAGAGCGATATCCTGATGACCGACGTGACCGGCTTTCGCGCCGAGTTCGGCCTGCCCGTGAACAATCCCACCATCATCGTCAACGGCACAGACCCCGGCATTGTTCCCGGGGATGAGACGGAGTCCGACCTGGACGTCGAGTGGGCAGGCGCCGTGGCCAGAGGAGCCAGCATCAAATTCGTGACTTCCGCAAGCACCAACAGCTCCGACGGCATTACCCTTTCGGCGCAGTACATCGTGCAGCACTCGACCGCTCCGGTGATGAGCCTGAGTTACGGCCTGTGCGAGGCGCAACTGGGCAGCGGCAACTCGTTTTACGGCGGCCTGTGGCAGCAGGCGGCTGGCGAGGGAATCGCGGTCTTCGTGGCCAGCGGGGACACCGGGTCGGCCGGTTGCGACTCAGCGGACTCCATCTCGCCGGCGAGCCAGGGGTTTGGCGTCAACGGGCTCGCTTCCACGCCCTACAACGTGGCGGTTGGCGGCACGGAGTTCAACGACACGGCGTCACCCTCCACCTACTGGAACGCATCGAACAACACGCAACTGGCTTCGGCCAAGGGATACATTCCGGAGGAAGCCTGGAACGAGAGCAGCTATACCCCGGGCAGTTCCGCCAACAGCCTCTACGCCGGCGGGGGCGGAGCCAGCATCGAGTGGCCCCGTCCGAGCTGGCAAACCGCAACGGGCGTCCCCAGCGGAACGAAGCGCTTGACTCCGGACGTCTCCCTTTCGGCGGCGGGACACGATGGATACCTGATCGAGCAGGGCGGCGCGTTGTACCTGGTGGGCGGCACTTCGGCCTCGACTCCGTCGTTTGCCGGCCTGATGGCCATCGTCAACCAGTACACCCACACCACCAACGGCAACCCCAACAGCAAATTCTATGCGCTGGCCGCGTCCGTCCCTTCGGTCTACCACGACGTCACCGCCGGCTCGAATGCCGTGCCCTGCGTGGCCGGCTCGCCTAACTGTTCGGCGTCCGCGCCCAGCAGCAAGGTTGGGGAGATGAACGGCTACAACGCCGGCGCGGGATACGATCTGGCCACCGGATTAGGTTCGGTGGACGCCAACGCGCTGGTCACGAACTGGGGAGGCACCGCGGCAGGGCCGGGCATCGTCTCCTTGAGCCCCAACCCCATGACCGGGTTGGCGTCGAGCCAAACCCTCACCGTCAACGGCGCCGGCTTCGTGGCTGGCAGCGGGTTGGAAGTAACGGTGGGCACAGTGACCTACCAGGGGTCGGCGGTCGATTTCGTGAGCAGTTCGCAGTTGGCGGTGAGCGTCAATGTGGGCGCCACCGCCCAGAGCCTGTCCGTAGCCGTGACCGTTCCAGGCGGCAAAACCACCAATTCGGCTACCCTGACGGTGACCGCGCCGGCGGTAGCGCCGGCGATCGCTGCTCTGAGCCCCAACCCCATGACCGGTTCGAATTCCGCCCAGACGCTGACCATCGTCGGAAGCGGCTTCGTAAGCGGCAGCGGGATGAAAGTGACCGTGGGCGGAATCGTCTATCAGGGGCCGGAAATCAGTTCCCTCAGTACCACGGAGTTGGCCGTGAGCGTCAACGTGGGCACCAGTGCGCAGAGCCTGACGGTACAGGTAACCAATCCCAACGGCCAGACCAGCAATTCGGCGACCCTGGCGGTGATCGCGCCGGGCGCAGTGCCGGCGATCGCTTCGTTGAACCCCAACCCCATGACCGGTTCCAGTTCCGTTCAGACGCTGACCATCGCCGGAAGCGGCTTCACAGCCGGCAGCGGATTGAAGGTAACCGTGGGTGGAACCGCTTATCAGGGCTCGCAAGTCAGTTTCGTGAGCGCCGCGCAGTTGGCCGTGAGCGTCAACGTGGGCACAGGCGCCCAGAGCCTGGCGGTGAAGGTGACCGATCCGAACGGTCTGGCCAGCAATTCGGCAAACCTGACGGTGATCGCGCCGGCCACACCTCCGGTCATCGCCGCGTTGAGCCCCAACTCCATGGCCGGCTCGAATTCCGTCCAAACGTTGACCGTCCTCGGGACCGGCTTCGTTGCGGGCGCCGGAATAAAGGTAACCGTGGGTGGAATCGTTTATCAGGGGCCGGAAATCAGTTCCGCGAGCAGCACACTGTTGGCCGTGAGCGTCAACGTGGGCGCCAGCGCGCAGAGCCTGCCGGTACAGGTAACCAACCCGAATGGCCAGACCAGCAATTCGGCGACCCTCACGGTGACCGCGCCGGTGGTAGCGCCGGTGGTCAGTTCGGTGAGCCCCAACCCCATGACCGGATCGAATTCCTCCCAGACGCTGACCATTAACGGAAGCGGCTTCCAGCCAGGATTGAAACTGTTGATAGGAGGGACCTCTATTATTGCGAGCGAACTGGCGGTGCTGACGACAACCGAACTCCAGGTAAATGTCATCACCGGCCTCGCCACGCACACTTACCCGGTGCAGGTGTTGAACTCCAACGGCGGAGCGTCCAACGTCGTCAACTTCCAGGTGAACGCGCCGCCGGTACCCGCGATTACGACGCTTACACCCAATCCCTTGACCCACTCCGCGACGCCACAGGTGCTGGCCATCAACGGCACGAACTTCCAGTCCGGCGCCGGCCTGAAGGTCACGGTGGGCAGCACGTCGTACTCGGGCAGCCAGGTTACGGTTGTGAGCGCCTCGCAGTTGAAAGTGGCCGTGACCGTGACGTCCGCCTCGCCGGCGACGCTGGCGGTACAGGTGGCCAACCCGAGCGGCGAGGTTTCCAATTCGGAGTCTCTCGCGGTGCACTAGCCGCACAGCATGGGTGCGCGACATGAAGGTGGAAGTCAGGCGGCCCGGCGGTTTTGTCCGACGTGCGGCTCGTAACTGAGCCGCGAGCGTGAGCGAGCGGTTGGCGCGCATCACGGCACGTCGCCCAGGAAGACTGCCATGGGCTTGCCTTGCTGCTCGATCACATATCGGATTGCCTCGCGAACGTCCTGATCCTTCCACAGCCATCGCGTGCTTCCATGGCGGGCCCATCGCCCCCCACTTGGTTCCTCACCTTCGAGCCGGTTCAAAGCTCGGCTTGCATATGCCTTGAAATCGCTCATGACCTTCTCCGGCGGGGCTTTCGCTTCTACGATGACATGCACGTGACTGCTCCGCACATGCGCGGCCAACAGATTCCAACTACGGTGTAGGCAGACCTCCCGGAGAGTTTTGAGCACGGTCGTGCGGCTGTCGCAGCCCAGCTCATACGGCGGCTGATTCATGCTCCGGTGTTCGGCGGCCACTCGATCTCGATCGGGCGTCAGCATAGGGGCTCCAAACATATGGTGACGACGATCCACGGAACCCGACTCGTCGCCGTGAAGGTGTGCGCCGTAACAGGCAAAAGTGAGGAAATACCTCATTTCATCGGCCGCCAAATAAGCAGCGCCCTGGGTGAACCGCTCCCTCACGGTCGCGGCTCAGTCTGGCGTACTACCTACGCCCAGATTTTCCCAGTCTGGCCTACGCTTGAACGAATCTACCACTTTCATGTCGCAGACCCGCACAGCATTGGTGCCTAACCGATCTGGGCGATATAGTAGTCAATCATGTTCCATCGCACGATTGGCTGGACCTCCCTGGCCGCCGCCCTCGCCGCGTGGGCTCTCTCCGCGCAGAATGCCGACCCGCTCGAACGCGGGTTTCAAGACCCGCCCGATAGCGCCAAACCGCGCGTCTGGTGGCACTGGATGAACGGAAACATCACCCAGGAGGGCATCAAGCTCGACCTCGAATGGATGAAGCGCGTGGGCATCGGCGGATTCCAGAATTTCGACGCCTCGCTGAGCACTCCGCAGGTGGTGGACCACCGCCTGGTCTACATGACGCCGGAGTGGAAGGACGCGTTCCACTATGCCGCCACTCTGGCCGATCGGCTCGGACTGGAGATGGCCATCGCCGGCTCGCCCGGCTGGAGCGAAACCGGCGGTCCTTGGGTGAAGCCGGAGCAGTCCATGAAGAAGCTGGTGTGGAGCGAGACACGGGTGACCGGCGGCCAGCCGTTCACCGGCTCGCTGCCGCAGCCGCCCGCGGTCGCCGGGCCGTTCCAGAATATTCCGCGCCCCGGTTCGACGGCGACTTTCTACGCGGACGCGGCGGTGATCGCTTATCCCGAACCGGCGGACGATCGGCCGCTGGCGCCGGCGAAAGTTACTTCGAGCGGCGGTAACGTCGACCCCGCGGCGTTGGCCGGCGGTGACGCCGCAAATCCCTCGATCTTGCCCGCGCCGGCGCCCAATGAGGCCGCCTGGCTTCAATTCGAGTTTTCCCAACCGCAGAAGGCCGCCGCGCTGACGTTGACGGCCACCGGCATAGGGGCGCGCGAGTTGCAGTCGAGCGATGACGGCGCGCAGTTCAATCCGGTGGCCGCGATTCCCGCTGGCGGGACAATTCCACACACCGTTTCGTTCCCGCCCGTGACCGCGCGCTTCTTCCGCGTCGTCTTCCGGTCCCCGCCGTCGCGCGCCGCGGGTGCACCCGCTCCGCCGCCGAACGCCGGGGAGACTCGCGTCGCCATGCTCGCGCTCTACGCCGGCGCGCGGGTGAATCGCTTCGAGGAAAAAGCGGCCTTCGCTACCGCGGCCGACCTCTATGCGTTTGCCACCCCCGCAGCCGCGGCTGGCGACGCCATCCCCAAGCAGGACGTGATCGATCTAACCTCGAAGATGCGCCCCGGCGGCACGCTCGATTGGACGCCGCCCGCCGGCCGTTGGGTGGTCTTGCGGATGGGCTATTCGCCGACGGGCGCGCACAACTCGCCGGCTTCGCCCGAAGCCACCGGGCTCGAAGTCGACAAGCTCAGCCGTACCCACGTGAAGGAGTACATGGATCATTATCTGGACATGTACCGGGACACGCTGGGCCCTCTGATGGGCAAGCGCGGCCTGGAGTACGTCGTCACCGACAGTTGGGAAGCCGGAGTGCAGAATTGGACCGAAGACATGATTGCCGAATTCACCAAGCGCCGCGGATACGATCCGCGCCCGTGGATGCCGGTTCTCACCGGCCGCGTGGTGGAGAATTCCGAAGCGAGCGATCGCTTCCTCTGGGATTTCCGCGAGACCATCGGCGAGTTGACCTCCGCCAACCACTACGACCAGCTCACCGACCTGCTGCACGCGCGCGGCATGGGACGGTACAGCGAATCGCACGAATCGGGGCGCGCGTTCGTCGGCGACGGCATGGAGGTCAAGCGCAGCGCGGACATTCCCATGAGCGCCATGTGGACGCAGTTGCCGGGTATCGACCGCGAGCAGTACGGTTACAACGCCGACATCCGCGAGTCGGCCTCGGTGGCCCATATTTACGGGCAGAACCTGGTGGCGGCGGAATCTCTCACCGCGCGCCTGGGGCCGTGGGCCTGGTCGCCGGAGACGCTGAAGCCCACGGCCGACAAAGAACTGGCGATGGGGTTGAACCGCTTCGTGATCCACACCTCGGTGCACCAGCCGTTGGTCGACCGCGCCCCGGGCCTCGGGCTGGGTCCTTACGGCCAGTGGTTCACGCGCAACGAAACCTGGGCGGAACTGGCCAAGCCCTGGGTCACTTACCTCACCCGCAGTGCTTTTATGTTGCAGCAGGGGCAATTCGTGGCCGACGTGCTGTACTTTTACGGCGAAGGCTCCAATCTCACGGCGGAATTCGGAGGCAAATCGCCGGACGTGCCCCCCGGCTATAACTTCGATTACATCAACGCCGACGCGCTGGAGCACCGCACCGAAGCTTCCAAGGGCGAAATCGTCACCCCCAGCCGCATGCATTATCGCGTGCTGGCGCTCGATCCCTACAGCCAGCACATGTCGCTCGCGGTGCTGCGCAAGATACGCCAACTGATCGAGGCCGGAGCGATTGTCGCGGGCGCAAAGCCCACCGATACTCCGAGCTTGAGCGATAACGACACGGAGTTCCACGCGATCGCCGATCAACTGTGGGGCTCCGTGACCGGCGAACACGCTTACGGCAAGGGCAGGGTCTATGGCGGCCCGGTGCTGGCCCAGACGCAGGCGGCGTTGAACATACCGGCCGATTTCGAATATACCAAGCCGGAGTCTGACACCAGCCTCCTGTTCGTGCATCGCAGCCTACCGCCGGCGGATATCTACTGGGTGGACCATCGCAACAACCGCACCGAGACGGTGGAGGCATCGTTCCGCGTGAAGGGCATGGTCCCCGAGTTGTGGCACGCCGATAGCGGAGTGCGCGAGCCGGTCACGTACCGCACCGAAGGCGGGCGCGAGATCGTGACCCTGCAATTGAACGCCTGGGACGCCGTGTTCGTGGTGTTCCGCCCGGGCAAAGCGCCATCGCGCACCGTGGAGCAGCCCACGGAAACGCGCGTTGCCGGCGTGGAAGGCCCGTGGACCGTCCATTTTCAAGCCGGCCGGGGTGCGCCCGATTCGATCGCGCTCCAGAGCCTTACTTCCTGGCACCAAAACAGCGACACGGGAGTCCGCTACTTCAGCGGCACCGGCACTTACACCAATTCCATCCAGGCGCCCGCCGAATGGTTCCAAAAAGGCGCGCGACTGTGGCTTGACTTGGGCGATGTAAAAAACCTGGCGGAAGTGTCGGTCAACAGCAAATCGCTCGGCATTGTGTGGAGGCCGCCGTTCCGCGTGGACGTGACGGACGCGCTCAAGCCTGGCACCAACGCTCTGGAGATCCGCGTGACGAATTTGTGGGTGAACCGGCTGATTGGCGACGAGCAGCCCGGAGTCACCAAGAAGTACACCCTCACGACGCAGCAGTTTTACCAGGCCGATTCGCCACTGCTGCCTTCGGGCTTGCTGGGTCCGGTAGTGCTGTGGCGGCGGTAATGTAACCGGGCGGGCCTGTGGGGCGGGCTTCAGCCCGCCTCGGGGAATTTCTTCCGGTTTCGTGCCCTTCGGTGAACCCGTAGCGAAGCCAGAAAACTCGTCAGGCCTCGTGGAAGCCGGCTGCAGGCTGAAGCCTGCCCCACTACGCTTAGAGGTGTTGGTTGTCGATCGCGTCGAGCAGCTCCCTCGGAAAACTAGTCTGCTCGCAGCGCTTGAATCACATCCACGCGCGCGGCTCGCATCGCCGGCCACGCGGACGCGGCCACGGCGGCCACCAACAATATGCCCGCGGCCCCGACCACGACCCACGCCCCCGGCATCCGCACGTTCGCGAAATAACTGCCAGCCAGCCACTGGAGAGCGAGCCCGCATGCCAATCCCGCGCCAATCCCGAGACCCGTGATGACCGTGCCCTCCGCGATCACCCGCATGAGGAGTTGCCGCGGCTGCGACCCGAGCGCCATCCGGATGCCGAATTCCCGCGTCCGCGCGCTCACCGAAAATGCCAGTACGCCCGCAACCCCGACTACCGCAATGGTCAGCGCCACGATGGCGAAGCCGCCGAAGACCATGGCATTCAACCGGTCCGGTGTGAGCACCTCCGCGCGGACATCTTCCAGCGTCGCGGCGCGCTCTACCGGCTGGTCGGCCGAGAGGTTGCGGATGGTCTTGGTGATCGGATCGATCAACGCGTATGGATCCGTTCGCACGTGAACGAACAGGCGCCCGCCGAAAAGCGGTCCCTGCCCGAACGGCTCATACACCGTCAGGGTCGGTTGCGGAACCAGGTTCGCATCGTCGATATCCGCGGCAACTCCAACGATGCGCATCGGCGTCGCCTTCATACCGATGAACGCGATTATCGGATCCGTCAAAGTGAGATGCCGGTTGAGCGCCTCCTCGTTCGGAAACATCCGCCGCGCCACACTTTGGCTGACGATCGTCACCGGCTCGCTGTCTTTGCGGTCGAGATCGTTGAAATCCCGCCCAGCGAGCATCGGCACTCCGAGTGAGGCGAAAAATCCCGGCGACACGATGCGGAATTGGCCGCGCGGATCGTCTTCCTTCGTCGCGCGAACGTAACCTTCGACCGTGAATTGGAAGCCGGGGCCGAACGAACGTCCCTCGCGCCATGGCGTGAGCATGCCTATCGAGACACCATCTACGCCCGGCAACTGGTGCACGCGCCGCATCGCTTCTCTGTAGAAGTCCACCACCTGGCCCTCCGTCCGCCCATACGAAAGAATCGGCACGTTGACCGCGAGCACGCGCCGCGTGTCGATGCCGGTCTGAACAGCCTGAAGGGCGAGCAGCGTCTTGAGCAGCATGGCGGCGCCGGCGAGCAGAACAAAGGAAGCGGCGATCTGGGTGACCGCGAACGCCCGCAGACGCCGCGTGCCGCCGCCGGTCATCCGCACACTCCCGGTAGACAGGCTGATTCCGTTCGGCCCGTCGCCCGACGGCAGCCGCGGCACGAACGCCAGCAGCGCCGCGGCCACCAGCGCCAGCCCGGCGCCGACCCACAGCATGCTGGAGTCGACCGTCAGATCCAGCGCGCGCACCGAGAACCGCGACGCATAGCGCGCCAGGATCGCCACCATGGGTCGCGCGGTGAGCACACCCAACGCCGCTCCCGCGCCACACAGCAGGAGGCTCTCCGCCAGCAGGACACGCCGCAGCGCGGCGGTGCTGGCGCCCAGCGCGGCCCGAATCACCAGCTCCCCTTCGCGGCGGATGGTGCGCGCCAAGATCAAGTTGGCGACGTTGGAGCAGGCGATGATGAAGACCAAACCCGACGCGGCCAGCAGCACCCAAAGCACGGTCCGGGCTTTCGACGTAATCTGGTCGCGCAGCGGCACCGCGCTAATGCGGAAGTCCGCCTTCGCGGGATACGACTCGGGATGTTCTTTCATGATGGCGCCGTGCGCCACCTGGAGCTCGGCGCGGGCCTGTTCCAGTGTCGCCCCGGGCGCCAGCCTTCCGAACAGCTCCGTCATGCGATGGATCCGGCCGGTCACCATCGTCGCCGACAGGTGATGCGGACTGGTCACCACATTGGCGATGATCTCGGTTTCCGCCGGATACGGGATCGACGGCTCCAGCACCCCGACTATGCTCGCGGTACGCGGTCCGAACGATTCCAGCCTGACGACCTTTCCGATTACAGACGGGTCGCTGTTCAGCGCAGTGGTCCAGAAGCGATACGTCAGAACCACGGCGCCGGCGGCAGCCGGGCCGTCGTCTCGCATATCGAGCAGGCGTCCCAGCACCGGATGCAGACCCATCACCTCGAAGTAGTTACCGCCGACAACCCCGGCCTGCACCTCGCGCGGCTCACCCAACCCATTCAGGGTGAAGCCTATGGTGGAGAAATCGCCGATCGCGCTGAACGATTTCACGCGCTGTCGCAGGTCCTGCATCTCCGGCACGGAAAACGTGGCATTCTCCGTGCCCAGGCCGAGCGCGCTCTGCCTGATGTAAATCAGCCTGTTCTCGTCGCGATTCACTAGCGGCCGCAGGAGGATCCCGCGAACCAGCGTGAAAATAGCGGCATTGGCTCCGATTCCGAGTGCCAGCGTGAGGACCACGGTAATCGAAAGCCCCTTTGCTTTAGCGAGCGAGCGGAGGGCGTACTTCATGTCACGCCAAAAGATTCCGGCAGCTTGTCGTGCAAAGGCGTCTGTCATTGAAGGAATCTCCTTCCGGGGTGATACGCGATGCCGGCGGCCCATGTTCCATTTTTTCGCCAACAGGCTTCGGACAGCATACGTGACGTAAGTTTACCTTACTCCTTCAAGGAAAAGGTTGGATCCTACGTGGTTACCGGGAGGCCCCAGCAGTCCGAGCCGGCAAGACGGATCGGATGGTCCAGCTTTCCAGCGCCGGCAGGGCCAGACAGGCGCCGGCTGGAACTAGTGTAGTGCATCATGCAGAATGCCTATTATGTCGGAAGACCACTCCCTGGCGGTCGTGGCTCTGAGAACTGGAAGCTCCGTGGGGCGGACTTCCTCAGTGCGCGGAGGGCTTCAGCCCGACCGGCGAGCGCAGCTCGCCCGGCGACTCCAGGACGTCCTTTAGCCGAGCGGTTTCTGACCGAAGCATAATCAGCGGAATTCTGGACGCACTACACTAGCGGATAGTCTGTTGACTGGCACCCTCATCTTTGGGAGGCGACAGCCAAGAGCCACAGCTAATAGCCAAGAGCCGCGAGCATCGCTCTTAGCGCCTGGCCGCGATGGCTCACAGCGAATTTCTGCTCCTCGCTTGCCTCGCCGAATGTGCACCCCACTTGCGGACAATAGAACAGCGGGTCGTACCCGAAGCCTCCCGTGCCGCGAGCTTCCTCGAGAATGACTCCTTCCACCGCGCCGCGCCACACACCCCGCAATTGCCCGTCTTCCACCAGTGCGATGGCGCACACAAAGCGGGCGTCGCGATTCTCGATGCCGCGCAGCTTTTCGAGCAGCAGCCGATTGTTGGCCTCATCGACGGGCAGCGGCGGACCGGCGGCCGGCGGCTCGATCAGCGAAAATCGCGCCGAAAGCACGCCAGGCGCCCCATGGAGCGCGTCCACTTCCAGGCCCGAATCGTCCGCGAAGAGCAGGCCGGGGGCGTGGCGGCCGTAGTGGCGCGCCTTAATCGCGGCGTTCTCTTCGAAGGTGCGGCCGTCTTCCACGCAGGGCGCGATCTCTTTGAAGCCCGGCAGCAGCTCGATGTTTACCGGCGCCAGCCCCGCCGCCAGGCGGAATTCCCGCAGCTTTCCGGGGTTGCCGGTAGCACCCTGAAGCCGGATCAAATCTTCGCTACCTTCTTTTGGATTTCGATGAGTCGTACGATGCCTGTGCGCGCCAGCTCGATCAGGCTGGCCATCTGGCTATCGTCGAAGGCGGCATGCTCGGCGGTGGCCTGCACTTCGACGAACTTACCCGCGCCGGTCATCACCACGTTCATATCGACGTCTGCGCGCGAGTCCTCTTCGTAGCACAGATCCAGCATGGGAACGCCGCCCACAATGCCCACGCTGGTGGCAGCCACGTAGTCGCGCAACGGCACCGTTTTGAGCGCGCCGAAATCCACCATCCGCCGCAGTGCCAGCGCCAGCGCCACAAAAGCGCCGGTGATAGAAGCCGTGCGTGTGCCTCCATCGGCCTGCAGGACGTCGCAATCGATCAGCACCGTGCGTTCCCCGAGCGCGGCGGTATCGACCACGGCGCGCATGGAGCGGCCGATGAGGCGCTGGATTTCGTGGGTGCGTCCCGAGGCGCGGCCTTTGGTTACCTCTCGCGGCGTGCGCTTGGCGGTGGACCGCGGCAGCATGGAATATTCCGCGGAGACCCAGCCCTTGCCGGAGTTGCGCAGGAACGGCGGCACGGTGTCCTCCACCGTGGCGGCGCATAATACGTGGGTGTTGCCCACTTTGATCAGGGCCGAGCCCTCGGCGGTCATGAGGTAGTCGGTGATAATTTCCACGGGCCGCATCTCGCCGGGTTTCTGGTTTGTGTTTCGCATGTATAGTTAACTGCTCGAAGAAGATTTCATCACAAAAAAGAGCAGCAGCATTACGGCCGCAATGACGAGAATCATCAGGATTACACAGGGAACGGCCCCCTGCGGCGCTGGTACGCTTTTTTTCTTTGTTTTGGCTGGCTTGAACTTCGCCATAAATGCGATAGTAGCACCCGGTGCGGAAAATCCCCCAGGGAGTGGCACAATAGAAAGACACCATGCTTGCTATGGCCACGCCGGATGCGATCGCCCGCTATGAAGCTGTCGTGGGACTCGAAGTCCACGTACAACTCGCCACTGCCACTAAGATTTTCTGCGGGTGCCCCACCGGGTTCGGGGCGCCGCCCAATACCAACGTCTGCCCGGTCTGCCTGGGATTGCCGGGTGCGCTGCCCGTCTTGAATCGCGCGGCAGTGGAACTGGCCATCAAAGCCGCCCTGGCGTTGAACTGCCGCATCCGCCCGCATTCCCGCTTCGCCCGCAAGAACTACTTCTACCCCGACCTTCCCAAGGGCTACCAGATCTCGCAGTACGACGAGCCTTTCTCCGAGGCCGGCTACGTCGATATCGCCGTCGATGGCGTTCCCAAACGCATCCGCGTGACCCGTGTCCACATGGAGGACGATGCCGGCAAGAGCATCCACGAGGGCTTCAAGGATTCCAGCCGCTATTCTTACGTGGACCTCAACCGTAGCGGCACTCCGCTGATCGAAATCGTCAGCGAACCCGATATGCGCAGCTCCGATGAGGCCTACGCTTATCTGGCCGCGGTGAAACAGGCGCTGCAGTTTATTGAGGTGTCGAGCTGCGATATGGAGAAGGGCCATCTGCGCTGCGATGCCAACGTCTCCGTCCGCCTGAAGGGCGAAGAAAAGCTGGGCACGAAGGCGGAAGTGAAGAACCTGAATTCGTTCCGCTTCCTGAAGCAGGCGCTCGATTACGAAATCGCGCGGCAGGTGGCGCTGATCGAAAGCGGCGGCCGGGTGGTGCAGGAAACGCGCCTGTACGACCCCGATCTGGGCGAAACGGCGGGCATGCGCAGCAAGGAAGAGGCCCACGACTACCGCTATTTCCCCGAGCCCGACCTGGTGCCGCTGTGTATTGGCGACGAGTGGCTGGCGAGCATCCAGGCCACCATGCCGGAGCTGCCGGCGCGCAAGCGGGCGCGCTTCCTGGAGGAATACGGGCTATCGGAATATGACGCCGACGTGCTGACCGCCTCCCGCGCGACAGCCGAGTACTTCGAGACCGTGGCGCGCGTGTCCGGCAATGCCAAAACGGCGGCCAACTGGGTGATGGGCGACCTGATGGGCATGCTGAAGGCGGAGGGCAAGGAGATCGCGGAGTCGCCGGTGAGTGCGGAGCATCTCGGCGATCTCGTCAAGCTGATCGCCGGCAATCAACTCTCCGGCAAGCTGGCCAAGGAGATCTTCCCGAAGATGTTTTCCTCGGGTGAATCGCCCGCCGTCGTCATGGAGAGGGAAGGGCTCAAGCAGATCAGCGACAGCGGCGCGCTGGAGAAGGTCATCGCCGAGGTGATCGCCGCCAACTCCAAGCAGGTGGAGCAATATCGCGGCGGCAAGACCACAGTGATCAATTTCCTGGTGGGCCAGGCCATGAAGGCGACGCGCGGCCAGGCGAACGTGTCGGTGGTAACGGAATTATTGAAACAGAAACTGGGGTGATGCATGTTGAAAGTTGGCGATCCGGCTCCCGAAATCACGGTCCACACCGACACGGGCGAGGACTTTCGCTTGTCCGACCTGAAAGGCAAGCGCGTGGTGCTCTACTTCTATCCCAAGGCCGACACGCCGGGCTGCACGGTGGAAGCCTGCGAGTTCCGCGATGGGGTGAAGGACTTCGCGAAGAAAGGCGCGGCGGTAGTCGGCGTCTCGCCCGACAAGCCCGCGGCGCAGGCGAAGTTCAAACAGAAATACGACTTGCCATTTACTCTGCTGGCCGATGAAGACAAGGCGGCGGCGGAAGCTTACGGTGTGTGGAAAGAGAAGAATATGTACGGCCGCAAGTCGATGGGCATCGAGCGGACTACGTTCGTGATCGGGCCGGATGGCAAGATCGAGAAGATCTACGGCAAGGTGAAGGCCAAGGGCCACGCGGCGGCGGTGCTGGCGGAGTTGTAAAGATGTTTAGGGAAAAATGGGACGATTTTGAACGAGGCTCGACGGAACTGAGCAGCAATACAGGTCCGGTCTTTCTCATCAAGCTGTACGCGCCCCTGATATTGTCCACCGCGTTGATCGGATGGTGGGAGATGCTTCGTTCGCGGGGCGATCTCGCGGTGGCCTTCCATCTTTCTCTCGCGCTGGTCGAGGTTCGCGGTGGCCAGATCCGGTATCGTAGATTCTTCAAATGGGTGAGCCTCGATCCAGCCCAAATCATATCGAGCGGCACTACATGGCCACCTTTCATTGGCTATATCCGGTTGAATCGATATCTTTTCCCTCGGCGCAAGCTGTACTTCGTTCTCGACCGTAACCGGGCGTCAAACCCGTTCGGCGAGGGCATTTCCCCCTCTTGAGTTTCCCGGGAAAATGCGGGGCACGTTCGTAGCGCAACAGAGTGCCCCACTCCATCGTTGTGGGTATCGGCGTTTATCGGCGGCTCAAAATAATGCGTCGGACTTGCACGAAGCTCCCAAGAAAGATTCATTAGCCGCCGATCAACGCCGATGAACGCCGATAAGTGGCGTGACCCTGCGGGATTAGAAGCCTCGTAGGAGCAGTGTCTCGTCCCTACTTCGCCGGCGCCGGGGCCGCCACAAACCGGTACCCCACTCCCCGCACGGTAAGTAAGTGGCGCGGCCGCGCCGGCTCATCCTCGATGTACCGGCGCAAACGCACCACGAAGTTATCGATAGCGCGCGTGTCGGTGTCTTCGTGCAGGCCCCACACTTCTTCCAGCATTGCCTTACGCGAGACCGGCCGGCCTTCATGCTGGATCAAATAGCGCAGCAGGTTGGCCTCCATGAGCGTCAGGGGAAAAATCTTGTCGCGCACGTGCAGTTCCAGGAGATCGAAGTGCACTGACTTGTCGCCGAAGGTGAACGTGTCGGTGTGCTCCGGCTTGGCGACCGCGTGGTTCAAAGACGCGCGCAGCCAGTCGCGGCGGCGCAGCAGGCCGCGGAGACGGGCCAGCAGAATCGCCAGCTCGAAAGGCTTGGTGAGATAATCGTCGGCGCCGGCCGCGAACCCCTTCAGGATGTCCTCCGGATGGCCGCGGGCCGTCAGCATCAGGGTGGGAACGAACTGGCCGCCCTGGCGCAATTCCGACATCACCGCGAAGCCGTCCTTGCCGGGCAGCATGACGTCGAGCACGACCACGTCGATGGGCGCTTCGGGCACCCGCAAAAGATCGAGCGCGGCTTCGCCGGTTTCCACCACTTGCACCCGATAGCCTTCCGCCTCCAGGTTGAAGCGCAGCCCTTCGGCGATGTGCATCTCGTCTTCCACAATCAGGATTTGGGTCATTTGGCCACCGGCAATTGCAGGAAGAACGTGCTTCCGTATCCTGCTCCCTCGCTCTCCGCCCAAGCGCGGCCGCCGTGCCGCTTGGCCACCGAGCGGACAATATAAAGTCCCAGCCCGGTGCCCTTCACGCGCGATGCCAGCGGACCGGGCACGCGGTGAAAGCGTTTGAAAACGCGCTTCAGTTCGGTCTTCGGAATGCCCATGCCGGCGTCTCTCACGCGCATGAGCACGTACCCATCCACCTGCTCGGTCTCCACCCGCACCTTGACGTCCTTTCCGGAGTACTTGACGGCGTTGTCGATCAGGTTGGACACCGCCGAGCGCAGTTCGTCCAGGTCGGCCATGATGCTGGCCGGCGCTCCCTGCTGGAAGGTGAGAGACTCCGGGGCGATGCGGTGGATCGCGCGGGCGCGCGCCACGCATTCCTCCACCAGTCCGCCGAGATCGATGCGCACCAGGTTGAGCCCGCGGCTCGCCGCGCCCATGCGGCCGGTGCGCAGGACCTGCTCGATGGTGGCCAGCAGGCGGTCGCTGTCCTCCAGCATGATGCGGTAGAACTCCTGGCGTTTCTCTTCGTCCACCGCGCGCGTTTGCAGGGTCTCCAGGTACAGCCGGATGGAGGCGACCGGCGTTTTCAGCTCGTGGGTCACGGCGTTGATGAATGCGTCCTTCTGTTCGTTGCGATGGATTTCGCGCACCAGCGAAATGGTGTTGAGAATCACGCCGCTGATGATGATGACGAGCAGCAGGATGCCCAGCACCAGCAGCACCCCGTGCCGCCAATTGAGCTGCACCCAGCCGACATAGAGAACCAGGATGACTGAGATGAGGCCGATGCCGAACGCAATATAAAACGCGATCGACTTGCGCCGTCCAGCCGTGATCATGATTCCAGCTTATGACATTGGAGCTTCGCTCCGGAATGGCGGGATAAATAAAGCCTGCCCCATCCAAGACGCCTTGATCCTGTCGTGGGGCGGGCTTCAGAGGAACTTGCAATATGACCCGACTTGCGCAGAATTGACCGTCAGATGCGCAAAAACCGAGCGAAGCAACCTTACTTCTGCCGATCGTAGCCGCCGCGCGATTCGGCTATTTTTTGCAAGTTCCTCTTCAGCCCGCCGATCGCGGGGCACTGCCCGCGCCTCACCTCAACTCCGCAGAAAGTCCGCCAGCCGTACACGGACGCCCACGTAAAACGTGCCGAACAGCGCGTACACGGCGCTCACCTCGTCGAAGCGCATCTCGTAGATCAGTTTCTTGAATACCAGCGGCTCTTCCGCGAAAAGGTCCACTCCCCACTCCCAATCGTCGAAGCCGATCGAGCCGGTGATGATCTGGCGCACTTCACCGGCATAACGGCGGCCGATGAGACCGTGCTCCTTCATCATGCGCTGGCGGTCGGCCATGGGCTCCTGGTACCAGTTCCGGGATTCCCCCCGGCGGCGGTCCATGGGATAGAAGCAGATATATTTGGCGGGGGGGATTTCGGGCCAGAGGCGCGGCGCCATGGCTTTGCGGTGCCGCTCCAAAACGGCTTCGACTTCGCGCTTCCATTCCTCGGAGTGCGGCTTGATATTGCGCCGGGCCAATTCCCCGTAGGTGTCCGACGTCGACTCGTAGAGGCCCAGTTCGACCACCGAAAGGTAAGAGGCGGTGGGTTCCAGGAAATCGCCGATCGCGAGTTGCGACATCCGGGTCTGTGCCTGGTTTAACTCCTCGAAACTGCGCCGAAAATGGACGAACATGAGATCGCCCTTGTGCCCCAGCAGGGAATAAATCGCGCTCTGGCGGCCGTCACTGAACTCTTCTCTGGCGCAGAGCGCCTCGGTGGCCTCGGCGAGAATCGTGGACCGGGCGCTGGCGGCGAGCGAGCGCCAGGCAGTCCAGCGGAAGCGCATCATCTGGTGCAACACACTGGCGCCCTCGACGGTCAATGGGACCTCGGGCAGCGCGATTTCGACAGGCATCTCAGGAGTCATTTGCTCCATTATAGAAAAGAAGGCCGTTAGCCTGTATTCTTTGGGCCGCTACGCGTGGCGCCGCGCCCATTGTGCCAGATACGAATCCGCGGCCAATTCGTCCAATTCCCGATCGGCAGCCGATTGCCACTCCTTCCGGCGCCGTTCTTTGAGCCGCTCGAGCAGACGGCAGCGGCGGCGGGCTTCCAGCATGACAGTTTGCCGCGCGGCCAGCTCCTTTTGGCATTCCACATGTTTGGCTGCCAGTTCTTTTCCCCGCACCTTGATCGCCAGGCGGAAACTCCCCAGCGCACTCAGATCGCCGCCCTCGAGCGCGGGAAACTGGCGCACTTCGACCTCGGTCCGCCGGCCCATGGCGTACAGTTCGGAGCGCGCCTGGTCGATCTCCGCCATCGCCGCCAGTTGCTGCTCGACGCGCGCTTCGGCCAATTCGAGCTGGGTGCGGCGCCAGTCGAGAGCTCGTTGCAAGGGGAACTGAAAGGTCGTCATTTTGTTTTCTTGGCGGGAAGATTCTGGGCCGGCGCGGGCTGATCGAGACGCGCGGCCAGTTGGTCCAAGCGGGCGAGCGTCTGATCGATGGGGACGGTCGCGGTATGGTCCTGCCGCAGAAAGTCCAGGATTTCGGGACGCAGGCGAATGCTCGAGTCGAGCGTGGGGTTCGTGCCGGCAACGTAGGCGCCCAGTTGGATCAGATCCTCGGCGTCGTGGTAGGCCGCCAGAGCCTGTCGCAGCCGCGCAGCGCTAGTCTTCTGCTGGGGGGTGGCAATGGCGCTCGTGAGCCGGCTGACGGAGTGCAGGATATCGATCGCTGGGTAGTGATTTTGAGCCGCGAGTTGGCGTGAAAGTATGATATGGCCGTCGAGAATGGCGCGTACCGCGTCGCAGATGGGCTCATTGAAATCGTCGCCCTCCACCAGGACGGTGAAGAACCCGGTGATGGAGCCGCGGCGGAAATTGCCGGCCCGTTCCAGCACTTTGGGCAGCAGGTTGAAGACCGAGGGCGTGTAACCCTTCTGGCTGGGCGGTTCCCCGGCGGCCAGCCCGATTTCGCGCTGCGCCATCGCCAGGCGGGTCACCGAATCCATCACCAGCAGGACGCTGGCGCCCTGATCGCGGAAGTATTCGGCCACCGCCAGCGCCACAAAACAGGCGCGGACCCGCAGCGGCGCCGGCCGTTCGGAAGTGGCGCAGACCACCACCGAGCGCTTGCGGCCCTCCGGCCCCAGCTCATTTTCCAGGAAGCCGCGCACCTCGCGATTGCGTTCGCCGATCATGCCGATCACCGTGACGTCGGCCGAATTGTGGCGCGACATGGAGCCGAGCAGCGTGCTTTTTCCCACCCCGCTGCCGCCGAAAATCCCAAGCCTCTGGCCCTTGCCGCAAGGCAGCAGGCCGTCAATGGCGCGTATGCCGGTGACCAGCGGCTGGGTGATGTGCTCGCGGTCGAGCGGATTGGCTGCCTCGCCGTGCAGGCTGTAGGTGTCCCTCACTTCGAGCGCCGGGCCGCTGTCGATGGGCTTGCCGAAACCGTCGATGACGCGGCCGAGCAGGCCAGGGCCCACCTCCACGCGCGAGTCCTCGCTACGCGCATCCACCATGTCGCCCAGTTGCAACCCGTCGATTTCCTCGAGCGGCATGGAAAGCACCCGCCCGTTGCGGAATCCGATCACCTGGGTGCGGATGCGCTGTCCATTGGAGGCGCGGACCTCGCAGAAATCGCCGATAGCGACATTGGGCCCACGCGACTCGATAAGCAGGCCGATCACTTCGGTCACCTGCCCGGTCCAGCGAAATGTGGGCGTGCGGTCGAGTTCGGCCAAGTAGGGCGCCGTTGAGATGCTGTCGGTCATGACTGTTTGCGCAGGCGGTCGGTGAGGCCCCGCTCGATCTCCTGTAGTTGGGAATCCACCGAGGCATCCAGGTTGCCGCGGCTGGTCTCGAAAATGACCGATCCCAACTCGCGCGACTGGTCGGAGATCACTTCCACGAGGCCTCCGCTCAAAGCCTGCTGCAGGCAGGATTTCACCATTGCCACATGCGAGGGGTGGACTTTGACGCGCGAGATCTCCTGACCCCGGAGTTTCTCGAGCGCCGCCACCACCAGCCCGCGCAAAGCGTCCGGATCGGCCGCCATTTCGCGGCGGATCACCCTTCGGGCGATGGCCAGAGCCAGTTGCACCACATCGGCTTCCGCCTCGCGCCTCAGCCGGTTGCGCAGGTTGGCGATTTCCTGAATCGAGCGGGCCAGGCGCTCTATCACCGGCTGCATTTCGGCGCCGGCGCGGTTCCGGCCGGCGATTTCGCCTTCCCGAACTCCCGCCCCGTGAGCTTCGCGGACCTTCTGCTGATTCTGCGCCTCCAGTTGCGCCATTTGGGCGGCCGGGTCCGGCGCGGATTCCATGGCCGCGCGCGGGGCCGTCCCGGCCGGTCCCACCTGGCGCCACAGGACCTTGCTCACCGCCCCCTCGTCGTCCGGCAGGAAGATCTTACACGACATACTGCTCCCCGACGGTCCCCTTGAGGCTCACCACACCTTCCGATTCCAACTGCCGGACAATGGCGATGATTTGCTGCTGCGCCGCTTCCACTTCCTTGATTTTGATGGGACCGAGGGCGTCCATGTCTTCCCGCAGCATATCGGCGCCGCGCTGCGACATAGACCCCAGGATCTGGTTTCTTAGCTGTTCGCTGGTCCCCTTCAGAGCCACTGTCAGGATCTTGCGGTCGATCTTGGCCAGGACCTCCTTCAAGCCCATGGGGTCGATCAGCAGCAGGTCTTCGAACACGAACATAAGGTGCCGGATGGTCTCCGCTATGTTGGTGTCCTGCTGCTCGATGTGGGTCAGGATCTCGCGCGTGGAGGTGGAATCCAGGCGATTGAGCATTTCCGCCACCGCACGGACGCCGCCGTAGGACTCGCGGGCGAATTCGCCCAAAGTCTTCAACTTCTGGCCGATCACCGCCGCGATCTTGATGATGACTTCCGGCGAGATCTGGTCCAGGCTGGCCATGCGCAGGGCCACATCGGCGCGCATCTGCGGGGGCAGCGAGGTCAGCAGCGCGGCAGCCTGCGTCTGATTGAGGTGCGAAAGCACCAGGGCGATGGTCTGCGGGTGCTCGCTGTGAATGAACTTGGCAAGCTGCCCCGGATCGGCCTTCTGGATGGCGTCGAAGGAGGCGGCTTCTGCGCCTAAGGCTTTGGTCAAGCGGTCCAAGAGGCGCTTGGCCACGTCCGGAGTGAAAGCGGCCATCAGCAGTTTGCGGGCGAATTCCATGCCGCCGCGCGCCACGTAATCTCCGGCCGTGGAGATGTGGTGAAACTCGGTCAAAACGGATTCAGCCTGTTCTCCGGAGATCGAAGTGATTTTGGCCACTTCGCGGCTGACCTTCTGGACGTCCTCTTCGGAGAGCTGTTGGAGCATTTCCGCGCTGGCCTGCTCGCCCAATACCACCAACAGCATCGCGGCTTTCTTCAGGCCGGATACCGACTCTTCCTTGGTGGTGTTAAGGATCATGACTTGCGCTCCCGAGGCGTCACTGTTCCTCCTCGCGGATCCAGGTGCGCAGGATTTGGGCCGAGACGTCCGGGTCCTTGGTGATCTTCTCGCGCAGATGCTTGGCCATTACTTCGGCTTTCTTGGTGATGACCGGGGCCAGTTTGAGGCTGGTCAATACTTGCGCATCGCTCTTCTGCTGCAAAGCGTCGCGCTCGGCTAGTTGGGCTTCCAGATCCTGCTGGGCATTGGCCGCGGACAGGGCCGCGCGTCCGGCGGGAGAGTCGCCCGCCGCCAGTTCCGCGGCGGCGGTAGCCCCACCCGCCCTCTGCTTCCGTTTCCGGAGCTGCATCGCCAGCAAAAAAACTACGACGATGAGGCCAGCCGCCGCACCCCCGCCTATGAGGAGAGTCTTGCGGTCGATCTGGATGGGCAGTCCCGCCACTCCTGTAGGCTTGGCCGGCACGGGAGTGGCCCCGGGAACAACCGGGGGTTCCAGTTGGAGCGTGGATTCGAAAGGCAGTGTCTCGATCACCAGTTGGTCGCCCCGTTCCGGATTGAAACCGGTGGCTCCGGCCACCACGTCGTGGATGATTTTCATGGTCTCCGGAGTGGGCGGCACCAGCACTCTTTTCATGGCTTTTCCGTCCTTTATCCACGTGACGGATTGATCCACCAGAACGGCCAGAGACATCTTCTTCACCAAGCCGGCCGGCAAGCGGGTCTTTTTCACCGTGCGGCTGGTTTGATACGCGATGTTCTCCGTGGTCCGCGAAACCCGACTGGAACCGCTGCCCGGCCGCGAAGTCGGGCGGGGCAAGGCGGAGGCAGTTCCCGGGACACCGCTGGCGGAAGCGCCTCCACCGGTATCTTCGGTGCGCTGCGAAGTGCTCATCACCGAATGCGTCGGGTCGAAGACTTCCTCGCTCTGCTCACCCCCCGTAAAATCACATTCCACGGAAACGTTGGCGCGGAACTTGTCCGCTCCCAGCAACGGCTCCAGGGTGGAGTTGACCTTGGCCAGCAGGTCTGTCTCCACGTGGTGGCGGTAATCCAGGGCAGCCTCGGAAGGTTCCGGACCGTCCAACGTGCCGGGCGGTCTGGGCCGGCCCAGGAGGTTACCATTCATATCCAGGACGGAAACGGCGTCGGGCGAGAGGCCCTCCACCGCGGCAGACACCAGGTGATCGATCGCCAGCACGTTTTGCGGCGCCAACCGGCCGCCCGGACGGAGTTTTACCAATACGCTGGCCTTGGCCGGCTGCTGCGACTCCAGAAATACGGAATCTTTGGGAAAGGTGACGTGGACGCGCGCCTGTTCCACTTCCGCCAGAGACATCACCGAGCGCTCCAGCTCTCCTTCGAGCGCCCGCCGGTAATTGATGTGCTCGGTGAACTCCGTGGCGCCCAGATTCGTCTTGTCGAAGAGTTCGAAACCGATACGGCCGGTCTTGGGCAGCCCCGCCGCAGCCATATTGATGCGTAGTTCGGCCAGCCGCGCCGAGGGCACCAGCACCATGCCGCCTTGTTCGGGCACACGGTAATCCACACCGCTTTCTTTCAACTTCTGGACGATGGCCGAAGCGTCCTCCGGCGCGACGCCGGTGAACAGCGGCCGGAAATCCGCCTCACGCTGATGCTGGACCAGCATGTAAAGACCGCTGGCGGCGGCAATGAGCACCACCGCGGTGGTGATCCGCTGCCGCATTGAGAGGTTTGCCAGAATCTTTTTCATGGCGCTCGGCGGGCCTGCAATCGGCCCTGGTATTCAGATCGGCGGGACGGCCCAAAAACCTGAGGCATAAGCGGGATGACGCCCCGCTACATCTGCATTTTCATGATTTCCTGGTAGGCGCCAACCACCTTATTGCGCACCTGCTGGAACATCTCGAACGCCAGATCGGCCTGTTGCGTGGCCAGAGCCACGGTGTGCAGGTCTTCGCCCTCCCCGGAAAGGAACCTCTCCACCGTGGCCGAAGCTTGCTGACTCATAGACTCTACCTGCCCGATGGCGCTCGAGAAAACATCCTGAAACCCGTTGTCCGAGGACGTTTCCCCGGCCGGCCGGATGGCACTCGGCGGCGTCGGGGCGGAGATGGGTTGAATCGCAATTGCCATTCGTCTAACCTCAATGGAGCAAATCGATAGAACGCTGGATCATGTCCTTCACCGCTCCCATGGCGGCCACATTGGCCTCGTAGGTGCGCGCGCTGTCCATCAGATCGACCATGTCCTCGGCCGGATTCATTTTGGGAAATGCCACGTAGCCGTCTTGGTCGGCATCCGGGTGGCCGGGCATGTAACGGAGTTCCGGCTCGCTGGCGTCGGTGACGATGCCCGAGACCTCGACCCCGGTGGGGGCGTCCAATTGCGTGCTGAAAATGGAGGAAAACGGCGACTCCACCGAACCGCTCTCGAATACCACGTCTTTGCGGCGGTACGGGCCGCCCTCGGGAGTACGTGTAGTCTCGGCGTTGGCCATGTTCTCCACCAGCAGCTCGGCCCGCGTGCGCTGAGCCGCCATTCCCGATGCTCCCACCGACAGGGCCGAAAAGAGGCTCATGAGCCTTGCCCCTCTTTGATCGCCGCTCGCAGCGAACTGATCTGCGATCGAAGCAGGCTGGAGGCCACGTTGAAACGAAGCGCGTTTTCCGCCAGCAGCCGCGATTCGCGGTCCAGACTGACATTGTTGCCGTCGTTTTTCGTGGGCAAGCCTGCCACCTCCAGGATGTTGGGGGCGCCGGATATCGCATTCTGAAACTCCGATTGAAAATCGATATCCTGCGTATGGTAGCCAGGCGTATCGGCGTTAGCGATATTGGAGGCCACCAGCTTCTGCCGCGTGCTCAGCAGATCCATGTAGTGTTCGAGTTGTCCGGCAAGCCGGTCCAGCATGGCACCCGTCGTGAAAGCAGATCGGATGCCAGTACGTAAAGCCTTTAGAATTATTAGAAATTCAATCTGTCTCGCGCCAATCGAGTGCCGCGCGGCATTTTATTGCCGTGAGCCGCCCTCCCGCGGCACGCACTCGATTTCTTCCTCGAAGAAACAGCTATGTCATTAATAAATAAGCTGTACCTGCTTATTCTCCAATCGCCAAGGTCGTGTGAAAACCCTACACCCGCAAATCAATGCCCTTAGTAACCTCATTTGAGGGATGTAAATTCAAATGGGAAAACTGATAGTATTTCTACTTCAGGGTCATTCGTCTAAAGGAGTACACCAAAAAGCCTACATGGGTGCAGCACATGAGTTCCGATCCGCGTCGGCACGAGATTTGACCCGCGGTTGCCGCGACCGTTCGTCGGTACGGTATCCCCCAAGTTCAGAGCGCGGTCTGCGTTCACGGAAGAAAGCTGCGCACGCCGGCTGCGCGAATATCCATAGGAGCCAGTCCGCTTTGGCCTTCGAAGCGGGTAAATCACGATGAATTCGTCCGCCCCCGAAGTGAAATCTCTCTCAGAACCTTCTCCGCCTCCGAGTACGCCACAACCATGGGCCAGCATGGTGGAGCGGATCCAGGCCGACGACCCGTCAGGGATGGAGGAGTTGTACAGTGTCTTCACCACCGGCATCCGCTTCTATCTGTGCCGCCAGTTGGGGTCTCAGGATCTCGACGACAAGGTGCACGACGCGTTCCTCACAATCACTCAGTCCATCCGCCGGGGCGACCTGCGGGAACCCGAGCGCCTCATGGGCTATGTGCGCACGGTCGTCCGCCGGCAGGTGGCGGGTTACATCGGCGCCGCCGTGGAGTCCCGCCGCAACCTCGTCGATCCGGACCATGGTGCAATCCTGCGCGACCGTAAGCCCGATCCCGAACGCCAGGCCATTGAGAGGCAGAATGCCGACTTGGCCATGCGCATTCTCAATACTCTGCCGCGGCGGGACCGGGAAGTGCTGTCGCGCTTCTATCTCCAGGAACAATCGCCTCGCCAGATCTGCCGGGACATGGGACTCACCCAAACGCAGTTTCGGCTCACCAAATCCCGCGCCAAAGCGCGCTTCACCGAACTCGGTCAGGCGCGATTTGCCCGCCGGCTCGGGTTTTCGGCGTCCTCGGTCACCGGGCGGACCGGTCCGGCGGCAGCGCAAGTGTCCTAGCCAGCAGATTCTTTTAAAAATCGGTGAGACTCTCGCCCTCCTCCCGGCACCTTTATGCTCTATGGCGTCTGTTGCACAATGGTGGTTGCCTATGGCCAGCAGAGTTGATCGACACCTCGACGAGGAAGCCGCCGAGCAGTACTCGTTAAGTAACCTGTCCGCCCGGAAAGTGGCGGAAATCGAAGAGCATCTCCTGATTTGCGAGCCTTGCCGGCAGGCGGTGGCCGCGTCCGATGCCTATGTCGCCGCCATGCGGAAAGCCGCGGCGCAGCTCCGGCAGGACGAGCAAAAGCCGAAACGCAAGGTTGCGGGAAAATAGGCTTCGAGCCCGCAGCCACCAGCTTTCGGCTCTCAGCTCGCTCACTCGCCCTGGATCGCACAGTTCGCAACACACGTCCCTATCCGTTTCATATCCGATGTCTTGCGTGCTTCAAACTGATACCTGATATCTGATAGCTATAATCGAATCGTGCGTCCCGACGCCCCCGCCCGGAATCCCTTCTTCTCCAGCCCGCTCCCGGTGGAACGCTTTTTCCAGTTTTCACTGCTCGGCCTCGTGGCTAGCGGCTATTTGGCGGTAGCGGGGTCGGCATACCTGGATGTCCCGACCATGGTCCTCACCGGCGGCGGCATTCTGCTGCGGGCTCTGCTGGTCGCGGGTATCGTGCGCTGGAACCTGTCGGTACGCACCGCCACCATCGCCGCCCTGGCCTACGCCGCTTTGTTTCCCATCGACTACTTTTTGCTGTCGCACGATTTTCTGTCTTCCACCGTGCACTTGGTCTTTTTTCTGGCGGTAGTGAAGATCCTCACCGCCACCACCAACCGCGACAATCTCTACATTGCGGTCATTGCCTTTCTGGAATTGCTGGCCGCCGCGATTCTGTCCATCAACTTCGACTTTTTCCTTTGCCTGGCGCTGTTTCTACTGTTCGCCATCGCGGCGCTCTCGAGCGGCGAGATCCGGCGCTCCATGCGAAAGGCCCCCACCACAGCGCGCGCCGGTTTGAAGCACTTCCATTCGCGCCTCGCGCTGCTGGCGGCGTGGATCGCACTGGGAATCCTCACGCTCACGGCAGGCATGTTTTTCCTGCTGCCGCGTACCGCTGACGCAGCCCTTTCCACGTTGATTTCTCACCACATCCGCGTCCCCGGCTACTCCGACCACGTGACCCTGGGCGAAATCGGAGAGTTCAAGACCAGCTCGCGGCCGGTGATGCACATCGCCATCTATGGCAACCAGCCCATGGGGTCGGCCAAGTGGCGCGGAGACGTGCTGACCGATTTTGACGGTCGGATGTGGTCCAGGGCCCCTCGGGAGCCGGGCGACCGCGGCACCGTAGCGATCGGCGGGCATGTCTCTCTGGGCACCCACCCGGGCCCGCAGCGCAGCTACCGCGTTGAGTTTACGGATCTGGAATCCCGGAATCTGTTTTTTGCGGGGATTCCGGAGACCGTTGAGGGCCTGCCGGACGCAACCCTTGTGGATACCGAGACCGGATGCTTTCGCCTGCCGCAGCCGCAGCCGTCCGGCTTCCGCTATGACGTCTTCAGCGTTCTCGAAGAGCCGCCGGAAACCGCGCCGCCGCTCTATCCGCCTCCAATCCTCGACTTGAAACACCGCGAGCGATACCTGCGAACGCCCAGTATCGACCCTCGTATCCCCTTGCTGGCGCAGTCCATGACTGCCGGCTCGACCGGCGATCTGGGGCGCGCCCACGCGCTCGAACAGGGATTGCGCACCCATTACGGCTACACCCTAGAACTCCCTCAACGGGAAGTCAAAGATCCGTTGGCCGACTTCCTCTTCGTGCGCCGGAAGGGCCACTGCGAATACTTTGCCTCGGCCATGGCGGTGATGCTGCGCACCTTGAACATCCCCTCGCGCCTGGCCACGGGATTCCAGATGGGCGTGTACAATCCCATCTCGGACCTCTGGCTGGTGCGGGCTTCCGACGCCCACAGTTGGGTGGAAGCCTGGATTCCCGCCCGCGGCTGGACCACTTTCGACCCTACGCCGCCCGACCTGTCGTCCCACCCTCTCACGCTTTTCTCCAAGGCCGGCTTATACCTGGATGCCGCGGAAACGTTCTGGCAACAATGGGTAGTGGGTTACGATCCGAACCACCAGGGCACTCTGGCCGATCGCATTCAGCAGGCGGCCCGGCGCTTGGGGATGGGCTGGTTCGACTCGCTCTCCGGGGTGGAGAACCAGTGGTTCGCGCGGACCAAAGCCTGGACCCAGCGGTTCGGGATGGCATCTCTCGTGGGGCTGCTGATGGCGTACTGGTTGTGGTCGAACGGCCCCCGGCTCTGGCGCGCGATGCGGATTCGCCGCCGTGTGGAGCGGGTGCGCCGGGGAGAGGCGAGCGGAGCGGATGCCACTCTGCTCTACGAGCGTATGCTGCATGTGCTCCGGCGGCAAGGATATCAAAAACCGGTCTGGTTCACGCCCATGGAATTCGCGCGCTCGTTGCCGGCGACGCCTACGGGGCGCGCCGTGGAGGAATTCACCGCCGCTTACAACGCCGTCCGCTATGGAGGCTACAGGGAAGCGGCGCCGCGGCTGTCGGCCCTGCTGGATGAGCTGGAACGGCCTCGGAAAGAACCGTAGCGCTTCAGGACAGCGGAACTTCGCTCATCAGGGCCAACAGATTGCGGTCGGGATCGCGGAAAAACGCCATCCACAGCTCGTGATCGGGCATGCGTGCCACCAGATGGGGCTCGCGTTCGAACGGCGCGCCCCGCTGGGAGAGGCTCTTATGAGCCTGTTGGATGTCCGGTACCTTGAAGTAAATCACGGAACCGTAGTGCTCGGCCGGTTTCTCCGTGCCACTGATCATCAAGCGGATTCCGTCGCAGGCAAAGAAGCCCATATTGGGCACCTGAAACAGTAGTTTCATCCCCAGGACGTCCCGGTAAAACGCAATGGACCGTTCGACGTCGGAAACAGTCAGGCCAATCTGCCCGATGGTGGCCAGCCCAAAAGGCGCGGTTGTGGCGGTGGATCCCATAGGCTTCCTTTCGGAATCCATGATACCCCGAGGTGCACGGGATCGGCGCATTTCTACTCCCAAAGTGGTATTCGATCGCCGGAGACCGGCGCGGGGCTAATGCTCTTCGGAGAGCGGGTCGATAAGTAGCCAGCAGGTTTCATGATCCGGCTCACTCGACTCAACCGCGTGCCCATAGTGCTGAACTCCGACCTGATCGAGCACATCGATGTCACGCCGGATACGGTCATCACATTGACTACGGGACAGATTTTGCGGGTCCGCGAGACTGCCGAAGAAGTGGTCGAACGCATTGTGGAGTTCCGGCGGAGAATATTCGCGGCGCCGGAAGAGGCGGCAGGGCTCCCCCATTCGCCCGAAGAACTGGACTGATAGATGGCTGACTCTCCTCCCAAATCCGCTTCCAAGACCGTCCCGGCGGCTTCCAAACGGCCCAAACCGCCGGGTCGGACGCCGGATATCGCCACTCTCGGGGGGATCGGCGTGGCGCTCGCCGGCATCCTGGGCGGGCTGCTTTTGGAAAAGGGCAGCATACAAGACGTGGCGCAGGCAACCGCCGCCATGATCGTGATGGGAGGCACGTTGGGCGCCGTACTGGTGACCACGCCGCTTCCGGTATTCGTGCGCGCCTGCAAAGGTCTGGGCAGTGCATTCCTGGTAGAAGCCAGTTCGACCGCTGCAACCATCGATTCTCTGATCCGGTACGCTACCTTGGCGCGCAAGAACGGCATTGTGAGCCTGGAGACCGAAGCGGGGGCCATCGCCGACCCGTTTATGCGCAAGGCGCTGAACCTGGCTGTCGACGGCACAGACTTGCAGGAACTGCGCAAAATGATGGAGTTGGACATCAGCTTAGGTGAGTTGGCCGGCGAGGCCGAGTCCAAGGTTTGGGAGGCAGCCGGGGGATATGCGCCCACTATCGGGATCATCGGGGCGGTCATGGGGCTGATCCAGGTAATGAAGAACCTGGAAGATATCAAGGCCGTCGGTCACGGTATCGCGGTGGCCTTCGTGGCTACGGTATACGGAGTCGCGTCGGCGAACATCTTTTTTCTGCCGGTGGCCAACAAACTGAAGGGGCGCACGCGGGCGGCGGCGCTGCTCAAGGATTTGATTCTCGAGGGACTGGTTGGCATCGTGGAGGGGCAGAACCCCACCCTGATTCGCACGAAACTGGAGGCCTACAACCAGGATTCTCCCAAACCTGCCAAGGCCAAGGCAGCGAAGGCAGCCGCCAGGCCGGGGGCCGGGCAGCCGGCGCCAGGCGAAAGCTAGAGCTACCCGGATGCAACGCAAACCGAGCGCCTCCCATGAAAACCACGAACGCTGGCTGGTATCCTACGCCGATTTCATCACCCTGCTTTTCGCCTTTTTCGTGGTAATGTTCGCTTCCACGCAGTCGGATAAGATCAAAGCCAAAGAAGTCTCCGATTCGGTCAAAGATGCCCTGGAGCACGGGCAATTCAGCGCGACGATCTCGACGGTGTTGGGCCGCGGCAGGCACGAAAACAGCAAACCGCCCGCCAATCCCGAACGGGTGAAGCACTCCGAGAATCTGCCGCCGCAGACCGCGCCGCCACCGCCGCCGCGGCAGCCCCCGGCCGATCTGACGAAGTCGCTGGCCACGCTCCAGCGCGGTTTGGACGGGGAACTGAAAGCGGGCAAAATCGGGCTGAAACTGGTGGGCCGTGGGCTGGTAATCAGCCTGCGGGAAGCCACCTTTTTCGCATCCGGAGACGATGCCGTGGCGCCGGGAAGCGAGGCGATTCTGGCCAAGATTGCCGCCGAAATTCAGGGGTTCGGCAACCCCGTGAGGCTGGAGGGCCACACCGATTCGAAGCCCATCCATAATTCCCGATTTCGCAGCAATTGGGAATTGTCGGTGGCTCGCAGCATCGCCATGCTGGAACTGCTGCGGCAGAAATTCGGCATCGCGCCGGAGCGGCTGTCGGTGGCCGGATATGCGGAAAACGCGCCGGTGGAGAGCAATGACACCGAAGAGGGCCGCGCACGCAACCGCCGCGTCGACCTGGTGATTCTCTCCGCCGAAGCGGTCAAATCCGAGCCAGGCGGACGTTAAAGCTCACCAACGGCTTTCGCCCCGGCTTCGTCGTTGAAATCCTTTTTCAGGATTTGGAAGTCAGTTGCTCACCCGCCCACGGCGGACAACGAATGATGAAAATTTTGGGTTCCAGCCGGGCTTGGGAATCAATGGGTTGCCGGGATTTTCAGGAGAGAAGCGGCCCCTGCGAACACGAAGAAGTCTGACAGCCCTGACGGGCTGTCGATTGGCGGGTAGAGTCGAGGATGGGTGCGAGTGCTGACGACAGGCGCCGCCCCGTTTCCTATCCCCGCTCATCAAACCGGACGTGCCTATTTCATGTTGCTTGCGGCAGTTCCCGATTCGGACCCGGACGAGGCCCGCCCCACCACAGGAATCCGCCTTGGGTGGGGCGGGTTTCAGGGTGTGCCCTAAAGGGGCAGATTACCAGTGGGGAAGGACCCACTCGAATAATCGATGGTTAGATTCGAAGTCCGCCGAGCTAACCGATCGGCGGGTTCCAGCTCTCTCGGTGATTAGGGACGCCACCATTCTAGTGCATAATGGTGCTATGAGGACGGCGAACAAACCGTTCGTCAAAGCATCAGCCTTCCTGCCGGTGTCGCGGCGCGAGTTCGCTCCATGGCAAAGACTCGCCGTCTCAGCGCAAACCGTATGCTCGTCGAACTGATCGAGGATTGCATGGAGGCACAGACGAGGAAGCAGCAGCAGTTCTTCGAATTGGCTGAACGCTTTCGCAGCGCTTCCGATCCGGAAGAAGCGAGGCGGTTGGGGGATAAACACGGACGTGATGAGCTCGGGATGTTAATGGCGCATTTCCGAGGACGTGGCTTTCCAAGTCATCGTTGCCTTTGCGTGAGCGGCGCATGCAGGTAGAATCGCAGCGTGTTGGCCCAGTCGTCCTTTCAGAGCGAATCCTCTTTATCGATGTTCTCCGGGGCATGGCGCTGTTCGGAATTCTCGCGGCGAACATGCGCGCTTTCTTCGCACCCCTCGATTGTTACGATCACATCGGGGTCCTCTATCACAGTCGGGCCGACGTCCTGGCCCAGGCCTTCATCGATGCCTTTATTCAAGGGAAGTTTATCTCGATTTTTTCATTCCTGTTCGGGATGGGCTTTGCCATCCAGATGAGCCGGGCGGAAGAGCGCGGCGCGCGGTTCATGGGCTTCTATCCACGGCGGCTTCTAGCGCTCGCACTCTTTGGGCTGATCCACGGGGTGCTTATCTGGGCGGGCGACATCCTGCTGACTTACGCAGTGTCGGGTACAATTCTGTTGCTCTTCCGGAAGCGCCGGCAGAAAACTTTGCTCTGGTGGGCCGGAGGTTTGTTCTCTCTGCCAATCGTACTCGGCACAACCTTCTTGACCCTCTACTTCAGCCGCTTCCATCGGCCCTGGATGGACCCCAAGCCGCCGGACGTGAAGAAGCTTTATGCGATCGTTGATATCTACGCGCATGGAACGGTCCGGCAGATACTTGCGCAGAACTGGTCGGAATGGAAACGGGAGCTGCCCTATGAGCTCTTTGCGATCTATGCGGTGGCGCTATTTCTTCTTGGCATGTGGGTGTGGAGAGCCGGTATCGTACAACGGCTCGATGAGTACAGACCGGTGTTGAAGCGCGTGTGCGCGTGGTGCCTCCCGGTAGGGCTGACCGTCAGCATTTTCGTGGCGGCCGCAAAGGCGATTATTCCCCCGGGCAGCGTTTCGCTGTGGGCCTGGTTGGCTGGAATTCTCTGGCTGCCCGGAGCCCATATCCTGGGCGCCGGTTATGTTTCGGGCCTGGCGCTGATCTTCATTCACAAGGATTGGCAACGTATCCTCCTCCCATTTGCCGCGGTTGGGCGGATGGCATTGACGGATTACTTGATGCAATCCGTATTGTGCACCTTGTTCTTCTATCACTACACCACCGGTCTCTATGGACGCATCGGACCAGCGATTGGGCTGGCGCCCACGGTCATTCTTTATGGGGCACAGGTTGCGTTCAGCAATCGGTGGTTGAAGCGATATCGCTTTGGCCCCATGGAGTGGTTGTGGCGCGGCATGACCTACGGCAAGTTCCCGTCGATGAGCACCTGACCTGCTTCCATGCAGTGCGGGGGGGATCGGCTTTGTGGGGGACGCGAACCCACAAAATCGGCAGCCAAGCCCGGGGCAGACCTCTCTGCCGCCAGGGTGTTGTGTACATTGCCTCGGCGAATTACCCGGGGACGGGCCGTTCTACATATTCCAGGGTGAAATGGACGACTTTGTAGGGTGCCTCCCGGACAGCCCCCTTGCGGAATTGGTCCCGAGAGCCTCTATGATTGGGATGCCGCGGACCACATAGAGTGATCGAGAATGGCTGATTGCTATTTTGAAAGAATACCTTCTGCCTAACTAACCCGCACGTCGAACCGGATTGGCGAATTCAGCTTACGATTACGAAAGTGAAGACAGGCTTCAGTCGCTAAACAGAAATCTCAGTCCTCGATTGAAGGCCTCAGGTTTGTTGCCGGCGTGACGCTCGCCCTCGATCACACGTGTTTCCAGCTTCAGGCCTTTGTAAGCACGGGACTGGAGCGTCTGCATGAACTGCTTCACCGGGCTGGTCAACCCCTCCGATCCGCCGACGGCTAAGAACAGTTTCACCGGCAATTCCTTGTGAGTCCGTGCGTATTCGGCCTCCTGTTTGAAGGCGTAACCATCATCGTAAGGCACCGCCGGACTAGCCGCTAAGTATGCGGAGAAAAGTCCTGGTTCTGCAAACATGGCATACAGCGTGAACAACCCGGCGTAGGAGCTGCCCTGAATGGCTCGATGTGAAGAGTCAGCCCGGTAATTCGCTTCGATGAATGGGATCAGTTCCGTCTTAAGGAACTTGAGGAACTGGGGACCATTCCCCGATCCCTTTACCTGCCGTGTCGCGGTCGGCGTGTAGTCCATGGCCCTGAGACCGTCGTAATCCGGATTCTCGCCTGAGTACGTGATTCCAACCAGGATCATTTCAGGCACGAACTTGTCGTAGACCAAGCCTCCGAGCACGGAATCCATCAATTTGAAATCCCACTGGCCATCGAGGATGTAGAGCACAGGATACTTCTTGGCCGTTTCCTGTTTGTAATTCGACGGAAGGTGAATGTAGAGGTCGTTGTTGCGCCCGGTGACGCTGGATTTCAGCATCCTCACTTCCGAGCCAGCAATGGTGACCTTGGGGAAGTCTTGTGGGTGTGTTGCAGACGGTTGCTGAGCACACGTAATCCCAGCCTGGGAAAAAAATAGGCAAACAAATACTGCGGAGGCCCACGGTATCGATCTCATCAGTTGTCTCCTATCGGAGCATGCTACCACCTGGCACGATCCCTCGCTCCTTGCCGGACTACTGAGCAAGGGCGCCGTGAAGGGTCGGATCGGTCTCGGGACGGCTGGGCGAGGGCCGTTCCGCCTCATCGCCCAGCAAGCGCTTCACGCGTGACAGGAAAGCGCCTGCCGGCTCCCGCTCCCCCCTGTCCCCATCGAGCCAGCGTGCTGGTATCGACGCCAAGCCGATGTGTCGACTCCTTGTAATACGGATTGATACGTTCCCAAATCCGGTAGTGGCAACGCCCATCCTATGCCGCTGTCTTCGAATGAGATTCCACCTTGGGTGGGTCGTTCGAAAGCACTCTTCTCACGATTCGCTTGCCGCTCGTTTAACCGGTCATGTCACCCATAGAATTGTCGCCGCTTCGGCTTCATCCAGATGGTCACTCGGAAAAGCGCCATCGCTTCGGGACCTGGCGATATGGCGAATAACGCTGCCGCTGGGCCCCGGACGTTGGTTAATGGTTGGCAAGCAAAACCGGCACACCCTCCGGATTCCGACTCGATAGTAAGCTCGCCCTTGTCTAATGAGTGTGGAATCCCGACTGGGGGTCTTCGGACGACTTAGGCCAGTCGATTCGTCGCCAGTCTCGGGAAGCGCTCAAATGCGTACTTTTACGGCGAAGAGCGCATGGTGGGCAAGAATGAACAAGGTGCGGCCATCGGCGCCGCCGAAGACGATATCGATGGGACGTTCAGGCACATCGATCCGCCCGATCTGCTTGCCCGCGCGGTCGTAGACGAATATTTGGCCATTCGCAACATACACGTTGCCTCTCCCGTCGACAGCGACGCTTTCGCCGCCGCGCTCCGCAAAGGGCTGTAAATCGCTGAGCGTGCCGTCGGCGTTCACCAGCGCTCTGTAAGTGACGTCTTCCGACTCGCTGCTGACATAGATGCGATCGCCGGGAGCGGAGGCGACAAAACCGTACGTATCCAGATTGTCGGAGAATCGCCACCCCGCGGTGGAGTCGGCTCCGCCCTGCTGGAACACGCGGCCCGCGGGGAGGAACGCACTGCCGTCCGGTGAGACGTATTCCTTGGCGTTCGGTGTGGAGACATCTTCCTTGAACATTTGCGCCAGGGTTTTGTAGGCGAACGTGTCGAAGTCCAGTTGGGTTTTGAATTCGCCGTTGTTCCAGTAGTTGGCCGGCAGAACGGCCCGTGCGCCGGGACGCGGTTCGATGGGCTGGGGCGCCAGCACACTGATCTGATCTTTCGGCGACCCGGGACGGAAGGAATACACTGTGCCCTCCGGTCCTGACGAGGACAGCACCAACAGGTCGCCCGCCTTGTCGAACGCCAGGTTCACGGGATCGAGCGGATTATCGCGCTCGATGGTGAGCCCTTCGGCTGCCGACCAGCCATAGATACGCTGCTCATGGTGGTCGACGAAATAGAGCTTGCCGGAACCATCCAAGGCCGCACCGGAAATGGAAAAGAACCCGTCTTCCAGCTTCTTGACTTTCGAGCCTGGCTCCAGCACCGCGGTAGCATTGCCGGCAACTGGTGCAGCCGGCTGAGCGGGAACATCGAGCACCGCAAACTCCCGTTCGCGAGTCTCCAGATGATGCGTCACATCCACAATGGAATTCTCGTAGGGAAACTTGCTGACACGCAGGAAGGTGCCGCAGCCGTTTTGGTCGCATGTGGCATATCCGCTTTCGGCATTGACATGAAGGTTACGGAAGTGAATGCCGGAGGAATGGTAGAGGCGAACCGCGGCGGGAAAGGGCGCGCGGGAGCGCGTGACGCGATAACCGTGATAATTCGCGATGGTGATGTTCTTGGACCAATCCAACTCCAGCGACAGGGCTTCGGGACTCTCGCCGGCCTCCTCTTCCGTCTGCGGCGCGTTGACATCCCAGTTTTCGACGTGATCGAACTTGATCTCGGCCCGAACGTGGTGTTCGTTGGAAAGCTCGTAGACGTGGCCGGGGGTTTTGGTATCGGACACATAGAATCCCGCCTGGGCGAACGTGTCCGGCGTCCAGATGTCGGCGAATGTTCCACCGCCGCCTTGCGTAATCCAGAGACTGGGATATTGCCCATCCCAGCGCTTGCGCAGGTCCGGATCGGCGGTGTGGTCGTTGTTATACGGAATCATGCCGCTGCCGTGACCGCCCAGGAACCGCACATCGTCGATCAGCGAAGTGGCGCCAGCGCGCCACAGCACGCCCACGGCGCGGGGATTGATTCCGCCGGTCGAGACTCCGAGGCCGCTCAGAATGTTGGAGCCGCCCGGAGGCGTAGCGATAACCGCTCGGGGCGAGCCCACGCCCTGAAACGCCGGCGTTCCGTCCGGAAGGTCGAACTGAGTCAGGGTGGGATGCAACCCGATCAGTGCCGAGTCCGGTTTCAACGTGAGCGTGTCGCTGACGATGTATTGCCCACTCGGAAAATAGAGCACCTGATGCTGATCGATGGCTTTCTGGATCGCAACGGTGTCGTCGGTCTTCCCGTCGCCGGTAACACCCAGCGAGTGAACGTTCAGCCACTCTTCGGCAGGCGGCAGCGGCGGCATCGCTGGGGGCAGTGCGGCGGGCATCGCGGTCAGGGGTGTGGCGTCGTAGATCATGCCGATGGAGCCGATAGTCCCCTCGCCGGGCAGGATGAGCCCAAAGTTGAAATTCCCGATCCGGTACACCGGGCCCTTGCCGGAAACCTTCTTTCCGCTTTCGCGGAACAGCGCGAAAACCGGCACGTTCTTCAACACGGCGTTCTCGAACCCGATCTCGGTAAGCGGACTCTTCTCACTGCTGATGACCACAACCGGACCGGAGATATTCTCGAAACGGCCATCTTTGACCCACAACTGGTCGTAATACTGCGGGTCTATATCGATGGCAGTCGGCAAGTCGTGGAAAGTGTCGCGAATGAGCGTAAGTCCAGCCTCATGCTCGCGAATCGCGGCCTCGCGCTGCCCCTGAAACTCCGAGTCGATCAGCGTGAATTGCCAGGCGGGCGACGTCTTGTCGGTGAGAATGCCGTAACGTCCGCCGTAGAAGTGCAGATCCTCAGCCTCGTTACCGACCTCCGTGAGCGCGGCGAGACCGGAGCCGATATGGAAATCCATGTGGCTGAGATAAGCGTGCTGGGCGAAGTGGGCGCGGATTGCGACCGCAGCCGGGTTGCCGTCGCCGATCTCGAAATCGATGTTGCTCATGGCCGAGTAGAATGTGCCGGGGCCGGCGTCGGCAATCGCGGCATTGGGAGGCACGCTATCCGGTGGTGGAAACGGTACCCGGAAGCCTCTTCCACCCCCGCGGCCGGTACGGAAGCCGGTGAACATCACCATCACGCCCACGCCTTTCTGAAAGCCCGGCGTGTCGGCCGCCAGCAGGAAGACGGGGCGGGTCGCGCCGTAGCCGAAGAGGCGAACCCCGGGCCATACGTAGACGGTGCGAGTCAGCCGGTACCGGCCTGGCGCGACAAATACAATTCCTTGGCGAGCGTTGTTCTCAGCCTTGTCAATGGCAGCCTGGAGTGCAGCGCTGTCGTCGCTTTTCCCGTCGGCGCGCGCGCCGAATTCGGGAGCAGTCAGATAAACCGCTTTGAGGTCATCCAGCCGCGTGGCGATCGCTGAGGCCGCGAAAGCAGCAGAAGCGATGCCATGCAACAGCATGACGAGCAGTAGATTCCTTCGTGTACGCGTGTGCATTGTCGTATCTCTGTTCTACCTCAATGCGACCCCGCAGGGAAGCTCGGCGCGTTCGACCGGCCCGCTCGAAATCCTCCTCGATCCCTTGCGGATGCGTCCCCTCACCTTGGTCCAGACCTTTCGCAGACCCGTGACTAGGAGCCCCATACCTGAGCCATGAGTAGACGGTAGGCCGACCATGGAAGAGATATTGTGAGCCCTATTCGTGGGCCCCTTTGCCGTCAGGTCTCCGGAGCATAACACCTGGTAGGACAGTCCAGAAGTACTCCTGGCTAGTCCGCTTCGGACGCAGAGAATACCCCACTCCCGGAACGATCCGATCGGCCAACGCCGCATCGAGGCAGACGTAGAACCCCTGAAATGTCCCGTCACCCGAACTGACGGTTCCGCACGATGCCTTGCGGTCGATCGGAATGGCGTCCCCGTTTGCCACCAGATCGAACTCAAATCCGGCCTTCTCCACTAATGTCCTGAGTTGCCGATAGTCTTGGCCCGCCATCCAGTCCTGAATCCCGATGACAAACGTGCATTGGTCCGGCAGCTTGGCGAACTGTTCCGGCAGATCGGGATCGCCTTTCCAGTAGATCTTGTTTACGTGCGTTTCTTGGAGCGCGCGGAAAGGGACGAACGGGTACTGGTGGGGGATAATCCTGGTCAGCGTGTCGCCGGCGTCGTTGGCCTTGAAAAATGAGACGATATCATCCCACATCTCCGGCAGCGTGGCGTGGGCCACGCCGTTATAGGTGACGGTCTGGATTGGAATCTTCAGCGTCGAAATGATTTGTTGGGCGCGCTCCCATCGGCCGGGCATCATCTCCCTGCCGAAGAGTTTGGCAATCAACTCCCGCTCATCGTCATCCCAGGCGTCGTTGAACGGAAACGTGTCGTTCCGGTCCAGATACCCCATATAGAGGTATTGCGACACCTGGCCGTAGGCTTTGGCGTCGAAGTCGGCGCCGGTTAGCGATTTCAGGTCTGCGATGCCCAGCGGAAAAGGCAGCTTGACGCCTCGATAGGTCTCCAGTGGATACATCGGAAGCGCATTGATCCCGCCCGCGGCGAGGGCGCGTACGCTTTCGGGATGCAGCGCCGCGAATCGATTGACAAAGCCCGCGGACGCCGAAAACCCGTGCATCCACACCTTTGTCCGGGTTGCGATACCGGCATCCTCAAGTAACTGGCGGGCGTGCCGAATCATGCTCAGCAACTGGAGATCGATTCGCCGGAGCGGACCGTCCTTGATGAGCATGCTATCGCGGTCCAGGTAGTGAGTGTAGATCTTCCATTGGCTGGCCGGACGCGGGAAAACCGGGACCAGCAACGGGCTCTGAAGTCTGTCGGCGAGCCGGCGGACATCGCCTGCCGCCGCCAAGCGCTTCGCGCTTGCCCGATGAACTTCGAAATCGTCGGTAGTTTGACCCGTGTTATTCGGCTCAATCAGCAACCGGACCGGTTCGCTTCGGGAAAGGTCTTTGGGGATGTACAGGTAATAAGGAAAGAAGAACCCCGAGGCCTCCACGGCCGTCACCTCGATCAACGTGGGCGCCGAAAGCCGCGGGAAAGCGAAGTGTTCCGGCGACCACCGGACCTCATGTACTGCTTCCTGGGCGCAAAGGCACTGAACCCACACCAACACTCCGGCTCTGGCAAATACTCTCAAGTGGCTCATCAAGAGTTTGACGTTGATCTTACCAAAACCTTGAGCCACAGCCGTCGTGGGATGTTCCCGGCCGCCCGAAAGGGGTGTTTACCGGCATCACTGCATTGGGCTGCCATCGATGGCGACTACCCGTGCCCGACACCGTATCGTTTTACGCATCCACTCGGACGAGTTGTCGCCCTAACGCTCTCGTTCCATCGGGCGCCGATGTCGAGCACTTTTGCGTGGCACTCATAGGCTGCTCGGTGCGGACCCCGCGACGAATTCCGAGCCTGGATTTTTCTCCTCCAGATGTGGCTGCGGGGATCGACGATTCGGTTTTACCGGGGACTGCCGGCCTCCGGGCCGGGAGGGTCCGCGATCGAAGGATGGCGCGGACACTTACCGGTCGGGCCCCAGGTCTCGAGTGCGTCGCAGAGGTCGGCCAGCGCAATGGGCTTGGAGATGTAGTGATCCATCCCCGCCGCCAGACACGCCTCCCGAGAGCCGGCCAATGCTTCGGCAGTCATGGCAACGATGGCCGGGTGTTCGCCGGGCTTCTGCAGAAGGCGGATTCGCCGCGTGGCTTCATAGCCATCGAGTTCGGGCATCTGGCAATCCATGAATATGATATCGGGGTGGAGAGATCGGAACATCTGGACGGCTTCCAGGCCGTTGCCGGCAACTTCTGGGCGAAGGCCGAGCCGGCCGAGCAAGCGGACCGCGACCTTTTGGTTGACGGCATTGTCTTCCACCACCAGTACCCGCAGGGGAACACCGGCGAACTTTCCAGCCAGACTGGACGGTGTGTGCTGGCCGCGCTTGGGCAACGGCGAAACCGCTCCTTCCCGTTGACGCCTCTTGGCCCAGGTTAGTGTCAGAGTGTTGAGCAGATGGGATTGCCGCACAGGCTTGGTGAGACAGGCGTCGAGCAGGGTGGTTTTGTTGCTCTGCAGTTCCTTCCAGGAGCCCGCCGAAGTAAGCATAACGATGGCCACGTCGCTAATGTCACCATCGGCCCTCACGGCGGAGGCCACCGCGAGACCGTCCATTCCGGGCATCTGATAGTCGAGCAGCATAATCCGGAACGGGTCACCCTCGGACTGCGCCTGTCGCAAGGCCGCGATGACGTCCACTCCGGACGCGAAGCTATCGTTGCGCATGCCCCAACTGGCGATCTGCTCGTGCAGGATGCGCCGGTTGGTTTCGTTGTCATCGGCGATGAGTATGCGCAGGCCGGCGAGGTCATTAGTATCAAGGGGCTCGGTGATGGGACGGGGATCGATCGGCACCGGCAGAGTAAACCAGAAGGTCGACCCTTCCCCCAGGCGGCTCTCCACACCCATGGCGCCACCCATCAGCTCCACCAGTTGCCGGGAGATAGCGAGGCCCAATCCAGTGCCGGTGTGGCGGCGGGTGGCCGAGCCGTCCACTTGGCTGAACTTCTGGAAGAGCAGCTTGAGTTTGTCTTGGGGAATGCCGGGGCCTGTATCTTGCACCGAAATCCGCAAGTGCGCCCGTCCGGCATCCACGGCTTCACACTTCACGGTGGTCAGGACGTGGCCGCCGTCCGTGAATTTCACGGCATTGCCGACGAGGTTGGTGAGCACCTGCCGGATGCGGCCGCCATCGCCGAGAAAGTGGTTCGGACAGGCGGAGGGATATTCCAGAACGAGATCGAGTTTGTGATCGTCGGCCCTGGACGCGAGCATTTCTTCCACCTCTTCGATGACCTGACGCAAATCGAACGGAAAGCACTCGATCTGGAGCTTGCCGGCCTCGATTTTGGAGAAGTCGAGAATGTCGTTGATGACCGCGAGGAGGACCTCGCCCGAGAGGCGCACGGTTTCGGCGCATTCACGCTGCTGAGGCGTGAGGTCGGTATCGAGCAGGAGCCCGGTCATGCCGATCACACCGTTCATGGGAGTGCGGATCTCGTGGCTCATGTTGGCCAGAAACTCGCTCTTCGCGCGGTTGGCCGCTTCGGCCTGTTCCTTGGCGGCCTGCAACTCGCGCTCGACGCGCTTGCGCTCGGTGATGTCCCGCGAAATACCGAAGGTGCCGATGATGCGGCCGCTGGGGTCGGGCAATGGCAGCTTGGTGGTGAGGACCCAGGTTTCGCGCCCGTCGGGCCAGGTCTCCTTCTCCTCCGTGGAGCGCACCGGGACAGATTTTCGGATGAGCGCCTGCTCGTCGTCGTAGGCCTGCTGCGCATGCTCGCGTGTAAAGAAATCGAAATCGCTCTTGCCGATCAGTTCGTCCGGCCTGGCAAAGCCGAAGAGCCGCGCCAGGGATTGGTTGACGCGGGTAAAGCGGCATTCGCGGTCTTTGAAGTAGATGTGCTCCGGCAGGTATTCCATCAGCAGATCGAAGAGATGTTTTTCCTCGTGCAGGGCCGTCTTGGTTTTCGCCTGGCTGGTGATATCGTGAAAAGTCCACACTCGGCCGCAAACCTTTTGGGAGGCCAGGCGGGGTTCGGAGTGGCACTCGAAGGCGCGGCCGTCCTTGAGCCAGAGGGCGTCGTCGGTGGCGATGGCGGGGCTGGCCGCGATGTGCCGGAGGGTAGCCAGAAACTCGCGGGGAGTTTTCAAGCGCGAGAGGATCAGGCGGAGCACCGGCTGGTAGCCGCGGGAACTCAGAAGGTCAGCAGGAGCGTCCCACATGGCCGCCAGTTTTCGGTTGAAGGCGTCGATCTCGCCCGAAAGGCGGAGTACCAGGATTCCATCCGGCAGCGACTCCAATACCTCTGTCAGCGCAGTGTCAGATGCTAGCATGTGCGAAGTCTCACATCATCTCAGCGTGGGTGCCAAGGGTACGGAGTGTCAAGACCTCGGGAGATATTACACGATTGGTTGTCGAACGTTAGCCGCTTACCTGATGCGCCGATAAGGGCGGATATCGGTGCCCGCACGCCGAAGGCAGATTTGGCGTTCGCGTGCGGTTGGGCTGTCCCGCGGCCGCGATTCGGGACTCGGCTTGCCTCGAGCGAGGCAAATCTGCGGCTCAAGCCCGCGTCCGCCGCGCAGTTCAACCCACCTAGCCGACGCCCTTCGGGCCGAAACGCGTCCGCCCCCTCCTCCACTATGATTAGACAGCTCGGTAGCAGGCGAGTGCGGCGGCCAGCGGCAGTACGAGCCTCAGGATGCCAGCGAGACGGGGCTCGCGGCAAGCCAGTGGTTGGTTGTTGGTTGCATAGCCGCAGTATCCCAGGGTTTGTAATCTATCTACAGTCTATTTAGAGGACTTGGGAGCGCGGGGCCGCCCGCAACCGATAGAGATCCGCCGTCCCCACGTTCACAGGCAACAACTTCAGATACATGAATAACTGGTGTTTGTGATTGATCAGGTGCTCCAGATTCCCCAGCATCAGGGTCAGCGCCGGCTCGCCGCCGGCCACGAATACGGTCGGCAGACTACCGCCTAAGTCGGCATCGCGCAACACCGCGAAGCCCTCCTCGATATGGGCTCGATACCTGCCGATCCGCTCGCGCGCTTCGTCCGGTCCGCACGGGAAATTCACCGGCAGCGCCCGCAATTCCGCGAAATGCGCCAGCGTATCGGGATGTGCAGCGTACAGGACGGCGCAGATTCCCGCCAGGCAATCCAATAAGTGCCCCAGTAACTCGCCGAACGCCCACGCGCCGGGGATCGGCGGGGCCCACTGCAAGCGGTCCAACGGAACAAAGTCAACTAAGCGAAGCGCCCGCTCAATCTGCTCCTGAATCTTCGCGGCGACTGCGCCCACGAGCGGATCCACTAATAACCTCCGCGGCCACGGCCGCGTCCACCTCTGCCAGTGGGCGGAGGAGGGGTGGCGCCGCCAAACGTCAGCGTCACATCGGCAGTGTGGTCCTGGTCGTTGATTTTGATGTCGGCTTTGGTCTTTCCCAGGTTATCGAACAGGCCTTCCTGTTTTACGGTCTTCAAAAAGAGGTCGGGATAATCCGGGTTGAACGGCTTTCCGGGTTTCATGGTCCAGATGCGGTTGATTTCAGCCTCGCCGTCGAGATCGAGACCCACAATCGTCAGTTTGCGCATGGTGAACTGCGTTCCCGCTTCCACCCAGAGCGTCAGCGCGACGATCCGTTTGTCGTCGTCGATGGCGCGCCGCGCGGTCACGTCGGCATTCATATACCCGGCGTGCTTCAGCGCCTTTTTGATGCGGTCGATACCTTCGTTGATCTTGTCGAAATTGGCCAGCTCGCCGGTCTTGAACTCGGCGGCGGTCAGCAGTTCCTCGGGCTTCAACGGCGTGGGACCGTCGATGCTCACGTTTCCCAGCTTGAAAATCTCGCCCTCGTCCACCGTTACCGTCACATCGACGCCCGTGACTTCCTTATTGGGCTCGGTTTTGATGGCGGGGAAAGAGACACGCAGGCGGCCGCGCGCTTCGTAGAGCGGGCGCACCGACGCGTTGAGCGCGTCGCGAAAACGGTCCTCGGTATACGGCATGCCCACGGCCACCCCTTGGATCACGTCCTGCAGAGTGGCTTGCGAAAGCACCTGATTGCCCCGGAAATAGATCAGCGCCACGGCGGGCAGGGGGCGGTCCGGATGGAATGTGATGACGAATTCGCCGGGCCGGCCGGGAACCACACCGCCTATAATCGTCTCGGTGATCCCCCTGGCCGCAAGATACTCTTCGACCCACTTCTGGTAGCGTTGGAACACCGGCTGCGACGCCGGCAGCTTGCCGTTGGCGAACAGCGGGTCCTTGGCCTTCAGAGTGGCCGTTAAATCGCGCTCGGAAACGTGCAAGTCGTCGAACCGCACGGGGTACACCTGCTCGATTTCGGTCACCGTAAAGGTGGCGACGAACCCCCGCGTGCCCACCTCGGGCGCGAACTGGTAGCTCACCGTATCGAAAGCGCCGGAAGCGATGAGGCGGTCGCGAGCCGCGTCGAACTCCGTGCGTCCAACCACCTGGCCGACCTTCAGGGCCGCTATCGCCAGCACCTGTTCCCTGGTGTAATTGTGATTGCCTTCCACTTTCAGGCTTTCGATAGGCCAGCGGCCGTCCACGAGAGCCGGCGGCGCCTTCTTCTGAGCCGGCTGGGGCGACTGGCCGAATCCGAGACCCGGCGCCAGCATCAGAAAAGGTATCAGCCATTTCATATCTTTATGGTAGACGCACCGGCGCTTCGGCCGGTGACACAGGTAGAATGAAAAAAGTGCCCTACGACCTTATAGTGATCGGGAGTGGTCCCGGCGGCTACTCCGCAGCCATACGCGCCGGCCAGTACGGATTGAAAACAGCACTCGTCGAGAAGCAGGCCAGACTGGGCGGCACCTGCCTTTTGGTAGGATGCATCCCCACCAAATCCCTGTTGCAGACCGCCGATGTGTGGCAGCGCTTCGTGCATGCCGACCTCGAGGGTATCCAGTGCGAGAATCCCCGCCTGGACTATCCCAAGGTGAAAGAGCGCAAGGACGGCATCGTCACCAAGCATTCCAAGGGCGTGGAAATGCTGCTCAAGCGCGCCAAAGTGGAGCGCATCAGCGGTTACGCCACGCTCAAAGGCGGCGGCAAGGTGGAGGTGAAGTCCGACGCAGGCGTGCAGACCCTCGAAGCCAAAAACATCATCATCGCCACCGGCTCGGAGGCGCGCATGCTCCCGGGCCTCGAACCCGACGCGGAATTCATCCTCACCAACATCGAGATTCTGAACCTCACCGCCGTTCCCAAGAGCTTGGCGATTATTGGCGCGGGCGCGGTGGGAGTGGAATTCGCGTCGATTTTCCACCGTTTCGGCACCGAAGTCACAGTGATCGAAATGCTGCCGCGCATCGTGCCGGTGGAGGACGAGGACATCTCGAAGGAGCTCGAACGCAACTTCCGCAAGCAGAAAATTCGGGTGGAGACCGGCGCGCGGGCCGAGAATGTCCGCAAAACCGGCCATAGCGTGCAACTCACCCTCACCACCAAGGAGGGCAAGCAGGAAGAACTCGAGGTGGAAAAGCTCCTGGTCGCCGTGGGACGCAGGCCCAACACCGATAAAATCGGCCTTGAGAATACCAAGGTGGAGCTGGACCGCGGTTTCATCAAGGTGGACCAGCATCAGCAGACCGCCGAACCGGGAGTCTACGCCATCGGCGACGTGGTAGCTGGCACGCCGCAACTGGCCCACGTGGCCACGCGCGAGGGAATGATCGCGGTGGCGCACATGGGCGGCAAACCGGCCATCCCGATTAATAAGAACCGCATCCCCGGCTGTACTTACACCGAGCCGGGCATCGGCAGCGTGGGACTCACCGAGGCACAGGCGCGCGCGCAGGACTACCAGGTGAAAGTGGGCCGCTTCCCCTTCGCCGGCGACAGCCGCGCCACCATCCTGGGACACCACGAGGGCTTCATCAAGGTGGTGGCCGACGAAAAATACGGCGAAATCCTGGGTGTGCACATTATCGGGCCGGAAGGCTTTGAGCTGATCGGCGAGGCCGTGGCCGCCATGGAGGCGGAGGCCACTGTCGAGCTGATGATGCAGACCATCCACGCCCATCCCACGCTCTACGAAGCGTTGGGCGAGGCCTTCAACGCGGTCTACGGGCTTTCCATTAATGCCTAACTGCCCCATGCGTAGGTGCCAGGTGCGGCAACTCGGGCGCATCGGCTACGGCCCGGCGCTGGAATTGCAGCAGGAGCTGATCGCCGCCCGCAAGGCGGGCACCGCGCCGGACCATCTTCTCCTGCTGGAGCACCCGCACGTCATCACCCTGGGACGTAATGGCCATCAGGAAAACCTGCTGGCCAGCGCGGAGATCATGGAGCGCGCGGGCATCTCGTTTTTCCCCACCGACCGCGGCGGCGACGTTACTTATCACGGGCCGGGACAGCTCGTCGCTTATCCCATCCTCGACTTGCGCGAATGGAAGCGCGACGTGGGCGCCTTCGTGCGCGCCGTGGAGCAGACCATCATTGATACGCTCGGCGATTACGGCATCGAGGCCGGCCGCATCCCCAAGTTGACCGGCGTGTGGGTGGGCGACCGCAAGATCGCCGCCATCGGAGTGCACATCAGCCGGTGGGTAACCTCGCATGGCCTGGCGCTGAACGTGTCCACCGACCTGAGCTATTTTCAATACATCGTACCGTGCGGATTGACCAAGCCGGTGACGTCTATGGCGCATCTTGGTGTCCGCGCTACGCTGGAAGAAGTTTCCCGAACTCTGGCCGCGCACTTCGGCCGCGTTTTTGATTGCGAGATGCTGTATGAGGCTCCCGTCCTCGCAGCCGAAAGAGAGAGCTGATCCATGACCGACGTAGTGATGCCCCAAATGGGCGAGAGCATTGTCGAAGGCACGCTGACCAAGTGGCTCAAAAAGCCCGGCGAGCGTGTGGAGCGCGATGAACCGCTGTTCGAAATCTCCACCGATAAGGTGGATACCGAGATTCCTTCACCCGCCGCCGGAACGCTGTCGGAGGTGCTGGTGGAGGAAGGCAAGACGGTGGGCATCAACACCGTGGTGGCGCGCATCGATAACGGCGCCGCTACCGGCAAACAGGCCGCCGCGGCGCCAGCCCCCGTGGCCGCGCCTCCTGTGCAAGTTGCCGCGCCGCCACCACCTCCGCCTCCCCCGCCTGCTCCGGTGGAGGAGCCGCCCGCCGAGCCCACGGGACCGCTGTCCCCGCTGGTGCGCAAGATGGCTCGCGAGAATAATATCGATCTCAGCCGCGTACGCGGCACCGGCGCCGGCGGCCGCGTCTCCAAGCAGGACCTGGAGGCTTACATCGCCCAATCGGGCGCTGCCGCTCCGCCGGAGGTCGCTCCAGCGCCTCCCGAGCCGAAGCCTGCCGCGCCTGTTGCGCCGCCTGCCGCCGCGCCCGTTCCGTACCTGGCGCCCGCCGGTCAGGCCAAGACGCGCATCGAACCGATGAGCACCATGCGGATGAAGATCGCAGAGCACATGGTGCTGTCGAAGCGCACGTCGCCGCACGTCACCACGGTACACCGCGTGGATATGACGAAGGTGGCGAAGCTGCGCGAAAGGTACAAGGAGCAGTTCCAGAACAGCTACGGCTTCTCGCTCACGTATCTTCCGTTCATCGCGCGCGCCTCGGTGGCGGCGCTGCGCCAGTTCCCGCTGGTCAATGCGTCGCTCGATGGCAACAACATTGTCTACCACAACGAAATTCACATCGGGATTGCGGTAGCGCTGGAGAATGGGCTAATCGTGCCGGTGATCCGCAATGCCGACGAGAAAAACATCCTCGGCCTGCAACGAGCGATCGTGGACCTAGCCGGGCGCGCCCGTTCGCGGCAGCTCAAGCCCGATGAAGTGGTCGGCGGCACCTTCTCGATCACCAATTTCGGCAGCTACGGCAGCCTGATGGGCACGCCGGTGATCAACCAGCCGCAAGTCGCCATCATCGGAGTGGGCACGGTGGACAAGACTCCGGTGGTGATCGACGACGCCATCGCGATCCGCTCCATCTGTCACCTCTCGTTGAGCTTCGACCATCGCCTGATCGACGGCGCGCTGGCCGACCAGTTCATGACGAAGGTGAAGCACGTGCTGGAAAGCTGGTCGGAAGAAGTGCTGTAGGGTTTAGGGCTCTTTGAAGGCTTTGTCGATAGTTACCATAGGGAGAAACAACCTATTGGCATGGTCTAATAGGTCGGCAAATTGATAATGCAGATAGAACGCGTGCGCGCTTTCGTCCAAAGCGTCTACCACCACGCCGACTGACGCGACTTCGGAAGTGTTCCTCAAGCTTCTGCGCAGTGCGTCGATCAAGAGCAAGCGGCCGAGATTTTGGCCTCGGTGTGCCCGGCTGACGGCCAGCCTGCCGAGAAGGGTGGCCGGTAGAACGGGATAGCGCGGGAGTTTGCGTGCAACCGCGTCCGGCAATTCGGCGGCCTCGACGCTGCAGGCTGAAAGAGTATAGTACCCGAGGATATGAGCCGGACCGTCAACCAGAACGAAAGGCGTAGCGACCTTGCGTCTGGCGTCCTGACCGGCTTGACTATGGAGATAGCGGTCGAGTTCAGGAACCCCGGAGTGAAAACCGGGCCGGTCATGAGACGGACCAAGTGGTTCCACCCAACAAGTGGCATTCACCGCAAGCCCATTTTCTCGCGGTAGTAGCGGACAGCCTTCCGCAGAACCGGGCTGGGATCGGGCGGGTTCAGAATCGCGTCCACAAAAGCCTCTGTCTCGCGGGCAGTGAGAACCAATATGGTGCGCCTCTCGATGGTCTGTTGCGCGGCTACCTCGGCGCTGTGCAGGACGAAGTCCGTCATGCTGCGTCCCTCAAGGTCCGCGGCACGCTGAATGAGAAGCTTCTGCTCCTCATTGAGACGGGCGTCGAAGCGATACGTTTTAGCTGGCTTCTTCCGCTTCTTGGTCCGAGCTCGCTGGACAGTCTGTGGCACGCAATGATCTCCATCACTAGTGTACGGTAAATTTCCGTACCGGGGCAAGCACGACGATGGCGAGACATAATAGACCCATGCCTCCCCGCAAATCCACCCCCGAGGAAATCCGCCGCCGCTTCGATGCCGATGTTGAACGCTTCTCCAACCTCGAAACCGGACAATCCGCCACCATCGATGCGCCGCTTTCGCTTGATCTCATCGCCCGAGCCGCGAGCGGGATGCGCCCCGAAGCGACGGCGCTTCTCGATATCGGGTGCGGAGCGGGGAATTACACGCTCAAACTTTTGCAACACCTCCCGTTGCGCTCCGTCACCCTCGTCGATCTCAGCCGCAACATGCTCGACCGCGCCGTCGAGCGCATCCGCGCAGCCGCACCCGCTGTCGCCGTCACCGCGATCCAGGCCGATGTCCGCGAGACTGCGCTGCCCGAAACAGCCTTCGATGTCGCCGTCGCTGCCGCGACTCTCCACCACCTGCGCGACGACCGCGAGTGGCAGCACGTATTCGGCGCTGTCTATCGGGCGCTCGTTCCCGGCGGCTCCTTCTGGATCTCCGACATCGTGACGCACCAGTCGTCTGCCGTGCACAGCGTCATGTGGCAGCGTTATGGCGAATATCTCGCGGCGCTGAGGGGTCCCGAATACCGCGACCAGGTCTTCGGGTATATTGAGGCCGAAGACACGCCCCGCCCGCTCTACTGGCAGCTCGATCTGCTCACGCGCACGGGCTTCCGCGAGGTCGAAGTGCTCCACAAGAATAGTTGCTTCGCCGCGTTCGGCGCCATCAAATAGAGGCGCTCCACCGGGGTGCGATACCATGGACCCCAAGGGCACCCATCGTCATGCGGAGCATGCTCGCGTACTCTTTCATCCCCATTCTGATTGCGCTCGACACCGCGGCCGCCGCGCCGCACCCGCTCACTCCGCTCACCGCTGACGAAATCCGCGCCGCCGCGCGTATCTTGCGCGCGGCGCCTCATTTCCCCGGGGGCGCGCAGTTCAGCGTGCTCACGCTCGATGAGCCGCCCAAGGAGCAGGTGCTGGCCAAGGACTCCATCCCACGACGCGCCTTCGCCGTAATCTACGACCACGCGGCCGACCACACTTTCGAGGCGATCGCCAACCTCGCCACCGGCGCCATCGATTCCTGGAAGGAGATTCCCGGCGCGGAGCCGGCCATCGACGGCGAGGATTCCGATCTCGCGGACCGGATTGTCCGCGCCGATCCGCGCTGGGCGCAGGCCATGCACGCACACGGCATCCGCGATCCTAATCGAGTGGTCACCATGTCGTGGACTGCCGGCTATTTCGGGTTGCCCGGCACCGAGCAGGGCCGCATCGTGCGCGTGGTGCCGTATTATGCCGGCGCCGGCGAGAACCTCTATGCGCATCCCGTGGAAGGCGTAGTGGCGCACGTCAACCTCACCACCCACAAAATCCTCGACTTCCTCGACATCGACCGCGGCGTGCCGGTCTCGCGCGAGAACGCCGACCTCAATCCGCGCGCGCCGCGGCCCTCGCCCGCGCCGCTGGTGGTCACCCAGCCGAACGGCCCCGGCTTCCAAATCGACGACGGCGAGGTGCGCTGGCAAAAGTGGCGTTTCCGCTACGCCCTCCATCCGCGCGAGGGCGTGGTGCTCTACACCGTGGGGTATGAGGACGGCGGCAAAGTACGGCCGGTGATGTATCGTGGGTCGCTCTCCGAAATGGTGGTGCCTTACGGCGACCCCACCGGCGCCTGGTTTTTCCGCAACAGCTTCGACGTGGGCGAGTTGGGGCTGGGGGTGACGGCCACCCCTCTGACCGTGGGCGTGGATTGCCCCGCGAATTGCACCGTGCTCGACGCCGTGGTGGCCGAAAGCTCCGGCGAGCCGCGCGTCATTCCAGGGGCGGTGGCGCTCTTCGAACGCGACGGCGGCATCGAGTGGAAGCATGCCGAAAACACCCGCCGCTCACGCGAACTGGTGCTCTCCTATTGGAGCCAGCCGGGCAATTATGAGTACGGATTCGAGTGGGTCTTCCACGAGGATGGCACTCTCGATATGCGAGTCGAGCTCACCGGCATCATGGCCGCCAAGGGCGTGGCCAGCGGCGCGCACGACCCTTACAGCCATCTGGTGGCGCCCAATGTCGCGGCTCCGCATCACGAGCATTTCTTCGCTTTCCGCCTGGACATGGACGTCGACGGCCCGGCGAATCGCGTGATTGAATTGAACAGCGCAGCGATGCCCGCGGGCCCGCAGAATCCTTATGGCGGCGGATTCACTATGGACATGTCGCCTCTACGTACCGAGCGCGAGGCCCAGCGCCAGTTGAATATGGCGAGCAGCCGGCGATGGCTGGTGGAGAGTTCGACTGCCACCAACGCGCTCGGCCAACCCACCGGATACCTGCTGATGCCCGGCGAGAATTCGCTGCCCTTCGCCCAGCCCGATTCCTGGGTGCGCAAGCGCGCCGGCTTCCTCAACGCGCAGCTCTGGGTCACGCCTTACAGCGACGCCGAACGGTACGCCGCGGGCGACTATCCCAACCAGAGCAAGGGTGGCGACGGACTGCCGAAATGGACCTCCGCCAACCGGTCGATTGACGGGCGCGACGTAGTGTTGTGGTACGTCATGGGGATCACACATAATCCGCGCCCCGAGGATTGGCCGGTGATGCCGGTGTATGAGGCGGGATTCAAGTTAATGCCGGTGGGCTTCTTTGCGAGTAATCCGGCGATGGATTTGCCGCCGGTGCGATGATCGGAGTGGTATGGCTGAACGCGTGGTCATGAGCCGCCTGGTGCGCGGGCGAGCGCCCGGCCGGGAGTTCGATATCGCCTTTTGGCAGAAGCTCGGCCCCACGCGGATCTTCGAGGCAGCCTGGGATCTGGTGGTGACCGCTGCCGCCGTACGAGGCATCAGTGAAGATCAACTCCGACTTCAGAGATCTGTTACGAAGCTTGAACGGGGCCGGCGTCCGGTACCTGGTGGTGGGCGGCTACGCGGATGGTTCACACGGAGCCCCGTTACACGAAGGACCTGGACGTCTGGATCGAGCCTGACCTGGACAACGCGCGGGCGCTTTCGGAATCGGCGCGCCTAGCGCCAGCGTAAAGCCTGAAGACTTTACCGAGCCTGAGGTTTTTTTCTGATCCGCGTCGATCCGGTGCGCGTCGATATTATGGACCTCGGTCACCGGTCTTGATTTTGAGACAGCTTGGGACCGGAAGATCGACGTGGACTTCAGTGGAGTTCGGGCTCCGGTTCTCTGTCGCGCCGATATTCTTGCAGCCAAGCTCGCTTCCGGCCGTGCCCGCGACCGGCGCGGCGCACGCCACCTTCGTGGGGATTGACTGTGTGCCTTACCGCAGACTCACCACCGGTAAGTACTCCCCATTCTCCTCCCTAGCCCACCAAGCCCGATCGCCGAAATGTGTAAACGTATAAAAGTAGGTCCGCGCCCGCACATATTTCGGAGCAGCCTTGGGAAACGGATTGTAACTCAACAGACGCAACACGCTCGGTTCCCCTTGTAACAAACGCAAAACAAAGTTCACGAACCAACGATTGTTCCGATAACTCCCCAAAGCGGCGAACCACATCTGCCAATCGAGTCTCGGTTGGTACGGCGCCACGATGGGCGGCGGCCGGTAGACGTTGCCGGGCTTGTAAGGAAACTCATATGCCTGCCAGTTGACGCCATCGCTCGAGCCCTCCACGACGATCTCTTCCCGGCTGGTCGTCATGATGGCAAACAGGCCATACGAGTTGACGATTCGAAGCGGATCGGCGGCCCGTAGAACGGTTTCGCCTCCAGGCGGCAGCGGTACCGAAAAAAGCTGGAGGAGCATGAAGCCACTCAATACGCCGATAACCGCGGCCAGCCCCATAGTTACTCCCTTCGAAGCCCGGCACTCGGGGTCCGGCTCGATGAACAGCCACATACACAGCGCTATCGTGAGGAAGTTAAAGAAGGTGTAATTGCCGGTAAGCAGGATTAACACTTGTAGCGTGATCGTCAGCCACGCGGCCGCGTGGCGGAGACGCCGCGGCGCGAAGAACAGGAACGGCGCCAGTAACTCCACCAGGAAAACGAAGCCCACCGACGCTTTCTGAAACCAGTCCGGCAACTGCTGCATGTACCAGGCCAGCGGCGTGGGCAGCGGCTGCGTGTAGTAGTGGTAGCTAAGCGCCGTGAAATTTCTCCAAGCGATGTCGCCGCTCAGCAGCTTCACCACTCCGCTGAAAAACATCAGGCGGAAGAGGAGCCACCGGAACAACCAGATGCGGACCCGCGCGGCGTCCGCGAAAATCGCCAGGAATCCCGCCTCGCACAGCAGAATGTCCCATTGAAAAGAGTAGAACTCCTGACCGGCGGAGCAAAGCGACAGCCACAGCACCAGGCAGACCGCCATGGCGGGACGCTGCCACCGGCCGAAAACCGCGATCAGCGCCCACAGGCATCCGGTAAGCCACAGGGCCTTCATGGCCGTGTCGGTCGGAACGATCCACAGTAGCGTGGGTACATTCCAGTACGCCGCCGCACCCAGAGCCTCCCGTGCGCCCCGCAAATACTCCGCGAAAGGCAGGATTCCTCGCCTGCCGACGAGGCCCGGCGCCTGTATTCCAAAGGACACAAATGCCGTAAAATAAACCAGCCCGAGCAGCCGCAAAAACGTCCGAACGCCTGCTATTCGGCCCTGAAAGCCTAATTTCGGAGTCCAGCCCAGGTCAAATCGGGTTCCGCTCACCCCCCTAATTCTCCCATTCCAACAGCCAAGTCGCCATTCAATGGATACCTATTTCTTTCAATCGGTTAAAGCGCCAAGATGGCCTCATTCTGGGAAAGAAGCACAACTATGAGCACTCAGCCCTTTGAACCCAAAGCCATGCCCCCCGCCAATCTGGTGCAGATCGGCGCCTCTGTCGAAGATGTGATCCAGCAACGGCTTGCGGAAGAACGAGCCCGCCTGGAAGCCGAAGCGGGCCTTGCCAAGCGTGAGGCTCATCACTTCAAAAAGCCGGTTGAGAGGCCGTTCACAGCTCAGCAGCGCGGCAGCACGACGCTGCTCTTCGGCGGCCTGACGTGGAAGCATGAAAAGCTGGTGCACGGCGCCCTCGAAGGACTGGGCTACCGCGCCGAAGCCGTACCCACCCCGAACGTCAAGGCGTTCCAGGCCGGCAAGGAATACGGCAACAACGGGCAGTGCAATCCGACCTATTTTACCGTCGGCAACCTGGTGCAGTATCTCCAGAGCCTGGAAGAGCAGGGTCTCACCAAGCAGGAAATCATAGACCGCTACGTCTTCTTCACCGCCGGCGCCTGCGGTCCCTGCCGCTTCGGCATGTACGAAGCCGAGTACCGCCTGGCTCTCCGCAATTCCGGCTTCGACGGCTTCCGGGTGCTTCTGTTCCAGCAATCCGGCGGCCTCAATCAGTCCGACGCCGAGGCCGGCCTGGAGATGAACCTGGACTTCTTCCTCGGCATTCTCAACGCGCTCAATTGCGGCGACGTGATGAACGAAGTGGCCTACGCCATCCGCCCCTACGAACTGAACCCGGGCGAAACCGACCGCATCCTCGACGAAGGCATGGATTACCTGCATGAAGTCTTCCGCAAGAAGCAGCCGTGGAAGCTCGATGGCGTGCTGGCCAAGTATCTGGGCGGTTTCACCGATAAGGCCGAATATATCGGTAAGTTCGTCAGCCAGCTCAAGGGTGACGACTATGTGCCGGCGCTTGAGCGCTGCCGCGACCTTTTCAACCAGATCGAAATCGACCGCCTGCGCGTGAAGCCCATCGTCAAGATCACCGGCGAATTCTGGGCGCAGACCACCGAGGGCGACGGCAATTTCAACATGTTCAACTTCCTGCAAAAGGAAGGCGCACAGGTGCTGGTAGAGCCCATCGGCACCTGGATCATGTACATGATTCACCAGGTGGTGCAGAAATACAAGGACTTCAAGGGCCTGGAAGAAGGCGCCGTGCTGCCGCCCATCTGGAAGGTGGGATCGCGCGCCAAGATCGAAATCAACTACCGGCAGAAGGTCGCGAAGTTAAAGCTGGCCGAGGCCATTTTCAAGGGGGAGTATCACAAAATCGTCGATGCTCTGGGCGGGATCGCGCATCATCTGGCCGATCAGTACGAATTGCAGCGCTTGGGCCATCCCTTCTACAACTCGCGCGCCGGCGGAGGCGAAGGTCACCTGGAAGTGGCCAAGAATATTTACTATTCCAACAAAGACCTGGCCCACATGGTGCTCTCGGTGAAACCCTTCGGCTGCATGCCGTCCACGCAGTCGGACGGAGCCCAATCGGCAGTGGTTTCGAACTATAAAGACATGATCTATCTGCCGGTGGAAACCTCGGGCGAAGGCGAAATCAACGCTCATTCGCGCGTGCAGATGGCGCTGGGCGAAGCCAAGAACAAAGCCAAGAAGGAATTTGCCGAAGCGCTGGGAAAATCCGGCCTGACGCTGGCAGAGTGCCGCGCCTTTGTGGAAGCGCATCCCGAAACCAGGAAGCCGCTGTACAAGGTGCCGCACACCAAGGGATACGTCGGACTCGCGGCCAACTTCGTGCTGCACATCGCGGAACGGATGAAGGCCGAAGGCGCGGCCCGAGGTACACGGCGGGCCGAGCGGGAACTGGCCGCCGTTGCGAATTAAGCGGGTCACGCCTGACTGGATCAACCATGGAAAAACATTTCCTGATCGGAATGGATGTGGGCTCTACCACGGTGAAAGCCGTGGTGCAGGACGCCGCGACCGACGAGATCCTCTGGAGCGACTACCAGCGGCACGATACCAAGCAGCCCGAAAAGGTGCTGGAGTTCTGCAAGCGCTTCGACACCGAGATTCCGGGGTTCGATCCGAAGTGTTCGCGCATGTTCATCACCGGCTCGGGCGGTAACGGACTGGGCAAACACCTGGGCGCCAAGTTCGTTCAGGAAGTCAACGCGGTATCGCTGGCGGTAGAAAAGCTCTACCCGGAATGCGGCTCGGTGATCGAACTGGGCGGCCAGGACGCCAAGATCATCATCTTCAAAACGGACCCCGAAACGGGCCGTAAGAAGAAGGTTCCGTCGATGAACGATAAGTGCGCCGGCGGCACGGGCGCGGTGATCGACAAGATCAACGCCAAGCTGCGCATTCCGTCGTCGCAGCTCTGCGAAATGGGCTACAAGGGGATCAAATTGCACCCCGTGGCCGGCAAGTGCGGCGTCTTCGCCGAGACCGATATCAACGGCCTGCAGAAGATGGGCGTGCCTCCGGATGAGCTGATGGCCTCGCTGTTCGAAGCGATCGTGATGCAGAATCTTTCGGTGCTCACGCGCGGCAATACGCTGCTGCCGGTGGTGCTGCTGCTCGGCGGACCCAACTGCTACATCAAGGGCATGCGCGATTGCTGGAAGAGCAACATCCCGAAGATTTGGGAGGAGCGCAACACTCCGCTGCCTGAGGGCGTGGCGCCGGAAGACCTCATCAAGACGCCCGACAACGCGCAGTATTTTGCCGCTATCGGATCGGTGGAATTCGGCAAGACGGAAGACGACGACGTCGGGCAGTACATCGGCTACGAGAAGCTCGAATGGTACGTTACCGTTGGGCGCGAGCAGGAAAAAGCTAAAAAGGGCGGCACCGGCGGACTCGCCAAAGACGAAGCCGAGCTCGCTGCCTTCAAAAAGAAATACCGCACTAAGAAATTCACGCCGGTTACCTTCAAGCCGGGCGATGTGGTGGAAGGCTTCGTCGGTTTGGATGGCGGATCGACCTCAACCAAGGCCGTGCTGCTGTCGAAAGATCACAAGCGCCGCATTCTGGCGAAGACTTACCAGCTTTCCAAGGGCAACCCGATCGAAGACACTATCGAGGTGCTGCAGAAGCTCGATCGGCAGATTCGCGATCAGGGCGCGGAGCTGAAGATTCTGGGCGTCGGCACCACCGGATACGCCAAGGACATCTTGAAAGACGTGATCGGCGCGGACGCCGCACTGGTCGAGACCGTCGCGCACACCGAAGCGGGCCTGCACTTCTACGACGACGTCGATGTCATCTGCGATGTGGGCGGGCAGGACATCAAGATCATCATCCTCAAGAACGGCCGCGTGAAGGATTTTAAGCTCAACACGCAGTGTTCCGCGGGCAACGGCTACTTCCTGCAATCCACCGCGCAGGGTTTCAACGTTCCGGTGGAGCAATACGCCGATACGGCATTCGGCGCCACCGGTTTCCCCTCGTTCGGCTACGGCTGCGCGGTATTCATGCAGAGCGACATCGTGGATTTCCAGCGGCAGGGCTGGAAGCCCGAAGAGATCATGGCTGGACTGTGCAACGTGCTGCCCAAGAACATCTGGCTGTATGTTTCGCAGATCCCCAACCTTTCGGCCATCGGCAAGCGCTTCCTGCTGCAGGGCGGCACGCAATACAATCTGGCCGCCGTGAAGGCGCAGGTCGATTTCATCGAATCGCGCTTCAAGGGCAAGGATGTCGAGGCCGATGTCATCGTTCACGAGCATTGTGGCGAAGCCGGCGCCATCGGCGCGGGGCTCGAAGCCGGACGCCTCTGGGATAACGGCCGCGTCTCCACGTTCATCGGGCTTGACGCCTGCGCGCACATCAATTACAAAACCACGCGCAATGAGGCCACGCGCTGCTACTTCTGCAAGAATAAGTGCCTGCGCACCTTCATCGACGTCAAGACTAACGTCATCAATATCGATTACACTCCGCCCAAGAAGACCAAGGTGCCGCTGGAAGCCGGCGCGCAGCGGCTGATCATCGCCACCTGCGAGAAAGGCACGGTGGAAAATATCGAGGAAATGCGCGGCATCAAGGGCAACCTCGACAAGATCAAGAAGGCCAATCCGAATTTTGTGGAAGTGGCCGCCAAGGGCGTGTTCCGCGTTCCCGACGTGCCGCTGGTGGCCGACGCGCCGCCCAAGTTCCAGATCACCGCCGCGCAGAAAAAGCGTGCCGCCCTCATAAAGAAGCGCTCCGAGATTCGTATCGGCATGCCCCGCGTGCTGAATATGTACTCGCAGACGCCTATTTTCACGGGTTATTTCGCGTCCCTCGGCATCCAGGCGCAGAACATCGTCTACTCCGATTTCACCAGTGAGGAATTGTACAAGGAAGGCGCCAAGCGCGGGGCGATCGACCCGTGCTTCCCCTCGAAGCTGGGTATTCCGCACGTGCACAACCTGCTCTACAAGGTGCACGCCAAGAAGCCGCTCGACATCATCTTCTTCCCGATGATCGATTGCCTCACCACTACACTGTACAAGCCACAGGCCAGCCGTTCGTGCCCCACCGTGGCGACTACGCCCGAGGCCGTGAAGGCCGCGTTCATCAAGGAAGGCGATCTCTTCGCAGAAAAGGGCGTCCAATTCCTGGATACCTTCGTCAATCTCTCCAAGCCCGACCTGTTCGAGCGTCAGATGTACGAGCAGTTCAAGGACATCCTCGGCCTGTCGCCGGAAGAGAACAAGCGCGCCGTGGAGCAGGGCTATCGTTCGCTCGCTTACTTCGACAACGTGACCATGCGCGGCGCGGCGCGCGAAGTTCTGGAGCAACTGGAACGCGAAGACCGCCTCGGCGTGGTGCTGCTGGGCCGTCCCTATCACAACGACCCCGGTGTGAATCACGAGATCCTGGAAGAGTTCCAGAAGCTCGGCTACCCGGTGTTCGCGCAGGACTGCCTGCCCATCGACGACGATATTATCTGGCGCCTGTTCGGCGACGATGTGGAAGCCGGCGAGATTCCCGACCCCATGTCGATTGTGGACGTGTGGAAGAACTCCTACAGCGAGAACACCAGCCGCAAAGTGTGGGCCGCGAAGTACGTGGCGCGGCATCCCAACCTGGTGGCGCTGGAACTTTCGAGCTTCAAGTGCGGCCACGACGCCCCGATTTATACGGTGGTGGAGGAGATCGTGGAGCACTCCGGCACGCCCTACTTCTGCTTCAAGGATATCGATGAGAATAAGCCCACGGGCTCGATCAAGATCCGCGTGGAAACCATCGGCTACTTCCTGAAGCGCTACCGCGAAGACATGGTGCGCAACAAGAATAAGGCCAAGACCATCGAAGATCAGTTGAAGGAGTTTGAGGCCCGGCTGCGCCGCCAGATGCTGCGCGATTCGAGCAGCGACGCGCTGGTGCACGAATCTTTCGAAACTGGCGCCATGCCCCAGATCCACGTGAGCCTGGGCGCGCTCGCTGCTTCGCGCCCGCCGGCGCGCGAGTACGAGACGGTTTCAGGCGATTGACTAAACTTCCGGCGAGCTTCAGCCCACCGTTTTACTGCGCGGAACAGCCGTAGCGGAGCGTTCCGGATGTCTGCAACTGTTCCGCGTCAATCGGAAAATGCGCGCTGCGGTATGCGCGCGCCAGTTTGCCAATAGCGGTGCACACGTCGCCCTTCAAGCGAGGGCACGCTTCGAAATTGAATTGCCAGCCGCCGCCGCGCTCGACGAAGGCGCACGCGCCATCCGGGATTTTCTGGTAGAGATCGCGAATGGTGCGCATAGTCTCAATCTGGAACTTGTCCACCAGCGCCTTTTCTTCCATCGCCGCGACGGCCATGGGGAAGTTACCCATCGCGGAGTAAGCCACGTTCAGGCCATCGTACACTTCGAGCGTGTGTGGATCCAGGCCCTGGGCGTAGCGCAGAGTCTCCGCGGCATCCTGAAACTTGCCAAGGTTCATATAGGCGTTGGCCAGGTGGAGGTACAACTGCGGATTGGCCTCGCGCGCCGTCACCGGGCCGTGTGCGCGTTGCAGATCGTCGTACTTTTTTTCGAGCGCCCGCGAAATATCCCGCGCCCTCAGCAGCATGGCGAGCGACTTTTCGTACCAGGCGTTCCGCTCCGCCGGGCTCACGAGGTCTGCCTTGGTGGCGTAGTAGACACCCAGGAATGTCGGCGTGAACGAGGTGGATCGCGATGGCGGCAGGGGCGCAAGAATGTTCCAGGCTATTTCCTGTTCGCGGATGATGCGGTCGATATTGCCGTTGGCGTCCTTCTCGAACAGCGCTTTGGCCAGCATATCGTGCAGGCGAAAACTGCGGGGCGCAACGGTGACGTCGGCAGACGCCAAAGACAGGTTGTCGTTCCAGTCAGAGTTGCGCGCGATGGTGCGAAGGGTGTACAGCGCGAGCACTGCGATCAGCGCCGCTCGCACATACCGCTCGTTCTGGAGCCGATACAGTAACGCCGCGGCCACCACCGCGAACGCCACCGAGGGCAAGTACAGAAAACGCTCCGCGATTACCGAGCCGACCAGAAAAATGAGGTTGGAAGTGGGCAACAGCGCGATTCCGAAGAAGCCGGCCGCCCAAAACGCCAGACGGTCCCGGCGATAGCATGCGAATGCTACCGCCAGAATCGCAATCACCGCGAGCAGAGCGGCCCACGCCCAAGGGTCGGAGATTGTCGCGAGCGGGATCTGGTCGAATGCACGGTCGCAGGAGAGCCGCAACGGGAGCAGCAACAGGCCGAGATCCAGCCCGGCCACCTTGATCGCGGTCCATCGGGCAATCCAGAAATCGGCGCCGCGCAGAGGATTATCGACGTACACCGGGTCGTTCGGCGGCAGGATACCCAACACCGCGTGGCGCACCAGGGCGAGAACCAGGAGAGACGCTGCGACCGCCGCGTAACTCCGCCAGCGACGCATCGCGCCGGCCGTTCCCTCGCCGAAGCTGAGGTCCCAGAGGAGAATCAGACCGAGCAGCACCGCGGCGTTCTCCTTGGCGAAAACTCCCGCGGTGGCGATGGCGAATAGAGCTACCGGCGCCCACCGGCTCCGGCCGCGGATATAGAACAGCAGCCCGCCCAGCACTGACATGGCTGCCAGCAAATCGGCGCGGCCCACGATGCTCGTGACCGCTTCCGTGCAGATGGGATGCACGGCCCAGAGTGCAGCAGAGAAGAAGGCCGGCCCCGTGCGGCGGAACAGCAGCAGCGCCAGTTCGTACAGCAACCACACGTTGATGGCATGCAGCAGAAAATTGATCACATGGTAGCCCGAGGCATTCGAGCCGTTCCCGAGCACCGAGTAGTTGAACAGCAGAGACAGGGTGGTGACCGGGCGGTACAGGCCGTCCCCGGCCAAGGGCCACCAGTAGTTCTTGGTGAGGATGAGCTTGACGTTCTCCGCGGTTACCGCCTGCAGGCGCACATCCTTCGCGACGATGACCGTGGAGTCCTGCGCCAAGCCGAGTCCGAACGAGTTGATGTAGGCCGTGAGCGCGATGGCCAGCAGCGCCGCGCGGGTGCGCCACTTCGAGACGGGGGCGGGGACGGAGATTTTTTCGCTGCTGCGGGAGCGTGCCAAAAACGCATTATGGCATACGATAATGGAACAGCGATGAAATACTTCCTGGCGAAGACTGACCCTGAGACCTATTCCCTCGACGATTTGGAGCGCGAGGAGCGCACCGTATGGGACGGCGTGACCAACGCGCAGGCCGTTCGCGCGATCCGCGAAATGCGCCCGGGCGACCGCATCTTTGTATACCACAGCGGCGGCGTTTCGGGAGTGGTCGGGCTGGCGGCGGTCCGCTCCGAGGCGCGCGACGATCCCAAGAATCCGAAGTCGGCGGTGGTCGACCTGGAATTCGCCGGGCGCCTGGAACCGCCCACTTCTCTCGCGGAAATCAAGCAGTCGAAACTGTTCGATGATTGGGCGCTGGTGCGCCAGGGCCGGCTCTCCACGATGGCCGCCCCGCCCAGTTTTGTGGAGTGGATGAAGAAGCGGTACCCGGGCGCGAAAGTTTAGTTCGCCGCGACGTGCTTGTCCGTACGGACCGGGCTGCACGTTCCGGCTGGTGCGCTCGTCTTTACGGACAGAGCAGCGAAAAAAGAGGCGCGGCTGGTCGGTCGCACAATCGGCCGCGCCTCGGGGATTCAGCGGAACGTCCCGATGCGGATCGTGCACAGCAACCTCACGGGCGCGTGCGCGCCGGCGGGGCACAGCAGTCCGGCCGGCAGTCGTCGCTCGGAGCACTCCCGTCCGCCCGCTCCGCAATCATCTCTCGGAGCATCGAAACGAACGCCGGATGAACACCCACAGTGGAAGCGCGCGCCAGGTTCACTCCCAGTTCCCGGCATAATTCGGCGGCTTCGGTATCGAGATCGTAGACCACTTCCATGTGGTCGGAGAGAAATCCGATGGGCGCGAGAACGATGTCCGTCACGCCGCCGGCATGTAATTGGCGGATGTGCTGGCAGACATCCGGTTCGAGCCACGGCTGCGACGGCGGCCCGCTGCGGCTCTGATAGACGAGGGCCCCAGCACGTCCCACGGCCTGCGACACCAGCCGGCAGGATTCCTGAAGCTGCTCCACGTAAGGGCTGCTGCGGGCCATCGAAAGCGGAACGCTGTGCGCGGTATAGACCAGGGTCGCCGCGGCGCGCCGGTCCTCGGGGACGGTATCGAGCGCGGTGCGGACGTGGTCGGCCATGGCCCGAATGAAGCCGGGGCGATCGTGAAACGTGGGCAGCTTGTGAATCTCGGGAGCGCCGGGGCCAACCGCCGCGCGAGCCTGGTCGATGTCTTCCCGATACTGGCGGCAGCCGGAATAGGAGCCGAACGCCGAAGTGGCGAAAGCCAGCGCCCTGCGGACGCCATCCGACTGCATGCGCTTCACCGTGTCGGCGAGCATGGGGCGCCAGTTGCGGTTCCCCCAGTAAACCGGCAGCTTGGGACCATGTGCGGCAAGCTCCGATTCGAGAGCGGCGATGAGCGCGTGGACCTGTGCGTTGATGGGGCTCTTGCCGCCGAAGTGCCGATAATGCTCCGCCACTTCGAGCATACGTTCGCGCGGCACATTCTTCCCGCGCAGTACGTTCTCAAGGAACGGGATCACGTCCTCCTGCCGCTCCGGCCCGCCAAAAGAGATTACCAGCAGGGCGTCGTAGGGTTGGTGCACAGGGGCCATAGGCTGATGTTCGCACATCGGGGCTGCGGGGTGAAAATCGTGGGCTCGGGTTCAACGCATTTGCGGCCCGCGAGATGTTACCTTCCTCTCCTTGACGGCGGCCGTTGCAGTAAGAGAAAAGGGTTGCCAAGTTTCCATGTTATCGAAAGATAACATTGTTGGGACTTCACCAACGCTTGGGGACAATGTTACACTCAAAACTCGAAGCGAACGCTGGCATCCTACTGTGGAGAACACTATTCCATACGAACTCAAGCGCGCATCGGCATGACACCGTCAACCCAGATTGAGGGCGTCGCTATCGTGCGCGCCGCTTCCAGCCCAAGCTGGATCAATCGCAAATTGAGCGGACGAATACCGGAGCTCGATGGGGTTCGCGGTTTAGCGATCTTGCTCGTATTGATTCTGCACTTAGCTGTCATGACTGTCACTCCAACCGCCGAGTGGCAAATGAAATCGATGGTATTGTTCCGGCTTTACTGCAACGGCGTCGATCTGTTCTTTGTCTTATCGGGATTCTTGATCGGCGGAATTCTACTGGATAGCAAAGGCGCGGCTGGATACTACCGGACCTTTTATCTTCGCAGGTTGCACCGAATTGCGCCGGTCTATGCCGTCTTGATCGCAACATTCGCAATCGGCGGATACTTTATCGGCGGCGAGATGTTCAATCACCGTGTTCCATTTTGGTCGTATCCACTGTTTATTCAGAATATCTTCATGACGCTGCATGGATATGGGTCGGGGTGGATGAGTGCGACATGGTCACTGGCAGTCGAGGAGCAGTTCTATCTTGTGCTGCCGTTCGCAGTACAGCGGTTAAGCCGTAAAGGCATTGTCGGATTCGCAATTGGAATGATTGTGATTGCGCCTGTGCTTCGAGTCTTGATAGCGCGTGAGGGGTTTAATGGCTGCAACCTGCTCCCATGCCGTTCTGACGCATTGGGTTTTGGTTTGCTTGTGGCCGTGGCGTGCCGCAACCGGACGGTGTGGACATGGCTTGTCTCTTACCGCCGATGCGTCTGTTGGGCCTTTGCGCTTCTTGGATTGCTGGGTCTTGACGGTATCTTGGGGGGCTTTGTGCTTGGGTACGGCTGGACGGCTGTGGGGTACACGTGGATCGCGGCGTTCAACACAGCATTGTTGATTCTTGCGATCGTGACACCCGGACGAATTGTGGGGCCGATGTTCCGTAATTTCGCTCTATCATGGCTCGGAACCGTCTCTTACTTTGTCTACCTGTTCCACGGCGGAATCCAATTGTTGTATCATCATGTGTTCTTCGGCCAGATGCCAAGTGTCCACAACTTGCCCACCCTGTATGTCACGGTCCTTTCTTTGGTGACGGTGTTGGTTTTGGCGGGAATATCATGGCGAGTATTAGAGAAACCTCTGCTTAAACGTGCCGCTATGAGGTATCGGTACGGTCGAATCTGACCTAGGCCGATACTAGACTATGAACGAAGCTATATTACTTACACAAGAGCAACCTGCTCTTCAGTAGGCTCCGCTCAACAATACCAGGGCTCCGTCAAGTACGGAATCGCCGCCCGCGAGACCATCGGCGCATCGACCGGAAATTCGCCTGCCTCGGTCATATCCCAGACCTTGCGAAAAATCTCCCAGCGACTCCGATGGCGCCGCTCTTCCCTCTTGATGGTCTCCTGAATCGACGCGCAGAGTGCATCCAGCCGGGGGTCGGCGTTGTGCCAGCGGTAACACAGGCCCCGCGCGTCGAAGGGCTCGATCATCGCGCGGATCTCCGGCAATTGCAGCAGCAGCGAGCCTTCCGGCAGCAACAGCCGGATGGTCAGTTGCACGGGCGCGATCTGATCCACTAAGTCGAGATCTACCAGGGCACGCAGGAATTCGCGGTAGCCCGCGAGCGTGGTCCACGGCGTGAATGGGATGAACGTGGGGGCCAGCGGCAATTCGGCCGCGCGCATCGCTCCCAGCGCCTCTTCGAAACCGGCGCGCGTGTGGCCCTTGGCGAGCTTTTCGAGCACCGCGTCGTCCAGCGATTCCACCGCGCTGGTGACGAACAGGCAGCCCGTCCGCTTCAGCACCTGCAGTAGATCGCGATGGCGCAGCAGGTGCTCCACCTTGATCGTCACGTCGTAGGTAAGCTGCGGCCACTCGCGATGGAGCGCCTCCACAATCGCCATCGCATGGCCCGGACCGTTAAAGAAATCGGGGTCGCCGAAGGTGATGTGCTCGGCTCCGGCGGCCACTTGGCGGTGGATGTCTTCGAGCACCACTTCGGCCTGCACGATGCGGAAGAGGCCGCGATATACGGGCACGACGGGGCAATGGCGGCAGAGGTGCTTACAGCCGCGCGACGCCTCCGTATATCCCACCCGGCGTGTCGTGCCCTCGATGCGCAGTTGGGCATAGGCGGCCAGCGGGGGAAGGCCGGCGCGGTCGGGCACCAGGAACTGCTGGCGCGCCATCGAAATCAGCGGCTCCGGCTGCCGATATGGACGCTCGCCCTCGCGGGTCACGCCCAGGCGGCGGGCCAGGTCGCGCAGGCCCTGTTCGAACTCGCCGCCGATTACCGTGCCCACGCCCGCGCGGCGCAGGAGCGCATCGTTCAGCGGCGCGTACAGTCCATAACCGCACAAATGAGCACGCGGATTGAGGTCGCGCACGCGGTCCACTACCTTCTGAAAGAGGCGCGTGGCCGTGTGCATCGGCAGGAAGAACGCGATCAGGTCTGCCTCGGCGACGGCCGCTTCGGGCAGCGGACTGCACGAAAGGTCGGCCAGCGTCACGCTATGGCCGTCGGCCCGCAGCCAGGCTGCCGGCGAGGCCAGGCCGAAAGGCTGGCGTCCCAATTCGTACGTCGAGATCAATACCACCCGCACTGGTTCCATTATGATGCCTGCGGTTGCCGCCCCGCATTGATAAAATAAGAACAGCATTCCGGCCTCCCCTATGATTTCCGCACCTACTATCGCCGACGAAATTGTCGACCTCAAGAAACAGCGCAAAGCCATCCTCCTGGCGCATCACTACCAGGCTTCCGAGATCCAGGAACTGGCCGACGTGATCGGCGACAGCCTGGAGCTGGCGCGTAAGGCACGCGAGTTTTCGGGCGACGCCATCGCGTTCTGCGGCGTCTGGTTCATGGCTGAGACCGCCAAGGTGCTCAATCCGGACCGCATCGTGGTGGTGCCCGATCGCCAGGCCAGTTGCAGCCTGGTGGAAGCTTGCCCCGTGGAGCCGGTGCGCGAATTCCGCCGCCGCAACCCGGACCACGTCATCGTCAGCTACATCAATACTTCGATTGAGGTCAAGGCCGAAAGCGACATCCTTTGCACTTCGCGCAACGCGGTGCAGGTTGTGAATTCCATCCCGCCCGAGAAGCCCGTGCTGTTCCTGCCCGACGCCAACCTGGGCAACTACGTGCGCAAACAGACGGGGCGCGAGAATATGCGGATCTGGCAGGGTACCTGCATCGTGCATGCCACGTTCCCCGCGCGGCGGGTGGCCGCCGCGATGGCCGAACACCCTGAGGCCGAAGTGGTGGCGCACCCCGAATGCCCCGAATCGGTGCTGGCGATGGCCCACTTTATCGGCTCCACGTCGGCTATAATTCAGCACTGCGCGTCGAGCCGCGCCGAGGAGTTTATCGTGATGACCGAGAGCGGGATTCAACACTCGCTCTCGAAGATCGCGCCCCGCAAGCGGTTCTATTTCGTTGCCAACGAGAACTGCAACTGCAGCGAGTGCCCCTACATGAAGCTCAACACGCTGGAAAAGCTGCGCGACTGCCTGCTCCACCTGGAACCGCGCGTGGAACTGAGCACCGAGCTGATGGAGCGCGCGCTGGCGCCGCTCGAGCGCATGCTCGGTGTTAAGTAGATGGATGCCCAGCCCCTGATCGATTCGTTCGGGCGAGTCCACGACAGCCTTCGCATCAGCGTTACGGACCGGTGCAACGTCCGCTGCTTTTACTGCATGCCGGAAAGCGAGGTGCGCTACGAGAAACGCAGCGAGATTCTGGACTTCGAGGAGATCGAACGCTTCGCGCGCATTGCCGTGAAACTGGGCATCGTCAAAATGCGCGTAACGGGTGGCGAACCCCTGGTGCGGCGCGATCTGCCGCTGCTTATTCGCTCTCTCGCGGCCATTCCGGGCGTCCGCGATCTGGCGCTCACCACCAACGGCGTTCTCCTGCCGGAGCTGGCGGAGCCGTTGTACGACGCCGGTCTGCGGCGCATGAACGTACATCTGGATACGCTCGACCGCGGCCGCTTCGCGCAAATCACGCGGCGCGACGATCTCGACAAGGTGCTGGCCGGTCTGGCGCGCGCGAAAGAGCTTGGCTTCCGCATCAAGCTCAACGCCGTGGCGGTGAAGAACCTGGTCGAGCCGGACGTCGTGCCTCTGGCCCGTTTCGCCCGCGAGAACGGCTTCGAGGTGCGCTACATCGAGTTCATGCCGCTCGACGCGCAGGGATTGTGGGATCGGGGGAAAGTGCTGTTGGCCGACGAAATCATCGCGATGCTGTCGCGGGAGATTGCGCCCCTGGTCGCCGTGCCCGATCCCGATCCGCGCGCTCCGGCGACTGAATACGCCTTTGCCGATGGCGGCGGAACGGTAGGCTTCATCGCCTCGGTGAGCCGTCCGTTCTGTTTGAACTGCAATCGCCTCCGCCTCACGGCCGACGGCAAGATCCGCTACTGCCTGTTCGCCATCGACGAGGACGATGTGAAGTCGCCGATGCGCGCCGGCGCGACGGATGACGAAATCGCGGCGGTGATACGGCGCAATATCGCCGGGAAATGGATCGGACACGAGATCAATTCCACGAAGTTCGTGCCGCCGCCGCGGCCCATGTACTCGATTGGAGGGTAGGGGAGCAGCTCTCACTCGCTCCGAAGCTGAATGTTGCCCTTGGTGGCCGACATGGTGATTGCCGACGAGCCCGCGGTGCCCAGGTCGAACGATACGCGCTGGGAGCCTGCGGGGATTTCGACCGGGAAGTTCGTGCTGAAGGTTCCGTCCGCCACGCTGGCTGTAACGTGCGCGGTGCAGTCGGCGGGAACGTCGATTTCGATATCGCCGTTGACGGTATCGGCGGCAAGAGTCTGCCCGGCCCAATGATCTCCGCCGGCCGCGATCAGTATGCTGCCGTTCACGGCGTTGCCGGTCACATTGCCGCCCACGCCATCGAGCGACGCGTCTCCGTTCACGATGTCAAACGTGATAGCTCCCTCGACGCCATGGACGGCGATGCCGCCGTTCACCGTCGAGATGGTTAGTCCCGTGGCCGCCGGGACGTCGATTTCGAGCTTGACGGACCAGCTTTGGCCGGAGTTGCTTGAAGGTCCTTTGACCGACACCTCGCCGGCCGAAGCGTCTACGACAACCTGGTCGGCGATTTCTTGAGCGAGGGCTTTACTCGCGGCGGTGGCGCGGACTTCGGCGCGCACCAGTATGCCCGCGCCGCCCCAGGTCTCGACGGAGACGTTGCTGTTCACGGTATTCACAGACAAGCTGTCGGTTGCCGGCAAGGATATCAAGCTCACTTCGCAGAACGATACGCCGCTCTCCGGGCAAGCGACTTTCGACGGCCGCGCCTGTCCCCAGACTTGGGGGAGTATCAGAATGGCAAGAGTGAGAGACTTGTGTATCATCTCCGTCTCCTTAGAAGTGAAAGCCGATTCCGGCCATGAAGAACGCATGGTTGTGCCCGCTGGAGGCTCCCAAACCGGTCCGCGTGATGAAATCGCGGCCTTCGGCGCGCAGACTCAGCAGCCGCGTGAGCCGAAAGTCGATTCCACCGCCGAAGCCGAATGCGAACGTGGTGTCCCGAGAGCTCGTGTTGCCCAGGCCCCCCGAGCTGACATAGGAAGTCGAGGTTCCGAACGAGCCGATTCCAAACCCGCCCGCGGCATAAAATGAAATCCGCTTCTGCGGCGTGAATCGCCAGCGAACACCGGGCGTGAAGAAGATCGAATCCTTCAGATCGGTGACGACGGTGTTCGAGACGGTGGATTGGGAGTGCGTGGCGATCACCAGCGGCACTTCCACGTAGAGTTGGCCGGCCGCCGTTTCGCGCAATTGCTCCGCAAAGTTCATCTGAAAGCCGAATCCGTACTGGCCGGAGACGACGCCAGCGCCGACCGTGCCGGAATTGGGACCGTTGGCTCCCAGTAGGATGGCGAGGTCGCTGTTCTGTGCCAGAGCGGCGCCGCCGAATAGGAACGACGCCAGGATCGTGCGGATGAGGACGGTTTTCATTCGGGTTCGCTCCTAACACATACTAGCCGCGAGCACCCACGAAGGCGACGCAATTCCTATGAGTGGTTGAATTTCCAGATGAGCGGCCCCAAGGCGGTACGCGCGGCTGGGCGGCCACTCATCGCCGAGGCTGGCCGTCCACCGGGACCTCCCGCCGCTCACCGGGAATTCGTTGTCGGTCCGCGGAAGCCTCCCCTATACTGAAGTCGCTGTGAGACGTCGAGCGCTGACATGTATGGTGGTTCTGGCTTTGGCGTCGCCGAAGTGGCTGCGGGCCGGCGGCAATTCCTGGAACAAACTCCGCTACGCCGGTGGCACCGTGGAGGCCAAGGTCAACGACTTCGACTGGAATACTACCCTGACGGTAGGGCTCGACGCCATCGTCGCGGTGTTCGCGCACCGCACCACGCTGCGCCTCACGCCGGCACAGGTGACGGCCTTGAGTTACGGCCAGGAGGCCCATCGCAGGGTGGCCGACATGGTGGCGCTGAGCTTCGTGGTAACCCCATTGGCGCTGTTCGGTTTGCTGCATACCAGCAAAGTTCATTTCATAGGGATCGAATACCGCGCCGCGGACGGCAAGCCCGGAGCTATCCTATTGGAGGCCGACAAGAACAACTATCGCGCCATCCTGCTGGCGTTGAAGGCCGTAACCGGAAAGCCAGTTCAGAACGCGCCGCAGTGAGACCGGCATCCCATGGCGGGCTACCAATTGCTCTACCTGATCTCGCTCGTCACCTTCACATTCGGGGCGCTGACGTTCTGTGTCTTGACGCTGTTCTATTGGCGCGAGAGGCGCCTCCGGCTCCATCCCCGCGGCGGGTTGGTATTTCCCGTCTTCACGGTTGTCTGCGCGGCGGCATTTCTGGCGAACCTCCTGCTCCGAATGGCCGCCGCCGATTCGCCCGCCGCGTGGGGCCTCGGAATCGCCCTGGATCTGGCCACGGCCATGCTTCCGCCGTTGCTGCTCCACCTGATTTATGTGGACGAGGCGGCGGGCTTGCCCGCGAAGCGCGTATGGGCGTGGGTACTGACATTGTTTTATGCGGTGAGCGCGGCGACGGCCGCGGCGAGTCTTCTAGGTGAACGCTGGTCCGATCGGCTGGAGAGCGCTCCTGCCCTTCGCCTCGCGGCCGTGGGCAGCGTGGGGCTCGCGATGCAAATGTTGTCCCGGCGGCGTCTCACGGCGGCTGAGCGCAGGCACCGATGGTGGAATCGCGCGCTGCTGTGCCTCACGGTACTGGTGGCGGCGATGAATCTGGCGCAGGCCCCGCCGATTTGGGGGCTGCTGCCCGACTATGTGATGCTGGGCTTCTTTTGCGTGACGCTCTACTACAAGGAGCGGCTGGTCTTTTTCGATCTGTTGATCAAGCGCGGCGCGTTTTTCGCGGCTTCCCTGGTGGGGCTGACGGCCTTCTTTGCCGTCGCGCCGGCGGTATGGCAGCGGCTCCCGGCGGACTGGAGCCGCCCCTGGTTTACAGCCCTCCTGCTGACGCCGCTGTGGCTGACCGCGCCGTGGATCTACCGGCGTCTCGCGCAAATCATCGACCATGTCTGGTTGGGGCGGCGCTATTCTCCCGCGGAAGCCGAACGGCAGTTCGCCGGTGTAGTGCAATCGGCCGGTACGGAAGACCAACTGCAAGCCCGCGCCACAGAAAGCCTCAGTGACATTTTTCAGGCGCCGGCACAGGTGACGTTGCAAGCGGCGCCCGAGCCTTCGGCGGCAGCGGACGGGCTGTGCGTTTCCATCGAGCAGCGCGGCGCTGCCGCGGGATGGATCGCGCTCGAGCCGCGGCCGGACTCGGTCCCGTACCTGAGCGACGACCGCCGTCTGTTGCAGTCGCTCGCGCGCACGCTCGGGGTGGTGCTCGACAACGTCCGCTTCCGCGAGCGCGAGCAGCATTTGCGTTTGCTGGCCGGCCGCGCCGAATTGCGGGCATTGCGCGCGCAGATCGATCCGCATTTCCTGTTCAATGCGCTGAACGCCATCGCCGGGCTGATTCCCGACCAGCCGCAACTGGCCGATGAGACGGTGGAACAACTGGCGCAGGTGTTCCGGTATACGCTGCGGAGGTCGGAGAAGGAATGGGTGCGGCTCGACGAAGAGGTGGAATTCGCCGCCGCTTATTTGCGGGTGGAGCAGGCGCGATTCGGCGCCCGGTTGCGCGTGGAGTTCCAGGTGGAAGCGGCGGCGGGCGCGGTTCCCGTACCGGCGATGAGCGTTCAGCCGTTGATAGAGAATGCCATTAAGCACGGGGTCTCGGCGATGGAAGGGCCCGGTACGGTGCGGTTGAGCGCGCGGCTGTCGGAAGGCTCGCTCTCGATCGAGGTGTTCGACAACGGCCCGGGATTTCCGGCGAGCCTCTCGCTTTTACCCGCGGAATCTAATGGATCGGGTCACGGACTGCGCAACGTGGCGGAGCGGTTGCGAGGTTATTATGGCGATGCGGCGCAGCTCTCCTGGGAGTGCGGCGCCGATGGCACTCGCGTGCACGTGAGGATTCCGCAATGATCCGCGTTCTGATTGTGGACGACGAGGCGCCGGCGCGCGCGCGCTTGCGCCAGATGCTCGGGAGCCATGCGGATGTGGAGATCGTGGGCGAAGCCGAGACTGGCGTGCAAGCCATGGAGCGGGTGGCGGAACTGAAGCCCGACGCGATGCTGCTCGATATTCAGATGCCCGGGTCGAGCGGCATCGACGTGGCGGCGTGCCTGCCGGAGCCGCGTCCCCATGTGATTTTCTGCACGGCGTACGATCGGCATGCCGTCGACGCCTTCGAACTGCATGCCGTGGACTACCTGTTGAAACCCATCAGCCGCGTCCGTCTGGGCGAGGCGCTGGACCGCGTCCGGTCGCTCTCCGCCGCCGCACGGGAATCCACGCTCGACCGCGCTGTGCGGGCGCACCAGTCCGCGCCGGCCCGTTTTCTGGTGAAGAATGCGGCAAATTACATCGTGGTGGGCGAAGCCCGCGTGTTGTATTTCGCCTCCGAGGATGGTCTCACCCGCCTGGTGTCCGATGGCGGCCAATATTGGATGGACCCGACGCTCAATGAGCTGGAACAGCGGCTGGCCGCCAACCGTTTCTGCCGCATTTCGCGCTCCGCGCTCATTAATCTAAACGCGGTTGCAGAGGTACATCCTCTGCCGGGCGGTTCCGGCGAAGTGCTGCTCAAGAACGGCCAGCGGCTGGAAGTGAGCCGCCGGCGTTTCCGGGAGCTCTTGCAGGCATTGGAGGGTAAATAGCTGTCAGCTTGCCCTCGGGTTGACATTTTACCTGAATAGGCCGATACTCAGGTAAAGTGTCTACCCAACAAAAACCAGACAGCGACAGAAAAGCCCGCCTCGAGCTTCTGCAGGGAACGCTCGACCTGCTGATCCTGCGCACGCTTATTTTCGGCGCGGAGCACGGCCAGGGGATCGCGCGCGCGATCCAGCAGACTTCAGAGAATGAACTGCTGGTGGAGCATGGCGCGCTCTACCCGGCGCTGCAACGGCTGGAGGCTCGCGGGTGGATCGCCGCCGAGTGGGGAACTTCGACGAACAACCGCAAGGCGCGCTTTTACACGCTGACCAAAGCCGGGCGCAAACAGCTCGTCGAGGAGACCACGCAGTGGCGGCGGCTGGCCGCGGCCATCGGGCGGATCCTCGGGCCGGAAGGCGAGGAGGGTTGATGCGAGACCCGGACGATTTTCGCGAAGAAATCCGCGCGCACGTCGAACTGGAAGCCGATCGCCTGCGCCAGCAGGGCCTCAGCGCCGAGGAAGCTCGCGCCGCCGCCCGCCGCAGCTTCGGCAATCTGACGGGCGCCGAGGAGCGCTACTACGAATCGCGCCGCTGGACGTGGCTCGACTTGCTGGCGCAGAACGTCCGCTTCGGCCTGCGCATGCTGGCGCGGAATCCCGGCTCCTCGGCGATCGCGATTCTCACGCTGGCCCTCGGGATCGGCGCCAACACGGCGATCTTCAGCCTGCTCGATGCCGTGGTGTTCCGGAATCTGCCGGTACACCAGCCGGAGCAACTGGTGCTTTTCGGAAAGGGGGAATGGGCAGGCAGCGCTGACGATGTGCCGAATCGGAGCTGGCAGCTCTTTTCCTATCCGGGCTATCGCGAATTCCAGCGGAAAAACCAGGTATTCTCAGACGTTGCAGCGATCGACAGCATTCTCTTCACGACTCACGGCCGCGTGGCTTCCGGAGAAAACCTGGAAAAAGTGGCCGTGGAGCTGGTCTCCGGCACTTTTTTTCACACACTTGGCGTGAATGCCGCTTTGGGCCGTACGCTGACCGATGCCGACGATGCGGCGCCCGGCGCGCATCCCGTCGCGGTGGCGAATTACTCGTGGTGGCAGCGGCGGCTGGGGAAAGCGCCGTCGGTGTTAGGCACGAGGGTCACGATCGGGAGCACCGATTACAGCATTATCGGCGTTACCCCGCCGGAATTCTTCGGCGCCATCGTAGGGCAGTCGCCGGACTTGTGGATTCCCCTGGCGATGGAAAAAGAAGTATCTCCGGGTTGGAACGGCCTGGACAAGGATCTGTTCCAATCGCTCTATGTCTTCGCGCGGCGCAAGCCTGGCGTCACGATACAGCAGGCCGGCGCCAACGTCAACGTGCTGTTTCAACAAATGGTGCAGGCCTATGCCGGTCCGCAGCCTTCGCGCAAGCAATTGGAGAGCATTTCACACGCGCGCGTCGAGGTGACGCCGGCGGCTACGGGGCTCTCGCACGTGCGGCAGCGGTTGACCGCGCCGCTGGCGATTCTGATGGCGGTAGTCGCGCTGGTGCTGCTGATTGCATGCGCCAACGTAGCCAACCTGCTGCTGGCGCGGTCCGCTTCACGCCAGCGCGAAATCGCCGTCCGGATGTCGATTGGCGCCGGGCGGTCGCGGCTGATTCAGCAACTGTTGATCGAAAGCGGGCTATTGGGGCTGGCGGGAGCGGTACTCAGCGTGCCGATCGCGTGGGGCCTGCTCCGCCTGCTGGTCTCGATGGGGTCTGAGCCACTGGCGCTACGGGTCGCTCCCGACATGCAAGTGCTCGGATTTGCGCTGGCTCTCACCATGCTGACGGTGCTGCTGTTCGGAACGGTTCCGGCATTCCGTGCCACGCGGTTGGAGCTGGCGCCGTCGCTGAGAGCAGGCCGCGGCGTTATGGGAGGCTCCTCGCGCAGCCGGCTGGCGCGCGGCCTGATTGTGGGCCAGGTGGCGTTGTCGCTGGCGCTGCTCACCGGGGCGGGGCTCCTTCTGCACAGCCTGATCAACCTGATGAACGTGAATACAGGCTTCGATAGGCGGAATGTGCTCCTGGCGGGAATCGACCCGGCGGGAGCGGGCTACCGGGAGGATGCCCGCCTGGAGACCATGATGGAGCGGCTCGAGGATCGGGTCGCAAGGCTTCCCGGCATCCAGGGGGCCGGTTTTGCCCTATCGGTTTTCAACGGTGGCGGCCGGACCGGTCCCGTGACCGTGCCGGGCCAGCCGGCATTGGAGCGCGACGTCACGCACAATATCGTGGGCGCGCGGTACCTCGAAGCCATGAACATGCCGATCGTCCTGGGCCGCTCCCTGAGTTCGCGCGACGATGAGGCGTCGCAGAGAGTGGCGGTGATCAACGAGACGATGGCTCGGACCTACTTCCCCGGAATCTCGCCGCTAGGCCGGACATTTTCGACCGGAGACGAGCCCGAGTGGCAGGATATCGCAGTGGTGGGTGTGGTCAGGGACGCAAAATACATGGAGCTGCAGGAGAAACAACAGGCAGCGGCGTTTTACCCGCACGCCCAGCACCACACCATGGTCTATAACTTCGTGGTTCGCTATACCGGCGATCGAAAAGTGGCGATTCGAGAGGTCCGAAGGGCGGTTGCCGAGGTCGACCCCAACCTGCCGATAGACGATTTTTCGACCCTCGCGCGGGTGGTGAACGATTCGGTTGGGAATTCGCGCCTGGTGGCCCAACTATCGACCGCATTCGGCGCATTGGCCGCCCTGCTCGCCTCGATCGGCATTTACGGCGTGATGTCGTACGGCATTTCCCGGCGCACCAATGAGTTCGGAATCCGCATGGCGCTGGGCGCGCAGCGCAGCGACGTGCTGTGGATGGTCCTGCGGGAGACTCTTGCGCTGGTGCTGACAGGAGTGGCTGCCGGCCTGGCGCTGGCGCTCGCGCTCAGCCGGTTGGAGACCAGCATGTTATTCGGGCTTACGCCGGCGGACCCGGTGGCCATCGGGCTGGCGACAGCGCTCATGATGGCGGTGGCGCTCTTCGCGGGCTGGCTGCCGGCGCGAAGGGCAACGCGAATCGATCCCACGGTCGCGCTGAGATACGAGTAGCGCTACTTGATCTCAAGGATGTCCTTTTCCTTCGTCTTGGAGGCCGCGTCGATCTTGGCCATGTAGGCGTCGGTCATCTTCTGGATCTCGTCGTGGGCCTTCTTATCGTCGTCTTCGGTGATCTTCTTGTCCTTGAGGAGCTTCTTCGACGCCTCGTTGCCGTCGCGGCGGATCGCGCGCACCGAAACGCGATGGTGTTCGGCCGCGGCGTGCAACTTTTTCACCAGTTCCTTGCGGCGCTCCTCGGTGAGCGGTGGGATGGGCAGGCGGATGACTTTCCCGTCATTGGAGGGATTGAGACCGAGGTCGGAGGTCCGAATGGATTTCTCGATCGGCCCGATCTGCGATACGTCCCAGGGCTGAATGGTGATCAGCGAAGGTTCCGGAACGTGCAGGTTGGCGACTTGGTTGAGCGGCGTGGGGGTACCGTAGTAATCCACGCGAATATGGTCCAGAAGCGACAGGGAAGCGCGCCCGGTGCGAATGGCCGCCATCTCATGCTGCAGATCTGAGAGGGCTTTTTCCATGCGCGTCTTCAGGTGGCTTTCCACATCTTTGATGGAATTAAAGGTAGGACCGCTGGCTACTGCTGGCTGTTCAGTTTTCATTGCAGTATCTCCGCCGATGGCAACGGGGCTAATGAATCACCGTACCCACGGGTTCACCCATCGACATTCGCATTATATTGCCTGTTGTAGTCAAATTGAAAACAATTATCGGAAGCGTATTGTCCCGGCACATCGCCACGGCGGTAGCATCCATCACCCCCAGGGCTCTGGAGAGCACTTCGAGGTAGGTGATTTCCCGATATTTGACGGCATCGGGGAATTTCAGGGGGTCCTTATCGAACACCCCGTCCACGCGCGTGGCTTTGGCGATCACCTCCGCCTTGATTTCGAGGGCCCGGAGGGTGGCGGCGGTATCGGTAGAGAAGTAAGGATTGGAGGTTCCTGCGGCAAAGATCACGATCCGGCCCTTTTCCAGGTGGCGGATGGCGCGGCGCCGGATGTACGGTTCGGCCACCTGGTGCATCTCGATGGCGCTCATCACCCGGGTGGGGATGCCGATCTGTTCGAGGGCGTCGGAAAGGGCCAGGGAGTTGATCACCGTGGCCAGCATGCCCATGTGGTCGGCGGTAACGCGGTCCATCCTCTGGGCGGCGGCGGCAACTCCGCGAAAGATGTTGCCGCCGCCAACCACCACGCCGATTTGCACGCCTGCGGCGGCCACGTCGGCGATTTCGCGCGCCAGGGATTTGACTCTCTCGGCGTCAATGCCGAAAGAGGCGCCGCCGGCCAGCACTTCCCCGCTCAGTTTCAGGAGGACGCGTTGGTAGCCAGGCATTTATGACGCCGTCGATTCGGGCGCCGGGGCAGATTCGCCCGCCTGTTCGTGGCCCGCTTCGGCAGCCGCCACATCGCCCACTTTGAAGCGGACGAAGCGGGAAATGGTGATGTTTTCGCCCAGTTTGGCGATCTTGGTCTTCACCAATTGGTCCACCGTCAGGGTCGCTTCCTTCACGAAAGGCTGATCGAGGAGGCAGACTTCTTCGTAGAACTTGGCGATTCGCCCTTCCACAATCCGGTCGAGAATTTTTTCCGGCTTGCCTTCCAGGACGGCGCGGGCGCGGGCAATATCGCGCTCTTTCGCCAGCACGTCGGCGGTGACGTCCTCCTTGCGGATGTAGCGCGGGTCGGCGGCGGCGATGTGCATGGCAAGATCATGCACCAGCTCGATAAAATCGTCGGTGCGGGCCACGAAATCCGATTCGCAGTTGACTTCCACCAGCACGCCGAGCTGGCCGCCGTGGTGGATGTAGCTTCCGATGAGGCCCTGCTTGGTGGCGCGAGAGGCCTTCTTACCCGCCGATGCGATGCCGTGTTTGCGCAGCACGACCTCGGCGTCGGCGATATCGCCCTTGGCTTCCACCAGGGCTTTCTTGCATTCCATCATCCCCGCGCCAGTGCGCTCGCGGAGTTCTTTTACTAGTGCCGCGGTAATTTCCGCCATATGAGTAGTCGTCTCTTGAGGTTGTCGAACCGCTCCCTGCGGGGAGCGGTCCCTGGTTAATGTCCGCTCTCGGTGGCCGCCGGCTCGGGGGCCGGTTCGGCGGTTTCGGAAACCGGACCCTTACGCGGCGCGACCGGAACCGGCTCTTCGGCCATGCTCAAGCTCTCCGCCATGATCTCTTCGGCATACTTGGGGTCCACATACTTCGCGTACTCCTCCATGCCTTCTTCGACAGGGGTTTCCTCCTGCACAATCTTGTCGGCGGTGAAATCCTGCTCGGTGGCGAGCGACCGGCCTTCCACTACGGCGTCTGCGATCTTGCTGGCAAACAGGCGGATGGCGCGCAGGGCGTCATCGTTGCCGGGGATCACGTAATCCACTTCGTCGGGGTCGCAGTTGGTGTCGACAATGGCCACCACGGGAATACCCAGCCGCCGCGCTTCTTTCACGGCGATGGCTTCTTTGTTCGAATCGATCACGAACAGGATGTCGGGCAGCCCGGGCATATCCTTGATGCCGGCCAGGTTCTGATCCAGGTGTTTGCGTTCCCGCTCCAGCCGGATGACTTCCTTCTTCGGACGGCCGGCGTATCCGCCTTCCACCGACGCCATAGCTTCCAGTTCCTTCAGCCTTTTGATGGACTTCTGGACGGTCAGCATGTTGGTGAGCAAGCCGCCCAGCCACCGTTGATTGACGTAGTACATCTGGCAGCGCTTGGCCTCTTCGGCGATGGCCTCCTGCGCCTGGCGCTTGGTGCCTACGAAGAGCACATTCTTGCCCTGCGCAGCCATCTCGCCCACAAACCGGGCAGCGTCTTTAAACATCTTCAGGGTTTTCTGAAGATCTATGATATAGATGCCGTTACGTTCGCCGAAAATATATTCCTTCATCTTCGGATTCCAGCGCTTGGTCTGGTGCCCGAAGTGAACGCCGGCTTCGAGCAATTCCTTCATCGATATTGCGGGCAAAAAAACCTCCTCATCGAATACCCGTCATCCACCGCACGGCCCAAAGCGATATTTGTGCACGGATGCTGCCGGGAATCGTTTGTTGCCGCAGGCGCCGGTAGTGGCGCCCACGGATAAGATCTATCGTTTGGAGAACTGGAACCGCTTGCGTGCGCCCTTCTGGCCGTACTTTTTCCGCTCGTGCTGGCGCGGGTCGCGGGTGAGCAAGCCGAGCTTCTTCAGCCGTGACCGCAGTTCTGCGTTAAACTCCACCAAAGCCCGGGAGATGCCGAGACGGGCCGCGCCCGCCTGACCGGCGACGCCGCCGCCATCTGCGAGAATCAGCAGATCGAACTTTTCCATGGTTTCCGTAGCCGCCAACGGCTGCCGTACCATGGCGCGCGCACTCTCCGTGGGAAAGTAGTGCTCAAACGCGCGATTGTTGACCTTGATCTCGCCCTTGCCGGGCCGCAAGAACACGCGAGCCACCGAAGTTTTCCGGCGGCCCGTACCCAAATATTGAACTATCGTCGCTGCCACTAAACTTGTACCTCTCCGCTCACTTCACTGCCAACGCGGCTGGTTTCTGCGCCGCGTGCGGATGCTTGTCACCCGCGTACACTTTCAACTTGCGATACATCTGTTTGCCGAGCTTGGTCTTGGGAAGCATGCCGAAAATGGCGTCTTCCACCAGGCGAACGGGCTTTTCGGCCCGCACCCGCTTGAAGCTCTTCTCCACCAGTCCGCCGGGATATCCGGTGAAGTGGCGATAAACTTTGTCGGTTTCTTTTCGGCCCGTGACACGGACCTTATCGGCATTGATGACGATCACGTGATCGCCGGTGTCCAGGAATGGCGTATAGCTGGGTTTTGTCTTGCCCATCAGCAGCATAGCTGCCTTGCTGGCAAGCTTGCCCAGAACCAGCTCCTGGGCGTCAATCACATGCCACTGCCGTACGATGCCATTCTTGGAGGGGAACTCGGTACTCATTGACACACGTCTCCAACTCTTCAGTTACAAAATACTTAGCTTACGGGGTTTGGGGGCACATTGTCAAATCGGGTAACAGACGGCGGAGCCCCGAGGAACGGCGTCCGCCGCCGCGTCAGATCATTTCGTTGAGCAGTTCGGAGCGCGGATGGGGAATCACCACTTTATTCACCAGCATCCCTTTCTGCCCCACGATCTGCGCGGCCGCGTCCACCGACGCCTCGACCGCCGCCACGTCGCCCGTCATCGTCACGAACGCCTTGCCGCCCAGCGCCATCGCCAGCCGAATCTCGATTAATTGGACATTGGCCGCTTTTACGGCCGCGTCCGCGCCCTCAATCAGCGCCGCCACCGAAAACGATTCCACGATGCCCAGCGCATTCAACGCATCCACTTTGCTCGATCCGGCAATCGCCGGGAACACGGCGTCGTGCAGGTTCGGGATCACGAACGAGTCGATTACCGCGAAGCGGCACCCGCTCATCCCCGCGGAGACCGCCGCTTCCACCGCCGCCACGTCTCCCCGCACCATCACCATGTACTTGCCCGAACAGATGGAGCGCGACAGCAGCATGTCCACGTTCGCCGCCTTCAGCATCGCATCCGCCGCCTGAAAACCCGCGGCGATGCTGGTCAGCTCGATCAATCCAATTGAATTCTTCGCCATCGCTTATGCCACAATCTCGACCGATTCCGGCGTCACCGCGCGCACCTTGCCGTCGATGCTCGCGTGCACGTGGGCTCCCAATTTTCCGTCCGCCACGCGCCCCACGATCTGCCCCTGTTTCACTCTCTTGCCGGCTTCCACTACTGGAACAGCGGGCTCTCCAGCGTGCTGCTTCATGCGGATGCGCACCGCCGCCGGATGGCAGTCCGCCGCATCGAAGGGCGTCTCTTTCTCGTACTCTTCCACATGCAGGCGGCGGCGCAATTGCGCCAGCGGCACGCGCCGGTACTCTTTCATGGGGTGCACTTCCACGGGCCGCTGTTGCACGAATTTCAAGCCCGCGGCTCGCCGGTCGTGCTTGCCCATATCGCACGCCTCTTTGGGGTACAGATCTTCGGGGCATGCGTACAGCGTGCACAGCCCGCAGGAGCAGCACAACTCCGACCACTGGTTCCAGATCTCGGCACCCGTGGTGGTGAAGCCCAGGCTGCGCATCACCTTGTGCGGCTGCACGTCGTAGCCCAGCAGGTAGCGCGGGCAGAACTCCGTGCAGTAGCTGCACTGGTCGCACGCCGATTTGCCGATGTGATTCATCTCCTGCTGCGACCGCGTCTTGCGCGTCATCAGGTAATGATCGCGCGGCAGCACGATGAGCCCGCCAGTGGTCTTGGTCACCACGTCGTCCGGGTCGAGACTCAGGGTTCCCATCATCAGGCCGCTGACGAAAATACCGTAGTCCTCCACCGTGGCGCCGCCGGCCCTGGCCAGCAATTCGCGAAACGGCGTGCCCACCGGCGCCCAGAACGATTTCGCCTGCCGCACCGCCCCGCATACCGAGAGAAACTTCTGCGTCACGGGCCGGCCCTGTTGCGCCTGGTGAACGTTGTAGAGCGTCTCCACGTTATTCACCACGCAGCCCACCTGCAGCGGGATGCCCGCCGGCGGAATCAGCCGCCCGGTTGCCGTGTAAACCAGTTCATACTCGTCGCCCGACGGGTAAAAGTCGCCCAGCATGACGAACTCGATCCGATCGCCGGTAAGCTTGTGCTTCAGCGCTTCGAGCGACTCGGCGTTCTTGGTCTTGATGCCGAATTTGCCGGTCCGGGCCCCGACGGCGTCCATCATGGAGGCCATCCCAGCCAGGATTTCCGCCGGGAAATGCTTCATCAACTCGGCGTCTTTGTGGATCAGCGGCTCGCATTCGGCGCCGTTGGCGATCACGAATTCGACTTGGGACTGCGCTTTGACGTAGGTCGGGAACCCGGCCCCTCCGGCGCCCACTACGCCCGCTTCGCGCAACTGCTCGCTGAGCATAAATCAAAGCATAGCAGTTGCCCGGGAAGGGAAGGATACTGTACGCAAAGACAGGGGCACCTTCGTGGGGCACGGTCGAAAACTGTCGCGGGCGCTCTGTGGGGCAGCCAATCCAGGCACGATTGCCTGCCCCACGAGAGGTTTCATCCCTTTAGGTGGCCCGCAGCGCCATGCCCGACAGATTGGCATCCCTGCCTCGCACTCAGTCTTGCCGTTCATTCCCGCACTGGCGGGAACGGGTACCGCGAACGCACGGCGAGAATCAAATCGTGTTCCCCGCCGGGTTTGGCGCCGCTGTAGAACCCTACCGTCGTATTCAGCCGGATGAAAAACGCGTCGCCGGCACTGGCGGGATAGCGGCCTTCGTTCCCGTCCGCGCCGCCGCCCGCTACCATGTCTCCGCTGCCCCTGAGAATGTAGTAGATCTCTTCTTCCATATCGTGGTGATGCGGAATGTTGGTCCCGCCGGGAGCGAAGTCCATGAGGAACAAGCTCACCATCTGGCTGGCCGCGGCCAACTTGTCGCGCTTGCTTTCGGTAGTGCCCATCAGCAGCTTAAACTGAGTGGTGGGCCCGTGCGAAGCGAGCGTCGTCAGGGGAACGTCGCCGGCGTTGGCGAGCATCAGCCCGGGCGTCGGCGCCACCATGGCGCCGCGGCGGATCTTGAATCCCATCACCATCACCCGTACAGGCTGACCGGACGGGTTGGCTATGCCGTGACTGATGTTCACCGGAAGGTACATGAAATCGTCCTTTTTCACCGGCACCTTCCGGTCCTCGTAGAGCAGCACCCCGCTGCCCTCGAGCACATAGTAGATCTGCTCCTCGGCCGGGTAGCGCACCAACGCGGTGGCGCCGCCGCCCGCCACGGTCAGTTCTCCGTAGCGGGCGATGCCCTTCAGTTGATTCGCTTGCGCATCGCCGGCCCCAAAAGCCGGCCTGTAAGACGCTCCCTTGGCATTTGCCGTCAGATCGTCGGGCCGCGGCTGGATATCCGGCAGGTGCCGCCTCAAAAACGTCGGATCGGCGGCGTGCGCAACGGATGCCGCCGCCAAAGCGATGGCCATGAGTCTTCCGGTATGCATGTCAGCCTCTACTGGAACGTGACGCAGTTGCACCACTTGCCGGTCTCGTCGAAGTGCGGCCAAGGTCCGCCGGGGCGAAATCCCGATACGATGGGATCGTCGAACATCGGCGTTGGCTCGAAATATCCCGGCCGGCGCAAGTGCTCTTTGATCGCCGCGTCGTTCAATTCCAGCCCCAGGCCAGGCTTCTCCGGAACGGCTACGTAGCCTTTGTCGATGATCGGCTTGGGAACTCCGGCCACCAGGTCCTGCCACCACGGCATGTCCAGCGCATGGTTCTCCATGGCCAGAAAATGGTTGCCGAATGTGGCGGCGCAATGGTAGCCCGCGAAGCCTCCTATGGGCGATCCGGCATGGTGCATAGCCACCTGAATGTCCGCCGCCTCGGCATAATCGGCAATCCTTTTGGTCTCCAACAACCCGCCCGAGGTTTCGATATCCGGATGAATGACATCCACGGCACGGTTGTCGATCAGTGGCTGGAAACCGTCTTCCAGCGCGAAAATATCTTCGCCGGTATTGACGGGCGTCGTGGTAGCTTCCGAGATGGTCTTATATCCGCGCCAGTTCTGCCACGGGTAATGGCTCCCTTCCCGTGTCTGCAGCAGGTCCTCCGCCCAGGCAAGCTGATAAGGTTCGAAGGCCTTGGCGTAGCGGATGGAATCGTTGACGTTGAGCGGTCCGAAATGATCCGCGGCCAGGGGAGCCGACCAGCCGATCACGTCGCGAATGGCGGCCAGGAATTCGCAAAGGTAGCCCAAGCCCTTGTCCGTCGCCACGCCGCGCTCATTCACCGCGTCGGAACGGTCCGCTATCAAGTCCGTATGCAAGTCCATTTTGAAAAAGGTGAGCCCCATCTCCTTACGCTTGCGCATACGCTCCGCGTAGATCTTGGGGTCCTTGTGGTCGGTGGTATCCGCGTAAATGCGGATGCGATCGCGCCTTTTCGCGCCGATCAACCGGTACGCCGGAACCCCGTAAACCTTCCCGGCGATATCGTGCATGGCAATATCCACCGCGCTATACCCGCCGCCCATGCGGCCATGCCCGGCAAACTGGCGCACCAGTCTCAGGTTGCCTTCGATATCCAGCGGATTGCGGCCCACCAGGTACGGCTTGAGCAGCAGGGCGATGCCCTCCACTCCGGCATCGCGCACTTCCCCCAAGCCGTAGACCTCCTGGTTGGTATAGATCTTGATCAGCGGATAGTCGTAGTTGGCGGCAACCCGGCAGGCCCGCATGTCGGTAATCTTCAAGCCGCTTGGGGCGGAGTTGCGATTCACCGCTTCCTGGGCGCTTGCAGATCCCTCGGTCGCCCGAAACAATGGGCCGATCACGGCTCCCGCAGCCGCCATGCGAAACATCGATCGGCGCGACAGCCAGGTTTTCTTGCGTTGGTTTATCATAATCTCTTCGAGCCTCTCCACGTTGGCAGACTAGGTCCCTGACCGCGTGAGAACTTCCGCAAGAGCGCTACGGAGGCAAGGCCCTAATTGGGGAATGCTTCGAGGCGCGGCGCACCTGATCATGCGGTCGCGGGACTAGTCGGTGCAAGTGAAATCTTACGCCTTTTTGCGCCGCGGCGGTCATACTTTGGGCGGATTGTGGTCACGCGCCCATGAATTGTCCCCGGCTACACGGATGACATCCCGGTGGATCGGCCGGCGAACTGCTCGCGGAAGCACCGGAAGCCCTACGATAAACATCCGATTGACAATGCCCGCCCCCGCTCTCCCGTTCGGTTGACTGACCTTTTAGCAGGGTGCTACCCTGAGGTTTCTAGAAAACTCGGATCTGGTTTTCCTAAATTAGACATTATGGAAGACACGCTGCGTGCGCTGGGCGAAATACTGCTAAAAGCGGTACCGACGTTCCTGCTGGTAGTGTTTCTGCACTTTTATCTAAAGAAGATCTTCTTCCAGCCCATGGAGAAGGTGCTTCACCAGCGTTTCGAAGCCACTGAAGGCGCTCGCAAACTGGCGGAACAGAGGCTTTCCCGGGCCGCTGCCCGCACGGCGGAATACGAAACGGCCATCCGGGCTGCCCGGTCGGAAATCTACCAGGCCCAGGAACAGCTTTATAAACAGTTGCAGGAAAGCCGGGCCGCGGAAATTGCGGCCGCGCGCCAGAGCGCCGACGCCGCGGTACGCGAAGCCAAAGCCCAACTGGCCCACGACGTGGAAGCCGCCCAACTGAGCCTGGCTCAGTCCAGCGAGATGCTGGCCGCTGAAATCGCGGATTCCATCCTGAGAGGAAACGCGGCATGAGACGCGCCGTCCACTTCGCTGTGCTCTTCTGCCTGGCCGCCGGCCTCGCGTTTGCCCAGGGAGATGAAAGCGGCGACAGCCATCTGTTGATATGGAAGTGGGCCAATTTCCTGTTATTGGCGGGCGGACTGGGATACCTGATGGCCAAGATTCTGCCGCCGCTGTTTGTTTCGCGCTCCCAGGCGATCACCAAAGACATGGCGGAGTCCCAGAGGATCAGCAAGGATGCCGAAGCACGCGCCGCCGATGTGGAACGCCGCCTGGCCGGCATCGAAGCCGAAATTGCCGCCTTGCGCGCGGAGTCGCAAAAGGAAGCCACCGCCGAAACTGAGCGCCTAACCAGTTACGCGGCCGCCGAAATCGCCAAGATTCAGGCGCAAGCCGAGCGCGAAATTGCCGACGCCGGAAAGGCCGCCCGTACCGGCTTGAAGCGGTATGCCGCGGGGCTGGCGATCGATCTGGCGGGGCGGAAAATACGCTCACGCATGACCCCCGCCACTGAAGACCGCTTGGTCCGCGGTTTTGTGCGCGATTTGAAATGACACTCTCTGCCGTAGCTACGCGATATGCCCACGCTCTTGCCGACGTGGTAACCGCCAGCGGTTCCCCGCTCCGGGCCGCAGACGCGGTGGCGCAATTGAACGCCTTCGAAACCGCCCTGCGCTCGTCGATCGAGCTGCAAAACGCTCTCACCACGCCGGCCGTACCGGCCAGCCGCAAAAGGGCGGTGGTGGGCAGGATCGCCGGCATCTTGCAGCTTTCGCAGATCGCCCGCAATTTTCTCTTCGTTCTGGTGGACCATCGGCGCATCGCCTCGCTCCCCGAGATCATCCACAGCTTCGAACTGGTGGTGGATGAGCGCCTGGGCTTCGCGCGCGCCGAAGTGAGCGCGGCGAGCGAGCTAACCGAAGCGCAGCAAACGGCGTTGAGAAGCGAGCTGGAACGGCTTACCGGCAAGCGCATCCGCGCCAGGTACGCGGTGGATGGCGCGCTCATTGGCGGCGTAGTGGCGCGCATAGGATCGACCGTCTACGACGGCTCGGTGCGCGGCCAATTGCAATCCCTGGAACGCCGCTTGGGCGCGGAAGGCTGATCGGAAGGAACTATGGCTCAAATTCGAGCGGACGAAATTACCAAGATTCTCCGCCAGGAGATCGAGAACTACGAGCGGGCGATCGACGTTACCGAGGTCGGCTCGGTGATCTCGGTGGGAGACGGCATCGCCAGAATCCATGGCCTGGAAAAGGTGATGGCCGGCGAGTTGATCGAGTTTCCGCACAATGTGGCGGGCATCGCTATGAACCTGGAAGAAGACCAGGTGGGCGCCGTGCTGCTGGGCGATTTCGCCGAAATCAAAGAAGGCGACGAGGTCCAGCGCACCGGCCGCATCATGTCGGTTCCCGTGGGTGAGGCGCTCATCGGCCGCGTGGTCAACGCGCTGGGAGAGCCCATCGACAACAAAGGCCCGATTCAAACCACGCAGTTCAACCCGGTGGAGCGGCTGGCGCCCGGCGTGGTGTCCCGCCGGCCGGTGAAAGAACCCGTGCAGACGGGCATCAAGGCCATCGATGCCATGATTCCCATCGGCCGCGGCCAGCGCGAATTGATCATCGGCGACCGCCAGACGGGCAAAACCGCCATCGCGCTCGACACCATCATCAATCAGAAGGGCGGCGACATGATTTGTATCTATGTCGCCATCGGCCAGAAGCGTTCCACGGTTGCCCAGGTGGTGAAGACGCTCGAAGACCACGGCGCCATGGAGTACACCATCGTGGTTTTGGCTTCGGCTTCCGACCCCGCGCCCATGCAGTACATCGCGCCCTTCGCGGGATGCGCCATGGGAGAGTTCTTCCGCGACAACGCCAAGCACGCCCTGTGCATCTACGACGATCTTTCCAAGCACGCCGCGGCGTACCGCGAAATCTCGCTGCTGCTGCGGCGTCCGCCCGGCCGCGAAGCCTTCCCCGGCGACGTCTTTTACCTCCACAGCCGCCTTCTGGAACGCGCCGCCAAGTTGAATGACGCGCACGGCGCCGGTTCGCTCACCGCCCTGCCGTTTATCGAGACCCAGGCCGGCGACGTTTCGGCCTACATCCCCACCAACGTCATTTCCATTACCGACGGACAGATCTTCCTCGAATCCGACCTCTTCAACTCCAACGTGCGCCCAGCCATCAACGTGGGTATCTCGGTAAGCCGCGTGGGCGGCAACGCCCAGACCAAGGCCATGAAATCCATCGCCGGCGGTTTGCGTCTCGACCTGGCGCAATATCGCGCCCTGGCCGCCTTCGCGCAATTCGGTTCGGACCTGGATAAGGCCTCGCTCGACCAGCTCAATCGCGGCAAACATCTGGTGGAAATCCTGAAACAGGGCCAGTACCAGCCGCTGCCGCTCGAAAAGCAGGTGGTCATCATCTTCGCCGGCACCAAGGGCCATCTGGACGATCTTCCGGTGGAGCAGTGCCGCAAGTTCGAAGAGGAGCTGTACCGTTACATCGACAACTCGAACCGCGGCCTGTGGGAAGAAATCCGCACCAAGAAGGCGCTGGACGACGCTCTCACCGCCAAATTGACCGAAACCATCAAGGAGTTCAAAGCCCGCTTCGTGGCGGAGCAACGGTAGGGACCCATGCCCAGCCTGATCGACATCCGGCGGCGTATCCGTTCGGTCAAGAACACGCAGCAGATCACCAAGGCCATGAAAATGGTCTCGGCGGCCAAACTGCGGCGCGCGCAGGACCGTGTGATCTCCGCGCGCCCCTACGGCGCGATGCTGCGCAAGATGCTGGGCAACGTGGCCGCCGCGGTTGCCAGCGACGAGACCGCCGGCAAGAATCCGCTGCTGGCGCAGCGCCCCGAACAGCACATCCTCCTGGTGCTGGTGACCAGCGACAAAGGCCTCGCGGGCGCGTTCAACACCAACCTCATCAAGGCCGCGCAACGCTTTATCGCCGAGCATTCGGGTAAGCAACCGGGCGCCTCCGTGCGCATGGTGCTCATCGGCCGCAAGGGCCGCGATTTTTTCCGCAAGCGCGGCGCCGCGGTGGTAAGCGATCACGTAAACATGGCCGCCAAGCTGGTCTACGCCGACGTGGCGGCCATCGCCGGCAAGGCCATGGAGCTTTACCGCAACGAAGAGATCGACGCCGTCTACCTGATCTACAACGAATTCAAGAGCGTGGTGGCGCAGACCCTGCTCACTTCCAAGGTGCTGCCTATCGAACTGCCGCAGCAGGCGAACCCGGTGGATTATATCTTCGAGCAGTCGCCGGTGGCCATGCTCGACGCGCTGCTGCCCCGCTACGTCGAGACCGAATTTTACCGCTCGTTGGCGGAATCCACCGCTGCCGAACATGCCGCCCGCATGACGGCCATGGAAGCGGCCACGTCCAACGCAGGCGAGATGATCGATAAGCTCACACTGTATATGAACCGCGTGCGCCAGGCCAGCATCACCAAGGAAATTATCGAAGTTGTGAGCGGCGCAGCCGCCGCCGAGTAAATAGAGGATTGAAATGGCAACAACCAACCAAGTCGTGACCGGGAAAGTGGTCCAGGTGGCCGGACCGGCCGTGGACTGCGAGTTTCCGGAAGGACAGATTCCGCTGGTATACACCGCGATCCGCATTATCAGCGAGGGATTTACGGTACCCGCGCCCATAGACATCATTTGCGAAGTGCAGCAGCACATCGGCGAGGGCCGCGTCCGCACCATCGCGCTGCAGCCCACCGAGGGCCTGGTGCGCGGCATGCAGGCGATCAGCCTGGGCCATCCGGTGGAGGTGCCGGTGGGACCGGAAACGCTGGGGCGCGTGCTCAACGTGATCGGCCAGCCGGTGGACGAAATGGGTCCCGTGAATGCCAAGCTGCATTACCCCATCCACCGCCCGTCGCCGTCGTTCGAGGACCAGTCCACGCGGCTCGAGATGTTCGAAACGGGCATCAAGGTTATCGACCTGCTGGAGCCTTACCTGCGCGGCGGCAAGATCGGACTGTTCGGCGGCGCGGGCGTGGGCAAGACCGTCATCATCATGGAGCTGATCAATAACATCGCCCAAAAGCACGGCGGCGTTTCGGTCTTCTCCGGGGTGGGCGAGCGCACGCGTGAAGGCAACGACTTGTGGCTGGAAATGCAGGAATCGGGCGTCATCGATATCCACGACTACAAGAAATCCAAGTGCGCCCTGATCTACGGCCAGATGACCGAGCCGCCCGGCGCGCGCCTGCGCGTGGGCCTCACCGGTCTCACCGTGGCCGAATACTTCCGCGACGAGGAAGGGCAGGACGTGCTGCTCTTCATCGACAATATTTTCCGTTTCACGCAGGCCGGCTCGGAGGTTTCGGCGCTGCTGGGCCGCATGCCGTCCGCCGTGGGATACCAGCCCAACCTGGCCACTGAAATGGGCGAATTGCAGGAGCGCATCACGTCGACCAAGAAGGGCTCCATCACCTCCGTGCAAGCCATCTACGTGCCCGCCGACGACTATACAGATCCCGCGCCGGCTACCGCTTTCGCGCACCTGGACGCCACCACCAACCTCTCGCGCGAAATCGCCTCGCTCGGCATCTATCCGGCCGTGGACCCTCTGGCGTCCACCAGCCGCATTCTCGATCCGCTGATTTTGGGCCAGGAACACTACGGCACGGCGCAGGCGGTGAAAGGAATTCTGCAGCGGTACAAGGATCTGCAGGATATCATCGCGATTCTGGGCATCGACGAGCTGTCCGACGAGGATAAACTGACCGTGGCGCGCGCCCGCAAGATTCAGCGCTTCCTCTCGCAGCCCTTCCACGTGGCCGAGCAGTTCACGGGCTACAAGGGCAAGTACGTGAAGCTGAGCGACACCATCCGCGGCTTCCGCGAAATCGCCGAAGGCAAGCACGACGACATTCCGGAGCAGGCGTTCTACATGCAGGGCACCATCGAAGAGGTGCTGGAGAAATCCGAAGCATTGAAGAAGGCGTAAGTATGGCCGAGCTACTCGAACTCGAGATCGCGACGCCCGAGCGCCAGTTGGTGCGCCAGCAGGTGTCAGACGTGCAATTGCCCGGCAAGGACGGGGCACTGGGAATTCTGCCCGGCCACGCCGCCCTACTCGGTCAACTGGGCGCCGGGGCCCTGTGCTACACCGCTGCCGGCCAGCAGCACTATCTGGCGGTAGACGGCGGCTTCGTGGAAGTGCTCGACGATCACGTCCGGGTGCTGGCCGATTCGGCGGAGAAGGCCGAAGACATCGATCTCGCGCGCGCGAAGGCGGAGCTGCAGAAGGCGACGGAGCAGCTTGCGACGGCGCCCGATCCCGATGCGGCGCTGGCGGCGGTCAATCGCGCGCAGGCGTGGGTGAACGCTGCGGAGGGGAAGGGATAAGCACGGCCAGCATCTTGAGCGAGGCCCCGTCCCCGCACCCAGCGTCGGATGACTTCTCACCCTGGGGCGAGGTACGCTGGTTCAAAGGCTTCCATGCGCGATTACCGAGAGATGATCGTTTCCAATCCCGCCGTCATGATGGGCAAGCCTGTGATCGCCGGCACACGGATTACCGTCGAGTTGATTCTAGAGAAATTGGCCGCCGGAGAAACGGTCGAACAGGTACTTGCTGCGCATCCACGACTCAACGAGGACGCGGTTCGGGCGGCGCTTGCGTTCGCGGCTGGCGCCCTCCGCGCCGATGTCATTTACCCTCTTGAGACTATTCCTCGATGACGTTTCTCGCCGATGAGTGCGTCGACCGGCAGATTGTCGAGCACCTTCGCCTCGATGGCCATCACGTTGCGTACGTAGCCGAGATGTCACCTGGGATTATGGATGACGTCGTCCTTACGGAAAGCCGGATTTCGGCGAGTGTGTTGATCACGACTGACAAGGATTTCGGTGAACTCGTTTTCCGGCAGCGGCGAGCATCGACGGGAGTTCTGCTAATCCGTTTGTGGGGTCTGGGGCCAGATGCGAAGGCAGCGGTGGTTTCCGGAGCGATTCGAGAACGTGGGCGGGAATTGGCTGGTGCATTCGCTGTGTTGAGCCCTGGGAACATCCGAATTCGCCGCGAGATCTTGCCGTAGGAACCAAAGCACAATCGCTCCCGGCCAATCACGCCGGCGTGGGCAAGACCGTCATCATCATGGAGTTGATCGACAACACCGCCCAAAAGCGTGGTGGCGTGTCGGTCTTCTCCGGAGTGCGCGAGACCGAGGGGCGATCCATCCTGACCGGGCGGCAGAAGTCAGCAGCGGGCGTAACAGTCCGGCAACGGATGAACGCGAATCGAGCTTCTGGGGTAGTCCGGCCGCAGTACTCTTCGCACAGCCGCGCCGGCGATTCGACTGGCCGAATCTCAGTGGGACATTCTGGAGGAGATTCCGGTAAATGGGCAGCTACGGAGCGGACCGATACACATCTTCCACGCATACTCGCAGGAGTTCGGCGACGGTCCAGGCCTGGGCGATACATCCCCGCGCCCGATGCGGAGCATCGCCATCGAAAATTTCCGGGAGTTGCCCGACGCCTTGGTTTGCGATGTATTCGGCCAACTCCGCCAGCCATTTCGCGGCCTGCTCGCGCGATTGCGGCGAGCGGCCGTGAGTCTCGATGTAGGCTTTGAGAAACGGTCCCATGAGCCAAGGCCAGACCGTCCCCTGATGGTACGCGCTATCGCGGCTTCGCTGGCCGCCCTCATACCGGCCGCGGTATTGCGGGTCGGAAGGCGAAAGCGTGCGCAGGCCGAATGGCGTGAGCAGGTGGCGCTCCACGACGTTCACCGCCTGCGCCGACTGCTCCGGCGTCAGCATTTTGTAGGGCAGGCTCACGGCCAGAACCTGGTTCGGCCGAATAGCGGCGTCCCGCTCCTCGCCATTCACCACGTCGTACAGGCAGCCCTCCGAGGAATTCCAAAAAAACGCGGCGAAACTGGCTGCGGCGCGCTGCGCCAGATTCCCGTAATGCCCGGCGTCGGCCGCGTGGCCGAGCGTCCGCGCCAGATCTTCCATTACCCGCAGTGCGTTGTACCACAGCGCCTGGATCTCCACCGGCTTGCCGCGCCGCGGAGTGACCACCCAATCGCCCACCTTGGCGTCCATCCACGTCAGTTGCGTGCCGGGCTCGCCGGCCACGAGCAGCCCATCCTCATCCACGCGGATCCCGTATCGCGTGCCGCGCTCGTGCCACGCTACGACATCCGCGAGCACACCGTACAGATTGGCGCGGACGAAATCGAGGTCGCCGGTATGCTCCAGGTAGGCGCGCACGGCTTCGAAAAACCAGAGCGTGGCATCCACGGTGTTGTACTCGGGTGTTTCGCCGGAATCCGGAAAACGGTTCGGCAACATGCCGCGGTCCACGCTGCTGGCGAACGCTCGCAGGATGCCGCGAGCCACCTCCGGGCGTCCGGCGGTCAATGTCAAACCCGGGAGCGCGATCATGGTGTCGCGCCCCCAATCGCTGAACCAGTGGTAGCCCGCAATCACCGTACTCCACTCGCCGCGCCGCACCAGGAACTGGTCGGCTGCCCTCGCCAGCATTTGCACAAACGGCCGATCGCCGGGAGCAGCTTCGGCCACCCGGGCGCGGCGCTCCCGCTCGGCATCGCGCAACCCGCCGGCCGCCTGAACCGCGCGGACTTCGGTGGACGCAATCAAGTTCATACTGGTACGCCCCCGCAAATTCCCAATGAGCGTGCACGGATGGAACAGGTCTTCCCGGTAATCCAGCCCGCGCTCGCGCTCCCGCTCGAATTCGAAGTTGCGATACCACTCGGCCGACTCCCGCACTTCATCGGCGTCATGCGCTATATAGAGGGAAGGCAGGCCGCGATAGGGAGTCACGCGAACGCTGCCGGCTTCCACGTGGAGAGCGGGGTCGAGCGCGCCGTTCTCATGGGTAGTCGCATGATAATCGCGAAAGGCGATCAACGGGCGCAGTTCCAGCGTGCCGGCGTCCCACCGGCCGCGGAGTTCATACCGGATCACCGTGGTATTCTCGCCATGCGGCATGAAGACGGATTTCTCCAGTTGAATGCCGTCCACTTCATATAGAAATACGGGAAACGGATCCAGCCGGAATTGTTTCAGGAACAAGTGCCCCCGCGGATGCACCACGCCGGGGTATTGGTTGACCGACAGTTCGTAGCTCCTCCCGTTGACGGTAAGCGTCTCCTCGATCTTCGAGAGCAGCACCATGCGGCCCACCGGAGGCTTGGTGGCAGCCACCAGCAATCCGTGATAGCGGCGTGTATTCATGCCGCAGATGGTTGACGAGGCGTAGCCGCCGAGCCCGTTCGTCTCTAGCCATTCGCGCGTTGAGGCCGCATCGAGGTCCCCGCAAAGGGCCTCGCCATATTCGATCAATTCGCTGTCGCCTTTTCCGCGCTGTCGATGATGAGCACTTCCGTGGGGACCTTGCGCCCTTCGAGTTTCAGACCGAGCTGCTCCTCGAGCGCAGGCAGCACCGCCGTCTGCAAATCGTCCGGCGTCCATTCCAACTTGAAATCGAACTCTCCTTCGATGCCCGTCAGATCCGCCACCGGCGCATGCAGGACCTCCGACAGTTTTCGCGCCAGGCAGCCCATATCGCACGCCGTAGCGTCAATGGACCGCCTGCTCGAACTGGTTTCGGAGCCGATGCCCGGCTCGGAGCGCTTCGCCGTCAGCCCTTTCTTTCCGACCACCAGAGCGTAACCGGGAAGCGGCCGGGTCTCGCGGTGAAACACCAAGTGGAAACGCTCGGCCAGCAACTGTTGCAGCATCGCCATCATTTCATGGTCGCCGGCCGGGCCGGGGGCCTTAGCGTCGATATCGTAACTTTCCTCATCCACCCATTTCGGGCCTCCGAAAATCTGCGCCTCCGGAATGCCGTACGCGCCCCGTATGCACCGCTTCAGGGTGACGTTGCGCCCCGTGATCCGGCCGATATCGGAGCTGATTCCGGACCCACTGCCTGGTACTGCAGTAGTCGGTTTAATCGACGCCACGTCAAACGCAGGCGCCGCCGTTTGGCCGGAACCCGCCGAAGCGAGAGTCAGCAATAAACCGAAAAAGACAAAATTGGCCGCCGATGAACCCCGATGAGCGCCGATAAGACACTTGTTCTTCAATCGGTGTTTATCGGCGTTCATCGGCGGCCAATTTTTTCTCGCACTCATCTCTTTGACTCGCATCTCTGTGCCCTCCGCAGCCTCCGTATGCTCAAAGCCCGCGGGAAAACCCGTCAACATCCATCTCGCCCTCAGCCGTCTTTCTTAGGTGTTCGGCCAGAAAGCCGCGACGATTGGCGAGAACCGAGGCCGCTGAGACACCGATACTCGGGGTCTTCACCCTCTGTGTCCTCCGCCACCTCTGTGCCCTCCGGTTTTGACTTTGCTTTTGTTTTCCTCTGTGCCTCCGTGGTGAATATTCTTTTGGTTTGCGGCAACGCCGCCCTGTACTACTAACGGCCAGCATCTTCGCAAGCCGCGACGATTGGCGAGAACCGAGGCCGCTGAGACGCCGATACTCGGGGCCTTTACCCCTCTGTGTCCTCCGCCACCTCTGTGCCCTCCGGTTTTGACTTTGCTTTTGTTTTCCTCTGTGCCTCTGTGCCTCCGTGGTGAATATTCTCTTGGTTGCGGCAACGCCTCTGTGTCTCCGTGGTGAATTCATGGGACGTTACCAGTTAGACGTACGCCGGAGTGGATTCGTGGACCGGGCTCCTGCGCCGCCAGGATGGCAGCCTCGGCGGCGAGCATCTCCTGCCATCGGGCGTCCAACTCCGTCTGCACCGTGAATTTGCCGGCAAGATGCAGAAAGATCCGGTAATGCCCCAACTCCGAAGAAAACAGAGTGCGGTAAAATCCCGCCAGTTCCCCGTCGGTGGAAGCGGCGGCGAGAACCGAGAAGCGTTCGCACGACCGAACTTCGATCAGCGCCGCCACGAGCAGCCGATCCAGCAACTCCGCCGGCTCGCCCTTACGGACCAACTGGCGGAGCGCATTGGCATACGGGTTCTTATGAAAGCGGTCCAGCCGCCCTCCCCGGCTCAGAAGAATGCGCATCACCTGCGCCAGGTGCGCCACTTCGTCGCGGGCCACTCCGGTCATGGATTCCACCCAACCATCCAGCCAGTCATTCGGCCAGCGCGTCAGTAATTCCAAGGCATTGGTGGCGGCTTTCTTCTCGAGAAACGCATGATCGATCAGCAGGCTGAAAGGTTCCGCCAGTACCGCCCGGCCCCATTCGATGGGAGTCCGCGAGTGTAGCGGAAGAGCTTCGATTTCGGGGAATTCAACAGCCGGCACAAAGTTCCAAATTATTTTATATAACGGTCTTGTCCGCACCGTCTTTCTGGCCCATTATAGCCAGCCGCACAAGCCTGCCGAATTGTTAAAATAATGGCATAACCGTACAATTAGGGCTTCTGGCGCGTGTGCGATCGGGTAGAGTCTTTTTGCGCCACACCGAGTGGAATAGTGAAACGAAGGGTTCTCCCGTTATGATAGGGGGACAATAAGGAGCGGTCCATTTCTTTATGAAAATTTGCGTGTTGGGCGGAGACGGATACTGCGGTTGGGCAACGGCGCTGTATCTTTCGCAGCGAGGCCATCAGGTTGCCATCGTCGACAACTTTGCGCGTCGCCAATGGGATTACGAAGTGGGTGTTCAGACATTGACGCCGATACGGTCGATGCCCGAACGGCTGCGCGCCTGGAAACGCATATCCGGGGAGGACATCGAATTCCTGGGGGGAGATATCACCGAATACGATTTCCTTTCTCAGGTGATGAAAAGGTTCTCGCCTGACGCCGTGGTGCACTTTGCCGAGCAGAGGGCCGCGCCGTATTCCATGATCGACCGCAAGCATGCGGTTTTTACACAAGTAAATAACGTAGTGGGGACCCTCAATCTGCTGTTCGCGATGCGCGAATTCCAGCCCGATTGCCACCTGGTGAAGCTCGGGACGATGGGCGAATACGGCACACCTAATATCGATATCGAAGAGGGCTATCTCACCGTGGAGCATAACGGCCGCAAGGATGTGCTGCCGTTTCCCAAGCAGCCCGGCTCCTTCTATCACCTGTCCAAGGTGCACGACAGTCACAACATCATGTTCGCCTGCAAGATTTGGGGCCTGCGCGCCACCGATCTCAACCAGGGAGTGGTTTACGGAACCATGACCGACGAATCGGCGATCGAGGAAGACCTCATCAACCGTTTCGATTACGATGAAATCTTCGGCACGGTGCTCAATCGCTTCTGTGCGCAGGCCGCCGTGGGCCATCCGCTGACGGTGTACGGAAAGGGCGGACAAACCCGCGGGTATCTGGACATCCGGGACACCGTCCGATGCGTGGAACTAGCTTGTTTGAACCCGGCGCGGCCGGGAGAATGTAGGGTTTATAACCAGTTCACCGAACAATTCTCAGTGCTGGAACTGGCTCATCTGGTGCAGGCGGCGGGCCGGAACATGAACCTGGATGTCGAAGTCATTCACTTGCCGGATCCGCGTGTGGAGGCCGAAGAGCACTATTACAACGCCCGCCATTCCAAACTCGTGGAACTCGGCCTGAAGCCACACCTGCTGTCCGAATCGCTGCTCGATTCCCTGCTGAATATCGCGATACGGTATTCGGAGCGAGTCGATCCGTCGCTGTTCCTGCCGAAGGTGAACTGGCGCAACGCCCACAATGACCGGCGACAGATCACGACGCCGGTCGAGGCCACCATGGTCTCCGCCGGCGGCAACGGTCACAACGCCGATTAGTACGGCAGGATGGCGTCCTGCGGCCGTTCGGTTATCGGCCGGTTCGTCAGCACCATTTTGCCGCCGCTTTCCGCCACCACAAAGAGCGTGTCCTTACCCGCCAGTTTTTCAAACTGCGGCCGCTTTTCGTCGTCGGCAACCAGGTAGCACCGCTGCGGCCCGAGCCACAAATCGCGCCACTGCGCGTCGGTCAGAAAGACGTTCGGCGCACCCGGCGCGTACGATCCGTAAACGAGATTATTGAATCGCCCATTGAGCAGCCACGCCGTCCGGTTGGTATAGAAGAAGATCGACGAGTACGTGTAGTAGTGATGGTCCACCACCAGAGTCCCTTCAGGCGCGCGTTTGATTGATTCCGCCAACGGACGCGACGACAGGTAGGGATCGAACACCACCATCGCCAGCCGGGCGGCATGGAAAAACAGCACCATCATCAAAGCGGCAGCCAGAAAGGCCCGCTGTCCCACGGCCCGCATGCTGCCGAGCGAGCCGATCAGGAATGCCGCGGCGGCCAGCGCGAGGGGCAGCCGCAGGTAGGCGAACGACTCGATCGTCAGGTCTTCCATGTGGCCGAGCGACAGCGTATAGGCGCTGGGGTTCCGCGACAGCGCCTGCGAAATGTCGCCGGGCGAGGGGACGCCGCGCACCGCGATCAGAATGGCGATGCACGCCACCGCAGCCAACCCCGTGACAACGGCCAGCGCGTGCGTGCCGCGCCGCACCCAGTCGCCGCCTTCAGCCATGGCCGAGCCGAGCAGCAGGGCCAGCGCGGGATAGCACGGCATCGAATAATACTCCTGCGTGGTGGAAAAGGTGAAGAAGACCAGCAGAAAGCCGGCCCAGCAGAGCGCCAGCAAACGCGTCTTGCCGGCGCGATCCAGGGGCTTGAAACTCAACTTCGCGATGGCCGGAAAATAGACGCTCCAAGGGAACAGCCACAGCAGGTGGAAGAGCCAGAAGTACAGCCGCGGGACGGTGTTGTAGTCTCGCGGATAGCGCAGATTCAGGAATCGAAGCACCTGCTCGTTCATGAAGTAGAACCACAGAAAGCCGTGATATTCGCCGGGTACGCTGCGCATCGTGAAGTCGAAGTATGGAGGGTTGCGCAGCGCCGCCAGCACGTGCCACGGCACGGCGATCAGCAGCATGATGGCGAGCCCGCTCCACGGGCGCAATCGCCGCCACACCTTCGCCGAAAACAGTTGCCGCGTAAGTAAGAGATAGACAAACGCCGCGCCGCCGGGGAAAACCAGGGCGATCGCGCTCTTGAGCAGCAGGCCCACTCCGAGACTCGCGGCCAGAAGAAATGCCCACAGGCGCGGGCGCGTCTCCTCTTCCTCCAGCACGCGCAGGAAAGCCCACATGGAGAGCGCAATCGTGGCCGTCAACATCACGTCGGGAATCAGAATCCGCGTGAATAGAAATAGCCCGATGCACGTCGCGATTGCGAGCCCCGCATAGAAGCCCGCGCGCTTGCCGAACGCCCACGTGCCGAAGGCCGCGGTGAGCCACGCGAGCGCCACGCACGCCAGCGCCACGGGAATGCGCGCGGCCCAGTCGAAGGCCCCGAAAATCTTGTACGAAATGGCGATCAGCCAATAGATCAGCGGCGATTTTTCGAGATAAACGATGCCATCGAGGCGCGCCGTGACCCAATCGCCCGAGGTCAGCATATTGCGCGCGATCTGCGCCTGCACCGCGTCGACATCGTCCATCAGCGAAGGTGGGGAAACAATGCAGCCCAGATAAATGGCCGCGGCGGCCAGCGCCACGCCTAGGTAGAGGTAGAGATGCTTGCGGGAATTGGCTGGGCGCCCTGAGTTTGTGGCATCTGGATGCTCCATCGCTTCATCCAGAGTAGCAGCAGCATCAGGCCCCAGAGCTCATAGCCCAGGTTATTGCGTCGATCCAGGTGGCTTTCGGCAAAGACCTGCAGCCCAATTGGGTCAAACAGCCCCTTGTGCCAGTTGTCCGCCGAAAGTGTATCCAGCAGCAGCGTGCGCAGCGGTCCGCGCAGCCAGTCGTGGGCCGGGAAGTCGAACCCTATTTTCTTCCGCCGCAGCGTAGACTCCGGCAGCTTACCTTTCATGAGTTCCCGCAGCACAACCTTCTGCTTCCGGCCGCGGATTTTCAGAAGCGCCGGCAGCGTAGCGGCAAATTCCACGATGCGATGGTCGAGATACGGCGGCCGCACTTCAATCGAGTGCGCCATACTCATGCGGTCCACCTTGGCCAGCAGGTCGTCGGGAAGATAATACTGCTGGTCGAAACGCAAATACGCCTCCAACTCGTCGCCTTCCGGCGAAAGCTCGCGCAGAATGCCGTCCAGCGCCTTCGGCAGCGGCGTATCGGCCAAGGACCGGGAGTTCACTCCGTTCCAGTAGACGTGCGCTCGATTGGCCGGCCGCAGGCAACCCTGCAGAAATCGTTTGACCATATACTCGAAGCCGATCTTCTCGTCGGAAACCGGCAAGAACCCGGCCCCGAAGCAGCCCAGGCGCAGCAGCCATTCCGGTAGCCGGCGGAACGGCCGTGCAAGCAGGTCGGCGCGATACGTCAGGTATCCTCCGAACAGCTCGTCAGCCCCTTCCCCACTCAACGCCACCGTTACATGCTGGCGAGTCATGCGCGAGAGGAACCAGACCGGCAGCGCGCCGCCATCCGCATTGGGCTCGTCGAAAAAGTACGCAAACTGTTCGATGGCGTCGGCCAGGCCGCTCTCGGGGTTGACATCGAACTCCTGGTGGTCGGTGCCGTATTGGGCGGTGAGTTCGCGGATCGGCGCCGCTTCGTCGAAACTCCGCCCGGCGAACGAAATCGAGAGCGTCTTCAGCCGGGTCGGCGATGCTGCCGCGGCGTAGTGCAGCAAGCTGGAGGAATCCAGGCCGCTCGACAGCCATAAACCCAGCGGCACATCGGACAAGAGGTGTTCACGGACCGATTGCTGCAAGAGCGAATCGAGCTTATCTTTGGCATCTTCCAAGCTCCAGGGCGATTCCACTCCGCGCGGGATTTCCCAATACGGCTCCGACCGTGTTTTGCCCCCCTGCCACTCCAGCCAATGGCCCGGACCCAGCTTCTCGATGCCCTCCACCATGGTGTAAGGCGCCGGCACGTAGTTGAGAGAAAGGTAGCAATCCAGCGCGGCGGGGTTCAAATTGCGCTCGATTTCGGGATGTACGAAGATCGACTTGAGCTCCGAGGCGAAGTAGAGGTCCACGCCGCGCCGCGCTACATAGAGCGGCTTGATGCCCATGCGGTCGCGGGCCAGAACCAGCCGGCCGCGCGATTCCGTCCAGAGCGCCAGGCCGAACATGCCCCGAAAGCGTACGAAACAGTCCACGTCCCATTCGAGGAACGAAGCCAGCACCACCTCGGTATCGCTTTGCGAGTGAAAGCGGTGGCCTCGCTGCTCGAGCTCCCGCCGCAATTCCGCATGGTTGTAAATCTCGCCGTTGAAGACGATTACGGTATCGCGATTTTCCGAGAAAAGGGGCTGGGCACCGGAAGCCAAGTCTATTATTTTCAAACGGGTAGCGGCCAGCGATACGGCCCCGGTTTCAAACACGCCCTGCTGGTCAGGGCCGCGGTGCAGAATGGCCCGGGCGGCGTCGCGGATCCGCGTGGGGTCCGGGCGCGAATTACGATGCGTAAATCCGGCGATACCGCACAAGACTCCAATCTAACAGAACGCCCGGAGACCCGAGTAGTCCATAAGGGCTAGCAACAAGGTGTATCCTCAAATAGGGATTGAACGTCAACAAGTTGAATGCCTTCAAATGGCTGGTTGCGGGGGTCTCCGCGCCCATGAATACCCTCACCCTTCTATTTCTGGGAGTGGCGGCGATCCCGGCGGTCTATTACGGGATTGCCCTCTTTAGCTGCTGGAGGTTCTTCCGGCGGCCGGCGCGCCAGTTCGATACCGGCTTCACTCCGCCGGTCAGCAATCTGAAGCCCATCCGGGGCCTCGACCCCGACGCTTACGAAAACTTCGCCAGCTTCTGCCGGCAGGATTATCCGGATTACGAATTGCTGTTCTGCGTGGGCGACCGGGAAGATCCCGCGCTTCCGCTGATCGACCGGCTGAAGCGGGAATTCCCAGAGCGCGGCATCCGCGTGTTGTTCGGCTCGGGCCGCGACGCTTCCAACGACAAGGTGGCGAAACTGGCGCGCCTGGTGAGCGAGGCGGAGCACGAACTTGTGGTGATCAGCGACAGTGACGTGCGCGTGCGGCCGGATTATTTGCGGAAAGTGGTGGCGCCCCTGGCCGATCCCAAAATCGGCGCAGTCACCTGTTTCTACCTCTCCATCGACGAGCACAGCTTCGCGGACCGTCTGCAATCGGTGGGGATGATGTCCGATTTCTACGCCGGCATCGTGGTGGCGTGGCAGTTGGATGGCGTCAAATTCGCCCTGGGACCGACGATCGCCACCACGCGCGAGCGGCTGGCGGCCTTCGGCGGTTACGAATCCATCGAGAACCGTCCGGCCGACGATCTGCTGGTGGGCCGCCTGATCGCCGATCAGGGCGTGGAAGTGGAGCTGTCACGGTATACGGTGGAGACCGTGGCCGACTACCATTCCATCAAAGAGCTGATTTACAAGCGGCTGCGCTGGATCACGGTGATGCGCTACATGCGGCCGTGGGGCCATTTCGGTCTGGTGTTCACTCACGGGCTGCCCTGGGCCCTGTTGGCCGTCGCTATTCATCCTTCGTGGGCCGTTGCGGCCGGATACCTCGGAGTTTATTTCGCGATGCGCTGCGCAATCACCGCGGCGATCGCGGTCTGGGGGCTGAAACAGAGCTCCTACTGGCGAAGAATGGGCCTCATACCGCTATGGGACGCGCTGGCGTTCCTGATCTGGATGGCCAGTTTCGCCTGCCGAAGCATTCGCTGGCGCGGCAGCGACTATTACATCCGCGAGGGCACGCTGGTGCCGGTGAATTTGGAAGAGTAACGTCGTGCCTTAGTGGTGTATGCTTTAGCTTTACCTATGGCCACCGGAATCGACCCGGATGTTCGCTACTGTTCGCAGTGCGGCCAGGCAGCGCCAATGGATCAACTGGCCCGCTTCGGCGATACCCTGATTTGCCCCAATTGCAAGAACGGTTACGTGCAAAGGCTGCGCGAAGGGGTAGCGCCGGTTCGGCCCCTGTTTCAGTACGGCGGTTTCTGGATCCGCTTTGTGGCCGCCCTAGTCGATGGCATCATTTTGGGCGTTGCGGGAAGCGCCGTGCAGCTCCTGCTGCTGGGCAATGCGTATCGGCCCTTTGCCGGCATGCGGCAGGACATGCCGCCCGATCAGGCGCTGGCGGCCTTCGGCGCCCTGATGGGGACGCTGGCGCTCAGCATGGCGGTGGGTGTGGTCATCGGGGCATCGTATGAAGGGTTCTTTGTCTACCGGGTGGGCGCCACGCCGGGCAAAATGGTGTTCGGCCTGAAGGTGGTCCGGCCCAATGGCGGGCCGGTCAGTCTGGGCCGGGCCATCGGCCGCTATTTTGCCAAATGGCTCAGTTCGATCACTCTCTACATCGGATACATCATCGCCGGTTTCGACGCCGAAAAACGCGCCATGCACGACATGATCGTGGACACTCGAGTAATCAAAACGGATGGCTCCGCCGCTCCGTACGCGCCGGCGCAGGTCTGATCCACGATGCCCGTACCCTGTGCCCGCTGCGATTCCCCGCTGCCCCTGTGGGAACTGGCCTCCTCCGGCGCGGCGGCCTGCACTTCCTGCGGCTCCCGCAATACCGTGCGGGTGTTCCCCGCGCTCTTCGCCGCGCCGAGCGCGCCGGCGTTCGCGGAAGGCGCTCTGGATGGCGAGGCCGCCTGCTTCGACCATCCTTCGAAACGCGCCGTGGCGGCCTGCCAGCAGTGCGGCCGCTTCGTGTGCCTGCTGTGCTCGGTGGAATTCGGCGGCCAGGTCTGGTGCCCGTCTTGCGTCGCCGGCGGCAAGGGACAGAGCAAGGCCCTGTCTCTGGAACCCACGCGCACGCTGTTCGATTCCATCGCCCTCACCATCCCGCTGGCTTCGCTGATTTTCTGGCCGCTCACCATCGTCGCCGGCCCCGGCACGGTGGTGTTTTCGGCGATGACCTGGAAGCGTCCGCTCAGCCTAGTGCGCAAGAGCCGCTGGCGATTTGTGGTGGCGGGCCTGATCGGCCTGGCGGAGACGGCCGGGTGGCTCTGGCTCATCGTCTATTGGTGGGAGCAGTTCCGGATGGGGCTCAATGGCAGCCGCTGAGGAGAAATATCGCCGGCTGCCGGGCCGCCGCCGCGGGGTGGGGTCGAGCGCCAGCCTGTGGATGGGTTCCGACCACATCTTGCTGGTGAAATCGTCATGGTTCCGCGAAGAGTACAAGCGGTTCTACCTGCGCGATATTCAGGCCATCGTGGTGGCTCCCGGCGCGCGATTTTATGTCTCCAGGCTGATCCTGCTGGCCGCGCTGGCCTGGCTGCTGCCGGCGATTTCCATCGGGCTTTGGCCGGACTCCGTGAAGGAGGCGTGGGGTATCGCCGGGCTCGCTATCGCGGCCGGGTGGCTCGCGGTCTCGATGGTGGCGAGCTGCCGCTGCCGGCTGTACACGGCGGTCAGCAAAGACGACCTGCCCTCGCTCTACCGCACCTGGACGGCGCGCAATTTCCTGCGCCAGGTGCAGCCGCGGATCGAACAGGTGCAAGGCGTGGTGGATGCCGGATGGGCCGAGGCCGAACGCAGCAATGCCGGCCCGGCGCCGGCGGCGATGGCCCCCGTGGAGCCGCGTCCGCGGACCGCGGCGCGCGTCCACACCCTGACCTCGGACCTTTTCGTGCTCAGCCTGTTTGTGAGCTCGCTGGTGGATTTGGCCACGGTGCATTCACAGTCCGTAGTCATGTTCCAGATGAGAGCCGCTCTGACCGTGGCGCAACTTGTGGCTGCGGTTGCGGTTCTGATCCAGTATTCCCGCGGCAGCCTGGGCCGCGCCATGCAGAAAGTTGCCATCGCCGCCCTGGTCCTGATCGGCGTTACGTTTTACGCGCAGACTTTTACCTATTCGTTCGCCAGCGCGCTGAACGGCGCCGCCGTGAACCCTTCGGCGTTTTCGCTGCCACCGCCCTTCATCGTCGTCCACCAGGTGACCGATGGCCTGCGGCTGCTGCTGGGCTTCATTGGCGCAGCCCTTATTCTGCGCGGCAGCTCCGGTATAGGCCGCGGCGGCGCGGACGGGCGCGACCCGGATATCATATAAGGACTGACCTTCGCATGAGCCCGGCAATTCAACAGCGCTGCTGGAATCACCCGGATCGCGAGGCATCCTGCCGCTGCCCTCACTGCGTGCGGTCGTTTTGCCGCGAGTGCGTCACCGAGCACCAGTCGCAGTTGCTCTGCGCCACCTGCCTGGAAGCCGCCGCAAAAGAGCGCCCCTCGGCGCGGCGCGCGTTCCGCCGCTTCCTTCCCGCCGCGATGGCGCTATCGGGTATCGTGCTCGCCTGGTTCGTGTTTTACGGTGTGGGCCAGGCGTTTCTGGAATCCATGGCGCGCCCGGAGCCCACATGGCAAGATCGCTAGAAGGCTATCCGCTTTTAGCCTTCAGCACCCCTCACGCGCCCGCGCCGCTATCCGTGAAGCCACTGACTGCCCATGCCGACGATGAAGGCAGGCGAGCCCCCCATAGCCGCATGCGGAGCAAACCGTCCGTGAAGCAGTCGGCGGAGAGCCATCGGCTCTTGGCCGTTAGCTCTTGGCTTTTAGCTTTTGGCGGGCGCGGGTCTCGGCCTCTCCGTGTTCTCCGCTACCTCTGTGCCCGACCCACGGGAAGGCGAGGCGCCATCCCTCCGCACGCCACCGTTATTTCTTCCTCTGTAATCTTGACCCGCAGAATCTTCGAGCGTCGCGACGTTTTCGCAAACGAAAACTTCCTCTACGCTGACACCTGGGGCCTTACCCCTCAGTGCCCTCCGCCACCTCCGCGCTCTCCGGTTTTGACTTTGCTTTTGTTTTTCTCCGCGTCTCGGCGCCTCTGCGGTGACTTTGTTTTTGGTTGCGGCTTCTCCCGCGCTGAGTCTCCGTGTCTCCATGGTGATTTTCAAGTCGGTGTCCCATGCGGGTAACTCCCGGCGCCATCCCGCTGCTTGAAGAGGCCGTCCACTTGCTGCGCCGCGCGCCGCGGACCGCCCTCGTCTGCCACCTGCTCGGCACTACGCCCTTCGCGCTGGCCCTGCTGCTGTTCTGGAACGACGTGAATAACCCGCACACCTCCGACGCCACCGTCGGACGCGAATCGGTAGTGCTGGCGCTGCTGTTGGTGTGGATGAACTGCTGGCGCGCGATCTTCGCCGGCCGTCTGCGGCGCCAGCTCAGCGCCTCCGCCGATACTTCGTGGACGTGGCGGCGCGCTTGGAACCTGGTCGCCGGCCAGGCCTTCCTCAGCGCTACCAAGCTGGTGGTGCTGCCTCTGGCCGCGCTGACCATTTTCGGATTGGCGTGGACGGTCGCGTTCTACCGCAGCGCCACCGCTCTCGCCGATCGCGCCGATCTAGACCCCGTGCAGCTTATTGCCCGCGCGCGCCAACTGGCGGGCCTCGACCGGCGGCAAAGCTGGCTCATACTGCCCATCGTCGGCTTCCTGGGATTGCTGTTCACCGCCAACCTCGCGCTCACCCTGGCGCTGCTTCCGCAGCTCATCCATGCGCTTACCGGCTACGAGTCGCAATTCAGCCGCAGCGGCGGGTATTACATTTTCACGCCGCTGTTTTTGTGGGCCACTCTGGCCATCTCCTGGATGCTCTTCGACCCCTTCATACAAGCGGTCTACTGCCTGCGCAGCTTCTATGGGGAATCCATCACCACCGGGGAAGACATCCGCGCCGGCCTGCGCATGTTGACCGCCGCGGCCGCCATTCTGCTGGTGCTCGTGCCGATGCACGCCTTCGCCGCCGTGGTTTCGCAGCACGTGCCGCCGCAGCAATTGGAACAGGCGGTGCGCCGCGCCATGCAGTCCTCCGAATACGACTGGCGGCTGCCCGTGCCTGCGAACCCCGTGCCGCAGGGCGTTCCCTGGATCGTGCGTGTGACCGGCCGCCTGATCGACGCTCTGAAGTCCATCTTCCACGCCATAGGCAACGCCATTTCCGCGTTCTTCGAATGGCTGCGCAAGCTGTTCGAACTGGCGGGCGCTCCGCACCCCGGCGCGCTTCCCACCTCCGGTCTGCATTGGTGGCTCTACGCTCTGATTGCCGTAGTGCTCTTCATGCTCGGCTGGATCGCCTGGCGCCGCCGCTGGTTCGTGCGCGCCCGCCCTGCGCCCGCGGCGCCCGCGCTCGCAGCCGTCCGCCTGGATGCCGAGGACCTTACCGCCGACCGTCTTCCCGAAGAAAGCTGGCTCGAGTTGGCCGCCCGCATGCTTCAGGAGGAGAATTTCCGCCTGGCCCTGCGGGCTTACTACCTGGCCAACCTCGCCTGGCTGGGCCGCAACCAATTTCTCACCATCCATTCCGGCAAGACCGATCGCGAATATGAGCTCGAACTGCGCCGCAAGGCCCGCGCCTTCGCCGAGGCCCGCCAAATGTTCGCCGCCAATATCGTGGCCTTCGAGCGCGCCTGGTACGGGCAGCACGAAGTTTCGGCCGATGACGCGGGCGAGTTCCGCCGGCGCATCCAAAGTATCAAGCAGGCGCTCGCCGCGCCCCGGGGAGCCGTGGCATGAACGCGCCCTCCAGGAATGCCCGCGCGGGATTCGCGATCGTGCTGCTGGCCGCGATCTTCACTTACGGGCTGATCCGCGCTTTCTCCATCCGCTTCGCCACCGGCGGAGTTTACCCAGAATACTCCAGCCTGCGCGCCAGCCCCGATGGCGCGAAACTGCTCTACGACAGCCTCTCGCGGACTCCGGGAGTGACGGTGGCGCGCAATTATTCTCCGCTGGAGTATTCCGACGAGAGCAACGCCACGCTCTTCCTTCTGGGGCTCAACGCAAGCCTGTTCGCAGCCGCGCGCGAGCCGTATGTCGGCACCGCCGAGCGCCTCGCCAGCCGCGGCAATCGCGTGGTGATTGCGCTCCAGTGGCAGGGTGACAAGAAACCGGAGCACGTCGAAGAGCTCGACAAACGCTGGCACGTCAAATTCGGCTTCGACGCCGGCCAGAAGTGGCTCTACTTCGCCGACGCGCCCGATTGGCGCGTGCTCGACCGCGCCGGCGCTAAGATTCTGGCCATCGAGCGCGACTTCCAGAAAGGCAGCGTCGTACTCTTCGCCAAGAGCCGCGATTTCAGCAACAAGTCCGTCGTCAAGCTGGATCGCCTGGGACCGATTTCCGCCGCCATCGGAACCAAAAGCCGCGTAGTTTTCGACGAGCAGCATTTTGGCATCGCCGAATCGGGAACGGTGGTGGGTCTCGCGCGCCGCTTTCGCCTCACCGGCATGGCCCTCGGCCTCGCCGTGTGCGCCGCGCTCTTCATCTGGAAGAATGCCACCAGTTTTCCGCCGCCGGCCGACGTGCCGCGGCGCGAAACGCTCTCCGGCCGCACGTCGCTGTCGGGACTGTACACGCTGCTTCACCGCCACATCAAACCCGCCGGCCTGGCGGCCGCGTGTTGGAACGAGTGGCTCGCCGGCAACCGCCGCGATCTCTCACCGGAGCGGCAGGCGCGCGCCGAGGCCATCCTGCGCGACCGCGGCCGGAAGCCTCTCGACGCGGTGCGCGAAATCCAAACCGTCTTGCATGCGAAAGGACCGCTTTGAACCTCGATCAACTACAAGCTGCCACGGAAGACGTCATCGCCGGCATCCGCAAAGTGATCATCGGCCAGGACGACGCCATACGCTATTCGCTGGTGGTGGTGCTGTGCAATCAGCACGCGCTTATTGAAGGCGTCCCCGGACTGGGCAAGACGCTGCTGGCGCGCACTCTGGCCGCCTGTCTCGGCGGCGAGTTCAAACGCATTCAGTTCACGCCCGACCTGATGCCCGCCGACATCACCGGCACCCACATCTTCAACCTGGCGCGCAATGAGTTCACGCTGGTGAAAGGCCCGCTTTTTACGACATTCCTGCTGGCCGATGAAATCAACCGCGCGCCCGCGAAAACACAGTCGGCGCTGCTCGAGGCGATGCAGGAGCGTACCGTCACCATCGACCGCGAAAGCCACCGGCTCTCTCCCAATTTCACGGTCTTCGCCACCCAGAATCCCATCGAATCCGAAGGCACGTATCCGCTGCCCGAAGCCCAGAAGGACCGCTTCATGCTGAAGATTCCGATGACTTGGCCGCAGACTGAAGAGGAGCTTTCGCTCGCCCGCCGCAGCCTCAACGAGACCGCGCCCGAAGCCGTATTGCAGCGCGGCGAGGTAACCCAATGCCTCAGCGAGGCGGAATTGATGGGCCTGCGCGAGGCCATGGGTCTGATCCTAGTGACCGACCAGCTAGTGGATTATGCGGTGCAGGTGGTGCGCCGCACGCGCAGCGACGATGCCGTGCTGGTGGGCGCCGGTCCGCGCGCCAGCCAGGCGCTGCTGCGCGCCGCGCGCGCGTGGGCCGCGCTCGGGGGCCGCGATTTCGTTAGCCCTGACGATATCCGCGCAGTGGCGTCCCCGGTGCTGGAACACCGCATTCTGCTGCGGCCGGAATCGGAGCTGGAGGGCGTGCGCATTTCCGAAGTGCTGGATCGAATTTTGCATGAGGTGCCGGTGCCGCGATGAAGAAGGTAGAAATCCGGGTGGGCTTCGCTCGCCTTGGCGGGCTGAAGCCCGCCCCACTTCTGGCAGAGTTGGCGTCCTGGTGGGGCGGGCCCCCTGGCCTGCGCGGGACGCCCTCGTCCCGCTCCTGCGGTGGATTCAGTCGCTTGGCGTCGCGAAGAGGCCGACCAGGGGGTCGGCCGCGGACGTGGGCGTCCGCCCCACTACTCAGGCAGACGCCCGGAAGTGGGAAAACTATGTGGCATTGGGCTGAAGCCCGCCCCACTTCTGGCAGAGTCGGCGTCCTGGTGGGGCAGGCAATCCTGCCTGCAGGCCGGCTTTCAGGCGGCCGGACCCGCTGGAAAGAGCCAAGATTGGATGCCCCACGGAACGGCCTAATCATATGATCGTCCCTTCCCAGCGACTCCTGCTTCTCGCCGCCGTAGTGGCTCTGCCGCTCGCGACCGCCGCGGGATTCGTTCCGGGAGTCGAAGTCCCCTGCGCCGTGACGCTGGCGTTGTGGGCGCTGGTGGTCGCCGCCGATGCGGTGCGCGGACGCATCCGCCTCGATAGCCTCGCGGCCAGCGCCCCGCCGATCGTGCGGCTCACCAAAGATGTGCCGGCGCGCCTGCCCGTCACCATCTCGAGCCGTCTCAAAGGGCCGCTGGCCATCCGCTTGAGCGTGGCGACTCCGCCCGGCGTCCCGTCGGCCCAATTCGTGGAAGAGACGGCCGTCCCCGCCGGCGCGTCGCGATTCGACTGGCCCTGCACCGGGGTCGAGCGCGGCGATCATCCACTGCGCGCGCTGCACCTCGAAACGCCCTCGCCCTTCGGCCTGTGGCTGGCCCGCTCCGAGCGCCCGCTCAATTGCACCATCCGGGTCTATCCCAACCTGCGCGACCGCGCCACCGCCGCGCTGTTCCATCGCACCGCCGTGGTGGGCCTGCGCATGCGCCGCCAGGTGGGCAGGGGCCGTGAGTTCGACAACCTCCGCCAGTACCTGCCCGGCGACGGATTCGAAGATATCGATTGGAAAGCCACCGCGCGCCGGCAATTCCCGGTGGTGAAGCTGTACCGCGTGGAGCACGCCCAGGAGGTCTACGCCGTGGTGGACTCCTCGCGTCTTTCCGCCCGCCCGGAAATTCTGGAAAGCTTTGTCAACGCCGCGCTCCATCTGGCCCTGGTGGCCCAGACCCAGGCCGACCGCTTCGGCCTGGTGACCTTCAGCGACCGCACCCACAAATTCGTCCGCGCGCGCAACGGCATGGACCACTTCCGCCTGTGCCGCGAGACCATCTACAACCTGCAGGCCAGCCGCGTCAGCCCCGACTTCCGCGACGTGTTCACCGCGCTGCAATTGAACCTGCGGCGCCGCGCGCTGCTGGTCTTCTTCACCTCGCTCGACGATGCGCTGCTGGCCGAAACCTTCGAGCGCGAAGTCCCCATCCTGGCCCGCCGCCACGTGGTGCTGGTGAACACGCCCCAGCCGCCGGGCCTGAAACCGCTCTTCACCGACGCTTCTTCGGCCGATCTCGACTCGCTCTACAGCGGCCTCAGCGGCCAAATGATCTCCAACCGTTTGCGCCAGCTCTCGCTCGCGCTCAGCAATCGCGGTGTGCGGCTCTCGGTGGTGGACCCGCGGCGCATTAAAACGCAAGTGACGGCGGAGTATCTCGAGGTGAAGCGGAGGCAGGTGCTGTGATTGTCGATATTCCGCGGTTCGTGGCCGCCGAGCGCCCCTATTGGGACGAGCTGCGTTCCATGCTCGACCGCATGGACACCGAGCCGGAGCGGCGTCTGGCGCTGGCCGAAATCCAGCGGCTGCATTACCTCTATGAACGCTGCTCGGCGGGCCTCGCGCGGCTCGACACTTTCTCAACCAACCCCGCGCTGCGCGGCCTGCTGGAGACGTTGGTCGCGCGCGCCTACTCCGAGATCCACGAAACCCGCGAGCCCCAGAAGATTCGCTGGAAGGCCATCCTGGTGGCCTTTCCGCGCGCATTCCGCCGGCACATGGGAGCTTTTCGGCTGTCGCTGGGCATCACCCTGCTGGGCTGCGCTTTCGGATGGTTCGCCATCCGCATGGATCCGCATTCCAAGGCCGTGCTGATGCCCTTCCAGGGTCTGCTCAACTCGCCCGCCGAACGCGTCCACGAAGAAGAAACCGCCAAGAGCGACCGCCTCAGCGGCTCCAAGGCCAGCTTTTCGGCCGAGCTGATGACTCACAATATTCAGGTCACCGTGCTCACGCTGGCCATGGGGATGACCTTTGGGGTGGGCACGCTGATTCTGCTCTTTTACAACGGCGTGATTCTGGGCGCGGTGGCGGCCGACTATATTTCCGCCGGCTTCGGCGCGTTTCTCACCGGATGGCTGCTGCCGCACGGCTCCATCGAGATCCCCGCGATTCTGCTGGGTGGGCAAGGCGGCTTCATCCTCGCCGGCGCCCTCATCGGATGGGGCGGCCGCGCCTCGCGGTCCGAACGGCTGCGCGCCGTGGCGCCCGACCTGTTCGCCATCGTGGCCGGTGCCGCTGTCATGCTGGTGTGGGCCGGCACGATCGAGGCCTTCATCTCGCAGTACCACCAGCCGGTGATTCCCTACGGCCTGAAAATCGCCTTCGGCGCGTGCGAACTGGTGGCTCTCACGGCGTTCCTGGGCTGGGCGGGCCGCGAATGAAACCGGCGCGCCCATCCCGCTTGAGCATCGAGACTCCCGAAGGCGTGGTCTTTTCCTTCGAGCTCGCCACGCCGGTCACGCGCGCGCTGGCGTGGAGCGTGGACGCAGCCGCCATTGCGCTGGGCGGCATACTCGTGGGGCAGATCAGCCAGTTGGTGAGCAAGGTGAATACCGACGTCGCGGGTGCGGTATCGGTGGTCAGCTACTTTGCGATCCAGATGGTCTATGCCATCGCGCTCGAGTGGCGATGGCGCGGCCAGACCATCGGCAAGCGGCTCTTCGGCCTGCGAGTCATCGACGTCCATGGTCTGCGACTGCAATTTCCGCAGATCGCGATGCGAAATTTGCTTCGCTTCGTGGATATGCTGCCGTTCTTTTACCTGGTGGGCGGACTGACGGCGGTTTTCAGCCGCAACGCGCAGCGCCTGGGCGATATGGCCGCCAATACCATCGTGACGCGCGAGCGCAAGGGGGAAGCGCCCGACCTGGAGCAGATCGCCCCCGCGAAATACAATTCGCTGCTCGGGCAGCCGCACCTGGCCGCCCGTCTGCGCAGCCTGGTGACGCCGGAAGCGGCCGCGCTGGCCGTTCGCGCGGTCACCTTGCGCGACGGTTACGACCCGCGGGCGCGCATCGCGCTGTTTCGCGAACTGGCGGCGCATTTCCGCTCACTGGTGGAGTTCCCCGAAGAGGCTGTGGAGAGCCTTACCGACGAGCAATATGTCCGCTGCGTGCTGCGAGTAATTTATGGCGCCGGTTAAATCATCTGGCCTCTCGCCGGTTTACGCCGTACGGCCTCTGAAGAGGTGTATCACCAGCGATATCAGCGCGAACAGCAACAAAAGGTGAATCAACGCCCCGGCAACGTGAAAGGCGAAAAACCCCAGTATCCACATGATCACTAACACAACGAACAAGGCGAGCAGCATGGTATTCTCCCTGGTGCGTGACTCCGCACCGCTCTTATACAGAGCACGCAGACCGCCAACGTCCTGAAGCGCAATAATTCTCCCTTTTCAGCGACTGAAGACGTCTTTGCGATTAAGAATATCTAATCGGAAGCATCGGGTGAAGGCACCTGGCGAGAGTAACCGAGGCCCGAATAGCTATGCCAAAATGGCTCTTAAGGACCGGGTATCGCGAAGAGTCGATTCCTGTACCATAGGGTTGGCTTATCTGTGATACAGTTACGAGCGTCTTTCTGCCGCGCTGCTCTGATGGTGTGGTTGACGGCAGCCGGGGCCCTGTCCCAGACGCCCCCCCAGTCCGGAGGCACGCCGACGCCGCCGGTGCCCGCAACTCCCTCCGAACCCGCGCAAACCACGGCGCCTGCTCCCTCATCGATCCTGTTGCCCGCGCAGGCGCCCCCGATTGACAAGAACGCGCCCGAATTAACCCAAAAAGACGCCCCTACGATATTCAAGACACGCGTCGACATGGTCTCCGTGCCGGTGGTGGTACGTGACTCCAAAGGTCACGTCGTGGGGACCTTAACCAAGGAGAATTTCCACGTCTTTGACAGGGGTAAACCGCAGGAGATCGTTCGATTCACGGTAGAGAAAAGTGGCGAACAGACGGCCAAGGCAGCCAAGACCGTGGACGCCGTCCCCATCGAGGGCGAACCTGCGGGCATGCCCGACGTCCCGGAACGCTTCCTGGTTTACTTGTTCGACGACATGAACCTGCCCTTCGAAGACCTGGTGCGGTCGCGGGACGCGGCCGGCCGGCAACTGGCGAAGCTGGCGAAAACCGATCGCGCGGCCATCTACACCACTTCCGGGCAGAACTGGGTCGATTTCACCGACGATATCGATAAGCTCCAGGCGGACCTCCTGCTGATCCGCAACCGGTCCTTCACCACAAACGCGGTGCATCATTGCCCCGACATCAGCTTTTACATGGCGGACAGAATTTCCAACTATGGCGACAGCCAGGCCATGAACGTTGCCATCCAGGAGGCCATAGCCTGTCTCGGCCTGCCGCCGGGAGCACAGACTGAGGCGGCCATGATCGTAGGATCGGTCGTGGGCCAGGTGCTCTCTGACGGCCAGCAGGCGACCCACGTGAACCTGTTGGTTCTAAAAGACGTGGTGCGGCGCATGTCGGCTATGCCGGGACAGCGAATCATCGTGCTGATTTCCCCGGGATTCATTACGCCGACGGAGTATCAGTCGGACAAGAGCGACATCCTGGACCGCGCCATTAAGGCCAACGTGGTGATCAATAGCCTGGATGCCCGCGGGCTGTGGACCGACCCGTCATTCGATGCCAGTCAACAGGGCGCATCCACACAGGCTTTCCTGACCTTGAAGCAGCAGTACGACCGCATCGGCGCGTTGACCCAAGGCGAGGTATTGGCCGAAATGGCGGACGGCACCGGCGGAAAATTCTTTGAAAATAACAACGATCTCGACCAGGGCATGAGCGAACTGGCGGCCGCGCCGGAATACCACTACTTGATTGCCTTCTCGCCGCAGAATCTGAAGCTCGACGGCAGCTTTCATGCCTTGAAGGTCACCGTCAAGACCAACCCGCCAGTGAGTTTCAATATCCAGGCGCGCAAGGGCTACTACGCCCCCAAGAAGGCCTCCAACGCCGAGGAGACTGCCAAGGGCGAGATTGAGGCGTCAGTGTTTTCCCGCGACGAGCTCAGCGAGCTCCCTGTGGAGCTTCACACCCAGTTTTTCAAGTCCAGCGACAAGGACGCCACCCTCTCGGTGGTCTGCCGGATGGATCCCAGGCACATGCAGTTCAAGAAGGCCGACGGGCGGAACAGCAACATTGTGACGGTAGTTTCCGCGGTGTTCGACCGCAATGGCAACTTGCTCTCGGGAATCGTGAAGACGGTAGACATTAAAATGAAGGACGAGACTCTGGCCAAACTAATGACGACCGGAGTCATGACGCTCAAAACGAACTTTTCGGTGCCGCCTGGAAGCTATATGATCCGGTTGGTAGTAAGAGATTCCGAAGGGCAAATGATGTCGGCGCTGAACGGCGCCGTGGCCATTCCGTGAGCTTTGCGGTGCGGGTCACCGGCGGTGCCGCACCGATCGATTCCGGGTATGATAAGTGAGGCCTAGTTGTGATCGAGCCACTACGAGTGCACTTCCAGCGCGCTGTCCTGATTGTGTGGTTGACGGCAGCCGGGGCTCTGTCCCAGACGCCCCCCCAGTCCGGAGGCACGCCAACGCCGCCGGTTCCCGCCACTCCCTCCAGTCCCGCGCAAACCACTCCCCCGATTGACAAAAACGCGCCCGAAATCACCCAAAAAGAAGCCCCCGCGGTATTCAAGACACGCGTCGACATGGTCTCCGTGCCGGTGGTGGTGCGCGACTCCAAAGGTCACGTCGTGGGGACCCTGACCAAGGAGAATTTCCAGGTCTTCGACAGGGGTAAGCCGCAGGAAATTGTCCGATTTATAGTCGAGAAAACGGGCGAACAGACGGCCAAGGCGGCCAAGACGGCGGACGCCAGCCCCACCCAGGGCGAGCCTGCCGGCATGCCCGACGTGCCGGAGCGCTTCCTGGCTTACTTATTCGACGACATGCACCTGCCATTCGAAGATCTGGTGCGGTCGCGGGACGCGGCCGGCCGCCAACTGGCAAAGCTGGCGAAAACCGATCGCGCGGCCATCTACACCACATCCGGCCAGAACCAAGTCGATTTCACCGACGATATCGACAAGCTGCAGGCTGACCTCCTGCTGATCCGCAACCGGTCCATCTCGGATCCTTCCGGAATGCCGCAATGTCCCGACATCAGCTACTACATGGCGGACCGGATCATCAACTATGACGACAGCCAAGCCCTCAGTCTTGCCACCCAGGACGCAATGGCCTGTCTCGGCTTGCCGGCGCAAGCACAGCAAGCTGCGCAGTCTATCGCGCAAGGGGTTGCGCAGCAGGTGTTCGCCATGGGCCAACAGGAAACCCACGTCAGCCTGGCGGTTCTGAAAGACGTGGTGCGGCGCATGTCGGCCATGCCGGGCCAGCGCATCATCGTCCTGATTTCCCCCGGATTCATTTCGCCGATAGAGTATGAGTCGGACAAAAGCGACATCCTGGATCGCGCCATTAAGGCCAACGTGGTGATCAATAGCCTGGATGCCCGCGGGCTGTGGGTCGACCCGACGTTGGATGCCAGCCGCCCAAACAGCACCTCTACCCCCGCCTTCCTGATTCTGAAGCAGCAATACGACCGCTTGAGCGCGCACGCGCAGAGCGATGTACTGGCCGAAATGGCGGACGGCACCGGCGGATCGTTCTTTGAAAACAACAACGACCTCGACCAGGGCATGCGTCAGTTGGCCGGCGCGCCGGAGTATCACTACGTGATTGCCTTCGCGCCGCAGAATTTGAAGCTCGACGGCAGCTTTCATGCCTTGAAGGTGACGGTCAAGACCAACCCGCCGCTGAGTTTGAATATCCAGGCGCGTAAGGGCTACTACGCCCCCAAGAAAGCGTCCAACGCCGAGGAGACCGCCAAGGCCGAGATTGAGGAGTCGGTGTTCTCCCGCGACGAGCTCAGCGAGCTCCCGGTGGAGCTCCACACCCAGTTTTTCAAAGCCAGCGAGAAAGACGCCACCATCTCGGTGGTGTGCCGCATGGACCCCAGGCACATCCAGTTCAAGAAGGCGGACGGGCGGAACATCAACGTCCTGACGGTGGTTTCCGCGGTGTTCGACCGCAACGGCAACTTTCTCTCGGGGATTGAAAAAACGGTGGACCTCAAAATGAAGGACGAGACTTTGGCCAAACTAATGACGACCGGGGTGATGACGGTCAAAACGAACTTTTCCGTGCCGCCGGGAAGCTATATGATCCGGCTGGTAGTAAGAGATTCCGAAGGACAAATGATGTCGGCGCTAAACGGCGCCGTGGCAATTCCATGAGGTATGTTATGCGATTCCAAACTGCAGCAATTCTAACTGCCATTCTATGGAGCGGCACCCCCGGGCGTGCGCAGGAAGTGTCTCAGACTGCCACGCCGACGGTGATCCGCACGGAGACCCGCGTAGTCCTGGTAGATTCCGTGGTCACCGATAAGAAAGGCAACTACGTCACCGATCTGACCCAGAAAGACTTCAAGGTATTCGAGGACAACAAAGAGCAGACCATCACCAGCTTCACTTACGAAGCCGACCCCAAGTCGCCCTTCAACAATCAGAAGCACTATCTGGTTCTCTTCTTCGACAACGCTTCGGTGTCCGTGGCCAACCAGGTCAACGCCCGCGCGGCGGCGCAGAAATTCGTCGACAACAATACCGGGCCGAACAAGTACATCGCGGTGGTCAATTTTTCCGGCAGCTTGCAGGTTACCCAGAATTTCACCAACGACCCCGACCGCTTGCGGGCGGTGATCAGCGGCGTGAAGATGTCTAACGTCAACACCGCCAACAGCGGGCCGGGCCTTTCGACCGGCAGCGGCGGGCTGGGCGGGTCAGGCGGGCTGGGCGGGTCCGGTGGCGGTCCGGCATCGCTCAACTCGGCGGCGAACTTTGCGATCAGAGACGTGCTGCTGGGAATTCGCAGCCTCGCCAAGGGCTTGACGGACGTACCCGGCCGCAAAATGGTCGTCATGCTGACCGAGGGGTTTATTCTCAATGACGAGTTACGGTCGGAAATGACCGCCACCATCGACGCCTGCAACAAAGCCAACGTGTCGGTCTACCCGGTGGACGTTCGGGGCTTGGCGGTTCCCGCGCCGGGCATGCAAGGGCCGGGGATGGGGCGCGGAAGCGGGCATGAGCCGATGGCGCTCTTCGGCTTTCCGGCAGGCCCGTCTCTGGCTTCGTTCACGAATTCGTTCCAGGCTAGAGGCGGCGGGACTCCTGGCGGCGGCGGAGCTCCTGGCGGCGGAGCTCCTGGCGGGTCCAAAGGGGGAGGAACCGGTGGCACGCCGACCGGCGGCACGGGCGGGCGCGGCGGTACGGGCGGGACCGGCGGCACGGGTGGTACCGGCGGGAAAGGTGGCACGGGCGGCACTTCCGGCACGTCCGGCCGCGGCGGCAACAGCGTGAATCCCATGAACAACGGCATGAACCCCATGACGAACCCGCGCAACATCATGCCGACAATTCCCCACGACATCAATGCCAATCAGGACGCCCTGTACCTGCTGGCGGGCGGCACTGGCGGATTCGTCATCGTGAACACCAACGATCTGTTGGGCGGCATGGAGAAAATCGCCCGCGAGCAAGACCAGTATTACGTCGTTGGCTACTCACCCGCGGAATCGCCGGAGGGGAGTTGCCACACTTTGCGCGTAAAGGTAAGCCACGGCGGAGACAGTGTGCGTTCGCGCACCGGTTACTGCAATGTGCGCCAGGTGGATATGCTGGCCGGAAAGCCGGCGGAAACGGAACTGGAAGCCATCGCCGTGGGTGTATCGGCGGGCAAGTTGGGTGCGCCGCTGCAGCTTCCCTTCTTCTACGCGTCGCCCAACGTGGCCCGTGTCAATGTGGCCATGGAGATCCCCAGCCAGACTTTCAAATTCGACAAGGTAAAGGGCAAGCTCCACGCGGAAATGAATATTTTGGGGATCGCGTACCGGCCGGACAATACCGTGGCAGCCAAATTCAGCGATACTCTCAAGTTCGACTACGAAAACAAGGTCCAGGTGGAAGAATTCGCCAAGAATCCGGTGCATTACGAGAGCCAATTCGATATCGCCAGCGGTCAGTACAACTTCAAGGTGGTCTTCAGCGGCGGCGGCGAAAACTTCGGCAAGATCGAGAAGCCGCTGGTGGTGGAACCATACGACGGCAAACAGTTCGCGGTCAGCGGCATGGCTTTGGGCGAGTTGCGTAAAATGGACCCCGATTCCGGTTTGGACGCGGTGCTAATCGAGGACAAAGTGCCGCTGGTAGCGCTCGGGTGGCAGGACGTTCCGGCCGGCCTCTACAGCTTTAAACCAACGGACCCGGCGGGGTTCTACCTGGAAATGTATGAGCCGGGAATGGTCGATGAGAATCCGCCTAAACTGATGATAGCCATCAAGGTTACAGACCGGAAATCCGGTGCGCAGAAGTTGGCGTCGAACACTATGGAAGTAGGCCAGCAGTACATCCACAAGGGAAATCCGGTGGTTCCCGTTATTATGAGACTGCCGCTTAAAGATTTGCCCGCGGGATCGTATCGCCTGGACGTGGTGTGCGGAGACTCCACTGGAAAGCAAATGAACCGCTCGGCGGATTTCGAGGTCGAGGCGGCTACAGCGCCTGCTGTAGGGTGGGATAAAAACTGAAGACTTTGTCCAGAAGGCTGACGCGGAACGATTGCATCACGTGACCGGAAGCCCCGGCCATGCGCATTTCGCCGCCTACGGCCATAATCTTGTTGAAGCTGGATATAAAGCGGCCAATGCCGGTGCTGTCGATTACCGTCACTCCGGAGAGGTCGAAGATGAACGTGCGGGTTCCGGCGGCCAACTGCTGTTCCACCAGGGTGACGATGCGATCGCCCTCCGGCCCGAGCATCAGCTTGCCGGTGAGGGTAATCACCACCGTTCCGGCCGCAACTTCGCGATGAGCGATCTCGATCATGGACAGGGACTAGTGTAAGCCCCTTGCACGCTCCTCCGCCACTTCGCCACGGCGGTGTGCTGCTTAACCGTTTTGGGGGTTCCGACTGTTCGGTCCCAGCAACCGCTCCCTGACGGTTCCGGCTCTGTTACGGTTGCCTCGTGTTAGCAGCTACTTACAGAGCCGCGACCCGTAAGCGGTCCGCGGACGCCCATCCCCCAGATCGGTTAAGCACCCACGGCGGCGTGCTGCCGGTACCACTCTAGGGTGAGCCGCATTCCCTCTTCGAAGGAATACCGGGGCGCATGGCCCAGGTCGCGGACCGCGGCGGCAATATCGGCCTGTGAATCGCGCACGTCGCCGGTGCGTGGGGCGGTGTAAATGGCGGGGATTTCCACGCCTTCGAGCTTCTGCACCAGCGCCCAAGCCTGGTTCAGCGTGATCCGCCCGCCGTTGCCCCCGTTGTAGACTCTCCCGGCCACGCCGTTGGCGCGCGCGGCCTTCAAATTCAACTCCGCCACGTCTTCCACAAACGTGAAGTCGCGCGATTGTTCGCCGTCGCCGAAAATCGTGGGCTTCGCGCGCTCCAAAATCGCCTTCAGGAATAGCGAGAGCACACCCGAGTAGGGGCTCGAGGGATCCTGCCGCGGGCCGTAAACATTGAAGTAACGGAGGGCCACGGTTTCCAGGCCGTATACGCCGGCGAAAATATTGCAGTAGTATTCACCCACCAGTTTCTGCAGCGCGTAGGGGGACTTCGGCTGCGGCGCCATGTTCTCCACCTTGGGCAGCACCAGCGTGTCGCCGTAAGCGGAGGAGGAAGCGGCATATACCACCCGCCCCGCGCCCCCCTCGTGGGCGGCGCGCAGCACGTTGAACGTGCCATTCACGTTGACCTCGTGCGAAGGCACGGGATCGTCGATGGACCGGGGCACGGAGGGTATCGCGGCCTCATGAAATACTACCGCCGCACCGCGAATCAGGGGAGCGATCTCCTCATAATTGCGGATATCGGCAAGCTGAAAATCGATGGCGCGCCGCACCTCCTCCAGATTGGCCTCGTGGCCGGTGAGGAGATTGTCGATCACCACGATTCGGCTGGCGCCTTCCTTGAGCAGGCGGCGCACGATCGCGGAACCGATGAAGCCCGCTCCTCCGGTAATGACGAAATGGCTCATGAATCACCAGTGTACGACGATCCAGCCCCCGGGCCGAAGTCAGCCGCGCCCGATGAACGGCATCCTCGTAGCCATCACCGTCATGAATTCCACGTTCGCATCCAGCGGCAGGTTGGCCATGTACAGCACCGCTTCGGCAACGTGGCGCACATCCATGCGAGGTTCGACCAGAATAGAACCGTTGGCCTGCGTGACGCCGTTGCTCATGCGCTCGGTCATTTCCGTGGCGGCATTGCCGATATCGATCTGCCCGCACGCGATGTTGTAGTCGCGGCCATCGAGCGAAATACTTCGGGTGAGCCCCGTGATGGCGTGCTTGGTGGCGGTGTAAGGCGCGGAGTTGGGCCGCGGGACGTGCGCCGAGATCGACCCGTTGTTGATGATGCGGCCCCCCTGGGGACGCTGCTCTTTCATCATCCGAATGGCGCACTGCGCGCACAGGAAAGCGCCGGTGAGATTGACGGCGATCACGGCGCTCCACTGCTCGAAGGTAAGATCCTCCATGGGAATGGCCGGCGCACTGCGGCCGGCGTTGTTGAAGAGAACGTCCAGCCGGCCGAACGTCGTCTTGGCGGCCGCGAACAACGCCTTGACGGAAGCGGGATCGCTCACGTCGGCCGGCGCCGGAAGCATCGCGCCGCCCTGCGGTGAGGCCATGGCCGCGGTACGCTCGAGTTCCTCATCACGGCGGCCGGCAAGCACCACGGAATACCCGGCCGCTTGTAACGCCAGGCTCACGGCCCGCCCGATACCGCTGCCCGCACCCGTGACCAGGGCGATCTTACCGTTCATGGCTCCAATTGTGGCACAGGCCCGCTGGTTTATATTGACCGTAGTTGCCTACTCGATCTGCCACACTCCGTTGCCCCGGCAGTAGCCGCCAGGAATTGTGGGGCAGGTTGGCAACCTGCGGCCGAGTGGTACTCGGCCTTCCGATTTCGGCAGGCGGGTTACCAGGGGTACCCTCGGGGTCGCGCAGGATGCCAACCTGCCCCGCATGCCCTATTCTGCGAGGTATTCTCCTGGCCTCCCTGTTTCTCCTGCCCTCACCGCTGCGGGCGCAGCTAACCACGGGCACTCTAAACGGCATCCTCCAGGCGGCCGATGGCCAACGGCTGGTGGACGAATCGATTCTCGTCGCCGGCGGCGCCGGCTTCCATGCGGCCGTGCGCACGAACTCCAGGGGCGAGTTCTCCATTACCCTCCCCTACGGACGATACCGGTTGGCCGGGACGGTTGGCGTTTTCGTCGCCCCTCTACAAACCACCAACGTCGAACTCGCCAGAGACGCATCGGGAGCAGTCAGCCTGGCACGATTGGCCACGGCGAAAACGCCCGGCACGTGGAGCGACGACACCAGCGGGCGCCAATACCCTGAGGGGTCCAGTCTGGCGGCGCTCCTGCTGAGCCGCGAGCCTGCCAGTATCACGGAGCCGCTCGATTTTACCGGGCAAAGCGGCAACCGGCTGCCCATCGAGTCGCAACGGGGATTCTCCTGGACCGGCACGCAATTCAAGCTCCAGGGGATGGACGCCACCGACTCCTATCAGCCGGGACTCCCCGCGATCGTTCCCGATGTGCAGTCCCTCGACGAAGTGGTGGTGCGGAGCGACGGCACCGAAATCGGTTCATTCCTTGCCGAGCCGGGCACCTCGTGGCATGGCGCTCTTTCCACGGCAGACACCGGCACGCCGCTCTCATCGACCAACCTGCCGTCGCCAGCCAACCGCGGATTGGTCCAGCAGGCCAGCGAATTCCGCTAGTTCACGAGCGACCGTTTGGAAACCGGCGGACCCATTACCAAGTGGGCGGATCTTTATGCCTCCGGAAGCGGGCAATGGGCGTCGCAGACCGAACCGCTCGCCGCCCCCGGAACGGTCCAGGGCAGCCGTTTACTGTTTGGCAACGCTCGCGGCCGTGTGCGCGCCGGCGCCTCAGACCGGTTCGACGGGTTGTACAGCGGGTCGCGGATCGACCTCTCGGATGGCGGCATGCCCGCGGGGCTCGAAGCTCTCACCGGCAACCGCATGGCGCCCTCGTTCGTTCTGCCGGGAGGATTCCCGGGGCAATCGGAAGTCGACCATCTGGATTTCGTCCAGGCGGGCTGGACCCACCTGCTGCCCGCGGGCTCCGGCCTGGGCACAGTCGAGGTGCGCTACCAGTATTCCACGGCACACCTGGATACCAGTGCCCCTTCGCTCGGAGAGAGTGTTATCGAGCTGCTGGGAGGCATGGTGACGGGCGCGCCGCCTCTGGCCAACCTGGCCGTGCGCACGCGCCACCAAGTGGAGGCGGCGTGGCAGCCGGAATTGCTGCGCGCCGGGGGGATGGGCCATCGGATCACGGCTGGCGGAGGGTGGAAAACATCCCAGCCATGCAACCGCTTCCGCGCCCCTTCCGATATGAACCTGATCACCGCCGATGGCGCTCCGGCGTTTGTAGTTGAGCTAAATACGCCTGCCGATTCCCGCGAGCTGGTGCGATCGTTTTCCGGATATGTGGCGGACCACATCGTGGCAACGCGGTTGCTGTCGTTCGATGTGGGCGTGGCGGCCGACTTCTCGCGCGGCTCGCTTCCGGCGCAATCGAGCGCGGCCGGCTTTTTCACTGCCGCGCGGACGTTCGCTCCCGAGCCCGGCCTGATTGCCTGGAACAGCGTGTCGCCGCGAGCCGGTCTCGCGTTCCAAATTCCGCATGCGCACGGACTGGTTCTGCGGGGCGCCTATTTCCGTCTCTACGCGCCATTGGCGGGCCGATACCTCGACTTCGGAAATCCCAACAGCCTCGGCGGGACTTCCTACCGATGGATCGCGCCAGATCCCAACGCGCCATTCGAGCCCAGTCAAATCGGCCCGCTGCTGCTGCGCTTCGGCGGACCTTATTCGTCGATCTCGCCCACGCTTGGCCGGCCTTACTCGGACGAATTCGATCTCGGCGCGGAGTTCCCCTTCGCGCCGCGGAGCGTGGCGCGCATTCACCTGTTCCGCCGGGATGACAAAAACCGGATTGCCGCCATCGATACCGGCGTGCCGGCGTCGGCATTCACACCGGTCTCCATACTCGACCCCGGCCCCGACGGGATTCCCGGCACCTTCGACGATCGACAACTCACGGTGTACAGCCAGAGCCCCGCCACATTAGGGCAGGGCCGGTATCTCCTGACGAATCCGCCAGGCTTGCGCATGCTCAACACCGGCCTGCAGGCGGATGCAGGCACGATCTGGCGGGGACTGGCGCTCGACGCGTCCTTCGTGGCTGAGAAATCGTACGGCCCAACCAATCCGGGCGATACGTTTTATTGAAAACGATCCGGGCGTCATCGGCGCGTTGTTTCTCGACCCCAATACCGCCGTCAACGCCACCGGCCAAACCTTCGTGGACCGGGCATTCGTTGGGAAAGCGCAGGCCAGTTACCGGTTGCCATCCGCCTGGGGCGGAATCGAAGTGGCGACCGTGGCGGACTACATCGACGGGCTGGTGTTCGCCCGCCAACTGCTGGTTACGGGTCCCCCGCAAGGGCCGTTTCTGGTGGCTACCACGCCGCGCGGGAGCGTGGATGGCGGCAACCGCTCGCAGTACGTCATCGATTGGAATCTGCGGCTGAGCCGCCGGTTCGCGCTTGCCGTGGGCAGATTGGCGGTATCGGCCGACGTCCTGAACGTCAGCAATGCCGCGCAAAGGCTCCAGGAGGACGATCTCAGCGGGACTTCCTTCAACTTGCGGCTGCCGGTCTCCATTCAGGCGCCGCGCCTGGTGCGCATCGGGCTCCGGTACGAGTTTTAGATTCAATCTCCAGGTTTAATCCCTCCGCCTTTTGGGGCGGACAGCTTCCAGCAGCTATGACGCGCCCGCGGCGCTATCCATGGAGCCACTGACTGGCTGGCGGGCTGAAGCCTGGCTGAAGCCCGCCCCACCATCCGAAAGCGCTGCACTCTTCGTGGGCGGGCTTCGGCCCGCCAGATCCTTGCCTAATTAGTTCCTGTCACGAAACTGCCGTTCGGCGGCGGAGCAACCCCTCCCTCACGGTCGGGGCTCCGATGGCGTCTTTGATAATACGAGACTTCCGATCGGAGCCGCGACCGGTAGGGAGCGGCCTTATGCGCAGAGACCGAGTCTCGCGACAAAAACTAATTAGGCGTTATCTGAAAATCCTGCAGCCCGATCTCGTCGCTGCCCGGAATTCGAAAGCCGAACCTGCCGTGCACCGTCGAGCCCACTACGTTCCACTTATCCAGGTCCAACCATCCTTCGCGCTGCACGCTGATTACTACGGACTGCGGTGTGACCGCCAGGCTGATACCCATGGGCTTCTTCTTGTCCAACCCGTGCGCCACCTTGATTTGCCCCATCTTATTGCCGTTCCTTACTTCATAGCGCGTCAGGTTCTTGTCGTCTAATTCGTAATGCAGGAAGTTTTTTTCGTCGCGGTTAGCCACCACCCACTCTACGTGCCTGCCCTTCAACGAAACCACCGTAAAGCGAATGGTTCCCTGCACGATGTCCGGCGGCGCCATCACCCAGTCGCCGCCCTTATGGACAATCATGCCGCCCTGCACCACCCATCCGGGGGTCTTCAGCCAGTCCTCCAGCCCGAAGGCGGCGGTCACAGCTTTGGGCGGCGCTTTGGCGGTTTCCACACGCCGCAGGGTCACGGTGGCTACGGCTGTGCCTCCGGCAGTTACCTGGACCGAAGCCGTGGCGGGTGCATATTGCGGGGCCGAGACGGACACAAGATAGCGGCCTTCCGGAACCGTGACGCTGGAGCCCGTCACTTCGCGGTCCTGCGCGTCACCTTCGCGCCGGATGCGCACGTGCGCGTCCAGACCGGGCGGGCCGATATCGAAGCGCAGCGTCCCGCTGACCGGCGCGGCCTCGAGCACCCCCTGCAAATCCACCGTCTTCCCGCCGGTAAACGTCTGGTCGGACTGCAGCGGCTTAAAGCCGTCGTGCCGCAGCGTCACGGTATGGCGGCCGGGCTCGATGCCCCCCACCTGAAATTCTCCGTCGGGATGAGTGGTACCCCTGCTGATGTTGTCCACCAGTACGTCGGTGCCCGGCGGCGCATGGTGAACCGCCAGGATCCCCTTCGCCGGCGTCAGGGTGAAGGAGAGCTTGGTCTCCTCGCCCCGTTTGATCTCCACCGTTTGCTGGGCGGTGGGGGCGAAGCCATCCTTCTGCACCGTGACGGTGTACTTTTTGGGGAACAGGTACACCACCAGCCGGCCCCGCGTGGTGTCGCGCTTATATTTCTCGCCGTTGATGAAGAGATGTGCCTGGTCTTCATTAGTCTCGACAGAGAGCACCCCGAGATTCTGCGATGCTCCCAGCGAGACATAAAGGGTGGCTGAAGGCTGCGACTCGAAGACGACCCGGTCGTGTTGGCCGGCTGCCGAGTCGAGCGCCAGTTCGTGCGAACCCGGTGTCAATCCCTGAAGCGGCATGCCGTCGGCGGCCAAACCGCCCACCTGTTTGCCATCCAACGTTACGCGGTACCCGGTGCCGGTGCCGTAAAGATGCGCCTCCCCGCCGAAGCCGGCCACCAGGAAACAGCGCAGGTTCTTGGCATCGATGGATCCTGCCAGTTGGGGGGCCGCGCCCGGCGAGATTTCGATTGGAATGGACGCCGAGGAATCGCCGCCCTTCACCGACAAGACGTGCTTGCCGGGGCTCAGGTTCGCAATCTCGGCGCCGCCGTCCTGAATCTGCCCCGCGGGGGCGTCATCCAGGGTCACCGTGCCATCGGTCAGGTCGGTAAAGATTTTCACGCGCGGCCCTTGCGGGGTGAGCGTGAGGTTGATGGCGGTGGCTGCCCCCGGTCCCACGGTGAAGGCTACGGCGGCGTTCTGATAGCCGGTCAATTGCGCGTCGGCCTGGTAACTGCCCGGGGGCAGGTCCACGCTGCAAGTAGATACTCCGCAAGAGTTGCCGTTGATTTTGATTTCCGCGCCCTCCGGCGTGGAGCGCAGCGCCATGGCATATTTGGAGGGCGCGGGCGCCGGTGGCTTTTTAGGATGGGTGAGCTTAACGCCGAGGGCAATGACCAGAAGCAACGCCGCCACCGCACCTGTACCCAACAGCAGCTTTCTCGGTTGCCCGGCCGCGGCCGGCGCCGGCGCGGTCTTTGGGGGCGCCGGCGGCGGCGCCGCCGGTGCGGGCGGCTCCGGTTCCTTCTTGGGCGGCGGAAGGTTGAATAGAGCCTGCGTGACGGAGGCCGGTACCGCGACCGTCGGATCTTCCCGCAGCGGGACCGGCGGCGCGGGCGGCGCCGCGGCCGGTATGTTGGGGAGTGTGCCCAGGGGCTCGACTGGCGCGATAGGGGCAGGCGGCGGAGCGGCCATGCGCTCCGCAATCCGGCCCACCAGGCTCCGCGCGGCGGCGTTGTTCGGCTCCAGGCGCAACACTTCCCGTACGAGGACTTCGGCCGAGCGCCAGTCCGAATCGACCACGCGGCCCGCCTGCTCCACGAGCGAATTGACCAGGACGGTGCGAATCACGGCGTTGCGCGAATCCAGATTGTAGGCTTCCCGCAGTGCCGCCAGCGCGTCTTCCGGCGCGCCCTTGTCGCGCGATTCTCGCGCCTTCCCCAGCAAACCCAGCGCCTGGGCGGCACACTCCTGGCTCTGGCGAACATGCTCTTCGAGTGCCAGCAGTTCCGGCTCGGTGGGAGATTCCGCCAACCCGACCGCAACGGCTTGCTGCGCGCGCTGATAATCGCCGGCTTCCAGGTATTTCTGCGCCTGCTCCACCCAGGCGGACTTGGCTGGCTGGGGCGCCTGCCGATCGCGCCGGCCGGTCAGCCGTTGAATTTCAAGCTGCAGCCCGGGTTGCTTCTCGTGGATCGCCTTCAGGATCTGCCACTGATCCAGCGCGTCGTTGAACTGGCCGCGCTCTTCGAATACGCGCGCCTCGGCCACGATGGAATTCACCAGATCGCGCTTTTCGCGCGCCGACTGGAGGGCGCGTTCAAAATGCAGCTCGCCGGGATACTGCTTGAGCGCCTCTTCCAGGATGCCGACGCGCCGGTCCAGGCCGGCTTCTTCCTCCACCCGCCGATCGACCTCGGCGACGTGCGGCAGCTTCTGCCGCTGCCGCTCTTCCACGTCGGACTGGAGCGCCTGAAATAGCGGATGATTGGGGTATTTCGCCAGGCACTGCCGGCACGCCGCCATGGCGGCTTCCAAATTGCCGGCCGTCAGGTTGCGCCGGGCTTCTTGGTAGGAGCTTTTCACAGCGTCGTGCTCGGAATGCACCTGGTTGTAGAAATTCCGGTAGGTGCTGGTGCGGCCGGCGTCGGGGTCCGGCGAATCGCGCTCCATCGCCGCCAGTTCCTCCAATTTGCCCAGGGCCGAAGTCACATCGCCCTTTTCCCAGGCCTCAACGGCGCTCTGGTAGAGGCGCGCTTTCTCATCGCGCACGCGCTGTACGTCGTTCGGGTTCATCTGCACCTTCTTTTCGCGGCTAGCGCCAACACGTGCATCTTACATCCGTGGCCGGTGATTATCCATCCCAGCATACAATGCAACTCCGCTCCAGGCTCGGGGATATTCCGGCACTCCGGGCCAAGAATCTGCCCCCCGGCGTGGCGAAGCGAGCCAACCGTTCCTGAGCGTTAGCGTCTAGACGGCATTGGAGTGGCGGATCATGAAAATCTCCCTTGCTGGCCACCTTACTTTGGATAAACGCCGGTTAGCCTGCCCTACCCGACCATTCTTCGACTCACCGGCGTTTGGCCTTTCTCAACGCCAACTGGGACCGGGCCTGGGCATCCAGTGGCTGAACCCATTCCAGCGTGCCGTGCGTAAATCGGGCTATGTATTCCCCGCCTTCGCCTTCCGACACAAGCCGGATGTCCCCATGGAAATCGATATCGACATCTTCGGTCTCGGGTTGTCCGGCGGCTGGTTCATCATCCGCCATCTCATTTCCGGACAAGCACAGCCGGCCCTCCCGGGTGACGGTATATCGATCCAGACATCGGTCGAGAGACTTGGTTTGAAAGCGCCGGCTCTGCGGCGGCAAGCCGGGCAATTCCGCATCGAACACGACGATATCGTACATTCCCATCGATCGTTGCCTCCTCGGTTTCTTTGCCTGCCTCGCCGGCATTGTGATTATGCCAGAATTGCGCAAGACGTCGTGGGCCATACTCTGACCGTACCGTTACAGGCAGGAAGTTGACACCCGGCGGAGAATGCCGGTAGTGTGGGGATGTCGGGCAAAATGGAAAGGGAAGCTGATGTCGATCGCGGTCGAAATCCCGGACAACTTGGCGGAGGCACTTGCGGCGCTGGGTAAAGACCCTGCGCGGGCCGTGCTCGAAGCAGTCGTGCTCGAAGGCTATCGGAAAGACTGGCTTTCGGAATATGACATCCAGGAGTTGCTCGGTTTCGAGACGCGTATGGAGGTCCACGGGTTCTTCAAGGAAAACAAAGTGTGCCTGCATTTCAGCGTCGCGGACCTGGAGCATGACATCGCCGCGGCGCTCGAAACCGTTCAGCGGAGCAAGACCCAACAGCAGAACGGATCCGCCACCGAGTTGCGTGCCGGATGATCGTCATTGCCGACACAGGCCCGGTCAATTATCTGATTTGCATTGGCCAGATCGAGGTCTTACCGAAACTCTTCAGCCGCGTTCTGGTTCCGCCTTCGGTCTGTGACGAACTGAAAAGAGCGCGCGCTCCCGAGGCGGTGCGGCTGTGGATCCGACAGCCTCCTGCTTGGCTTGAAACGCGCGCCCCCGCCAAGCGCGCGACGCAGAGCTCTTGCAAGCGCGCCTTGGTCCCGGCGAATGCGATGCTATTCTTCTGGCGCAGGAACTGGGTGCCGACGTATTGATCATTGACGAATTGCGGGGTCGCCGCGAGGCCGGGCGGCGGCACTTGCATTTCACGGGCACCATCGGCGTGTTACGGGCGGCGGCAAGAGAAGGGTTGCTGGATTTCAAGAGCGCCATCGATCAGCTGCGCCAGACGACTTTCTATATTGCACAAGATGTTCTCGATCAGTTGTTAAGAGAGCAGGACTGAGTGCGTTAGACTGCGCGATCCTTTTGCCCGGCGTCAAGCGAATGCCCCTTGCCGGAAGAATCTCGTCGGCAGTACGCCTGCCTGCCGGGGCTTAAGAGGAAAGCGTTACAAACGGTCTTGTCGCCGGTAAAGAGCTCGTCAAAGGCTTCCCCCTCGGCTGCGTCCAGACTAGGGAGCTTGCCGTTTTTGAGAGCTTCCCAACCTTTGTTTGGCCGTGAAAACCTCATGCGAGCCCAGATGTTTGCGTAGCCGGTGGTCCAGGTTCTGGTCGAGCAGAACTTTCACGGCTGAGGCTGTCCCCGTTGGGCGTGGGCAAACTCGATCAGCCGCTTGATCTGGGCGATCGAGAGCGCGGGAAACCCCTCCTGAATTTCCTCGATGGTGTCGCCGAGATCGTAGCTGTTCACGATGGGGTCGGGCATAATGCGCGTGCCGCGCACGATGGGCCGCCCCGATACCTTGCCGGGAATCTGCTCGATCGGCTCACAAGCCAGCCAATCGATATCCGTATCGATGTGCGCCCAGCCCGCGCTCGTCTCCTCAGCGGTTATCCGTGATCCTCGCCTGCGAAAAAGGCTTCTTCACTTGCGGATTGCGAAAGCTGGGCTTTCCGTTCACGGGCCGGTGGAATCTCGGCGGTATTGCGCTCGCGGCCTTAGTGTCGCTGGCGGCGATGACGCTCGCGGCGGTCGCTTGCACTGGAATCAACAGGTACGACATGTAGGAATCCGGGCCTGAGATATCGAGGTAATTGGGGCCGACCGTAGTCACCGTCGGCACCAAAAAGTTGAGCTGATACAGGCCCGAGTACCCCGGCGCGAGGCCCGAAAAGTCGTTCGTCCCCGCGGTCCCCGAGAAATCCACCGTGATGGTATTGGTCGTCTGGCTCAGCGTGCTCGACGGCCCCGGCGCGCCGTCCGCAATGGCCGGCGAGACGGCGCCCAGACCGGTAAGGTAGGCCGCCAGAGTCTCGCCTTCGATGGCCGGGTTCCCGTCGGTGACTACCGACCCCGCGGCCGCCGCGGAATTGCCGATGCCCAAGTGCTCAATCTCTCCATATCCGGTGCCATTCTGGTTCTGCGTAAAGACACCAGGCGCGGTGTTCGCCACGTAATTCGTCACCACGTTGGAGGTCCCCATATCGTTGGTCACCTGGATATCCACGACCGACCCCACCGTCACCTCGTAGGGCACGATGGCTGAAATCTGCGATGGGCTCACATAATAAATGGCCGCCGGAAAGCCACCGATGGTCACCTGGACGCCGCCGAGCCCGGTGGTGGGAAACGGAATCCCCGCCACCTGCGTAGAGTCGGCCAGGTTTGAGCCGTACAGCGTGAGCAACTCCCCGGGCGCTATGCCGGCCGTGAACGGCGCGTCACTGGCGGAATTCACCACGCCGGTGGGGTTCAGGTATACTCCCGTGCCGGTGGGCGTGGGCGCTTGCAGGGCGATGCTGAGCCCCATATAGGGATAGATTCCGGAGGTAATAAGCTCCGCTCCTCCCGCGCCCACGACGAAACGCGCATCGGCGCCGGTGTAGGTATTCCCGGACAACGAAATGGGGTTGGAGTAGGTGTAGTCGTACACGCTGCTCCCGCCAAAATCGTTGTACCGCTGGTGTCCCAGGTACGTCTGGGGAGCCGCGCCCGGAATCATATTGAAGGAACCGAAGTAAGAATCCAGGTCGACCTCGTTGTCGTAGAATTCACTGTCGAGCCCGGCCTGGTAATACAGTCCGGAAAGAGCCGGACTGGCGGTGGTCTTCACTGCCACGATAAAGTCGAACGGAGTATTAGACGTGATGGGCGAGCCGCCGAACATGAAATTGCCGTCTTTGGAAAAGTAAAAATATTTTTGGCCGGACATGAGCTCCCCGTTGGCGGGAAATGTTGCCACGGCAGCACCACTGCTGAAAATGTATTTCAGTCCGCTGGAGGTCTGTTCATACTCTTGGCTGCTTTCGCCGGAGTATCCGCTGATGGCCCCCAAGTTCAGATTGCCGTTTCCGTCGGGACTGGCCGAAAACAACAGGCTCAGGGCCCCCTCCTCAGTGCCGCTCGACAGATCGAAAACCGCGCCCGTCCAGGAACCGGTGAAGCTGGAAGCCGTGGGTAAGGGGCTCGCGAGCGGCGCCGCCACCATCATATCGTTGTACCCATAACTATTGTCCGTGCTGCTGCCGACGAACACGCCGTTCGCCGATACCAGCCCGTATACGTAATCGCCGGTGGCATACGGGCTCGTCATGAAGCCGTAGCCGGAGGCCGCGATGGAGTACGTTCCGCTACCCGTAAACGCTCCGCCGGCTGCCGTCTCGCCCTCATAAAAACTGTAATCGAGGATCTCCGCGCCGTTGGACGCAGCGATCGTGTAGTTGCCGTTCCCGTCAAACGACATGGTGCCGTAGATGGTGACGGCTTCGCTCAGGTACCCTAGGTACTCGCCACTCGTGAACGGAACATAGTAAACCTGCCGGAAATAATATGTGCCGTTCAGCATGCCGTTCCCACTGTTGTCCCAACTCTGGGCGTACATCGCCCCGGCAGCCGCCAACAACATGAACAAACGTGCGAATCTCATTTTTGAAAAATAGCTCCCCTGAATATGATTATGGCTGCCGCGTCCGGAAAGTTTCGCTAATTTTACGCGACAACTCCGCGGCGCACTAATTCGTGGAAGATTTTATCCACTGCATTGGCCGGATTCTCCGCGAGAGTGCTCGAAGTGAAGGACAATTCCACAGAAGGGGCGGCGGAATGCGGTCCCACCAGCAGCACCTGGTTGGAAAGCACCGCTACGCGATGGCCGTTTTCCACCAGTCGCCGCGCCAGCATCCACAGAACGTCGGGATTGCCCTCAATGAATACCGAAGCGGAGCGAGGCGCGCCGCCGCCGTCCTCAACCGCCGCCGATTCGATCATGCCGGCGCCCACCGTCTCGTTGGTGAGCGGATCGAGCAGAATGAAACTTCCGGTGAAGCGATTGCGCCGATACGGGTCGACGAAGAGAGGCCGCTGGGTTTCCACCAGCACCGCGCCGATTTCGTTGAGCCGCAGCTCGCTGGCCGGCTGCCCCGCCAGGGTGTGGATATCCACGCGATGGCGAATCTCCACGATGCGCGCCGCCAGCGTTTGCGTGGTGTGCTTCAGCAGGTACGGGCGATCGGCCACCGCCGGTTTTTCATTCATCCACACCAGCGTGGCGTCGAACCGCTGGGCGCGCGCGGGCGGGTCCGCCGGCGCCACCAGCATATCGCCGCGGCTGGCGTCGATCTCTTCATCGAGGCACACCGTCACCGACATGGGCGCAAATGCCTCGGCCAATTCGCCCTCGGTCGTCACGATGGAGCGGACGCGCGTCTCGCGGCCGGAAGGCAGCACGCGGACGCGATCGCCGGGACGGATGACTCCGGAGGCCAATTGTCCGGCGAGCCCGCGGAAATCCTGATTGGGGCGGATCACGTATTGCACCGGCAGGCGCAGTCCCACCGCGTGGTTCTCGGTGGCGATCGGCACCGTCTCCAGATGCTCCAGCAGCGCCGGCCCCCGATACCAGGGCATGCGGGCGCTGCGCGCGACCACGTTGTCGCCGCACAGCGCACTCACGGGGATGAATTGCAGGTCCGGCGGATTGCCGATCTGGCCCACAAACGCGCCGAAATCGCCGGAGATGGTTCGAAAGACCTCTTCGCGGTACTCCACCAGGTCCATTTTGTTGACCGCGATCACCAGGTGCCGGATGCCCAGAAGGGTGGCGATGAATGCGTGGCGGCGCGATTGGGCCAGCACGCCGTGGCGGGCGTCGATCAGCACGATGGCTAGGTCGGCCGTGGATGCCCCGGTGGCCATGTTGCGCGTGTACTGCTCGTGGCCCGGAGTGTCGGCGATGATGAACTTGCGCCGCGGCGTGGAGAAATAACGGTAAGCCACGTCGATGGTGATGCCCTGCTCGCGCTCGGCGCGCAGTCCATCGGTGAGCAGCGAAAGGTCTAGTCCGCCGTGCGCCTTGGTGGCTTTGCGAATGCCCGCGAGCTGGTCTTCGTAGACCGTCTGCGAGTCGTACAGCAGGCGCCCGATCAGCGTCGACTTGCCATCGTCCACGCTGCCGGCGGTGGTGAAGCGCAGGAGATCGCTCAGAAGTAGCCCTCGCGTTTCTTGAGCTCCATGGAGCCTTCCTGGTCGTGATCGATGACGCGGTTTTCGCGCTCGGAACGGCGGAACTCGAGCATCTCGGCGATGATTTTGGGCACCGTATCGGCCTCGGACCGGATGGCGCCGGTACAGGGCGTGCAGCCCAGGGAGCGCATGCGGCACATCACCATTTGCGGCGCCTCGCCCGGCAACAGCGGGATGTCGTGCTCCACGGGAATGAGCATTTCTCCGCGCACCACCATCGGCCGCGGGCGCGCGAAATACAGCGGCACCACGGGAATATTCTCCAGGTGGATGTACTCCCAGACGTCCAACTCAGTCCAATTGGATAACGGGAAAACTCTGATAGATTCCCCTTTATCCACTCTACTATTGAAAAGATTCCATAGTTCCGGGCGCTGATTCTTGGGATCCCACTGTCCGAAGGAATCGCGGAACGAATACACCCGCTCCTTGGCGCGCGATTTTTCCTCGTCGCGGCGCGCGCCGCCGAAAGCCGCGTCGAAACCGCCCGCGGCAAGGGCGTCGAGCAGCGCGCGGGTCTTCAGCAGGCCGCAACATTTTTGCGTGCCCAGCCGAAAAGGATTGGCGCCGTCCGCCAGCGCCCGGGTGTTGGTGTGAACTATCAGGCGGGCGCCGATTTCGGCGCAGAAGCGGTCGCGGAATTCCACCATCTCGCGAAATTTGTAGCTGGTGTCGATGTGCAGCAAAGGGAAGGGCAGCGGGCCCGGATAGAAGGCCTTCTGCGCCAACCGCACCATCACCGAGGAATCTTTGCCGATGGAATAAAGCATCACCGGACGCTGGAATTCGGCCGCCACTTCACGCAAAATGTGAATGCTCTCGGCTTCCAGCGCCTGCAAATGGGTTAGGGTCCGGGGTGTCATGAAGTAGCTCTTAATAGTATTAGCCGCCGATGAACGCGGATCAACGCCAATGGAAAAAGAAATGGTTCATCGGCGTTGATCTGCGTTCATCGGCGGCCAAATACTCTTTGGCCTCTTCCAAGGATACCATTAATCACGCTTAAACCTATCGGGATCATGGCGATTGCCCTCCCAACGCATCCGCGCTGGAAGCCGGCCCGGAAGGTGACCGCATGAGCCAAACGCGGCACACTGTGCGGCGAATTCACGGGATTGACCCCTCCAAACCGTTCGATCTAAAATGGGTGCAGCCCTGTCCAAGGAAGCGGTGTGCCGTATGACAGCTACTCGCCTCTCCGTGTTTTCGACCGCCGTGCTGCTTCTCGCCTGCGTATTCGCCGTGGCACAGCAAGTGGCGCAGCAGGACGATAGCACAACCAAGAAAACCGACGCCAAAACCGATACCAAGAAGACCGATAAAAAGACCGCTGAGACCACCTCCCGGCCCATGACCGATAAGGAGCGCAAGGCCAAGGAAAAGCAGCTCCGCAAAGAGTTGGCCACGCCTTACCGCAAGTGGTTGAACGAAGACGTCACCTACATCATCACCGATGAGGAACGGTCGGCCTTCATGCGTCTGCAGACCGATGAAGAGCGCGAACAGTTCATCGAGAACTTCTGGTTGCGCCGCGACCCCACGCCCGACACCGTGGAAAACGAATTCCGCGAAGAGCACTACCGCCGTATCGCCTACGCCAACGAACACTTCGCTTCCGGTATTCCGGGGTGGAAGACCGACCGCGGCCGCATCTATATTACTTACGGGCCGCCGGACGAAATCGACGACCATTCCTCGGGCGGCACCTATGAGCGGCCTCCCGAAGAAGGCGGCGGCGAGACTTCCACCTACCCCTTCCAACAGTGGCGCTATCGCTGGATTGAAGGCGTCGGCACCAACGTCATCATCGAGTTTGTGGACCCCACCATGTCGGGCGAGTTCCACATGACCATGGACCCCTCCGAGAAGGACGCTCTGACGTATGTCCCCAACGCCGGTCTTACGGTGCTTGAGCAGATGGGTATCAGCGATAAGACCCAACGCTTCAACAATACTGATGGAACCCATATGGCGCAGCCGCTCGGCGGGCTGCCGGAGAGCATGAATGAATTCAGCCGGCTGGAGCAGTACGCCAACCTGCAGAAGCCGCCGGCAATCAAGTTTACGGACCTCGAAGCCAAGGTGGATTCGCGCATCACCTACAACATTCTGCCCATGAAGGTGCGCGTGGATTTCTTCCCCGTCACGGATGCTTCCGTAATGACCTACGTATCCGTGCAGTTCGATAACAAGGACTTGCAGTTGAAGAACGCGGACGGCGTTTCGACCGCCAACATCCATATGTTCGGCGAATTCACCACCATCAGCCGCAAAGTTGTCCAGAGCTTCGAGGAAGATCTGCAGATCCCCGGCGGACCGCAGCAATACCGCATGGATTGGGCGCAGCGGAAGTCGATCGGCCAGAAGGTCGTACCTTTGAAACCGGGCACGTACCGGCTGGTGGTGGTCTGCAAGGACCAGGTCGGCGGAAATGTAAACAATTGGGAGCAGCCGGTGACCGTGCCGCGGCTCGACCCCGACACGCTCTCCACCAGCACCTTGATTTTGGCTGACGACATCGAGGCGGTACCCATGCGGAGTATCGGGACCGGACAGTTCGTAATCGGCAGCACCAAGGTCCGGCCCCGCATCGGGGGCATCTTCCGTCGCGATGAAACCCTCGGTATCTACATGAAAATGTATAACTTCGGGACAGACGAGCAGACCCGGAAACCGCAAGGGTCGGTGCAGTACGAAGTCGTGCGAACCGGTACTGCCGACCCGATTGTGACGGCCTCCGATGACGTAGCGACTCTCCCGGACGCTTCCGGCTCCCAGGTGACCATCCAGAAACGCCTGCGGCTGGAGCAGTTCGCTCCGGGCTCGTACACCCTACGGATCAAAATTACCGACAAAAATCGTAACCAGACGCTCACACAAAGCGCTCCGTTTACGGTAACCTAAATAACGGCGGGTTCCGACTCGCGCTCGCGGCCGTTCGATGGCAAAAGCGAAGACGCAAAAGACGCTGACTTCTCTAGCGCTGGGAGTTTTCTGCCTGGCGGGTCTCGGAAATAGCTTCGCCGCTTCCCCCCTGAAAGTCGCGGGCGTAATTGCTGGCACCGTCCAGAACTCCCTTGGTGTCCCGCAGTTGGGCGCCGCCGTCCAGTTGTTCAACCGCCAGGAGCGGCCCGTTGGACGGGCCCTCACCGATTCCAACGGCAAATTTCAGTTCGTAGGGCTGCCTCCCGACCATTACTCCGTCAAAGTGACCATGGCGGCCTTTTTCCCGGCCTTTCAGAAGGACATCCTGGTGCAACCGGGAACCGAGAGCCTGCTGGCGGTGCATCTCAGCAGCTTCTTTAGCACCATCCAACTCTCGTATCCGCCCCTGGAGAATGGCAGCCTGATTACCGACGATTGGAAGTGGGTTCTGCGCACGGCTACGTCCACGCGCCCGGTGATGCGCTTCGCCGATGACCCCGCCGGTGACCTGGGTGCCACGCAGTCCACCGACAGTTCTACTCATGCAGCGCTGTTCTCGGATATGCGTGGGATGCTTACGGTATCGGCCGGCGAGGGCGGGACCACTACCGGAGTCTCCAACCAGGCGGACATGGGAACGGCGTTCGCGCTGGCCACCTCCATCCTGGGCAGCAGTAGGTTGGCGGTAAGCGGCAATTTGGGATACGGGTCGCAGACCGGCGTGCCCGCGACCGCGTTCCGCACTACCTACAGCCGCGACGCCATGGGTGGCAGTCCGCACGTCTCGCTGACCATGCGCGAGTTGTTCCTGCCGGGGCGCCTGGCGTCGGCGATGTCGGGCTCGGAGAGTGCGCTGCCCATGCTGCGCACCTTTTCGAGCAGCTTCGACGATCAGGCCAAGCTGAGCGACGACATCACCTTGAAATACGGCGTCACCATGGACATGGTGACGTTCCTCGACCGGCTCAATTACATGAGCCCCTACGCCCGTTTGATTTACGACCTGGGCAACGGCGCCGAGCTGGACCTCACCTTCACCTCCGGAAACGCCCGGCCTGAACTGGCCGGCGAGCCCTCGGACAATACCGACCTGCAGCAGGATCTGAACGCCCTGGGGTTGTTCCCGCGCATTTCCGTCATGAATGGCAAAACGCAGGTGCAGCGCGGCGAGGAATATGAGGCCACCTACTCCCGCAAGGTGGGTTCGCGGACTTACAGCGCGACTCTCGATAACGAGTCGGTGACCAACGCGGCGCTGAGCGTGTTGGGACCGGTGGGGGGCGTCGCGGGGGTCGATATTCTGCCCGATGTTTTCTCGGATGCCTCCATTCTAAACGCCGGCAATTTCCGGAGCTGGGGCTACAACGGCGCCATCACTCAGAATCTGGGCGACTACGTCTCGGTAACCATGATGTATGGCGGCGAGGGTGCGCTAACGGTCGATAATGGGCCGCTGGTCACCGGCAGCCCGGAAGAGCTGCGGACGCTGCTGCACGAAGCGCAGCGGCACATGGCCACTTCCCGCGTTGCAGCCACGGTGCCTTGGACCAAAACGCACGTGGTGATCAGCTACCAGTGGTCCGACAACGACCGGTGGGCCACGCCCGGAAACGTCTATAGCACGCAACCGAATCGCGCCATGCCGGGGTTGAACCTGTGCGTCCATCAGCCCCTGCCCGGATTCGCCAGGCGCGTGGAAGCCACTGCCGATCTCCGCAATATGCTGGCGCAAGGTTATCTTCCGGTGGGCATGGCGAACGGCCAGACTCTGACCCTGATCGAAACGCCGCGCACACTGCGCGGGGGCCTGGCTTTCATCTTCTAAGTCTTCTTGCGCATAGACTCCCACGTTTGTTTTTCTCAGCGACACCCGCCGGAACATTTGCAGGCCATTCTCACGCGCAATCGCTTCGATGGCGCCATCCTGGTGGTGGACGGCCCGTCTCTGCCCGAGACTGGCCCGCACATCGTCGGCCTGATCGTGCGCCAAGCTTGCCCGGGTGGGCCCGAACTCGACGCTTGTCGACAGGACGTTCGCTTCCGTGGCATCTGCGCGCCGCTCGATCACGGAATTCCCGAAACGGCGGAAGAATTGGCGCGGCGCGGCTTGACGCTCGACATCGAGATGCGCCCGGGCGATTTTCCCGCGCTCCTGCGCCTCGCCGAACGCCTGCCCGATTTGCGCATGGCGATCGACCACCTCGCCCGCCCGGTATTCCAGCTTGGACCCACGGATGAATGGCGATACGGCATGGAATCGGCCGCACGCCTGCCGAATGTCTTTTGCAAGATCAGCGGTCTGCTCACGGAAGTGGAGCTTCCCTGGAGCATCGCGCCCATCCGGCCGTTCGTCGAGTATGCCCTCGCGATTTTCGGCCCGCAGCGCCTGATGTTCGGCAGCGAATGGCCCGCGCGCCTGCCCGGCGTCACATGGAAAGAGAGTCTGGCCGCCTTCACGCAATCCATAGGCGCGAATTCCATCGAGGTGCGGGAACAACTGCTGGGCGGCACAGCTCGCGACTTTTACAAGCTTGGTGGGTTGTAGCAAGCGCCTCCAAAAGCAGCCATGTTCGCATCCATAGCGCGGCCATGCTGCTCGCCGCTGCCGTGCGCGCTCGATCCCAATGACGCAGGGGGACCGAATCCAGCCGGTGAACATCCCTACCCTACGCAGATGATGGACAGGGCCCCCGGTCAGCTCCTTGCCACAGTGGATGGATCCGCCGAATTGGAAGTGATTCGATACGCTGCCTGAGTTCGTTTGACGATTTCTCGAGCATGCCAAAAGCGCCCAACCGAAGCCACGCTATAATCGTTCTAGCCGACCCCTCGGGAGCACATCCATAAGGAGTAGCATGCAGTCTCGCCGTAATTTCATCGGCAACATGGCCACCGGACTCGCCGGCACCTTGGCCGCGCCCAATGTCCTCGGCGCCAACAACCGCGTACGCTTCGGCGTCATCGGCGCCGGTGCCCGCGGCACGGAGCTCCTGCGCGAGGGCCTCGCCTGCCCCAACACCGAATGCACCGGCGTGTCAGACATTTACTCCCGCCGTCTGGAAGAATCGCGCGCCATTGCTCCCACTGCACGGCAGCACGCCGATTATCGCCGCCTTCTGGAAGACCCCGGCGTCGATGCAGTCCTCATCGCCACTCCCCAGCACCTCCATGCCGAGCACTTCATTGCCGCGCTGGATGCCGGCAAGCATGTCTACCTCGAAAAGACCATGGCCTTCACAGTGGACCACGCCAAGCAAATGCGCGCCGCCTTCGAACGCGCCGGCAACTCGCGCAGCATCCAGATCGGCCACCAGTTCACCTCCAGCGGCCACGTGGCCGACGCCGCCCGCTTTCTCCAACCCGATCTGATGGGCAAGATCACCTTCATTCAGGCGCGTATGTATCGCAATACTCCCCACGGCAAGCCGCAGTGGGCGCGTCCCGTCTACCCCGACATGACGCTCGAAAATATCCACTGGAAGGCCTTCCTGGGGGAGTCGCCCGAGCTCGCGTTCGACCCCCACCGCTTCGTCAACTGGCGCTATTTCTGGGACTACTCCGGCGGCAGCGTCTTCGAGAATATGAGCCACCAGTTGGCCTTCTGGTACAAAACCATGGGGCTGCGGATTCCCCGCACCGTCACCATGAGCGGCGGCATCTATTTATGGAAGGACGGCCGCGAAGTGCCGGATACCATGAACGTCGCCATGGAGCATGAAGAGGAGATTCTCTACACCTGGGATTGCGGCTTCGGCAACGAGCGCCTCAGCGTTACCGAGGACGTGATGGGCACCGCCGGCACTATCTCCCGCACGCCGCAGACTATTCGCTACGCACCCGAAAAGAAAAACCGGCCCGACGGCAACGAAATGGCAGGCGTCACCCGCACCGACCCCAAGGCCCACATGCAAAACTTCCTGGACTCCATCCGCGCCGGCCGCGAGCCCAATTGCCCCTTCGCACTGGGCTATCGCGTCTCCATCGCCTGCCGCATGGCCGTCGAAAGCTACCGCCAGCAGCGCACCGTCCGCTGGGATCCCATCCGCGAAGAGATCGTCTAGTTATGGGGCAGGGCACTTGTACCTCCACGACTGCGCCAGTCCCCTCAGCGCTCTCTAGTCTCGACTTTGTCTTTCCTCAGCGTCTCTGCAATTCTAACGTGCAGAATCTTCGCGTGCCGCGACGATTCTCGCGAACCGAGGCCGCTGAGACGCCGATACCCCGGGCCTTTACCCTTCCGTGTCCTCCGCCGCCTCTGCGTTCTCCGGTTTTGACTTTGTTTTCTCCGTGTCTCTGTACTACTACCGGCCAGAATCTTCGCAAGCCGCGACGATTCTCGAGAACCGAGGCCGCTGAGACGCTGATACCCGGGGCCTTTACCCCTCTGTGTCCTCCGCCACCTCCGCGCTCTCCGGTTTTGACTTTGCTTTGTTTTTCTCCGCGTCTCTGTGCCTCTGCGGTGAACCTTGTTTTGCTTGCGGCTTCGCTACGCTGCGTCTCTGCGGTAATTCTGAAGCCTTCTTGCCTCTCGGCCCACAGTTAACATGGATTTCGAGTACACACCGGAACAGATTGCGCTCCGCAAAGCCGTGCGCGAATTCGCCGAGGGCGAAATTGCGCCTCACGTCATGGAATGGGACGAAGCCCAGACGTTCCCGCTCGACGTGATCCGCAAGCTCGGCCAACTCGGCTACATGGGCTCCGTTTTCCCCGAGGAACTCGGCGGCGCCGGCCTGGGCTACATCGAGTACTCCATCATTATTGAGGAGCTCTCGCGCGTGGATGGCTCGGTGGGCATCATCGTGGCAGCCCACACCTCGCTCTGCTCCAACCATATTTACAAAATGGGCACCCTGGAACAACGCGAACGCTACCTTCCCAAGTTGGCCTCGGGAGAATGGATCGGCTGCTGGTCGCTCACCGAGCCCGAAGCCGGCTCCGACGCTGCGGGCACGCGCACCCACGCCGAGCTGGAAGGAGAATGCTGGGTTCTCAACGGCTCCAAGACCTTCACTACCAATGCGCATTACGCCGATGTCTGCGTGGCCATGGCGGTCACCGACCGCGCCGCCGCGCAGCACGGAATTTCGGCCTTCATCATCGAGCGCGACACGCCGGGTTTTCGCCTCGGTAAGAAGGAAAACAAGCTGGGATTGCGCGCCAGCGCCACCGGCGAAGTGATTTTCGAGAATTGCCGTCTCGGCGAGGCCCAACTGCTCGGACGCAAGAACGATGGCTTCGTCGACAGCCTCAAAATTCTCGACGGCGGCCGCATCTCCATCGCCGCGCTCTCCATCGGGATGGCCCAGGGTGCTTACGACGCATCCCTGAGCTACTCCAAAATCCGCAAGCAGTTCGGCCGGCCTATTTCCGAATTCCAGGCGATCCAGCATAAGCTGGTCGATATGGCGGTCGACATCGACGCCGCGCGCCTGCTGAATTACCGCGCCGCCTGGATGCTCGACCATGGCTGTCGCGTCACGCGCGAGTCGTCCATGGCCAAGCTCTTCGCGTCGGAGGCCGCGGTGCGCATCGCCGGCGAGGCCGTACAGATTCACGGCGGCTACGGCTTCATCAAAGACTATCCCGTGGAGAAGTTCTACCGCGACGTGAAGCTCTGCACCATCGGCGAAGGCACCAGCGAAATCCAGCGCCTGGTAATCGCTCGCCAGCTTCTGCAAAGCCGATGACCGACTCCGCCCGCCAGATCCGGGAAGGCAATACACGCGCGCTGGCCCGCACCGCCACCGGAATTGAAAACCGCGATCCGCAAGCCCTGGAAACACTGCGCGAGCTCGCGCCCTTCGCCGGCCATGCCCGAATCGTCGGCATCACCGGGCCGCCCGGCGCAGGCAAAAGCACGCTGGCCGACGCGCTCGCCTCCGCGATTCGCCGCGAGGGCAAAACTCTCGCCATCCTGGCGGTCGACCCTACCAGCAGCATCAGCGGCGGCGCCATTCTGGGCGACCGCATACGCATGCAGCGGCACCATGCCGACCCCGGCATCTTCATCCGCTCCATGGCCACCCGCGGAACTCTCGGCGGGCTGGCCCGTACCACCGCCGATCTCGCGCAGTTGATGGACGCCGCCGGCAAAGACTACGTCTTCATCGAAACCGTCGGCGTGGGGCAGGCGGAGACGGAGATTGCGAGCCTCGCGCAAGTCACAGTAGTAGTGCTGATGCCCGGCATGGGCGACGATGTCCAGACCATCAAGGCCGGCATCCTCGAAATCGCCGACGTTTTCGCCATCAACAAATCCGACCAGCCCGGCGCCGGCCGCGTGAAGCAAGAACTCGAAGCCATGCTCAGCCTCTCCAATGGCCGCAAACCCGCAATCGTGCATACCGTAGCCACGAAAGGCGAAGGCATCGACCAGTTGCTCGACGCAATCCGAAACACCCCACACCGAGCCGCGGCCGTAAGGGAGCGGTCGACCGTCGTCGAATCCTTGGAACAATTAGGCTTCACCCTGGACGACATACATCACATAGCCCTCCGAGTGCCCGACCTAAACGCCGCGATCGAACGCCTGCAATCCACCGGAGCACACATCGTAAATGGGCCCAAAACCAGCGTCTTCATCCGATCCGCCTCCACCGGGGGCGTATTATTAGAACTTATCGAGGAGAACGGAAATTGAATTCAACCACAGAGACACGGAGGCACGGAGAAAACTGCAAAAACGGCTGCAGTTGTAATCTCTGTAATGCTAACGTGCAGAATCTTCGCGCGCAGCGACGATTCTCGCGAACCGAGGCTACTGAGACGCCGATACCCCGGGCTTATACCCCTCAGCGCCCTCCGCCACCTCTGCGCTCTCCGGTTTTGACTTTGCTTTGCTTTTCTCCGCGTCTCTGCGGCTCTGCGGTGGACCTGGTTTTGCTTGCGGCTTCGCCGCGCTGCGTCTCTGTGGTGATTACTCTTTAAGGAGCTTACTTTGAAAGCAGAAATCGGAATCATCGGCGGCAGCGGCCTCTACTCCATGCCCGGATTTGAAGCGGCGGAGGAAGTCCTGATACAGACTCCCTTCGGCGAGCCCTCGGACAATTATGTCCTGGGCACGCTGGCCGGCAAGCGCGTGGCCTTCCTTACGCGCCACGGCCGCGGCCATCGCATCTCGCCCTCGGAGCTGAATTTCCGGGCGAATATCTACGGCATGAAATCGCTCGGCGTCGAGCGCATTATCTCTTTGAGCGCCGTCGGATCTCTCAAAGAAGAGCATCGCCCGCTCGATTTCGTCATCCCCGACCAGTTCTTCGACCGCACACGCGGCCGCATTTCCACTTTCTTCGGCGACGGATTGGTGGCGCACATCAGCTTCGCCGACCCCATCTGCCCGCAGCTTGCGGAAGTGCTCGCCGGAGCCTGCGCGAGCGCCGGCGTCAACGCCAAGAAAAGCGGCACGTATCTCTGCATGGAGGGCCCCGCGTTCTCGACAAAAGCCGAATCCAACGTCTACCGAAGCTGGGGCATGGACGTCATCGGCATGACCAACCTGCAGGAAGCCAAGCTGGCGCGCGAAGCCGAGATCTGTTACGTCACCGTAGCCATGGTCACGGATTACGACTGCTGGCACCCGCATCACGACGCCGTCACCGTCAACGACATCATCGCCAATCTGGTGAAGAACGCCCAAAACGCCTGCGCCGTGGTCGCCGCGGCCGTCGCCGCCATGCCCGCCGGCCGCACCTGCAAATGCGGATCGGCGCTGGCTCACGCCATCATTACCGACCGCGCCGGTGTGCCGGCAACCACTCGCCAGAAGCTAGGGATCCTGATTGACAAGTACTTCGTGTAGCGAAATCGCGCGCGGCCTGCTCGCCCGCGCCATCGCCGGCGAACGCCCGGCCGAACTGCCGCGCGAACTTCTCGATGACGCATGCGGCCAGGCGCTCTTCGGCATCCTGGCGGAGGGTCTGGCCGACCGCTTCGAACCGGCGCTCTGCGAGGTCTACGCCGATCTCTTCGCGCAAGCCATCCCCGGCGCCGGCGCGGCGCGCTACCGCCGCGTCCGCCGTCCCCGCGCCGTGGCCATCGAACCGCGTACCGTCTTCGTGCTCTCGCGCGTCACTCTGGGCGCCGACGTGGCCGTCACCAGCGTCCTCCTGGACGCCGCCAAACAGCGCTTCCCGCAAGCACAAATCGTCTTCGCGGGCCCCGAGAAAAACTACGCGCTCTTCGCCGCCGATCCGCGCATCGCTCACGCCCCGGTAGCATACCGCCGCGGCGCCTTGCAGGAACGTCTCGCCGTGCGCCACGAGCTGGAAGCGCTGCTCTCGGCGCCTGGCGCGCTCGCCATCGACTCCGATTCGCGCCTCACGCAACTCGGCCTGCTGCCCGTCTGCCCCGAAGATCGCTACCACCTCTTCGAGAGCCGCGGGTACGGCGGCGCAACCGACGCGTCCCTGCCGCAACTGGCCGCCGCCTGGTCCGAAGAGACTTTCGGTATCGCCGGCGCGAAGCCCTACATCGCGTTGGCCGATGCTCCCGCGCATCGCGGCACGATCGCCGTCAGCCTCGGAATTGGCGAGAATCCCGCCAAGCGCATCTCCGATCCATTCGAAGAGAATCTGCTCGCGCTGCTGGCCGAATCCGGCGCCGAAATCTGCATCGACAAGGGCGCGGGCGGCGAAGAGGCCGAGCGCGTGGAGCGCGCCGTCGCGCGATCCGGCGTCCGCGCCACCTTCTGGGACGGATCTTTCGCGGGCTTCGCCGCCATTATCGCCGCCGCCCGTCTCTACGTGGGTTACGACTCCGCCGGACAGCACGTCGCCGCCGCCGCCGGCGTCCCGCTCATCTCCATCTTTGCGGGCTTCCCCGCCCCACGCATGTTCCACCGCTGGCGCCCCACCGGTACCGTGATCCGCGTCGACAATCCGGATCCCGGGAAAGTCATTGCGCACGTAAGTCGCCGCCTTGCCGCGCTATATTATTGATATGGACATGGAGCTCGTGCTCAAACAACTCCAGGACACGGCCACGGTGATGGCAGGCATTCAGGCTCGCCAGGCAGAGGTGTTGAAGGGCCACGGCAACTGGCTGGAGGAACACCACGCATCCATCGCCAGGCACGAGGCGTTCGTCGCCAGGCATGAACAGGCGATGGCCTTGTTCGACGCCAAGATGATCGAGATCGAAGACAAGCTGAACGGTCTGATCGGCTACGTCGACGGCAACCGCAAGCCCGAGTAGCCAGTCCCCGTCCCGCGCCTTGCTGTACACTGAGCACAATGGGCGATATGGAACAGGCTCGCGAGTGGCTCGCGCAGGCCACTTCGTTGGCCGTCTTGACGGGTGCGGGGATTTCGGCGGAAAGCGGCATCCCGACGTTTCGCGGCGCGGGCGCACTTTGGAAAGATTACAAGCCCGAGGAACTGGCCAACCCCGAGGCCTTTGCGAAAAATCCGAAACTGGTGTGGGAGTGGTACAACTGGCGGCGCGAAATCATCGCCAAGGCCGTGCCCAACGCTGGCCATCGCGCGCTGGTGGAGCTCGAAAAGCGCAAGCCGCGCTTCACTCTCATCACGCAAAACGTCGACGGTCTCCACGACCGCGCCGGCAGCGGCAAAATTCTCAAGCTCCATGGCGATATCTGGCGCATGAAGTGCACCGTCTGCGGCGCCAACTGGCCCGACCGGCGCGTGCCGCTACCGAAACTTCCGCCGCATTGCCAGTGCGGCGGATTGACCCGTCCCAACGTCGTCTGGTTCGGCGAACCGCTGGCCGACGGCATGATGAAAGAGGCGGAACATGCCGCTACCTCGGCGCAGGTCTTCCTGGTAATCGGCACGTCCGCCATGGTGCTGCCCGCCGCCAACCTGATTCCCCACGCCCGGAAGGCCGGAGCCAAGGTGATCGAAATCAACACCGAGGAGACCGCCGCCAGCGCCCTGGTGGATTGCGCCCTGCGCGGACCGGCGGGCGAATTATTGCCGCGGCTGTTGTGACTCTTCGAGCGCCAGGTCCACTACTTCTTCCATGGTCTTCACGTAGTGTATGGTCATTTCGCCGATCTGCTCGCTCTTCAGGTCCTCCCGCACGTTGACCTCGTTTTCGAACGGCATAATCACTTCGCGCACGCCGCTCCGCTTGGCGGCCAGCACTTTCTCCTTGATTCCACCCACCGGCAACACCTGCCCGGTGAGCGTGATCTCGCCGGTCATTGCCAGGTTCGGCCGCACGCGCCGTTCGGTGAGCATGGAAAGCAGCGCCGCGCCCATGGTGATACCCGCCGAGGGGCCGTCCTTGGGGATTGCTCCCGCCGGCACGTGAATATGAATGTCGCTGCTCTTGAATAACTCGGGGTCGATGCCGAACTTGACCGCATTGCCGCGCACCCACGTTAGCGCGGCCTGCACCGATTCCTGCATCACCGGACCCAACTGTCCCGTCATGATGAGTCCCTTGCTGCCGCCCGGCATGCGGCCGGCTTCGATGAAGAGCACATCGCCGCCCACCGGCGTCCAAGCCAGCCCGACCACTACCCCGGGACGGCTGGTGCGCTCGGCCACTTCGGTGTCCGTGCGGAAGCGCGGCGCTCCCAGGTCTTTTTCCACCAGCTCCGGCGTCACCACCACTTTTTCGCGCGTGCCCTCGGCGATGCGCCGCGCCTGCTTGCGGCAGATGGCGCCGATCTCGCGTTCCAGATTGCGCACGCCGGCTTCGCGGGTGTAGCGGCGAATCAGGAAACGCACCGATTCGTCTTCGAAATGGAGATCGCTCTCCGCGTCCAGCCCGTTCTCGCGCGTCTGCCGCGGGATCAGGTACCGGAACGCGATGATCGCCTTTTCGTGCTCGGTGTAGCCTTCGAGCGGGATAATCTCCATGCGATCGCGCAGCGCGTCGGGAACCGGATCGAGCACGTTGGCGGTGGTAATGAACAGCACTTTCGAGAGGTCGAAAGGCGCGTCCAGATAGTTATCGCGGAAGGTGGAATTCTGCTCGGGATCGAGCACTTCGAGCAGCGCCGATGCCGGATCGCCGCGAAAATCGCGGCCCAGCTTGTCCACTTCATCCAGCATGAAGACCGGATCGTTGGTGCCCGCCCTTCGCAGCGCCTGGATAATCTGCCCGGGCAGCGCGCCGATATAGGTGCGCCGGTGGCCGCGGATCTCAGCCTCGTCGTGCATGCCACCCATCGACACCCGCGAGAACTTGCGCCCCAGCGCGCGCGCGATCGACTTGCCGAGCGACGTCTTGCCCACACCGGGTGGGCCTACAAAGCAGAGAATCGGCCCTTTCAACACGGGCCGCAACTGCAGGACGGCCAGATAATCGAGGATGCGGTCCTTTACCTTTTCGAGGTCGTAATGGTCTTCGTCGAGGATCTCCGCCGCGCGTTTGACGTCCACCTGCGAGCCCGAAGAGAGGCTCCAGGGCAGCGAGGCCATCCATTCCAAATAGGTGCGGGAGACTCCGTATTCCGGCGAATTGGGAGAGATGCGCGCCAGCCGGTTCAATTCGCGCATGCTTTCGGTCTTCACCTCTTCGGGCAGCCCGGCGGCCTCCAGTTTCTGGCGCAGATCTTCCACGTCGCGGCTGGCATCGTCGCTATCGCCCAGTTCCTTCTGGATGGCCTTCAACTGCTCCCGCAGATAGAACTCCCGCTGGTTTTGGGAGAGCTGCCCCTGCACCTGCGACTGAATGCGGCCGCGCAGTTCCACCAGTTCCAGCTCGCGCGTAAGCTGGCGGTGGATTTCGTTCAGGCGTATACGCCCGTCCGGCTGTTCGAGCAGGCGCTGCCGCTCCGGATGGCTCAGCGACGGCAGATTGCCGGCGACGAAATCGGCCAGCGCGCCGGCCTGTGCAATGCCCTCCGCGGTGGAAGAAAGGTCGTCGGAAAGATTCGGCGACGCGGTCACAATCTGCTGGAAGAGGCTGACCACGTTCTGCCGCAGGGCCACCACTTCGGCGGTGAGTTCCGGCTCCACGTCGGGAATGCGCTCGACGCGCGCCCTCAAGAACGGTTCGGCGGCGGTGAACTCGCAGGTCTTCAGCCGCGCCAGTCCTTCGCAGAAGAGCAGCAGGTTGTCCTTGGGAACGCGGATGGCCTTGTGCATCACGCACACCGTGCCCACCTGGTAGAGATCGTCCGGGCGGGGCGTATCGATGCGCGGGTCGAGCTGTGAGACCACTGCCAGCAACCGGTTCTCGCCCAGGGAATTTACCAGCGCGACCGAACTGGGCCGCCCCACCGTGATGGGCAGCATGGCGCCGGGGAAAATGACGGTGTCGCGCACTGTCAGGATGGGCATTTCCTCCAGCGCTTCCGCGGGCGGTTTCTCTTCAGGCGTGGAAATCGAGTTGTCTTCGGGGTCCATGGCGCAATTTCAGTGTAACGCGGGGGCAATCGGGGTTGAATGCAGAGTTCACCGCTGAGATGCGGAGACGGGCGCTGTGGGGCCTGCTGCCGCGGCGTCTGGAACGCGTTGCGCGCGCGAGGCAGCCGAAACCGCGACAGACGCTAACATGATGCCGTCGTCGACCGACGTGGCGCGCTTCAGCCCGCTGGCTCGCAAAGGGGCAACGGCGCAAAGGCCGCAAAGAAAACCATCCGGAAGCGGCGGCTTGCTGCCGCGTGTCTGGAGCGCGGTGGCGTGCGCTCGGGCACTTTGGCGCGTTCAGTCCCCGGTTGGAACGATGCCGGCGTTCTCCACCATGAGCATCACCGTTCGCTCGGCGGCGCGGGTGCGGTGCACCACTCCTTTAGGAATCACGAACCCCTGGCCCGGGCCGAGTTCCACCGTCCGCTCTTTGAGGTCGATGAGAAGCCTGCCTTCGACCACATAGAAGAACTCATCATCGTCATCGTGCTTGTGCCAGTGATACTCGCCATGAACCACGCCCAAGCGAACCACCGATCCATTCACCTGGCAGAGCGTCTGGTTGTACCACTTGTGGTGGCAGGCGTCGGCCAGCGCGTCTATATCGATCAACTCCAGCGGCTGGAACTCGATGTTCAGCCGGGTTTCATAAGGGTAGGTTTGAGAATCGTCCATGAATCTTCCTCCTTCAAAGCCGGTCCAGCATGCGCTTCACTTGGCGGATGGCCTTTGCGTCGCGCTTATAAAATATCCACTGTTTGATGCGCTTCCCGCGGATCAGGCCCGCGGAGGCCAGGATATTGAGATGCTCGCTGGCGGTCGGCTGGCTTACCTTCAGCTTGCGCGCGATCAGCAACCCGCAGACGCCGTCCTTCACCAGGTCACCATCCACCTGCGGGGGAAAGTGCTTGCGCGGCTGCCTAAGCCAATCCAGTATCCGCAGCCTGCTGTCATTGGCGAGCGCCCGAAAAATCCCTTCCGCTTCCATATAGACAATTAGCTAACTGCCTAATTATAATTCAAGAAACGGTGCAGGAAAGCAAGAAATGAGTGCCGCGATTCGCAAGATCCAGCCGGATGACGAGCGCCGGTGGCGCGAGCTATGGGACGCGTACACCCGCTTTTACGAGCGGGAGCCCCGCGAGGACATCACCCGCCACACCTGGAGGCGCATCCTGGACCCGGCATTCCCCGTCTATGCCATCGTGGCGGAGGCGGAGGGTGGCGAGGCGATCGGCTTTGCCAATTACGTCATTCATGAGAACACGTCGACGCTCAGCCCGGTGTGCTACCTGGAGGACCTGTTTGTCGAACCAATCCGGAGAGGGGCCGGAGTCGGCAAGCAGTTGATCGACTGGCTGCTGGCGGAAACCAGGGCCCAGGGCTGGTCGCGTCTTTATTGGCAAACCAAGGAAAACAACTACCGCGCCCGAGGGCTCTACGACAAGTACGGGCCGCACAGCGGTTTCGTGCGGTACGTGATTCACAATTCGGGAAACCAGGTTCCTGACCGCGGGTCCGCCCCGGCAAATCCGGCTGGTCTGCAAATCGGAGGACCATGAGATGGACATTATCGCGCGACTGGAAGCAACGAGAGATCGAACGCTCGAGTACTTTGAGATGGGCGAAGAACAACTCGCCCGGCGATACGCACCGGGAAAGTGGCCGATCGGTTTCATTCTGCATCACCTCGCCGATGCCGAGACGGTGCTGTTCGACCGAATCCGCCGGGTCATCAGCGAGCCGCGGCAGGTGCTCTGGGCCTTCGATCAAGATGCGTGGGCAAGGGGCCTGGATTATTCCCGGATGCCCCTCGGTCTGTCCCGGCGGATATACGAATCAGTCCGGGCCGGCATCATTTATCAGGCTCGCATGCATTACGAGAGGAACGGCCACCTGGAATTCGTCCACAATGAAACCGGCGTCCGGACCCTGAAGGCCGAGTTCGACAAGGTGGCATCGCATAACGAGCACCACCTGGAACAGATCGATCTGGCGCTCAGGAATTCGCACGCCGATCTCCGATAGTGCCGGGGTTTCTGATAAGCTCACAACTTATGAAATTTGCCCTGATCCTGATCGCCGCGGCGGCCGTCGCGCAACCGTTGGTCCCCGTGGACCCGGCGCTTGCCGAGATCGCCGCCACGCATTCCTTTCTCGAAGCCGCGATCTCACCGGATGGCGTCCATGTCGCCTATGTGGAGGCGCTGGCAGGGCCGGCTGACTCGGCCATCTATATCGCGCCGCGCACACGCGTCACGGCGGGCGATGGCAAGAGCTCGTGCGACGAAGCGGCTATCGCCTGGTCGCCTGACGGCAAACAGCTCGCCTTTCTCTCCGACCGCGAGAAGAGAGAGCAATTGCAGCTTTACGTGGCGCCTTCCAGCGGCGGGCCGGCGCGCCAGTTGACACACCTCAAGGGCCTGCTGGCCGATCCGCGCTGGTCGCCTGACGGAAAGCGAATCGCCATCCTGTTCACCGAGAACTTGCCGCATGCCGCCGGGCCGCTCGACCCCGTGCCGCCCGATTCCGGCGTGCTGGGATCTCTGATTTACGAGCAGCGGCTGACCGTGGTCGACGTGGCCACCGGCGCGGCGCGTCAGCTCTCGCCCAAGGACATGTACGTCTACGAGTACGATTGGTCGCCTGACGGCCGCACCTTCGCCGCCACCGCCGCGCATGGGGCCGGCGACGACAACTGGTGGATCGCGCAGCTCTACACCATGCCTGCCGATGGCGGCGAGATGATGAGCATCTACAAGCCGCCGGTGGAGCAGCAAATCGCCGTGCCACGCTGGTCGCCCGACGGCAAATCGGTGGTATTCATCGGCGGCCTGATGAGCGACGAGGGCTCGAATGGAGGCGATGTCTTCCAGATCTCCGCGGGCGGCGGCGCGGCGCGCGATCTGACGCCGGGCCTGGCATCCTCGGCCAGCAATATTACGTGGCCGCTTGGCAGCAAACAGCTTTACTTCACGGAGCATTTCGATGGCGGCAGCGCCATCTCGGAACTGGACCCGGCGGCCGGCCAAACGGAGCGCTTATGGCAAGGCGACGAGAGCATCACTCCGCCATTCGACGATAGCGGAATCTCCATGACGGCCGACGGCAAAGCAAGCGTGGTGATCCGCCACTCCTGGCAGAAGCCGCCGGAAATCTGGGCGGGACCGGTTGGCGATTGGAAAGCGGTGACGCACGAAAACGGCCAGCGCAAACCGCTCTGGGGCCAAGCCAGGAGCCTGCATTGGATGAACGATGGCTTCCGCGTGCAGGGTTGGCTGCTGTACCCCAGCCAGTTCGACGCGAGCCAAAAATATCCCCTGGTGGTAGAGGTTCACGGCGGACCGGCGTCGAGCCTGAAACCGGCGTGGCCGCGCCCCGGCTTTAATCCGGTGCTGCTCTCGCAGCAGGGGTACTTCGTGCTGATGCCCAATCCGCGCGGCAGCTATGGGCAGGGCGAAAAATTCGCCATGGCCAACGTGAGAGACTTCGGCGGCGGCGACCTGCGCGACATTCTGGCGGGCGTGGACGAGGCCATCCGCACGGCCCCGGTGGACCCCGGACGCGTGGGCATCACCGGCTGGAGCTATGGCGGATTCATGACCATGTTCGCGGTGACACAGACCACTCGCTTCCGCGCCGCCGTGGCCGGCGCGGGCATTTCCAACTGGCAGAGCTACTACGGCGAGAACTCCATCGACACATGGATGATTCCGTATTTCGGCGCGTCGGTGTATGACGACCCTGCGGTGTACGCGAAAATGTCGGCCATCGATTTCATCAAGCAGGTGAAGACACCGACCCTGGTGGTGGTGGGCGAACGCGATGGCGAATGTCCCGCGCCGCAATCGTACGAGTTCTACCACGCGCTGAAGACGCTGGGAGTGAAGACGGAGATGGTGGTGTATCCCAACGAGGGCCACTCGTTCCACACTCCGGCGCACCAGAAGGACGTGCTGCTGCGCATGATCGCGTGGTTTAACGAGAATTTGAAGTAGGGCAGCCGAGGATTGAGGGCGATGATGCCCGCCGGGCTTCGCGCTTCACGGAATCGGGTAGGTCGCGGTACATCTCGCACCGCAGCGAGGTGAACGATTTCATCCGATGAGTTCGGCCTCGCGGCCCGGGATCGCAACATCGTCCGGACGCGCCGCTGTACTTGGGGGTTGAAGCGTGATTTGCCCGGCGTGAGCGCTTTCTCTCTGGAGTCTTTCATCGCTCCGGCCAAGGCATGGACTTCATGCAACTGGAGGCCACGGTCGAGAGCTTGCGCAACGAACTGCAACTCACCGACACATACCCGGCGCTGGCCCGGCTGCGTCTCAAAATAGCGAATCTCGTCAGTACGAAGGCTGCCCGGCAATAAGCGGTTTTTGCCGGATTTCCAGGCACCCGCGGCCGGTGGGCAGCACCTTGCCCGGATTGAGGCGCCCGTCGGGGTCGAACAGCTCCTTCAGCCGCCCCATCATCTCGAGCGTCTCCGGCGAGAACTGCTTGCCCATCAGTTCGTTCTTTTCCATGCCCACGCCGTGTTCTCCGGTGATGGATCCGCCGGCCTCGATGCAGTAGGTCAGAATCTCCGCGCCCGCCGCATGCGCCCGATCGAAGTCGCCGGGCTTGCGCGCGTCGAAAAGAATGATGGGGTGCATGTTGCCGTCGCCCGCGTGGAAAATGTTGCTGATGGTCAAACCGTATTTGCGCGCGGTCTCGTTGATGAAATGAAGGGTCGGCGCGATCTTGGTGCGAGGCACCACGCCATCCTGTACATAATACGTCGGGCTCACGCGGCCCACCGCGCCGAACGCGTTCTTGCGGCCTTTCCACAGCAGATCGCGCTCTTCCGCGGTCCGCGCCACGCGGAACTCGCGCGCGCCGCACACCAGGCAGGCTTCGCGAACCTGCGCCACCTGCTCTTCCACTACTTCCCCGAGGCCCTCCAGTTCGATCAGCAGGACCGCTGCGGCGTCCATGGGATAACCCGCGTGGGTAGCCTCTTCCACCATCCGCAGCATTACGCCATCGAGCATTTCGACTGCCACCGGAGTAATGGCGCGCGCTGTAATTTCGGCCACCGTGCGCCCGGCATCTTCGTTGGATTCGTAAATCGCCAGAATCGTCTTGACGGCCTCCGCCTTGCGCATCAGCCGCGCAATCACGCGCGTGAACAGCACCATGGTGCCTTCCGAGCCGGTCAGCAAACCCGTCAGATCGTAACCCGGCAGGTCGACCTCCTTGCCGCCAATCTCCACCACCGTGCCATCGGGCAGCACCGCTTCGAGCCCCAGCACGTGGTTGGTGGTGACGCCATACGCCAGGGTGTGCGGTCCGCCGGCGTTCTCGGAAACATTCCCGCCGATGGTGCAGGCGCGCTGGCTGGACGGGTCGGGCGCATAAAAATAGCCTCCGTTCTCCACCGCGCCGGTGATATCCAGATTTACGACGCCCGGTTGGACCACGACACGTTCGTCCTCGAGATCGATTTCGAGGATGGCGTTCATGCGCGCGAAGGCGATCACGATGCCGCCTTCGCGTGGGATCGCTCCGCCCGAGAGGCCCGTGCCCGCTCCGCGCCCGACGAACGGCACGCCGAATTCGCGCGCGATTTTGACGATCCCGGCCACGTCGTTGGTATCGCGCGGAAATACCACCACGTCCGGGCGATGCTTATAGACACCGCCGTCGTATTCGTAGAGCGCCAAGTCTTCCGGCCGGTCGAGGCAGGCCCGTGCCCCCAGCAACGATACCAGCCGTTTCACGCATGCGGGAGGCAGCATGAATTCAGTGTAGCCAAAAGTATGGGTCGGGAGGCAGCCCGCCAGGGGCAAGCTAGAGCGTGCCCTACGTCGCGGTAAACCCGAATTCCTGAATGAAAGCCTTGATCTGCTCTTCGTTTATCAGGCCGGGATTGTATTCGACGATCGCCGTCCGCTCCGGATAGCTGGACTTCGATCGCACGATTCCTTTTTGATCCTTGAGCAGTGCGTCGAGCCCGACCGCGCACGTAATGCAAGTGAATCCTTCTATGCGATACGTCACGGTCTTGGTCTTCGCCCTGCTGCCGGCAGCTTCCGCCGCGCCCAAACCGCAGGCGATCCCTTGAATGAACTCTCTGCGGACCATCATTCGTCAGTTCCCTCCTTTAACGCGCTGTCCCAATACCGGCTTCGTAGCGCCACGCCGTCTGGCTTTTCGCTCCATCGGAGAATCGCGTGTCGGTATAGTCGTCGAACTCGATCTTCTTGTCCAGAACGCCGGTTTCGATCATCAGATCGCGCACCAGGTCGAAGTCCGCCCTGCGCGGCGCGAGAGGTGTGTACATGACGCGATCCATGGGCTTGGTAAGGGCCCAGCGCAACAGTGCAGGCTTCTGGTTGTAATAGAACCGGCCCACGAAATCGGCCGCATCGTCACGCTCCGGTTTGCCTTTGTCCAACCACAAGCCCGAGCGGGCGATGCCGTCCACCAACTCCTGTACCACGTCGGGACGGCGATCGATCAAGCTCTGCTGCACCACGAGAATGCACGACATGTAATCCGGCCAGTACTCGCGCGCCTGGAAGAGGATGCGGCCGTAGCCGCCTAACTCCGCCTGCGAGGGGAACGGCTCACCCATGGAATACGCGTCGATGGCGCCGGCCGCCAATGCACCCGGCACATCCGGCGGCGCCATTTCCACCATCTTGATTTCGCGCGGCTTGATTCCATAAACCTTCATCGCGCGGAAAATGAGCAGGCGCTCGTCGGAAAAGCGGCTGGGAATCGCGATGGTGCGGCCCCGCATATCGGCGAAGGTCCTAATGGGGCCGTCTTTCTTCACCACGACCGCGCTTCCGTAACGATGCCCCAGGTAAACCACCTTGATGGGAACGCCTTGTGCCCGCAGCGCGATGGCCAGCGGCGCGACGATAAAGGCAGCTTGGATGCGATTCGAAATGAGAGCCTCTTTAATCTCCGGGAAACCCTGAAACAATCGCGGCAGGAAGATTTCGCCGCTGTCCGAGAGTTTGGAAATATAGTCGGTCACGGGGCAGGTAAGCTGGCAGGTGACGGGTATGTACGCAACGACGATCTTACGCTTCGCCGGAGGACGATAATCGTTGAGGACCGCCGCCCAGTTGACATTCAGCCAGGCGTGCAGCGCCGAGATGAGGACCAGCCAGCCGCACCCGAAGATGACGACTCTGTTTTTAAGACTCATCGCGGAACCCCCAGCGAATTGAGCGGATCTCTCTCAGCCGGCGGAAGCAGAGATCGAGCGCGAGCCCGATGAGTCCGATCAGCAGCATGGCCGCGACCACCAGGTCATACCGCTTGCCGGAATTGCGGGCGTCGATGACCAGGTAGCCCAGGCCGGAATCCACCGCGATCATTTCGGCGGCCACCATCACCAGCCAGGCGATGCCGAGCGCGATGCGCAACCCCACGAGAATCTGCGGCAGCGCCGCGGGAAACACCACGCGCGCCAGAAGCTGCGGCGCGGTCAAGCCGAAATTACGCCCCGCGCGGCGGAAAATGGCGGGCACGCCGGACACGCCGCTGACGCAGGAGACCACGATCGGGAAAAGCGCGGACAGGAAGATCAGAAAGACCGGCGTGGTCTCACCCACGCCAAACATGAGAATGGCCACCGGAATCCAGGCGATGGGACTGATAGGCCGCAGCATCTGTAAAACCGGATTCACCACCTGGTTGACGGCTGGATACCAGCCGAGCGTCAGGCCCAGCGGGATGCCCACTGCGGCGGCCGCGCCGAATCCGAGAGCGACGCGACGCAGCGAATCGCCAATGTAGGCCCACATCAACCCCTTTCGGGATAATTCCGCGAGTCCTCTTTCCACCGCCAGCGGCGAGGGGAAGACTTTGGTCCTGGTCCACGCAACCGAATAATTCCACAACAGCAGCAACAGCGCCGCTGCCACCAGAGGCCACAGCCATCGCTCCCACTTTGCGGGTTGGGCCAGAGAGTTCATATCTGATGCGCCAGCCCTAGCTGCTCCAAAATCCCGTTCCGCAGCTCCAGGTAACGGGGCGCGCTGATGTCGCGGGGATGGGGGATGTCGATGTTCACGATCTTCTGAATATTCGCCGGGCGGCCGCTCATTACGGCCACGCGGTCGGCGAGTTGAACCGCTTCGTCGATATCGTGGGTGACGAAGATCACGGTGTTGCGCTCCTCCCGCCAGATGCGCAGCAACTCGCCGCGCATAATGAGCCGCGTGATGGAATCGAGCGCGCCGAACGGCTCGTCGAGCAACAGCACATCGGGGTTGACGGCCAGGGCGCGGGCCACCTCGAGCCGCTGTTTCATTCCGCCCGAGAGTTCCGCCGGGTATGCTTTTTCGAAACCCACCAGGCCAACCATTTTGATGTAGTGCGCCACGCGGCGTGCGCGTTCCTCCCTGGCCAGCTTGAAGAGGCCGAACTCGATATTGCCTTCCACAGTGAGCCACGGGAAGACGCCGCGCTCCTGGAAGACGAAGATGCGGCGCGGATCGGGTCCGCGGACCGTTTCGCCGTCGATTCGGATCTCGCCGCCGGTGGGAGAAAGAAAGCCTCCTATAGCGCTCAGCAAGGTCGATTTGCCGCATCCGGACGGGCCGACAATGCACAGAAACTCGCCCTTGGCCACTTCCAGATTGACGTCATTCAGCACCGGCGTACTCTTGCCGTCGCGCGTAAACGTCATGTGGATGTGTTCCGCGGATAACTTGGTTTCCAATTGCGTCATGACAGGTACGGCCAACTAATCCTCCGAGTAATCCCAGCGCAGCGCCTTCGCTTTCTCGAGCGATCGCATTCCCTGGTCCAACAGCAGGCCGATGACGCCGATGATGGCCATCCCGGCCACTACGAGATCGTATCGATTGCCCGCGTTGCGCGCGTCGACGATCAGAAATCCCAAACCCGAATTCACGGCGATCATCTCGGCTGCCACCACCACAATCCAAGCCACGCCCAAGGTAATCCGCAAGCCGGTGATCAATTGAGGCAGGGCCGCTGGGTACAGAACGCGCCAGACCACGCCCGCCGGACTCAGCCCGAAATTGCGCCCGGCATTCACATAAACCGAGGGAATTCTCTGAACCGCATTGATGGCCGTGAGCAGCAGCGGGAAAAAGCAACTGAGGAAGATGAGAAAAACGGCCGAGAGATCTCCCACGCCGAACCAGAGAATCGCCAGCGGAATCCAGGCCAAGGGAGAGATGGGGCGGAAGATCTGAATCAGCGGATTCAAGGCCATCTCGGCGCGGCGGTACCACCCGATCATCAGCCCAAGCGGAATGGCCGAAACCGCGGCCAGGAAAAATCCCCATGTCACCCGAAATAGCGAAGCGGTGACGTATTTCAGGAGCAATCCGTGGCGCACCAGGTCGGCCACGCCGCCCAGGGTCTCGAGCGGACCCGGCAATAAGTGGGTAGAGCTGCGGGAGACGGCGAATTGCCAGAGCAGCAGCAGTATCGCAACGAATGCAATCGGGCGGAGCCAGCCGATCAGGCGATGCGGCATGAAGGACAAGTTATCGCGTCCGGCGGGAACGGACAATAGTATGAATCGACTACCGCAGCGGCGGGCTGAAGCCTGGCTGAAGCCCGCCCCACCACTCCCCGCGGGGCCGGCTTCAGCGCCAGGTACCGGCGTGAAAGCCGCAGCGTTCGAGTACGCGCGCCACGTCGTCGCGGAGCGCGCCCAACTTGGGCGCTGCGCGAAGCATGTCTTCGGCCTCCGCGGGATACCAGTTGCGCCGGAGCGGATCGCCCAGGCCAGCCACGTTGAAAGGCTCGATGAAGGGGCAAATGTCGTCGCTCAGAGTGCGCGATTCGGTTGGGGTGCGTGCTGCGCGGGCACGTTCCAAGAGCTGCCTGGCTTGAAAGGCCGGATTGTCGTGCAGCAGGAAAGAGCCGGCCAGGTGCGGTTTTCCCAGCCTGCGAGCCGTCTCGGAAAAAGTCGCGGCGGCGAAATAGAGCAGCGACAGCGAAACGAATACGGGGAAGTCCGCCATGGTGGCATAGAGGCTGCCGATGAGCCGCGCGGTGGCCAGCAATTCGTCTTCGGTTTGTCGGGCATACGCGGCTAGGGCGGGGCTCAAGCGGGACGAATCGAGGTCGCGCTCGAAGATTTCCGCGAGGCGCGCGACGCCCAGAAGGGTCAGCGGAAACCCGGTGGAAAGCAGAGGGTCGACAAATCCGGCCGCCGACGGCAACAACGCCCAACGCCGGCCGGCAATCGCTCCGCTGTGAAATGAAAGGCGCGGTGCATGCACGAACGGCCTCTCCGGGAGAGCCTCGGCGAATTGGCTGTGTACGGTGGGAAAGCGCTCGATGAGCCGCTGCCAGGCCGGCGCTCCTTCGCTGAACCGGAGGCGCACCGCCACTTCGCTGGTGGCCGCCACGCCGGCGCTAGTGATGCCGTTCGAAAAGCGTAAGACCCAGATCCATCCGCCCTCGAAGATGTGATGCACCGCGGCATCGTCCACTGGATAGGGCCCGGGTTCGTCGAGGCGGCGGACGTTCGTGAAGTGCGTGTAGAGGGCCTCGGTGGGCGGCAGATCGGGCAGCGGAAGCTCGGGCAATGCGAAGGCCCGGTGCAGGAAGCCGCGTGGCCCAGTGGCGTCCACAACGAAGGGGGCGCTTACGGCGAGGGGCTTGCCCTGGCGCGTGGCTTCCAAACGCACTTCATCGTCCCGTTCACTGGCGCTTTGCAAGCGGACTTCATCCAGGTAGCAGACGCCAGCCTTCTGCGCTTCGCTCACGAAAAGCGAATCGACTTCGGCTCGATACCAATGCGTATCGCCGATGGCATCGTGCGGGCTGGCCGCCACCAGCAGTTGGTCCCGGCGGTCCGGGTCTGCGGGAGCGCGGCGGCCGGGCTGGTGATGGTAAAAGGTGAAGCCGCGTTTGAGCCCGCAGGCGACGTGCGGGTATGCTTTCCGCCACGTGCCCCATTTGCATAGCGGCAGGAGGTTGGGAAGATTGTAGCGGGTTGCCAATTCTTCGAGCAGAAGATTGGAAAGCGGCGTGGTCGATTCGCCGATCATGAAGCGGGGGTGTTTGGCGCGCTCCAGCAGGACGACCGATTTGCCCAACCGGCGCGCGATCATGGCCAGCAGCGAGCCGGCGAATCCCGATCCGATGACGGCGATGTCGTAATCCGCGCTCAACTGCGCCCTCCGCACCGCGGGCAGTCCACTCGCTCAGGTATGTTCTGATCGAGGTTCATCCGATGCAATCGCGCCGCCCGCGTGGGGTAACAAATGTCGCACTGGGAGAATCGTTGCAGATCCCAGAGATCGGCAAAAACGCGACCTTTGCGGTGGCCGAGACCGTATTCGAAGGACGCTTCGAGCGTGGCCATGGAAGGCGGCGCGAAATCGCCGTCGAGGGCCAGCGCCTCCATTGCGCCGTTGCCTGCGCGCGTGGGAATCAGAGTGGCCGCCGACGCTCCGCACTCAAACGCGAAATGGAGCGAGCGTTTGGCCCACTCAACGGCCTCGTCTTCCTGCAGGAATGGCGGTTTCACCAGGATGAAGACGCGCAGGTCGATACGGTTGCTAGCGAGCAGGCCCGCCGCCTCGCGGAATCGAGCGAGCGTCAGGTGCTTATTGAGGCGCGGAAGAACGGCCGGGTGGACCGTTTCGAGGCCCATGGCGACTTCCAGGCGGCCTGAAATCAACTCCTGGAAGCGCAGGCAGTTTTCGCCGATCAGCGCAGGATGGCTCTCGACGATGACGTGCTCGAAAGGCGCGAGCCGTTCCGATATCGGCGAATAATCGGCGAGGGGAACGGCGAGTGGATCGAAGAAGCTGCCGCTGTTGTAGAGCTTCACGTGGCGCGCCGCGGGTAGCCGGGCGAGCGCGTACTCAATCTGCGAGGGAATGGCTCCCGCGGGCACTGTTTCCGTGAGGGTGTTCTTCCACAAATCGCACATCAGACAGCGCCACGGACATTCGCGGTTGGTCAGGAAAACGGTGTTGACGGAAACGATCTCACCGTCACGCGACCGTTCCTCCTCCGCGAAGAACAAATAGGGCCGCAGAGGGTCGACCGCATTGCGCGGAGGCCGCTGCGCGACGATCCACGAATCGAGACTGGCCTTGGCGCTCACGAATACAGAGACAGAAAATGCCGGCGATACTCGGCCTCGCGGAAGGGCGAGCGGTCGTGCGGAATGCCCGCCGGAACGGCGCCGTGTTGGAAGCGGCGCTTTGGAAATACCGGCATTTCAAGCCCGGTAAGCGCACGAATGCCGCGGCTCACGATCTCGCCTTTGAGTTGGTAGAGACGCGGGACGTCATAGTTCGTCAGCTCAATGAACGGGACGGCCTCGGCGACCGCAATCACTGAGGGCCGCAGATACGGGCTGAAGCCATGAAATCCAAAATGGCGTCCCGGCGCGTAGGTGCGCGTGTAGGAGCGGCTGAGGCCGCCGGTGTAGGTGAGCGAGTGCTTGATCCGGCCCACGCCCCAGCCTTCCTGATACAGCATCTGATTGTTGATGACGCTGCGAATGGTCAGCTCCGGGTTCTCTTCGATGGGATAATCTTTCAGGTTCTCATCGCCGCCATCGCCATCGATCAGGTAGCGCCAATCGGGATAGCGGGCGCGGATGCCGCGGCACAGCGCCACAGCCATGGTGGCCGACTCGATATCGAGCGGCTTATAGTCTTCCACCAGGCGAATAGTTTCGTGAACGTCGAGCGTCGCCGGATCGCCATCGATCGGCTCCAGGAACAGACCCAGGCCCAGCGATTCCAAAAACGAGCGCGCCTGTTGCAGATCGGGACCGCCGCCGAGCGAGAGCACGAACGCCTTCAAGCGCGCCGGGTTCATGCCGAGCTTGCGCATCACGTGGTAAGTGGCGAGAAACACGCTGCCGCTATCGATGCCGCCGGAAAAACAAACCCCCAGAGGCTCGCGCTCCGGGACCGTTTGCAGGAAGCGCGAAATTTCTTCCGCCAGAGCACCGATGTAGGCTGCGCCGATCGCGTCCAGGTCAGCCGGCAAGCTGGCGGGTTTGGGATCGAAGAAGCGGGTGTAAGTGGGGTCCGGATCGGGACAGCCGATAAGTTGCAACTTCACGACGTAATGGGCCGGCACCATGCGGGTGTAACTGGGGTGAAACTGCGACTCCAGGCTTTCGGATTTGAGCCAGTTGTAGATGGAATCGATGCGGTCGGCGACAATCAGGATGGGGCCGGCCTGCTGCTTGGCTAGGAAGTAACGCATGGGACGGTCGAGCGAACGCGCCATGGTCACGGTCTGGCCCTCACGCGCGATGAGGGCGAACGAGCCTTGCAGGTTTCGCGCGGCCTCGACGGGGTTCTTCAGGAGCAGTTCGCGTGCGGCCTCAACGGTCACATCGTAGAGCTGATTGCCGCTCGGATCGAGAAGGTCGATTACTCGTTCGATATAGCTATGCATTTCGTTTAAGTTTCCACTTTCAGGTCTAACGATTGTTACCCTTCTTCTTTGGTAAACAGGTTTTCGATGTCCCGAGCCCCGTGGAGTACACGGACAACGTCGATGCCGCCAGCACGGGGCGCATAGAACAGGAGATATGCGGTGAAACTGGCCACCGGGGCGCGGCGCAAGCCCTCAAGGCCCACCACGCCGGAATCGTACGGTGTTCCGGAGCGAGGCAGTTTGGCCAGTCGGGCACAGGTCTGATTCACGGCCGTAAGGTACCGTTCGGCCACTTCCACGGTGGCCTGGTCCGCCAAGTATGAAAACTGTTCCATGAGATCCATTGCGGGCACGCGGACGGAAAGTGACGGATGGGCTCATCGCTTTTGGTTTTCTTGCCAAGCTTCGTCAGAGCCTCGCGTTTGAGTCCGCGCCAGAAGGCCGGTGTCGCAGCCAGGGGCTCGCCGGAGTTGAGGCCTTCCAAGAGAAGAGCGTCGAGCCGCTCCTTGGCGCGAAGTTTTTGATCCCCCCGGATGAGCTCGCGGACATATTCGCTGGGCGTGCTATAGCCGGCCCTGGTTTGCTGCTCTATATACTCCTTGAGTTCTTGCGGCAGCGAGATGTTCATGGAAGTCATTGGCATAATGATATCTTCTGGCAGAAACTGTCAGTTGCTGCCATCATACCAAAGGCGCGCCGGCCGAAATTGCGGCTTTGACGCCAGGCGCCCTACGCGACGCGCGCCAGATTTCGATAATCATGGCGATGGGGCCGACCACGGTGAGCGCAAAATAAGGCGCGTCGACATTCTGCGCCAGCCGGAACCCCATTTCGGCCAGCGCTACCAGAAACGCCACCACGCATTGCCCGCGCTTTGACTTCATAGTGGTTTTCGGGTCGGTGATCATGAAGAAAATGAAAAGCTGATACATCGGCCCGGTGATGGGCGCCACTTCCGCCAGGAACGGATGGCCGGTAATTAGCGTGCGTACACCCGCCAGAACCACGAATGATGCGACATAAGTAGCGGTGATGTGGAAGCGTTTGACGCGCCAGGTAATAAACGCCCCGAGCACCCACACCACGATCATGGGCCAGATGGAATTGCCCCACTGAATGCTAAGCGTCGCGATAAATTCCGGAGCGAGCAGCAGCATGGCGCAGATCGCAAAATTCGAAGGATTCCAAAGATGCCGGCCGCGCCAGCGGATGACATACTTTGAGGTGATGGCAATCGCGCTGGTGAGCGCGTAGGGCCAAAACTCCGGCGAGCGAATCAGAATTCCCACGCTGATGCCCGTGATGTAAGCGCTCGCCAGCACGGGCCACTTGTGGTACGTGAGGCGCGCCAGCACGATCTCGAACGCCATGGCGGTTCCGATGGCCAGGAGCGTCCGCGAGAAGCTTTCGAGCAAGCCGAACGACACCTGCCCCACCAGCAGGATGAGCGTGATGAAGAGCGGCGGAAGGTAACGATTCTCGCCGCTGAAAAATCGGGCCGCGGCGGCAAGCGCACCGCCGCCGTTAACGGAGGGGACATCGCGGGCGGAATCGTGGGCGGCAGCTTCCCGAATCATGGCTCTATTATCCTATGACGCTCATTGACCTTCGGCGCGGCCAGCGTCTGCGTTTTGCCCGAAGGCCAGCGGACTTCCACGCGGTCCACGGCGGCCGATTTTCCCAGGCCGAAGTGCAGCGCGCGGTCGTTCTGCGCGCAGAATCCGCTGCCGCCTGAAACTTCCTGCAACTGCTGCTGGCCATTCCAGAAGACGCGCACCTGCGCGCCGATCGCGCTGCGATTGCTGGCGCTGCCCTCGAGCGCGAACTCGATCCAATGATTCTCGGGCGACACCGTATTGCGATACACCAGCAGCGGCCCGTTTTGATTGGCCACCACTGCGTCCAGCACGCCGCGGTTCCACAGGTCCGCGAGCGCGATGGAGCGGCCATCGTAAACATCGGTCACGCCCACAAGCTGCGCCACTTCCTTAAACTGGCCCGAGCCGTCGTTGAGGAATACTTTCTTGTGCTGATATCCCGCCAGGCTGCGGCCCTCCATCGGCGGCCAGTTAGCGGCGTCGGAGATGATGGCCTTGTTGCCGCCCGCCACCTTGGAATAGTCGTACCAATAGTTGCGATTGCGGTCGAGAGAGACGTTGCCATTGGTGACGTACAGGTCCTCGAATCCATCGTTATTCAGGTCGCCGAACTGCATGCCGAAGCTCCAGCCGGCAAGCGCCACGCCCATGGAATTGGCCAGGTTCTCGAAGCGCGGGTCGGCCGGCGTGGATCCCGCTTTCGGCATCCACAGATTGTTTCCCTGAACCAGAATTCCTTCTTCGGAAATGTTCGAGACATACACGCCGAAATGGCCGTCGTTGAAGACGTCGCCCACCGACGCGCTCATGCCGCTCTTGGGCGCATAGCCGATCCCGGTCTCTCGCCCCGCCTCGCGAAACCCCTTGCCGCCCTGATTGAGATACAGCTCGGAGACCCCGTAATCGTTGGCGACGAAGAGATCCGGGTAGCCCGTGCCGCGCAAATCGGCGGCCACCGCGGCCAGGGTCCAGCGCCGCGAACGAATGCCGAGCTTCTCGGAGACTTCTTCGAAACGACCGCCGCCCAGATTGTGGAATAGGTACTTTCGGCCGCCATTCTGCGCGTATTCGAAGCTCTCCGGCATCATCCTGGTGGTCTTCAGATGCCACAAATCCACGTCTTCGGGATAGTACCCGCCGAGGAACAGGTCGAGCTTTCCGTCGCCGTCGTAATCCAGCCAGACCGCGGTATTGGCGTTCACCCAAGCGGGCAGCCCGGCCTGCTCCGTTACACGCGTAAAATGTTTGCCGCCGTCGTTGTGAAACAGCTCCGGCTTGCCCCATTTGTAAATCAGGACGTCCTCGAAGCCGTCGTTATCGTAATCGCCCCACACCGCTCCCATGGAGACGCCGGCTCCAGGCTGGTTCACGTCGGCGAGCCCCACTTCCTCCGCCACGTCGCGAAACGTGCCGTCGTGCTGATTGCGGTAGAGCGCGTTGCGGCTTCCCTCGCCTCCATTGGTGACGTAAATGTCGGGCCAGCCGTCCCGGTCGAAATCGACGATGGAGACCGCGGCGCCCATGGAAGCCACTTGCGGCATGATGTGTTGGAGCTTGCGGTCGAGATGGGGAGCGGTGTGACGGAAGTCGATCCCCGCTGCCTTGGAAACCTCTTCGAAACTGAACCCATAGCGGCTGAGGGCGCTCGATTGCGTCATCGAGGGTTTGCCCGGCGATGCGATTCGCTTATACACCAGCGGCGCGGCCAGCAGTCCAACGAAGAGAAGCGTGAGGGCAATTCGCATCTTAGTTCCTTAACGCTCTCTCAAACATTTCCGGCGTAACGTATCGCGTGTGGAAATTCAGCCAGTCTTCGGGGTGGCGCCGATACGCGGGATCCTCTTCCAGCGTCCGCGGCGGCGCGTCGTAATTCTTCATACCGTGATACGGCAGCGGAAGCACGGTCTTCGAATAAACCGAGTTGAAGTCGCCATCCTTGATCCATCCGTCTCCAATCATGATGTAGTCGCGCTTCCATCCCGCGGGCGGAGCGTCCGGCGCTCGAAACCGCAGCACCACCTCGTCGCCCGCGTTGACTATTGCCATGCGGTCGTCGATCTTCTCGAGTAACTCGCGGACATCGCCAAACCGCGTGGCATAGCCTTCGAGATCGCGCCAGATGGGGCCAGTGGACGCGATCTTATTGTAGTCCGGCAATTCGGGCGACGAAGGATTCGCGGCCTTCACTTCCGAGAATCCGCGATAGCGCAGCTCCGCGCTGCTCAATGCCAGGCGCTCGACGCGGTTGCGATCGGGCGCGGCGGGGGCCCACGCCAGTTGGTCCCAATAAATCTCCAGGTTCGTGCGCAACCGCAGCTTGCGGGTCGCACCGGGCCGAAACAGGCCGGTCAGATCGAGCACCACGGTTTTCATTTTGCCCGCCGGGAAGCCCAGATTCTTTTTCGCCGCGGTCCATTTGCCGCTTGCGTCCGGCACTTCGATACTCAGGCCTTGGGGCTGGGGAATACTGTTCTGACCGATGGCGATATTCACCGTCGCATCGGTGGGGTGCGTCCAGCCGGTGGCGAGAAGGTACAGCGGAGCGTTTTGCGGCGCAGCGGCGGGCAGTTCCAATTCCACCCAATGGTCGCGAGTCAACCCCTGGTAGGGGCCGCGGCCGAAGGTATCGAGGTATTGCCGGTCGACATCGCGAACAATCGCGCTGACGTCCGCGCCGCAGTCGTCGTGCGCGCTTAAGAACGGCTGCGGCTCCGTCGTCGTATAGATCTTCAACTGCGGCGGCGGGACGGCGAACCGCTCGTCGGTGTAGATCGCGGTACCTTCCGGATGGTCCACCACCATAAGCGAATAGTGGTCGATATAGTAGGTCTCCCACAGTTCGTCGGTGATGCGCAGATCGTAAAATCCGTCGCGCGGTTTCAGGCTCTCGCCAGGAATCTTGAACCACTCCTCGGTCTGATAAATCCCGGCGACCACCTGGGCGTTGATGTGCAGGCCCAGCGCGGAGGACCATGGCGCGCCGTCCTTCACGAAGCTCATCGCATTGCCGTCCCAGGCGAACAGCCAGGGGCACGAACCCTTCAAACGCTGTGTGGCCAGGATTTCCTCGTCGGCTTTCAACTCGAATTCGCCTTGCACCACGCCGTTCGGCCAGGTGATGCGGGCCACATCCACCTGCGAGCGGTCGCCGAGGCCGAAATGCACAAACTGTGATGTGATGGCTTGCTTCTGCGTCAACAGGCCGGCGCGCACTTCAATTTCGCCGCCGATACCGAAGGAATTGATGCGCTGATCGCCGCTCGCTTTGGCGGCGCGCAGGCGGATGTTCTGCCAGCCGTAATTCTTGCTTCCGTGGTTCAGCAGTTCGATAGGATGTCCGCCGGAATCGAGCCCCACCAAGTCCAAACGGCCATCGCCGTTGACGTCGACTACGCTCGGGGAAACAACGCTCGCCGCGATCTTCTTGCCACCGAGGAACACTTGGCCGTCACCCACCAGAAGATCGAGACTGCCATTGTTGTCGAAGTCCGCGACCACGAGGGTTGGCGATCCACCCGGATCGGCTTTCACCACTTCCTTGCCGTCCGACAAGCGAACCACCGCACCGTCGCCGCGAAGCAGCACGAAATCGAGAAGGCCGTCCTTATCGATGTCCGCCGCCGCAACGGCAACGAATCGCCCGTCCAAGCTCGCGCTGGGTCGAAACTGTCCCAGACGCTCGTTGGCGAAGACGTGGAGCCGGCCGTCCCCGTCGATCAGCGCGACATCGGGGACGCCATCGCCGTCGATATCCGCGCTTGCAAACGCAGTGAGGCCGTTGACGCCCGCAAAAGGATGGATCACGGCAAAAGTCTCGTCTCCGTTGTTGCGCAGGACGATCGGCTCACCGGCGTTCGCGCCGAGCACGATGTCCAGATCTCCGTCGAGATCGACGTCGAAGGCCCAGGCGCCGGTGTACGATCCGTGGAGGATGCCGGCCGGAAGGTGCGTGCGTCCGGTGATGTCGGTGAAGCGATTGAGATCCTGCTGCTCGTAGAAGGCCAGGCCACCGGTGCCCGCAAAAATCAGATCGGTCCGAAAGTCGTAATTCAGGTCGGCCCCGAGGATGGCGTTGCGCCCAATGGTTGTGGCGCTGCCTCCCGGAAAATGAAGCTTCGCCCCGCCGGCGATTTGCACGCTCGTCCGATCCGCCCACAAGATTGACGCTGCTCCCTTGTCGTCCAGCGGAATGGCGCCGACCCACAATTGAGGCCCCGCGGGACCGCCTGCGAGTGGTTTGGCTTCGAACTGCAGCGCGAGATCGGCGGCCGCGGGCTCCGAGGCGGGCGCGGGCAATTTCAAAAAACGATCGAAGGGATCGCTCACGAATGTGGTGGGCGTCTTCACTTCATTCAGGCTCTTGCGATACTCGGGCACGCGGGCCAGGGTATTCCGGAGGTACATCACACGAACGGCCGCGGGGTGCGGATTCGAACCCGCGGCTGCTTGCCGCAGCAGGTTCATCTGCTCCTTGGCTTCCGCCGGCCAGGAAGCCGATGCCTGCGACAACTTGCCGGTGGCACTCTGCAGTGTGGCGCCGTCGCCGGTCTTGGCTGCCAGGCGCGCCACTTCAAGCAGCACCGCCACGTTATCCGGCCGCTCGCCGAGCAGTTTTTGAAACAGCTTCTCCGCGCTGGCATCGCTCGACGGTTTGGCCTCGCGCTCGGTTTCTTCGGCCAGCGAGAACTGCGCCTTCACGTTCTTCGGATCCAACTGCACGGCCTTTTGCAGGTGCGCTATGGCTTCCGCGAGCTTTCCCCTGCGGTCCTCGATCGAGCCGAGCAACGCTTCAACTTGGCTGTTTTCCGGCATCAGTGACCGCGCGCGTTCGACGTTGTTGAAGGCCGCGTCGAAATCCTGCTGCCGGGCAGACAACAATCCGAGATTGGCCCAACTGGCAGGCTCGCCGGGAGCGAGCTGAGTGGAGAGGTGGAGCTTATCCTGAGCCCGAATGTCGTCACCGCTCTGCAATGCCGCGAGCCCCACCGAGAAGGCGCTTACGACGTCGCGATACTGTTGGGATTTGGGGTCGGGCAGACCGGCATGGCGGGAGCAGGCGCTGAGAAAGGCGGCGAGGAATAGCGCGGAAGCGGGGCTTCCGGCAACTCGGGGGAACTTCATTTCCGCAGAAGGGCGAGGATTTTTTCCTGGTTTTTGAGAATTAACGGCAGACTTTCCTGATTCTGCGTGATAATCGCCTGGTTTACTTGTATGGTTTTTGGGTTCGCGAGAATGGTCCGCTGGTTTTCCAGAATCAGCTTCTGGTTGGCGAGAACGTCATTTTCCGACATTCGAGTAGTGTGACAGGCGGGCATTTTCCGGTCAATAATGGATTCGTATTATCGGCTGATGGGGCGCTAGGCGACGCCTCAAATCGCGCCGATGCGCCATGATGGCGCCGCAATCGGAGCACCCCGGCTCGGAGGTGGCTTGACGAGCGCAAAAACCCTGCAGGCTGTCAACCCTCGCGAAATTTGCTGGTCCGATCTGGCGACAGGTCGAGCCGAGGGCTTCGCCCTTGAGGGTGCGGCAACACCGCGCTAGGCCTCTGCGGTGAACTATGCGTCCCTCCCCACTTGTCCTCAACCCCGCAATGGCGTTAGATTAGCATTTCCCCAAACTGAGGTGACCGTGAAACTGACGATTCTGGCCTGCGCCGTCGCGGCCGCGATAGGCGGCCTGTTCGCGTATCAGGATTCCAATACCCAGACCGAGCGGGAACTGGTGGCCATGGAGCGGGCCTCCATGGACGGCTGGCTCAAAGGCGATTCGGGACCGATGCTGGCGGCGTCAGACCCCGATATCACGCTGTTTCACGTTATGGCCGAGCAGCGGGTCGATGGAATTGCGGCGGTCAAAGAACTGTATGCGCCCTACGCCGGCCGGCCGCTGTTCGATAGCTACCAGATCGAAAATCCGAAGGTGCAGGCCGCCAGTGAGATGGCCATTCTGAGCTATCGCCTGGTCACCCACAACGGCGACGTCGTGCGGAAGTGGAACGCCACCGAAGTTTACCAAAAGAAGAAAGCCGGCTGGCGAGTGATTCACTCGCATTTTTCAACCGCCGCGGGGGCGCAGCAGTAATGCGCCCGGCGCCCAGAGTTTCTGCATCCTGGTTTGGTAGGGCGGGCTTCAGCCCGCCAAGGCGAGCGGATCTCGCCCGTCACAGGTCATTCAACCCGGCCCCGCCGGCGGTAGGGCTGACTTCCATGTCCCAAGGGAACATCCAGCGCGCAGCCCTCACTCCCTTGATACTTTCAGACCCGATGTTGCATTCTAATGAGTGGGTGCTGTTACCGAACAACTCCGGCGTACGTCTGTCCGCCGCAATCAGGAATTCCAAATGAGTGCAATTGCCGTGAATCCCATGGACCGCGCGGTACGCTTCTACACCGCGCCCATTGGCAAGAAGGCCGTCATGGCCGTTACGGGGGTTATGCTCGTGGGCTATGTCGTCGCCCATCTGCTGGGCAACCTCCAGATTTATTCCTCGAATCCCGAGCAGATCAATGCCTACGCGGCATTTCTGCACAATCCCAATAACGTCGTGGCGCTGTGGGCCGCGCGATCCATTCTGCTGCTGGCCGTGATCCTCCACGTTACCGCGTCCGTGCAGTTGTTCTTCCAGAATCGCGCCGCGCGCCCCGTCTCCTATTACAAAAAGGATGACGTGCCCAGCTCCTACGCTGCCCGCACCATGATCTGGAGCGGCCCCATCGTCGCCGCCTTCGTCATCTTCCACATCCTGCACCTCACCGTGGGCGCAGTGCTGCCCACCCGCGACGTCGGCGGCAACCCCGTCACGCCCGACGTCCGCTACAACGTCATCTCCGGCTTCCAGAATTACGCCGTCTCGGGGTTCTACATCTTCGCCATGATCCTGCTGTGCATGCACCTGTACCACGGCATCTGGAGCATGTGCCAGTCCCTGGGCATCAGCCACCCGCGCTACACCCGCGGGCTCAAGAAATTCGCGGCGATTCTCGCCATCCTGATCGCCATCGGCAACTGCTCCATCCCCATCGCCGTAATGGCCGGACTGCTGACCAACAACTGAGGACACCAGCATGCAACTTGATTCGAAATCTCCTACGGGACCGATTGAGAAGCGATGGGAAGAACACCGCTTCCATCTCAAGCTGGTGAATCCGGCCAACAAGCGCAAATATACCGTTCTCGTGGTTGGTTCCGGCCTCGCTGGCGGATCCGCCGCGGCTACCCTGGCGGAGCTGGGATACAACGTGAAGTGCTTCTGCTTCCAGGATTCGCCCCGCCGCGCGCACTCCATCGCCGCGCAGGGCGGCATCAACGCCGCCAAGAATTATCACAACGATGGCGATAGCGTCTACCGCCTGTTCTACGACACCGTCAAAGGCGGCGATTTCCGCGCGCGCGAATCCAATGTCTACCGCCTAGCGGCCATCAGCCTCAATATCATCGACCAGTGCGTGGCCCAAGGCGTACCCTTCGCGCGCGAATATTCCGGCTATCTCGACAACCGCTCCTTCGGCGGCGCGCAGGTCTCGCGCACGTTCTACGCGCGCGGGCAGACCGGCCAGCAGTTGCTCCTCGGCGCATACCAGGCGCTCGAACGCCAAATCGCTGCCGGCCAGGTTCAGATGTTGCCGCGCACCGAAATGCTCGATCTCGTCGTGATAGATGGCAAAGCGCGCGGCATCGTCACCCGCAACCTCATCAACGGCAAGATGGAAACGCACATCGGCGACGCCGTGGTGCTCGGCACCGGCGGCTACGGCAACGTTTTCTATCTCTCCACCAACGCCAAGGGCTGCAACACCACCGCCATCTGGCGGGCGTACAAGCGCGGCGCCCTGTTCGCCAATCCCTGCTTCACCCAGATCCACCCCACCTGCATCCCGGTCTCCGGCGAGTACCAGTCGAAGCTCACTCTGATGAGCGAATCGCTGCGCAACGACGGGCGCGTGTGGGTGCCGCTCAAGAAGGGCGATAAGCGCGCCGCGAGCCAGATTCCCGAGGCCGAGCGCGATTACTTCCTTGAACGCAAATACCCCAGCTTCGGCAACCTCGTACCGCGCGACGTGGCCTCCCGCAACGCCAAGCAGGTCTGCGACGAGGGCCGCGGCGTGGGTGAAACCGGCCTCGCCGTCTTCCTCGATTTCCGCGACGCCATCGAGCGGCTCGGAAAGCACGTCATCAAGGAGCGCTACGGGAACCTCTTCGACATGTACCAGCGCATCACCGGCGAAGACCCCTACCAGGAGCCCATGCGCATCTACCCCGCCATCCACTACACCATGGGCGGCCTGTGGGTCGATTACAACCTGATGTCCAACGTCCCCGGCCTCTACGTGATCGGCGAGGCGAACTTCTCCGATCACGGCGCCAATCGCCTGGGCGCGAGCGCCCTCATGCAAGGGCTGGCCGACGGCTACTTCGTCCTTCCCAACACCATCGGCGATTATCTGGCCTCCAATAAGTTCGAGAAGGTGGAAGCGTCCCACGCGGCCGTCCGCGAAGCCGAGTCAAACGTCACGCAAATCACCCGCAAGCTGCTCGAAGCCAAGGGCACGCGGTCGGTGGATTCGTTCCACCGTGAGCTCGGCAAGATCGTGTGGGAATACTGCGGGATGGCCCGCAACGCCGCCGGATTGAAGAAGGCGCTATCGCTGATTCCGCCTTTGCGCGAGCAGTTCTGGCGCGACGTGAAAATTCTCGGCGGGGCCGAGGAGCTGAACCAGTCGCTCGAAAAGGCCGGGCGCGTGGCCGATTTCCTCGAACTGGCGGAACTGATGTGCCTCGACGCTCTGGAGCGCAATGAATCCTGCGGCGGCCACTTCCGCGAAGAATATCAGACCCCCGAGGGCGAAGCGGCGCGCGACGACGCGAATTACTCCTATGCCGCCGCCTGGGAGTTCCGCGGCGTGGGCCAGCCGCCTGTCGTGCATAAAGAACCCCTGACTTTCGAATTCGTGCATCCGGCGCAACGGAGCTACAAATGAAAATCATTCTCCACGTCTGGCGGCAGAAGAACGCGAGCGACAAAGGCCGCATGGTCCGCTACGAGTTGCCCAACGTCAGCGAACACATGTCGTTCCTCGAAATGCTCGACGTATTGAACGAGGATCTGCTGGCCAAGGGCGAAGAGCCCGTGGCCTTCGATCACGATTGCCGCGAGGGCATTTGCGGCATGTGCGGCTGCATGGTCAACGGCGTGGCCCACGGTCCCCTGCCCGAGACCACGCTCTGCCAGCTCCACATGCGTTATTTCAAGGATGGCGACGAGCTGTATCTCGAGCCGTGGCGCGCCAAAGCCTTTCCCGTGGTGAAAGACCTGGTCGTGGACCGCAGCGCTTTCGACCGTATCATCGCCGCCGGCGGTTTCGTCTCCGTATCCACCGGCAGCGCGCCCGATGGCAACGCCGTGCTGGTCCCCAAAGACAACGCCGAGCGCGCCATGGACGCCGCCGCCTGCATCGGCTGCGGAGCCTGCGTGGCCATGTGCCCCAACGCCTCCGCGTCGTTGTTTATGGCGGCGAAAATCGCCCACCTCGCGCTGCTCCCCCAAGGCCAGCCGGAGCGCGAAACGCGAGTTACCGCCATGGTGGCGCAGGCCAACAAGGAAGTCTTCGGAAGCTGCACCAATATGGGCGAGTGTGAAGCCGTCTGCCCCAAGGGCATCAAGCTCGAAAACATAGCCCTCATGAATCGCGACTTCTTAAGGGCGAATTTCGCAGGCCGAGTGGGAGTAGAAGCGGATTAACGTGGCAGTGATGGCCGTCGGGTCGCATCCTGCCACCGATGAGTTTGCCTTCCGAAGCTCTCTCGAAGGTGTTTGAGGTGGGAGGCATCGTCACGGATCGGCTTCAGATGGGCGGGCATGACCTTGGCACGTATCCACTTGTCTTCATGACTGTATGGAAGCGTTATCTTCGGCGCCCTGACCATTCGGGAATCCAGGAGACACCATTAAAGCCAGACCGAGGCAGCGGTGCTAGAGTGAGAGAGGAATGAAGTATCCAGTTGCCTTGAGGCCGACCGAAGGGGGATTTAGCGTCTCCTGCCCCGGACTTCCCGGGTGCTGGTCCCAAGGCGCCACCGAGGAAGAGGCTTTGGCCAACATTCGGGAGGCGATTCAAGAGTACCTGGATGTCGCCAAAGAACTGGCCGGCCGGGAGAACCAGCGGGAAGTGGAAATTTCCTTTTAGCTCATGCCCAAGATCCTCGGGGTTCCGCACCTTCGGGCAGGCGCTCGAACGGGCTGGCTTCCATCGACGCGTACACGCTTGGCGGCATCGTGCAGGACGCGGGCCTGACAATTCGCCAATTTCGCGACCTTCTGTAACTGTCCGCCGTGCCGTCGAATATAATCGAGTTGGATGCCTAACCCGACAGTATTAGTGACCGGCTCGTGTGGCCTGATCGGCTCCGAGGTATCGGTCTTTTTCGCGCGTCAGGGATTTCAGGTCTTTGGAATCGACAGCAACCATCGCGCGGTTTTCTTCGGCCCGGAGGGCGACACCAGTTGGGTGCTCGATCGCCTCCGGCGCGAGATCCCCGGCTACCGCCATCGGCCGCTCGATATCCGCGACCGGGAGGGCGTCCTCGCGCTGTTAAAGGAACTGCGCCCCAACCTGATTATCCACACCGCCGCGCAGCCGTCCCACGACAAGGCCGCAGCCATCCCATTCCTCGATTTCGAAGTGAACGCACTGGGCACGCTCCACCTGCTCGAAGCCGCGCGGCAGTTTTGCCCGGAATCGCCGTTCATCCACATGTCCACCAACAAGGTCTATGGCGACCGTCCCAACACCATCCCTCTGCGGGAACTGGAAACCCGCTGGGATTACGCCGATCCAGCCTTTGAAAACGGCATCCCCGAGGAATTCTCCATCGACCAGTCGAAGCACTCGCTGTTCGGCGCCTCCAAAGTCGCCGGCGATGTGATGGTGCAGGAGTACGGGCGGTATTTCAACATGCCCACCTGCTGCCTGCGCGGCGGATGCCTCACCGGACCGAACCATTCCGGCGTGGAGCTGCACGGCTTTCTCAGCTACTTGATCAAATGCAACATCGAGGGGCGCGAGTATAAAGTTTACGGATATAAAGGGAAGCAAGTCCGCGATAACATCCACTCCGAAGATGTGGCGCGATTCATGTTCGAGTTCTCAAAAGCGCCGCGGGTGGCCGAAGTCTACAATCTGGGCGGCGGAAAAGGAAACGCCTGCTCGATTCTGGAGGCCTTCCGCATGGCCGAGAGCGTCACTGGAAAGCCCATGCATTGGCGTTACTTGGACGAAAATCGCATTGGCGACCACATCTGTTATTACAGCGACCTGACTAAGATGCAAGCGCATTACCCCAACTGGAAGATTAGTAAGCCGCTGGAAGTTATTTTTCAGGAAATCGCGGGCAGTTGGATGGAACGGCTGCCGCAAAAGGCGGCACAATGAGAATCCTCATAACGGGCATCTGCGGGTTTGCCGGGACCGCCGTGGCGGAGGCGCTGATGGAGCGGCGGGAAGGCCTCTCCATCTTCGGTATCGATAACCTCCACCGTCCCGGCTCCGAGCTCAACCGCGTGCGGCTGCGGAAGCGGGGGGTGAAGTTCATCCAGGGCGATATTCGCCAGGCCAGCGACTTCGAACCTCTGCCCGCCGCCGATTGGGTGATCGACGCCGCCGCCAATCCCAGTGTGCTGGCCGGCCTTCCGGGCAATGTCAGCAGCCGCCAGTTGTTCGAACACAACCTGGCCAGCATCGTGAACGTGCTGGAGTACTGCAAGGCTCACCGCGCGGGCCTGCTGCTGCTCTCGAGCAGCCGCGTCTACTCCATTCCGGCGCTGCGAGCGCTGCCCCTCAAGCAGCACGTAGACTCCTTTTACCTGGACCACACCGCCGACTTGCCCACGGGCGTTTCCGCGCGCGGTATCGGAGTCGATTTCTCCACACGCGCTCCCGTTTCCCTCTACGGCGGCACGAAACTGGCCTGCGAAGCGATGGCCTTGGAGTATGGCGAGGCGTTCGAATTTCCGGTGTGGATCGACCGCTGCGGCGTTTTGGCCGGGCCGGGGCAGTTCGGTACGCCCGAACAGGGGATTTTCGCCTATTGGATCAACGCCCACCTACACCGGCGGCCCCTGCGCTACATCGGCTTCGACGGCATGGGGAAACAGGTGCGCGACGCGCTCCATCCGCGGGATTTGGCGTCGCTGCTCGACCTCCAGATGCGTCGGGAACGGAGCGGGGGTCAACGGATTTACACCGCCGGCGGCGGCCCAGCCAACGCCATATCGCTGGCTCAATTGACGGCCTGGTGCGATGCCAGATTCGGCGCGTTCCCGGTCACAGCCGATCTGAACGAACGGCCGTACGACATTCCCTGGGTGGTGATGGACAACGCCGGCTGCGAACGTCATTTCGGCTGGCAGCCGGATACCCCGATGGCGGCGCTGCTGGAGGAGATCGCCGACCACGCCGAGCGAAACCCCGACTGGCTGGAGCGGAGTGGGCTGTGAAGGGTTCGCCGCCCCCGGCCAGCGAGGAACCACTCCGGCTTCTCTCCGTCGTGATCCCTTGCCGCAATGAAGAAGGGGCCATCGCGTCGTCGGTGGAACACCTGCATGTGGAACTGCGCCTCCACGCGGTGGAGCACGAGATCGTCACGGTAGACGACGGCAGCACCGATTCCACCTGGGCGGTAATGCAGAAACTCGCGTCCCGCGTTCCCACCCTCCGGCCGGTGCAGAATACCGGCCAGCATGGTTTCGGCCGCGCGATCGTCTACGGTATCGACCACAGCCAGGGCGATGCCGTGGTCATCATGATGGCCGACGAATCCGACGATTGCCGCGACGTGGTGCGCTACTGGCAACTGCTCGGCGAAGGGTACGACGCGGTCTTCGGATCGCGTTTCGTCCGCGGCGGCGGGGTGATCGATTACCCGGCCCACAAGCTGCTCATCAACCGCATGGCCAACCTGTTTCTGCGCCTGTTGTTCCACGTTCCGCTGAACGATTTCACCAACGCCTTCAAAGCATACCGCCGCAAGGCGCTGGACGGATGCCGCCCCTTCCTTTCGCCCCATTTCAACCTGACGGTGGAGCTCCCGCTGAAGACCATCGTGCGCGGGTACTCCTGGACGGTCATGCCCATTACCTGGCGGAACCGGCGGTCGGGAATTTCCAAGCTCAAAATTCGCGAAATGGGCAGCCGTTATCTCTTCATCGCGTTGTATTGCTGGCTGGAGAAATACTTCAGCGGGGGGGATTATAAAAAGGACCGGTGATAAGATCGGAGCAATGATGCTGTTGCTCGCGATCCTGTTGCTGGTTACTCCTTTGTGCTCGCAGACCGGCGAAAATGTGCTGCTGGTGGTCAACCGGAAGGATGCCCTTTCCCGCCAGGTCGCGGATTATTACCGGCCGCGGCGGTCCGTACCCGCGGCCAATGTCTGCTACCTGGAAAGCTCTACCGACGAAGAGATCGACTGGACCACCTACCAAAAGGACATCGAGCAGCCGGTGGGCAACTGCCTGACCAAGGCCGGTCTGCGGGAAAAGGTGCTGTATATCGCGCTTACAGCGGGCATTCCGCTCAAAATCCAGGGAACGGGCGGAACGCTGGAGGTAGCCGAGCAGGGGTCCGTGGATTCCGAACTGACTCTGCTGTATCAGAAGCTGAAGGGCTCGAAGTTACTGCGGAAGGGAGCCCTGACGAACCCGTTTTTCGGCAAACGCGATGCGCCGTTCCGGCATCCGCAGTTTCCCATCTACCTGGTCACCCGCCTGGCGGCTTACGATTGGACCGACGTGAAAGGCATGATCGACCGGGCTCTGGAGGCCCGCAATCGCGGCCAATTCGTCATCGATCTCCAGTCCGCCGACGACGATTCAGGGAACGACTGGCTGCGCAACGCGGCCATTCTGTTGCCCAGCGCGCGCGTTACCCTGGAGGAAACCACGCGGGTGCTTTACGATCGGAAGGACGTGATCGGCTACGCTTCCTGGGGATCGAACGATCATCGCCGCACGCGGCGCTGGCTGGGCTTTCAGTGGCTGCCGGGGGCCATCGCCACGGAGTTCGTCTCCACCAATATGCGCACCCTGAAACGGCCGCCGGACACCTGGGCTTACACCACCTGGCAGGATCACGAGCACCTCTGGGCCGACTCGCCCCAGGGATTGTCCGCCGACTTGATCCATGAAGGCGCCACGGGCGCATCGGGCAACGTGTATGAGCCCTACCTGGCGGGATGCGCGCGGCCGGACTACGTTCTGCCGGCCTATTTCGAAGGCCGCAATCTGGCCGAGAGTTTTTATTTGGGGATTCTGTTCCTGAGCTGGCAAGGCGTGGTGCTGGGCGATCCGCTGTGCTCGCTGGGAAAGCCGTAAAGCGGATTTTCATCTCGAGTCTGGAGTCAACTGGCGCGACAGAGACGATCGACAGAGACGATCGGCCCAGAGCACCGGCCGACGCTTCCGCGAAGGCCGTTTGAGCCAATCGACGAATCGGGGACATTCCAGCCAAGTGGCTCACCGGCACCCGCGGAAATCGCGAGTCGGTCGGTCATTGTGGGAAAATCAGAACGTGCAGAACTACGCTGCTGTTATCCACGAAGACCCGGAAGGCGGATTTTGGGCAGAGGTTCCAGCTCTCCCTGGCTGCTATTCTCAGGGGGAGACCGTGGATGAACTCAAGCACAACATCCGCGAGGCGATTGCCGGGGTACTCGAAGTTCTCAGAGAAGAGGGACGGAAACCGGACTCGAACATTCAGATCCTGGATGTGGCGGTTTGAAATCGGTTACCGGATCCGAAATGTGCCGGCTGATTGAGGCGAACGGCTGGTTAAAACGGATCAACGGAAGTCACCATATCTACGTCAAGCCCGGAGAGCGAAAGGTCGTCTCGGTTCCCGTGCACGGAGCAAGAGTTTAAAGACAGGACTGGCACTTCGAATCGCGCGAGACGCAGGTGTGGACATTTAGTCGTCAAGATCAGCAACGGGGACTACACGCCCATGTGGATTGCTTCCGTATCGCCCGACAACCCCGCCCGGGCTGGGGTCTTCGCGATGCACCTGCGTTTGCTCTACGTTCCGTATCTCGCGCATGACGATCAGCAAAGCGTTAACTTCCTATTTCGCCTGCCCCAGCCCCGCAACCAGTGCGGCAAATTTATCGAGTATCTGGTTCCAGCCCTCTACTTGACCGCTATTTTTAGCGTTCTCCATGGTTTCATTTCCAATGAAGGTGAGTCTCGTCTGGCCGTTTCCAAGATCCTCAAAGGTGGTCACATCGTGCACACCGTCTATAGCCTCATGTTCTATTCCATAGTGCGCAGGCTCAACCTTGTTTCCCTGCGGGTCGGAAAAGTACATGGAGGAAACGATCTTTTCGTGCGGAACAATCTCGTGGTATTCACCGGCATTCCAGAACTCCTGGCCATCCGGAGTTCTCATGCAGCAGAGAAATTTTCCTCCCACGCGAAAATCCATCTTGCAAAAAGGCGTGGTAAAACCCTTCGGGCCCCACCACTGCATTACATACTTCGGGTCCGTCCACGCCTTCCAAACCAATTCGTGTGGGGCATCGAAAACTCTCGTGACAACCATCCGCTCTGTCTCGCTAACCGTGTTTTTTGCCATCTTTGAGCTCCATTTGTTTCATTTGATTCACAACCACATCCAGCTTGTCGAAACTCTCTTCCCAGAATCGGCGATAATAAGCCGCCCAGTCGCTGACTTTCTTGATCGCCTCTGGCCTAAGCGTGCACACACTCTCTCGTCCCCGCTTCGTCTTGATCACAATCCGCGCCCGCACCAGGTAGGCAACATGTTTTGAAATCATCTGTTGCGAAATTGCAAACGATTCCGTCAATCCATGCACAGAGGCAGGACCATGTGAGAGCCGTTCGATCATCCCCCGCCGGCTTGGATCAGACAAAGCAGCAAATGTTGTACTCAATTGATCCACAACCATACGGTAGTGGATCATCCTCTCAATGTCAAGTGTGAATTTTGCGAGTCCCTGATTTCTGTTCCCTGCTCTCTGGACTCTTACACCTGCGCTAATTTGTACCCCCCGTGGGCCGTGCCAGTCCCCGCGGTTTACCAGTTTGCGGCCGAAGCCGGTCGCGGGGCTCAGATCAGTGGAACCTGCTGCTCGACGAGAACCTCTCGCCACGGCTGACCCCGCGACTTGGCCCGCTCTTTCCCAAATTGACGCACGTGCGCGAAGTCGGACTTAAGCAGGCTTCAGACGAGGCGATTTGGGAGTGGGCGAAACAGAACGGCTACACAATCGTAACTACTGATTCGGATTTTGTGGCGCTGAGCGCAGGAGGAGGATAGCCGCCGAAGGTCGTTCATCTTTAGGAATGCGACTTTCCGCTCCGGATTATCGAGGAGTTGCTTCGGCAGAACGCGGTCCGAATTTCCGAGTTCGACAAAGACTCTCGAACCGGCATTTTGGCAGTCCGCTTCGCGGCAGGCACGCGGTTCCGGTAAACGCAACCGGATTGTCGCCCGACTGAGGACCGTTCCTTGCGCCGGTTGGGGACTACGCGACCCGATGATGGTCCCACGAATGGCTCGCAGTCTGGGTCATCGTCGAATCCGGCTCTCGGACGCCCCAGAAGCTTCAGCGCTGTGCTAAATGTACGTCCAGGTGCCTGTCAGTGTGGATCTTTACTCGTTATGGCTTTTACTCGGTCGCCTGTGGCAGCCAGGCAGATGGCGCGGTTGACGCGAATACGGTCATGGTCCGAGCCCGCCGTGCGATTATCTTCACAACCTTCAAGAACGTTTCCCGGCACTCGCTGACGGGGAGATTCTGACGCTACCATACCGTGACTACCTTTACCGGTTGATTGTCCCTAAGGATGTGTGGGTCAGTATTATATCGGAACTGGCGCGGGAGCAGGAATGGGCCAACTTCAAGAATGAAGTAGCGCGCTTCAACGGTCGCGACGACTACGAAAGTTCTTTGCAAAGGGTCTGGCACGTGATGCACAACCTCCAGAGTCGCGAGGAAAAAGGATGAAGAGCCCGCGCAAAAAAACAACCAGTCAACCCAGGCCGTCTGTACGATGAGGATCCGGAACCGGGTGATGAGAACGATCCGGCCTACCAGGAGATGTTCCAAACGTTCAAGTACATGGGCTGGCCGCCGGAAATGCTGAAGGATGAGAGATACGCCAAGGAATACGCCGAATGGCTCAAGAAACCCGGCCCTAAGAGATAAAGGAATGAAGTCCAGCTCACCGGATCGGCCTGGCTCGATCCGAAGCGGACGTCCCATGTGATGTGGAAAAGGCTGCCGTTTTTCAGAGGGCGCCGGCCCCTTGTGCTGAAACTCCAGCGCTCATTTCGCCTGACGCAGTAGGCGTTCAAGCCCGTCCCAACTGGATTGGACGGGAGGCCGCAGCATTGGATCTTGTAGGCCAACCTCGTCCAGAATGTAGCCCATCCGTCCAAAGTTACACGGGGCACACGAAACTACAATGTTGTTGAGAGCGTTATCGCCGCCCCGTGCGTGAGGCAGTATGTGGTCGTATTGTGCCCACATCGCTTGGAAGGCGGCGTGCTGGCTTATATTGGCCTTTCCCCACGGTATCACGTCCGGATACAGGCTTCTGAGCTTTTTTCGGATCTCTCCGCGAATGACCGGAATTCCGCAAAATCGGCAGCGATAACCGTCTCTTTGGTGTAGAAGCCGTTTTTCCTCGGATGTCGGCATTCGCTCAGGCTTCCGTTCCCCAGCTCTGAGGACTGCCGGAGCCCCAGCGACCAAGCGATACTGGACATACTGGCTCGATTTGCCCCAGAGGGACTCGGTCCATTCTCGAATAGCGCTGCCGAACGGAGGCATATTGGCCCGATTGATTAGCTCCTTGGCCTGTTCAAATCGACCGGCAAGATGGGCCGACACGGCGTCGTCCAGGTATGCCGCTGCAATCTCTATCTCAGGCACTGGCCGCCGAAGACACAACCTTCCAGTTGCCGGCTCGAGCGACCCGCCCGCCCTCACTGAGTCTCTTGGCTTCATATCGAACGCTTGATCGTCCAACCTCACGAGATTTCAACGAAGCACGACGTTATCACGAGGCAGCGGGTTACTCAAGGGGAATGCCCGTCCAAGCGGAACCGCCGGGAGCGTCTGCCGGTCTATGAAGCGCAACCACCAGAGTTCCAGAACCCCGGGCCGCTGATACCACCGCTGATCCATGCTCGGCGATCGGCAGCGTCGCGCACCGCGGGCAAATCCACTTGGCTGGGAAACGCCCGACGCGTAGAAGTGAATCCTCGGTGCCCGCGATCCGGGAAACTTCGGTCGGATCGCATCACCCGGAAACCGCCCGCCGCGGACGATCTTGCCGGACGCTGCTTCCAGAACAGTTTGAGGCCAAGTCCTGCCTTTGGCGGCGGCGTCTTTGCTTGCGCGCTATCATGTTTGAATGCTGCGCCGTTTCGCACTTTTTGCGGCCGTTGCGCTCTGCATCGCCAGTCCCCGGTACCTGCGCGGCGGCGAAGAGCTGAGCCTGCGGCTCCGCCGTATCTTCGAATCCTCCGACTTTGCCGCGAAATCTTTCGGGCCTGCGCGCTGGATTCGAGGCGGCGATGCTTTCACCACTCTGGAAGACTCCGCCGCTTCGCCCGGCTCGAAAGACATCGTGGAACACGACACGGCGAGTGGCAAGCGAACCATCCTTGTTTCCGCCGCGCAACTTACTCCTCCCGGGGAGAAACCGCTGGCAATCGCCGATTACGAATGGAGCAAGGACTTCTCGCTCCTGCTGGTTTTCACGGCGGCGCAGAAGGTCTGGCGCTTTCCTACTCGGGGCGACTACTGGGTTCTGGACCGCAAGTCCGGCAAACTGCAGAAGCTCGGCGGCGATGCGCCCGCATCGTCGTTGATGTTCGCGAAGATCTCGCCCGACGATTCGCACGCGGCCTATGTTCGCGGCAATAATCTTTATGTCGAAGACCTCGCGACCGGGGCGGTACGAGCGCTGACTTCCGATGGCTCCGCCACCCTGATCAACGGCACATCCGACTGGGTCTACGAGGAGGAACTCAATCTCCGCGACGGCTTCCGCTGGTCGCCCGACAGTAAGAGCATCGCCTTCTGGCAATTCGATTCCACCGGGGTGGAGCAGTTCTCTATTATCAACAACACGGATTCCCTCTATCCGAAAATTGTCAACATTCCCTACCCGAAGGCCGGAACGAAGAATTCTTCCGTCCGCGTAGGGGTGGTTCCAGCGTCGGGCGGCACGCCTCGCTGGATCGATATTCCCGGCGACCCGCGCGAGAACTATCTCTTCCGCATGAATTGGACGCGCGACGGCCTTCTCGCCATCGGCCAACTGAACCGCCGGCAGGACAACGCCATCATCTTTACGGCCGAACCGCAAACGGGAGCGGCCAAGGAGATTTTTCGCGACCATGACGAGGCCTGGGTCGACATTCCCGAAAGTGAGGGGGTTCGCGATGCCACCGAGGCGTTCGACTGGTTGAACGATGGCAGGAATTTCGTCTGGCTGAGCGAACGCGACGGTTGGCGGCACGCCTATTCGGTTTCGCGCGCAGGCGGCGCGCCGGCGCTCATCACACGCGGACCGCAGGATGTGATGGAGTTCGCCGCCGTCGATCCGGCCGGCCAATGGCTCTACTTCATAGCAGCCGGAAACAACGCGACCCAGCGTTACCTGTACCGCGCGCCGGTGGATCGCGACGGTCCACCGGTGCGCCTCACTCCCGCGGACCAGGCAGGCACGCACTCCTACGACATCTCGCCCGATTGCCGCTGGGCCTTTCACACCTGGTCGAGCTTCGACCGTCCGCCGGTTACGGACCTGGTCAGCCTGCCCGAACATAAGGTGGTGCGAACGCTCGAAGAGAACGCCGCGCTGCGGGCGAACGTGGCGTCGATTACCGATCCCCCGGTAGAATTCCTGCGAATTCCGGTGGGAGACGGCGAGTACCTCGACGGATGGCTGTTGAAGCCGCGGGGTTTCAATCCCGCGAAGAAGTACCCGCTGATCGTTCATGTTTATGGAGAGCCCGCTTCGGTTACGGTGGTCGACCGCTGGCAGGGCAGGACGGGCTTATTTCATCGCGCTCTGGCCGCCGAAGGCTATGTGATCGCGAGCTTCGATAATCGCGGCACACCCGCGCCGAAAGGGCGCGCGTGGCGCAAGTCCATTTATGGCGCCGTGGGCGTATTATCGTCCCAGGACCAGACGAACGCTGTCTTGTCGCTGGCGCGTCAAAACTCGTTCATCGATTTAGACCGTGTGGGGGTTTGGGGATGGAGCGGCGGCGGCTCGAACACGCTCAACCTGATGTTCCGCTCGCCGGATCTTTACCGGGTGGGCGTGGCGGTTGCGCCGGTGCCGGACCAAAAGCTCTACGACACTATTTATCAGGAGCGGTATATGGGGCTTCCCGCTGAAAACGCCGAGGGATATCGCGTGGGGTCGGCGATCAACTTCGCCGGCGGCCTGCGCGGCAAACTTCTCATCGTGCACGGGACGGGCGACGATAACGTCCATTTTCAGGGGACGCAAGAGCTAATCAACGCTCTGATTCGTCAGGGCAAGCCCTTCGATTTCATGGAATATCCGAACCGCACGCACTCCATCTCGGAAGGCCCGGGTACGACGCTGCATGTCTACTCGCTGATCGCCCGGTATTTTGAGGAACATTTGCCGCCGGGGGGACGGGAGCCCGCGGGTAACTGACGCCGGTCTGGGCTGGACGCGGGCGCAACATTGGCACTCGCGCAGAGCTCTACTGCCTGGCGTGCGGGCAGCGGCTCCCGGGACGATGCTGCGGGTTGGAGCGCCGGCCCTCCCGATCCGCTTACCGGCGCCGATGTCAAAGGCAATAGCCAAGTCACCGTGCCGCCTGGCACCTGGGTGGCTAGCGATTTGCGGATCGGAACCCACGAAGGCGATCGGTCCCGCGTTGAAGTCAATGGCGGCCGTGTTGTCCTGGTGAAGGTAGCCGTCGACTTTGAACGAGCCTATTAAAACAAGACCTTAATATCCTTGACTGCCGGCTTGTTCTATGGCAGTCTATCCATAGACAGTCTATGATCTTGCGCGATAAATCCCGCTCGGAGATCCCTCCTGGGACCCTCGAAATGCTCATTTTGAAGACTTTACGGCGATGTGGACCGCTTCATGGCTACAGCATCGCCAAGACCATCCAGCAGGCTTCCGAAGAGGTGCTCCAGGTGGAGGAAGGCTCGCTTTACCCCGCGCTGCAGCGCATCTTGCTGAAAGGGTGGGTGACCGCCGAATGGGCGCAGACCGGTACCAAGCGCCGTCTCCGGGTTTACTCCCTGACGCCCGAAGGCCGAGAGCAGCTCGACCAGGAGATTTCGGCATACCGGCGGGTTTCGCAAGCCATAGAACGGGTGATTGAGCCGGCATAGGAGCGGCAGGCAATGAAATGGTGGGCGCAAACCCGGCGCAGATTGGCGGTGCTCTTCCGCCGCGACAGCTTCGATCGCGACCTGGAAGAGGAGATGCGGGCGCATCTCGAACTGGAAGCCGAAGAGAATCGGCGTAACGGTATGGCGGAGGGCGCGGCGCGCTCCGCGGCCCGGAAGCAATTCGGAAACGCGACGCTGCTGCGAGAGACCAGCCGCGCCACGTGGCGATGGCGGCGGTGGGACGAACTGGCGCGCGATGTCCGCTACGCCCTGCGCACGCTACGGCGCAGTCCTGGGTTTGCAGCCGTCGCCATCGCCACCATGGCGCTGTGCGTGGCCGCGAACATCGCGGTATTCACGGTGATCTATAAGGTGGTGCTGCGGCCGGTGGAGTACCGCGATATCGGCCGGCTGATGGACGTGCACCTGATCTTCACCGAACAGCGTCGCGGGACGATCCCGATGGTGTGGTCGTACCCGAAGTATCTGGAGCTGGTGCGATTCAACCGCAGCTTCGATGCGCTGGCCGCGTTTCAGGACCGCGATGTCACGATCGGCGGGATCGCGAGCCCGGAGGAATTGACCGGCGAGATCGTCTCGGCGCAGTATTTCCGGATGATCGGGGTCCAGGCGCAGCTCGGACGGGTCTTCGTGGATGAGGAAGACAATCCCGCGAGCTCGCCGGTGGTGCTGATCTCGGACGCACTGTGGCGCTCGGCTTTCGGCGGCGACCCGGGCGTGCTCGGGCGAGCGGTGCGCGTGAACGACGCGCCGATGACCGTGGCAGGCGTGATGCCGCCGGGCTTCAAAGGCGAAAGCGGGCGCGCGGAGCTGTGGCAGCCGATGGGGGCGTATCTCCGGGAGAATCCGAATCCCGGGCGGGGCGGGCATAATCTGCAGGCGATCGGCCTCCGCAAACCGGGAGTGAGCCCGCGGCAGGCAGATGCGGACGTCCGGCAGTTGGTGGCGCAGATGGAGCGCCAGATCCCCTCCGAGCCGGGCAGCGGAAACAAGTGGTCCGGCGGCGCGCGCCCGCTGCTGGAAGCGCGCGTCGATCCGGCGTTGCGGAAGTCCCTGTGGATACTACAGGGCGCCACGCTGTGCGTTCTGCTGATCGGGTGCGTGAACCTGGCGAATCTCATGTTGGGCCGCGGCACGGCGAGGCGCCGCGAGCTGGCCATCCGGCTGGCGCTGGGAACGAGCCGCGGCGCGCTGATGCGGCAGATGCTGGTGGAACCGGTGCTGCTGGCGCTGGGAGGCGGCGCGGTGGGATTGTTCCTCGCGGGCTGGGGTCTGCGGCTGGTCGCGTCGGTGATCCCCACCGAGCGAGGTTCTAGCGCTGACCTCGACTATACGCGCTTCGTCGACCCAGGGACTTTCCGCGTGGAGCTGCCGTTCATGATTCTGGGTCTGCTGCTCGCGCTGGCGACGGGGATTCTGTTCGGTCTGCTGCCGGCGTGGCAGGCCGCGCGCGCGGACATCGGCGAGGGTCTGCATTGCGGGACGAAAGCCGGCGGTCCGCGCAACATCCGTCTGCGGAATGCGCTGGTAGTGACCCAGATGGCGCTGGCGCTGGTGCTGCTCGCGGGGGCCGATTTGATGATCCGCAGCTTCTCCGCACTGCTGGCCACCAGGGTGGGCGCCGACACGCGCGGCATCGTCACCCTTAGCGTGCAACCGAGTTCCGCCGACCGCGTGGTGCGGCGGGCATTCTTCCTGGAACTCGAGCGGCGCGCGGCGGCGCTGCCGGGCGTGAAAGCCGCGGCCATCGCCAACGGACTTCCGGCTTTCGGTCCGGATTGGGGTACGGAACTCCACGTAGAAGGGCGGGAAGATGCTGTCGATACCGGGGACTTTCGCGTCTCGCCGGGATTTTTCCGGCTCTTCCGCGTCCCCATCGTGGCCGGACGCGCGTTCGACGAGCGCGACGGTCCCGACAGCCCACGCGTGGTGGTCATTAGCGAAGCGGCGGCGCGCCGATTCTTCCCCGGCCAAAATCCCTTGGGACGCCACATGGAATATCCGCAAATGAACGACTATCAGGCGGAGGTGGTGGGCGTAGCCGGCGACGTGAAATTCGGCCCGCCGCGGGCCAAGGACAGACCGGTGACTTACTCCTCGGTTCTGCAAAGCCGGATCGGTGGGTACCTGACGGTGCGAGCCGCCGGCAACCCGCGGGCGCTGATCGGCGCGCTGCACAATCTGGCGAACAGACTCGATCCGGAGGCGCCGGTCTACGGCATCAGAACGATGGACGAGATTGTCGCGGCCACAACCTGGCGCGAGCGGCTAGGCGCGGTGCTGCTGGGCATAATGGCGGCGCTCTCGCTGGTGCTGGCGGCGGTGGGAATCTATGGCGTCTTCTCTTATGCCGTGGCAGCGCGCACGCGCGACTTCGGAGTGCGGATCGCGCTGGGCGCCACCAGAGGGACCATCCTAACGATGGTGGTCCGGGAATGCGCCACGCTTGCCGGCATCGCCCTGGTTCTAGGGCTGCCAACGGCGCTGGCACTCTCGCGCCTGCTGGCGAGCCAGCTATTTCACGTCAGCGCGGCCAATCCGCTGAGCTACGCGACGACGGCCGCGCTGCTGATAGCGGTGGCGTTCCTGGCGTGTGTCGTGCCGGCTCGCCGCGCCACCCGCATCGACCCGATGGCGGCGCTGCGGTCGGAATAGGGCCGAGTGCCGCTAAGTGGGGCAGGACGGCATCCTGAAGCGGATTAGTAATCCGCTTCGTAAGGCGTGGATAAGGGAATGGGCCGAGTGCCACTCGACCGCAGATTGCCAATCTGCCCCACAAAGGCCGGCGCGCTAGACGTTATAATCGTGGTGCCTCAATCCCAACAAGGAGGAGCAGCTTGCGAAAGAAAGTTACGGTTGTGGGCGCCGGAAACGTCGGCGCCAATTGCGCTTTGCGAATTGCCGATAAGGAACTCGCCGATGTGGTCCTGGTGGACGTGGTGGAAGGCGTCCCGCAGGGCAAAGGGTTGGATATCCTGCAGTCCGGTCCGGTGCAGGGATACGACGTGTCGCTCGCGGGCGCGAACGATTACGAACTCACCGCAGATTCGGATATCGCCATCATTACCGCCGGCTTCCCCCGCAAGCCCGGGATGAGCCGCGACGACCTTCTGCTGGCGAATTACGATGTGATTCGCATTGCCGCCGAACAGGTTGCCAAGCACTCGCCGAATTGCATCCTCATCGTGGTGACGAATCCGCTGGACGCCATGGCGCAGGCGGCTTACTGGGTGTCGAAGTTCCCCAAGCACCGCGTGGTGGGCATGGCCGGAGTGCTGGATAGCGCGCGTTTCCGTACGTTCATCGCCGCGGAGCTCAAGGTTTCGGTGGAGAACGTCACCGCGGTGGTGATGGGCGGACACGGCGACACCATGGTGCCGCTGGTGCGCCTGAGCGGCGTTTCGGGAATCCCGCTGACGGAACTCATGGACCAGGCTACCATCGACCGGATCGTCACCCGCACGCGCAACGGCGGCGCGGAGATCGTGAAGTACCTGAAGACGGGCAGCGCGTACTATGCGCCGTCGGCGGCGGCGGTGGAGATGGCCGAATCGATCCTGAAGGATAAGAAAAAAGTGCTGCCGTGCGCAGCTTATCTGGAAGGCGAATACGGCATCAACGGGCTGTTCGTGGGAGTGCCGGTGAAATTGGGCGCCGGCGGGATCGAGAAGATTTACGAGATCAAGCTCACGGCGGAAGAGCACGCCCTTTTGAAGAAGAGCGCGGATTCGGTGCAGGAGCTGGTGGACGTTTTGAAGAAGAAGTAGTTTGGATTGGGCCACGGATGGACGGCGGCCGGTGTCCACCCGTGGCATCAACGATATTTCGCAGCGCTGTCGCCGTTGCGGTAGTCCGCCCCGCCACTCAAGTCCCGCCAAAACGCGTTTGGTCCCTTGAAATTAGCGCAGAATATCGCGGTGTCCTGTGCGAGTGGACGCTACTATAATCTGCAATCGCGCGGGCCGGACAAAGAACATCCCTGCCGGCCAGGATAGGCGACGGCCTCCAGGCGTGGGACAATTGGATCGGGCACGGGCGCGTATCGATGAGCGGGCAGCGCCGCTTCGTTAAAGGCTGGCCGATAACAGATGAGCATCACCAGGCGCATCGTATGTTTGGCTAACTCCCGGAAGATGCAGGGGCGTTGCGTTGCCGGCCGGGAACTGAACGGCGGAATTGTGGGCTCCTTTCATTGAGCTCCTTCGTCAGCATCATGTGACCGCACTGGCGGATGTGCGGTCGGCTCCTTACAGCCAAATTCACGCTCAGTTTAACCGCGAAGCTCTTGCATCGACGTTAAGGCGGGAAGGCATGGCCTATTCCTTCCTGGGGAAAGAACTCGAGGGCCGGCCGACAAGACGTGTTACGAGAATCGCCGCCTCTCGCGGGTTGCGCGGCGGCGCAGGCGCCCTGGAGCCGGCCCACCGGACTAAGACTGCGCTGGGGTGGGGACCTTCCTCCCACGTTCGGCGAGGTACGTAGCGAGTGTTTCGCGCAAGGGCGGCATGGGTGCAAGACCCAGGCGCTCGATCTTGGCGTTGGAGAGCGCCGAATACGTCGGACGGCGCGCTGGGGTGCGGTATTCCCGTTCGTTAGTGGCCAGCAGCAGCGGTTCGAAACCCGCCAGTTCGAAAATCGTGCGGGCAAACTGAAACCAGGAGATGGGAATGCCGCCGGCGATGTGGAAGACGCCGGAAAGGTCGCGGTCCACGAGGTCCACTGTGCGCGCAGCCAGCAACGGCGCGTAGGTGGGCGAGGCGACGTGATCCTCCACCACGCGGATGGGCTGGCCGGAACCCGCGAGCCGCAGCATGAGCTCGACGAAATTGCCGCGCGCGGTGGCGAGTCCGCCGGGCCCGAAGACGCCGGAAGTGCGCACCACGATGGCCTGGTCCAGGTAAGCCTGGGCGTAGAGTTCGCCGGCCAGTTTGGAAACCGCGTAGGCGCTCAGGGGGTGGGTGGGGTCGTCTTCGGCGTAGGGATGCCGGGCGCGTCCGTCGAAGACGTAATCGGTGGAAAAATGGACCAGGCGAGCGTCAATCTGGCGGCAGGCCACGGCCAGGTTGCGCACTGCCAGTCCGTTCACCAGAAAGGCGGCCAGCGGCTCTTTTTCGGCCACATCCACCTGGTTATAGGCCGCCGCGTTCAGCACCACGTCGGCAGCGGAGTTCGCCAAGGCGCGTTCCACAGCCGCGGAATCGGTAATATCCACCTGACGGCGTCCCCAACCGGTGACTAGATAGCGCCGGGCCCTCAGTTCGCGGACTAACTCGACGCCCAATTGGCCGGAGGCTCCAAACACCACCGCGGTTCGGTTCATAGCAAGCAATCAGGATAGCAGGAGGCGCCCATTCCAGGCGCCTCGAAATCAACATTAGATCCACATAGGTTGCGGTATCGCCCGGGACCGATGTGAGGCGAGAAAGCCTCTCATAAGCCTTTGGACGCGGAACGCAGAATCGTCTGAAGCGCCAGGGACATCCGGGGCGAAGCCCAGGCTTGGGGGGCTGAAGCCCGGCTGAAGAAGCCCGCCCCACCAACCAGCCAGACGTGGGGCGGGCTTCAGCTTGGCTCAGCTTCTCCTGTCCGGGGCGAAGCCCCGGCTTACGGGTGGTAGCCTTTGTACACGAATACGGCCACGGCGAGGAGTACGGCGAGCGCCGCGATGGCCGCGGCGATCCACTTGCGGAGCGCCGGCGTCAGCCATCCCAGGGGGTCCACCGACTCGGCGCCGCTCAGCATGGAGTGCGCCATCCGGCGTTGCTGGGTGGCGGGCAGCTTGCGCATGGCCTTGTCGATTTCCTTGCGCCCTTTGCGGTCGGCAATCAGAATAGTTGCTGAGTTGGGGCTGTTGGTGGTCTTCAGGAGCCGGTTGCGCAGCCGCAGCGGGACCTCTTCCACGGAGCGGTAGACGCGGTCCGCGCGTTCCGTGGAGATTAGCACGGTGGACGTTTGAAAGACTCCGGAGACGCCCCCATTCCGCGCTCCGCAGTGCGGGCAACTGGCCGCAGTGGCGGCGAATTCCTTGTGGCATTGGGGACAGGTCATGAGGCCACTCCGCGCGGAACCACGTTGGTCTTCTCCAAGCTGCCCTCTTCGTTGCCCACGTGCTCCATCACAATCTGGATGAAGGCCAGCGCGGCCTTAGAGAGAGCCTTGTCCTTGCGATAGATAAGGCCCAGCTTGCGCCACATGGGTTCCGGAGCCAGCGGCAGCGCGTGCAACTTGCCGGCGGCGATCTCCTCGCGGCAACTGGAGACAGCCAGGAACGTCACACCCATGCCGGCCAGCACAAACCGCTTCATCATTTCCGTGGAATCCAGTTCCATGGAGATGCTGAGATCGTCCTCCACCGCCTCCAGCCAGTCGTTGAGCCGGGCACGCGTTTTTCCCAGCCGGGGAAGCAGCAGAACGCACTCGACCACGTCTTCCGGCTTCACGCTTTTGAAACTGGCGAGCGGGTGGCCGGCGGGAACGATCATGCGGACTTCTTCGCGATAGAAGGCCACCACCTGCAGCCGCTTCTCGTCGGCCGGCAATTGGGTCACTCCGAAGTCGGCGGTGTTATCCATGACGGCGTCGACCACGCGCGAACCGTAGGACCGGTCCAATTGCAACTGTACTGCCGGGAAGAGCTTCTTGTAAACGGAAAAAACCTTGGGAAGCAGGTAGATGCAGGTCGCTTCGTTAGCCGCGATCACCAGCTCTCCGCGCGGATTGCTCTCCAGTTCGGCGATGGAATCCTGCGCCCGCCGGCGCAGGTCCAGGATTTGCTCGGCATAATTCGCGAAAATCCGGCCGGCGGTGGTGAGGGAGATGCGGCTGCCGAAGCGCTCGAACAATTCCGCGCGCAGTTCCTGTTCCAGTTGCCGGACTTGCGCGCTGATCGCCGGCTGCGTACGGTAGCAAGTCTGCGCAGCCTTGGAAAAGCTTTTCAGCCGAACGATCTCGAGAAACGTGTGGAGCTGGTCGAAATCCATAAAAGCCCGGCCGGCGCACCCGCTTGGGCGAGCCGGTCAAAAATATTGAATCGGCGGGATAGAAATAATGTATTTCCCCCGCACCATCCGCAGATGGTAAGTATTGTAGCAGAGGCCCCCGGGTGGTGCGGTTGAACTAACGGATTGTCGCAGATCGCAGCTTCCGCACCCCTCACCCGGGATTTTATCGCGCTCGTGATTACCGGCCTTCTTCCGAGGCCCGTTCCGCATCCATTGCGGCCGACGGTCCAGCCGCTTTAGCTTCCTCGATCAACCGCTCGGCGTCCTGGATATTCCCCTTGTGCACCTGCACTTCGAAGCCCAGCGACGGAATTCCCATGGCGCGCGACATCAGCGACGGGATGCCGTTGGAATCCAGAATGCCACGGATGATATCGGCCTCAACTCCCGCATCCACGGCGGAGGAGCGATACAGCGTGACAATGTCGAACTCGGACGATGTATCGACGGAGCCCCCGTCCGGTCCCTGCTCCTCTTCGGGATCTTGCGCCATAGCTTCAGGATATCGCAGAATGTGGAGGGAGCATGCGCGCAGCGCGGCTCCCGCGGAGGCGCGAAGATGTCCCAGGAAGAAGAGAACCAGAATCAAGATTTCAATTTCAGCAGCAACCTGGCCTGGTTTTTGACCGGTGCGTTCATCGGTGCGGCGGCCGCTATCCTTTATGCCCCGAAAAGCGGCAAGGAAACCCGCCGGTATCTGTCGGACAAGGTGCAGCAGAGCAAGGATGCGGTGACCGACACGGGCAATAGCATTGTGGAAGCCAGCAAGGACATGTTCGACCGGGGGCGCCAGTTAGTGGACGATGCCGCCGACCTGTTCGAACGGGGGCGCAAACTGGTGAAGGGGTAGCCAAGGGCTTCGCCCTTAAGGGGGCTAAAGCCAGCTAAGCTAAGGCATGCCCTGCAAAATCAGGATGCGGGAACTCCAGACGAGTCACAGGCGGGCATAAGGGGACACTTCGGCCTCTTACTTCACGTCCATGAAGGGTGAGTCGTCGCTATCCTTATAGGGCGTCAGCCGCACCGGTTTTGCGTCCGGCTCAAGCAGCCAGGCGGATCGATCCGGGTAGTATTTCCGCAGATTCGCGTTGTCCGCGATCCGGTCGAGCGCCATCACGACGGGCGCGCGGTCGATATCCGCGGCGTTGTGAATCCATTCGTGGAATTGGTGCTCCGGGCCATAGCGCACGAACACCAGCTTTTTGCCGGGGATTTCCGCCAGCCGCCGGCCGATCGCGAGCCGCCCTTCGGGATCGTCGAAATTCACGTAGTCCCAGCTCTCGAAGTGGCGCATGGAGATGAAGACGCGGTCATTGCCCAGGGCGTGCAGGCTGTAAAAGAAGAGGAAATGCGCCCCCGCCAGGTACAGCAGCGCGCGCGCGCCCTCAGGGCTGATGCGGCTCAGGCGTTCGAGCCCGGCAATCGCCGCCAGCAGCAACAGACACGCCGCCGCCGCCACGTACTGGGGAAAGAAATATGGGTAGAACGTGGTCCCCAGCGTGAACAGCAGTACGGCCGCAGCCAGCCAGATGAAGCGGCGTTCCCGCAGGCAGATCGCGAAAAACGGGAGCGCCAGATAGAGCGGGGCCAGCAGGAAGAAACGGTAGAATCGCAGGCGCGCGGCCCAACGGTCCAGAAAGGGCCCGGCCGTGTCGTGCACCTCCGTCTGTCCTTCGTACGTCAAGCGCTGCTGCGGTGTGAGGTCGTTGTGCGCCACCGCCGCGGGCTGGAACGTGAAGGTGGTCGGGACGCCGTATTGATAGCGGCTCTCGGCATACGGAATGGTGGCCCAACTGCCTGTCACTGCGTGCGCATGGAAAAGCGTGAGCGCCACCGCCGGCAGCACCGCCATCGCTGCCACGGGCACGAGCTTCGCGAGCCTGCGCCAGTCAGGCAGCAGAAAGGCCGCCGCGGCGATCCACAGAAAGATGGATTCGAACGGCCGGGTGAGCAGGTGGATCGCGAGGCCCGCACCCAGCAGCACCGCGCCGCGGCGATTGGGTGCGTTCCGCAACCGCGGGAGCGAACCGAAGACCAGGCACCCCGCCGCCGCGGAGACTGCCCCACCCCAATAGATATTCATCCATTCGTTGAGCGGTCCGAACTCGGCAACCGCGAGCAGGCCGCCCGCAAGCGCCCAGCCCGGCGTGGTCCACCCACGCAACATCCAGTAGGACAGCGCGCAGAAGGCTCCCACACCGAGCGCGACGCCGGCCCATGGGTGTCCCAACAGGTCCCACCCCACCGCCAATATCAGCCCTTGGCCGGGCGAGTAGATCGAGCTGTAAGTGGGCTGCTGCAGGACGAATACGGTTTCGAAGAATCGATGCATGGGGTGCGCCGGATTGGCGAGGTGGAAGTGGCGCAGCGTGTCGGCCAGCAGGATGTAGCCGTAGTCGTCCGCGCCGCCAGGCGTGGGGATGGGAAAATGCGGCGCGAGAGCCAGCCGCAGCGCGATCGGTAGGGCGAACAGCAGGAGCATGCACCAGCCGGTCCGCTCGGCGAAGCGGCAGGCCGCGGGCTCCAGCGCTCCGCGCGCCAGCACCAGCGCCACCAGCAGCGCCACCAGCGCGAATTCCACGTAGTCGCTGGCGCCGAAACCGAGGGGATTATGCAGCGGCAGGAATGAGCGGAAAAAGTCGAAGAGGAACATGCCCAGTCTCTATTTTTGCAGAGACCAGGCGGTCAGGCTGCGCGTGGCGATTGCCGAAGTCGAGTGAAAAACCGGCCCAGCAACGCGCCGGCGAAGCCAAACGGGATGGAGACTGCGAGGTCGATGGCCAAGGTCTTCAAGAAATAGTAATAGATGCCGTGTCCCTGAAACGAATAAGCGCTCTCACGAGGCAGCGTCAGAAGATAGAGCACAACGACTCCGGCCTGGCCAATTAAAGCCGCCTTGGCGGATGCCGCCGTTGCTCGCAGGATTCCCGCCTTGCTCCGCGCAACTGTCCATGCGCCGGCAGCGGCCACAATGAGCAAGCCGGCGAAAAAATACCATAACATGAAGGTGCGGTCGCGGGAGAATAATCCCACCAGCCTGATCGTCATAAACCAAAGCGCTAATCCCGCGCCGCAAATTTTCCACGGAGCGTCGCGATGGAAGTGCTGCGTAAGTGCGTTGACAAGCACATCCGTCACCACCGCGAAGGTCAGCCGCCTTCGCGCGAGTACGCCAGCGAGTTCCTCGCCATACTCGTCGCGCCACGAGCGTGGATAGGCGCGCAAAAGGAGATTCCGTAGAGTCACGCGTGCAAGCCCTTCCGAACGCCGGCGAGAAATTTCCCGGTCAGCGCGCCGGCGAGTCCCAGCACCGCGCTCGCAACCAGGACCAGGGACAGCAACTCAACGTATTGCCACCCATCGATGTGAAGAGAGCTGGCGACGAACAGCCCCCATCGATACCAAATTGCGCCGCCGTGCCGTACCGGGACAGGACCGTTCAGGAGAACAGCGATTATGTCCGGCGCACAGCACAAGCTTGCTGCTGGCACGGCCGCCAGCCCGCCCTCGAAGATTCCGGATTTGGTGCGCAGCACGGTCCATAGGCCTGCGACAAAGAACACCGGAAAAACTAAAACGGCGCCGGTGTACCATTTCAAGAGAAGCCCGCACACAGTCCACGCAAACAGGCCTGTTCCGCAAATCTTCCAGGGGTCGTCACGATAGAGATGCTGCCTCGCGGCGCCTCCCAGCACATCCACCGCCACCGCGAAGGTCAGCCGCCTTCGCGCGAGTACGCCAGCGAGTTCCTCGCCATACTCCTCGCGCCAGGAGCGTGGATACGCCCGCACCAAAAGATTCCGCACAGTCATACCGTTCGCAGCCTCCTTAATCCGAAGCTCGCCAGTTGCCGCATTCTTTCCAATTGCCCGCGAAGATAATCGAGACCGCCGGGCGTGAGCCGGTACGGACGTTGCCGGCCGCTGGCTTCCACGGGCTCGATCCAGCCTTCCTCCACCAGCCGCGTAATCGCCGTATAGAGCGTGCCTGGCCCCAGTTCCACACCGGAGAAGGCGGCGATTTCCTGCATCATGGCATAGCCGTGCTTGGGTCCACCCGCTACGCTCGAGAGGATCAGAAGCTCGGGATCGGTCGCCGGACCCGCAGTCGATTTTCGCGCCATACTACGGATTATGATATACCATAATTCAATACAGAAGCAAGGGGCGTCCCACGTCCCCGCCATTTCGCATATAATCGGAAGGCAGTGTACGTGGCTACATCTCCCTTCCGAAGGATTCCTCATCGATGTCAACGTTAGAAGTGTCTCCGGCGGAGTCCCTGCCGGACCAATCGGGCCATCCGGTCGTCAACGATTTCAGCGTACAGGTCGCAACGGTCAACGGGTCGGGCAGCCAGACTGCCAACACCGTGTTGATGCGGTCCATGTTCCAGATGGGCGTTCCGGTTTCCGGCAAGAATATGTTCCCCTCGAATATCGCCGGCCTGCCCACATGGTTCACCATTCGGGCCAGCAAGAAAGGCTATGTCGGCCGCCGCAAGGAGATCGACATCCTGGTGGCCATGAATCCCGAAACCGCGCGCGAAGACGTCCTGAAGCTGGATAGCGGCGCCGCTGTGATTTACGACGAGCCGCTCAAACTCAACGAACTGCGCAGCGATGTCCACTTTTTCCCGGTGCCCTTCGACAAGCTCGTAGCGCCGGTCTGCCCCGACGCCAAGCTGCGCAAGTTGGTCCGCAACATGATTTACGACGGCGTTGTGGCCCAACTGCTCCATATCGAAATGGACGAGATTTACAACGCGCTGGTGAAGCAGTTCGGCAAGAAAAAGGCCAAGGCCGCCGAACTGAACTGGGGCGCGTGCAAAGCGGGCTACGAGTTCGCCCTGAAAACGTTCTCGCAGGGCGTACCGTACCGCGTGGAGCGCATGAACGCCACCGCGGGCAAGATCATCATCGACGGCAACGCCGCCTGCGCACTGGGTTGCATGTTCGCCGGCGTGACCGTGGTCACCTGGTATCCCATTACGCCATCGTCTTCGCTGGTAGAATCGCTCATCGGCTACATGCACCGGTTCCGCCACGATCCGGAAACCGGCAAGGCCACCTACGCCATCGTGCAGGCGGAAGACGAGCTGGCTTCCATCGGGATGGCGCTCGGCGCAGGATGGGCGGGCGCCCGCTCCATGACGGCCACCGCCGGTCCCGGCATTTCGCTGATGTCGGAATTCATCGGGCTGGGCTACTACTCCGAGATTCCCGCGGTAGTCTTCAATGTGGAGCGCGTCGGCCCCTCCACCGGCCTGCCCACGCGCACCCAGCAAGGCGATGTGCTCACCACGGCGATACTCTCGCACGGCGACACCAAGCATCCCATGTTCTTCCCGTGTTCGCCCGAAGAATGCTTCTCCATGGCCATCGACGCTTTCGAATTCGCCGAAAAATTTCAGACGCCGGTCTTCGTCATGACCGATCTCGATCTCGGCATGAATAACTGGATGGCCGACGCGTTTGCTTATCCCGAAAAGCCCATTGCGCGCGGGAAAGTGCTCGGCGTCGAAGACCTCAACCGCCTGGGCGGCTTCGCCCGGTACAAAGATGTGGACGGCGATGGCGTGGGTTATCGCACCCTGCCGGGCACCAACCACCCCAAAGCCTCATACTTCACGCGCGGCAGCGGCCACAACGAAAAGGCCCAATACACCGAGCGCGAGGACGATTACATCAATAACATGGACCGGCTGGCGCATAAGTTCGAAGTTATGCGTCAACACATTCCGGAGCCGTTGGTGACTATTGCCGAAAATGCGAAGATCGGCTTCGTGGCTTTCGGCACCTCCGACTATGCCGTGCGCGAAAGCTGCGACCAGTTGCGCGAGGAGTACGGAATCGCGGCCAGTTACTTGCGCCTCAAAGGATATCCGTTCACCCGGCACTTACTGGATTTCATCGAACGTCACGACCGCGTGTACGTGGTGGATCAGAACCGCGACGCGCAGTTGCTGGGGCTTATGCGGCTGGACTTCGAGCCGGTGGCCGTGGCTAAACTGCGCAGCCTGCGATACTACGGCGGACTGCCGCTGGATGCGCGAACCGTTACCGACGAAATCATCCGCCAGGAGGGCAAATAGATGAGCACCACAATGACCCCGCCGCCGAAGAAGGTCAACCATATCGGGTTGGAGGTGGTGCAGTATAAAGGCAGTAAGACCACGCTGTGCGCCGGCTGCGGCCACAACTCCATCTCCGAGCGCATGGTGGAGGCTTTTTACGACCTGGGCGTAAACCCCTACACGGTGGCCAAGTTCTCGGGCATCGGATGCTCCTCGAAGTCCCCAGCGTATTTCCTGGGCCTTTCGCACGGCTTCAACGGGGTGCACGGACGCATGCCCGCCATCGCCACCGGAGCGATGCTGGCCAATAGCACGCTGCTGGGGCTGGGCGTCACCGGCGACGGCGACACCGCCTCCATCGGGCTGGGGCAGTTCATGCACCTAGTGCGCCGCAATATTCCGATGATCTATGTGATTGAGAACAACGGCGTATACGGACTCACCAAAGGCCAGTTTTCCGCCACGGCCGACCTCGGCTCCACGCTCAAAACCGGCTTGGCCAACGATCTGCCGCCGTTCGATTGCTGCGCACTGGCGCTCAAATGGGGCGCGACGTTCGTAGCGCGCTCCTTCAGCGGCGATAAAAAGCAACTACAGGCCATTGTAAAGACCGCCATCGCGCACCGCGGCCTTTCGGTGATCGACGTGATTTCACCCTGCGTCACCTTTAACGATCACAACGGGTCCACTAAGAGCTACTCCTACATGAAGGAGCACGAAGAGGCGCTGCAGGAGCTGGATTTCGTGCCGTATTTCGAGGACATCTCGGTCGAAATCCCGGAGGGCGAAGTGCGCGACGTCCAAATGCACGATGGGTCGCATTTGCGCATCCGCAAGCTGAATCGCGATTTCGACCCCAACGACCGGTTCAAGGCTCTGCAGGCGCTGGAAGAGTCGGAGGCGAAGGGTGAAGTACTCACAGGCGTCCTATATCTGAATACGAGTAAGCCTACTTTTCTCGATCTTTTGAATCTAACCGGCCAACCGTTGGCAACTCTTCCGCAGTCAAAAGTTCGCCCCGGGAAGCCCGTGCTCGATACGTTGATGGACGAGTTACGTTAACTAATACTGAGTAATGCTACTTGCCGATGCCCGCAAAAATTCCCGCGGGACTACCTGTTTTCCGTTGATTTGATGGCGGCCAAATGGTACTATCGTCACCGGTCTGTCATCCTCCGAGACAGATTGCAGTAGACTTTTTATGCTCCACGCCTTCCCGGCGTGGGGCTTTTTTATTGTAGGGTAGGATGGCATCCTGCGGCGACCCAGAGTGTTGGGATACCCGATTCGTAGCAGCGAGGTGCCCGCTCAAACATAAGTACTATCAAATGTTTTTGAACGGTTAAAAGCCCGTAGAAGTACACTCCTTCCGAGGGCTACTCCAAAACCTCTTTTCTCCTTGTCTGTGATTTTGTTTCTGGATCTACTATAAGGGTACCCCGGCAATCGGCCCTTTCTTGAGATGCGGTTCGGGCTGTCGGCTCTTGGTGGGGCAAGGCTCCAGCCTGGGGCGGGCTTGAGCCCGCTATCCGGCAAACAACATGAAGCAAGCGGCAGGCCGACTAAAGTCCGGGGTCCCCTTTAGGGAGGGTAGAAGCCTGCCACCCCATCTGCTAATTCCAGCCGGTTCCAGCCGTCCCATAATCGGATGAGCCTGCTACCATGAAAGCGCTGATGGCTGCCCAACTGGAATCGGCCAACCTGCCGGAAGCGGAGCTGGAGCGCATTTTTCGCGAGCACCATGCCATGGTGTTCCGCGCCGCCTATCGCGTCACCGGCAACGCCGATGACGCCGAAGACGTTCTCCAGACGGTATTTCTGCGCATGGTGAAGCGCGGCGCGGACGCCGCAAAGGTGGAGAATATGGCCAGTTTTCTGCATCGAGCAGCGGTCAATGCGGCCCTGGACCTGGTGCGGTCGCGCCAGAATATCCGCAGCGTTCCGCTCGACGAATTGGAGCCGGTACTTTCCGAACCGGCCCACCGCAGTCCCGATAGAATTCAGCATTCCGGCGAAATTCGCGAGTGGCTGCGCGGCGCTTTAGCCCGGCTAAATCCGAAAATTGCGGAAATGTTTATGCTGCGATTTTTCGATGGAAAGGACAATCCCGAAATTGCGCGTCTGCTGCAGACCACTCCCGGCACGGTGGCGGTGACTCTCTCCCGCACCCGCGACCGTTTGGAAAAGGAATTTCGAGCCTACCTGGGAGGTGTTGCATGACCCCCGAGTTTAACCCCATGGATCCAGCCCTCGAGCAAGCCGTGGCCGAAATCCGCGACGAGACTCCGGACTACGCGACGGTGGAAGCTGCCGCCGCCCGCGTGTGGGCGCGCCTGTCGGAAGCTGCCGTGGCGCACGATACCCACGCTGTCATCCGCAATTGCGCCGATTTCCAGACCCTGATCCCCGAGTTTCGCGCCGGCCGCCTGTCCGACGCCCGTACCGTGCTGGTGCGGGATCATCTCCATCAGTGCGTGGCCTGCCGCCGCGTTTACGAAGGCAAAGTAGTCACGCTCGCGGCGCCCCCGGTAGTCCGGCGCACTAACTACGCGGTTCGCTGGGCGCTGGCCGCCACGGTTCTGATTGTTGCCGGAAGCACCGTCTGGTGGGCCGTCAATCGGAATGGCGAGCGTACCGGCCACGCCATCGTGCAGTCTCTCGACGGCGCCCTTTACGCCGTCACCGCCGATGGCATTCATCCGCTTCTGAAGGGGCAGGATCTGCCCAGCGACGTGGAATTGCGGACCGCCAAGGATTCCGACGCCGTGCTGGCCCTCGCCGATGGCTCGCAGGTGGAGATGCGCGAGCGCTCCAGTCTTTCCACCACCGCGAACGCGCTCGATCTCACCATCCGGCTGGGACGCGGCAGCGTCATCGTGCAGGCCGTTCACCGCAGCAAGGGCCATCTTTACGTGGAGACCGGTGATTGCCGCGTGGCGGTCACCGGCACGCTGTTCGGCGTCACGGCGGGGGTGAAGGGCTCTCGCATCTCGGTGGTACAGGGCGAAGTGCACGTCACCCAGGAGAACCAGGAGAAGATTCTCCACGCCGGCGACCAGACCGTGACCGGCGCTACCGTGGAGCCGGAGCCGGTGGGCGACGAAATCGCCTGGAGCCACAATCGCGAGAACCTCCTGAAGCAGTTGCGAGCCAGCCTGGCGCACGTACACCTCCCGGCATTGCGTTATTCGAGCCGCCTGCTGGGCCGTTTGCCCGCGAACACGATGTTCTTTATCAGCATCCCCAACCTGTCCCAGTACCTCTCGGATGCCGAATCCGTCGTGGGGAAGAAAATCGCCGCCAACCCGCAGTTGAGCGCACTCTGGAACTCGCGGATGGGCTCGGCCGTCGACATGCTGCGAACCGCGAGCGATTATCTGGGCGACGAGGTCGACATCGTTTCCGATGGCGCGCATGCTCCGGTGCTGATGGCCGAGCAAAAGCGCGCGGGATTCGATGAGTTCCTGCAAAAGAAAGGCGCGTCCATGGCGGTGGTGAACCATGACGGCCTGCTGGTGTTCGGGCCGGAACGCGCCGCCGTGGAAGCGGCCGCGGGCCAGCTCGATTCCGGCTTCGCGCAGAAGCCGCTCTATGCCCGCATCGAAGAATCGTATCGCCAGGGCGCCGGCCTGCTGCTGTGGGTGGACCTGGCGCAGGCGCAGACGTCGTTCGGGGGCGCGCGCTACTTTTCCGCCGAGCAGAAGCAGGCAGGCGGCCGCATGGTGGCTAGCGCCGCGCTCGGTTTCGACGGACCACGCACCGGGTTGGCCGCGCAACTGGCCGCCCCTTCGGCCATGGGTTCGCTGGATTACATCTCGCCCGACGCGCTCGCCGTGCTGGGCTTCGTGCTGAAAGCCCCGGGCGACATTGTGGAAGACGCGCTGGCGATTCCCCAAGGCTCGCTGGCCGCCGCCCAGCAGGCGCTGGCCGAAGAGGGCCGGCAAAAAGGCTTCAACGTGCGCGACGACCTGGCTGCCAGCCTGGGCGGCGAATTCGCCGTCGCCATGGATGGCCCGCTCATGCCCGTGCCTTCGTGGAAGCTGGTGAGCGAGGTCTACGATCCGGGCCGCTTGCAGGCCACGCTGCAACGCTTCGTCGACGCGCACAATCAGGAAGCCGCCAAGACCGGCAAGAAACCCATCCGCACAGCGCAGGAGACCGTCGACGGCCGTACGTATTACACCATTGCGCAGACCGACGCCGGCCCCCTGATGGAGGCGCACTACACGTTCGACCAGGGCTACTTAGTGGCCGCCCCCACGCGGGCGCTGGTCTCCCGCGCGCTGCAAATGAAGCTCGCGGGAACTTCCATCAAGCACTCCGGCAAGTTCCTGGAACTGACGCCGCGCGACCAGCACGTGAATTTTTCGGCGGTGATCTATCAGAATATAGGCACGTCGATGGCGCCGCTCGCTTCGCTGGCCAGCGCCTTTATGCAGCAGCGCAACGGCCAGAGCGCCGTCTCGCTTCAGGGCCTGAACAACGTCAAACCCTCGCTCTTCGCGGTATACGGCGAGCCCGACCGCATCACCATGACCGCCAACGGAGACGTCCTGGCCTCAACCCTGACGACCCTGTTGGGCGGCGATCTCCGCGGCATGACCGTTGTCGGTCTGCCCTTCGCGCAAATGATGGGAACACGCGCGGCGCGCGCCGCGTATCCTGGTAGGTGATGGATCCGGTCATCGAGCTCGACGGTCTGGAGGTACGCTTCGGCCAGCGCGTCATCCTCAAGAAGCTCAAAGCGGCGCTCACCGGCCGGTCGGTGGGCCTGCTGGGACCGAACGGAGCCGGAAAATCCACGCTCATCAACACCCTGCTGGGCTTTCATAAACCATCGGCCGGCACGGCGCGCATCCTGGGCCGCGACATTCGCACCCACGCCCGTGAAGTCCGCAGCCTGGTCGGTTACATGCCGGAGAACGACGCCTACATCGCCACCATGACCGGCGTCCACATGGTGCGGCTGATGGCCGAACTGGCCGGCCTGCCGCGCGAGCATGCCCTGGAACGCGCGCACGAGGCTTTTTTCTACGTGGGACTGGGGGAAGTGCGCTACCGCGCTATCGGCACTTACTCGCTGGGCATGAAACAGGCCGCCAAGCTGGCGCAGGCCATCGCTCACGGACCCAAGCTGCTGTTTCTCGACGAGCCCACCAACGGGCTCGATCCGCCCGCGCGCACGCGCATGATCCAGCTCATCCAGGAAATTCGCGACCGCGGCGATCTGCATCTGCTGCTTTCCTCGCACCTGCTGCACGACGTGGAAGACTGCTGCGACCAGGTGCTCATCCTTAAAGACGGCAACGTGGCCGCGTTCTGCAATCTGGAAGAAGAACGCCGCGCCAATCGCCGCTTCCTGGAGTTGGAGACCCGCGGCGGAAATAACGGCGATTTTCTGGAGGCCGTGGTGAAACTGGGCTGCGAGACGGCTCCGGGCGTGCAGGGCCGCATCAAACTGGTGATGCCCGACGGCCTGGATGTCCGGCAATTGTACGAAATCGCCGCCGGACAGAACGTCCAGATTCGCCGGCTGAACCGCAAGCGCGATTCGCTGGAGGATATCTTTCTCAAAGCCATGGAGATCGGAAGCATGGAGAACCCCGATGGCCGTCTATAAGAAAACCTACCGGCCGTATGAGGGCGAGCTGACGCCCTCCTGGTCGCGCTTCCTGGTGATCCCACGCTATGCGTTCGGCGAACTTCACGGCAGACGCTTTCTCTCCATCTTTTTCATTGCCAGCTTCATCTACCCGCTGATCTGCGCGCTGATTATCTACGTGCAGCACAATACCAGCGTTCTGGGCCTGCTGGGCGTCCAGGGCGCGCGCGGCCTGATCTCCATCAACGTGACATTTTTCATGTCGCTGCTCGGCTGGCAGAGCATGATGGCGCTGTTCCTGGCGTCGTTCATCGGCCCCGGGCTGGTGTCGCCCGACCTGGCCAATAATGCCCTCTCGCTGTACCTCGCGCGTCCCTTTTCACGCGCGGAATACGTGCTGGGCAAGATGTCCGTACTGGCGATTCTGATGTCGCTGATGACCTGGGTGCCGGGGCTGCTCTGCTTCGCGTTGCAAGGTTACATGGAAGGCTGGCGATGGATGCGGGACAACGCCCGCCTGGCGAGCGGCCTGTTTTTCGGCGCGTGGGTCTGGATTCTGCTGCTGGCGCTGCTGGCGCTGGCGCTTTCCGCATGGGTGAAGTGGAAGCCCGCGGCCGGCGGCCTGGTGTTAGGCGTCTTTTTCGTGGGGTCGGCCTTCGGAGCGGTGATCAACGCCGTGCAGCGCACCACTTGGGGCAATCTCTTCAATATCGGCCATCTGGTCGGCGTAATCTGGGTGCAGCTTTTCGAGGGCTCTAATCAGACTACCAACGGCGCCGTGTTTTTCCGGGCGCCGCAGGACGACACCTTACCGCTGTGGCTCGACTGGGCCGCGCTCAGCGTGGTTTGTCTCCTCTGCCTGTACATGCTGGCGCGCAAGATCCGCGGCGCGGAGGTGGTGCGGTGAGTGCGGCCGCCGAATCGGTTATCTCCTTCGCCAACGTTTCGCGCTTCTACGGCGAAGTGCTGGGCATCAACAAAGTCAACCTGACGATTCCCCCGGGCGTCACTAGCCTGGTAGGCCCCAACGGGTCCGGCAAGACCACCCTCATGAACCTCATGACCGGCTTGATTCGTCCCACCCAGGGTGAAATTAAAGTGCTGGGCATCTCGCCGTACCACCCTGAGCGGCTTTGCAAGGTGGTAGGTTACTGCGCGCAATTCGACTCCTGCCCCAAGGGCCTTACCGGCTACCAGTTCATCTACTGGTTTCTACGCATGCATGGTCTCACCCCGGCCGAGTGCGACCGCAAGACCAATACTGCGCTGGAGCGAGTGAGCATGACCGCGGCAGCCGGGCGTCCCGTGGGCGCTTACAGCAAGGGCATGCGCCAACGTGTCAAGCTCGCCCAAGCCATTGCGCACGATCCGCAAGTTCTGGTGCTCGACGAGCCGCTGAACGGTCTCGACCCTATGGCGCGCGCCGAAACCATCGCCCTGTTCCGCGAATGGGGCCGGAATGGGCGTCACGTGATCGTATCCAGCCACATTCTGCATGAAGTGGACCAGATCTCCGACCAGGTGATCCTGCTCAGCCAGGGGTATGTAGTCGCGGAGGGTGAAATCCAGGGCGTGCGCGACGAGGTAAAAGAGCAGCCCATGCAGATTCTGGTCCGCTGCAACGACCCCGGCGGACTGGCGGCGCGCCTCTTTCAGCAGGACCACATGGTGGAGGCCAAAATCAGCCGCGACCGTAAAGGCCTCCTGCTGCGCACCACCGACGCCGACAGCTTCTATCTGTTGTTGAACCGCGTGATCCTGGAATCCGGCCTGGAAGTGGAGTCCATTGCCCCGGCGGATGACGACGTCAACTCGGTCTATCAATATCTCATTGGCGGGGAAGGAGGCACGCTGTAATGGATCTCTGGTTTCGTCAAATCGCGGCCGTACTGCGGCTCGAAATGAAGAAGACCTTCTTCTCCAAACGCGGCTGGTGGATTTACTGCCTGGCGGCCGGCCCGGTTGTGATCACGGTGCTGCATTGGTGGGTGTTCGAGGTGCGGCGGGTGGGAGGCGCCTTCAACCACCACCTGGGAGACGACAGCATCATTTTCGCCTCGCTGTTCCAGTTCTTCTATCTGCGGGCGACGATTTTCTTCGGCTGCATGGGTATTTTCTCCAACTTATTCCGCGGCGAGATGCTCGAGAAAACGCTGCACTATTACTACCTGACGCCTATGCGCCGCGAACTGCTGGTAATCGGTAAGTACTTATCGGGGCTCTCGGTAGCATTGGTGTTGTTTGTGGGCAGCACGGCCGCCGCCTTCCTTACGCTCGCGCGCCATTTCGGTCCGGCATGGACGGACTACCTGTACCACGGTCCCGGAATGAGCCAGCTCGGTTCCTACATGCTGGCGGCGGCGTTGGGCTGCGTGGGATATGGGGCGGTATTCCTGATGTGCGGGCTGTTCTTCCGCAATCCCTTGATCCCGGCCGCGGTAGTCTTCGTGTGGGAGAACCTGAACCCATTCCTGCCCACCCTGCTGAAGAAGATCAGCGTGATTTTCTACTTGCGGAGCTTGTGTCCGGTGGAAGTACCGGTGCCGCCGCCGTTCTCCGTAATGGTGATAGATGCCGACCCCACTCCCGCCTGGCTCGCCGTTCCCGGCCTGCTCGTGCTGTCGATGATTTTGCTGGCGTACACCGCGATGTCCGCGCGGCAGACGGAGATTAATTACGGGGAATAGCTCACCGCAGAGACGCGGAGACGCAGAGTAAAAAAATCAAAATCAAAATCGGAGGGCGCAGAGGGGGCAGAGGTAACCTGCATTACCCAAACGCTTGCGTAGCCTCTCGCGCCTCTACCGCGAACGCCGGAGAGGTGCAGGTTGCCTCTGCCCCCTCCGCGCTCTCCAAATATTCTGAGCCCCACTTTCTGAAAACTCTGCGCCTCTGCGCCTCCGCGGTGAACTGTTGTTTCACTACCTCAGCACTTCTTCGAAGAATGCTTCAGATGTCCGCACGGCAGACGGAAATTGATTAACTACGGGGAATAGTTCACCGCAGAGACGCGGAGACGCAGAGCAAGAAAGTCAAAATCAAAATCGGAGAGGGCGGAGGAGGCAGAGGTAACCTGCATTACGCTCGCGTCGCTTCTCCCGCCTCTACCTCGAAACCGTGGGACACGCAGGTTACCTCCGCCCCCTCCGCGATCTCCAAATATTCTAAACCTACTTTCTGAAAACTCTGCGCCTCTGCGTCTCTGCGGTGAACTGTTGTCTTACTACTTCAGCACTTCTTCGAAGAACGCTTCCGCCCGCGCATCGTGCGAGTTCTGCAACTTATTCATGGCCTGCTTGCGCACGTCCCAATCCTTCGACGTCTTCACCAGTTGAATCAGAGCCGGGACGCCGGCGCCATCGGGCATCGAGGCCAGAGCGTCCACCGCGCGGCGCCGCACCTGGACATCCGGGTCGCTCGCGATGGCGGCGTCGATGGTGTCGAGCACCGCCTGCCCCGGCTTGCGATTCAGCGCCGAAATCGCCTGCGCGCGGGTCCGCGGGTCGTGAGCGGTCCGTGCCGTGGCGATCAACAGATCCAATGCTTCGGGCGCCTTATTGCGCGCCAACCCCGAGAGCGCGCTCTGCCGCACCGATTCGCTCACGTCGTTCGAGATCACGTTCTTGAGCGCCTCGACGCCGTGGAGCCCGCGCTGGGAACCCTCCAGCGAGGCGGCCCGGCGGCGCACCCACTCGGGTTGATTCGCCGCGAGGTACCGGTCGAGCACCGGGTCCGCCGCTGCGTCCGCGTGCGCCGCGATGGCGCTCAGCGCGCCGTTCGAATCGAGCTCGCTATGGGGCGCATAGGTTGCGAGCAGCGCGATGCTCTGCGCCGGGGCAACGTCGCTGAGCCAATGCACCGGAAGTCCGCCGGCATCGATTTCACAATCCGGCGAGAGACTGCGCAGCTTGCCCACCGTGTTGCCTTCCACTCGGAATAAGATCACCACATGGTCCGGCGGTTCCAGGTGCACGATGCCTGCCGTAGAAAAACCGTCGCGGACGTACTCGCAGCCCATTTCTGCGCCGCGAACCGCCGGGACATCGTAGCCGATCCAGGCTGGCTGCGGTGGCGCCGCGAGGAGCGCCTTGAACTCGCGCTCCAGGCCGGCGGCGGCGGACCGGGTGTCCACTTTCGCGTTGACCAGCAATTTGGGCTGGGCCGGCATTGTCTGGACAACCAGCGGCAGGGCCGCCAGCAAACCGAGCGCGGGTTTCATTTGTTCAGCAGCTCCATGAGATACTCAGCGGCGGCCGGGCACGACTTGGTCTTTTCGGATAGGCGCTGCACCATGCGGAGCTTCAACTGCATGTTGCTCTTTTCCGATTTCGCCAGATCGACCAGCGGCTTGCAATCCCGCGACTCCGCCAGATTGTTGATGATCGTCTGCTTCACCTTCTCATCCTGCTCGGTGCCGTAAAGCGACACCAGCGCCGCGGAGGGTGTGCCGGACTCCTGTGTGGCAATCATCTGAATGGCTTTCTGGCGAACTTTGGGTTCCTTGTCGGTCCTGGCCACTTCCGTCAGCTTGTCGAGATTGCCGTTGCGCTGCATGGCATTCAGCACGGAGACTTTTCCCTCGACGGTGGTTTCGGCTTGGTAGATCTGCCAAAGCTCCGGTTGGCCATCCACATCGCCGAGGCGCCTGATGGCGGAGTCACGCAGGCTCCCATCCTTTTCGCTTTTCAGTATCTGGAGCAGCCGGTCCTTGTCCCGGTTGTTCTCGAAGCTCTCCAGAACGGCACGCTTCACGGCCGGGTCGCTGGTGGAGGTGTAGATCTTGAGCAGGATTTTCGGGGTATCCGGATTCCGCCGCTCGCTCATGAACTGGATGGCTCTCACCTGCAGGTCCGGATTGCCGCCGCGTGCGATCTGCTCCAGCATTTGTTGCGCCTTGGGCGTATTGTTCTCCGCGATCACGTACAGCGCCTGCTTCTTCAACTTGGGCGAATGCGAGCCGTTGAGAAGCTTCTCAACCTCCGGCAGCGCCTTTTCGGGGTCCGATTGCATCAGCCCGTTGAGCGCCAGCACCTTGATATCGTCATCGGTTTCGCTGTCGGGAGAGACTGGGCCTTTGCTCTGCTTCACGTCCAGTTCGAGCACCTTGGCGTCCTTCAGCCAAGCGCTGTTGGGATACGTCTTACGCAGCGTGTCGATGGCGCCTTGGGCGTCGGCTGAGCGGCCCAGTTTGTTGAGCACGTACGCCTTCCAATAGAGCGCGCCCTCGGCACGTATGCCGGCGTGCGCCACCACGTTGTTGAACTCCGAGATCGCCTCGTCGTACCGGTGATCGTCGATGGCTCTCAGGCCGTTCTGGTACATGGAGTCATCGCTGCCGCGAGACCCGGTAACGAAGACCCGCTGCTGCATGGCCAGCGACTTGCCCAGACGGTCGAAATTCTTTTCGGCCATTTTGGCGTTGGCCTCGGCGATTTTCTCCTGGGCCTTGGCCATCTGGTCCTGAATTTTGCTCTGAATATCGTCTTGAATGTCGCCCTGAATCTGAAGCTGAATGTCGGGCCAATCCTTAGGGAACTGGAAGCCGAAATTCAGGTTGTCCAGTTGGGTCTGGACGTCGGATAACTGGATGTCCAGATCGGGCAGCACGGGCGCCACCAGATTCATGGCGTCCTGGGCCATCTGCATCGCGGCCGTAATGTCGGGAGCTGGCATCGGCGGCACGGGCGGCATGGGCACTGCCTGCGGAGCCGGAGCGGGCATGGGCGCCGCCGGTGGAACGGGCGGCACGGGAGGCGCGGGTGGAGCGGGTGGCGCTACCTGCGCCAGCGCCAGAGAGGCGGCGAGAATCAAGCCGCCGATTGTCGTCAAAGTTCGATAAGTCTTCATAGCTTCTTCAATCCCCTTACAATTTCTGCCGGTCGGACCGCCCCACGGGCCCGGCCGCTTCCTGCTTTTGTTTCACGTTCGTCCCCAAAACTCGAATCTTGAAAAGAATCCCGGCGGATTCCATTCGGTGCTGCAGATTCTCCAGTTCCGCGGGCGCCATCTGCGAGGGCTCGTGCGAAATATCCACCAGCACGCGTTCCAAATCGTCCAGCACTCCGGCCATCGTGGTGTCGCCGGTCTTCAGGGCCGTCTGGCGATACAGGCGGTTCTCGCTCGCCAGGTCGGCGGCGCGCTCCTGCTCCGCCGAAATGTCCACTCGCGCCGTAGGAGTGGCGTGATTCAACTCGATCAGCACCAGTTGGGAGCGCTCTAGCAGATCGCCCACGGCCACCAGCAGGACGCGCTCACCGCCTTGCTTATCGGCCAGCGTCTCCGCCGGCGCCGAGGCTTTCGGATGGACCCTCGGGAACATACGGCCGGCCAGAAACGCCACCACCACAAGCGATGCGAGCGCCGCCGCAGCGCCGGCCCAACGCCACGAGCCTTCCAAACTCCACCAGCGGCGGCGGGACGGCAGGCGGCCTTCGATGCGCCGCCAGACTTCGGCGCCGTATTCCTCGCCGCGCACCGGCACGGGCAGGGAATCCACCACGTTGAGCACGCGTTGCAAAGATGCGTAGTGCGCCCGGCAGTCGTCGCACTGGTCGAGGTGCTGCTCGGCGGCGAAGGCATCGCCCTCTTCGCTGTAATAATGCAGAATCAGTTCTTCTTCGCTCAAATGGTTCATCATCGGGCCGCACTCACCACGGGCTCGAGCGCCCGCCGCAATTTCTGCACCGCGCGGAACACGCTGTGCTTGGCCGCGCCCGGCTGGCATCCCAGCACGCGGCCCACATCCTCGATACACATGCCCTCGAAATGGCGCAGCACGAACGCCGACCGTTCAGTGGCGCTGAGGTCGCCCATGGCTGCCGTCAGCCGCTCGCGGACCTCGCCCGAGAGCGCCATGCGCTCCGGGTTCGGACCCGGCGCGGGCACGGTCAGCACGGGATTCTCCAGGTCCGAATCGCCCTCGGGCGCCAGCACCTGGTTCTGGGAGCGGCGCTTCCGCGACCGCACCAGGTCCAGCGAGCAATTGGCGGCGATCCGGTAGAGCCAGGTGCCAAAACTCGCCCGTTCGTCGAATTTGCCGAGCTGTTTATAAGCGCGGAGCATGCTTTCCTGCACGATGTCCTCGGCGTCTTGTTCGTTTCCAGTCATACGAAAAGCCAAACGAAAGACCGAGCGGCTATGACGTTCCACCAGCGTGCGAAAGGCGTCAGAGTCGCCCGAGCGCGCCCTGGTAACGTACGTTCCATCGCTCAAGTCCATCGGCTGTTCTTTAGACTGTGGGTTTTAGAACTGGTTAGCAAGGGGCGTAGGGTACTTCCTGGGGTCGCCGGCATGGTCAACCACGGGGTTCGGGGACCGTTCGGCCGGTCCTAAACGCTGGGCCACTCGCGGGTAATCGCCACCAGGGCCTTCGTCGCCGGTAATTCGGCGGGTCGACAACTTGTCCAAGTGTACTCGCCCAGAGCGGTGCCGACGCTTCCCCAAGGCTCTTTGGGGTCAGTTACCGATAAGCCTACATATCGGGATCTATTTCTGGAAATAGTATGTAAGACTCGGCGAATCAGCAAATTGACTCCACTTTTGCCTCGCTTGGACGCACCAATGCTCTCGGGGCGGCAATGGCGCGATTCCGGCCACATGCCGAACTGGTCGATCAACGGAAGCGTGACTGAAAATACAGGATTTCCCGGTTTTGGACTTTGCCGGCAGGGTGACAACCCCGCCTTGCGGGACCGAAGACGGCTCCCGAAGGAAAGAATGCAACTTGCAGGATCAAACGACGGCGGTTCGGCTTATACTGTATCGGACCGGGAAATCCGAAATGGGAATCCCGGTTATAATTGCACCCGCGGCGAAGGAGGCGCTCCATGAGGCGATTGGCTTGCCCGAGCACGCCATGGACGGCGCACGGCTACGCCCGCCTGATTGTAGTGGCGGCGGTTTTTTCGGCCTTGTCACAGGCTCAGACCGCTGTAGACGCTTCGCAACGCCGTCCGAATGCCGGCGATTTCGCTCAGGTTCAACTGCCGGCGGTCGACCCGTCGCTGCTGCAGAATACGGTGGCTGCCACCCGGCCCGCGGCGTCCGTCCCGAACCTCCAACTGCAATACAGCTCCACCGTCGATTTCGTCTATCCTCACGATTACTACATGCCCCGCTGGGTGGACGTCAAGAACAACGGCGCCTACACGGAGCTCGATCAATCTTTCACCGTCACCGGGCCAAACGGGTTCTCGCTCAGCACCGATCAGCAGACTATCGCGACGTTTCCACAGCCGGGGCCCTTGTATCTTCAGCCCAACGAGACGCAGCGCATCTGGGTCATCCTCAACTGGAGCGATCTCGATCAGAGTGCATGGACCGCCGGAAGCGTCTACGACTACGTCATCGTGCTCACGATCTCTCCCAAAAGCAACGGCCAGACTCCCGCCCAGATCCAGGCGCAATCCCAGACGGTGACTCTCCACAACCAGGTGTACGTCTACGCTACCGCGCCGATTGTCGGCAACGGTTCGCCGGTGGGCGACAACAACGCCTCCATCCAGGGAACGGTGTACGACGCCGCCACCGGGAAGCCGATCGCAAACGCCGGGGTCAAACTCATCGCGTATTCCGAGAGCCCGTTCCTTCCTTATACGGATTCGGCGGGCCATTACAGTGTCGCGCTAACGGCCTTCACTTTGGCGCAGAACGGCGTTTGGAAGCCCTACGGGGTGAAGATCACCGCCGCGGGATACGCCGACTTTCACACCGCCGTGGCGCCCCACGCCGGCGATACGATCCGGCTGGATGCCCCCATGACCCCTGCGGAGCAGGGACCTGCCTATACTCTCACCTCGAAAACTGATGGCGTACTCAATCAATACGCCGGACAAGCCTCGAAGGACGGCGATTACTTCGCATTTACTTCTTTCCACTCCATCGTGCCGCCCGGCACCGATAGCCAGACCTACCTCGCGCAAGCCAAGCTGTCGTTCTTCGGCGGCGACGGCGCTCTGCTCTGGCAGTTCCCTTTGTACGCGGAAACTCCCGCCGTATCGGTAGCGGACGATGGATCGCTGGTCGCCACGGCGCGCGACGACACCACCCGTTCCGACAATGGCGTTTATCTTCTGAACAACGCCGGCCAGGTGGTCTGGTCCGTCGGAAACCTCGGTTCCACCGACCCCAGCGGGTTTCGCGAAGTCCGGATTTCCCACGGGATGAAGTACCTCGCCGCCGGCGATTCGAGCGGAAATCTGTACCTGTTGGACGTTGCGGCCCAGAAGCTGGTCTGGCAGCGCTTCGTCAACGGCGCGGTGCGCACGCTGGCGTTTGATAGCGGCGACGCAACCCTCTATGTCGGCAGCGGCGACGGCTATTTCTATTGCTTCCACATCGACGGCACCCTCGCCTGGCGCACCTATGTCGGGTCCTGGTCCACCGCCTTTAACATGTCGACAAACTACATTCTGGTGGGCGGCAAGGAGGGTTACTTCCTGTCGCTGCTCGACAGACCCACCGGGAGAACCCTCTGGCAATTCCCGCTGACGCAAAGTCCCAGCGACGTCATGATCGCCCCCGACGAGTCTTACATCGCCGCGACCGGCAGCTCGAACCAGTTCGGGACGCTGCTCTTTGACCTTAGCGGCGTAGTGATCGAGCAGGATACGAACGCGGGAATGGTGGCCATCGCCAGCGGTGCCTCGTACATGCTGCTCACCAACCAGGACACCGGCTCGAACGATATCGGGGCCACCTACTTCCAGGTGATGGACCGCGACGGCTGCCAGTTGTGGAACAGCGGTCATCTGGACACGACCATCGACCGTGGACCGCTCGATGGCTTCGCCTGGATCTCGGATGATGGCCGCAAAATGGTAGCCGCCAATGGCAACTGGGTGTATTTCCTCGCGCAGCAAGGTCCCGGCGCCACGGCTGCGGGCGTGACCAGCGCGGCCAGTTACGGTGCCAGCGCCACGAATGGGGTTTCACCGGGGGAGATACTGACGCTGTTCGGACAAGGCCTCGGACCCGCGCAGTTAACCACGCTGCAACTGGACAGCACGGGGAAGGTGGCGACCCTGCTGGCCGGCAGCCAGGTGCTGTTCGACAACACACCCGCGCCTATTATCTACACCTCCAGTGGGCAACTCAGCGTGATTGCTCCTTACGATCTTGTCGGCAAGAGCACAGTGACCATCACGGCCGAGTACCAGGGGCTTGCCGCGCCGCCGATAGACGTTGCGGTGGTCTCCGCCAACCCTGCGTTGTTTACCCTGGATAGCTCTGGCCAGGGGGACGCGGCTATCGTGAGGCCCGATGGCTCGGTAGTTAACGCGGCCGACCCGGCCAGCCCGGGAGACATCCTGGTTTTGTTCGCGGAAGGTTATGGCGCTTCAACACCGGCATTGCCGGACGGCGCGGTGGTCACCACTACATGGCCCGTGCCGATGCTGAATACCGTACTGCTGATTGACGGTCAACCCGTGGCTACGCAGTACTGCGGTGCTGCGCCGTACATCGTGAACGGGGTTTTGCAGGTGAACTTCCAGGTGCCAGTCCTTGTGCCCGGAGCGCATCAAATCCAGTTGCAGGTGGGAAATCGCACGAGCCCCACCGGAGTGACGCTACGAACCAGGTAACCGGCATTCGCCGCTTAATGCGACGGCATCATACAAAACAAAAAGCAGGTAACTGGCTTTTCTTGGACTTGTCATGCGCTCTCCAATGTAAAGAGGAAATCTGGCTTTTACTTGGTTCTGGACGAAACATGGGGATATCGGAAACTGGACTTAGTCGGTCCGCTTCGCGGAGCGAAATGGATTCGCCTAGCGTGCCAGGCGCTCCTGGATAATGCGCCCCAGGACGAAAAGAGCGGCGATAGAGGCGCCGATCATCACAACGAGTCCAATCTGACGCATGAGTACGTACCGGCGCGGCAGCGGTTCCAATGCACTCGTAGGTGGAGCGGCGGCAGCCGCCTCCTGAAGCCTCACCTGCGGAGCCTCTATAGCATCCTGCGGTTGTGGCGGATTGGGCTGTTGGGCTTGCGCGCGGGCTTGGGCGAGGAACTCCTCCTCACGTTGCTCGGCTTCTCGTCTTCGATCGGCTTCGGCTTGGGCGCGGCGTTGCTGCTCGCCGCGTTCCTGAGCCTCCCTTATTTGCTCTGCCTGGGCAGCCGCGACACGGCGCTCCGACTGTTCCAGTGCCTCGCGGAGTTCGGCTTGCGCGCGACGCTGCTGCTCCATTTGCTGGGAAATCGGCTGCGCTGAGGCCTGGGGAGCCGTGGATACTCCCCACGGCAGCAGGCACAAGGCCACGATGATTCCGTACGGACACCTTGTGCCCGACGAGTGAACCGCTCCCGCCATGAGCTTCCTCCTTTCGCTTCGACGTTCGGCCGCGTCCTCGGGGGTACAATGCATCAGCCGCTCTTCTGGACGCCGGTGACGAGTCTGGTCGACTTTGCCCGTAATTAGGCCGGAAAGTGATACGATGCCAGACACGCGCACCCGGGAGCCCGCAACAGATCGCCCACTGCAAGATCCTCTCCAAACTGGGCGAACGCGGCATGGACGCCGTCTACCGCGCGGCCTACACCAAGCTCAATCGCGAAGTCGCCATCAAGGTGCTGCCCGAGGCGTTCGCCGCCCAACGCTGAGAGAAATTCTATCGCGCCAGTGACACGAACAGTTATCGGTAAGTACAACGGACGCTGGCCCAACTTCTGGGACGTTGACAAGGCCAGTTCCGCCCGCATCGCGCCACTCGGAGATTGAGCGCTCGACGCACTTGGCCGCAAAACGCGCGGAAGTGGTCCGCATTGAGGGAGAGCTCCAATGGGAGACGGAGAGCTGGCCCTGGTGCCTGCCGTAGCGATCAGACCCTTGCTCGAAATTCAGAAGTCCGGGCCGACAGTCCTCAGCATCGTGAAAGGCAAACGCATATTTGGCCTATCCGGCACGCGTGAGACGACCGTGGGAAGCATCTTGCCAAGGCGCCTGCTACCGATTCCGCGGGACCACCGAAAAGCGCCAGCGTCTCACTCGGCCGCCCCACCTTAGCGCTTCACCGTGGCGGTAAGCGGAGTCGAACGCGACGATCCGCCTACAAAGAACTGGTATTCGCCCGGCAGCAGCTCCCAGCCATCCTTCTCCTCATTGAAGACGGAGAGAAACTTGGGATCGATCGCCAGTGTGACGGTCTTCGATTCGCCCGGCGCCAGCGGAATCTTCTCCCACGCCACCAGCCGCTTGGGCGGTTCCTGCGCCGCCGCCGGCAATCCCGCGTACACCTGCGCAATCTCCGCGCCCGCGCGCTTCCCGGTGTTGCGCACCGTGAAGGTCACGCTGTCGATGCCGGCCTTCAGCCCGCTGTAAGCGTAGGTGGTGTAGGAAAGCCCGTAGCCGAACGCGAACAGCGGCTCCTTTTTCTCGGCGTCGAACCACTTGTAGCCGACCTTGAGGCCTTCCGAATAGTCGATATCGAACGGCGCCATGCGGCCACGGCCCGGAGGCTGGTTCGCGGGAGGCGGGGGCGGACCGGCAATTTGCGGATGCGGCAGGTCGGCGTCGCTCTTGGCAAAACCGACCGGCAGCTTGCCGGTGGGATTCACGTCGCCGAACAGAATGTTGGCCAGCGCCACTTCGCCGCGGATTCCGGGGTACCAAGCTTCGATCGCGGCACTCACCTGGCCGATCCACGGCATCGCTGCCGCCCCGCCGGTTTCCAGCACCACGATGGTATGCGAATTAGCCGCGGCTACCGCGTTCACCAGTTTGTCCTGGTCGCCCGGCAGCGTCAGCGTAGGTAGATCGGAGCCCTCGCTCGTCGGCTGATTGACGAACACGATAGACACTTCCGACGATTTCGCCAGCGCCGCCGCAGCCGCCAGATCCGTACCGTCGTTGTATTCCACTTTGGCCTTGGGAGCCTTGGCGCGAATTGCTTTCATGGGCGAGGTCGGGAACCAGACTGGCCTTCCCCATGGGCTCGGTCCACTGCCCGGAGCATCCACCTGCGCCGACCCGCCGCCCGAGATCATTCCGGTATCGGCGTGCGACCCGATCAGCGCGATGGATTTCACCGTCGCGGCATTCAGCGGAAGCTGGTTGCCGGCATTCTTCAGCAGCACCATGGCCTGTTCCGCGATCTCCTGCGCGGTATCGGCGCCGCGGAAGGGATCGACCACGCGGCCTTTCGGCGGATCGTCCACGATTCCTGCCGCGAATTCAGTGCGCACGATGCGGTGAACCATGTCATCGAGCCGGGCGATCGGAACCTCGCCGCTCTCCACCGCTTTCTTCAGCGCCGCGCCGAAGAAGTTGCCGCCCGGCTCTTCGTTGTCGAGCCCTGCCAGCGCGGCCTTGGCGGTGCTGTGAGTGCCGCCCCAGTCGGAAAGAACGAAACCCTGGAAGCCCCAGGCCTTCTTGAGTACGTCGGTCAGTAGGTAGCTGTTCTCGCATGCCCAGTCGCCATTCAGCTTGTTGTAGGAGCACATCGCCATCCCAGGCTGGCCCTCCTCCACGGCGATTTCGAAAGCCAGCAGGTCGGTCTCGCGGGCGGCGCGCTTGCCAAGCAGGACGTTGCCGATGCCGCGGCCGGTCTCCTGGTCGTTGAAGGCGTAATGTTTCACGTCGCCGATGACATGGTTGCTCTGCAAGCCTTTCACGAACTGCGCCAGCATCTTGCCGGCGAGAACCGGGTCCTCGCCCTGATACTCGAAGTTGCGCCCGTTGCGCGGCTCGCGTGTGATGTCCACGCCACCGCCGAGTGAGACGTTGTACTGCTGGTCGCGCAGTTCGCGCCCGATCACGTCGCCGTAGGCCCAGGCCAGCTTGAGGTTCCAGGTGGCCGCCTCGCCGATGGTCGAGGGCAGCAGGGTGGCATACCGGCCGCGCTCCGCGGCGGCACGCACGCCGACGGCGGAATCAGCCAATTGGAGGTCGGGCAGGCCCAAACGCGGAATGCCCTCGATTACTCCCGCGCCGCCGTTCGAGCGGGGACCCGACGCCCCAAATCCGCCGGCCCCGTGCACCAGAGTAACTTTCTCGTCAAGGGTCATCTGCGCTATGACCAGATCGGCACGCTGGTCGGGAGCCATGTTCTTATCCATCCAAGGACCTTTCGGAGCCGGTTGTGCCGCTCTCTGCGCCTGAATGGGCGAGAGAGCCAGCAGGGCGCACATCCCGGCGGTTCCGATAAACAGGGCCAATTTCCTGCCATGAAAATACGAGTTCACGATTTTGCGGCCTCCAACCCGCTTACGGCGCGGGCAATTGAACACGGTAACAAATCTCATCGGGTAAGATCGAACCATGGGCGGCGCTTCGCGCATCGGACTGATTTCCGACACTCATGGACTGCTGCGGCCGGACGCGTTCGACGCCCTCGATGGGTGCGAATTGATCGTCCACGCCGGCGACGTGGGCAAACCCGAGATTCTCGAGAGTCTGCGCGCGCTCGCGCCGGTGGTCGCGGTGAGAGGTAACGTGGACAAGGGCGAGTGGGCTTCGCGATTGCCGATGACGGCCGTAGTGGAGGCTCCATCCGCGCGGATCTACGTGCTGCACGACATTCAGCAATTGGACCTCGATCCCGCGGCGGCGGGATTCGGAATCGTCGTCAGTGGCCACTCGCATAAGGCCCTCCGCAACGAGCGTTCGGGCGTAATATATGTCAACCCGGGAAGCGCCGGCCCGCGGCGCTTCCGATTGCCGGTGACGGTGGCGAGACTCGATCTCCGGCGGCCGCCATGGGACGTGAAATTCATCGAGCTGGGCGAGTGTGGTCGAGGCTCGGCGTAAGCCGCTGACGCTGCCGAGCCGGATTCTCACCGTAGAGACGCAGCGCGGCGAAGCCGCAACGAAAACAATGTTCACCACTGAGACACGGAGACACGGAGGAATACAAAGTCAAAACCGGAGGGCACGGAGGTGGCAGAGGACACGGAGGGGTATAGGTCCGGGGTATCGGCGTCTGAGCGGCCTCGGTTCGCGAGAACCGTCGCGGCGCGCGAAGATTCTACGCGTTAGCTAGTGCTTAATTGCGTTAATACACATTTGTATTAAAATGTTTGGGAGATGCCCAGACACGCACCCGAACTGGAATGTTCTGTCGAAGACAAGGCAATTTTGGTGGCCCTCACAAAGAGCCGGA